>JAESGD010000016.1_pt1:120000-690777 | contig 690777 bp, 643 predicted proteins | sample 9269581 | NCBI WGS metagenome assembly JAESGD01 (sample SAMN14515903, study PRJNA621661) | algae metagenome | isolation source: Cyanomargarita calcarea GSE-NOS-MK-12-04C and co-occurring heterotrophs from... | place: USA: Grand Staircase Escalante National Monument, Utah...
ATCGACGCCGCGTTGCCGTTTTGACGCGGGGTGGAGCAGCCCGGTAGCTCGTCAGGCTCATAACCTGAAGGTCGTAGGTTCAAATCCTGCCCCCGCAACCATCGCCAGTACAGCCCTAGAATCCTCCTCAAAAAGGGATCCTGGGGCTGTACTTTTTTGTGCTCTGGCGATGGACGCGAGCATATCGTCACTGCTCGTCACATCCACTTGGTTGAACTTCGACAGCTCATCACGAACGGATGTGCCGCCACGGCTTGTGGCGATCGACAGGATTCCTGCCAGGTCGCCTATCAGATCGACCGTCAGCCCCGAGCGATCGGCGCGCGGGGTCAAAACGATCCTGCTAATGAGAGAGCGAAGGACGCGCCCGGCTTCATGCCAGCGGTCCTCCTGCCCAAGCGTGGAGATTAGGCTTCTTATCTCCTGATGGTACTTCGACGCCATATTGGGATGGAACAGGACGGGCGCTTCCGTGGTGGTTGCGATCAACGCCTCGACCTCGTCAAAGCGGTCCTGCAATGCGTGACTCCGCTCGGCTAAAAGGCGGCCCGGCACCCCATCAAGAATCGACTTGATGATCTGCTCCCGCTCGCGCTCGAGCTTGACCAGCTCGACCTTATATCCGGCGAGAGCCGCGTTATGCTCGATGCGAAGCTGGTTCAGCCGCGCCGTGTAAGCCTTGCAGAACTCGGCGCACAGCTCGGGCTCCATCAGATGGTCCTGCAACGCGCCGAGAACGGCTGCTTCAAGCTCCTGACGTTTGATCGTCAGCCTGTTATCGCAGGTGCCCTTGTTGCGCGAGGCGGCACAGCCCAACCGGTCGCCGGACATGATCGTAAACCCGCCGCCGCAGCAGCCACACGTCCCCAGCTTAGACAGAAGCGAGCGCGGGCGGTTCTTGGTCCAGAGAGGGGTTTCGCGCTTGTTGTATTCGCCCTGCATCGCCTTGACGCGATCCCAGGTTTCCTGATCGATGATCCGCAGCTCCGGCACATCGTGCCGGATAACCTCGCTTTCAGGATTCAGCCGCGACACTCGCTTGCCTGTATCCGGGTTCGTCACATAGCGCAGCCGGTTCCAGACAAGCTGGCCGATGTACAGCTCGTTATTGAGAATGCCAGTGCCGCGCTCACGATTGCCGTAGATGGTGCTCGCGCCCCATTGGCCCCCGGTGGGAGCAGAGACTCCGCGCCGGTTCAGCGCCGTCGCAATCGCGCGCGGCGAAATGCCTTTTATGTAGTCCGCGAAGATGCCGCGCACGATCTCGGTCTGCTCCAGATTGATAGTTCGCTCGCCCCGCGCGTACTCGCCATCGGCACCAACGCGGCGGACTATGTCATAGCCGTAAGCGTTGCCGCCGCCGGACTTGCCGTCCTCGATCCGGCCGCGCAGGCCGCGACGGGTCTTCTCGGCAAGGTCCTTGAGCATGAGCGCGTTCATCGTGCCTTTGAGGCCGATATGCAGCTCCGAGATCGCGCCTTCGGTCAGCGTGAACATCGGGATGCCGAAGAAGCCCAGCCGCTTGTAGACGCCTGCGATCTCCTCCTGGTCGCGCGACAGGCGATCAAGGGCTTCCGCCATCACCACATCGAACTTCTTCGCCATCGCGTCCTGCATCATCTGCTGGATCGACGGACGAAGAATAAGCGACGAGCCCGAAATCGCTGCGTCGCTGTACACGGGGCCAAGGGTCCAGCCCTCGCGCAACGCGCGCTCGCGACACAGGCGCACCTGGTCGTCGATCGACGCGTCCCGCTGGTGATCGGATGAATAACGGGCATAAATGGCAACGACAGGCATGGGCTCAGCTCCCCCTTGTTTTTGGTTTGGGTGCTGGGCCACTGCCGGTAATCAGAGCCTGATAGTCACGCTCTGCCGCCGCCTGTGCGAGAAGCCGAACCAGCTCGCGCAGACGATCATCGACCACGAATCCGGAAGGCGACGCACTTTTCAGCGCCTCAGCCTTCCGATACTCCAAGGTCTTTCGATCGTCCGTCAAGAAAATTCGCTCCTTCATTCAGAACATAACAAGAACATCACAATAGGATGAAAGTCCTATTAATGCAAGATTTCTCTTTAGATTTGCATAACTTAGGCTCTAAAGCTGATTAGCCCTATCGCCGTTGTTATCGACACAATAGCGGGCTGACGTTGCCGTCGCGCGGGTAATCGCTGCTGCGCTTTACCCAGCGCCGGCCTTACGAAAGAGCGGGGCTACTGGTAGCATCGCCGCCCGGGGTTCCGCTTAGGGAGAGTGCCGATGGAAGATGAACTGGCGAAAGTTCTGCGGCCCGCGCATGGACGTCAGGCGATCTACAAAATCGTCGAGGCAATCGCCGAGGTCGAGAACATCACCCCGCGCGAGGCCGTGGCCAAGGTGACGGGCCGAAAGCAGATTTATGCTCAGCGGCAGGAGCATAATTGGCGTCGCGGCCGCATGAAGCTGACACAGGCGGCAGCCGTTGCACGGTGGACCAGGATGGAAACCCCTGACTACAGGCAGGACCTGTTCAGCCGCCTTCGTGACGATCACGACGTGGCCCGCGACCTAACGTCTGCCGATCGGTTTAGCAACGCGATCGTCACCATGCAGCAGCTTGAAGCGCCGGCTGACAATGCGGACCACGTCATCCGCCGCCGGGGATAGGCTTGTTAGGCCCACTGCGCGCGAGCTATGCGGACTCGGACAAGACACTCGTTGTCGCGCGAAGCTTTGCTTCCTGACGCGTCACGTCGCCATCCGCCAGCGTGACGATCCTGACATGAGCACGACGGGCGATCTCGATGAATGCATCGAGGTCGGTGGACGACCGCGAAAAGCGATCGAGGCCTCCTGCAAGCACGACATCGATCTCGCGACCGCGAATGGCGCTGACGAGCCGATCCATCTCCGGGCGCGCAGGCGAGCTGCCCGAATAGCCGTGATCAGCGCAGGTCAGAGTGACGGTCCAGCCTTCTCGCTCCGCATGCGACCGGCAAAGCTGAATCTGGTCGGCAAGCTCCGATTCATCCCTACCCTTAATCGCGCACCTCGCATAAATCGCTACCGTCGTCATGAGCCTCTACCTTCCTATTTTTATCCGGATCGCCGCCTTGGCCGTTGTTCGGTCCACAGTGTAGGCACATCGACGGGGTGCAGGGCCAGAAGAAACAGAAGGCCGACACCCGGTCGGGAGATCGCAAGATGTGTGCTGTAATACAGCACCCACTTGGCAAGGGGGCCGCTGCGCGCCCCCGTTGCATCCCCCAGGCCAGCGGCCCCATCAGGCATCGAACCTGCCAGCACCGCACCAACCGTATCGCCGGTTCATCACTCGCAGGGAGATTGCGTCATCCCTGCACCCCGCCATTAGGGCCGTATCGCCGCCCCTGTGACCTACACTCGCCGGGCTTGGAGCCTTTCAGCTCCACCGGCACCGAGCCTTGAACCAGCAACTCGGCTGCTGGACCACCGTCATCACCGGAAGCTCGCGCGCCATGCTTCTGCTGTCAGATGCACATGCGCTTCTAGCGGCGGGGTGACAGTGAAAATGCGGGGCTTCTGCGCAAACTGATGCACCCGATAGAGCTGCCAGTCAGCAGGTCGCTGTCGCGATACCTCGACCTCATTGCGGGTTAGGAAGAAAGGAGTCCGGGCGGCTCCGTTGGTCGTTTTGACCTCGATCAATCGTTCACGGCCATCAGGGGTGAACGAGAGAACATCGTACCCAGCGCCGTCTCCATCCAAGTCCGAAACCCATCGCACATTTCTGGCTAAATCGCGCCTATCAGCCCTCTCCAGCATTTCGCACTCGGTCTGGAGCACGAATTCTTCTCCGGCCCTGCCAAGCGCCCGGTTTCGGAAATCCCGCTCGACCGGGTCGAATTTTCGTATGAGCCGTTTAAGGCCTTCCGGCCTTTCTTTCGGAGCGTCTTGGACGGGGGCTGCAACGAATAGACTTTGTTCCTCAGCCACCATCATCATCGGAGTGGCGTTTTGAATATATAGGTTGTCGCTGACTGCTGAAAGTCGACGGTCAATAGCATCGAAGATGGCGGCTTGATAATTCCGCATCGGCTTGTATCCCTGGATCCAGGGTAAACCTAACTCTATCAGCACGGCCGAGATATTTTGGTGCTTGAACTCAATCGATCCTTTCGTACGGCCAAATAATTTCTGTAGTGCTGCGTTGTGCGCGGCTTTATTGTATCGTCGCTGGGCAAGCTCATCATCGAGCATTGAAAAATACTCGGCCACGATCGTATCAAGCTCAAGATCGCTCCAGGGTTGGCCGGCGGTTGCGTCTGTCATCGATCCTCGCTCAGGCTCAGATGATATCGCGCGTATTTTAGCTCGCCTGTGCGCGTCAGCGCGCCCTTCGCAACAAGGTCTTGCAGGTCACGGGTAGCGGTCGCAGGTGAGGTGTCTGCGATCGTGATGTAGTTTTTCGCGCTCAACCCGCCCTCAAAGCCCTCGATCCCTTCGCGGAAAATGCGGGCAATGACGCGCTGCTGGCGCTCGTTGAGCTGATCGCGCAGTCGTTCATAGAAGCGCGCTTTGGCGACGTAGAAATCAACGCGACGGATCGTCGTCTGCTGCGCCTCCAGCACGGTCGTGCCAAAATAGCTCAGCCATTCGTCGATCTCATTGCGCTTGTTGGCGCGCTCCAGCATGTCGTAATAGCGCTTCCGCGCCCGCTGGATCGTGTAGGCCAGCGCGATCAGCGATGGCTGGCCCAGGTGCTGCGCCAATGCCTTCTCAGACAATGCCCGCCCGATACGGCCATTGCCATCCTCGAAGGGGTGGACGCTCACGAAGTAAAGATGCGCGATGGCCGCCCGCGTCAGCGCAGGCAGCGGCCTTTTCCCGTCCGGCGCCGTCTCGTTAAACCAGCGAACAAAGGCATCCATCTCATCCGGCATGGCTGCCGAGGGCGGGGCCTCGAAATGCACGGTTGGCTTATCGATGCGACCAGAGATGACCTGCATGGCTTCCGCATGCTCACGGTAGCCGCCGATAATGCTGATCCCGCGTTGGGGCAGCACGACCATCCGGTGCCAGCGGAACAAGGTCTCATGACTCAAGGGTTCGGCGAAGCTGCGGTAGAGATCGACCATCATCTCCGAAATGCCGCGCTCGGCGGGCGGTATAACGACATCTTCGCCACCCAGCCCGAACTGCCGCCGCAGGGACGCCTGAACGCTGTCACGGTTCAGAAACTCGCCTTCAATCTCTGAGGTCTTGAGTGCTTCGTCCCCGATCAGCTCGATCCGCAGGCTGTCCCGATCAGTCGGGCCGACATGGCGATATGCGCCAACGAACTCGCCAGCCCGCAGCAGGAACCGCTGTTCGAGCGTTTCCATCGCCTTCGCGTCGTAGGTGAATGCCGGCCAGTCCGGCTGCTGCCAATTCCAGCGCATGAGCGATAAGATGCCTTTCTATCGCTCATGATATCTCAAGTTTGTGATCGATAGAAGTTAATTCTATAGATCAAGGCCTGATTGGGCTGACTTCGATCTGGAGAGTTGCCGCTACCCTTTTGTAGAACCGCAACTCTGGCGTGTCGCTCATGCGGTAGCGTAGGTCATGTTTACGAGCCGGGCTCGCTCATCGCCGGCTTTTTCGGGCAGTGCGCCGAGGCACACATCGAATTTTACGTTTGAGATTGGTGCAGCGTGATCAACCGTTGGAACAGGTATATCGGCCGCCGCGAAATATACGATCCCGATATCGCGGGCAAGAAACTGGAAGCGTACTGTGCTTTTGTAGATATCCTCGCCGCCCTTAATCAAGCAAGAGCTGAGGAAAGCCTTCCGCAAATCAGCGCCGCCGATACTATCGAGGATGTCGTCGATAAGTTCGAACACGGCCCTACCGCCCTGGGCCTGCACCAGTTGGGCCGACGCTATGAACACAGTCAGATCGCTTGAAGGCCTCAACTGGTCAAGTGAAAAGCGATGCGTGCGGTTGGGCTTAAGGGTTGCTTTCACCTCGATCGCGAAGCCATCGCAAACAAAATCGTACTTGGCGTTTTGATGCTGACACCAGCACCGAGCAGCGGCTTCGCGCGAGCTTGCCGCCCATATGACCTGCAATTCTCCCCAGAGGCCGATGATGTCTTTTTGTGAGTTCTCGACCTGCCTAAACAGATTGGCCAGTTCCAATATACGTTCGCCAATTGCCCGATTGGTTCGTGGTGCGTTGTCGCCACAAAATGCTTCTTCGAGAAGCCTTAGGAACAGGCGGACAATATCGGGATCATTTTCTTCAAGGCGAACGATCGTGTAGGTGCCGCAGACGATATCGCCATTCTCAACTACGATCTCGCACTTGCACGAAAATCGAACTCCGACAAAGCGCAACTCGATATCGCTTCGCGCATCAGTCGGCTGGGCAGCAAGTAGAAATGAAGGATATCCATGAGCATCCACTGCAAGCCACAACCCGGACTCATCGTTGAGCCCCTGACCGAAAAGCCCTTCACGCTGCGGCGGGAAATTTCGGACTAGGCCGGTGTATGTCTCGAATAGCATGGCTACCGCTCGACCCACACCCGCTCAATGAGATGATCGGGAAAATGCACCGCAAATATTGGGACGTCGCGCAGTGTTCGCCGCTTGTCGGCGGTCTGCAAATCATAACGATGGAGTTGGAATGTCACCTCGTTCTGCGAGATCAGCGCTCGCGCACCCGGATAGTTCGTGCGGGCGTTCGAGCCCTGAAACAGATTTTTGATTTTGGCAGGTTGCTCATCGTTCAGAGAGCGCATCGCCTCCACCCTCGACCACGGGCCGGAGAAGGCATAAAAACTGCACGTTGTGTCCGGATTTTTTGCAACGAGCCGACCCAGCATCAACATTAGCGACGAGTGCTGAAGGTTGTCGTCAGGCCATTTGTACCTGATCTTGCCAAAGTAGAGCAGGAAGTCCGCGAGCCGGATCGCATTGTTGAACGCAGGCACGGCTTGCTTATCGTTCCAGCCTTCTTCGGCATACCGATAGAATTGGAAGTCACGGAGAATGTCCTTTGCCACCTCGCGGTTCTCCGCCAGAATCTCGCTATCGTCATGCGGATGGTCAGGGGCGATCCAGCCGCCGCGCCCTTTGGACTGGTACATTTCTAGCAAAACTACGGAAGAACGTGTCGGCTTGAGCTTTTGATCGAGAAAATACGTGCGCCGCCAATCCTTGAGGGTTTTGCCTTCCTTAAGGTGGTGCTTAATCGATGCGCGAATGGATTCCTCGTGCTCTACGTAGTCGGTGAACGCGTCGATGTTCTCGGTTGTGAGATAAATGCGGCAAAGGCCAAGATAGCCTCTCTTGTATCCAAAAAACCGCGCCCGCTGCTGGATATTGTCTGCATTCCCGACTCCGGTCGAGCGCGGCATGTAGGTCACGGTCAGCCCTTCAACGGTGAAGCCGCGATCGAGGCCGATACCGCCTACCAATATCCAGCTATATTCGCCCTTCCAGTCGATGCTGGGAATCCTTGACTGTTCCCGGGTGTTCAGTTCTCTGATTGCAGTCGATTCAACGGCATCTAGCAAGCAACCGGCGATATCATCGAACGTAAACGGACAGGCGTAGGTTTTGAGAAGGCCGGCCGCATTCTTCTTGAAAGCCACCAGCAGTTCCTGATGACGCGGGTGAGTGGTGTCTTGGAGGATGACGCACCAATCGTCTTTCGTCTGCTTTACCCAGCGAGCGAACATGAGGTGGTCGCTCTTGGGCACCGCTGGATGAATCATCATCGAGCGGTTTTCGCCTTTTGCATCTTGTCGTTCGAGAAGGCCTATTGCGACCCCAACAAAAAAGTCTCGCAAGGCAGAAAGCAGGCTTTTCGGCGGCTCGGTCGGCGGGTTAAGGGGGTCAGGAACCTCGGAGGCGACGATCGTCTCGATATGTCGAGATTGTCCGTCCGGACTGAAGAAATCCTGCCCACCCGCATATTGCTTACCCGGCGTGAGCACCGTCCCGAAATCAGGTGAGAGGGTGTCGATTCGGCTTATGAGTAGAGGCGCTTGCGGCGTAGCGGTATAGAGGACGTAACTATGCAGGCGGAACTGGCTCCGAAGCGCCAGAATCCGTGCGTAAGTTGTGCTTTCCTCGTTTTTCTTGGCCTTGGTATTGATGCCTGCCTGATCGCCTTCATCATCGATGATCAAGGTTGGGACGCTCGCGAGATCGAGCTTGGAGAGATGTTTCGCAAGATTTTCCAGATGTTGATGCTGCTTCATGCACACGATAAGGATCGTTTTTGCGCGAGTGTTTTGCCTCTCCCATTTCAGAAGTTCACTTTTCACGCGGTCGAGTTCGCCCGCCTGAAACCCTTTCTGTTGAGTTGTTAGCAGCTTCCATTGGCGGTTCGTGTCGATCTCAAGGTCTTTTCGTATGCGGTCATAGGACTGTTCAACGAGGTTATTCGTTGTCCCCGCCAGCAGGATCACCAATTGAAATTTATTGTCGCGTGCAAGTGCGGTTAGCCCCGTGAACGACAGCGTTTTCCCGCTTTGTACGTAGCCGATGACAAGGCCGGTATTGGCTTGCGCGCCCGCGTTTGGGCTCACGCAATCCGACAGAATGTCGGCGGTTTCCAGCACCAGCCGCTCTTTCTCGTCAAGCGAGAGAGCTGAATTGGCGTTGAGCAGCCCGGAGAAGGCCTCACCTTGCTTCGGCTTCCAGCCATCAAACGGAGCACGAGGCGCTATTTTGATCCTGGCTTTAGTCATCAATCACCCGCCGCGAAAAATGGTTCTTCAGAATCTCGTTAGTCAGCCTGCGAACAGCCGATGGGTGATGATCGCTCAGTTCGGCGGCTGCGACTTCGGCAAGTGCCATTGAGGAAGCTATTTTCAGGACAGCCGAGAACCCCTCTGAGTCAAGCGTTGGGAACTGCGCCATGAACGGATGCAACATCGCAATCCGGACAAGTATCTCGCGTGGCTCTGGATCAGTGATAGAGGGGCGCGTCCGGATCGTTAGCCAGTCGGTGCCGTCATCCGCATAGGAAAGCTCTATACGGATGATCCACGGCTCCCCACGAAACTGAAGCGCTACTTCTGCCTCTTCCCGATCCGCCGCGCTGATTTCCTTCAGTTCCGAAGGCTTCCGCGGAGCCGGAACGTCGACCGGCTCCGCAATCGTTTCGAGTTCAACCCCGATATCGTTCGCGGCTGTTGTCGTCAGTCGGAATTCTTCCGCCGTGTGTCGCAGGGCCGTCGCTGCATCTTTGCGGGCGGCTTTTGCGCCGGATTTGGTCCGATACTCCCGAGCTTGCTGGATGAGTGGCATCTCATCGCCCGACAGTTCCTTGCGAAGCTTCTGGAGAAATTCGTCCTCGCTTTCCTCCCACTTGACGCCGTCCTTCGTGTGACTGACGAAGAATCCCTTTAGGTGAATTTCGCCAAAAATGCGCTGAAACGCGTAGCTATTAGACCGTCCGAAAATGTCCTCAGGACGGTATGTCTCATCGGCGCTGCCAAGGATTAGCCGCTTGCGCCGGAACAGTGCTAGACCTGCAAGACGGGTGCTCGCCACCTCCCGGATGGCGACAAAACCGGTCGCCATTTTGTCGTCGCCAAGATCGATCGCGATATCCTTCTTCCACTCGACTGGGTTGTCATCGGCATCGCGATAATAGGCCGCGTTTAGGATAGCCGGGTCTTCGAACACCAACTTGGTCCCATCGACGAAGAGAGCGAGTGAGCCATCGCGGATGTAGACACGATATATGCTGGCGAGATGTTCTTTAATTTTACCAATGGTCTTGCCGTGCGGAAATTTCCTAATTTTTTCGAGGCGAATTTCCGTGTAATGCTTCTCTTCCGCGCTCTCGATCGACACAACATCCAGTTCCTCGATGCTGTCAGTCACGATCTTGTTAATATCAAAGAACACGGTGCGCTCCGTGCGCTCCCCTAGCGCACTGGACCGAACGCTCCAGCTTGGCGCGAACCAGCACGCTGCGCTTTTCATGCCCATGCCGAACTCAGAGAGGCCGGACGCATCGGGTGGTATCTCTGCTGGACGGAAGGCGCGCTGATAATCGGCCGAGGCGATCCCGGCGGCATTGTCCTTGATCGTGATCTGTGACTCCGCCGCGTCGAAATCGATATCGACCCGCAGGGCGTAGTTTTTGCCTTCAGTAGCGATCAGCGCTTTCTTACGATCAATGCTGCTTTGAATAGCGTTGTCTACGAACTCGGCAAGGGCAAACCATGCCTTGTAGTTCAGGTGCGGGAGCACCGAAAGAACATTGACGCCGGGCCGGATATTGACCGAACTGATCTGGGCCATTTCTATGCAGCATCCTGGAGCACTTCGGCGTTAGCTTGATCGCGCATCACAAGCGCATCGAAGATTGCACGGACTACATCCACGTTCACCGCATTACCAAACGCCTTGTAAGCGCCGCCTTTGGTATCAGGTAGATGGGCTAGTTTGCCCATACTTTGCAGCCTGCTGCACTCGCGTGGTGTCATAAACCGCTTTTCCCAGGCAATGATCGGCACTTGACTAGTAGTCATAGCAATGAGGGATGGAGCCGTATCTGCCTTTTTTACGCGGATACCGCTGGCTCGAAACTGGATGACGTGCTTCCAGATGTCGCGCTTGCTCCCTTTGCAATTCCATTCGAATTTTTGGAAGCTCGGGGCGAAGTCTTTGATCTTGGGCAGCCAAGGATCGATAATCGCCTTGTGCTTCTTATAGAACTCACGGTTCTTCTTGATGAAGTCGATTTTCCAATCTGGGAACTGATCGAGCTTCGTCTGAGCGTAAGGCGGCAAAACTGCCTTTATCTCCTCGCGGGACAAGCCCTTCAATTCCTGTCCGAATGCGCCCTTATACCGGCCGAGGTCGCCATAACCGCGCTCATGTGGCGTCTTTCCGTAAAGGGGATAGTCGGCACCGAATTCCATTGCCCAAATGGGGAAGGACGGCAAATCCTCATCCTTCGGAAAATTGTCGAGAAACTCCTGCCATGTCCGTAGGTACAGAAGATGGTTTGAACTGAGGGGCTGAGCATCATTTGGTTTGTCGTCAAGCACACTAGCAATGCTGACCGTCGGAAGTTCCTTCGGCACAGGCCACTCAAAACCGTCGAGACCTTTTAGGTCACCGACAATGAAGGCGCGTTCGCGCTTTTGCGGAATGCCGAACATATGTGGCGACAGCCGCTCAAACGAAATATCATAGCCTAGTGCCTTCAAGCGATCACAGATAATCTGCCAAGTCTTGCCTTTGTTATGTCGAATGAGATTCGGGACGTTTTCGATGATGAAGTAGCGGGGCGTTTTCAGTCTCAGAATATCGATAACATAGTCGAAAAGATTGCCCCATTGAGGACATTCTAGGCCCTTCTGGTCACCGGCTTTCGAAAATGGCTGGCACGGGAAACCCGCGCAAAGTACGTCATGCCCGGCAATAGATTTTAGTTCAACTTTCCTAATGTCGCCTTCTGGGCGAACGCCAAAATTCTGATTATACAAGTCGGCCAAATCGGCGTTTAGCTCAGACGCAAAAACACACTCCGCGCCCCTTGACGCAAGAGCTTGGTGAAAGCCGCCCAAACCGGCAAATAAATCGATAAATCGTAATGTATTCATTTGAATGAATATCAAATCATATTAATATTTACAATGAAAGCTGTTTCACAAATTTGGTGCTCAGCAACCTTCCGGTAAGCGTCCATTTGGTTTATCCCGCTACCCGCAGATGCCGCACTATATCGTCTAATCAACTCTCCACAATCCAGGCGCGAGAACGCGCTGTGTGCAACCCGCCTTTTATACCGCACCTTCGGAATTCCCGACTCACGTGGTGTAGCACGGCGATAGGGCCTCGCGCTCATCGGCCATGAGAACTGCAACCAGGCTGTCCGAGCGCTTCCATCGCTTTAGCTGCTTAGCCGAATGCCGGCGAGTCGGGCTGCTGCCAATTCCAGCGCATGAGCGATAAGATGCCTTGTCAATCGATCATGCTTGGATGGAATGGTTACTCAGGTAGGAGATTGGCAGAGTGCAGCCTGATTCTCGAACGAGCATATCATACTGCGGTTTCATGTTTTTGGTATTCTGGGGGGCCTTGCCCCCAGCCCGTCAAGGCCAGGCTTTGCGGCGGCTGTGCCGCCGGCCTTGACCGGCTTCCCCCGCTCATTGCCGCAGGGCTAGCCGGTTGCAGGGATGCAACCGGCTTTTGATTGTCAGGCTTCAGCGATCAATGTCCCAGCCCTTGCTCCTAGACGGGGTCAGGTCGTTGAAGCTCCGCTTCAGTTCCGGTGCTTTGCCGGGCGACACGGGCTGCTGCGTCAGTGGTTCCGGTGGCGGGCCATAGCCAGGCCGGAGTAACGGTCGCCTGATCCCGACCATGCCGGGCGGTGCCAGCGTCGGCGGCGGTGTGCGGACCAGCTCAGGCGGTTTGACGCGCGGCATGGCGTTGTCGCGGTCGCGGATGGTGGCGTTACGGTTTCGGACTTACCATCACGCGCGCGGGCAAATGCGGGCTTCAGCTTATCGTCGCTCATAGCGCGGGCTCCTTTGGCTGGCGTGGACGTTTCACGCGGATAACCGAGAACGGGATGACGTTGCGCAGCTCGTCGTCTGCAAAATCATCCGGATAGCGCGCCGGGAAGCGGCGATCGAACGCTTCCAGCATCGCTTCGCGCAGCGCGATTTTGATCAGCAACTCGACTGCGATCTCTTTGCTCAATTCCTTCAGCGCTCGCCGCGCCGCCTCATAGTCATCCTTGCGGATATAGTCGCAGCCGATGCGGGCTGCTTTCAGCATCTCGCGGCCTTCGAGCCTCACTGCGATCTCGACAGGTCCTTCATGTTCCAACCAGTTCAGATTCATGGCGGATACTCCGGTTTTCAGGTCAGGAATGACGGGTGGGGGTGGCCGGAAGCCTCATGAAGGGCTTCCGGCCTGGTCGTGTTTTGCTGGTCAGGCGCGCAGGTTGCGCCCGAGGGGCCTCAGCGCCGGATCGTCGAACCACGCCTGGCGGCTGTGGATGATCGGGTCGAGATTGCCCATGAACAGCAGGCCGCGCCCCTTGCCGAGCCGCATCAGCTCATCGGGGTAGAACAGCTTGCGCTGGGTGGCAGCGGTGGTGTCGGTGGTCGCTTCCGACGTGCTGGACCCGGTCTGGCTGCGCCCGAAGGTGCGGGCGATGGCCGTGGTCAGGCTCCACACGGTCGTCTCACCGCACAGCGCCGACATGTACTCAGCCGTCATGCGGTCGCGGCTGCCATAGTAGGAAACGACACCGCTATTGGCGATGAACCCCTCATAGGCATCGCCATAGATGCGCTTGAGCTGGCTGAGGTCCTGCACCACCCCCAGAATCTGGAGGCCGAACCCGGCCATCAGCCCGTAGGCCTGCTCGACCATGCCGAGCCGCCCGAGGGCAGCCATCTCATCCAGCACGAAGAGCACCGGCTTGGTGGGCTGGGTGGCAATATCGCGGGCATTGACCAGCAGCGCCTGCTGGATCGTCAGCCGCAGCCAGCGCCCGAAGGTGGACAGGCGATCGGCGGGCAGCACCAGATAGATGGTGGTAGCGCCGCGCTTCAGGTCTTCGAATTTGAAGTCTGACGCCAGCATGTTCTCGCGCAGGCGGGGCGAGTCGAAGATGTGCGTGTTGGCCTGCGCGGTCGCCATCACGTTGGCCAGCAGCTTTTCTTCCTTCTGCAGGCAGCGCGCGCCGCAGCTCTCGACCACGCCGTGCGCCGAGGCCTTCATATTCTGGAACAGAATCTTCTGCTTCTCGCCGTTGAGCAGCAGGAGATCGCGCACCCGGCCCAGATGCCGATACGGGGCCTCTGCCGGGGTGATCGCCACATACAGGATCAGCCCCTGCAACAGGCCCTTGGCTTCCTCGGTCCAGAACGGATCGCTGCCATAGCCCTCGCGCACCACCAGAGCATCGGCCATCTGCATGGCATGATCGGCGATGTCAGGATCGCCGGGCTCCAGCAGGTCCATCGGGTTGAAGCGCGCGGTCTCATGACCGTTCACCACGCCCCAGGGATCGACGATATGGACGCGCTGCCCCATCGCCGTGCGCTGATCGGCGGTGATCATGGCGTTTTCGCCCTTCACGTCGATGACCAGCGCCGAGCCGCGATAGGTCAGCAGGTTGGGGATGATCATGGTCGTCCCCTTGCCGGCGCGAGTGGGGGCGACCAGCAGCAGGTGCCGATCGCCCGTGTAGTGGATGGGGCGCATCCCCTCATCGGTCGGGAACAGGCCGAGCTTCAGGCCGGTGTCGCCCAGTGCGCCGTTTTCGTCGAGGTGAGCAAACGTCGCCACCTTCGCCGAGCCGAATGTGTTCGGGGGCGTAAAGAAGCGGCTGACCGCACTTCGCGCCCACCAGCCGAACGCCGCCATGAAGCCGAAGACGCAGCAGATGACGGTCAGCGTCCAGCCCATGGGGCCGTTATCGAGAAGGGCCTTGCTGAACAGCAGCGCGGCGAGGGCGAGCATGATGATCTGCCGGATGAGAGAGGCCCCCGGCGACATGAACCAGCCGAGCAGGAAGCCCAGCAGGGCAGCCCCCACCATCGCGCTCAGCCGATAATGCGTCAGGTTGGGATACCAGCCGTAGCCGGTATCAAGTGAGCCGGTCAGCCAGAAGAAAAACGGGACCAGCGTAAAGGTGGTGCCGATCACCACCGTCTTCAGTTCATTCTTCAACATCGTGAAATTCCCTTAACGTTCGAGAGATGGCCCGCGATCACGCCGTTCAGGTGTCGTGTGGGGCCGATGTTCGGGTTCGTTCGTCAGGCGCACGGGGCGGTCGTTCCCGCGCAAATGCCGCGCGATCTCGCGGGCCATGAGCCGTCGATCCCGCGCGCGGATGCCGCGCAGGTCTTTCAGCCGCTGTTGGATGGGCTGACGGTCACGTCGCTGATCGAGGGCTAACCGCTCGCGCTGTTCGCGGTCGCGGGTAAGCGCGGCGATGGCTTCCTGATAGTTCTGGCGCTCGATGGTGCGGACTTCACCACTCAGGCGCTGCCACAAGCCTTTGAGGCCCTTGTGCAGCCGGTCGGATCGCGCACGGCTTTCGGCCTTCCAGCGCTCGCGCTGACGGAAGACCAGCATCCGCCGCTCGGCACGCTGTGCCAGCACCATCGCCCGGCGCTCGGCGACCACAGGATCGATCGCCTTGCGGCTGCGCTCTTCGAATGTTGCGACATAGCCGAGCAGCTGTTCGGTTACGCGCTCGCGGATCAGCCCCCGCGCTTCATCGACTGAGGGCAGCGCATCAGGTGACCCCAGCCGGGCGTTTAGCTCTTTGGTTTTGACGCCCGCAAACCGCGCCAGCGAATAGACCTCGCCGCGATGATCGAGCGCGACGAAGCCGCGTCGGTCGCCACGAGCCAGCATGTAGCCGCGCTCAATGAGCGAGGCGGCGAAGGCCTGCTGATTGTCCGAGTGCTTCCAGGCATCCTGGATCGACTGCTTGATCTCACGTGGATCGAGATCGAGGCGTTTGGCCTGCTGCCATTCTTCCAGCGTGAAGTTAAGCGGGCTTTTTCCGCCGTCGCGGCGCAGACCGTCCGGCAGGGTCCAGTCGTGGTCGAGATACAGCTCGCGCGCCAGCTCCTTCAGGCGGGTTTTGTAGAAGGGCAGATTGATCGCCCGCATCCGCTCGGCATCGATGCGGCTCCATACAACATGTGTATGCAGCCGGCCTTCCTTCTCATGGGTGATGACGGCGCGCGGCTGGCCTTCGAGGCCCAGGCGCTTTTCTGCCTCCTCGATCGCCGCATCGAAATCGGCTTCCGTGGCATTCGCCTCTTTGGGTGGATTGAAGCTCAGCGAAAACAGAAACTGCCGGCATTTCGTGCCGCGCGCGATTGCCTGGGTCTCGGCAAGCGCGCCTTCGAGATCGCCCGCCATAAAGCCGCGAAGCTGGCGCACCGTGACGTGCTCATTGTCCCGCTCGTTCAGCAGGTGGCGGGCGAGCTGGCCTGCGCCGCCGCGTTGGGAGCCCTTGAGGATCATTCCCAGACCCTCCCGACCACGCGGTCAAAGGTCTGGGCCAGGCGTTCCTCAGGCCGCCATTCCGGCTTCACCTTCAGCCCGATCGCCGTCATCAGCAGCAGGCGGATGGCGCGGACATCGTCGCAGCCGCGCTTGAGGGCTGCGCGCACATCATCATCGACCGGCAGGCAGCCATCGTCAGCGGCATCAGCCAGCCGGGAGATGCTGTCGGCGATCTTCGACCGGCCCAGCAGCGCGAGCACGCGGGCGAAGGCCTCACGATCCTGCACACGGAAGGACTGGCGTACGACACGGGGCTTCACCGCGTCGTCGAGCACGACATCGCGGATGAACAGCCCCAGCGGCACGCCGTTGGCTTTGCCCTCTAACCGGGTTTTTTCTTCAGCCGTCAGGCGGATCGAAAATGGAAAAGTCTTTGGTCGTCTCGTCCGTTTCACTACGGTCCCCGCAGTGGGAACCGGACACAAATCCACATTCGCCTAACGCGCTGAATTGCTAGCGTTTCAGGGAGTAGGGGCTTTGGGTCCGATGTCCCAGGCTACGTGGATGTACGGGCGGCGGGATCGAACCCCCGCAACCAACTTTATCGAACGCGCCTTATGGCGTCGAAGGCCGTCCCTACCGGGGCGGCCTTTTTTCGTTGGTCCGCCGACGGGAGTTTGAAACGGCCAGTCTGCCGGGCGCGCCCGGGCACGGCATTCCCCCGGCTCTCTCAGCGGCGCAATCCGGCTCCGCCGGGGAACAGGCCTCGCGGGTCGATGAGACGCGCGGCGCGATGACCCGCGATGATCTCGAGCAGCGTCCCGAGCCCGCCCCAGGCCATTTCGTCATGGTCGCGGTGGTGGAGCAGGATCCCGAAGATCGTCTCGCGTCCGCACGGAGTTTCGCGCTCGCGGGCCAGATGCGTCGCCAGTTCGGCTGCGAGGCTTTCGGCGTCGCGGCCGACGCGCCCGCCATGCCAGTCGACGATGTCGAGATGGGTGTTGGCCAGCGCCGGTCCGCCATCTTCGCCCAGCGCAAAGCCGCGAAAGCAGGAGAGGCCGGCAAAGCCAAGACCGGGCAGGCGGGCCGCGCTCTCCGAACCGATCCGGTTCCAGGGCGGTACGAAGATCGGCAGCGAGGCGGGGCCGAACAGCGAATTCAGGCGCTCTTGTCCCTGCGCGATCTCGACCAGCGCGCTCTCGATGTCGCGCCCCGCGCCGAACTCGGCGTTCTTCTGGCCGGGCACGGAATGGCTGCGATGCCAGACGCCATGCTGGCACGGCAGCAGCGAGGGCGCGGATCGCTGGAACGCCGCCAGTTCTTCGTCCGCCAGCATCGGGATCACGGCGAGCAGGACAGACGCAGAGAAACGTTCCGAGAGCCGCGCCAGCCGCTCCAGCGCGACGCTCGGCGCGACGGCATCGTCGTCGCGCAGCCAGAATTGGGCGCTCAGTCCCTGCCTGTGCCAGAGATCGAGTTCGGCGAGGAGCGGCCGCCAGGCCGAAGCGCCCGTCACGGCGCGGCTCGCGTCGCGAGCGAAAGGCCGCGCGCGACGATGTCGCGTGCCCTGTCCATGCCGCGCTCCTCCGCGACGAAACGTGCGGCCGCCGCGCTCATCGCCCGCCGTCGCTCGGGATCGTCGAGCAGGGCGGCCAACGTCCGCGCGAACCCAGCGATATCGCCTTCCGGGACGAGCAGCCCGGTGACGCCGCACTTGAGCGTCGCCGGCACGCCGCCGCTGTCGAAGGCGACGACGGGGAGGCCCGCAGCCTGCGCCTCGAGAAAGACCAACCCATAGGCCTCGTGCAGGCCGGGCCAGACGAAAAGATCGGCCCCCGCCAGTGTGTCCGCGACCTGCGCCCGATCGACCGCGCCATGGAATGTCACCCTGCCGGCCGGGAAGCGGGCATAGGCGGCCTCGATCTCTCCGCGCATTGCGCCGTCTCCGAACAGGCTCAGCCGCCACGGCCGGTCGAGGAGCCGTTGCATCACATCAGCCAGCGCGAGATAGCTCTCATGCTTGTTGCCGGGCCGCATCATGCCGATGGCGACGAGATGGGGCGGATCGTTCCGGTGCGGGTTGGTCAGTGGGCCGCCCGCAGCCGCGATGAAGGGCGGCAGATCGACGAAACGCGTCTCTGGGCCGCACCATGGCTCGATGCCGCGCCGGTCCCGGCCGGTGAAGCAGAAATGCACGGCAGCCTTGCCGAAGCTCGCCCGCGCGCAGGAGACCTGCTCCGCCCAGCCGCCCTCGGCCCGGCGCTGGGAATCGCTCGCCTCTGCCACGACATAGGGGATGTTCAGCCGTGCCGCGACGACGGGCCCGAGCAGGTCCGGGGCCTTGTAGTAGCTGTGATAGGTGAACCAGAGTTCTGGCGCGCCGCCCTGCTCGCGCCAGCCCGCGAGCATGGCCTCGATACGCGTCTCGGCGGCAGAGCCAAGGGCGGCGAACGCCTCGGCGTCCGGCTCGAGCATATAGGTTCGCGCCTTCCGGATCGGTTCGACCGCGTGGCCGAGCGCCTCCATGATCGCGATGAACTGGCGCGCCATGCGCCGGTCGCCCGAGATGCGGCCGTCGTCGAATGCGTTCAGCGGCGTGTGGAAGGCGATGCGCAAGGCTTTGTGCCCATGGGGCGAGACGCCCTCAGCGATAGGGATCGGCTGCGTCGCGCAGGCCGTCGCCGAGGAAGTTGAAGGCCAGAATGATCAGGATCACCGGAACGACCGGATAGAGCAGCCAGGGATAGAGCGCCACCACATTGATGTTCTGCGCCTCGTTGAGCATCACGCCCCAGCTCGTGATCGGCGGGCGCAGGCCGAGCCCCAGGAAGCTCAGCGCCGTCTCGCCCAGGATCGTCTTGGGGATGGTGATCGTCGCCGAGGCGATGAGATGGCTCATGAAGCCCGGCACCAGATGCAGCCCGATGATGCGGGCGGGTTTTGCGCCCATCAGCTGGGCTGCGACGACATAGTCCTCCTCGCGCAGCGAGAGCAGTTTCGAGCGCACGGCGCGCGCCAGGCCGGTCCAGTCCATCAGCCCGAGGATCACGGTGATGCCGAAATAAACCAGAAGCGGGCTCCAGGATGGCGGCATGATCGCCGCCAGCGCCAGCCAGAGCGGGATATGCGGCAGCGACTGCACGATCTCGATGAGGCGCTGCACGACGAGATCGACCTTGCCGCCATAATAGCCGGCGATGCCGCCGATGATGACGCCGAGCACGAAGGAGACGCCGACGCCGAGCAGGCCGATGGAGAGCGAGATGCGCCCGCCATAGAGGATGCGCGAGAGCATGTCGCGCCCGAGCCTGTCGGAACCGAGCAGATAGAGCGTGCCGCCTTCGGGTGCACAGAACAGATGCAGGTTGCCAGGGATCAGTCCCCAGAAATCATAGGAATCCCCTCGGCAGAAGAAGCGCAGGGGCTGCGGCGAACTGGTGTCGACATCGTATTCGCGCTTCAGATTCTCCATGTTGAGGCGCTGCGTGTAGGGATAAACGAAGGGCCCGACAAAATTGCCCTGATGGAACAGGTGCAACTCCTGGCGCGGCGCGCGGATGAAGTCGGTGTTGCGCGTGGTGTAGTGGTAGGGCGCGAGGAACTCGGCGAAGGCGGCCATGGCGTAGATCACCAGGATCACCACGCCCGAGATCACCGCCAGACGGTGCTTGCGGAATTTCCACCACATCAACCGCCATTGCGAGGCGAGGTAGACGCGCTCCTGCGCCGGCGTCATCGCCTCGGCCGCATGGGGCTCGAAGGGCGCGGTCGAGGCGGTGTGCGGCAGCGGGGCGCCGTCTGCGGGGAGCGCGTTCGTCACTTCGTCGCCGCTCCCTGCAGCCGTATGCGCGGATCGAGGATCGCGAGCGCGATGTCGGAGATCAGCACGCCGATCACCGTCATGAAGGAGAGGAACATCAGGAAGGAGCCGGCGAGATACATGTCCTGGCTCTGCAGCGCGCGGATCAGCAGCGGCCCGGTGGTCTGCAGCGACAGCACGATCGCGACGATCTCCGCGCCAGAGACGATCGAGGGCAGGATGTCGCCGATGTCGGAGATGAAGAAGTTCAGCGACATCCGCAGCGGGTATTTCCGCAGCGCCTTGCCCGGGGGGAGGCCCTTGGCGCGGGCGGTGACGTAATACTGCTTCTGGAGTTCGTCGAGCAGATTGGCGCGCACGGCGCGGATCATGCCCGCCGTGCCGCCGGCCCCGATGATGATCACCGGGATCCAGAGGTGTTCGAGCACCGACTTGACCTTGTCCCAGCTCATCGGCTGGTTGAGGTATTGCGGGTCGACGAGCCCGCCGATCGAGGTGCCGAACCAGACATTGGCCGTGTACATGAAGACCAGCGCCAGCAGAAAATGCGGGATGGCCAAGCCCAGCAGTCCGAGAAAGGTCAGCCCGTAATCGCCCCAGCTATACTGGTGCGTCGCCGAATAGATGCCGATCGGGAAGGCGACGACCCAGGTGAAGATGATGGTGAAGAACGACACCACCATGGTCAGCATCAGCCTGTCGCCGACGATCTCGTTGACCGGGCGCTGATACTCGAAGGAGTAGCCCATATCGCCCTGGAGGAGGCCTGTGACCCACCAGAAATACCGCTCCACCGGCGGCTTGTCGAAGCCGTATTCCTTCTTGAGGAACTCGATGCGCGAGAGATCGGCCTTCTCGCCCTGCGCCGCCATCTCGGCCGCGAGCGTCTCGAAATAGTCGCCCTCGGGCAGGTTGATCACGGTGAAGATCAGCGCGCTGGTGACCAGCAGCGTCGGGATCATCACCAGGATGCGCTTGAGGATGTAGTGCAGCAGCATGGTTCAGGCCTTCGCCCGCGTCGGGTCGAACCAGAAGGTGTCGGGCATGTAGCGCCCGAAGAAGGCGCCGGGCTCGAAGGAGTAGAGCCCCTTCTCGGGAACGTTTCGCAGGGTCCGCGCGACCACGACCGGCTGCAGCGTGGCGTTGACGACGCCGATGGTGAAAAGCTGCTCGGCGTTGATCTTCAGCATCTGCCGCCAGATCTCCTTGCGCTCCCGCTGCGTCGCGCTGCGCCGCCATGCCCTGTGAAGATCGACCAGTTCCTTCACCTCGGGCAGCGCTGGCTCCTCGCCCTCGCGGCCGCCGCTCTCGTAGAACTGGCCCCAGCGCGGCCACTGGAACTGCGCCGTGGTGGTCGGAGCCAGCGCATCGGGCTCCATCTCCGAGGCGACAAGCGCATTGTCCATGCCGGTGGAGGCGACCATGATGGTCTGGCCGGCCGTGATGCGGCGGCGGAAGACGTCGCGCTGGGTCGAGCGCGGATAGATCTTGATGCCGACAGCGACAAGGTCCTGCTTGATCAGGTCGAGGATGTCGGTCTCCTCGGTGCTCTCGCCCGCCGTCTCGACGGTGAATTCGAGCCGGCGGCCGTCCGGCAGCAGGCGGATGCCCTCGCTATCGCGTTTCGTCAGGCCGATCTCGTCGAGCAGCCGGTTGGCCAGGCCCTGGTCCTTCTTCATCCACATCTTCGCGAATTCGGCGTCGTAGAGCGGGCTTTCCGGCAGGGCCGTGTTGCCGCTCTCCTTGGCGAGGCCGAAGAAGATGACCTGGTTGATGTCCTTGCGGTTGATCGCGGCCGAAAGCGCGCGGCGGTAGCGGACGTCGCGGTTGAGATTGCGCCAGACCGGGTCGATGGCGTTGAGGTTCGGCATCAGCGCGAACCAGGCGCCCTCGGCCCGCTTCCACAGCCTGACGTCGAAGTTCATCCGTTTTGATGCGTCCTTCAGGAAGGTGTAGTTGTCGAAGCGGATGTAGCGCGCCTGCAGATCGGTGTCGCCGGCGGCGGCCTTGGCGGGCACCAGCGAATGCGTGCCGACCGTCAGCGTGACCTCGTCGACATAGGGCAGTTGCCGTCCGTTCTGGTCGATGCGGTGGAAATAGGCGTTGCGCTCGAAGGTGAACTGCTCGGCCGGCAGCGGCGTTGTGTTGCGCCAGGGATCGAGCGTCGGCAGTTCGGGGTTCTCGGGCCGGTACATCCGCGAGAGCCGCTCGTGCAGCGCGCCCCAGTCGCGCACGCGGATCGCCTTGACGCGGTGCGCCAGCGTCGTCTCGTCGGCGTATGTCTCGTGGACCTGCTTCAGATAGACCGACGGCATGCAGATATAGGTCGGCTGCGCGCCGGCCAGCGCGGGCAGGAAGACCGGGTTCGGCTGATCCCAGCTGTAGCGGATCTCGGTCGGCGACAGAATCTCCACTTTCGGCGGCTTGCCGCCGGCCAGCAGCGCCTGCGGCGGCCCGCCCGGCGAGAGCCGCTTGTTGTTGGCGACATCCTCCCACCAGTAGCGGAAATCCTCGGTGGTGAAGGGCGAACCGTCCGACCAGCAATGGCCAGGCCGGAGCCTTAGCGTGAAGACGCGGCCGTCGACCTCCTCGTAACCCTCGAGGATGTCGGGAGCGAGATCGAGCCTGTCGTCATAGCCGACAAGCCGGCTGTAGCCGTAGAGCGTCATCATCCGGATGTCGCGCTGGTCGCCCATCAGCATCCGCATCGTGCCGCCATGGCGGCCGGGCGTGCGGCCCTCGCCATCGACGCTCACCACGCGCGGCGCGGACGGCACGCGTTGCGCCACCGGCGGCAGTTTGCCCGTTGCGACCCGCTCGGCGAAGAACGGGCTGTCGATCAGCGCTGGCTGCTGGCCGGCGGCCCGGCGCGGCAACGCCGCCGAAACGAGCGCCGCCGAGCCCAGCGCCAGCGCGCCGCGCCGCGTCGGGACCACACCGCCGGAAGAAGATCGCCGCGCCATCAGGCCATCTCCCGTCGGTCGATACCTGGATGGGCCAGCACGAAATGCCCGTCGCCGAGCGGAACCTGCGCCAGCGCCGCGCCGTCCCGCTCCTGGCGGAAGGCAGGCCCCCAATGGCTCTGGTCGGAGGCGCCGCCAGGCGCCGCCAGCTTGAAATCGAGCTTCCTGTCGAGATCGGCGAAGGGCACCGATTTCAGCAACGCCCTGGTGTAGGGATGGGCGGGCTGCGTGAACAGCGTGTGCCTGGGCGCGATCTCGACGATGCGGCCATTGGCCATCACGGCGATCCGGTCGGCCATGTAGTTCACCACGGCGAGATTATGCGAGATGAACAGGAAGGTCAGCCCGCGCTCGGCCTGCAGATCCTTGAGCAGATTGAGGATCTGCGCCTGCACCGAGACGTCGAGCGCCGAGACCGGCTCGTCGCAGATGATCAGTTCCGGATCGAGCGCCAGCGCCCGCGCGATACCGATGCGCTGGCGCTGCCCGCCGGAGAAGGAGTGCGGATAGCGGTTGAGGAAGCGCGCATCGAGCCCGACATCCTCCATCAGCGCGCGCACCCGCTCGATCTGGCCCGCGCCCTCGCTCCGGTCATGGATCACCAGCGGCTCGCGCAGAATGCTCATCACCGTCATGCGCGGCGAGAGTGAGGAGACCGGATCCTGGAAGATCATCTGCACCTTCGGCCGGAAAGCGCGCAGCGCCTCGCCCTTGAGCGCCAGCAGATCGGTGCGCTCGCGGCCATCGTCGAAGACGATCTCGCCGGCGTCGGGCGTCACCGCACGCATCACGACCTTGCTGACCGTGGTCTTGCCGCAGCCGCTCTCGCCGACAAGGCCGAGGCACTCGCCGCGCCTGATCTCGAAGGAGACGTCGTCCACCGCGATCACGGTCGAGAGCGTGCCCTTGCCGAAGAACTTTCGCGAGCCGGTGGTGTAGGTCTTGCGGAGCCCGGAGACGCTGAGAAGCGGGGCGGCGGTCTCTGACGGTTTGGGTGGGCGCGCCGCGGCGGGCGGGCGCGGGCGGGCCTCGCGCAGCGCGACCAGGCGCTCGCCCTCCTCCATGTCGAAATGCGGGGAGGCCTTGAGCAGCGCCTTGAGATAAGGGTGACGCGGCCGGCGGAAGATGTCCTCGACCGGGCCGCTTTCCATGATCTCGCCATGGTAGATCACCACGACCTCGTCGGCCATGTTGGCGACGACGCCGAGATCATGGGTGATGAGAAGGATCGCCATGCCCATTTCGGCCTGGAGATCGCGCATCAGGTCGAGCACCTGGGCCTGGATCGTGACGTCGAGCGCCGTCGTCGGCTCGTCGGCGATCAGCAGCGCCGGCTGGCAGATCAGCGCCATCGCCAGCATGGCGCGCTGGCGCAGGCCGCCCGACAGTTCGAAGGAATAGAGCCCGTAGGCGCGGGCCGGATCCTTGAAGCCAACGCGCGCGAGCATCGCCTCGATCAGCGCGCGGGCCTCCTCCTTGCCCGTGGGACGGTGCAGTTGCAGCGCCTCCTCGATCTGGTTGCCGATGGTGTGGACCGGCGAGAGCGAGGACATCGGCTCCTGGAAGATCATGCCGATGCGGCCGCCGCGCAGCGCCCTGATCTCCTTGCCCTCCGGCTTCATGCCGGCGATGTCGACCGAGGAGCCGGGCTTTTCGGGGTCGCGGAACAGGATATCGCCGCCGGTGACGCCGCCATTGCGCGGCAGAAGGCCCATGATGGCCTGCGAGATCACGGATTTGCCGGAGCCGGATTCGCCAACCAGCGCCACGGTCTTGCCGGCCGGCACGCGCAGCGAAACGCCCTTGACGACGTCGCGGGCGAGCCCGTGGACCGTGAAGCCGATCCTCACATCGCTGATCCGCAGGATATCCATAACGTCGCTTAACCCGGCCTTTCCCGATCCCACGCCAAGTGTCCAGACAGGCACTAGACGTTGAAAGCCGGCACTTGCCAATGGCATTCGACATGTCGCCTCATTCGGGCGGACATTGATCCCGTCTCATGACATCGGCGCAACGCGGCCCGCGCCGGAAATCGCCGTAGCTCACGCTCCAGGGCAGCGCGCCGGGCTCGCGATAGGGGCCGAACTTGAAATACTGGTTCGAACCGAGGTCGGCGCCGTCATGGCCGATGCGGCCCTTCACCGTTGCGAGATGGACGCCATCGGCCAGGATCTCGACATGGCCGTCGCCCTTCGGGCCGGGCCGCGAGCGCATCACGAAGTCGATCCAGCCCTTTTGCGCCGGCGGCAGGTCGGCATGGCGCGTCACCGAGCCCTCGCCCGTGAAGGCATGGCCCCTGATGAAGCGGATCGAGCCGGCGCGCTGCTCGGGATTGTCCTTGTAGAACAGGCCCCCGGCGCTGGAGAAACCGGCCTCCTCGAAGCCGTCCCGCATCAAAATCTGCGCCGGATCGTCCTGCGGGCGGGCGGAAGCCGCCATCGCCGCCGCCAGGCAAGCCAGCGCCATGAGCCCCGCCAGCCGCCGCGACCAAAATCGCCAACGCGGCCTCATCGATCCATCCTCCGGCAATCGTGATCGAACCACGCGCTCCGCTGCCGCGCGCAAGGACACGCGCGCCTTTACGCTGCCGCATTGCGCTTGTCTCCAAGCTGGCACACATATGGCGCAGCAGGTTGAGAGATGCGCGCGCCGCCTGACGCGCCGGACAGGACCGCCCGTTGGAGAGCAACCTCTTCCGTTACGTCTGGCAGAAGAGCCGCGGCGAACAGATCATCGTCCTGCTGATCATCCTTGCCTCGATCCCGTTCTACTGGGCCTCGTTCAACGTGCCCAAGCGCATCGTCAACGACGCGATCCAGGGCGGCGCGTTCAAGGACGGCAAGACCAGCGCGACGGTCTTCGAGATCAACCTCGGCCTGCCGGAGTTTCTCGGCGGGCATGGCGTCACGCTGTTTCCCGGTCTCGAGGTCGGCCAGCTCGGCCTGCTGCTCAGCCTGAGCTTCTATTTTCTTGCGCTCGTGCTGATCAACGGCGCCTTCAAATACGTCATCAACCTGCGCAAGGGCATTCTCGGCGAACGCATGCTCAGGCGCATGCGCTATGATCTGTTCAGCCTGCTGATGCGCTTCCGGCCCGAGCAGATTCGCGCGGTGAAGCCCGCCGAAGTCGCCAGCATGATCAAGGACGAGGTCGAGCCGATCGGCGGCTTCGTCGGCGACGCCTTCATCCAGCCCGTCTTCCTGCTGAGCCAGGCCTTGACCGCGCTCGTCTTCATCATGGTCCAGAGCGTGTGGCTCGGCTCGATCGCGCTGATCATCGTGCTGCTGCAGGCGATCATCATCCCGATCCTGCGCAAGGAGCAGCTCCGGCTCGGCCGCGAGCGCCAGATCGCCTCGCGCCAGCTCGCCGGCCGCATCGGCGAGATCGTCGACGCAGGGCCGACCATCCAGGGCCATGGCGCGACGACCTATGTCCAGGCCGACATCGCCGGGCGGCTCGGCCGGCTCTTCGACATCCGCTACGCGCTCTACAAGCGCAAATTCGCGGTCAAGTTCCTCAACAACCTGCTCGCGCAGATCACGCCGTTCTTCTTCTATGCGGTCGGCGGCTTCTTCGCGCTGCAGGGCCGGCTCGACATCGGCCAGCTCGTCGCCGTCATCGCCGCCTATCGCGACCTGCCGCCGCCGATCAAGGAACTGATCGACTGGGACCAGCAGCGCAACGACGTCACCATCAAATACGAGCAGGTCATCGCCCAGTTCAACAGCGACGACACGGTGGTGCTCGACGAAGCGGACGGCGTGCAGCGCCTGCCAGACGAGGGCGAGATCAGGCTCGACGGCGTGCAACTGCTCGACAATCGCGGCCAGCCGCTTCTCGCGCCGGTTTCGCTGCGGACGCCACGCCCCGGCGCGGTCGCCGTCATCGGCCCCGATGGCGGCGGGCGCGAGGTGCTGGGCCGCATCCTGGGGCGTCAGGCGATGGCCTATTCCGGCCGCGTGCTGATCGACAGCCACAATCTGTCCCGGCTCTCGGTCGAGCGCGCCAGCCACATGATCGGCTATGCCGGCAACGAGACCGAGATCATCGCCGGGTCGCTGCGGGACAACATCCTGCTGCCGCTGAAGCGCCGGCGTCCAAGCGCGAAACCGCAGGGCAAGGTCTCGGCCGAGGAGCATCGCTTCTTCATGGAGGCGGTCCGCTCGGGCAACACGCCCTTCTCCTTCAGCGCCGACTGGACCGATTACGAAGGCGTCGGAGTCAAGGACGCCGAGGCGCTGGAGGGCCATATCCGGGTGGTGCTCGACGTGCTCGGCTGCGCCGACGACGTCTACGAACTCGGCCTCGACGGCAAGGTGGTCGCCCCGCTCAACGATGGCGCGGAAGAGCGTATCATCGCCGCCAGGCGAGCGGTCGCGGCCGAACTGGCCAGCAGCAAGCTCAGCGGGCTGATCGAGCCCTTCGACCCCGAGCGCTACAACGCCAACGCCACGATCGCGGAGAACCTGATCTTCGGAACGCGCACCGGTGCGCGTTTCGCCAGCGAAACCCTGCTGTTCGAGCCCTATGCCCATGCCATCCTCAAGGCCGAGGCGCTGATCGACCCTTTGAGCGATGTCGGCGCGCGCATCGTCGCCACCGTGGTCGAGATATTCGAGGGTCTGCCCGTGGGCCATGCGCTGTTCGAGCGCTACGCCTTCGGCGCGAGTTTCGATTTCGAGCGCCTGAACGAACTGGCCGGGCTGATCGACAAGCACGATATGCGCGCGCCTCTGGACCCCGAGACCGAGCGCGACCTGGTGGCGCTGGCGCTGGGCTATATCGAGCCAAAGCACCGCCTCAACCTGCTCGACGACCGCCTGCGCCTGCGCATCCTGCGCGCGCGCGCCAGTTTCAAGACGCATCTGCCGGCCGATGCGACCGAGGACGTCTTCTTCTACGATCCCGACCGCGTCATGGTGGGCGCCAGCGTCCGCGACAATCTGATGTTCGGCCGCATCGGCTTCGGCGTCGCCGATGCGGGCCGCAAGGTCGCCGGCATCGTGCACGAGGCGCTGTTGCGCGGGGGCCTCGAAAGCGCGCTCTACCGGCTCGGCCTGAACACCGATTGCGGCATCCGCGGACGCTTCCTGCCGACGCGGCTGAAGCTCGCCGTGCCGCTGGCCCAGGCCCTGATCAAGGCGCCGCAGATCTCGGTCCTCGACGCCAGCGCCTTCCTCGCGACGACCCGCAACCCCGCCGAGGTGCTGGCGCGGCTGCGCGAGCATTGCGCGCGGATGACCCTGTTCGTGCTGGTCAGCGATGCTAATCTGGTCTCGGATGTCTCGCCGCGCATCGTCTTCGACGGTGTCGTCGGCGCCGTCGAGGATGACGACGGCGAGGAGGCGAGGCCGGCCCGGCCGCAGCGACGCAACGTGCCGACCATGGAGGCGCGACCATGACGATCGAAGACGACATTGCCTGCCTCAAGCAGTTTCCGCTGTTCAGAAGCCTCCCCAAGCCGCGCCTGAAGCTCGTCGCGCTGATGGGCGAGAAGCTGAAGTTCGACGCCGGGACCCGGATCATCGGCGAAGGCGAACGGCCCGAAGGCGTCTATTTCATTCTCGGCGGCGAGGTCGAACTGGCTCACGCGCGCGCCGACGGCTCCACGAAGCGCTTGGTGCTGGCGACCGGCATGGTCTTCGGCGACGTGCCGCTGCTGTGCGACCAGCCCTATGTCGGCATGGTTACCGCCAGGAGCGACGTTTCGGCGCTGCGGTTGCCACGCGACCTGTTCTTCGAACTGCTCGAGACGATACCCGATTTCAGCATCGCGCTGTCGCGCGATCTCGCCTCGCGGCTCTACAAGCTCGCCGACGCGGTGCTGCACAGCGAGAAGGTCCATTGATGACCAAGCCCGTGATCACGAAGGCTGTCGCACGATGAGCCTTTCCCAGACCGCAGGCTCCAGCCGGCCGGCGCAGGGCGTCGGGATGGAGCAGATGTCGTCCTGGAGCCGCGACATCCGCTTCGTCTCCGGCATGGTGCTGCTGCTCTTCGCCGCGACGCATTTCATCAACCACGCCATCGGCATCGCCGGCCTGCAGATGATGGAGGATGTCCAGTCCTGGCGCTACTGGGTCTGGCGGTCCTGGCCCGGCAGCGTGCTGCTTTACGGCTCCTTCATCGTGCATCCGCTCTTCGCCATGCTGCGCGTCGCCCAGCGCCGCACCTTCAGGATGCCGCTGCGCGAGATGCTGCAGATCGCGCTCGGCCTCGCCATTCCGATCTTCCTCGTCGACCACATCGTCGGCACCAGGGTGATGGGGACGTTCTTCAATCTCGACGAGAGCTATCCGGCCGTTCTGCGCCGGCTCTGGCCGGGCCTCGCCACGAACCAGACCATCCTGCTGCTGCTGGTCTGGGGTCACGGGATCATCGGACTGCACTTCACGCTGCGCTCGCGCGACGGCTACGCCCGCTGGCGCGACCCCTTCATGCTGGCCGCGATCCTGATCCCCGTGCTGTCCCTGATCGGCTTCGCCGTCGCCGGGCGCGAGGCCGCGCTGCTGACACTCCCGCCGGAGCAGTATTCCGACGCCTCCATCACCATGTTCAACCAGAACGTGACCTGGGCCAAGACCTCGTTCTACGGGCTCGTCGGCAGCTTCGTCGCGTTTGTCGGCTTCCGGGAGATCAGGGTGCGCACCGCGCGCCAGATCACCGTGCGCTTCGTCGGCCATGGCGTGCGCAAGCTGACGCCGGGCCTGACCGTGCTGGAGATGTTCCGGCGCTTCGGCATTCCCCATGCGGCGCTCTGCGGCGGCCGGGCGCGCTGCGCGACCTGCCGGGTGCTGGTGCTCGACGGCGGCGACGATCTGCCGCCGCCCGGCCCCAACGAGGCCAAGCTGCTGCGCCGGATCGCGGCGCCCGACCGCGTCCGCCTCGCCTGCCAGATCAGGCCGCGCGACGACGTCCAGGTCCAGATCCTGCTCGCCTCGCGGCTGACCGGCAAGGCCACGGGCCAGGAGGTCGAGCCCGACAGCTCGGTCGGCAAGCGCGGCCTGACCATCATCGTCGCCGACCTGCGCGCCTTCTCGGCGATGGCGGAACGGCAGTTGCCGCAGGAGCTGATGGGCCTGCTCAACCGCTTCTTCGACGAGATGGCGCAGGCGATCGCCGCCCATGGCGGCCGCATCGACGCCTTCTACGGCGACGGCTTCATGGCCGTGTTCGGGCTCGAGGGCAACCCCGGCCGGGCGGCGCAGGCGGCGATCACGGCCTCGGGCGACATCGTTCGCGCGGTCGAGGCGCTGAACCGCGAATTCGGCGCGGCGTTGCCGCTGCCGCTGCGGATCGGCATCGGCATCCATACCGGCGAGGCGATCATCGGCTCCGTCGAGAACGAGAGCCTCGGCCGTCGCGACGTCACGGTCGGCGAGACGGTGATGATCGCAAGCCAGCTCGAATCGGCGACGCGGCGCGTCCTGTCCGACGTCGTCGTCTCCGAGGACACCATCCGCATCGCCGGGCGCAGCTATCGCGGCACGACGACGCTCAAGGTCTCGATCAAGGGACGAGACAAGCCGCTGACCGCGTTCGGCTTCGTCAGCGCGCCGGAAGTCGCCAGGGATGATGAGGACGAGCCGGCGGCGGCGAAGCCGGCAAAAGCCAGGGCCAAGCCTGACACCGACGATGCCGGGGCCGCCGAAGCACCGGCGGGCAAAGGCGAGAACGGGAAAGCCGAGAACGGGAAGGGCGGAGACGGCGACGCTGGCGATGTCATCGCCGAGGCGAAGGTCCGGGAGGTTGCCCCGGACGGAGCGGCCCCGGTTTCGGCAGCGGAGTCCGAGGCCGGCCCGGCTCCCGAAGCGGAGCCTGCGTCCGGAGCGAAGCCCGGCTCCAAGGCGAAGCCCGGCTCCAAGGCGAAGCCTGCCCCAAGGGACGAGCCGGCGCGCAAGCGCAAATCGCCCGCCAGAAAACCTGCGAAGGACGGGCCTGCCGACAAGGCCTGATCCGGGCGGCTTTATGCCGTCCCGTAAACGAGAAAGCGGCGGCGGGCGAAGCCGGCCCGATCCAGCGCGGGGTCGGCGATCGTCAGGGCGAGGTCGATCGCCGGCGTCGCTGCCCGGGCCGCGATCAGCGCGCCGATCTGGCTCTGCGCCCGGTCGAGATCGAGCGCATAGTCGATCACCAGCGTCGTGGCCCGGCGGGCGAGATCGAGCAGCACGGGCGGCACCGCCTCGCCGCGGCCGAACGGTTTCAGCGACAGGCCGAGCAGGACGAGGCCGAGGGGCGCAGGCGGGTCGAGATCGACCTCCTGCAGCTTGGCCGCGAGATGGCGCACATGGCAGGGAAACCCGTTGAGCATCTGCGCCGCGAAGGCCGGGATTTTTGGATCGACCACCGTCACCGAAGCCGGCCGATGCGTCAGGAAGCCGGTGATCGGCAAACCCGCCCCACCGATTTCGAGAATATGCGCGCAGCCGCGCACGGCATGGGCCGCGAGCACCTGCCGCAGCGACGCCGCCGGGCCAGCCAGATGCGGCAGCAGCACGCCGGACGGCGCGCAGGCGCCGTCTTGCGCCACGCTGGCCTTTGCGGACCCGCTTGCATATGGTCCCGCCGGTTTCATTCCCGCTTTTCCATTCTCGAATCCGGCCACGGCATGAGCAACGACGCGCCTCCCGACGCCTTCTACGACATCATGCGCGGCGTCGCAGCCCTGACCGGCAACAAGGTCGTCGGCGATCTGGCGAAGCTGATCGCCGAGGGCATGCCGCCGGAGCTCTGGATCGCCGTCAACCACAAGCAGATCGCCTCGAAACGCTGGCTGGGCGATGCGCTGGCGCAGGTCATGCCGAGGCCGGACGGCCCGGTCTGGGTGCTCGGCGCCTGGTATGGCGTGCTCGGCGCGCTGCTGCTCGACGACGAGCGCCTGAGCATTTCCGAAATCGTCAGCCTCGACCGCGACCCGGCCTGCGCCCCGGTGGCGGAAAGGCTGAACCGCCGGCATTGTCGCGACGGCCGCTTCCGCGCGCTCACCGCCGACATGACCGGTTTGGACTTCGCCGTGCAGACACCCCTGCCCGGCCTCGTGATCAATACGAGCTGCGAACATCTCGACGACGTGCCCGGCTGGCTCGCGATGCTGCCGGCGGGCTTGGCCGTTCTGCTCCAGTCCAACGATTATGTCCGCGAACCCGACCATCGCAGCTGCGTGCCCTCGCTCGACGCGTTCATCGCGCAGGCCGGCCTCTCAGAACTCTGGTTCTCGGGCGCGCTGCCGACGAAAAACTACACCCGCTTCATGCTGATCGGCCGGCGATGAACGCGCCAGAACCGGTCGTCGCCATCGCCATGAAGGGCTATCCGCGCCTGTCGGAAACTTTTATCGCACAGGAACTGCTCGGTCTGCAGCGCCTCGGCCTGCCCTTCGCGATCTGGTCGCTGCGCCAGCCGACCGACGCCGCCCGCCATTTGATGCATGGCGAGATCACGGCGCCCGTAAGCTATCTGCCTGAATATCTGCGCGACGACTTGCCCAGAGTCGGCCGCGGATTGCTGCGGGCGCTGGCGCATCCCGGCTTCTGGCGGTTGCTGCCCGTCTTCCTGCGCGATCTCGCCCGCGACCGCGCGAAAAACCGTCTGCGCCGCTTCGGTCAGGCCTGCGTGCTCGCCAACGAACTGCAGCCGACGATCCGCCATCTCCATGTCCACTATCTGCATACGCCAGCCTCGGTGATCCGCTATGCGGCGCTCATCCGGGGCCTGAGCTGGTCGTTCTCGGCCCACGCCAAGGACATCTGGACCACGCCCGACTGGGAGAAGCGCGAGAAGATGGCGGATTCCGCCTGGGGCGTGACCTGCACGCGCGACGGCCACGCCGAACTCGCCCGCCTCGCCGACCGTTCGGACAAGTTCACACTGGTCTATCACGGGCTCGATCTCGGCCGCTTTCCCGCGCCGCCAGTCCGGCTGCCGCGCGACGGCGGCGACCCGGCCGATCCCGTCCGTTTCGTCACCATCGGCCGCGCGGTCGAGAAGAAGGGTTTCGACGACCTGCTGGCCGCGCTGGCGCGGCTGCCGCCGGACCTGCACTGGCGGCTGACCCATATCGGCGGCGGCGAGTTGCTGAAGACCTTGCAGGCAAAAGCCGCTGCGCTCGAGCTGGCGGAGCGCGTCATCTGGGCCGGCGCGCAGGCTCAGGGCGCGGTAATCGCGGCGCTGCGCGAGGCCGATCTCTTCGTGCTGCCCTCGAAACAGGCCGGCGATGGCGACCGCGACGGCCTGCCCAATGTCGTGATGGAAGCGGCGAGCCAGGCGTTAGCCATCGTCGCGACCGATTTCGCCGGCATTCCCGAATTCGTGCGGCATGGCATCGAGGGCCTGCTGGTTCCGCCGGGCGATGTCGCGGCGCTGGCAGGCGCGCTTGCCGAACTCGCAGCCTCGCCGGAGCGAAGGTTCGCGCTCGGCGAGGCCGCCTTCGCGAGGCTGACCGGCGATTTCTCGGCGCAGTCGGGCCTTGCGCGCATCCACGCGATGCTCCTGGCCTCCGCGGCGGCGGCGCGATGACCGCGCCGGTCCTGATCGTAGTGACGCATCTGCTCGGCAGCGGGCATCTGGTGCGGGCGGCGCATCTGGCTCGCGCCTTGGCGCAAGCGGGTCATCCGGTCACGCTGGCGAGCGGCGGCATGCCGTTGCGCGCCATGGAGGGCGAGCCCTTCGCCTTCGTGCAACTGCCGCCGGTCAAGGTCGAGGGCACGGACTTCCGCAAGCTGCTCGACGAACGGGGCGACGCCATCGGCGAGGACCGGCGCGGGGCGCGGCAGGCCATGCTTGTCGATCTGGCGACGCAACTGCGGCCCGCCATCGTCATCGCCGAGCATTTCCCTTTCGGCCGGCGGCAACTGGCGGGCGAGTTCCTTGCCCTGATCGCCGCTGCGAAGACGGCCGATCCGACGGCGCTGATCCTGTCCTCGATCCGCGACGTGCTGATCGTGCCCCGCGCCGACAGGGTGGCCGAGGCGCATGCGCGCATCGCCGCGCATTTCAACGGGGTGCTGGTCCATGGCGACGCGGCATTCCTGCCGCTGGAGGCGTCCTGGCCGGTGACGCCGGAGCTTGCCGGGCGGCTGCATTACACGGGGTATATGGCTTCCCCGTCACTGCGAGCGGAGCGAAGCAATCCAGAGGGATTGTGCGAGACCCCTGGATTGCTTCGCTCCGCTCGCAATGACGGGCGCGGCGACATCCTCGTCTCCGGCGGCGGCTCCGCTGCGGCCCTGCCCCTGTTCGAGACAGCCATCGCCGCAGCCCGCCAATTGGGCGCGGACCAGCGCTGGCGCATCCTCGTCGGCCGCGCCACCGACCCCGCCGCCTTCGACCGCCTCGCCGCTTCCGCGCCGGCCCAAGTCGCGGTCGAATGGGCGCGGCCCGATTTCCCAGCCCTGCTCTGCGCCTGCGCGCTCTCGATCAGCCAGGCCGGCTACAACACCGTGCTCGATCTGATCGATGCGGGGCGGCCGGCGATCGTCGTCCCCTTCGACGCCGGCGCGGAGACCGAGCAGGCGATCCGCGCCGACGCCATGGCGCGCGCCGGCCTCGCCCGCTCCCTGCTCCTGTCGGGCGAGGCAAACCGCGATGCGTCGGCGCTGGCGGCCGCCGTGGCGCAGGCCCTGCGCGGCGGCCCGCCCGCCGTTTTCGCGCTCGACCGCGCTGGCGCCAGCGGGGCCGTCGCGGCCGTCGCGCGGCTTCTGGCCGCCCGCCGCTGAGGCGCAAAACAGCCTGCCAACGCCAAGGCTGGCGCGCCGATCGCCAGCATGCGGCATGTCGGCTGCGAATTGCCGCCCCGGCGCTTTGCGAATTGCCGGCTCGGCTCTTTCGCTCTAACTAGGGACCGATATGCTTCCCCTTTCGGTCGGCCAAGGGACAACCGGTCAAGAAACCGGCCTTAGTCCTGCGCCCGGAGACCTGACGATGACAGCGACGACCGCCCCGGCCCTGCCCGACATGAAGCTGTCGGTGCGCCAGACCTTCGGTATCGATTCCGATCTCGAAGTGCCGGCCTATTCCAAGAGCGAGGCCCATGTTCCGGATTTCGACCCGGATTACCGCTTCGACCGCGACACCACGATCGCAATCCTGGCGGGCTTCGCGCATAACCGCCGCGTCATGATCTCGGGCTATCACGGCACCGGCAAATCGACCCATATCGAGCAGGTGGCGGCCCGGCTGAACTGGCCCTGCGTGCGCGTCAACCTCGACAGCCACGTCTCGCGGCTCGATCTCGTCGGCAAGGACGCGATCGTGCTGAAGGACGGCAAGCAGATCACCGAGTTCCAGGACGGCATCCTGCCCTGGGCGCTGCAGAACAACATCGCGCTGGTCTTCGACGAATACGACGCTGGCCGCCCCGACGTGATGTTCGTGATCCAGCGCGTGCTCGAGCAGTCGGGCAAGCTGACCCTGCTCGACCAGAAGCGCGTCATCCGGCCGCACCCCTCGTTCCGGCTCTTCGCCACAGCCAACACGGTGGGCCTGGGCGACACGTCGGGCCTCTATCACGGCACCCAGCAGATCAACCAGGGTCAGATGGACCGCTGGTCGATCGTCACCACGCTGAACTATCTGCCCCACGACAACGAGGTCGCGATCGTGCTGGCGAAATCCAGGCACTACCAGGCCACGGCCGAGGGCAAGGACATCGTCAACAAGATGGTCCGCGTCGCCGACCTGACCCGCAACGCCTTCATGAACGGCGACCTGTCCACCGTCATGAGCCCGCGCACGGTCATCACCTGGGCGGAGAATGCCGAAATCTTCACCGATATCGGCTTCGCCTTCCGGGTCACGTTCCTGAACAAATGCGACGAGATGGAGCGCACGCTGGTGGCCGAGTTCTACCAGCGCTCGTTCGGGAAAGAGCTGCCGGAGAGCGCGGTCAACGTGGTGCTGAGCTAGGGCCCTGTCGCGCATGGCCACGCTCCAGCGCGAGACCGACATCGCCGAGACCAGCGAAGCCGTCAAAGCAGGCCTGAGCGCCTATAACGCCGCCCGGGTCGGCCCGCGTAACAGCGAGCCGCTGGCTATCAGCCTGCGCGACGATGACGGGACGATCGTCGGCGGGCTGGTCGGCGAACTGAAATGGCAGTGGCTGCATGTCGATCTGCTCTGGATCGACGAGGCCCATCGCGGCAAAGGCCATGGCGAAGCGCTGGTGGCGATGGCGGAAGCTGCGGCGCGCGACCATGGCGCACGCGGCGTCTATCTCGCGACGATGAGCCTGCAGGCTCCTGATTTCTACCCGAAACTGGGCTACAAGGAGTATGGCCGGCTGGAGGACTACCCCGTCGCCGGCCATCGCATCCTCCAATTCGCGAAGGCGCTATGAGCATCGCCGACAGCAAGCCAAGGCAGATGAAGGCGGCTCCGGCCAAACCGCGCAAACGCGTGGGCGTCGGCGCTGCGTCCGGCCGTACACGATACGAACAGGATTTTTATGGCTGGGCGTTTGAGCAGGCCGATCTCCTGCGCCGAACGGCGCCTGCCGGATTGGACGCTGAGAACATTGCCGAGGAGCTGCAGGATTTGGGGGGCAGTCAGTACGACAAACTTGAGAGCGCGCTGACCGTGCTCCTCATGCACATGCTGAAGTGGGATCATCAGCCCGATCGACGTAGCCGCAGTTGGGCCAACACGATCCGGACGCAGCGACGCCATTATGGCAAGGTCCTAAAAGCCAATCCGAGCCTCAAGCCGCGTCGCGATGAAGCGCTGGCCGAAGCTTACGAAGATGCACGCGCGTCCGCGTCTTCGGAAACCGATCTTCCGATCAAGACGTTTTCCGACATCTGCGCCTATTCTTGGTCGGACATCCTTGACCGCCCCTTCGCCATCGACCCGGACGACGCATGAGCCTCTCCAACCGCAAGCCCGGCGCGCCCAAGGAAGCCCCGGCCGAGCCGCTGAAGCGCGCGATCTCCGGCGCGATGAAAGCGATCGCGCGGAAGCCCGAGATGGAGATCGTCTTCGCCGCCGACAAACCCTCGCTGGTCGGCGAGCGCGCCCGACTGCCCGAGCCGCCGCGCAAGCTCACTGTGCAGGACGTCGCGATCCTGCGCGGCCATTCCGATTCGATGGCGCTCAGGCTTGCCTGTCATGACGCGACCGTACATCGCCGCGCCGCGCCCGAGGGCGATGCGGCGCGCGCCGTTTTTGATGCGGTCGAGCAGTCGCGCGTCGAATGCGTCGGCTCGCGGCGCATGGCCGGCATGGCCGGCAACATCACCGCCATGCTGGAGGACCGTTATCACCGCGGCGGCCGTTACGAGGAGATCACCGACCGCGCCGACGCGCCGCTGGAGGATGCGCTCGCCTTGATGGTGCGCGAGCGCCTGACCGGCCTCAAGCCTCCCAAGGCCGCCGAAAAGCTGGTCGATCTCTGGCGCGACCTGATCGAGACCAAGGCCGGCCCCGATCTCGACCGGCTGTCGAAGGCGGTCGAGGACCAGCGCGCCTTCGCCCGCACCGTGCGCGACATGCTGGCCTCGCTCGACATGGCCGAACAGACCTCGCAGGGCGACGATGCCGAGGACGACGAGGACGACAAGGATTCCGCCTCGGAAGACCAGCAGCAGCAGGAGGGCGACGCCGAGCAGGAAAGCGCAGGCGAGCGTTCCGAAACCGAGGTCAGCGACGACGCGGCCGAGGATCTGCAGGAAGGCGCGTCGGAGGCCGCCGACGCGCCGGCCGGCGACTGGGACGAGGAGGACGAGAACTCCGATTCCGAAGAGGCGGGCGAGGCTCCGCGCCCGCGCGAGAGCAAGCAAAACGACCGGCCGGTCACCGACTACAAGGCCTACACCCAGAAATTCGACGAGATCATTACGGCGGAAGATCTCTGCGACGCCGAGGAACTGACGCGCCTGCGCGCCTATCTCGACAAGCAACTGGCCCATCTCCAGGGCGTCGTGGCCCGCCTCGCCAACCGCCTGCAGCGGCGACTGATGGCGCAGCAGAACCGCTCCTGGCAGTTCGATCTGGAGGAGGGCGCGCTCGATCCCTCGCGCCTGCCGCGCATCATCATCGACCCCTACCAGCCGCTCTCCTTCCGGCAGGAATCGGACACGAACTTCCGCGACACGGTTGTGACGCTGCTGATCGACAATTCCGGCTCGATGCGCGGCCGGCCGATCACGGTCGCCGCCACCTGCGCCGACATCCTCGCCCGCACGCTGGAGCGCTGCGGCGTCAAGGTCGAACTGCTCGGCTTCACCACGCGCGCCTGGAAGGGCGGGCTTTCGCGGGAGAGCTGGCTGCAATCGGGCAAGCCGGCCGCGCCGGGACGGCTCAACGATCTGCGCCACATCATCTACAAATCGGCCGACGCGCCCTGGCGGCGGGCGCGCAAGAACCTCGGGCTGATGATGCGCGAGGGGCTGCTCAAGGAGAACATCGACGGCGAGGCGCTGGATTGGGCGCATAAGCGGCTGCTCGCCCGCCCGGAGCAGCGCAAGATCCTGATGGTGATCTCGGACGGCGCGCCGGTCGACGATTCGACGCTCTCGGTCAATGCCGGCAATTATCTGGAGCGGCATCTGAGGCACATCATCGCCGAGATCGAGACGCGCTCTCCGGTCGAACTGATCGCGATCGGCATCGGCCACGACGTCACCCGCTATTACCGCCGGGCGGTGACCATCGTCGATGCGGAGGAACTCGGCGGGGTGATGACCGAGAAGCTGGCGGAGCTGTTCGAGGAGAACGAGGGGGCCGGCGGCTCATCGCGAGGGTCACGGCGGCGGCTGCAGTGATTTTTGCCGATCAGATTGGGGAGTCCGGCGCGAGGAACCCTCTCCCGGAGGGAGAGGGCAGGGTGAGGGGTCGGCCCATCAACCAGCTCGGCGAAAACGTATCCGCATTTCGGTTCAGGCCAATCGCGAAACGTCCGTCACCTCACCCCTGCCCCTCTCCTTACAGGAGAGGGGTTCCTCGCGCTTCATTCGCTGACTGCATCGCCACCCCATGCGTCTGACCCGTCGCGCTGCTCTCGCCGGCCTCGCTACCGCCGCGCTCGCCGTCCCCGCGCGCACCCAGCCGCTCGAACCCGGCCGCATCCCGCTGACCGTCTCCGCCCTGCCGATTGCCGCCTTCGAGCCGCGCAGCCCGGAGAAGACGCGCTTCGGCGCGATGAGTTTTCGCGGCGGGCTTGTCCTGACCGGCGACCATCCGCGTTTCGGCGGCTTTTCCGGGCTCTGGCGCTCGCACGGCGGAAGCGATCTCATCGCCGTCACCGATAACGGCTTCTGGCTGACCGCGAGAACCGCCTACCGCAATGGTCGTCTCGCCGGTCTCGACGACGCCGAACTCGCGCCGATCCTCGGCACGTCGGGGCGACCGCTGCACCGCTCGCGCTATTACGATACCGAGGGCCTGACCCTTGCCGACGGCGTGGCCTATCTCGGCGTCGAGCGCGCCCACGAGGTCCTGCGCTTCGACTGGGCCCGCGACGGCGTCGAGGCGCGCGCCCGCATCGTGCCGGCCCCGCGCGAGGTCAAACGCCTGCCCAACAACCGGGGGCTGGAGGCGATCGGCATCGCCCCGCCCGGCCATCCGCTGGCGGGGGCGCTGGTCGCGATCGCGGAGCGCTCGGCCGGAGAGGATGAGCCGACGCTCGGCGTGATCATCGGCGGCCGGCAGCCAGGGCTGTTCGAGGTCAGGCGCCATGCCGGCTTCGACATCACCGACATGGCCTTCCTGCCCGAGGGCGACATCCTGCTGCTGGAGCGCTGGTACCGCTCGCTGCGGGGGGTGGGATTGCGTATCCGCCGGATTTCGGGGGCTGCCCTGAAGCCCGGCGCGCTGCTCGACGGACCCTATCTGCTGGAGGCCGATCTCGGACAGGAAATCGACAATATGGAGGGGATGTCGATTCATATCGAGCAGGGCCGAACGATCGTCACCCTGATCTCGGACGACAATTTCTCGTTCCTGCAGCGCACGATCCTGCTGGAGTTCGCCTTGGCCTGAGGCCGAAGGCGCGGACGATCCCATGCCGCATCGCCTTGTCCAGCGCGACGGACGCCGCGCATCTCGCATCAAAGCGTTGGGCAGGGTCCGGGCGAAAAACCGGTTCCCACTTTCTCGCATCCTGCTCTAGAGTGACTGCAAGGCGCTTGGGGGAGCGTCGGCCGCCAGGCGAACCGGACTTGGATCAGGGCGTCCGGGGCGCTATGGTTCGCCGCGTTTTCAGGTGCGTTCGTCCTCCCATGAGGTCGTCTGGCCTTATCCTGCGGAGGACGGCGCGCTCATGCCGCATAACGTCATCGACCTTGTCGGCGCCGAGCGGCCGGCCCGCAGCCCGCATGCGCCGCGCGTGCTGATCTACAGCCACGACACCTTCGGCCTCGGCCATATCCGGCGCTGCCGCGCCATCGCCAACTCGCTGGTCGCGACCTTTCCTCATATATCAGTGATCATCGTCTCGGGCTCCTCGGTGATCTCGAGCTTCCAGTTCGGCGACGGCGTCGACTATGTCCGCATTCCCGGCGTCGAGAAGCAGAGCGACGGGCGCTATGGTCCGCATCATCTCAATCTCGACCTCAACGACACGATCCGGCTGCGGACCGACATCATCAAGCAGGTGGTGCTGTCCTTCGACCCCGACGTGGTCATCGTCGACAAGGAGCCGGTCGGCCTGCGCGGCGAATTGCTGCCGTCGCTGGAGATCCTGCGCCGACGCGGCGCGCGTATCGTGCTCGGCCTGCGCGACGTGCTCGACGAGCCCGCCAGACTGCATGAGGAATGGCGCCAGAGCGGCGCGCTCGATGCGCTGTCTGTCTATGACGACATCCTCGTCTACGGGCTGGAGAGCGTCTACCAGCCGCTGGCCGGGCTGCCGAACCAGCCATCCTTCGCCGACAAGGTCCGCTATACCGGCTATCTCAAGCGCGCCGTGCCGAGCCCGATGCCGCCGAGCCGCCACCCGCGCATCACCAAGGGACCCTTCATCCTGGTGACGCCTGGCGGCGGCGGCGACGGGGCGGGCGTGATCGACTGGGTGATTTCGGCCTATGAGGCCGATCCGACGATCGAACTGCCGGCGCTGATCGTGTTCGGGCCGTTCATGTCGCGCGAGCGCCGCAAGGATTTCGCCGAGCGCATCTCGCGCCTGCCCAAGCTGGAAAGCCTCGGCTTCGAGCCCCGGCTCGAATTGCTGATGAATCGCGCCCACTGCGTCGTCGCCATGGGCGGCTACAACACCTTTTGCGAGATCCTCTCCTTCGACAAACCCGCGCTGATCGTGCCGCGCGTCAAGCCGCGCCTCGAACAGGCGATCCGGGCCGAGCGCGCCGACGAACTCCGGCTGATCGACGTGCTGCACGACCCTGTCCAGAACGGCGAGGGCGTGCGCGATCCGCTGGTGATGGCGGCGGCCCTGCACCGTCTGCCCAAGCGCCTGCCGCCCTCGCAGGCCTTCCTGCCGAGCCTGCTCGACGGCCTGCCGGCGATCGGCCGGGCGCTGGCGGACGACCTCTCCGTCCCGGTTCGCAGGCGCACGCTGTCGCAGAACGCGGCCGCGGTGAACTGAGGGCCGCAACCTGCGCGCGCGGTGGACAAGGCGGCGCAAAGTTCGCAATATATCAGGCGAATGATTGGTGTCTGCGCCTGCGGACCGGCCGGGATGACCGCGATGACCATGCTTCACCTGAAGAATTTCGCCCTGCTGGAGCCCGATTTCGGCGAGTTGCGTCGGGGCTACGAGCTTCTGGTCGAGGGCGAGATCATACGCGAGTTGTCAGACAAGCCGCTCAAGGCGGCCAAGGCCGACGTGGTCGATTGCGGCGGGCGCACGCTGATGCCCGGCCTGATCGACAGCCATGTCCATGTTTTCCTCTCGGAGGTCTATATCCGGGCCATGGAGAGCATGCCGCTGACCCTGATGACGGCCCGCGCGGTGCGGCTGATGAAGGGCATGATCGACCGCGGCTTCACGTCCGTGCGCGACACCGGCGGGGCCGACTGGGGCATCAAGGAGGCGGTCGAGAAGGGCGATGTCGCCGGGCCGCGCCTGTTCATCGCAGGCGCTGCGATCGGCCCGACCGGCGGGCACAGCGATCCGCGCCGGCGCACCGATTTCGGCGCGCGTTGCCATTGCTGCAACGCCATGGCCTACACGATGAACGTCTCCGATGGCGTCTCCTCGGTGAAGAAATCGGTGCGCGAGCAGATGCGGCTCGGGGCCGACCACATCAAGATCATGATGTCGGGCGGCGTGGCGTCGCCCTACGACCCGCTCGATTCGATGCAGTTCAGCGTCGACGAGGTGCAGGCCGCGGTCGAGGAGGCAAAAGCCTTCGGCCGCTATGTCTGCGCCCATGCCTACACGCCCGAGGCGATCACGCGCGCCGCGCAATGCGGCGTGCGCGCCATCGAGCACGGCAACCTGATCGACGAGGCGTCGGCGAAGCTGATGGCGCAGAACAGCATGTTCCTGACCGCCAATCTCGTCGCCTATCACGCGATGAAGGAGCGTGCCGCAGAATTCGGCATGACCGGCGAGATGCTGGCCAAGAACGACCTCGTCATCGATGGCGGCCTGCGTTCGCTGGAGATCTGCAAGCGCGCCGGCGTGCCGGTCGCCTATGGCTCCGATTTGCTCGGCCAGCTCCAGGTCGAGCAGTCGCGCGAGTTCCTGTTGCGCCGCGAGGTGCTGTCTCCGATCGAGATCATCCGCTCCGCGACCACGGTCGGCGCGCAGCTTCTTCGCATGGAGGGCAAGCTTGGCACGCTGCGTGCTGGGGCCTTCGCGGATATGATCCTGATCGATGGCGACCCGCTCGGGGATCTGGGCCTGTTCCAGGACCAGGGCCGGCATCTGAGCCTGATCATGAAGGGCGGCGCGGTGTACAAGACCACACTGCAGTGAGGGATATGAGGTTGCGGGTGCAGATGAGGCGGCTTGCAAGGCATGGCGCCTCTCTCCCCCCTGGTGGGGGAGAGATGGAGAGGGCGACAGCGCGCTTTGAGCTTCACCACGCCAGCGGAGCGCCCGCGTGAGCGCCGCCACGCGCGCCTCGCTTGGGCGGCTCGCGCTCAACGGCGCGGCGGGGCTCGGGCTGCTCTACATCCTGATGCCGCTGATCTTCGTGATCTGGCTCGCCTTCTTCGCGCAGGAGATCCCGTCCTTCCCGCCGGAGGGCTATTCGCTCAAATGGTTCGGCGCGGCCGCCAGCAACAAGCCTTTCATCGACGGGTTCTTTCTCAGCCTGCAGGTCGGCGTCGCGGCGACGCTGATCGGCCTGGTGCTCGGCGTGCCGGCCTCGCTGGCGCTGGTCCGGCACCGCATCGTGCTCGGCCCCGCCGCCAACACGCTGCTGCTGCTGCCGCTGGTGATGCCGGGCATCGTGCTGGGCACTGCGCTCTACGTCTTCCAGATCGAGACCGAGATCGCGACGGGCCTGCCCGTGCTGGGCTCTCTCGGCGGGCTCATCGCGGCCCACACGCTGGTCGTCGTGCCCTGGGTGGTGCGCCTCGTTACGGCGAGCCTCGCCGGCTTCGACCGGACGATCGAGGAAGCCGCCCAGAATCTGGGCGCGGGCCCCTTCACTACCTTCTGGCGCGTGACCCTGCCGAGCATCAGGCCCGGCCTCGTCGCCGGCGGGCTGTTCGGCTTCGTCACCTCCTTCGGCAATCTGGAGATGAGCCTGTTCCTGGTCGGGCCCGGCCGCACGACGCTGCCGATCGCGATCCTGCAATATCTCGAATGGAAGATCGATCCGACGGTGGCGGCCGCCTCCGTCATCCAGATCGGCCTGATCGCCGTGGCGATGATCGTCACCGACCGTTACGTCAAACTGAGCCGGGTGGTCTGAAAACGATGGCGCGTCTGGCGATCGAGCATCTGCGCAAGACCTATGGCGACGCCACCGTCGTCGACGACGTGACAATCGATGTCGCCGATGGCGAATTTCTGGTGCTGCTCGGGCCGTCCGGCTGCGGCAAGACCACGACGCTGCGGATGGTCGCGGGCTTCGTGCCGCCCAGCGCCGGCCGCATCACGATCGGCGCGCGCGACGTCACTGGCTTACCGCCCTGGAAGCGCAATTGCGGGCTGGTCTTCCAGAGCTATGCGCTGTTCCCTCACATGACGGTGGCGGAGAACGTCGCCTTCGGGCTGGAGATGCGCAAGATCGCCAAGGCCGATCGCGGGCCGCGCGTCGCCGAGGCGCTGCGGCTGGTGCAGCTCACCGGCTTCGACGCGCGCTATCCGCGCCAGCTCTCGGGCGGGCAGCAGCAGCGCGTCGCGCTGGCGCGGGCGCTGGCGATGGAGCCCGACGTGCTGCTGCTCGACGAGCCGCTCTCCAATCTCGACGCCAAGCTCCGGCAGGAGGTCCGCGTCGAGATTCGCGAATTGCAGCGCAAGCTCGGCCTGACCACGATCATGGTGACGCATGACCAGGAGGAGGCCCTGACCATGGCCGACCGCCTCGTCGTCATGGAAAAGGGTCAGGTCCGCCAGATCGGCACCCAGCGGGAGCTATACGAAAAGCCGGCCGACCGTTTCGTCGCCGGCTTCATCGGCCGCAGCGCCTTCATCGATGGGCAGATCGAGGGGGATGGCCGCTTTCGCAGCGAGGGCGGGCTCGACATCGCCTGCGCGGCCGCGACCGGGACAGGCCCCGCGACGCTGGCGCTTCGCCCCGAGCGGATCGCCATCGGCTCCGACGCCGAGGGGCTGGCCAACCGCTACGAAGCGAAGGTCGAGCACGCGGCCTATCTCGGTGCGCTGCTCGACATCCATGTCAGCCTGTCCGAGCATGACAGGATGCTGCTGCAGATCCCGAACCGACAGGGTTTTGTCGAGCCCAGACCGGGCGAGACCATCGCGATCGGCTGGGCGGGCGATGCGGGGCTGATCTATCCGCTGCAATCATAGGCGTTTCTCGCACAGGCGTTTTGGCGTTCAACAGGGGAGAACCAACATGACGATCATCAACAGGCGCGATGCGCTCAAGGGTCTGGCGCTCGGCGCAGGCGCAGCCACGCTGGCTCCGGCTCTGTCGGGCCCGGCGCAGGCCCAGTCCGGCGGCAGGGTCGTTGTCGGCACCTGGGGCGGCGACTATGCCCGCCTGCTGACCAAGAACATCGAGGACCCGCTGCTCAAGCCCAAGGGCATCGAGGTGGTGCAGGATCAGGCCTCGGACGCGCCGCGCCGGGCCAAGATGGTCGCCGAGCGCCGGCTGCCGCGCGGCACGGTCGACATTCAGGGCTTCTCCGCCGCGCAGATGTTCGAGATGAACGAAGCCGGCGTGCTGGAGCCACTCGACTACGCCAAGCTGCCCAACGCCAAGAACCTCATTCCGGCGATGAAATACCCTTACGGCATCGGCCAGATCTATTCCGGCAAGGTGGTCGTCTATATGCCGAAGCTGATCACGCCGGCGCCGACGAGCTTCAAGGATGCGTTCGATCCGAAATACGGCAACAAGATCGGCATCATCGACATCCAGTACCAGTTCGTCATGATGGCGGCCTCGCTGGCCGGCACCAACGGCGCCGAGATGAACAATCTCGACAAGGCCAAGGAGGTGCTGCTCGCGGCCAAGAAGGCCGGGGCGCGCATCTACCCGACCAACGAGGCTTTCGCCCAGGCCCTGAAGACCGAGGAGATCGGCATTGGCGTGATGTGGAAGGCGCGCGCCGTGCAGTGGCAGAACGCGGGCATCGCCTGCGAATCCGTTGCGCCGTCGGAGGGCATTCCGGCCTATGTTTCGGGCTTCGCCATCGCCAAGAACGCGCCGAACAAGGAAAACGCCTACGTCTATCTGAATGCGATGCTGGACAAGGCGCCGCAGGAAGCCTTCGCGGTGGACATGGGCTATAACGGCACGGTCACAGGACTGACCATCGCGCCCGATCTGCAGAAGCGCATCGGCTTCACGCCCGAGGAAGACAGGCGCCTCAAGGATCTCGACTACGCCTTCCTCGCCAAGAACGATGCGGCGATGAAGGAGTGGTGGGACAAGGTGTTCAAGGGCTGACATGGCCCGCCCGTCCGACCATCGCGGCCGCCCGTTTCCGTCATGGTCGGGCTTGTCCCGACCATCCACGTCTTGCGACGTTGATGGCGGACTGGTTGCGTCCGGCTCGCGGCCTCGGTCGATACCGATCGCGCTGCTTTTCTGGGCGAGCGGTCAAGACATGGATGGTCGGCACAAGGCCGACCATGACGGCGAGGGACAACCATGAGCGCGACCGCCCCGGAAGCCGTCGCCGGCGCGCGCACCGGCCTTGCCGGCGCGCTCGTCTTGCCGGCGACGCTGTTCGTCGCGATCGGCCTGATCGGGCCGATCGCCATCCTGTTCCGCTATTCGCTGAACCAGTTCATCCCCGGCCAGTTCATGGTCGACGGGCTGACGATCGAGAATTACGTCAAGTTCTTCACCGATGCCTATTACATCAACGTGCTGGTCCGCACCGTCCGCGTCGCGGTGATCTGCACGCTGGTCTGCCTGATCCTCGGCTTCCCGCTGGCCTATGTGCTGGCGCGCATGCAGAGCCGCTTCAAGAATCTGCTGATCATGGCGGTCGTGCTGCCGCTTTTCGTCGGCAATGCCGTGCGGGCGGCGGGCTGGATGACCGCCTTCGGCAATCGCGGCGCGTTCAACGCCTCGCTGACGGGACTGGGGCTGATCGACCAGCCGATCGAGATCATGTTCACCGAGAACGCGGTGCTGATCGGCATCATCGCGGTCAACCTGCCCTTCATGGTGCTGACGCTGCAGAGCGTGATCGAGGGCATTCCCCGCCATGTCGAGGAGGCGGCCTTCAGCCTGGGCGCCAATCCGGCCGCGATGTTCAGGCGCGTGCTCTGGCCCCTCGCCTTGCCGGGCATTCTGGCGGGCACGATCCTGACCTTCATCCTGGCGATGAACGCCTATGCCACGCCGGTGCTGCTCGGCGGGCCGAAGTTCCAGATGATGGGGCCGCTGGTCTACGGCCAGTTCGCGCAGCAGAACAACTGGCCCTTCGGCGGCGCGATCTCCTTCATCCTGATGACTGCGACGATCCTGCTGACGGTAGCGGCCAATCTCGTCGTGCAGCGGCGCTATCGCTAATCGCGGCTGGGCGCTGGCCAAGCGCTCCGCCGCGCCCTATGTGAAGTTGATGACATTTTCCGGCTCCTTGGTCCCCGTCGCGGTCGGCGCCGTCGCCGTCGTTCTGCTGCTCGGCCTGCTCAACATGCTGCGCGGCGGCAGCGCCAGCACGTCGCAGACCCTGATGAGGCTGCGCGTCATCCTGCAGTTCGTCGCCATTCTGGTGATCCTCGGCGTTTTATGGTGGCGCAGCGGTTGACCCCGCAACGAGTTTCTCCAAAGAACGGGCGACCTATCGCAAGCCCTTGAAATTGCGTGGGTGACATCGATGCTGCGCTGCGATACAAGCGCGCTTGCCGCAATCGCGCCATAATCTCGTCACGAGTCTGTGGCGAATGCTAACGCTCATTCCGTCGACAACAAGAAGCCCTAACCGCCCATGGTTCGCGTCGCGTTGCTGCTCCTGTCCGGATGCCTGACTGCCTCGCCCGTGCTGGCGCAGTCGCAGGGTGTCCCGGCGAGCGCATCGAGCTACGCCCCGACCGAGACGCCGTTCCCGTCCTGGGAGGCGCGGCTGGGGCTCGGCGCAGCCAATCCCGGAGGCCGCGAGAGCGGCTTGTTGAATTTCAGCGGCGAGATCGTGACGCCGCGCGCGCTGACCTTGACCGACCGCATCGCCACCGCCTTCGTGCCGCGCTTCCACATCGGCTCCAGCGCCAATTTCAACGGCACGCGCTATGCCTATGCCGGCGCGACCTGGACGGTCGATCTGTCCCAGACGGTCTTCGTCGAGGCGAGCCTCGGGGCAGCGATCAACGACGGCAAGACCGGGTCGGCGATCCCCGAGAACCGGCTCAATGTCGGCTGCAATGGCGGCTCGCGCGAGGCGGCCGCGCTCGGCGTGCGTCTCAGCGACCGCTGGAGCCTGGTCGCGACGCTGGAGCATTTTTCCGCGACCGGGTGCTCGGACAAGGGCAATCCGCGCGGGCCGGCCAATATCGGCGCGAGGCTGGGTTACACCTTCTGACTTTGCCGGCCTTCCGTTGTCGCAGCGCCGCGCTATAAGCGGGGCATGGTCAAGCTCAACAAGATCTACACCCGCACCGGAGACGACGGCACGACGGGCCTCGCCACCGGCCCGCGCCGGCAAAAATTCGACCTGCGCGTCGCGGCTTATGGCACGGTCGACGAGACCAATGCCTGCATCGGCATCGCGCGCCTGCATGCGGCGTCCGAGGACGCGGCGCTCGACGCCATGCTGTTCCGGATCAGCAACGACCTGTTCGATCTCGGCGCCGACCTCTCGACTCCCGACACAGGCGGGCCGATGGCCTATGAGCCGCTGCGGATCGCCCAGGTTCAGGTCGACCGGATCGAGGCCGAGATCGACCGGCTCAATGCGACGCTGGCGCCCCTGCGCTCCTTCGTGCTGCCGGGCGGCACGCCGGGCGCGACGCATCTTCATCTGGCGCGTACGGTCTGCCGCCGGGCCGAGCGGCTGATGGTCGAACTGGCGCAGACCGGGGGCGAGAGCGTCAGCCCGCCGGCGCTGAAATACGTCAACCGGCTCTCGGATTTCCTCTTCGTCGCCTCACGCTTCCTCAACGCCAAGGCGCAGGGCGACGTGCTCTGGGTGCCGGGCCAGAACCGCTAGGACCAGCCATGTTCGTGCCGCTGCATGACGGGGTTCCGCTGCGTTTCATGCGCGCGCCCTATGTCACCTATGGGCTGGTGAGCCTGTGCGTCGGCGTCTTCCTGCTAAGCTGGCTGCGGCATGGCGAAGCCGAGCAGATCGCGATCACGGCCGGCTTCGGCATGATTCCGTCCGTGCTGTTCGGGCAGGCCGCGCTGCCTCCCGAACTTGCCCAGGCTCCGGCCTGGGCGACCCTGTTCACCAACGTGCTGCTGCATGCGGGCTTCGCGCATCTCGTCGGCAACATGCTGTTCCTCTGGGTGTTCGGCGACAATGTCGAGGATGCGATGGGGCATTGGCGCTTCCTCGCCTTCTTCTTCCTGTGCGGGCTCGCCGGTTCGCTGGCCCATGCGCTGATGCATCCCGATTCGGAACAGCCGCTGATCGGGGCGTCGGGCGCGATATCGGGCGTGATCGCGTCCTATCTGATGCTTTATCCGCAGGTCCGGATCTGGGGCCTCGCCTTCAAATGGATCCCGCTCCGAATCCCGGCGATGTATGCGCTGACCGGCTGGATCCTTTTCCAGATCCTGTCGGCCTTCGCCGATACCGCGGGCAATGTCGGCTGGTGGGCGCATCTGGGCGGGCTTGCCGCGGGCGCTGCGCTGACGCCGATCTTCATCCATCGCGGGGTCACGCTGTTCGGGCGGGTGGCGCGCGGATGAACGGGTGGATGGGCCCTGCGATCGCGCCTCCCGGCTGCGGCTTTGGCGGCGTTGACAAGCGCAAACGCGCGTCGTTACGGTCCCACCGCATTCCAGCGATGAGCCGCGATGCCGCAGATTTGCCGCGCATGCGGCGCGGCCTGCAGCGCACCTCTTTGTAAACGGTGATTTGACGATGAAGATCCTGGTGCCCGTCAAGCGGGTGGTCGACTACAATGTGAAGATCCGCGTCAAGGCGGACGGCTCCGGCGTCGAGCTCGCCAACGTCAAGATGTCGATGAACCCGTTCGACGAGATCGCGGTCGAAGAGGCGCTGCGGCTGCGCGAGGCCGGCAAGGCGACCGAGGTCGTGGTGGTCTCGATCGGCCCGCAACAGGCTGCAGAGACCATCCGCACCGGGCTCGCCATGGGCGCCGATCGCGGCATCCTGGTGAAAGTCGACGGCGTCGTCGAGCCGCTCGCCGTCGCCAAGCTGCTGAAGAAGCTGGTCGAGCAGGAGAGCCCCGATCTCGTCATCCTCGGCAAGCAGGCGATCGACGACGATTGCAACCAGACCGGCCAGATGCTGGCGGCGCTGCTGGGCTGGCCGCAGGGCACGTTTGCGTCGAAGGTCGCGCTCGGCGACGGCTCGGTCGACGTCACCCGCGAGGTCGATGGCGGCCTCCAGACCGTCTCGCTCAAGCTGCCGGCGATCGTCACCACGGACCTTCGGCTGAACGAGCCGCGCTACGCCTCGCTGCCCAACATCATGAAGGCGAAGAAGAAGCCGCTCGACGAGACCTCGGCCGAGACGCTGGGCGTCGACATCGCGCCGCGCCTCAAGGTGCTCAAGACGGTCGAGCCTGCCGGCCGCTCCGCCGGCATCAAGGTCGGATCGCCCGCCGAACTCGTTTCCAAACTCAAGACCGCAGGGGTGATCTGACATGGCCACGCTGCTGATCGCCGAACACGACAACGCCTCCGTCAAGGACGCGACCAACAAGGCCTTGACCGCTGCGAAGGAACTGGGCGGCCCCGTCCACATCCTCGTCGCGGGCGAGAACGCCAAGGGCGCGGCCGATGCCGCGGCAAAACTCGACGGCGTCGCGAAGGTGCTGCTGGCGGATGCGGCCATCTACGGCCACAATCTCGCCGAGCCGCTGGCGGCGCTCGTCGCCAAGCTCGCCGAGGGCTACGACGCCATCGTCGCCCCCTCGACCACAACGGGCAAGAACGTGCTGCCGCGCGTGGCGGCCCTGCTCGACGTGATGCAGATCTCCGACGTGATGAAGGTCGTCTCGCCCGACACCTTCGAGCGCCCCGTCTATGCCGGCAACGCGATCCAGACCGTGCAGAGTGCTGAGCCCAAGAAACTGATGACGATCCGCACCGCCTCCTTCCAGGCGACCGGCGAGGGCAGTTCTGCCACGGTCGAGGCGGTCTCCGCCGGCGACGATCCCGGCCTCTCGACGTTCAAGGGCGAGGAGGTCGCCAAATCCGACCGGCCGGAACTGGCCTCGGCCAAGATCATCGTCTCGGGCGGGCGGGCGCTCGCCTCGGCCGAGAATTTCGCAAAGGTGATCGAGCCCGTCGCCGACAGGCTCGGCGCGGCGATGGGGGCCTCGCGCGCGGCGGTCGACGCCGGCTATGCCCCCAATGACTGGCAGGTCGGCCAGACCGGCAAGGTCGTGGCGCCGGATCTCTACGTCGCGGTCGGCATCTCGGGAGCAATCCAGCATCTCGCCGGCATGAAGGACTCGAAGGTCATCGTCGCGATCAACAAGGACGAGGAGGCGCCGATCTTCCAGATCGCCGATTACGGCCTCGTCGGCGACCTCTTCACGATCATGCCGGAATTCGCCGCCGAACTGGCCAAGATCGGCAAATAGGCTCCGCGAGCCGCGACGCATAACAACCGGGCCGCCGCGCAAGGCGGCCCGCATCGCCTCGACAGCGAAGCGATGCCACCAGAGACGGATCAGACCATGTCGGACCAGGCGATCAGGACGATCGGCATCATCGGCGCGGGCCAGATGGGCAATGGCATCGCCCATGTCGCGGCGGTGGCGGGGTTCGACATAAGGCTGCACGACCTCGTCGAGGAGCGGATCAACACCGCGCTGGCGACGATCGACGGCAACATGGCGCGCCAGGTCGCCAAGGGCGCGATCGGCGACGAGATCCGCCGCGAGGCGATGGCCAAGATCGTGGCCGCGCCGAAGCTCGAGGGTCTGGGCGATTGCGACCTGATCATCGAGGCCGCGACCGAAAGCGAGGAGACCAAGCGCAAGATCTTCACGGCCGTCTGCCAGCACATCAAGCCCGAAACGATGCTGGCCTCCAACACCTCCTCGATCTCGATCACGCGGCTCGCCGCCGCGACCGATCGGCCCGAGCGCTTCATCGGCATCCATTTCATGAATCCCGTGCCGCTGATGCAGCTCGTCGAGCTGATTCGCGGCATCGCCACAGACGACCAGACCTTCGAGCTCGCCAAGGAGTTCGTCGGGAAGCTGCACAAGACGGTCTCGGTCTCCGAGGATTTCCCGGCCTTCATCGTCAACCGCATCCTGCTGCCGATGATCAACGAGGCGGTCTACACGCTCTATGAGGGCGTCGGCTCGGTCGATGCGATCGACACCGCGATGAAGCTCGGGGCCAACCATCCGATGGGGCCGCTGCAACTCGCCGACTTCATCGGCCTCGACACCTGCCTCTCGGTGATGCAGGTGCTGCATGACGGGTTGGCCGATTCCAAATACCGGCCCTGCCCGCTGCTGGTGAAATATGTCGAGGCCGGCTGGCTCGGCCGCAAGACCAAGCGCGGCTTCTACGACTATCGCGGCGAGAAGCCGGTTCCGACGCGGTAGGGCGGCGCCGCCAGACCCCTCTCCCCTTGCGGGAGAGGGGTGGGGTGAGGGGTCGCGCTGCGCTATCCGATCACTTGCTTCTGAAGAGATGATTGAAGGGGTGGCGCGACCCCTCATCCGTCTCGGCTTCGCCGAGCCACCTTCTCCCGCACCAATGTCGGCTGTTGCCGACACTGGCACTCCGGGTTGCCCATCTCGGGCAAGCCCGAGATAGGTGGGAGAAGGGAAGAGCCCAAACGCCGCATCCCCTTCACATTCCTGTCGTCTCGCGCTTACATTCATTCTGCGGCGGGTTGAGTCTCGCTCCTATCAGCGGAGGTGCGGCGGGTTTGACGGCGCATGTGATGCATACGATGGCGTCGCCGGATGGCTGTCCGGCGCTTGTGCTCAATGCCGATTTCCGGCCGCTGAGCTATTATCCCCTGTCGCTCTGGAGCTGGCAGGACGCGATCAAGGCGGTCTTCATGGACCGCGTCAACATCGTCTCCGAATACGATACGATCGTCCGCAGCCCGAGCTTCAACATGAAGCTGCCCTCGGTCGTGTCGCTGAAGACCTATATCAAGCCCTCGCGGACGCCGGCCTTCACCCGGTTCAACGTCTTCCTGCGCGACCGCTTCTCGTGCCAGTACTGCACCTCGCGCGAGGATCTGACCTTCGACCATGTCATTCCGCGCTCCAAGGGCGGCCTGACGACGTGGGAGAACGTCGTCGCAGCCTGCTCGCCCTGCAACCTTCGCAAGGGCGACAAGATGCCGGCCGTCGTCGACATGTTTCCGATGCAGAAGGCCTACGCGCCCACGGTCAACGACCTGCACCGCAACGGAAAACTGTTTCCGCCCAACTACCTGCACGAGAGCTGGCTCGACTATCTGTACTGGGATTCCGAGCTGGAGCCGTGAGCCCGGCTTGACGCTTGCGCCGGACATGGTTTGTCTCTTGGCCTGAATACGCCGGGCGGTCCCGGCTGTAAGGCTAGGACTGATCATGACCCCTCTCGACCAATGGCTCGCCGCGAACCATGCGGAGCTCACCGCGATCCGGCGCGACATCCATGCCCATCCCGAACTTGGGCTCGAGGAGCACCGCACCGCCGCGCTCGTCGCCGCCAAGCTGCGCGAATGGGGCGTCGAGGTCACGGAAGGCGTCGGCGGCACCGGCGTCGTCGGCATCATCCGGGGCAAAGGGACGGGCCAGCGCGCCATCGGGCTTCGCGCCGACATGGACTGCCTGGCGCTGGAGGAGCAGACCGGCCTGGCCCACGCCTCGACCATTCCGGGCCGCATGCATGCCTGCGGTCATGACGGCCACACCACGATGCTGCTTGGCGCGGCTGGCTATCTCGCCGCCAATCCCGATTTCGGCGGCACCGTGACGCTGATCTTCCAGCCGGCGGAGGAGGGGCGCGGCGGCGCGCTCGCCATGCTGGCGGACGGGCTGTTCGAACGCTTTCCCTGCGATGCAATCTACGGGCTGCACAATTCGCCGGGCATGCCGGAGGGCCAGTTCGGCACCTGCGTCGGGCCGATGCTGGCCGCCGCCGACAGCTGGAGCGTGGTCTTCAAGGGCGTCGGCGGGCATGGCGGTTCGCAGCCGCATCTCTCCACCGACATCACCTATGCCCAGGCGCATTTCGTGCTCGGGCTGCAGGGCATCGTCGGGCGCAATGTCGCGCCGCTCGACACCGCCGTGATCAGCGTCGGCTACATCCATTCAGGCTCGACGGAAGCCGCCAATGTCGTGCCCTCGGAACTTGCGATCGGCGGCACCGCCCGCAGTTATGCGCCCGAGGTGCGCGACCTGATCGAGCGCCGCATCGCGGAGCTTGCCGCGGCCACCGCGCTGGCCTGGGGCTGCACGGCCAGGGCGTCCTATCATCGCGGGCCCCGCGCCTTGCTCAATCAGCCCGAGCAGGTCTCGGTCGCGGTCGCAGCGGCTGGGCGCGCGGTCGGCGCGGACCAGGTGAACGGCGCGATCAAGCCCGGAACCGGCGGCGAGGATTTCGCCGAGATGATGCAGGGCGTGCCGGGCGCCTTCATGCGGATCGGCAACGGGGTGCGGCCCGACGGCACGTTCGACGGGCTGCATACGCCGCGCTACGACTTCAACGACGCCATCATCCCCGACGGGGTGCGCTACTGGGTCGGGCTTGTCACCGAGGAACTCGGGCAGGGCTGGCAGGAGCGCGCAGCGGCGTGAAGCTCAGGCGCGGCGGGTCTTCAGCAGACCCGCCAGCGCGAGCCCGAGCAATCCGAGAGAGGCGAGCGCGTTCCAGCCGGCGAGCGAGAGCCCGAGAAAGCGCCACGCGGCTTCCGTGCAGGCGACGACGCGCGTCGTCTGCAACTGCTTCATGAAGTCCTGCATGCCGGCTGCCGCCGGAACTGCCGTGCCGCCGCAATCGTTGGGGCCGGCGAACCAGCCCCATTCGGCGCCGGAATGATAGACGCCGAGCCCCGTGCTCCAGAGCATAAGGCCGGCGAGGCCGAGCAACACGATCCCTTGCAGCTGCGCCGACCGCGCCAAAGCGAGACCGGCGACGCTGAGCCCGATGGCCGCATAATGTGGCAGGCGCTGTTCGAGGCAGAGCTTGCAGGGCCGCAACCCCCAGACCAGCTCGAAGAACCAGGCGCCGGCGATCAGGGCGAGGCAGCCGAGGCCCACCAGCAGGATGATGCGACGCTCCGGCCGGGCTGGAGCGGCGACATTGGCGTCCAGGGGCGAGACGGTCATGGCTTTCCCGGCATGTCGATGGCGGTGGTCGAAACACCTATGCGAACGACCATGGCGAATCCATAGCGCGCCTGGCAGCGAGGGCGACGTGTCGTGCCGGGACCAAACGTAAGGGCGGAGTGATGCCGGTACCCAGCCGTCTTGCCGGGACGGACGGGAGCCGGCATTGTCGGGGCCAAGAGCGATCTGAGGACAAGCCGAGTTCTGAGGACAAGCCGATGCGAATTGTCATCGCCGCATTGGCGTCGTTGCTTGCGATGCCAGCCTATTCCGCCGGGCCCTATGGCCGGATCGTCGTCGGCAACTGGGCGGGCGGCGCCTATACGAACGACCGCACCGGCATATTCTCGCATTGTGCCGTCAACGCCGGTTATCGCAACGGCACGCGGATGCTCACCTCCGTGACCTCGGATTTCAAATGGCTGCTCGGCTTTTCCCATCCCAACTGGAAGCTGACGCCGGGGAACAAGCTCGCGCTCGAACTCGTGTTCGACCGCACGTCGCGGCTCAACGTCACTGCCGAGGTCCGCACGCCGGTGCTGATCACCATCGCGATGCCAGCCGATTCGGACCTGATCAGGGCCTTCCGCCAGGGGCGGTTTCTGGAACTGATCGCCCGCGACCGGCGGCTGACCTTCGCTCTGACCTCGACGGCCGAAATGCTGCCGGCGCTGATCGATTGCGTGAAACAGAGCGGACATATCCGGGGCCCGATCGCCTCAGTTCCGCCTGCGCCCGCCACCCGGTCTCCCGCCGAGGCGGCGGCCGCCGCCGAGAAGAAGGCGGTGCTGCAGAAATCCCGGGACCTGATCCGTACGAAGATGCTCGGCTGCATCGGCAAGGAAGGCGCGCCGATGCTGCTCACCAACGAGCGGGCCGAGGTCGTCGCCAAATCGGCAATGATCTTCTGCCGCTCGGATGTCGATGCGCTGGTGCAGGCGACGATCGAACTGGTCGAACTCGAGAGCGGCCGCCCGGCCAACCGGCAGGCCGTGAAACAGGTCGCCGAGACCCGCGTGCAGGAACTGGTCGTGGCCCATGTCGTGCGCTCGCGCGGCGAGATGCTGAACCGCCGCAACCAGGGCACGCCGGCCCCGCAACCGAGCGCGCCGCGGCCGAACATTTCGCCGACGCTGTGACAGCGCGGATGCTTACCGCCTCAGGATGAGGCCGGCTCGGCCATCGCGTCCTGCAGCGCGTCGATATGCAGCATCGCGGCCTTCATCGCCTTGCTTTCGAGCGCGCGGTAGTGCCCGACGATGGCGCGGCCCATTGGCGTCAGATGCGCGCCGCCGCCCTTCGCGCCGCCCGGCGCGGCCGCGACCAGCGGCTCGCGGAACATCCGGTTGAGATCGTCCACCAGCAGCCAGGCCCGGCGATAGGACATCGTCATGGCGCGGCCGGCCGCCGAGATCGAGCCCGTCGCCTCGATCGCCTCCAGCAGCGCGACCTTGCCGGGGCCGAGCCGGCTCTCGGGCGAAAGCTGCAGCCTGAGGCTGAAGCCGACAGGCTTTTTGCTGCGTTCCAACTGCGCCATTGCGGCGTTCTCCCTGATTTCGTCGTGCCTCGTATCGCCATCCGGTCCGACGCGTCACGGTCCTTCGATCGACACGCTCTTGATGACGGCAAAAACCCTGCTCCCCGGTTGCAGTCCGAGATGCGACGCCGACTTCGCCGTCAGCCGCGAGAGCAGGGTTTCGCCCCCGCAATCGAGCCGCAGTTCCACCGCCGAGCCCTGGCCGCGCGGGCCGATCTCGACGATCCTTCCCGGCAGGATGTTCAGCGCACTGACATCGACCGGCTCGCGCAGGCTGATCAGTACGTCGCTGGCGAGAATGCGGACCCGCAGGCGCGCGCCGATGGGTGCGCTGCTTCGCGCCACCTGCAGCGTGCCGGCCCGCGTCGTCAGCCGCGTCAGGCCGAACTCGGCGTCATGGCCAGTGACTTCGCCCTCGATCAGCGAGCCGGCCTCAGCTGCACCCGAGAGCCCCGCCACGCCGAGCCTGGACATCACCTGCGCGGTCGGACCGCAGGCCGTGACGACGCCCTGGTCGAGCGTGACAAGCGTGGTGGCGAGCCGCGCAACCTCGGCCATCGCATGCGAGACATAGATGATCGGCACGCCGGCCTCGTCGCGCAGGCGCTCGATATAGGGCAGGATCTCGGCCTTGCGCGCCTCGTCGAGCGAGGCGAGCGGCTCGTCCATCAGCAGAAGCCGCGGCCGGGCCAGCAGCGCGCGGCCGATGGCGACGCGCTGCTTCTCGCCTCCGGAAAGACCACTTGGCCCGCGTTCGAGCAGATGGCCGATGCCGAGCAGATCGAGCACGCCGTCGAGATCGCCGCCGAAGGCGGCGGTCGCTCCCGGTTGCCGGGACGAGAACCAACGTCCGAAGAGGAGGTTCTGGCGCACTGTCAGATGCGGAAAGAGGCGCGCCTCCTGGAAGACATAGCCGATGCGGCGCTTGTGGACGGGCACGAAGATGTTGCGATCGGTATCGAGCAGTATTTGCCCATCGACGACGACGCGGCCGCGCCGGGGCGCGATCAGCCCGCTGACGACGTTGACGAGCGAGGTCTTGCCGGAACCGGAGCGCCCGAACAGCGCCGTGAGACGCCCTTGCGAGGTGAAGCTGGCGTTGAGATCGAACTGGCCGAGCCGGTGTTCGACGCAGACCTCGACGACCGGGCTCATGCCGCCGCGATCCGCCGGTTGACAGCGCGCGCCAGCGCCTCCGAGGCGAAAAGCGCCGCGACCGAGAGCGCAATCGAGATCAGGGTCAGCCTCATCGCGCCGGCATCGCCGCCGGGCACCTGCGTGAAGGTGTAGATCGCCGAGGGCAGGGTCTGCGTCTCGCCGGGAATGTTGGAGACAAAGGTGATGGTCGCGCCGAACTCGCCCATGGCCTTGGCGAAGCACAGGATCATGCCCGCCAGAATGCCGGGCAGGCAAAGCGGCAGCGTCACCGTGGCGAACACCCAGGCCGGATTGGCGCCGAGCGTGCCGGCCGCGTCCTCGAGCTTGCGGTCGACCGTCTCGATCGAGAGCCTGATCGCCCTGACCATCAGCGGAAAGCCCATCACCGCGCAGGCCAGCACCGCGCCGGACCAGCGGAAGGACAAGACGATGCCGAACCAGTCATGCAGGAACTGGCCGGCCGGCCCGCGCCGGCCGAACCAGAGCAGCAGCAGATAGCCGGTGACGACGGGCGGCAGGATCAGCGGCAGATGGACGAGCGCATCGAGGATCGACTTGCCCCGGAAATCGCGCCGCGCCAGCAGCCATGCGACGGCGATGCCGAAGGGCAGGCTCGCCAGCATCGCCGTCGTCGCGACGACGAGGCTGAGGCGAACCGCCATCCATTCCTCGGAAGAAAGCCAGTCGCCCACCGCTTCAGAACTCAACTCGCATTGGCGGGCTTGTTCAGCACCGAAAATCCCTGCTTCTCGAAGGCTGCGCGCGCAGCCGCGCCGCGCAGATGGCGCAGGAAGCCGTGCGCGTCGGGATGCGTCGAGCCCTTCGTCACCGCGACGGGGTAGAAGATCGGCGGGTGCGCACCCTCCGGGAAGGTCGCGACGATCCTGACCTTGGGATCGGCGGCGGCGTCGGTGGTGTAGACGATGCCCAGCGGCGCCTCGCCGCGCGAGACCAGCAGCAGCGCCGCCCGCACATTGTCGGTCTGCGCCACCTTGTCCTTGACCTTGTCCCAACCTTTCAGCTTCTCCAGCGCCGCCTTGCCGTATTTGCCGGCCGGCACGGCCTCGACATTGGCCATGGCGAGCCGGCCCTGACCGAGCGCTGCCGTCAGATCGACGCCAGGCGCCAGCGTCATCGCGGCGGTCGAGTCGGCGGGCGCGATCAGGGCGATGCGGTTCGCCAGCAGGGTGAAGCGGCTCTCGGGCCTGATCAGGTCCTTGCCGGCGGCATAGTCCATCCAGTCGAGATCGGCGGAGAGGAAGAGGTCAGCCGGCGCGCCCTGTTCGAGCTGCTTCGCCAGCGCGCTGCTGGCGGCGTAGGAAATTTTAGGGGCAGGCCTGCCGGTCTCCTTCGTCCAGGCTGCCGCCGCCTCGTCCAGCGCGTTCTTCAGGCTTGCGGCGGCGAAGATCACCAGATCCCTGGACTGCGCCTGGGCTTCGGCGGACAGGGGCGCAAGCGCGGCGAAAAGGTTCGCCGCCACGGCCAGCAGATGCCGACGCCCGATCATGATCCCGCTCCCGTGCCTGCGTTCGCTGATCATGGATGAATATAACGTAGCCCGCGTCAAGTGCCATGCCCACCACAGGAGAGACCCGACGAAGATCAGCGCCCGCAACCAGTTCCAGGGCACTGTCGTCGAGATCGTCAAAGGCGCGACGACCGCTCATGTCCGGCTCGATATCGGCGACGCGATCGTAACCTTGGCGATCACCAATGCGGCGGTCGAGGAGCTTGGCCTTGCCGTCGGAGAGCAGGCCTATGCCGTGGTGAAGGCATCCGACGCGATGTTAGCCGTCGATTGAGGCGATGCGCGCAGGCCGTCAGACTATTTCCGCTAGGATATAGCGGGGATAGCTGGAGAGAACGTTGATTTCGTAACGAGCCACGCCGTCATCCCGGGCTTGTCCCGGGATCCATCGTAAGGCGCGACGGTGTTCCATGATGGATCCCGGAGCGGCGCGGCCTGTGGCCGCTTGTCCAGGGATGACGGAAGGGTTCGGGGTAAAGGGACCGCGCCTCTAGGCGTCGAGCCATTCGCGCGTGAGATTCGCGTCGGCCTGCGACAGACCATGTCCGGTCGGCAGGGTCCTGTGCTCCACCGACGCCCCGGACTTTGACAGCGTGTCCGCGAGACGGGCCGCATTGTCGGCCGGGATGATCGGGTCGAGCGCGCCAGACAGGATCAGCACGCGCTTGCCGGCGAGCGCAGCCTTCGGCGGCGTCGCGAAAGGCGACATTGCCCGCAGCAGGACGGCGCCGGCCAGCGTCCCGGGACGCAGCAGGAGCAGGCTCGACGCGATATTGGCGCCATTCGAGAAGCCGAGCGCGATCGGTGCGGGCAGATCGTAGCGCCGCCGCGCCGCCTCGATGAAATCGGCCAGTTCATGCGTGCGCGCGGTCAGGTCCGCCTCGTCGAAGACGCCCTCGGCGAGCCGCCGGAAGAAGCGCGGCATCGCGCCTTCCAGCACGCGCCCGCGCGGCGAGAGCAGGCTCTCGCCAGGCGCGACCATCCGGCCAAGCGGCAGCAGGTCGCGCTCGTCGCCGCCCGTGCCGTGGAGCAGCAGGAGCGGCGGGCGGGCGGCGTCGGTTCCCGGCTCGAAGACATGGATGAAGTCGGTGGTCACAGAGTCCATCGGAACTCTCTTCATGGTGGAAGTCGACCCCTCTCGCTCGCGGTGGCGGGCGAGAGGGGGTCTTCGTTTCAGGTGAGCGCGGGCAACAGCGCCTCGATCCGGGCGCGCTGGCTCTCCAGCCCGGCCGGCAGCTTCAGCGCCTGGCCGAGGCTCTCGGTCGGCTCGTCGACCGAAAAGCCCGGCGCATCCGTCGCGATCTCGAACAGGACATGGCCCGGCTCGCGGAAATAGACCGAGCGGAAATAGTTCCGGTCGCGCTGTTCCGTGGCGCGGATGCCATGGTGCGCCGCGAGCTTGCGGACCATCTCGCCCTGCGCGGCGTCGTCCCCCGCGCGGAAGGCGATGTGATGCACCGAGCCCGCGCCCTGCCGCGCCGGCAGGAAGCCGCCCGCGACGCGCAGATCGACCACCTTGCCGAGGCCTTCGCCCTCCGCCCGGTAGCGGATGACCGTCTCCTCGCGCCCGATCTCGCGGAAGCCGAAGACGTCGCTCAGAATCGCTCCGGTCGGCGCAGCGTCCGCCACGAGCAGGCTGACGCCGTGAAAGCCACGGATCGCATGCTCGGCGGGAACGCCGCCGCCCGCCCAGGCAGGCTCGCCCTCGAGGCCAGCGACGCCGACGAGCGCGAGCCGCATCCCGTCAGGATCGCGGAAGGCGAGCACGGTTTCGCCGAAGCGCCTGACCGGCTGGTCGTGCGGCACGCCGCGTTCGACGAGCCTGTGCGTCCAGTAGCCGATCGAGGCTTGGGGAACCCGGAACACCGTCTCCTGCGTCTCGCCGACGCCGACCCGGCCGGGTGCGGCATGCTCCCAGGGGAAGAAGGTCAGGATCGAGCCCGGCGTGCCGGCGGCATCGCCGTAATACAGGTGGTATGTGCCGGGATCGTCGAAATTGACGGTCTTCTTGACCAGCCGCAGGCCGAGCACGCGCTCGTAGAAATCGAGATTGCGCGCGGCCGGGCCGGAAATGGCGGTGACGTGGTGGATGCCGTCGATCTGCATGGTGACGCCTCCTGAAAGAGGGTGAGAGGGCGATGCCCCGATGGCGTCGAAGATCGGCATGAGAGGGCGATCGCGCCAGAGCCGAATGATTGCGCTGATGCAATGTCAAACTTGGCAAATCCCAATTTGCATTGCGATCGGTCACGGCCAATCTTCCGACTCGAGACCGAACCGGTCCCCTCTTCTGGAGATGTTCCCATGATCGACACCCGCCTCGCCCCCTATGGCGCGCTTGGCCTGCGCGTCGCGCTCGGCGCGATGTTCATTGCCCATGCCTGGCTGAAGCTCGTCGTCTTCACCCCGGCCGGCTTTGCCGGCTTCCTCGGGCAGATCGGCCTGCCGGCCTTCCTCGCCTGGCCGATCATTCTGGCCGAATTGCTCGGCGGGCTGGCCATCCTGACCGGCTTTTACGGCCGCTATGTCTCGCTCGCGCTGCTGCCGGTCCTGCTCGGCGCGCTTGCGGTCCATGCCCCCAATGGCTGGCTCTTCACGGCGGCCAATGGCGGCTGGGAATACCCCGCCTTCCTGGCGCTGGCCGCGCTCGCCCATGGCCTGATCGGCGACGGCGCGCTGGCGCTCAAGTCCGACCGTCCCGCCCTCGCCGGGACCCCCGTCGCCGCCTGATACGACCGCGCCGCGACGATCCCGCGCCGCCAGCGAGGCCGAAGGCTTTGCTGACGGCGAGATGCCTTGCTGGCGGCGCGCCCATGCCCGAGTGTGCCCCGATGAGCGATACGAGCAAGCTGCTGGCCTGGGACGATTTCCGCCTGATCAAGGCGATCGCCGAGACGAGGACGCTTCCGGCGGCGGCGACCGCGCTCGGCCTCAACCATTCCACCGTCTTCCGCCGGCTCGGGCAGATCGAGGCGGCGCTGGGCCTGAAGCTGTTCGAGCGCCATCGCAGCGGCTATGTCGCGACGCCGGCCGGCGACGAAATGGCGCAGCTTGCCGCCCGCCTCGACGACGACATCAGCGCGTTTGCGATCCGCCTCGCAGGGCAGGAGATCAAGCCCGCCGGCGAATTGCGCGTCACCACTAACGACACGCTGCTGGTCGATCTCCTGACGCCGGTCTTCGCCGGCTTTCTGGCGCAGTGCCCCGACATCCGGCTCGACGTGCTGCTGAGCAATCAGGCGCTGAACCTGTCGAAGCGCGACGCCGACGTTGCCATCCGCGCAACCGACAATCCGCCCGAGACGCTGGTCGGCCGGCGCGCCGCCCGCATCGCCTGGGCGCTTTACGGCCGCGCGAACGATTTTCCGGACAGCCACGGGGTGGAGATGGAGACCCTGTGGCAGCGCACATGGGTCTCGCTCGGAGACCAGTTCGCCGGATTGAAGGCGATGCGCCATCTCGCCAGCCATGTCGCGCCGGAGCGAATCGTCTACAGGGTCAACACGGTGCTCGGGCTGGCGGAGGCGATCGAGGCCGGCATCGGCATCGGCTTCGCACCCTGCTTCATCGCCGACAGGCGGCCGGGTCTGGTCCGGCTGGCCGCGCCCGATCCGGGATTTTCAGCCGACCTCTGGCTGCTGACGCATCCCGATCTCCGGCATTCGCCGCGCGTGCGTCTGTTCCTCGATTTCGTCGCCGCCGAACTCGGGCGGATGAAGCCGCTGATCGAGGGTGAACGGGCACAAACTGCTCAGGTCGGACAGGCATAAGCGATGCCCGCCGCGCTCCTTCCCGTCCATCTGATGTTGGCGACCGTGCTCAGCACATGCGTGCCGCCGAGTTCGGCGGTCCTGATCTTCAGCCGCGCCAGCGCGGAATCACGGGCCTGATCGAGCAGGAGCAGAGAGCCGACGCCCGATCCGCCATCGACGTCGCCGAGCCGTTTGCAGGGCTCGACCACCGCCTTGTTTTCGGTGACGACGACGATGTTGGAGCGCGAGGACGGGATGGCGCAGGCTGACAGCGCCAGCAGCGGCAAAGCGAACAGGACACGCGGCATCGATCACTCCTCACGGCACAGGCAGCCGTTCCGGAAACGCATGATCGCCGGCAATGTTGCAAGATCAAGGCCTTGCTGCGTGTTCGTGCCCCGCCATCGCCGCCTCGCGCTGGCCGGGACCGTCGAGATGCAGCACCGCATCCAGCAACTGCCGCGTATAGGGCGCCTGCGGCGCGCGAAACAGCGCAAGGCTTTCGCCCTGTTCGACGATCGCCCCGTTCTGCAGCACGACGGTGCGGTCGCACATCATCCGGACGACGTTGAGATCATGGCTGACGAACAGAAGCGCCATACCGTCCTGCCGGCGAAGCGAGTCGAGCAGTTGCAGGATCACGGCCTGCACCGAGACGTCGAGCGCCGCCGTCGGTTCGTCCAGCACCAGCAGGCGCGGCCGGCAGGCGATGGCGCGCGCAATGCCGACGCGCGCCTTCTGCCCGCCCGAGAGCTGGTGCGGGAAGCGTTCCAGCAGTTCGGCCGGCAATCCGGCGCGCGCCGCGCAGTCGCGCACGCGCTCGCTCAGCGCCACGCCGTCCTTCATCGCCAGAAGGCGGCGCAGGGGATGGGCGATGCAGTCGAAGGCGTTGAAGCGCGGGTTGAGCGAGTCGGTCGGGTCCTGGAAGACGATCTGGATGTCCTTGCGAACGGGCGATCGGTGGAAGTCGCGCGCCGGCTGCTGGCCGATCGGCTGGCCGTCGAACAGGATCTCGCCTTCGCTGGCGTCGATCAGCCGGCAGACCAGCCGCGATATCGTGCTTTTGCCCGAGCCCGATTCCCCGACGAGGCCGAGGCTTTCGCCCGGCTTAATGCCGAAGGTGACGTCGTTCACCGCGACGACCCCGCCATCGTAGCGCTTCACGAGGTTCTGGACCTCGAGCAGGAGCGGCGTGCCGGGGGCAGATTTGGCCGGATCAGTATCAGGCGCTTGAACCTCGACCGGCTCTCTCCCCCCTTGCGAGGGAGAGGTGGAGAGGGGGCCCATGGTGCCCCGAACCTGAGAGGTCGGCGCTGCCCCCTCCCCAGCCCTCCCCCGCAAGGAGGGAGGGAGCGCGGCGGTGCACGCCCCATCAGGGGCCAGATCCGCGATCGTCGAGGTCGCAGTCGGCGAGGCGGCGACGAGGCGCCGGGTGTAGTCGTGCCGGGGCGCGCGGAACAGGCCGCGCGGCTGCGCCTCCTCGACGACCTTGCCGTGCTGCATCACCGCGACGCGGTCGCAATAGCGCGCCGCCAGCCCGAGATCATGCGTGATCAGGATCATCGCCATGCCGCGCTCGGCGGTGATCTTCGCCAGCAAATCCATCACCGTCTTCTGGGTGGTGACGTCGAGCCCGGTCGTCGGCTCGTCGGCGATCAGCAGCGCCGGCCGGCTGGCGATCGCCATTGCGATCATGATGCGCTGGCACATGCCGCCCGAGAGTTCGTGCGGATAGGCGTCGAGCCGCTTTTCGGGGTCGCGGATCAGCACGGCCTTCAGCAGATCGAGCGCTCGCGCCCTGCCCTCGGAGGCCGAGATGCGCTCATGCGCGCCAACCGCGTCGGCGATCTGCAGCGCCACCGTGCGGATCGGGTTCAGCGCGCCGCGCGGGTTCTGAAAAATCATCGAGATCGCCGCGCCGTGGAGCGAGCGGAGCTGCTTCGAGGAGGCGCAGGTGATGTCCTGCCCCCTGAAACGGACTCTGCCCTGCGCGATCCGTCCGGAAGCATCGAGCAGGCGCGTCACCGCAAACGCCGTGACGGACTTGCCCGAACCGCTCTCGCCGACGACGCCGAGCGTCTCGCCGGCCGCGACCTGAAGCGAGACGCCGCGCACGGCCTCGACCAGCCCGCGCCGCGTCGAGAAGGTGACGTGGAGGTCCTCGATCGAGAGCAGGGGTGCGTCTTGCGCGTTCGTGAAGGCGTTCATGTGCGCATGCGCGGATCGAGGATGTCGCGCAACCCGTCGCCGAGCAGGTTGAAGCAGAGCACGGTCAGCATCAGCGCCAGCCCCGGGAACGCGACGAGCCACCATTTGCCGGTCGAGATGAAACGCGCCCCCTCGGCGACCATGATGCCCCATTCCGGCGTCGGCGCCGACACGCCGAGCCCGATGAAGGAGAGACCGGCCGCGTTCAGGATCGCCCAGCCGAGATTGAGCGAGACCTGCACGGCCATCGCCGGCAGCACGTTGGGCAGAAGGAAACGCAGCACGACCGAAAGATGGCTGTCGCCGCAGGCGCGCGCGGCTTCGACCCAGCCGGCGTTGCGGCGGACATTCACCTCGGCCCGGGCGAAGCGGATATAGAAGGGCAGGTTGATGATCGCGGTGGCGATCACGATGTTCTCGACCCGGTTGCCGAGCGCGGCCACCATCGCCATGGCGAGCACGAAAAGCGGAAACGCCATCAGCACATCGACGAAGCGCCCGACATAGCGGTCGAGCCGGCCGCCGATATAGCCGCAGAGCGCGCCGATCACCGCGCCCAGCGCGAAGGAGAGCGTCACCGCCGAGGCGGCAATGGCGAGATCGAGCCGGGCGGCGACGATAAGCCGGCTGAAGACGTCGCGGCCGAGCTGGTCGGTGCCGGCCCAGTATTTTGCGCTCGGCGGCTGCAGCGCATTGGGCACGTCCGACGCGATCGGGTCATAGGGCACGATCGACGGGCCGATGATGGCGAGGATGCACAGGATCAGCGCGCCGGTGGCCGCGACGGCGGTGACCGGGTTGCCGCGCAGGATCCAGACGGTGTGGCGAAGCGTGGCGGAGGTCATGGGCTGACGCTTTCCACGCGCAAACGAAGCTGGGTCCAGCTCCTCTCTCCCCCACCCATCTCGGGCTTGCCCGAGATGGGCATCCATAGTGCCCAAGTCGGCAACAGCCGACTTGGGTTGCGGGGGAGAGATGGAGAGGGGGCCAGCACCGACATCCTGAGAGCACGGCGCTGCCCCCTCCCAACCCTCCCCCGCAAGGGGGGCGGGCTCCCGTGCCATGCTGGAATGACTGCGCCACACCTCATTCCACCGAGACCCTGGGATCGGCGATGCCGTAGAGCACGTCCACCGTCAGGTTCACGATCACGAAGATCGAGGCCATCAGCAGCACGAAGCCCTGCACCGGCGCGTAGTCCGACGAGAGCAGCGCATCGAGCGCGTAGGAGGCGACGCCCGGCCAGGAGAACACTTTTTCGACCAGCACGTTGGCGCCGAGCATGGTCGAGAAGACGATGCCGGCGATGGTCAGCACCGGCAGGATGGCGTTGCGCAGGGCATAGGTGACGACGATCTTGCGGCGCGGCAGGCCGAGCGACCTGGCGGTGCGGACGAAATCGCTGCCGAGCGAGGCCAGCATCGCGGCGCGCGTGATGCGGGCGAGCGGGGCGACCACGAACAGCGCCATGGTGAAGGCCGGCAGAACCAGTTGACGCGCCGCCGCGCGCCAGCCCTCCCAGTCGCCGGCGAGCGCGAAGTCGATCAGCAGGAAGCCGGTCACGAGCGGCGGCGGCGAGGTGAAGATGTCGACGCGCCCGGTCGGGTCCGGCGCGAGGCCGAGCAGATAGTAGAAGGCGTAGATCAGCAGCAGGCCCGAGACGAAGGTCGGCACGCAGACGCCGAGCGCGCAGATGAAGCGCACGAGATGATCGACGGCCGAACCTTGCCGGAGCGCGGCGGCGACGCCGAGCGGAATCGCTGTGAACAAGGCGATCAGCAGAGCCGAGAACGTCAGCTCCAGCGAGGCCGGCAGCCGGTTGCGCAGGTCGGCCAGCACCGGCTGGCCGGTGGTCAGCGAGCGGCCGAGATTGCCGGTGCCGACATCGCCGAGATAGCGCACGAGCTGCTCGGGCACCGGCTTGTCGAGCCCCATCGACTTGCGGATCAGCTCGATCTCTTCCTTGCCGGCGGTGGGGCCGGACGCAAAGAACACGGCCGGGTCGCCCGGCAGCACACGCATCAGCAGGAAGGTGAAGACGAGCACGCCAAACAGCGCCGGCAGCGACGAGAGGAAGCGCCGGCCGGCGCGTCTGGCGGTGATGGCGAGTTGTGAGGACATATCGCTCAGCGTCCCCCGCCCGTCATGCTCGGCCTTGTGGCGAGCATCCACGTCTTCGCCACGACACGCGACGAGGCAAGACGTGGATGGTCGGGACAAGCCCGACCATGACGGCAAGGATATGCCCGACCCAAGATCACTTCCGGCTCAGGTCGCGGAAATCGATCTGGCGGTGGAACTGGTAGACATAGCCCTCGACCGAAGGCGCCATCACAGCATCCTGCGAGGGCTGCCAGAGCGGGATCTGCGGCATCAACTCGAAATGCCGCGTGTTCAGGTCCTTGCCGAAGGCTGCATATTTCGCCGCATCGGGCTCGAAGCGGGCGGCCTGCGCCCATTCGGTGATCTGCGGATCGTTCAATGAGGAGTAGTTCCAGCGGATCGGGCCGATGTAGAAGTTGCGGTAGAAATAGTCCATCGAGGGCAGCCAGGCGACGATGCCTTCGGTGAAGAACGGCACCTTCTTCTCGTTGATCAGCGTCGACATCTGCGCGTCCGGCAGCTTCTGGATCTCGACCTTGATGCCGATTTTCGCCAGCGATTCCTTCAGCAGCGCCGCCATCGGCTCGGCCGTGCCGGCCTGTCCGACATTGAAGGAGAAGGTGGTCGAGAAGCCGTCGGGAAAGCCTGCCGCCGCGAGCAGCTTCTTCGCCGCCTCCAGATCGGTCTTCACCGGCTGCGGGATCGGGAAGGTCGCACCCGTCGTGGCTTTGCCGTCCGCCCAGGTCGCGCCGTAGAGACGCGCGCCGCGCTCGAACAGGGCCGCCTTGAACATGTCCTCATAGGGCAACGCGGCGGCGATCGCCTTGCGGACCTCGATCTTGTCGAAGGGCGGGGTCTGGTTGTTGAACGAGACGAAGGTGATGGCGTTGTATTGCGGCGTCGAGACGACCTTCAGCTTGCCCTTCTTCTCCAGATCGGCGGCGTCGGTCGCCTGCAGATCGATGACGATGTCGGCGTCGCCCTTCTCGACCAGGTTGGCGCGGGTGGCGGCCTCGGGAATGGTCTGCGTGATGATGCGCTTGAAGCCGGCGGGCTTGTCGGCCGAGCCGCGATTCCAGTCGGGGTTGCGGCGCAGGATCGTGGTTTCGCCGGGCTTGTAGCTCTCGATGATGTAGGCGCCGGAGCCGGCGGTGTTCTCCTTCAGCCAGGCCAGCGCCCAGGGATCGTCGGCCGTCGCCTTGGACTTGGCGAGCTTCGAATTGAAGATGATCGGATAGACCACGGCGAGATTGGCGAGCGCCAGCTTGTCGGGCTTGGGCAGCGTCACCTCGAAGGTATGCGCGTCGACGACCTTGAACTGGTCGGGGCTGGTCAGCGAGCCGGTGAGCAACTGGCCCTTGCCGAGCACATTGGCGGTGACGGCGCGGTCGAGCGACCATTTCACATCCTCGGCCGTGACTGGAGCGCCGTCATGGAACTTCGCGTCCTTGCGAAGCTTGAAGGTGATCTTCAGCCCGTCTGGGCTGACCGTGTAGCTCTCGGCGAGCTCGGGCTTGAATGTGTCGAGATCGAAGACCCATTTCCCGTCGAGCTGCTTCTTGCCGAAGGAGAGCAGGCGGTCATAGGTCAAAAGCGACAGGCCGAAGGCCTCGCGCGTCGAGCCCGGAATGTTGGGGTCGAGCGTGTTGATCGCCGCGCCGGTGACATGGCGCAGCGTCTCGGCGCGGGTCTGGGCCAGCGCCGGCAGCGCCGTGGAGGCCAGCAGCGCGGCAGCGAGAAGGCTTGTCCTTGCGGTTGTCATGTTCGTTCCCCTGTTTCTGTCGGCCTGATCTGCAGATTGGTTCCGGACGGAACCTGATGCAAGCGTCGCGCCATGGTGGCTCGAATTAGCCGCACTCATTCCACCGGGCGCAGCACCGCCTGCGGCACGTCATAGGCCTGAAACGCGGCCCAGTGCGTCTCGACATCGGCGCAGAACAGCCCTCGCGTGATGCCGGAGACGAGCTTGGGCACCGCCGTCGTCATCGCGTTGATCGACGACCCCGATGCGCCAAAGCTCATCGTCGAGGCGATGGTGAAGAGGTGGATGTCGGCGAGCCACGGCGTCAGGCCGGGCGTCTTCTGCGTCAGCGCATAATCGTCGGCGAGATAGGGGAAGCGGCCGAGGCGCTCGTCGCGCTCGGATTCGGGCGGCGTGTAGCGATCGGCCCATGAGGCGATATTGCCCGCCGCGCGGGCGAGTTCCGGCCGTGCTTCCGGGTCGATGTCGATGCCGGTGGCGCCGATCACGAAATCGACTAGTATCGGGCCGGCCGGCGTCGCCAGTTCGACGCCGGCCGGCGCATGAATCGCGCTGACGACCGGCGCGCCGAGATGCAAGGTGAAGGCGGCGTGGTCGGCGCAGCGATCATAGGTCGCCTGCGGAAAGCCCTCGCGCATCTGCAGGATCGCGCTCATGAAGCGCCAGCGCCAGGCATCGTCGAGATCGCTGAAATGGCGCAGGAAGCCGCGAAAAGTCAGCCAGCGATAGGGCTGAATCACCTGCGGCTGCGGCCGGCGGCAGAGCAGGTGGACTGCGGCCGCGCCGGCCTCCAGCGCGGTCGCGGCGTTGTCGAAGGCCGATGCGCCCGCGCCGATCACGGCGACGCGCTTGTCCGCGAGAGCGGCGAAATCTATGGCCTGCGCGGAATGGGCGCGCCGGTTCGGCGGCAGCGCTTCGATCGCCGGCGGCAGCGTCCAGTCGCCCATGCCCTCCTGACCCGTGGCGAGCACGATCTTGCGGGCATGGAGCGTCTGCGCGCCCTCGGCGGTCTTGACGGTCACCGCAATCAGCCCGGCGGATGGCGCGAGATCGACGACCTCGCAGCCGTTGCGGACGGGGATGCCGACGACATGGCGGAACCAGGTCAGATAATCGGCCCAGTGCTCCTTGCCGATCAGGCCGAGCGCCTGCCAGCTTTCGACGCCGAATTTCGCCTCGTGCCAGGACTGGTAGGTCAGGCTGGGAATGTCGAGGTCCGGGCCGGTAAAATCCTTGGGGCTGCGGAGGGTGTGCATGCGCGCATAGGAGCGCCACGGACCCTCCTGCCCGGCCAGCGCCTTGTCGAGCACGAGAATGTTCAAGACCTGCGAGCGCAACAGCCCGAATGCCGTGGCCAGCCCCGACTGGCCGCCGCCGACCACGATCACGTCGAAGGCGGGCTTCCCGTCCGGACCCTGCACAGGCACAAGCCATGGCGCGCGCGGATGCGCGATGCGGGCAAGGTCGCTCGCGATCCGGCTTTCGAGAACGGAGAGACCATCATGCTTCATCGGTGCGCGCCCATGCAGCAATCATGCCGGAAATCATCGTGGCGGCAAGCACGGCACGTCCGATCCCCTCCCCACCGCAAGGCCGGGAAAGGGAGGGAAGCTCACGCCGCAAGCCAGCCGCCATCGACGGGAAGCGTCGCGCCGGTGACGAAGGAGGCCTCGTCGCTGGCGAGATAGAGCACCGCATTGGCGACCTCGTCGGCAACGCCAAAACGCTTCATCGCGTGGCGGTTGCGCGAGGCCTCGCGGATCGGCTCCGGCTCGGCATGGCGGGCAAAACTGCGCCGCAGCATGGGCGTATCGATCGCTCCCGGCGCAACCGCGTTCACGCGGATGCCATCGGCCGCATAGTCCAGCGCCATCGTCCGGGTCAGGCTCAATATCGCGCCCTTGGCGGCGATATAGGCGCTGTTGCCGCGTCCGCCGGCAAGCGCAAGCTGCGAGGCGAAGGTGACGATCGCGCCTGAGCCCTGGCGCTGCATAACGGGGATCACGGCCTTCGCGAACAGGAAGGCGCCGCCGACATTGGCGCGAAAAACGGCGTCCCAGTCCTCGGGCGCGGTCGTCGTCACGGTGCCGCCGCAGGAGAAGCCGGCGGCCGCCACAAGGACGTCGATGCGGCCGAACCGTGCCAGCACCGTCCCGACCACCCGGTCGGCGAAACCGGGCTCTCCGACATCGCCGGTCTGGGCCAGCGCTCGGCCCCCGGCTGCCGCGATCTGCGCCGCGGTCTCGCCTGCGCCCGCCTCGTCGCGGTCGACGACGGCGATCCGCGCGCCCTCGCGGGCGAAGAGCAGCGCCGTCGCCTGTCCGATGCCGGAGCCGCCGCCGGTGATGACCGCGACCTTGCCTGCAAGCCTCATCGCGTTGTCTCCATCATGCGGCCATGCGCCTGCCACCAGGCCGCGAGCCGCGCGGCGGACTCCTCGGGCCTCGTCCGCGCCTCCCAGCCGAGGTCGCCCTGCAGCCGCGCGGTCGCCAGCGGAGCGCGGTCGCTCGCGGCATGCAGGTCGATCGTGGCCGCCTCGCCCGGCTCCGCCAGCCGGCAGACGAAGCCCGGATAGTGCACGGCTAGGGCCTGCCCCCACGCCAGCGCGGTGGTGCGGGACTTTGAGGAAACATTGTAGAGATCGTGAGCGAGCGCAGGCGCGGCAAGGACAGCCCGCACGGCGTCCGCGACATCGGGCGCAAAAATCCAGTCGCGTAGACCCGGACGCTGCAGCAGCGCAGGCTTGCCCGCGACGGCGGCGGCCAGGATCTGGCATTGCGGGCTCAGCGTGTCGCGCACGCCGGTCGCCCGCTCCCACGGGCCGAAGACGCCGCTCAGCCGCAGCGAGACGAGATCGAGCCCCCAGAGCGCGCCGAGCCTGCGGCCGATGCGTTCGCTCGCCCATTTCGTGATGGCATAGAGCCCGACCGGGTCGCCCGGCGTGGTTTCGTCGAGGACGGACTCGCGTTCGCCCGCCGCGCCGAAGGCCGCCGCCGAACTCAGATTGATCACGCGGCGCACGCCGGCATCGCGCGCCGCCGCGATCAGCGGAACCTGCGCCAGCAGATTGACCCGCAGGATCGTCTCGGGATCGGCGGCGTCGCGGGCCGAGCCGGCGGTGATCGCCGCGCCCATGACCACGGCGTCGAGGCCCGGCGTGATCGCGCGGGAGATCGCGTCGCGGTCGGTGACATCGCCTGCGACGGCGTGGAGCCTGCCGGGCAAGCCTGAGAACGCGCGCGCCGCACTCTGAGGCAAAGCGGCACGGTCGAACAGCACGACCTCGTCGCCCTGCCCCAGCATATGCTCGGCGATGTTCAGACCGACGAATCCGACGCCGCCGACGATCAGCACTTTCACGGGCTCAAAGCTCCCCTTGCGCCCGCCCGCCGCGCGCCATGTCGAGTTAAGCGGTTTGGCCGGCGTTCAACAAGCGCGGCGCGACCATGAGCCCATGCAAAGGCGGCCGCGCCGCATTGCCTCAAAGCCGGCCATGGTCTAGGCGTCGCGCGACCCGTTTCCTTAAGCCCGCCGGTCGATCCGACCAGGCCGGGCCTCGCGCCGCCGCCAAGTCGCCTCGACAGGCCGGCAGCGCCCATCCGCGAAAGGACAGACCATGGCCCGCAAGAAATCCAAGCCCCTCGAGGCCGAGTTCGTGATGTTCGACGTGTTCTACGTCGACGGCTCGCGCACATCGAACCGGCGCGTTCCGACGGCCCTGCTCGGCGGGCTCGACGGCGACGAGCCGGCGCGCGAAGCCATCATGGAGCAGGACAGGATCATCGCCGAGAAATCAGGCAAATCGACGCTGGAGATCGAGACGATCATACGCTCGGGGAAGCCGGCCGAGAAGCCGGCGCGCAAGGCTGGCTGATGCGGCGATCCTGATCCGGCGCAAGGTTACGCACAGATTGGGAGCCATGCTCTTAACTGCGTCAAGCAAGCGATCCTTGACCTCGCGGTACAGTTGGATTTTAGTCCGGCCGTATCTTGGGAGGCTGAAAGGAACATCGAATGCGTACTATCTTGATCGTCGGCGCCTTGGCCGCCGTCCTGGGTGGCTGTCAGACCGCGCAGGAATCGCTGGCTGACGCCGAGATCACCTGCGAGTCGCAGGGCTTCCGTCCCGGCACCCGCGCCTACCAGCAGTGCCGCTCGGCAAATTACGTCGAGAACCGCCGCGCCTCCAACGAGGCCGGCAGCGCGGTCGCAGCCGGCGTCGCGGCCGGCGTGATCGGCGGCGCGCTCATCGCCGCCGACAATCGCTCCTATTACGGTCGCGGTTATTACCGCCGCGGCGGCTATTGGTGGTGATGTCGACGAGATCCGACGGTCTCGCTGATCGACCAAACAGTTCGGGCCCGGCGCACTCAGCCGGGCCCGTTTTCGTTTCTGACGAGTAATCGCGTCAGGAGCGCTTGGCCGCCGTCCGCTTGCGTGGGGCGGGCTCCGGCTGGCTCGAACCGGTGAGCAACGAACCGAGCACATAGACGGCGATACCGATGCCGAGCAGAGCCGCCACTGGCTCCTTCTGGGCGCGATGGGCGATCATGCGACCGCCATCTCCGGCATAGTCGCGAGCCTGCTCGGCATAGTCGCGGGCCTGGCCGCCATAGCCGCGCAGCCATTTCTCACCGCCCTTCAGAGCGCTTTCGCCAGCCGAGGCGGCTTCGCCGGAATAGCTGTTGAACAGATTGCGGAGACGGCCGTAATCGGGCTCGTAGCGCGACCAGCTCGAACGAGCGGGCTCGCGCAGGGCGGTCCAGGCGATGAGGCCGACGCTCAGCGCACCAAGCCCGAAAGCGATGACCGGGTTGCGTTCCACCGCGTCGATCAGGGCCCTGCCGCCCTCGCGCGCAGTTTCGACGGGGTCCATATCCGTCACGGCGTCGCGCGCGCGCTCATAGCCGTCCCTCACGGTCTCCGTGGCCTTGTCGGCAATGTCGGACGCCTTGGCGCGCAGATTCGACGTGGCATTCTCGACCTCGTCGGCGGCCTCGTCCCAATCCTTCGGCACATCGGGCGGAAACTTGTTCATGGTCGCCATTGCGAACCTCCATCGCTGAATTCCGTGTCGAGCCCATAGAACGGCGGGGCGACGACAGAGTTCCGACGGACGGCCCGAAAAATCGGCTGACGTCAGGGGAGACGATCAGTCCGGCGCGGCGGGCGTGGTCTGGCGTGGGCTCTCGTCTGCCGTCGGTGCAAGACCATAGGGCGCGACCAGCGGCCAGATATGGGCCGGCGTCATCTGGCGGAGCTTGCGCGGTTCGGCGCGGCGCAGATGCAGCACGGTCTCGATCGCCTTCATCTCGATGCGGGTGCGGGCGAATTCGAGCCCGCGCGGGCCGATCTTCGGCATCAGCCAGCCCATCAGCGGCCTGAGCCAGTCCGGCATCGCCCGCAGCGGCAGGCCGCCGGCAGCGCGCGCGACATTGGCGGCGAAACCCTTGACCGAGGCGTGACGCCGGCCGGCGCTCCCAGGCGCTTCGAGCGCGACCTCATCGCCCAGAAGATCGAGCAGTTCCTGCCCGCGCGCGTTGCGCACGATCAGCCATTGCCGGCCCTCGCCCGCCATGTATCCGACGGTGATGTCGGCCAGCGTATTGCTGTAATCGACGCAGGTCCGGCAGGTCAGCGGAAAGAAGTCCCCCGGCAGCTTCGACAGGGGCAAGCGCAGGAACGGGATCGTTTTGACGCGGCCGTCGTCGAAGCGCAGTTCGACATGGTAGTCGGCGCGGAATTCCAGGTAACTGATCGTGTCCGGAGCGTCGCTGAGCAGCGCTAGGAACTCGTGGAAGCGCTCGGTCGTGGTGTTGTCCGAACAGGGCGTCCCGATCACGTAAAGCCGCTCGAAGCCGAATTCGCGCTCCAGCGCGCGCAGCGCGTAGACCTGGCAGGGGATGCCGATCAAGGCGATGCGCTTGTGGCCGGCCGCGCGCGCGGGCTCCAGCAAAGCGAGCAGCGGCGCATAGCCCATCCGCATGCCCCGGCACTGGGCCATGTCCTGTGCCCGCGTCACGATCACAGGCACGGGTTTCCAGCGATCGTCGGGGTCGGCCGCCATGGTCAGCACGGCGTCGATCAGGCCCTCTTCGAGCAGCCGTTCCGCCAGCCGGGTGGTGATGCCGGTCCATTGCGCGCCCTCGCGCGGCGATGTCAGCGCGGCGCGGTACATGCCGAGGAACGGACCGAAGAAGCGCTCGTCGGGCCGCGCCGGATCGCGCGTCCGGCCATGGACCTGCAACTCCAGCGCGGGGTAGTCGGGCTTGATGAACTGGCAGGCCGAGCCACACTTCTTTGGATCCGCCATGCGCGAGACGCCGCAATCGGTGCAAAGGCCGCGCGGGGCGGGCGCGGAGAAATCCGGCTTGACCGGCGGACCGCTTGGTTGTGCCGGCGCTGTCGCCACGGGCGGCTTCCTTCAGGCTGCATCGCCGGGGCGATGACGTCCACCAGCATCGCCCCGTGGCGTCGCCTGCACAAGCAGGCGCTCGGCGCGAAGCCGGCGAAGGCATATTGGCGACCCGGCCCGGCCATGCCGAAGCCAAGATTGGCTGCGATGACTTGCGACACAAGGGGATTTGAGCAGACATTTGAAAGTGAAAGGAGACGCGCATGGATACGCAGCACCTCCAGATCGACGTTCCCGGCATCATGTCCGATCCGGAATGGATCGCGCTCGAAAGCCTGGATGAGCAGACCGAGCATTTCATCTTCGACGATTTCATGCTGATCAGCCTGAAGGAGCGCGGCCTCGTCGAACCGCAAGACGGCCGCTGGCGCGTGACCGCCCATGGCCAGCGCGCGCTGACCGAACGCGCGGCCTGAAAAATCACGCGGCCGCGCTGGACATCGCGCGGCCGCGTCCCCACTCATCAGTCATGGTCAAGCCCGTCAGCATCACCGTCTCCCATGAGCTCGGCCGCGAGGCGGCGGTCGCCCGGCTGCGTCAGGGCGTCGACCGCATCCGCGACAAGCTCGGCATGGTCAGGATGCAACTCGTCGAGGAGAGCTGGGACGGCGACCGGCTCAGCTTCGGCGTGGCGGCGATGGGCTACACGGTGCGCGGCACGCTCACCGTCGAGGAGAGCCTGGTGCGCGTCGAAATGCTGCTGCCCTGGCTGCTGGCCGCCTTCGCCGAAAAGCTCAAGCTCGGCGTCGAGAAGCAGGGCCAGATCCTGCTGGAGAAGCCGAAAGCCTGAACCGGCCTGCGGGCTTCATTGCGGCGCCTTGAAGTCCCCGTACTCGATTTCGGCGACGCCGCCGCCATCGGATTCGAGCCGGCGCGGCAGGCCGTCGTCGCGGCCGATCCAGATGCGGCTCAAATCGAGCTTGCCCGGCGTCAGCGGATTCGCCTGCCTGTAGGAATAGACTGCCATCGCGACGCCGCCGCGCGTCTCGAAGACCGGCCCGGTGCATTGGCTGAAGGGCAGCATCGCGAGCGCCTGCTCCGCCATGGCGCGCCGTTTCGCGCCGTCCATCGGCACGCGACGCCACGGCGCGGTCGGCGCCTCGCGCATGAACATCGCATCCTTGAGCATGACGCTCTCGATCACCGTATCGCCCATCGAGACGCGGTGGCGCGCGCTCTGCTGCGGGCCGGCCAGGCTCGCCTTGACGATCGGCTCGCAGGCCGGCTCGGCGGCAAGCGCCGCCACCGTCGCGAAGGGGAGCAGGGTTGCGGCGCAAAGCGCCCGGAACGTCGCCGTCATGTCGTTGCCTTCCTGTGACGAACGGGCTGATCGCGGCAGTCTCGACGATTTTTGCGAAGACGTCACCCATGGCGCGCAAAGGTTGAAATCGCCGCTTCCAGACCGCAAGCTGCGACGACAGCCCCCCGATCCGACCCGGAGATTCGATGCATCACGGCCCGCTCATCGCCATCCTCGTCGCGGGCCTCTGCCTTGCCTTCGTCTTCGGGGCTATCGCCCAGAAGCTCAGGATCTCGCCGCTCGTCGGCTATCTTCTCGCCGGCGTCGCGGTCGGCCCGTTCACGCCTGGCTTCGTCGCCGATCAGGGGCTGGCGAACTAACTCGCGGAAATCGGCGTCATCCTGCTGATGTTCGGCGTGGGTCTGCATTTCTCGCTGAAGGACCTGTTGTCGGTGCGCGCCATCGCGGTGCCAGGCGCGCTTGTGCAGATCGCGGCCGCGACGCTGCTCAGCCTCGGGCTGGCGCTGGCGCTCGGCTGGAGCGTGATCGCGGGCCTCGTCTTCGGGCTGGCGCTCTCGGTGGCGAGCACGGTCGTGCTGCTGCGCGCCCTGCAGGAACGCCGCCTCGTCCAGACCGAGAAGGGCAAGATCGCCGTCGGCTGGCTGATCGTCGAGGATCTCGCCATGGTGCTGGCGCTGGTGATGATCCCGGCCGTGGCCGACGCGCTGAACGGCTCCAATCCGGGAACCTCCGTGCCGCTGGCGGGCCGCTTCGACCTCGGCCTGTGGGGCGTGCTTGGCCTGACGCTGGCCAAGGTCGCCGCCTTTGTCGCCTTCATGCTGATCGTCGGCCGCCGGATCATCCCCTGGATCCTGCACTGGGTCGCCCATACCGGCTCGCGCGAACTGTTCCGGCTGGCCGTGCTGGCGATCGCGCTCGGCGTCGCCTTCATGGCGGCGAGCCTGTTCGGCGTCTCGTTTGCGCTCGGGGCGTTCTTCGCCGGGATGATCCTGAGCGAATCGCCGTTGAGCCAGCGCGCGGCGGAGGAATCGCTGCCGCTGCGAGACGCCTTCGCGGTGCTGTTCTTCGTCTCCGTCGGGATGCTGTTCGATCCCGCGATCCTGCTGCGCGCGCCCCTGCCGCTGCTGGCGACGCTGGCGATCATCCTGTTCGGCAAGTCGCTCGCCGCCTGGCTGATCACGCGCGCCTTCGGCCGGTCCAATACGGTGGCGCTGACGATCTCGGCCAGCCTCGCGCAGATCGGCGAGTTCTCCTTCATTCTCGCCGGCCTCGGCGTCTCGCTGAAGCTGCTTCCCGAACAGGGCCGCGATCTCATTCTCGCCGGCGCGATCCTCTCGATCCTGCTCAATCCGGTGCTGTTTGCGCTGGTCGACCGCTTCGCCGCGGAGGCGGCTCCGCTCAAGCCGAAGCCGAGCGCGGCCAGCCCCCAGCCCGCACCCGAACCGGAGCGCGACATCGTTCCGACAGAACTCTCGGACCATATGGTCGTGGTCGGCTATGGCCGGGTCGGCGCGCTTCTTGGCGCGGGCCTCGCCGGGCAGGGGCAGGCCGTGCTCGTCATCGAGGAGCAGCCGGACGCCATCGCGGCGGCGACGCGTGACGGCGCCGAGGTGCTGGCGGGCAACGCCGCCGATCCGCAGGTGCTCGCCGCCGCGAGGCTGGCGCGGGCGAAGCGGCTGTTCGTCGCGATCCCCGAGAGTTTCGAGGCCGGCCAGGTCTGCGAGCAGGCGCGGCGCGACAATCCCGAGCTTGCGATCATCGCGCGGGCCCATTCGGACGCGGCGGTCGCGCATCTGACGAAATGCGGCGCGACGCTGACGATCATGGGCGAGGCCGAGATCGCCCGGGCGATGCTGGCGCAGTGCGGGTCCGAGCCGCAGGCGGCATGAGGGCGTTCCCGGCCGGTCCGCCCCTGTGCAGCCTCAGCCTGCCGTGACCCGCCGCCAGAAGCTCGACGAGAAGCCGGGGTCGACATGGCGGGCGAAGTCGCGCCAGCGCGGGAACGAGGCCTCGAAGGTCGAAGGCGACATCCGCGCATCCTTGTAGGGATTGACCCGCCCGCCGGCGGCCAGCGTCACCGCGTCGAGTTCGGCAAGCAGACGCTCGGTCCGCGCGCCGCGATTGGGGAAATCGAGCGTCAGCGTCGCGCCGGGGAGCGGAAACGACATCATGCCAGGCGAAGGCTCATCGCCGAACAGCTTCAGCACGGTCAGGAACGACGCCTCGCCCGAGGCCAGCGTCAGCCGCAGCATCTCCTCCACCGCCGCGCGCGCATCCGTCATCGGAATCGCGCACTGGAACTGGCGCAGGCCTTTCGGGCCATAGGCCCTGTTCCAGTCCCTGACCCGGTCCAGCGGATAGAAGAACGGGCGATAGGCGATGCGCCGTGGCTCGGGCGTGCGCGGCTGGGCGTTGCGGTAGAGCCAGTTGAAGGCGCGCAATGTCAGCCCATTGATCAGCGGTATGGGCGGCGTGACCGGAAAGGGCAGCGTCCGACCGGCACGGGCCGGCTGTTCGCCCGAGGCGGGCGCGTGATTGGCGCGGAAGAAGACGCCGCGCCCAAAGCCGGCCCCGCCGGCGAGCGAGTCGATCCAGGCCACCGTGTAGTCATGGGTCGCATCCGATTCCGCGGCGATCGCGAAGAAGCGATCGAGACCGTCGAAGTGCAGCACCTCCTGCAGCATCTGCGCCGAGGCGACCGGCATGAGCTGCAGCGTCACCTGCGTGATCAGCCCTGTCAGGCCGAAGCCGCCGATCGTCGCGGCGAAGAGCTCGGGGTTGAGGCCGGGCGCGCAGGTCAGCCGGCTTCCGTCCGAGCGGACGAGTTCGAAGGCGCGGACATGGCGGCCGAAACTGCCGGCGCGGTGATGGTTCTTGCCATGGACGTCGTTGGCGAGCGCGCCTGCGATGGTGACGAGGCTGGTGCCCGGCGTCACCGGCGGAAACCAGCCGGCCGGCACGACGAGTTTCAGCAGATCGTCCAGCAGGACGCCCGCCTCGCAGGTGACGAGGCCCGAATCGCCGTCGAAGGCGAGCACACGGTCGAGCTTGCGGCCGAGTATCAGCGCGCCGCCATCGTTGAGGCAGGAATCGCCATAGGAGCGGCCATTGCCATAGGCGAGGACGGGCGCGGCGTGTCGCTGCGGGCCGGCGCACCAGTCGCGGGGCTCGATCAGGCTGGTGTCGCGAGCGACGAGCCCGCCCCAGGAGCGGCAGTCGGAGGCGCGCTCGCTCACGGCAGGACCGAGGCGACGACCATGATCGCGACCACCAGCACGCCCATCAGCTGGCTGCGCCAGTCGCGGATCATGAACACCAGCGGGTCGTCGGGCATCTGGCCGCGCCGGGCCAGGAACCAGACGCGGGCCATCTGGTAGAGGATGATCGGGCAGATCAGCCAGATCACCTCGGGATGGCGGTAGAGTTCCTTGACGGCGGCTGAATCGACATAGAGCGCCATGATCAGCGCGCAGGTGCAGCCGGACGCCATGCCGAGCTGCGACAGCGCCTCGATGTCCTCGGCATGATAGCCGCGCCCGGCCTTCTTCAGGCCAGACTGGTCCTGCGTGATCCGCAGTTCCGCATAGCGCTTCACCAGCGCCAGACTGAGGAACAGGAACATCGAGAAGGCGAGCAGCCAGGACGACAGCGTGATCGCGGCGGCTGCATTGCCGGCGAGGATGCGCAGCGTGTGAAGGGCCGCCAGCCCGAGCACGTCGACCAGAAGCTTGCGCTTCAGATAGAACAGGTACAGCAACGCCAGCGCGAGATAGGCGCCCAGCGCCAGCAGGAAGAGCTGCGGTTTCGGCAGGAGCCAGGACAGGCCGAAGGCGGCGGCCAGCAGGACGGGAACCGCCATATAAGCCTGCGCGGCGGTGATCTCGCCGGCCGCCAGCGGGCGCTTGCACTTCGTCGGATGACGGCGGTCGGCCTCGACGTCGACGATGTCGTTGAGCAGATAGATCGACGACGCGATCAGGCTGAACGAAATGAAGGCGACGACGCCATGGCCGATCGCCGCCAGATCGAAGACGTCATGGTTGAGCATGATCGGAACGAAGACCAGCCCGTTCTTGAGCCAGTGATGAGGCCGCATCGCCCTGATCATCGCGGTCGGTGACATGTCGAGAACTCTTCCTGTCCCTCGATTTGCTGTTTCATCCGGCCGCGTCGTTGCAGATGTCCGCCTGTTCTGCGTTCCGGCAGCTGCGTCTTAGCGCGGCAATTCCTAAATCCAGGTAGATGCCGGCGGTGCGCCGGGCGGCCTTCGGCGGCCATGCTTAACATTTGGCTGTCATCGGGCGGCGCGCCCGGCGACGCCCTTTCGCCGCGCCGCGATATGGCTGTTCCGTGAACGGCCGTTCGCCGGTTCCGGCGCGCCTGCTTGCATTGGCGGCCCGCCGGGCTGATCGTGACGGTCATCCGCAACCGGCCGCGATCGCTGCCGGCTTGCCTTCCGTTCGATCCGCGCCGGACACGACGACGATGAGCGAGACTGCCGCGCCCAATCGCGAGCGACTTCTTGTCGTCGAGGACGATCCGGTGACGCGCACGATGATCGCCGGCTACTTCACCGATCAGGGCTTTCGCGTCGAGGAGGCAGACAGCGTCGCGGAGGCGCGCCGGGCGGTGCGCCGGGTCAAGCCCGAACTGGTCTTCCTCGACGTGGTTCTGCCCGATGGCGACGGTTTCGACTTCGCCAAGGAGCTGCAGGGCGTCTCCGATGCCGGCATCATCTTCGTGACGCGGCGCGACACCGATATCGACCGCATCGTCGGGCTGGAGCTGGCCGGCGACCATTATGTCGCCAAGCCGGTCAACCTGCGCGAATTGCTGGCGCGGACGCGCTCGCTGCTGCGCCGGCGCAAGATCGAGCGCGAAACGGCGCGCCGCTCGACCACCATCACCTTCGGTCCCTTCATGATCGACCTGCTGCGGCGCGAGCTCGCCAGCGTCAATGGCGATCCGATCCGCCTGACGCGCGGCGAGTTCGATCTTCTGGCGGCGCTGGTGGACAGCAATGGCCGGCCGCTGAGCCGCGACTACCTGATCGAGGTCGTCAGCAACCGCCATGGCGAGGTCGACGCCCGCACCGTCGATGCGCTGGTCGCGCGCTTGCGCCGCAAACTCACCGGCGCGGGCGAGCCGGGCGTGATCGCGACCGTCAGCGGCATCGGCTACAAGCTCGGCATCTTCGCCGAACGCAACGCCTGAGGCGGCCGGGCCGAGGCAGCGGGCGCGGCCGCATCGTCGTGCAGGCCCGCCATGGCGTCGAGCCGCGCTTGCGCCAGCAGCGCCACCGCATCAGTGAGTTCGTCCAGGGGGGCGCTTGCGGCGGCGGCTTCCAGCGCGGCGGCCTGCGCCACGGCCTGCCCCAGGCCGAGCGCCGAGGCGGAGCTGGCGAACTGATGCGCGGCGCGTTCCAGCCCCTTGCGATCGGCCGCGCCCAGCGCCTCGCGCATCGCCGCGATCTGCGCCTGCGACACCGTGTCGAACAGCCCGAAGAGTTCGCCCAGGCGCGGGCCGCCGATCAGGCGCTGCTGCCGGTCGAGGAAGCCGCGATCGACGGGGCCATCGGTCCGCAGCGCCACGCCGGGCGTGCGGCTTCGCCGCTTGCTGCCGCGCCCGAGCGCCTGCAGCAGCGCAGCCGAGGTCGCGGGCTTGGACAGGATCGCGCGCAGCCCGGCCTGCCGCAGCCGGCGCATCGTCTCCGGCGAGACGTCCGCCGTCAGCGCCACGATCTCGGGCTGGACGATCGCCGCCATGGTCCGGATCGCGCGCGCGGTCTCGATGCCGTCGATGCCGGTCATGTGCATGTCGAGCAGCACGACGTCGACGCGCTGGCGGGCGAGCAGCGCGAGCGCCGCCTCGCCCGAGGCCGCCGTCAGCGCGCGGTGACCGGCCTTGCCGATCATGATGCGCGCCACCTCCCTGGTGACCGGCTCGTCATCGACGACGAGCACGACGAGCGGCGCCTCCGTCGCGGTCCCGACGACAGGCGACGCCGGCGCTTTGGCGGCTTGGGCCGGCAGGCTCACCGTGAAGGCGCTGCCCGCGCCCGGCGTGCTCGACACCGCCAGCATCCCCCCCATCAGCGCGACGAGCTTGCTGCAGATCGCCAGGCCGAGCCCGACGCCGCCGGACCTGCGGCCCGTCTCGGGATCGACCTGCACGAAATCCTGGAAGATGCGCGCCTGCATGGCCGGCTCGATGCCGATGCCGGTGTCGCGGACGCTGATGACCAGCGCCGCCGCATCGGGGCCGCCTGCCTGCGAGATCGCGGCCTCGATCACGATCTCGCCGGCATCGGTGAAGGTGACGGCGTTGGCGAGCAGGTTCAGCACCACGCGGTTGATCTTGCCGGGGTCGCCGTTCAGCCGCGCCGCCATGACCGCGTCGAGCGCCAGGCCGAGCCTGAGGCCCTTGCGTTCGGCGGCCGGGCGCATCAGAGCACAGGCTGCCGCGAGCAGCGGGCCGGGCTCGTAATCGCGCAGGTCGAGCGCCTCGGTGCCCGCCTCCAGCCGCGAGAGATCGAGCGTGGCGTTGGCGAGATTGATCAGCGTCTCGCCCGAGACCGCCGCCATCTCGACCAGCCGGCGGTCGCGCTGGCTCATGCGCTTGCGGTCGAGGATTTCGAGAACGCCGAGAACGCCCGACAGCGGGGTGCGGATGTCGTGGCCGACGACGGCGAGGAAGCGCGACTTGGCCCTGGTCGCCTCTTCCGCGACGCGACGCGCCTGCTCGGCGGCGCGCTGGCCGGCGGAGGCCTGGTCGAGCGCGCGCGCCAGCGCGGCGGTGCGCTGGACCACCTTCTCCTCCAGCGCGGCCCGGCCCTCCTGCAGCCGTTGCGCCATCAGGTTGAACTGCTCGCCGAGCGCCTGGAGTTCGTCGCCGGTGCGGATCGCGATGCGCTCGTCGAGGCGTCCCTCGCCGATCCGCGCCGCGCCTTCGCTCAACGCTCTGACGGGGGCGACGAGCCGCCGGCTGAGGACGACGCTGCCGATCACCGCCAGCAGCAGGGCTGCGACCAGAATGGCGAGCGAACGCAGGATCGAGGCGCGGATCGGCGCGAGCGCCTCGCTGCGAGGCAGATCGACGACCACGAACCAGTCGAGATCGGGCACGGCCGCGAGAACCGACAGCACGGGCCGGCCCTCGATGTCCACGGTCGACAGCCCGGCGCTGCGGGCCCCTTGCGGCGCGTCGCTGCCGGCGTGAGCCCTCAGCAGCGGCGCAAGATCGGTGTTGCGGAGCACGAAGCGAAGATCGGGATGGGCGATCAGCCGGCCCGAGCGCTCCACCGCATAGGCCCGGCCCGCCTCGCCGACCTTGAGCCGCGTCACCAGTTCGCGGATGAAGGTCAGGTTGATGGTCGCGAGCGCCGCGCCGCCGCCCGCGGCCGAGCGCCTGGCGAGTCGGATATAGGGCTCGGAGCCGCGCCGGAACTCGATCTCGCCATAGGCGCTGCCGTCCCGCAGCGCCGTCTGGAACAGGGCGTCGGCCGACCAGTCCCTGCCCGAGCCAAGGCTATCCCGCTCGGAGCGCGACAGCGCGATCAGCTCGCGCCCGTCCCGGTCCACCTGCCGGAGTTCGACGATCGACGAGATCTGCCGCATCAGGCGCAATCCGTCGAGGCGCGCCTCGTCGTTGGGCGAGGGGCTCTGGCTATCGACCGCGACCCAGTCGAGTTGCCGGACGATGTCGCCGACGAAGCCGCCGATGCGCTGCGCCGCCGCCTGGGCCTGTTCCTGCTGGACGCGCACGACCAGCGCGCGCTGGTCGGAAAACGTGAAGATCGTGCCGATCAGCCCGTTCAGCCCGAGCGCGAGCGCCAGCGCCGAGGCGACGAAGATCGCGTATTTCCGGGCCAGCGCGCCGCGCGGGGCCAGGCCAAACTGCGCGCTCACGCGATGATCCGCGCCGCGCGCACGCGCAGGGACAGCGGAATCGAAAGGTCCAGCGAGGCGGCGACGCGCTCGTTGATGACCAGCTCGAAGGAGCGGGAAAACTGCACCGGCAGTTCCGCGATGCTGGCGCCGCGGAAGATCAGGTCGACATAGTCCGCCACCATCTCGTCGGTGTCGTTGCGCCCTCCGGTATAGGACATCAGTCCGCCGTTCAGAGGGAAGGTCTCGTAGCAGTACATCGCCGGCATGCGATGCGCCGTCACGCTGGCGACGATCTGGCGGGCGTTGCGAAAGGTGAAGCTGTCGGGCGGGAAGAACAGGCCGGTCGAGGGCGTTCGCGCCAGTTCGGCGAGCACGGCGTCGATCCGCGCCAGATCGTCCACCGGCGCGCTGACGATAGTGACCCCGGCTTCGGCGGAATGCCGCCGCAGATTGTCCAGATAGGTTTCGCCCGCGGCCGGCGCGGTGGCGGGGTTGAAGACCACGCCGATCCTGGCCACGGAAGGCGCGAGTTCCTTGAGGAGTTCGATCCATTTCCCCGCCATGCCGGGGTCGTTGTTGCTGAAGCCGGTGGCGTTGCCGTCCGGCCGCTCCAGCGAGCGCACGAAGCCGCTGCCGACCGGATCGGAGGCGGTGGTGAACAACACGGGAAGCGTCTTCGTGGCGGCCAGGATCGCGGCCGTCTCGGTGCTGGAGCCCGCCACGATCAGATCGGGAGCCAGCGCAACGACCTCGGCGACGGCCTTTTCGAGCGCGCCGGCCTCGGCCGTTATGGGCCGGAACTGGAAGCGCAGATTCCTGCCCTCGACCCAGCCGCGCTGGGCCAGATGATGGCGCAACGCCGCCATCCGCGAGACCGCGACCGGGTGGTCGAGCGGAATGCCGACGACGAAGGCGATCATCTTCTCGCGTCCGGCGGCGGCGAGCGGTGCGCGCCAGAACGGCAGCGATGCAAGCAACAACAGGGCGGAACGGCGCAGCATGTCGGAGCCGGAATGCGACGCGCCAGCGAGACGGCCGCGCTGACGGGGGGGAACGGTGCCATGTTCGCGGCGATGCGTCGAGAGCATGCCCTGTCCGGCCGATCTCGCAGGCAACTCGTCGCCGATGGTTGCGCGGTCACGCGCGGCTCGCGACCTCGTGACACGATGCGCGTCTTTGCGGGTTGCGGCCCCTGACAGGCTCTGACGGAACTGTCGACGATGCCGGCTTCGGAACGCGGACGATTCCGGCGCGTTGACGCGATATCAGCCGGACGACGCTGGTTCTGGCCGGACAGGGCAATCAAGGCAAGATCATGCGACAGGCTCAGATCAGCAGGGAAGACGCAATCGCGGCCGGGACGCTCCACCGGTTCGACACGCTCCAGGACTGGCGTCGGCAGGTCGCCGATCTCTATGCCGGCCTGCGCGCGCTCGCGCCCGAACAGGGCTTCGCGCAGTGGCGCGACGTGCGCGACCGGCTTTTCCGCGAGCATCCGCAGTCGCCGCTCGCCGCGACGCGCCGCGGCCAGTTCGCCGGCATCAGCTATTTTGCGTATGATCCGGCCTTGCGTTTCGAGGTCGGCCTGGCGCCGGCGCGCGGCCGCGAGACGATCAGGGTCGAGGCCGGCAAGGACGGGCTGATGACGCTCCTGCCCTATGCCGTGACGGACGGCCTCGAGGGCGCGCTCGGCAAGGAGTTGACGCTCTACTGGATCGAGGCTTACGGCGGCGGCACCTTCCTGCCCTTCGGCGATGCGAGCAATGGCGAGGAGACCTTTTCCGGTGGCCGCTATCTGCTCGACACGATCAAGAGCGCCGATCTCGGCGCGACGCCGGCGGGCAAGACGATCCTCGACTTCAACTTTTCCTACTACCCGTCCTGCGCCTATTCGGAAGCTTGGGTCTGCCCGCTCTCGCCCTTCGAGAACCGGCTGCCGGTCGCCGTGCGCGGCGGCGAACGCGATCCGCCGTCTTGAGCGGCGAGAGTCCGCGCTTCGCCACGGCACGCCGCTTGCGTGGCCGTTTCAATCTTTGCCGCCGGGTTCCCTTGCGCCGCCCGGCACAGCCGCTAGCCTTATCGCCAGATCGACCAGAGAAGGATGAGACCGATGCGCCTCGCCAGAACGCTGCTTGCCGCCGCCGCGCTGATCGCGGCAGGCCTCACGACCGCAGCCGCCCAGACCATCAAGATCGGCTCGAAGAACTTCACCGAGCAGTTCGTGGTCGCCGAGCTTTATGCCGCAGCCCTCGAAAACGCCGGCTTCAAGGTCGAGCGCAAGATCAATCTCGGCGGCACGCTCGTCGCCCATGAGGCGCTGAAGAGCGGCGCGATCGACCTTTACCCGGAATACACCGGCACCGGCCTGAACGCCGTGATGAAGGCGCAAGGCGTGACCGAGACCGACCCGGAGAAGGTCCGCTCTATGGTCAAGGCCTTCTACGAGAAGGAGTTCAACCTGACCTGGCTGAAGCCGTCGGGCATCAATAACGGCTACGCAATCGCGGTCAGGCCCGAGACGGCCAGGGAATACAATCTCAAGACCCTGTCGGATCTCGGCAAGGTCGCGAACAAGCTCCGGCTCGGGGCCGGCACCGAATTCGTCGACCGGCGCGACGGCATCAAGGGGCTCGAAGAGGTCTACGGGATCAAGTTCGCCGAGTTCAAGCAGTTCGCCGCGCTGCGCCTGCGCTATGAGGCGCTGAACCAGAAACAGATCGAGGTCGCCAACGGTTTTTCGACCGACTGGCAGATCGCTGCGGACAAGTTCGTCGCGCTCGACGACGACAAGTCGCTGTTCCCGCCCTATTTCCTCGCTCCCGTGGTGCGCCGCGAGATCGAGGCCAATCCGAAGATCGTCGAGATCCTCGACAAGGTCGGGGCCGCGCTCGACAACACGGTGATGCAGGAACTCAACCGCCAGGTCGAGGTCGACAAGAAGGAGCCTCGCGTCGTGGCGGCGGCGTTCCTCAAGGCCAAGGGGCTGGTGAACTGAGCTTGGCTGCAGAAGCAGTCGAGGGTGGGGGACGCCATCCTCCCGTCGTTCTCGGCGGCGATGCGATCGGCCACGAGGCGATCTCGGCGATCGCTCTCGATCTTGCGCCGGTCCGTCTCCATGGCTCGGTCGGCCCGCATCTGGCGGCCGCGCGGGCGGTCGTGTTGCGCGCGCTGGCGCGCGGCGACAGCGTCTACGGCCTGACCACGGGGCTGGGCGCGGCGGTCGATACGCGGCTGGACGCCGACGCCATCCCGGCCTTTCAGGCGCGTGCGATCCGGGCGCGGGCCGTGGGCGTCGGCGAGCCGCTTTCGACGGCAGAAGTGCGCGCCATGCTGGCGGCGCGCCTCGTCGCCATTTGCCATGGCGCGTCCGGCCTTTCGCCCGAACTGGCCGGGACGATCGCCGCCATGCTGAACGCCGGCGTCCATCCCGTGGTGCGGCGCATCGGCTCGCTCGGCGAGGCCGATCTCAGCCCGCTGGCGCAGGCCTTCCTGCCTCTCATTGGCGAGGGCGAGGCGGAGTTCGGGGGCGTGGTCATGCCGGGCGGTGAGGCCATGGCGGCGGCGGGCATCGCGCTGCCCGCACTGGGTCCCAAGGATGGGCTCGCTTTGCTCAACGCGAATGCGCAAAGCGTCGGGCTCGCAGCGCTTGCGGTCGAGGCGATGCACCGGGCTGTCCATGCCGGCTGGACGGCGGGAGCCTTGTCCCTCGAAGGCTTCCGCGCCAATCTCTCGCCGCTCGACGACGACCTTGCCGCGCTGCGGGCCATGCCTAGTCACAAGGTCGGGGTCGGTTTCTTGCGCAACCTCCTGTCCGGCAGCGATCTGTTCGAGCCCGGACGCGCGCGGCGGCTGCAGGACCCGATCTCTTTCCGCTGCCTCGCGCCCGTCGCCGGACATGCGATCAACGCGGTCGCGGCCACGAGCCGCGCCGTCGACAACGAACTGGCCAGTGCCCCGGACAGTCCCGCCGTGCTGGTCGCGCGCGATGCGCTGCTCTCCAGCGTCAATTTCGACACCACCGAACTCGCCCTGACCTTCGAGGCCGCCGGCCTCGCGCTCTCGCATCTGGCCGCGACCTCGGCCGCGCGGATCATGAAGCTGATGTCGCTTGCGGCGAGCGATCTGCCGCGCTTCCTGACCCGCCATGGCGGCACCCATGCCGGCTTCGCGACCTCGCAGAAGACGGCGGCCGCGCTCGAAGCAGAGATTCGCCATCTCGCCTTGCCGCTCGGCGCGATGACGCTGCCCGTCGCCGACGGCGTCGAGGATTATGCGCCGATGACGCCGGCCATCGTCGAGAAGACGCAGGCCATCGCCAGACGCCTGACGCGGCTCGCCGCAATCGAGCTGGTGGTTGCTGCGGAAGCCGTCGACCTGCGCGGGGCGATCACGCTCGGGCGCGGCACGGCCGCCGCGCACGCCTTCGTGCGCCGCCATGTCGCCCACCTCGACGACGACCGGCCGATGGGGCGCGACTACGAGGCGCTGGCGCTGGCGATCGAGGCCGATGAGCTCATGCTGGCCGAGATGGCGGCCGGCGACGAGGCCCCATCATGAGCACCCCATCATGACCTGGGCGATCGAGAACTGGGACCGGTTGCTGGTCGCGCTCTGGGAGCATGTCCGGCTCGTCGGCGCGGGCCTCCTGATCTCGCTCGCCATCGGCCTGCCGCTCGGCGTGCTCTCGGCGCGCATGCCGCGCTTCTATCTCGCCGTGCTGCTGGCCTCGGGGGCGCTCTACACCGTGCCGGCGCTGGCGGTCTTCGCGCTTCTGATCCCGGTGCTGGGGCTCGGCTTCGGCCCGGCCTTGGTCGCGCTGGTGATGTATGCGCTGCTGATCATCATCCGCAACGTCGCGACGGGCCTGCGCGAAATCTCTCCCGACATCCTCGACGCGGCGGACGGCATGGGTTTCGGGCGCTGGCGCAGGCTGTTTGCGATCGAGCTGCCGCTCGCCCTGCCGGTGATCATCGCCGGCATCCGCATCACCGTTGTGACGCAGGTCTCGGTGGCGACGGTGGCCGCCTTCATCAATGCCGGCGGGCTCGGCGACATCATCTTCCAGGGCATCACCCAGGATTTCGGCGAGAAGGTCGTGGTCGGCGCGGTGACATGCTCGGCGCTCGCGATCGCCTGCGACGAGAGCCTGCGCCGGGTCGAGATGCATCTGCGCGCCGCACAGGCGGAGAGCGCCTGATGTGGCAATGGATCAGCGACAATCCCGGCATCTTCGGCACGGCGGTGAACAACCATCTCCAGCTCTCGGGCGTGGCGCTCGCCGCCGTCGTGCTGATCGCGCTGCCGCTCGGGCTCCTGCTGACCCGCCATCGCGGCTTCGCCGTTGCCGCCATCGCGATCGTCAACATCCTGCGAACCGTGCCCTCGCTGGCGCTGCTGGTGATCATGCTGCCGCTGCTCGGCACCGGCTTCCTGCCGTCGGTGGTGGCGCTGACGCTCTACGGCCTGCCGGCGCTGCTGCTGAACACCTATACCGGCCTCGTCGAGGTCGATGCCGACATCGTCGAGGCGGCGCGCGGGCAGGGGCTGTCGGACCGGCAGGTGATGACGCAGATCGAGATTCCGCTCGCTTTGCCGGTGATCTTCGCCGGCATCCGCACCGCCGCCGTGCAGATCGTCTCGGCGGCGACGCTGGCGGCCTTCATCGGCGGCGGCGGCCTGGGCGAACTCATCACGGCGGGCATGGCCAACTTCAACTTCCCGCAGTTGATCGCGGGAGCCGTCGCGGTGGCGCTGCTGGCGCTCTTCGTCGAGCTCGCCTTCGCTTTGCTGGAACGGCTGCTGACACGGCAATTGCGAATGGGGGCCGCATGACGATCCGGTTTGAGTCCGTCACCAAGGTCTTCCCCGGCGTCGCGAGCCCGGCGGTGGACGCGCTCGACCTGACGATCGAGCAGGGGAACATCTGCGTGCTGATCGGTCCCTCCGGCTGCGGCAAGACGACGACGATGCGGATGGTGAACCGGTTGATCGAGCCGACATCGGGCCGCATTCTCGTCGGCGAGCAGGACGTGACCAAAGGCGATCCGGTCGAGCTGCGCCGGCATATCGGCTACGTCATCCAGCAGATCGGCCTGTTTCCGCACATGACGATCGCGGAGAACGTGGCGACGGTGCCGAAGCTGCTCGGCTGGCCGCAGGCCCGGACCACGGCCCGCGTCGAGGAGATGCTGGCGCTGGTCGGGCTCGAACCGGGTCAGTTCCTGACGCGCTTTCCGCGCCATCTCTCGGGCGGACAGCGCCAGCGCGTCGGCGTTGCGCGCGCGCTCGCGGCCGATCCGCCGGTGATGCTGATGGACGAGCCGTTCGGCGCGGTCGACCCCGTGGTGCGGGCCCGGCTGCAGGACGAGTTCCTCGCCATCCTGCGCCGGCTGGAAAAAACCGTGATCCTGGTCACCCACGACATCGACGAGGCGATCCGCATGGGCGACGTCGTCGCGATCATGCGTGACGGCAGGCTGGTGCAGTATGACACGCCCGATCGTCTGCTGGCGGCGCCCGCCAATGATTTTGTCGCCGATTTCGTCGGGGCAGACCGGGCGCTGCGGCGGCTGTCGCTGGTCAGGGCCGATGTCCTGATCGAGCCCGGCGAGGCCGCCGGCGGGCCGAGCCTGCCTGAAGCCGCCAATCTGCGCGAGGTGCTGGCGACTTTGCTGGCGGCCGGCGCGGACGAAGCCACGATCACGGGCCCCGACGGTCGTCCGCTCGGCAAGGTCACGCTGGCTGCGATCCGCGCCCGCAGCGCCGTCGCGGCAGGCTAGCTCACCGTATCGAGTAAGATACTCGGTACGGTGAGCTAGCTCTTTGATTTTGCATCGGCTTTTCCGAAAACCGCATTCCACTTTTCGGGCCGATGCTCTAGCTCAGGCGGCTTTCACGTCGCGAAAGAAGGTTTCGACCGCGCCGCGCAGCGCCTGGGCTTCCTGGGTCAGGCTTTCGGCCGTGGCCAGCACATCGCACGCCGAATTCGTCGTGGCGGCGGAGGAGGCGGTGACGCCCTCCATCTGCCGGGCGACGCTGGCCGTGCCGCTCGCCGTGGACTGCGCGTTGCGGGCGATCTCGGAGGTCGCCATCATCTGCTGGGCGGTCGCGCCGGCGATTGCGACAGTATGCTGCGCGACCTCGTTCATGACCGTGGCGATCTGCGCGATGACGCCGACAGCGTCGTTGGCTTCGCGCTCGAATGCGGCGATCTGGCCGGCGATGTCGTCGGTGGCCTGCGCGGTGCGGCTCGCCAGCAGCTTGACCTCGCCGGCGACGACTGAGAAGCCGCGGCCGGCTTCGCCCGCGCGCGCCGCCTCGATGGTGGCGTTGAGCGCCAGCAGGTTGGTCTGCGCCGCGATGTCGCGGATGAGATCGACGATCCTGCCGATCTTGCCGGCGGCCTCGGCGAGGTTCGCGACGCCGACGCTGGCCCCCGTCGCGTCCCGCGCCGCCGCCTCGACGACGGAATTGGCCTTTCCGACACGGTCGGCGATCTCGGCGATCGATTCCGAAAGCTCCTCGGAGGCGGCCGCCACCGCGGTGACGTCTCCCGACGCCTGGAGCGAGGCGCCGCGCGCGTCGCCTGCCCGGGCGCTGGCCTGCCCTGCCAACTCGTTGAGACCGCGCGCCGTCTCCTCCATCGCGCCGGCGCTGACGCGAACCTTGTCGAGCACCGATTCGATCCGGGCGTCGAAATTCCCGATCAGGTGCTGGAGCCGGACCTGGCGCTCGGCCTTGGCGCTTTCGGTGGCGCGCGCTTCGCTTTCCAGCGCCTCGCGCGCCAGCGCGTTGTCGCGGAACACCACGACGGCGCGAGCCATGTCGCCGATCTCGTCGGCGCGCCGGGCGGATGGCACGGCGTCAACCGGCGCGGCGGCCGCTAGCTCCCGCATCGTCTGGGCCAGCTGCCGCAGCGGCCGGGCGACGCGGCGGTTCACCACCAGCATGGCGAGCGCGAGGCCGATCGCCAGCATGAGCAGGCAGCCGACGGTCTGCACGCTCATGCTGTGCCGCTGAAGCAGGTCGAGCCCGGCGTCGATGTCTGCGCTGTTCCTCGTGTTGACCTCGGCGACGCGCTTCAGGGCGGCGTTCAGCGCCTGCCGGTTGGCGCGGTTGTCGTCGTTGTTGCCGAAAGCATCCGCCGATGCCGGCCCGCTGGAGCGGCCGCGGGAGACGAGCTCCGTCCGGAACCGGATGAAGGCCTCGACCTGCAGCGTGACGTCGTGGAAAGCCGCGTTGCCTGGCGTGGCGAAGCCGCGCCATTCGCGAAGCAGCCGTTCGATCTCGGCGAGATTGGCGAGAAGGGGAGCGGCGAAGCGCTCGGCGTCCTCGCTGTCGCGGCTCATGTAAATTCCCCGCGATTCCATCACGGAGGCGTTGACCAGCCCGTTCATGCGCTCGGCGAGAAGCGCCCGGCGCGAGGCGGCCTGCATCTCGTCCGTCATGGCGGCATACTGCGCCAGCGTCATCGCCCCGATGGCGATCGCCAGCGTGGCGGCCAGCGCGAGCACCGCGAAGGCCGCGAAGATCTGGGTCGAGATTTTGTGCAGGGCGGCCATCTGCCGAAAGAACTTTCTCGACGTCCAGGATACGCAGGTAAGGGTGTGACTACCGAGGCGGCATTTTGACCGGGAAGGGTTAAGCGGTGGTAATCAGACGACAGCAGCCGAATCTTGCGCCGGACCTCGTGTTGGCCGGAGACGGAGTCTGGCGACATTCGTAGGCGAACGGACGGTCGGCGGCGTTTCGCGCGAAGGGCGGCCCCAGGGAGAACGAAGGCATGCACACGCTCAAGGTCATCGGCGCTGGCTTTGCGCTGCTCGGGCTGCTGCTTGTGCTGGCGCCGCGCCTCAGCGCATCCGGCTCGCAGCCGATCGCCTTCGCGGCCAGGGTGTTCATCCCGGTCTGGTTCTTCGCAGCGCTGGTCAATCTCTGGGTCGGCATCAACCGCGCCGGCTACAGCGCGACCGAGGAATGGCCGATCTTCCTCGTGGTGTTCGGCGTGCCGGCGGCGGCGGCGCTGCTGCTGCGCTGGTCATTCGGGAGGCGCGAGATTTGAGCCTTGCCAGCGTTCGCGCCTTCCTCAGCCGGCACGCACCCGACATCGCCATCATCGAGACGCAGGCGAGCAGCGCGACCGTGGCGCTGGCCGCCGCCGCGCATGGGGTCGCGCCGGCGCAGATCGCCAAGACGCTGTCGCTGCGGGTCAACGATCGCGTCGTGCTGGTGGTGACGCGCGGCGACGCGCGCCTCGACAACCGCAAGGTCAAGGCCGCGCTTGGCGGCAAGCCGCGCATGCTCGATTCAGACGAGGTCGCCGCCATCACCGGCCATCCGGTCGGCGGCGTCTGCCCTTTCGGGCTGGCGACGCCGCTGCCGGTTTATTGCGACGTCTCGCTGCGGGCCTTCGCGGAGGTCGTGCCGGCCGCCGGTTCGACGACGAGCGCGTTGCGGATCGCTCCGGACCGGATGGCCAGCCTGACCGGTGCGCAATGGGCCGATCTCTGCCAGGATCCGGTCCAGTCAGGATCCCGCTAAGCTGAAACCCGCTCGATCAGCGCCATCGCGGCGGCCGGATTGCGGACCTTGTCGCCGCTGATGACATAGAGAAAGACGTCGCGCGGGGTCTTTGGCGGCTTGTCCGCTGAAACCGTGTCCAGGCCCCCGGCGAGCCCGCCCTCGGCCCAGTCGCGGGCGCGCTGCGCCCAGGCGTCGAGCGCTTCGGCGGAATAGCCGCTGGCTTGCGCCTCCTTCGTCCCCATGATCCGGGCATAAACGAAGGGCGCCGTCACGTCGGCGATCTGCGTGTAGGCGGAATCGGCCGAAACGATCGCGGCGACTCCGTGGTCGCGCAGCAAGGCCACGAAATCCGGCGAGCGGAAGCTGTCGTGCCGGACCTCGACGGCATGGCGCAGCGCGACGCCGTCGACGCTCTTCGGCAGCAGCTTCAGGAACGCCTCGAAATCGGCCGGGTCGAACTGCTTGGTCGCCATGAACTGCCAGTTGATCGGCCCGAGCTTCTCCCTGAGTTCGGTCACGCCCGTGGCGAAGAACTTCTCGATCGACGGCCCGGCCTCGGCCAGCACGCGGCGGTTGGTGATGTAGCGCGAGCCCTTCAGGGCGAAGACGAATCCGTCGGGGGTCTCCGCCCGCCATCTGGCGAAGCTCTCGGGCTTCTGCGAGCCGTAATAGGTTCCGTTGATCTCGATCGAGGTCAGCCTGCCGGCGGCGTATTCGAGCTCGCGCTTCTGCGGCAGCCCCTCGGGATAGAACGCCCCGCGCCAGGGCTCGAAGACCCAGCCGCCGACGCCGATATGAATCCGTCCCGGTCCTGCCGTCATGTCCCGTCCTCGCCACGTCGCGCGCCAATGTCCGCGCGCGACGGCCAGACTGGCTCCGATGCGCCGCGACCGCCACCCGATTCATCGGCTGTCCGGCCGCAACCGAGCAGCATGGCGGGACAGGCCGTGTCAGCAGCGGCGCGGGCGCTATCCCAGCGTATAGATGGTGCGGGAAGCGCGTTTCTGCCGATACATCGCGAGATCGGCTGCTTGAACAGGCCGTTGGCGACCAGCTTGACGCCGCCGATGGAGGCGGCGGTGACCGTGACCGCGATGGTTTCGCCATTGATGGTCAGTTCGCCCGGCCGGCTCGTCTCGAGGCGCTGGACCTTGCGGCGCTCGCGGCGTTCCGACACGCAGCCAAGCGCGATGCCGGCCATGACGAGGTTGAAGATGTTCCAGGCGCCGACCACGATGAGCAGGTCGCGGGACGCAGGCTCGGCGACGTAGCGCATCACGGTGTAGACCGCGCCGGCGGCCAGCACGCCGAAGATCACGTAGAATGGCAGCGCCAGGACAGAAAGAAGGGCGTCGTCGAGGACGGCGCCCTTCTGGGTGACGTTGAAATTCGGTGCGCGCGGAGTGACCACGACCCCGGCCAGCGCCCTGATGAGGTACACCGACTGGACATATTCGTAGAGTTCCGAGACTCAGGGCCAACGCAGGCGGCCATATATATCTGTCCGATTTTCTTGCTACGGTCTGGGTATTCGCCCGGAGTTTTTCAAATATGGAGATGATTAATTCGCAGGCAGTAGGAATTTGGTTGCCGTCAAATATTTTACCGACTTCTTGTTCAGAGAGTTGCCGCAAAAATAGGCGCGCCGCTTCTCGGGAGTGCTTGCGTTTGCTGCAGATCCCTGAACCACGGCGTTCTCGGGACACGCCGGCCGGGCCCTTCAACCGCCGGCACGGGTCAGGCCAGGCGGCATTGCGTCAGGCGAGCTGTCTTCAGGAGACTGGTGGGGCGTTTCGCTCGCGCGCAGGTCAGCGATGACGGTCACCGGTCGGTCGGGCCGCCGCGCCCAATCCGTCAGCGACCGGGCCGACGCTACGGAAAGATCGGGGAACTGGAACATGCGAACGCAGGGTCGAGAGCAGAGCCCGCGCGACGGGCCGGCGGGCGTACCCACGCAATCTTGGAGAATGGCGGACAGGGAGGGATTTGAACCCCCGATACCCTTGCGGGTATGCCGCATTTCGAGTGCGGTGCATTCAACCACTCTGCCACCTGTCCGCGGTCGCGTCGTCTCGGTCGAAGCGGGCTGGTCATTACACGCCGACTGAGGCGGAGACAAGTCTTGTCCTTGTCACAAACGGGCCTAGTGCGTGCTTTCGGCCAGCCGGCGGCAGCTATTGCTTGACCTGCGGGGGCCTTGCGACTATCGAGCCTCAATCGCGCGTGGGGTAACCCGCGCCCGATCTCTTTTGGCATGATGGTTCCGCCTCGTTGCGGTCGCAAGCCTGCAAGAGCAAACCCATCCACGCAACGACTGCCAAAAAGCTGTCCCGCGTGCGCCTCGCAACCCGAGGCCATGACAGGGCAGGGCCGAACATGGAGGATAAAATGTTCGCAGTCATCAAGACCGGCGGGAAGCAGTTCCGCGTCGCCGCCAACGACAAGATCACCACCGCCAAGATCGAGGGCAATCCGGGCGACACCGTCGCCTTCGGCGCCGTGCTGATGCTCACCGACGGCGACAAGACCACGCTCGACGCCAAGGCGCTCTCCGAAATCACGGTCGCGGCCGAGATCGTCGAGCAGGCGCGCGGCGAGAAGGTCATCGCCTTCAAGAAGCGCCGCCGCCAGAACTCCAAGCGCAAGCGCGGTTTTCGCGCCGAGCTGACCGTGATCCGCATCACCGACATCCTCACCGGCGGCAAGAAGCCGGAGATGAGGAAGGGCGAGGCGTCGCCCGTCGCGCTGAATGCCGCCTCGACCGAGACCAAGGGCAAGGTCGCCGCTGATCCGAAGACAGCCAAGGTCGAGGCCGGTGAACTCGACGCCTCGAACCTCTCGCTGATTTCCGGCATCGGCCCGACCATCGAGAAGAAGCTGCGCACTGCTGGCATCGCGTCCTGGAACGACATCGCGTCCTGGAGCGAGGCCGACATCGCCAAATGGGACGAGGAGCTCAAGCTCCGCGGCCGCGCTGCCCGCGAGGAGTGGGTCGAGCAGGCCAGGGAACTCCTGGCCGGCAAGCCCCCGCGGGCCAAGGCCGACCAGGCCGAACAGGCCTCCGGCGAGGACTACTGACGCATTGCGTCAGGCAGATTTGGATTTCGTCTCCGGATCGGCTGGCTTTTGCCGCCGATTCGGGTTACGCAGACTGACAGGTTTTCGAGGTAGGGCGTTATGGCTCACAAAAAGGCAGGCGGCTCATCCCGCAACGGTCGTGACTCCGCAGGCAGGCGCCTCGGGGTCAAGAAGTTCGGCGATCAGGCCGTGATTCCCGGCAACATCATCATTCGGCAGCGTGGGACCACTTGGCATCCCGGCGTCAATGTCGGCATGGGCAAAGACCACACCCTCTTTGCGACGACGAATGGCCGCGTGCGATTCACCACGAAACTCGGCCGAGCTTTCGTGAACGTAGTCCCGGCCCAAGAGGCCGCAGAATAAGACGGCGGACAGGGTTTTCCTCAGGTCCGCCGGTTCCACCGAACCGAGACGGATCAAGGGGCAAGACCCTCCACGGGTTTCCCGAAGGTCAGCGAAGGGGAGGTGGGACGAAATCCCAGCTCCTTTTTCGTTTGCGCCGACGGAGAGACAAAGATGTTCCCCGAACTGACCCGCGACGACGTCTTCCGGTTAGAGACCCGCCGTCTCTGGCTGCGCTGGCCCCGCATGGCCGACGCCACCGCCATCCTGCGGCAGGCCGGCGAGAAAACCGTCGCCGAGATGACGGCCTCGATCCCGCATCCCTATCCGGCGGATGCGGTCGAGCCCTTCATCTTTGCAATGCGGAAGGGCAATGCGCTGGGCGAGCATCTGGTGCTGGCGGTGACGCCCCGCTCGAAGCCCAACGAACTGATCGGCATGATCGGCGCGCACAGGCAGGCGACGGGCACGCCTTTCCTCGGCTACTGGCTCGGCACGCCGCACTGGGGCAAGGGTTTCGCCACCGAGGCCGTGCAGGCGCTGACCGACACGCTGTTCTCGCTGGTCGAAATCCCGGCGATCGAGGCCGACACCCGCGTGATCAACCCGGCCTCGCGCCGGGTGCTGGAGAAGTCCGGCTTCCGGGCCGAAGGCGCCTTCCTCAAGTCGCTGCCGGCGCGGGGAGGACTGTTCCCCTGCGAGCAGTACCGGCTCGACCGCTCGACCTGGGCGGCGCTGAAGAGCTGGGGCTCGAGCGGCTGGGCGCATGCGCCGGGACTGGACGCGCCCGATCCCGAAGGCGAGATCGCGCCCGCGATCGCGGCAGAGGCATCCGGGGAGTGCTGCCCGGCGTAAGACCGAAAGGCTCCGGAGCGATCCGGAGCCTTTCTCGTCGGAGGCCGCATCATGATTCCGCGCCGGACCGTTCTCGGGGTCGCTTTGGCGGCCGCCCTTCCCGCCTGCGCGACGGCCCCGCAATTTGCTGCGGACCAAAGCCCGCGCGGCATCCTGCTCGAACGCGATTTCGCCGGGCGCAGCTACGCGAAAGGCGTCTTCACCAACAGGCTGACCGGGTCGAAACGCGGCCTCACCGTCGTGCTCGACGGGCGCGTGCGCGGCGACACCCTGACGCTGCGCGAGGCCTTTACCTATTCGGATGGCGAGACGGATGTGAAGACCTGGGTCTTTCGCAGGACGGAACCCGGCGCCTATTCCGGCACGCGCGAGGACGTCGTCGGCGAGGCGTCGATCCGGACGGAGGGCAACGGCGTCCGCCTCTCCTACGATGTCGACCTGCCGACGGGTTCGGGTCCGGTCCGGGTGCATTTCGAAGACGTGATCGAACGCGACAGCCAGGGCGTCATCGTCAACCGCGCCATCGTCTCGAAGTTCGGAGCGCCTATCGGCGATGTCGATCTGGTCTTCTCGCGGCGGGCTTTCAGATAGGCAGGGGCTCAACCGGGCGCGCCGCGCGGATCGCAGCCGCGCCGCTTCACCGAAGCCGGAAGGTCGAGCCAGTCCGCAACCGGCTGAATATAGAGATGGTGCCCCTGGCCGGAATCGAACCAGCACTCCTTGCGGAACTCGATTTTGAGTCGAGCGCGTCTACCAATTCCGCCACAGGGGCCCGTCGCGATCGGGTGCGACTATAGCGAAGGACCGGAACGGGTCAATCATCTCAGGCCGCCGGATCGCCGCCGGGTCGGCCTTTGAGAACTTACTTGACGAAGTTCCCGCCGAGCTCGTCGTCGATATGGACGCGGATGATCTCCTCGAAGCTCGATTCAGCCTTGAAGCCGAGCGCGGGCGCGCGCCTGGCCTCGAAGTCGCGCGGCCAGCCGGCGACGATGCCGTCGATCACCGGATCGGGCACGCGCCTGATGCGGGCGACGACGCCCTCGCCCGCGACCTTCCGCAGCGCCTCGATCTGCTCGGCGACGGTGCAGGAATAGCCCGGCATGGTCAGCGCCCGGCGCGGGCCGATCGCACTCGTGTCCATCGTCGCGGCATGGACGAGGAAGCCGACGGCCGAGCGCGGCGAGGCGTGCCAGTGGCGGACCTGGTCGGAGACCGGCAGGACCGCGTCGATACCGTTGAGCGGCTCGCGAATGATATTGGAGAAGAAGCCTGAGGCGGCCTTGTTGGGCGTGCCAGGCCTGACGCAGATCGTCGGCAGGCGGATGCCGACGCCATCGAAGATGCCCCGGCGCGAATAGTCGCTGAGCAGCAGTTCGCCGATCGCCTTCTGCGTGCCGTAGCTTGTCAGCGGCGTGGTGAAGAACTCGTCGCCGATCCTGTCGTGGAACGGCGCGCCGAAGACCGCGATCGAGGAGGTGAAGATCAGGCGCGGCCTGTAGCCGCCGCCGATCTTGCGGATCGCCTCGAACAGGAACCGCGTGCCGTCGAGATTGATGCGGTAGCCGAGATCGAAATTGGCCTCCGCCTCGCCGGAGACGACGGCGGCGAGATGCACGATCAGGTCCGGCCTGGAGGCGACCAGCGCCTCGGCCTGGCCCTCGATCGAGACGTCGGAGACGACCGCGTCGAAGGTGAAGGGGCAGGCGGCCGGCGCGCTCGCGGCGACGACGTCCTGCGCCGTGACCTTGTCGATGGTTTTTCCGCCGAGTTCGCCGGTATGGGCCAGCCGCTCGATGAATTTGCGGCCGACCATGCCGGCGCCGCCGAGGATGAGGATGTGCATGTTAACTCAAGGCCCTTCGTTAGGCTGTTCGTTTCCGGGTTCGATCCAGTCCTGCATGGTGATCTTGCCATCTCTGTCGATTTGCACGAGTTGGTCGATGACCGAGTTACTGTCGTCAATGAAGCGGAGCACTTCCGTGAACAGCTCGATCTGCTCGCTCGTCGAAACAGACGGCAGTATTACAATCAGTCCGGGTGGCGATTGAACTTGCGATAGATTGATCTGTAGTCTCTGCCGTTGTTGGTTACGAGAATTCGGCCGGCTTCAACGGCGTAGTTCGCGATCTCATGATCGGGACGACCGCGCAGACCCTCCTGAACGACATGGCTGCCTATGTAGCCGTGATCAAAGATCAACTCGACAAGGCGCGGGCTGACGCATTCGTCGAACAGGAAGCGGACGGCGTCATCGGGCCGATTTGAGGGATACGGCATTTTTCTTGGCCCAGAGACGCACGGCATCGATCCCGTCGAACGGCAAGGAGGGATAATCGACGAAGATTGCGCTGTCCTTCCGCCCTTCGCGCAGTTCCGCGACGATTGTCATCGCCGGCACACGGGTTCCGGAGACGCATGGCTCGCCGCCGAGGATACTCGGATTTGCAACGACTTCCGCTGGGATATAGGCACGTTCACGTCGCAGGAAGGCCATGGGCTTACCTCCAGTCTCCACTCCCACTATAGCGCAAAACCGCCATCGGCGAGATGGATCTGGCCCGTCGTATAGCTCGCCTCGTCGGAGGCCAGATAGACCGCGAGCCAGGCGATTTCCTCGGCTGTGCCGAGCCGGCCCATGGGCTGGCGGTCGATGAAGGCCTGGCGGGCGGCGGCCTCCGAGGTCCTGGTCAGCCTGGCGAGATCGCCGATGCGCTGGTCGAGCGAGGGGGACTGGATCGTGCCCGGGCAGATCGCGTTGGCGCGCACGCCCTTCTTGATGAAATCGGCCGCGACCGCCTTGGTCAGGCCGATCACGGCGGCTTTCGAGGCGCCGTAGACATAGCGGTTGGGAATGCCGCGCACCGAGCCCGCGCCCGAGGCGATGTTGACGATCGAGCCTGAGCCCTTCTCCAGCATGGCCGGGAGGAAAGCCTTGATCGTGCGGTGCATCGACTGGACGTTGAGATCGAAGGAGAAGGCCCAGGCCTTGTCGTCGCATTCCAGAACCGTGCCGTGATGGACGTAGCCGGCGGCGTTGACGAGGATGTCGATCGCGCCGATCTTCGCGGCGAAGGCCTCGACCGCCTTGTTGGAGAGCACGTCGAGCTTGCGCTTCTTCGCCCTCGGGATGCCCTCGAGCAGAGCCACATCCTTGTCTGTCGCCCAGACCGTCGCGCCCTCGGCCACAAAAGCCTCCGCGATCGCGCGGCCGATGCCCTGACCCGCCGCGGTGACGACCGCGACCTTGCCCTTCAAACGTCCTGCCATGATGCTTCGCCCCTGTTCAGCCGGCTTGTTCGAGTGTTTTTCGCATATGGACGAGCCGCCGGTCGGCCCTGTCCTCGTGATGGGTGATCTCGTAGCCGAGACGCCCGTACCAGCTGAGGCGCTCTGTCAGCCTGGCGTTGGTGTAGAGATGTACGGCGTCATGGTTCAGCGCGGCGGCGCGCGCCTCGGCGAACTGCATCAGCGCGGCGCCGAGACGGCGGCCGGCGGCGTGGGGCGCGACGGCGACGCTCCAGACCGTGAACCTGCCGTCCTCGATCTCCAGAACCAGCGCGGCGTCGAGCCCGGCTCCGTCGCCGGCGAGCCAGACCTCGTGCTCGGCCACGACCTGCGCGTAGTCGGCGATGCGCGGCAGCGAGGGCGCGCCGATGATGCTTTCATTGGGCGTATAGGCGGCGTTCTTCAGCGCCAGGATTGCCGGGATGTCGGCCATCGAGGCGCGCCGTAGATGCGCCTGACCAGCCAGACCGAGCGGCTGGTTGAACGCCGTCAGCGAGAGCCTCTGTCGGCCCGCCGCATCGAAGTTTTCAGCCGCGAGCCAGCGCCGGAACGCCTGCGCCCGCACCGGCCATTCCGAATCGAGGATTGAGAACCAGGCCGTGTCGCGGTTCTTGCCCTTCACCACCATGTGCTGGCGAAACAGGCCCTCATAGGTGAAGCCGAACCGCAGCGCCGCCCGCTTGGAGGGTTCGTTGAGATTGTTGCATTTCCACTCGAAACGGCGATAGCCGAACGAATAGCCGTACTCGCCGCACAGGAAGATCGCCTCGGTGGCGATTCGGGTTCTCTGCAGCGCGGGCGAACAGGTGATGTAGCCGACCTCGAAGACGCCCTGATCGGGCCTGATCTCCATCAGCCAGAGATGGCCCTTGGCCCGGCCGTCGGCTGTGTCGATGATGGCGAAGGGCACGATGCCGGCCTTGGCCGCCATCATCTCCAGCAGCGCGCCGTAAGCCTCTTTCGTCTGCGGGGGCTCCGACGGCATCCACTCCCAGAGCTGGTCGTGGCCCTGCATGACAGCCCAGATGTCGTCGAGATGGCGGGCAGGGTCGATCGGCTCCAGCCGGCAGTACCGGCCGTCCAGCGCCTTCGCGGGCGGGAAGGGCGGCGGCGTCCAGTCGAGCAGGGTGATCATGGCTTTGCGCCGTCCCGCCAGCCGTTCAGGTCGGTTGCGACCGTCCAATCCGGCCCCAGTTCGTCGGCGATCGCCACGGCAAGGGCCGCCCCTTCCGCCTCCCAGGCCAACTGCTCGACGGCGTCGGGAAAGCGCGAGCGCGCCTCGTTGTCTTCCTCGTAGATCGCGTCGAACGTGTCCATCCAGGCTTCCAGCCGGTCTGCGAGGTCCTCGGACAGGCCTATATCCTCGGCATCGACGGCTTTGCGCCTGCCCTTTGCGCCGAGCGTCCAGAGGCCGCTCAGGCCGAGCCATGCCGGCGCGATCACAAGTTGCCCGCTCATGCCTTGGCGCTCATGACTTGGCCTGCGGATCGCGCGCCTTGAGGTCGTCGGTGAAGAACGGATTCAGCGGCGACGACTTGCCGTTGCCTGAAAATCCCCGAAAACTGCCCTCGTCCTTGATCAGGCGCGTCGCTTCGATGAAGGCCGCCCAGGCGGCGCGCGCCAGCGCCCCGCCGATCGAGATACGGCGCGCACCGAGCCCTGCGATGTCTGTGACGCTCAGGCCGAAATCGCCATAGATCAACTGGTTGACCGGCTTGCCGCCGGCGGCCGCGACGATCGCCCTGATCTGCTCGGGCGTCTTCGGGCCGGGCGCATAGAGCACGTCGGCCCCGGCCTCGGCATAGGCGGAAATGCGCCGGACGGACTCGTTCAGCGCATCTGGATGGTTGGTCAGGAAGCATTCCGCCCGCGCCGTCAGCAGGACGCCGGAGCCGGTCTCGTCGATGGCGCGGCGCGCCGCCCTGATCCGCGCTACCGCCAGCTCGAACTCGTAAAGTGGCTCGTCGGGCCGCGCCGTCGCGTCCTCGATCGAGAGCCCTGCGACGCCGGTCGCGATGCAGAGCTTGACGTTGGCCGCGACGCCGTCGGGCGTATCGGCATAGCCGTTCTCGAAATCGGCGTTGACGGGCATGTCGGGCACGGCCTTCACCAGCTCAGCGAGATGGGCCAGCATCAAGTCGCGCGGCACGTCCTGATCGGCGCGGCCTTGCGTGAAGGCGAAGCCCGCGCTGGTCGAGGCCAGGGCCTGAAAGCCCTGCCCGCGCAGCCAGCGGGCCGAGCCGGTATCCCAGGGGTTCGGCATGACGAAGCAGCCGGCTTCATGCAGCTTGCGGAAGGCATCGATCTGCGGGGAACAGGCCATTTTAAATCGTTTCAAATCCGCTGTGGCAATGAAGCGGCATAGTGTCGGGGCCAAGCGGGTTTGTCAGCCCCGAAGGGGCGCGCAAGGCGAACGACGCCAATGCGCACGGGGAATAGCGGCTGTCATCCCGCACGCGTTGCGGCGCGAAGCGACGCTACGCAGATGCGGGACCGCGCGACGAGAAGGTGCCTCTTTCTGAGGACGGTCCCGTGTCTGCGCAGCGGCACTATGTGCCGCGGCGCGCACGGGATGACATCGCCTAATGGTTGTCGCGCGGGATGCCGAATTTCTTGTGGATTTTCTGGTACTTGACCGCCGGCTTCAGCACCATGCCCTCGGAGAGCTCGCCGACGATCTTGCGCTGGATCTCCTGCCAGGGCGTCTGACTCTTGGGGTATTTGTAGCCGCCGGCGGCCTTCAGCGCGGCGCGGCGCTCCTCAAGCTCCGTGTCCGAGATCAGGATATCGGCCGAGCGCTTGTTGAGGTCGATACGGACCCTGTCGCCGGTCTTGAGCAGGGCCAGCCCGCCGCCGGTCGCCGCTTCCGGCGAGGCGTTCAGGATCGAGGGCGAGCCCGAGGTGCCCGACTGCCGGCCGTCGCCGATGCAGGCGAGCGCGGTGACGCCCTTCTTGATCAGATAGTCCGGCGGCCGCATGTTCACGACCTCGGCCGCGCCGGGATAGCCGACCGGGCCGACGCCGCGAATGAACAGGATCGAATGCTCGTCGATGGCGAGCGTCGGATCGTCGATGCGGTGGTGGTAGTCCTCCGGCCCGTCGAAGACGACCGCCTTGCCCTCGAAGGCGTTCTTGTCCTTGGGGTTCTCGAGATAGCGCTTGCGGAATTCCGGCGTGATCACGCTGGTCTTCATGATGGCGGAATCGAACAGGTTGCCGCGCAGGTTGAGGAAGCCGGATTGCGCCTTCATCGGCGCGTCATAGGCCTTGATGACCTTGCGGTCCTCGGCGAAGAGGCCTTCGCAGTTCTCCGCCAGCGTGCGGCCGTTGGCGGTGATCGCCGGCTTGATCTTGCCCTTGGCGACGAGTTCGGCGACCACGGCGGGCACGCCGCCGGCGCGGTAGTAATCCTCGCCGAGATATTCGCCGGCCGGCTGCAGGTTCACCAGCAGCGGGATGTCGTAGCCGACCGCCGTCCAATCCTCGTTGTCGAGCGGAACGCCCATGTGCCGGGCGATGGCGTTGACCGAGATCGGCGCATTGGTCGAGCCGCCGATGGCGGAGTTGACCACGATTGCGTTCTCGAACGCCGCGCGCGTCATGATCTTGGACGGGATCAGATTCTCCCAGACCATGTCGACGATCCGCAAGCCCGTCAGATAGGCCATCTCGTAGCGGTCGCGATAGGGCGCGGGGATCGCGGCCGCGCCCGGCAGCGTCATGCCGAGCGCCTCGGCGATCGAGTTCATCGTGGTGGCGGTACCCATCGTGTTGCAATGGCCGGCCGAAGGGGCCGAGGATGCGACGAGGTCGACGAAGCCGCGATAGTCGATCTCGCCGGCGGCCATCATCTGGCGCGCCTTCCAGACGATGGTGCCCGAGCCGGTGCGCTCGCCGCGGAAATTGCCGTTCAGCATCGGCCCGCCCGGCAGCGCGATCGCCGGGATGTCGACCGTGGCCGCCGCCATCAACTGGGCCGGGGTGGTCTTGTCGCAGCCGGTGGTCAGCACGACCCCGTCGAGCGGGTAGCCGTAGAGGATTTCGACGAGCGAGAGATATTGCAGGTTGCGGTCGAGGCTCGCGGTCGGGCGCTTGCAGGTTTCCTGGATCGGATGGATCGGAAACTCGAAGGGCACGCCGCCGCGCTCGCGGATGCCGTCGCGGACGCGGTGGGCGAGTTCGATGTGATGGCGGTTGCAGGGCGCGATGTCGGAGCCGGTCTGGGCGATGCCGATGATCGGCCGGCCCGACTGCAGTTCGTCGCGCGACAGGCCGAAATTCATCGTGCGCTCGATATAGAGCGCGGTCATGTCGGCATTGGCCGGATTGTCGAACCAGGCCTTCGAGCGCAGTTGCTCCGGCTTGATCCGGCGCGCGGCCTTCTTCCTGGTGATGGCGGTGGGGCGATCCCCGCGCGGAACGTTGCTTTCGGGCGCCTTGGCCATCCTCGTCATTCCTCTCGCGCGGGAGCGGGGCTCGCTGCCGCTTGCCGATCTGCATTCAAACGATTTGAACCGAGCCATCATGCCGATCGCTCCTGCCGGAGCAAGCGCGCAGACGGCGGCTAGTCATACTGATAGCGCAAGCTGCATACAGCATGCAGAACAATCGGCCAAGAGTCGAACGCTTGCAAGCCGCCGTCTTTTCAAGCCAAAGACAGCGCCAAGGCCCCGGTGACAGCGGGCCGCACCGACACCATCCCCAAGGAAACGCCGCCATGACGTTGCATGTCGTCCCGTCCTTCGCCCGCCTCGGCGAGGAGAATGCCTTCGCCGTGCTGGCGCGCGCCACCGAACTGCAGCACCAGGGCAAGGACATCATCAATCTCGGCATCGGCCAGCCGGATTTCCCGACGCCCGACCACATCGTCGAGGCGGCCGTGAAGGCGCTGCGCGACGGGCATCACGGCTACACCCCGGCCAACGGCATCCTGCCGCTGCGCGAGGCCGTCGCGGCCGATCTGCACAGGCGCTTCCAGGTCGAGGTCTCGCCCGAGAGCGTGATGATCGTGCCCGGCGGCAAGGTCACCATGTTCATGGCGATCCTGATGTTCGGCGAGCCCGGCGCGGACATCCTCTATCCCGATCCGGGCTTTCCGATCTATCGCTCGATGATCGAGTATACAGGCGCGACGCCGGTCCCGGTGCCGATCCGCGAGGAGAACGGCTTTGCCTTCTCGGCCGACGAGACGCTGGCGCTGATCACGCCGAAGACGCGGCTGCTGATCGTCAACTCGCCGGCCAATCCGACCGGCGGCGTGACGCCCAAGGCCGAGGTCGACAAGCTCGTCGCCGGGCTGTCGAGGTTTCCCGATGTCGCGATCCTATCCGACGAGATCTACGACCAGATGCTCTATGACGGCGAGAAGCATGTCTGCCTGCTGTCATACCCCGAAATCCGCGACCGTCTGATCCTGCTGAATGGCTGGTCCAAGACCTATGCCATGACCGGCTGGCGCATGGGTTTTTCGGTCTGGCCGAAACCGCTTTACGAGAATGCGCGAAAACTCGCGGTGAACTCGCATTCCTGCGTCAACGCGCCGGCGCAATGGGCGGGGCTGGCGGCCCTGACCGGCCCGCAGGACGCCGTCGCCATGATGCTGGCCGAGTTCGACACACGCCGTCAGGCCGTGGTGAAGGGGCTGGACGCGCTGCCCGGCGTCTCCTGCATCGTGCCGAAGGGCGCGTTCTACGCCTTTCCGAACGTCTCGCAGACCGGCTGGAAGGCCAAGACACTGGCCTCGGCGCTGCTGGAGGACGCCGGCGTCGCCACCATCGGCGGTCCCGATTTCGGCGTCCATGGCGAGGGCTATATCAGGCTGTCCTATGCCAACTCGCTGCCCAATATCGAGCGGGCGCTGGAGCGGATGGGCGCGTTTTTGCAGAGCGCGTAGGCCGCTTAAGCGCTGGAACCCTCTCCCTCCGGGGGAGGATTCCTCGCGCCACTCTGGTCAAGCGAACTCTGTGCCTAAACCTTTGCCGCGCTCGCCGCCGCGTCGATGTTGGCGACCAGCTCAGTGTCGAGCCCGAGCGAGGCGGACAGCCCGGCCAGAAAGTCCTTTTCCGCCGGAGTGTCTGGATTGATGGCGATGCGCGCCGCCGTGTAGATCTGCGCGGCAAGCTCCGGCGTCGACGCCGCCTCGACCAGCACATCGACCGAGGCCGGATTGGCCATCTCGTTCGCCAACCACTCGTTCGCCTCGGGATCGAAGCCGGCCTCGCGCAGCCCGCCGAGGATGGCGTTGCGTTCCTCGGCGTCGATCGAGCCGTCGGCGGCGGCGGCCGCGATCATGGCGCGGATGAAGACCAGCGCGGAGGCTTCGCCCGCCGCTTCCGGCTCGAAGCCGCTGCCGGCGGGCGCGGGCAACACCGGGTCCTGCCGCAGATCGAGCAGCGGCTTGCCGGCCTGATGGTTCTGATAAGCCTTGTATGCGAGTCCGCCGATCAGCGCGAGACCGCCCATCTGCACGGCCGATCCAGCAAGGCCGCGCCCGGTCTTCGTGCCGAAGACGAGCGCGCCGAGGCCGCCGAGAACGGCGGTGGCCATGGCGGGGTTCTTCTCGATCATGCCGCGCGCCTGCGCCAGCACGTCCTGCACATTGCGCCCGCCGGTGACTTGCCCGAGCGCGTCGCCCGCCTTCTGCTGCACGCCGGTCTGGCGCGCCGCGTCGCCGACGCCTTGCGTCGCCTGCCCGAGAATCTGTCCGGCCATGCCGGCGAGGCCGCCCGCGCCGCCGCCGCGCTGGAACTGTTCAGCCAGACCGCCGAGCGTGCTGGCGAGGCCGCCGGCCTTGCCCGGCGCGGTTCCGCCCTGCCCCGCCTGGCTGCCGGCGCTGATCAGCGCGTCGAGAAGCGACTTGGCATTGAACATCGATAACTCCTTAAAAGGCACATTGTACGGGTCGGAGCCTGCACCTAAGCACCGTCTGGCGCAATCGCTAGCCGCCTCATGCAAAGGACCTATGACTTTCAGCCCATCGCCAGCGGTAGCAATCCAGGCTCCTTCAGCGTCTCCAGAGCGATCTCGGAGCGGACGCGGGCGACGCTTTCATGCGGCATCAGGATCTCGTTGACGAAGCGCGAGAGCTCCCTGAGATCGCCGACCGCGACCTTGAGCAGGTAGTCGGCCTCCCCGGTCAGCGCATGCGCCTCGAGGATCGCCGGAGTCAGCCTGACGAGATCGCGAAACCGGCGGGCGTTGTCGCGCGAATGCGTATCGAGCGCGACATGGATGAAGACCGTTACGCCAAGGCCGACGGCGGACGGCTCGATCAGCGCGCGATAGCCGCGGATCGCGCCCTCCTGCTCCAGACGCTGGCGGCGGCGCGAAATCTGGCTCGCAGACAGGCCGACCTTTTCGGCCAGCGCGCCATTGGTCAGCGAGGCGTCCTGCTGGAGCGCGTCGAGCAGACGCCGGTCGAAGCCGTCGAGATTAAGTGGATTATGCATTCAGACGGTTCCTGACGCGCGTTCTGTGCAGAAGGAAGCGCATAGGCGTCCATTTTGCAAACAAATCATTGCTCGGATGCGCGAGCATGATGACTGCCACGCCACCATCCGCCAGGAGCACGCCATGGGTCCGTTTCCGTTCGACGCCGCGCCGCCCGCCATCTCCGAGGCCAACCCGATGGGGACCGACGGCTTCGATTTCGTCGAATATGCCCATCCCGAGCCGGAGAAGCTGGGGCGCCTGTTCGAGCAGATGGGTTTTGCCTGCGTCGCACGGCATCGCTCCAAGGACGTCACGCTCTACCGCCAGGGCGACGTCAATTTCGTCGTCAACGCCGAGCCCGATTCCTTCGCGCAGGGGTTTGCCGCCGCGCATGGCCCCTGCGCCTGCGCCATGGCGTTTCGCGTCGTCGACGCCAAGCACGCCTTCGAGCGGGCGGTCGCGCTGGGCGCGGAACCCTATGAGAGCAAGGTCGGCCCCGGCGAACTGTCGATCCCGGCGGTGAAGGGCATCGGCGGTTCGCTGCTGTATTTCGTCGACCGCTACGGGACGAAGGGTTCGATCTGGGACGTCGATTTCGAGTGGACGGCTGAGCGCGATCCGCACCCCGAGCAGGCCGGCATGTATTATCTCGACCACCTGACCCACAACGTCATGCGCGGCCGCATGGACCATTGGGCCGGCTGGTATGGCGAGTTGTTCAATTTCCGCGAAATCCGCTTCTTCAACATCGAGGGCAAGCTGACCGGGCTGATCTCGCGGGCCCTGACCTCGCCCTGCGGCAAGATCCGCATCCCGATCAACGAGTCGCTCGACGACAAGAGCCAGATCGAGGAATACCTGCGCCAGTACAAGGGCGAGGGCATCCAGCATGTCGCGCTCGGCGCGCGCGACATCTACGCCTCGGTCGAACGCTTGCGCGCCAACGGCCTGCCTTTCATGCCGGCGCCGCCGGCGACCTATTACGAGAAGGTCGATGCCCGCGTGCCGGGCCATGGCGAGCCGGTCGAGCGGCTGAAAGCCAACGGCATCCTGATCGACGGCGAGGGCGCGGTGGCGCTCGGGGCAAAGGAGGGGCGCATGAGCAAGGTCCTGCTGCAGATCTTCTCCGGCACGGTGCTGGGGCCGATCTTCTTCGAGTTCATCCAGCGCAAGGGCGATGACGGCTTTGGCGAAGGCAATTTCCGGGCGCTGTTTGAATCGATCGAGGAGGACCAGATCAGGCGCGGCGTGCTGAGCGCGGCGGAGTAGGGCGAACGGCGCGTCCTGCAACCGCCGTCATGCTCGCCCTTGTGGCGAGCATCCACGTCTTGGTCGTAGAGCGCGACGACGAAAGACGGGAATGGTCGGGACAAGCCCGACCATGACGGGATGGGAACAGCTAAGGCGCAAGCTTCCTCATCAGCAGCGGCGCGCCCACCGCCGGGTCCTTGCGCCACTGGCCGTTCTCGAAGACGAGATCGACGCTGTGGCCCTTGCGGGCGATCAGCGAGAGTCGGCCCGCCGCGTAGCGCCAGCCGGCGGGGTCGAAGATCGTCAGGCCGGTGTCAGAGCAATTGCCCTCGAAGGCGGCGGGCAGACGATCGGCCGGGGTTGCAGACGCGCCGCCCAGCACGATCCGGCAGGCCTCGCGGTTGGGCTGGCGCATCATGCTGTAGCGGCCGGGCAGCGTATCGGCGGCCGGCGCCCGCGCGGGATCGACCGCGGTCGGGCGCTGGGCGGCCGTGGCCGCGAGTTCGGCGGCGCTGGCCGGCGGCCGGCGCGCGCTGCGCGGGTAGCCTTTCGGGTCGAGCCGGTATGTCTGCCCGTCGGCGGTCTTGCCATCGAAACCGCCCTCGGCTCCGGCCTCACTGAAAACGAGAACCGGTTTGCCAAGAGCGTCGTTGAGGCGCGGCTTGCCGTCCGCCGTCACGGTCCAGGACGCGACCGCGCTGAGGATCGGCAAGGCCCGCCTGCAGGTCGCTGGAAAGCGCAACTGCCGGCCATGCGCCACCTCCTCGACGCCGAGCGTGATGGTGCATTTGCGCGACGCGCCGACCTTCTCGACATCCCATGCGCCCAGAAGCGGCCGGATCGCGTCGGGCGCCTTGTCGGCCCCGCGCACCGGCGGCTGCGTCTGCGCAGAGGCGGGCATGATGAACGCTCCCGTCATTGCGAGCGCAGCGAAGCAATCCAGAACTCGGCGCGAGATGCTGGATTGCTTCGCAGAGCCTGTACCCGGGCTTGCCGAAGGCAAGACCCGGGTGCTCGCAAAGACGGAAACAGCCTTCATGCTTTCGGCGTCCATGGCGTTTCCGGCACGGGGGTCAGCGGACCCTTGCCGTCGAACCATGACGCCAGATTGTCGACCAGCAACTGGCCCATCTGCTCGCGGGTATGGACCGAGGCCGAGCCGACATGGGGCAGCAGCACGGCATGCTCGATCGCGATCAGCTCGGCGGGCACGCGCGGTTCGTCCTCGAACACGTCGAGGCCGGCCGAAAGAATGGTCTTGTCCTGCAGGGCCTCGATCAGCGCCTGCTCGTCGATGACGGTGCCGCGCCCGACATTGACGACGATGCCGTTGGGGCCGAGCGCCTTCAGAACCTCGGCATTGATCATGTGATGGGTCGAGGCGCCGCCGGGCGCGACCGAGACCAGCGTGTCGACATCGGTCGCCATCTCGACCAGCGAGGGATAGTAGCGATAGGCCACATCGGGCTGGCGCGAGCGGCCATGATAGGCGATCGGCACGCCAAAGGCCTCCAGACGATGCGCGACCGCCTTGCCGATGCGGCCGAGGCCGACGATGCCGATCGAGCGCTTCCGCAGCGAGGTCGTCAGCGGATAGGCGCCTTTCAGCCACTTGCCTTCGCGCAGATAGCGGTCGACCTGCGGCAGTTGCCGGACGGTCGCGAGCAGGAGGCCGATGGCGAGATCGGCGACCTCGTCGGAAAGCACGTCGGGCGTATTCGAGACGACGATGCCGCGCCTGCCGGCCTCGGTCGCATCGACATTGTCGTAGCCGACGCCGAAATTGGCGACCATTTCGAGGCTGGGCAGCGCGTCGAACAGCGCCCCGTCGATGCGGACATGGCTGCCGCCGCCGGCGACGCCGCGCACCCGGCTGCCGACATCGGCCAGCATGGCGGCCTGGTCCTGCGCCTTCCAGAGTTCGTGCACGGTGAAGCGCGCCTTCAACTGCTCGGCGGCATAGGCCATCAGCGGGCCGGTCATGATGATCTCAGTGGCGTTGGGCCGGGTCATGGCATGCGCTTCCATCGTCTAGGGGAATCGGGCTGCTGGATACTGAATTGCGAGGAATGAGCCGAAGCTTGATTCCGGAAATCTGAATCGATTAAGTGACGGAGCCGGGACTTGGCGCAACCCTGAATCTTGGTGCAACCCCGAATGCAGGGACGCCGGCAGGCCTCATCTCTACACATCGGAGCGCCCCGGAAAAGGACGCGTCCGCGCATATGTAGTATGACTTAATCATGCGATTTTATGGCTTTGCGCGCCCGATCCGGGCTCCAGGAAAACGAGCGTCGAGTTGAGCGCGTCGATCACCAGCGCCGTCATCCGCGACGCGGCAAGATCGCCGTCGCGCTGGATGATCGCCTCCAGCACGCGCTCGTGATCGACCAGCGACTCGACGAAATAGTTGCGGTCGTCGGACGCCTTCAGCAGCAGCGTCCACTGGATCGCAGAGGTGACGACACTGGTCAGGCATTGCAGCGCCGAGTTCTGCGAAGCCACGAAGATCGCTTCGTGGAAGGCGAGATCGGCCCGGATCGTCGCCTCGGCGTAAGGCGCGGTCGTGGTCATGCCGCGAAAGGCCGCCTCGATGCGCACGAGGTCGGCCGGCGTTCGCCGGATCGCCGCCAGCCTTGCGGCGCTCGGCTCGACGAAACGACGCAACTCGAACAGATCACGCAGGAATTTCTCGTTCGGGTCGGCCTGAAAATGCCAGGACAGGACATCGGGATCGAGCAGGTTCCAGCGCTCGCGGGCCGCGACCCGCGTGCCGCTCTTGGGCCTCGATTCGACCAGGCCCTTGGCGGTGAGCACCTTGACCGCCTCGCGATAGGCGGTGCGCGAGACGGAGATCTCCGAGCGCAGCGCATCCTCGTTGGGCAGCAAGTCGCCGGCCTTGAAATCGCCGGAGATGATCGCGACCGCGAGTTTCTGCGCCACCTGGCCGAACAGGCGGTCCGGGTTCAGCGTCGTCGGCCGCGAGAAATCGCGCACCCGCATCGTCCTGGCGTCTCCTCCATCCGCGTCCCTGTCGGGCGGGCGCCCGCGAACGCGCAGCCGGCGCTTGACACGCCTGTCTCTATGGTATGACTTTATCGCAGATGAAACCGGACGCAACAGGCGTAGCCTTGCCTTGCGGCCGTTCGCATCGATCGGTCACAAGAAACCGGTAAGGCCGCGATGCGGAGGTGTCCGAGAGGCGCGCTCACCGCATCCTCGAGGAAGCATAGACCAAAGGAAGGCTCCCATGGCCTCAGTCCAGATCGCCGACGTACGCAAGGCCTATGGTACGACGCAGGTCATTCACGGCGTCGACATCGACATCCCGGACGGCGAGTTCGTCATCCTGGTCGGGCCGTCGGGCTGCGGGAAATCGACGCTTCTGCGGATGATCGCGGGCCTCGAGAACATTTCCGGCGGCGAGATCCGCATCGGCTCGCGCGTCGTCAACGACGTGCCGCCGAAAGAGCGCGACATCGCCATGGTGTTCCAGAACTATGCGCTCTATCCGCATATGACGGTGGCCGACAACATGGCCTTCTCGATGAAGCTGCGGAAGGCGCCCAAGGCCGAGATCGACGAACGCGTCAACAAGGCCGCCGGCATCCTCGGCCTCAACAACCTGCTCGATCGCTATCCCCGCCAGTTGTCGGGCGGCCAGCGCCAGCGCGTCGCCATGGGCCGCGCCATCGTGCGCGATCCGCAGGTCTTCCTGTTCGACGAGCCTCTCTCCAACCTCGACGCCAAGCTGCGCGTGCAGATGCGGACCGAGATCAAGGAACTGCACCAGCGCCTGAAGACGACGACGGTCTACGTCACCCACGACCAGATCGAGGCCATGACCATGGCCGACAAGATCGTGGTGATGCATGACGGCATCGTCGAGCAGATGGGCGCCCCGCTCGAACTTTACGACAATCCCAACAACCTGTTCGTGGCGGCCTTCATCGGCTCGCCTTCGATGAACCTGCTCAAGGGCACCATCACGGCGGAAGGCTTCGTCACCGAGGCCGGCAACGGTTCGGCCCGGGTGGTCTGGCCGATCGGCGTCCATCCGGCCGATTCCAACGGCAAGGCCGCCGTCTACGGCATCCGGCCGGAGCATTTCAAGCTCGACCCCGCGGGCCTCAAGGCCGAGGTGGTGGTGATCGAGCCGACCGGATCGGAGACGCAAGTGGTCGTCCGCTGCGGCGGGCAGGAGATGACCTGCGTCTTCCGCGAGCGCATCGACGCCAGGCCCGGCGAGAGCATCGGCATCACGCCGGACACCGCCGTCACCCATCTCTTCGACGCCGCCACCGGCAAGCGCATAAACTGAGACGTAGTCGGGCGTGGATCGCCCAAGCCACCCGCACAGACCGATCAGGAGAATCGACCAGAACGACAGCAAGCCGGCCGCGACCCGAATACGGGCGCAGCCGCGCTTGAGACGGAAAACCGGATGATCCGGTTCAACGGCCAAACAAAAGAGCCGGCACAACCATATCCAGGGAGGATATCCATGAACTTCGATCGCAGATCGCTGATCAAGGGCGGCGCGGCTGTCGGCCTCGGCGCCGGGACGGGCCTGCTCGACTTCGCCAAGGCCTGGGCGCAGACCGCGCCGTGGAAGCCGGAAGCCGGCGCGCAGCTCTCGATGCTGCGCTGGAAATACTTCGTCCAGTCGGAGGACGACGCCTTCGTCAAGCTGATCGCGGCCTTCACCCAGGCCACCGGCGTCAAGGTCGACATCAGCCGCGAATCCTATGAGGACGTGCAGCCCAAGGCCTCAGTCGCCGCCAATACCGGCGCGGGTCCCGACATGTTCTGGGGCCTGTATTCGCTGCCGCATCTCTTCCCGCAGAAATGCGTCGACGTCACCGACGTCGCCGACTATCTCGGCAAGAAATATGGCGGCTGGGTCGACAGCGCCCAGCAATATTCCAAAAGTGGCGACAAGTGGATCGCCGTGCCGGTCTGTTACAGCGGCAATCTGATGAACTACCGCATCTCGCACATGAAGAAGGCCGGCTTCCAGACCTTCCCCAAGACGACCGACGAGTTCCTCGAATACGCCAAGGCGACGAAGAAGAACGGCAATCCCGGCGGACTGGCGCTCGGCCACGCCTCGGGCGACGGCAATGGCTGGATCTACTGGTGCCTGTGGGCATTCGGCGGCAACCATGTCGACAAGAACGACAAGGTCACGATCAACTCAGCTGAAACCGAGAAGGCGCTGAACTACGCCAAGGCGCTCTACGACAACATGATCCCCGGCACCGTCGCCTGGAACGACTCGTTCAACAACAAGGCCTTCCTGGCCGGCGAGGTCTCCTGGACCAATAACGGCATCTCGATCTACGTCGCGGCCAAGAACGACCCGACGAAGAAGGAGATCGCCGAGGATATGGACCACGCCTATATGCCGGTCGGCCCGGTCGGCAAGCCGACCGAACTGCATCTGATGTATCCGGTGCTGGCGATGAGCCACACCAAATATCCGATGGCCTGCAAGGCGCTGATGGCGTTCATGCTCGAGGCGGCGAACTTCAATCCCTGGATCGAGTCGGCGCAAGGGTATCTGACCCACTGCCTCAACGCCTATGACGCCAATCCGGTCTGGACCGCCGACCCCAAGCGCACGGTCTATCGCGACGTCGCCAAGCGCTCGCTGACCGCCGGCGGGCAGGGCTCGGTCGGCGAGAAGGCGGCCGCCGCGATCGCGGACTTCGTCATCCTCGACATGTTCGCCTCGTTCTGCACCGGCCGCGACGACGCCAAGAGCGCCATGCGCGTCGCCGAGCGCCAGCTCACGCGCATCTATCGCTGAGGCTGACCAACGGGCGGCGCGACCCTCGCGCCGTCCGGATTTTTTTGCGCGAGGACAACATGGCCGATATCGCCGTCGCGCCCGGCCGCAAGGCCGCGCCGCGCGAAACCACCGCCTGGGACCGGCTGAAGGTCAACCGCAACTGGCTCGGCTTCTGGTTCATGGTTCCGGCCATGGCCTTCCTGATCCTGTTCCTGGCCTATCCGCTGGTGCTCGGCGTCTGGCTCTCCTTCACCGACGCCCGCATCGGCCGCACCGGCAATTTCGTCGGGCTGGAGAATTACGAATGGCTGATGGAGGACACGAACTTCTGGCTCGTGGTCTTCAACACGGTCTTCTACACGACCGTCGCCAGCGTCGCGAAATTCGCCATCGGGCTTTATCTGGCGCTGCTTTTGAACGAGCGCATGCCGTTCAAGGCGATGATCCGCGCGCTCGTGCTGATCCCCTTCATCGTGCCGACCGTGCTGTCGGCGATCGCGTTCTGGTGGATCTACGACAGCAATTTCTCGATCGTCTCCTGGGGCCTGCGGGAGATGGGCCTGATCGAGGGCAACATCAATTTCCTCGGAGACGTCTGGAACGCGCGCTGGTCGGTGATCTTCGCCAATGTCTGGCGCGGCATCCCCTTCATCGCGATCACGCTGCTGGCCGGCCTGCAGACCGTCTCGCCCTCGCTCTACGAGGCGGCGACGATCGACGGCGCCAATAGCTGGCAGCGCTTCCGCTACATCACCTATCCGCTGCTGACGCCGATCATCGCGGTGGTGATGACCTTCTCGGTGCTGTTCACCTTCACCGATTTCCAGCTGATCTGGGTGCTGACGCGGGGAGGCCCGGTCAACGCGACCCATCTGATGGCGACGCTCTCCTACCAGCGCGCCATTCTCGGCGGCAATCTCGGCGAGGGCGCGGCGATCTCGACCGCGATGATCCCCTTCCTGTTCGCCGCGATCATGATCTCCTGGTTCGGCCTGCAGCGCCGCACCTGGCAGCAGGGGTGACGCGATGACCGATCAGACCGCAGGGCGCATCGTCGATCCGGGTGGAAAAACCGGCGGCAAGTCCGACGCCAGCGAGGGCATGAGCTATCTCGACTCGCTGCCGCGCCGGCTGGTGACGCTCTATCTGCCGCTCGGCATCATCTGCTTCGTCCTGTTGTTCCCGTTCTACTGGATGGCGCTGACCGCGATCAAACCCGACGAGCAACTGCTCGACCTGAACAAATACAACCCGCTCTGGACCTGGAACCCGACCTTCAAGCACTTCTACAAGCTGCTCTTCGAGACGCAGTATCCACGCTGGCTCTGGAACACGATGTTCGTCGCCATGGCTGCGACGACGCTGTCGATCATCTCCAGCGTGCTGGCGGCCTATGCGATCGTGCGGCTGCGCTACAAGGGCGCGCAATGGATCGGCGGGCTGATCTTCCTCGCCTATCTCGTGCCGCCCTCGATCCTGTTCATCCCGCTCTCGACGGTCGTCTTCCAGTACGGCCTGTTCGACACGCCCTTCGCCTTGATCCTGACCTACCCGACCATTCTGATCCCGTTCTCGACCTGGCTGCTGATGGGCTATTTCAAGACGATTCCCTTCGAGCTGGAGGAATGCGCGCTGATCGACGGGGCGAGCCGCTGGCAGATCCTGACCAAGATCATCCTGCCGCTGGCGATTCCCGGCCTGATCTCGGCCTTCATCTTCTGCTTCACCCTGTGCTGGAACGAGTTCATCTATGCGCTGACCTTCCTCTCCTCGACGCAGCACAAGACGGTGCCGGTGGCGATCGTCAACGAGTTCGTCGACGGCGACATCTATCGCTGGGGTTCGCTGATGGCGGGCGCGCTTGCGGGCTCCTTGCCGCTGGTCATCCTCTACGCCTTCTTCGTCGAGCACTATGTGTCGGCGATGACCGGGGCGGTGAAGGAGTGACGGTGCGTCGTTTGCTCATCCACGCCGTCATCCCGGACGAGCGAAGCGAAGATCCGGGACCGTCGTCAGGATAAGGGGTGGTCCTCATGACGGTCCCGCATCTGCGCTGCGGAGCTTCGCGCCGCAGCGCGTGCGGGATGACGGCTGCGTTGAAAGAGATTGACTGAATGCCGACCACAACCAAATCCATCGCCTTTATCGGCCTTGGCGCCATGGGCGCGCCGATGGCCGAGAACCTGGTCAGGCGCCAGTTCCGCGTCACCGGCTTCGACATGCGCGAGTCCGCGCGCGAGGCGCTGGCCGCCGCCGGGGGCCACGCAGCCGACAGCGCCGCCGCAGCCTGCAGCGGAGCCGACGCGCTGGTGCTGATGGTCGTCAACGCCGCGCAGGCCCGCTCGGTGCTGTTCGAGGCCGGCGCGCTCGATGCGCTGAACCCCGGCGCGGTCGTGATGCTAATGGCGACCTGCCCGCCCGGTGAGGTCGAGGCCATTGCGGAGAAGGTCGCCGCAAGCGGTCGTCTTTTCGTCGATTCGCCGGTCTCGGGCGGCGTCGTCGGGGCCAGGGCCGCGACGCTCTCGATCATGGTCGGCGCGCCCGACGCAGCTTTCGCGCTGGCGAAGCCCGTGCTCGATGCGATGGGCGACAAGGTTTTTCATGTCGGGCAGAAGGCCGGCCAGGGCGCGACGGTGAAGACCGTCAACCAGCTCCTCTGCGGCGTCCATATCGCGGCGGCCGCCGAGGCGCTGTCGCTGGCCGAAAAGGCCGGCATCGACGGGCGCGTGCTGTTTGCGATCATGGAGGGCTCGGCCGCCTCCTCCTGGATGCTGAAGGATCGCGGCCCGCGCATGCACGAGCCGGACCCCGCGGTGACCAGCGCCGTCGACATCTTCGTCAAGGATCTCGGCATCGTGCTCGACGCCGGCCGCGCGGCGAAGACGGCCCTGCCGCTGGCGGCGGCCGCCCACCAGATGTTTCTCGCGACCTCGGGGCTGGGCCATGGCGCGCGCGACGATTCGCAGGTGGTGCGGGCCTATCGCGCGCTCAACGCCAAGCCGCCGGCCAATGATCCGTGAAGCTCGCCCTATTCGTCATGGTCGGCCTTGTGCCGACCATCCACGTCTTTGCTCCGCGAGCGTGGTCAAGGCGTGGATGCTCGGGACAAGCCCGAGCATGACGGGGGAGGCTGCGGCAGGCGGGTCAGCGCGGCGGCGCGGTCGTCCCGCGCACGACCAGTTCCGGCGTCAGCAGCAGCCGGCGCGGGGCTGCGGCCGGGTCGGCGATGCGCTGGATCAGGAACTCGGCCGATTTGCGCCCCATCTCCTCCTGGAAATTCTTGATCGTCGTCAGCGCCGGGAACCACTGCGCCGCCTCCTGCACGTCGTCGCAGCCGACGATCGAGAAATCGACGCCGGCCTCGCGGCCGCGATGGCGCAGCCCGAGCATCGCCCCGAACGCCGTCAGATCGTTGAAGCAGACTGCGGCCGTCGGCGGATCGGCGGCGTCGAGCACGGCCTGGATGCCCTTGAGCCCGTTCTCCCGCGTGCCGTAAGCCGAGTGGACGATGGCCGGGTCGAGCGCGAGCCCATATTTCGCAAGGCTCTCGCGATAGCCGGCATAGCGGTTGCGCCCGGTCGAGATCGCCTGGCTCTCGCCGAGAAAGGCGATGCGCCGATGGCCGAGCGCGACGAGATGCGCCATCGCGAGAAGCGTGCCATGCCTGTCGTCGGAGCCGACGAAATCGAGATCGAGCCCCGGAATTTCGCGCGAGAGCTGCACGATGGGCACGCCGGCCGCGATCAGATGGTGGAAGGTTTCAGCCTCGCTGCCGCCCGCCGCGCAGATGATCATGCCGTCGGGCCGGTATTCCTTCAGCGTGTTGAGAACCCGGTCCTGCCGCTCCAGATTCTCGGCATAGGTGCCGAGCAGGATCGAGCGGCCATGCCCGGCGGCCGTCTCCTCGATCGCGGCCAGAAGTTCTGCGAAATAGGGATTGGTGATGTCGTGAAAGCCGACGCCGAGGATGTTGGTGCGGTCTGTCCTGAGCGAGGCGGCCGAGCGGTTGTAGCTGTAGCCCATCTCGCGGGCGATCCGCTGAACGCGGGCGCGCGTCGCCTCCGCCACCAGAGGCGAGCCGCGCAGCGCCAGCGAGACCGTCGCGGTCGAAACGCTGAGATGTTCCGCTATGATCTGGAGCGTGACCCGGCCGCGGCCGCCGCCGGCTGCAAGCGGGAGGGCGCGAGCCGTGCTTTCGATTTCGGGAGGTTGGCCGTTGCCGGTCATGTCGCTTCTCCTGAAGCGGAATCAGGACCATCAGACCCGCTCCGGCCCGGCCATTCCGTCACTCCTACGTCATTCTCATAGAAACCGGAGACATAGAAGATGAGCGCTACCAAAGAAACGATCGGCTTCATCGGCGTCGGGCTAATGGGGCAGGGCATGGCCCAGAGCCTGCTCAACAAGGGCTTTGCCCTGACCGTGATGGGCCACCGCAACCGCAAGCCGGTCGAGGAGCTGGTCGCGGCCGGCGCAACCGAGGCGAAGACGCCGCGCGAGCTTGCGCAGAACGCGACGATCATCTTTCTCTGCGTCACCGGCTCGGCGCAGGTCGAAGCCGTGGTGAACGGGCCTGACGGCATCATTGCCGGCGCAAAACCCGGCACGGTCGTGGTCGACTGCTCGACCTCGGACCCCGGCTCGACGGTCAAGATCGCGGCCGAACTGGAGGCGAAGGGCCTGCATCTCGCCGACGCGCCGCTGGGCGGCACGCCGGCGCAGGCCGCGCTCGGCCAGCTTTCGGCCATGGTCGGCGCGTCGCCTGAGGTCTTCGCCCGGATCCGGCCGGCCTGCGAGGCCTGGGCCCAGAAGGTCGTGCATCTCGGCCCGGTCGGCGACGGACACAAGATGAAGCTGCTCAACAACTTCGTCTCGATGGGCTATGCGGCGATCTATGCCGAGGCGCTGACGCTGGCCGACAAGATCGGCATCACGCCGCAAACCTTCGACAGCGTGCTGCGCGGCAGCCGGATGGATTGCGGCTTCTACCAGACCTATTTCCAGTATGTGCTCGAGCGCGACCGCAACGCCCACAGGTTCACGCTGGTCAACGCGCTCAAGGACGTGCGCTATCTCGAAGGCGTCGCGAATGCGGCCGGCGTCCCCAACCCCATCGGAAATGCGGTGAAGAACACCTTCGCTTCCGCCGTCGCCGCAGGGAAGGGCGACGACTACGTGCCGATGATCTCGGACTTCGTCGCCTCGGGCAGCGGCGTCTCGCTCGACAAGAAGGGCTGAAGCTTCAGCCCTTCGCCAGCAGCGCAGCCAGCCGCGCCGAGAGACCGGTGCTGCCGACCGGCGGCGGCAAGGCAAGATCGCCAGTCGCCGGCTTGGACGGCGGCTGGCGCAGCGCCGCCAGCACCGCCTTGGCCCCGGCCTCGACCGAGCAGATCACCCTGACGTCGACAAGGGGCTGGACGCGCGCCGCCAGCCCCGCCAGCCCCGCCCCGCCGAGAATGACGGCCTGCGCCCCGTCGCGCCCGGCGGTGCGGCGGCAGGCGTCCGCGAGCAAGGCGATCGACCCGTCGGGATCGGCCGCGATGGCCGCGCCATTGGGCGCGACGGTCTCCACGGCGGCAAGGCTGTCTCTCAGCCCCAGCGTTGCGACGAACTCGTGCAGCATCGGGCCCCAGCGTTCGCCGCCGGTGACGATCGAGAAGCGCCCGGCTTCGGCGGCAGCGGCCTTGCAACTCGCTTCCGCCATCCCGACCACCGGCACGCCGGCCAGTTCCTTGAGCGCGAACAGGCCGGGATCCCCGAAACAGGCGAGATAGACCGCGTCGCAGCCCTCGCCATGTTCGGCGAAGGCATCGAGCGCCGCGTGCCCGGCGATCGCGGCGGCCGTCCGGCTGGCGATGTACTGCGCGCCAAAACGTCCGGTGACGGGCACGAGCAAGGCCTCGGGCGGCAAATGCGGCGTGACGACCCGAACGACCAGATCGGTCATGGCCGGCATGGTGTTGGGATTGATCAGGAGGATGCGCAAGGTCGAAAGCCAGGTTCGCGAGGGACGATGCCGGGACAGGCAACGGCCGCGCCATCCCGATGCCACTGGCCTAGCCCCTCGCTCCCCGGCAGGGCAAGCAAGGATGGCGTTGGCCTGTAAGCCGGATCACGCCGGCAGAGCGAGGACCGCCGCCTCGACCAGCAGGATTGCGAGGGCCGACCGGCATTCAGGGAGCCGGGCGATGCCTTGTCAGCGAGCCGGGCGGCCGGACCGTCATCCGACGATGCAGAATGCCTTGGTGGAGCTGAGGGGAATCGAACCCCTGACCTCTGCAGTGCGATTGCAGCGCTCTCCCATCTGAGCTACAGCCCCAAGGCGCTGGCCTTCTAGGCCGTGCGTCGCGTGAATGTCAATCGCCTGCGCCATCGATGGTGCGGCCTTGGCGGCGCGACCTCCCGCCCCGCGTTTCCCCTGCTTGGTAAGGACGATCGATGCGCGCCGTTCTGGATGTTCTCCTGCTCGCCCTGGACATCTACACCTGGATCCTGATCGTCTCGGCGGTGCTGAGCTGGCTGATCGCCTTCAATGTGGTCAACACCCGCAACCAGTTCGTCTCGACGGTCTGGGACACGCTCTACCGCATCACCGAGCCGGCGCTGCGGCCGATCCGCGAGCGGCTGCCCAATCTCGGCGGCGTCGACATCTCGCCGATCATCCTGTTCCTGATCATCGTCTTCATCAAGAGCCTGATCATCAACTACGTCTACCCGAACGTGTTTTGAGCCGCACGGCCTCGCCGCAGCGCAGCGGAGACTTGACGAAATCGCGCCGCTCCTGTTCGAGGTAAGCGCATGGACAACCTCGCCGCCTCTTTCCCCGCGCGTCTGACCGAGGGCTACCGCGCCTTTCTCGACGACCGTTTCGACCGCGAGAAGAGCCGCTACGAGGAACTCGCGGAAGGGCAGACGCCGAAGATCATGCTGATCGGCTGCTGCGACTCGCGCGTCTCGCCCGAGATCATCTTCGACGCACGGCCGGGCGAGATGTTCGTCGCCCGCAACGTCGCCAATCTGGTGCCGCCCTTCTCGCCCGACGACGCGCTGCATGGCACCTCGGCTGCGCTCGAATACGCCGTGCAGGCGCTCAGGGTCGAGCATATCGTCGTGCTCGGTCATGGCCGCTGCGGCGGCATCCGGGCCTTTGCCGACGACGCCCAGGGGCCGCTGTCATCGGGCGACTTCATCGGCAAATGGATCACGCTGATCGGCCCGGCCGCCCAGCGCACCGGCGGGCGCGGCCGCAACGAGACGCTCGAGAGCTATGTCGAGCGGCTGGCGCTGGCCTCGATCCAGCAATCGCTCGCCAATCTGCGAACCTTCCCCTGCGTCCAGATTCTCGAAGGCAAGGGCAGGCTGCAGTTGCACGGGGCCTATTTCGCGGTGGCGACGGGGGTGCTGATGCTGCTCGATCCCGTCAGCGGGCAGTTCCTGCCGGCGGTCGGCGAGATGCCGAGGAAGGTCCAGATGATCCGCTGCGACGAGCCGGCCGGTGAGGCCTGAGACGCATCTATCGCGACACGATGATTTCTTCGATAATTTCCTGCCATGCCCCCGATGACGGAAGGGCGGGCTTACGCTAGATTGCGTGCTTCCGATCACAGCACTCCCGAAGCTCCATGTACGATCGTCGTCCGCCTTCCTCCGCCCAGCCCTTCGTCACGCACGAAAACATCGAAGCCAAGGTCAAATGGTTCGACCCCGAGAAGGGGTTCGGTTTCGCTTCGCCCGCCGATGGCTCGGGCGACGTTTTCCTGCACATCTCCGCCATCGGCCCGCTCGACCAGCAGGATCTGCAGCCGGGCGCGACCATCATCGCCGATCTCGGCGAAGGTCGGCGCGGCCTGCAGGTCGTCACCGTCCATGAGATCGACGCATCGACGGCGCAGGCGCCCGCGCCTCGCGGCGACCGCGCGCCGCGTCCGTTCTCGCCGCGCCCGCCGCGTGATGATTTCGGCGGCGGCGGCTATGGCGGCGGCGACCGTGGCGGTTATGGCGGCGGAGGCGGCTATGCCGAACGCGGCGGCGGCTTTGGCAGCCGCGACAGCGGGCCGATGGAAGGCCCGTTCGACGGGGCGGTCAAATTCTTCAACTCGGAGCGCGGTTTTGGCTTCATCGCGCCCGACAAGGGCGGGCCAGACGTTTTCCTGCACGTCTCTTCGCTCAGCCGCTCGGGCCTTCAGCCGCCGATGGACGGGCAGCGCGTGCGCTTCTCGATCCGCGCCGGCAAGAAGGGCCCGGAAGCAGCCGATGTCAGCTACGTCTGACGCGGGCAAGCAAGGCTGAGACGCCCGTCGGACCCGCCGCCAAGGCGGGTTCGTTCGTTTCCGGACCGTCTCAGACCCGCTCGAGCGCCCGGTGCGGCGGCGCCGGCAGCGCAACCGCGATGGCGTCGCCGGCGCGGACGATCCCGCCCTGCAGCACGACGGCCATGACTCCCGCCTTGCGAATGAGGCCGCCATCGGCATCGCGACCGAGCACGGCCGCGAGAAGGCCCGGCCGGAAATCATCCATCTGATAGCAGGGATTGCGAAGGCCGGTGACCTCGACAAGCGCCTCGCCGCCGAGCCGCAGGCGCGCGCCGACAGGCAGGCCGATCAGATCGAGCCCCTGCGTCAGCACGTTCTCGCCCATCTGTCCGGGCCCGATCTCGATGCCTGAGACGGCGAGTTCGGCAAGGAGTTCGGCGGGAAGCAGATGCACCTGCCGCAGATTGGGCTGCGTCGGATCGGCCGCGACCCGCGAGCGGTGCTTCACCGTTTCGCCGCAATGGGCGTCGCCCTCCACGCCGAGCCCGGCGAGGAGGCGGATATCGGCGCATGCCGTCTTGCTGAAGCCGTGGCCCGCATCGCGGCCCACCGACAGCACCTGCGCCTTCATGCCCCGCCTCCGCCCTGCCTTGCCTTGCGACGATGCCGGCTTCTGCCATGGCGGCGCGACGCTGGCCAGCGCTCACTTCGTCAGGATCAGCCGTTCCCGCGCCGTGATTCGCAGTCGGTAGGCCTCGCCGAGATGCATCAGGACGACCTCGCGACCCTCGCCCAGGAGCGTGCGGACATCGACGACCGGGATCTCCGGCTGGCCGGCTGGCGTCGTCGTCGTTGCGGCAGGGTCGGCGGAGGGTGCGGACTTCATGGAGCGGCGATGCCTGAACGGTGATGTCAGAGTCGACGCTGGCCTCGGCAAGACTGCCTTGTCTGGAATAAAACCAAATTAAAACAGTAGCTTGACCAGCATATGACTTAGTCCCGGCAAGGTGTGGCCGTCAATCGGCAAGCCGCAGGCAAGGTATGGACGATAGAGCCAACGAAAAGCGCCGGGCCCGCTGGGGCCCGGCGTGAAACCGTTCAAATCGTCAGTCGCAGCAGGCTCAGTGGCCCTCGTCGAGATGCCCGATATGCTTCTGGGTGTAGAGTTCGAGCCCGATCCGCGCGATCAGTTCAAGCTGCGTCTCGAGGAAGTCGATATGGCCTTCCTCGTCCTTCATCAGGGCGCGGAACAGCTCCTCGGAGGGATAATCCATCACCTCGCGGCAATAGGTCGCCGCTTCCTGATAGAGCGCGCGCGCCTCGATCTCGGCCTTGAGATCGCATTCGATCACTTCCTTGACGTTTTCGCCGATCCGCAGCGCATCGAGCGTCTGCATGTTCGGAAAGCCTTCGAGGAACAGGATGCGGTCGGTGAAGCGGTCGGCATGGACCATTTCCTCGATCGATTCCTTGCGCCAGGTCTTGGCCATCTCCTTCAGACCCCAATTGTCGAGGATCCGGTAATGCAGCCAGTACTGGCTGATCGCGGTGAGCTCCGAGCGCAGCCCCCGGTTGAGATATTCGATGACCTTCTTGTCACCCTTCATGGCAGCTCTCCTCGCTACATTAGAACGATCCTAATGTAGGTCGGGACACGGCGGAAGGGAAGGACGAAATGCGCCAGGACGCCGATTTCTCGCGGAAGGCGGGAAGGCTCAGGCGGCGGCGCGCTCACCGGCAATGGCGAGCCCGTCGATCATATGGCCGACCTGGACATGCACCGCGCATTCGATGTCGCGGCTGACGCAGGAGCCGCACTGGCTGGCGCAGGCGGCGCGCGCCTCGGCTAGGATCGAGCGCACCGCGCGGGCGCAGCGGCCGCAATCGGGGCTGCAGCCGAGGCAGTCATAGGCTTCGCCGGCGGTCGCCGGACCGCTGCCATCGGGGGCGATCATGCCCTTGATCTGGCGGCAGGAGATGACGTTGCAGGAGCAGACGATCACGAATGCCGGCCTCCGGCCACGCGCATCTGCGTCTCTTCGCCCTCAGCGCGGCGCAGGCGGACGATGACCTCGACCGAGGAGATCTCCATGCCCTCGGGCGCGTCGGGCAGGCCGGCGACCTGGATGGTCGAGCCGGGGATGTCGACGACCGTCTCGTCCTCTTCGTTGTAGAAGTGGTGATGCTCGGAGACGTTGGTGTCGAAGAAGGTCTTCGGGCCCGAGACCGAGACCTGGCGCAGCAGGCCTGCTTCCGAGAACTGGCGCAAAGTGTTGTAGACGGTCGCCAGCGAGAGCGGCTCGCGGGCGCGGATCGCCTCCTCATAGAGCATCTCGGCGGAGACGTGGCGGTCGCCCTTGGCGAAGAGCAGCCAGCCCAGCGCCATGCGCTGGCGCGTCGGACGCAGGCCGGCCGTGCGGAGCCGGGACTTCACGGCGCTGATCGGGCACGAGGTCGGGCTCTTCTGCGGCCACGGAATATGATCTGGCTGGATGCGGGCCTGACCCGCAGCCGTCACTGGCACAGTGGCCTTGGGGGGTGAAACGCTCATCGCAAACGCCTTCCGACAGTGCCGGTTGTCCGGCCCGTAGTTTAGAAAACATCTAAACTACTGATATTGTTATTATATTTGGCGTATGGCGGCCGGGATGTCAATCTGGGTGGCTGCGGCATTCCGCATCAGTGGCGTCAGCCCGCCCATGCGTCGGGCGCGTGTTTAGTGCCGGAAATGACGGTGGCCGGTGAAGACCATGGCGAGGCCGGCCTCGTCGGCGGCCCTGATGACCTCGTTGTCGCGCATCGAGCCGCCGGGCTGGATCACCGCCGTCGCGCCGGCCTCGGCCGCCGCCAGCAGGCCGTCGGCGAAGGGGAAAAAGGCGTCAGACGCCACGACCGAGCCCCTGGCGAGGCTTTCGGGCGCGCCCGAGGCCTTCGCGGCTTCCGCCGCCTTCCAGGCGGCGATGCGGGAGGAATCGACACGGCTCATCTGGCCAGCCCCGATGCCGACCGTCGCGCCGCCCTTCGCATAGACGATGGCGTTCGACTTGACGTGCTTGGCGACGCGGAAGGCGAAGCGCAGATCGGCGAGCTCGGCCTCGCTTGGCTGGCGGCTGGTGACGACCTTCAGCGTCATGTCGTCGACGACGGCGTTGTCGCGGGCCTGGGCAAGGAAGCCGCCCGAGACGGTGCGCAGCGAGAGGCCTCCGCTGCGCACATCAGGCAGGCCGCCGGTCAGCAGCAGGCGCAGGTTCTTCCTGGCGGCGATCAGCGCGATCGCCTCCTCGTCGGCGTCGGGCGCGATGATGACCTCGGTGAAGATCTCGACGATCCGCTTCGCCGCCGCCGCATCGAGCTTTCGGTTGAGCGCGACGATGCCGCCAAAGGCTGAGGCCGGGTCGCAGGCCAGCGCCCGCTCATAGGCCGCGCCGAGATCGACGCCGGTTGCGACGCCGCAGGGATTGGCGTGCTTGACGATGACGCAGGCGGCGCTGGCGGCGGGATCGAACTCTGCGACGCATTCGAAGGCGGCGTCGGTGTCGTTGATGTTGTTGTAGGAGAGCTGCTTGCCCTGCACCTGCCGCGCGGTCGAGACGCCCGGCCGCTGCTCGGGCGTGCGGTAGAACGCAGCCCATTGATGCGGGTTCTCGCCATAGCGCAGCGTCTCGGCGAGCGCGCCGCCGAGCGCGCGGTAGTCTGGCGAGGTCTCGCCGAGTTCGTTCGCGAACCAGTTCGAGATCGCCGAATCATAGGCCGCCGTGCGGGCATAGGCCTTCTGCGCGAGTTTTTTGCGGAGAGTCAGCGTGGTCGCGCCGCGCTGGGCATCGAGGTCGTCGAGCACGGCGGCGTAGTCCGAAGCATCGACCACCACAGCGACGTCGTTATGGTTCTTGGCGGCGGCGCGGATCATCGCCGGCCCGCCGATGTCGATGTTCTCGATGCAGTCGTCGTAAGACCTGCCGGCCGCGACCGCCGCCTCGAAGGGGTAGAGATTGACCACCAGAAGGTCGATCGGCGCGATGCCGTGCCCGATCATCGCGGCCTGGTGCTCGGGATGGGAGCGGATCGCCAGCAGCCCGCCATGCACCTTGGGATGCAGCGTCTTGACCCGCCCGTCCATCATCTCGGGAAAGCCGGTCAGGTCGGAGATGTCGGTGACCTGCAGCCCGGCCTCGCCGAGCGCCTTCGCGGTGCCGCCGGTCGAGACCAGCGCGATGCCGAGCCGGTGCAAGGCGCGGGCGAAATCGACGAGCCCGGTCTTGTCCGAGACGGAAAGGAGGGCGCGTTCGACGCGGCGAAGCTCTGTCGGCATCGGGTCAGGTCCGGGCTGGAAACGAAAAGGAATGATGCCGCGCGAGCTATCATGCTGCGCCGCATAAGCAAAGCGCCGCGCCGCGACGCGGTCAGGCGTCGGGCGTCGGCATCGCGTCCGGTTCGGGAACGAGCGGATGGGCCGAGAACAGGCCTTGCACCCGCGCGAAGCGCCAGGCGATCCGCGGCGTCTCGACTGCGTCGAAGGCGACGACGAGCTGTTCGCTGCGGCGTCGGCTGTCGGCGGCGGCGAGGAAGATGCTCTCCTCGATCGCGACGGGAAGGCCGGTCGCCCCGAAACTCCAGACCTCGCCCGACGCCAGCGTCAGCAGCGCCCCCGTCCCGTCGCTGGTCAGGCTCGCCCTGACGGCGGGATGCAGGTGGAAGCGCGCCAGGGCAGGCATCGTCTCGCGGTTGACCGGCAGGGTGATCTCGTCCTCGCCATCGAGGCCCGCGCCGTCGCGCGCCAGCAGCAGCCGGCGGGTCTGGACGGCGCCCAGCCTGCGCTTGTAGCCGTCATGGCTCGCCACCCATTCATGGCCCTCGGCGGTGTCCTGCCGGGCGACGCGGACATCGCTCGGGCCCGCCATGATGCGCCGCTCGCCGAGCACGAGACCGAAATCGGCGCTGGAGCGTTCGTCGAGCTCGATGGTGGAATGCGCCGCCGTGCTGCGCGCGGCGAGCCGCAGTTCGGCCGAGCCGTAGCGGCTCGCACCGCAGTTCACGACGATCCGGTCCGGCCCGCTGGAGAACTCGAAGGCGAGGCAGCCGGCATGGGCCTCGACCGAATGCGCGCCGCGCGGGGCAGCGCCCGCATCGACCACGACGATGGCCCGCCCGCCGGTGATGCGGCTGTAGCCGGAATAGGCTGCGTGCTCGATCGGCCGCGCGCGGGCGTCGTCATAGGCGGCCAGCGTCGCCATCAGGTCCGGCGGGGTCGAGCCCATGCCGTTGAACAGGGCCAACGCCCCGTCGCCATGCCGGAACAGCCGAAGATGCGGCATCATCCGCTCGATCGCCATGATGACGCCGCGCGGCGGCTCCATGCCGCGCGCAGCAAAAGTCTCGCGTAGCGGCAACAGATCGAGCAGCAATTCGATCAGGAGGCGCGGATTGCGGCTGAGATGGCCGCCATCGGGCAGGATCTGGTGGTCGAGTTCGTCCGACAGCGCCAGCTCGAAACGCCGTAGCCGGCGCTCCTGGCGGTCGAGGCAGATCGCGGCGAAGGTGACGGCGATCAGCACCTGCAGCTTTGCCACCCCCTCGACCGCCCCCGACAGCTCAAGCGTCAGCCTCTCCGTCAGGCGCGAGACATGGCCGACGAAGCGCTCGTAGAAGACATGGTCGGCCCCCTCCAGCAGCAATGGCGAATGCGACAGGAAGGCGATCAGCCGCCGCGCCGCGACCGCCGGACGCCGTGCGATCTCCGCCCGGTCGCGCCGCTTCTGGATGAAGTCTCCGACCAGCGCGCGGGCGTTGGCGCGGGCGATCGCGGTGTCGGCCGCTCGCATATGGCGCAGCCAGCCGAAGCCGTGCAGAACCTCGGCCCAGGCCTCGCTCGGCGGCCTGGCGTCGAAAGGCGAATCGCCATGGCTCCGCAGGGTCCGCCCGGCGAAGGCGAAATAGCCGGAATAGATGTCGGTGGCCGTAGTCGGATCGGCGGTCCGCAGGTCGTGTGGCGCAAACAGCAGCCGCGAGGCGGGAGCCTTGCCGAACGGCCACAGGCGATGCGCCGCGCCGACGAACTGGCCGCGCGTGCGTCGCGCCGCCCGTCCGATCGCTGCGCCGGCAAGCCCCCTTCGCTCAGACCAGCCGCTCAATGCTCCCGAAAGCCCCATCCCCAAGAGCATGATGCCGAAAAACGGGAACCGCTTTATCGACCGCATCATGCCCCGACGCTTACTCTCGCAGGGTTTTCCCGAGCCCTGCGATTCCCCATCCCGTCATAGCCTGATCAGGCGGCAGGCGTAAAACCCCGCCCAGCCGGAAAGGCGGGGAGAGACGCCCGCCAGCTGATGCGGCAGCGTCCGCAGATCGCCATTGGCGTCGATCGCGTCGGAAACGCCGCCGATCTCGTCAGGCGTGATCGGCTGGCGGCGGAAATCGGGATTGGCCGCGAGAAAAGCCGCGATCTGCTGCTCGCCCTCCTGGGGCTCCAGCGAGCAGGTGCAGTAGACCAGCCGGCCGCCGGGCTTCGTCAGCCGGGCTGCCGCTTCCAGCAGGCGGGCCTGAAGCGCTGCGAGCTTGTCGCGGTCTTCGGGGCTCTTGGTCCAGGCGACGTCGGGGTGGCGGCGGATCGTGCCGGTGGCGCTGCAGGGCGCGTCGAGCAGGACGGCGTCGAAAGGCTCGGCCTGCCAGAGGCTTGCGTCCTTCGTGACGATCTCGGCGGTGAGGCCCAGCCTTGTCAGGTTCTCGCGCAGGCGGCGCAGGCGCGGCCCCGAGCGGTCGACGGCGGTGACGCTCGCGCCCATCGCCGCGATCTGGGCGGTCTTGCCGCCGGGCGCAGCGCAGAGATCGGCGACGCGCTCGCCGGGTTTGGGCGCGAGCAGCAGCGCCGGCAGGGCGGCGGCGGCGTCCTGCACCCACCAGGCGCCCTCGTCGAAGCCCGGCATGGCGGTCAGGGCGCCGCGCTCGCGCAGCCGCACCGAGCCGGTCGGCAGGCGCAGGCCGTCGAGACGCTCCGCCCAGCCCGCTGCGTCGTCCTTGACAGAGAGATCGAGGGACGGCTCGTCGCGGTGGCTTCTGGCGATCGCGGCCGCAATCTCCTCGCCGTAAGCGTCGCGCCAGCTCTCGCTCAGCCAGTCCGGCACGTCGAGGAAAAGGTCGGCCCCGGCCCCGGCCAGGATGGCGTCGCGTTCGCGGGCGAGGCGGCGCAGCAGCGCGTTGCCGAGCGCGACATAGCGCGAGGAGCGCGCATCCTCGTGGAGATGGCGGATGGCGAGATCGACCGCCGCGTGGTCGGGCACGTCAAGGAAGAGAATCTGGGCGGCGGCCGCGACCATGATCGGCTCGAACGGGCCGGAATTGCGCGGGCTGCCGCGCTCGAGCCTGGCGTTGATCGCGTGCTGGATCGTGCCGAGCCGCCGGAAGGCGGTGATCGCGATGGCGCGCGCCAGCCCCGCATCGGCGGCGTCGAGCCCGAAATCTGGTGCGAGCCGCTCATAGGTCTCGTCGAGCGCGAGCTTCGCCCGCAGCACCTCGTCGATCAGCGTCGCCGCGAGCCGCCGCGCCGGCAGGCCCGGCGCGGGTCCGGCCGTGTCGGGCTTCGCTTCGCTTGCGCTCTCCCGCGCCTGTTCCGGTCGCGCCATCTCAGCCCCAGGGTCGGGGCTGGTTGCCGCCCTGGCCGGCCCAGGGGTTTGACGAAGCCTGGCTCGTGAAGCCGCCTGCCGAGCGGCCGACGCCCATGAGGTGGGCCTGCGCCATCAGCGCCGCGATGCGGTTGCCGGTGTCGGGATGTGTCGAGAACAGGGAATCCATGCCGCCTCCGGTGAGGGGATTGATGATGAACATGTGCGCCGTAGCAGGCTTGGCCTCCGCCGTCTCGTTGGGAATGTGCGGCACGGCGCCGGCGATCTTGGCGAGCGCGTCGGCGAGCCAGACCGGATTGCCCACGATTTCGCCGCCGAGCTTGTCGGCCTCGTATTCGCGCGAACGCGAGATCGCCATCTGGATCACCATCGCAGCCAGCGGGGCGAGCACGGTGATCAGGATCTGGATGATGAAATTCGGCCGGTTTTCCCGCGAGCCGAACATCATGCCGAACGTGGCCAGCGACGAAATCGCGCCCGCCATGGTCGCGGTGATCGTCATGGTCAGCGTGTCGTGATTCTTGATGTGGGCGAGCTCGTGCGCCATCACGCCGGCGAGTTCCTCATAGGTCAGCGTCCGCATGATGCCGGTCGTCGCCGCCACCGCCGCGTTCTCCGGATTGCGGCCGGTAGCGAAGGCGTTGGGCTGGTCCTCGTGGATCAGATAGACGCGCGGCATCGGCATGTTGGCGCGCGCGGCGAGGTCGCGCACCATGCCGTAGAGCTCGGGAGCGCTGGCCTCATCGACCTCCTGCGCGTTGTGGGCGGCGAGCGCGAGCTTGTCGGAGTTCCAGTAGCTGAACAGGTTGGTCGCGGCCGCGATGGCGAGCGCGACAGCTGCGCCGCTCGCGCCGCCGAGCAGATAGCCGACGGCTCCAAACAGCGCGGTCAGGCCGGCCATCAGGATGCCGGTGCGGACATAGTTCATGGGTCTCCCCTGCTTGTCTTGAGCCGGGGCGGCTTTCGCCTCTCCCCTTGTCGGTTCCTGCGCCTTATGTGGTGAAGGCATAGCCGCTCCCGCAAGGGAGTCCGCCACGAGGGGATATTGAAGACGCCATGGCCAAGGATCCGACCCCATCCCAACCAGGCAGCGAGCCGCGACGCAAGCCGCTTTCGCCCGCCGCCGAGCGGGCCCTGGCTGAAGCGGAAGCCCGTCGCGCCGAGATCGACGCGCGCGCGGCCGAGTTGGCGCGCGAACGCGAGATCAACGGCCGGGGCGGGCTGGAGCCGGGGCGCTACAACGACTGGGAGGTCAAGGGCCTGACCAGCGACTTTTGAACGCTCAGCGGTCGCGGCGGATGATCGTGGCGAACAGCGCGACGCCGGCGCTCACCAGGAGCCGGCAGGGCCCAGCCGTCTCGATCCGGAGCGCGTCGCCGGCTTCGATCGCAAAGGCATGGCCACCCGCCTCGCCGCTGACGTCGCCATCGGGCGCATAGACCAGATGCAGGGCCGGCCGCATGTCCGCCGGCTCTCCTGACCTGAGCACGTCAAGGGCGATGTCGCAAAGCGCCCGCTCCGCGATCAGGTTCACGACCTCGACCGGGCCATGTTCCAGCCGCGTCACGATCGGCGTGCCGCCGTCGTATCGCACCGGGCGAAGCGGCTCGCGCAGGTCGATCTCGCTATCGGGAGTCGCCAGAACGAGGCCCCGGCCGGCGATCACGACCTGCAGGCGTTCATAGCCGGTCAGGTCGGAAAAGGGGCCGGGCGCGACGATCTGCGTGCGGCCGAGCCGCCAGATGACGCCGTCCCAGGCGCCGGGCGCGATGTCCGGCCGATAGCAATCGGCGATGTCGGTGCTGACCCCGCCGCCGTTCTTCCACGGGGTGCGGCGAAAACCGCTCGCCGGAAGCGCGGTCAGGAGCGGCGCGCTCACGATGCAGCTGCGTCGATCGGATTGCCATCGACGCTGGCGATCCAGGCCAGCGCCTCGGGCAGGGTCGCGAAGACCGGGCCGTGGCGCAGCTTGTCCTCTTCCTCGGTCAGGCCGAAGCGGATGCCGTAGCCGTCGCTGTCTCGTCTGATCGCGATGAAGCGCGGGCGCTCGGTTGGGCCGTTCTGGGGCGGCTTGGACTGCAAACTGGATAACTCCGACGCGGCCGAAACTCAGGCCGATCACATCCCCATGAGGACACGCTTAGCCGCATAGCGGTCACGCGCTGTCGGCGCAACAGCATCGGACATATTGCACATGTCCTCTCATGCGGCCCGCCTCGGCTCTCGCCGTCTCGGTACTTGCCGTCTCGGTACGTGTCGCCTCAGCTCTTGCCGCCTCAGCTCTTGCGCCCCTCGAGCTGGGCCTTCAGCGCGGCCAGCTTGGCGAAGGGCGAATCCGGGTCGGGCTCGCGGTCGGCCGGGCGGGGTCGCGCCGGCTGCACGAAACGCTCGGCGTTGCGTTCGTCGCGGCGCGGCCCGCCGGGACGGCCGTCGCGTTTGAAGTCCGGCCTCGGCCCGCGCCCCTGCTCGGGACGGCCCTGGTCGGGCCGGCCGCTGCGTGCCGGACGGTCCTGACGCGGCTGGTCCGGACGGGGACCGTCCGGAGGCGGCCGGTCGTCGCGACGCGGCGGACCGTCGGGCCGCGGCGCGGCGGCGTCGGTCACTGGCGAGGCTTCAACGCCGACCGCCATGGCCGGGGCAGGAGGACGGTTGCCGCCATCGCGCCTGCGGTCGTCGCGGTTGGGGCGGCGTCCGCCGGGCTGGCGTTCACCGGGCGCGCCGTCGCGCGGCTGGCCTTGCCGGGCATTGTCTGGCCTGCGGCCGGCGTTGTCAGGCCTGCGGCCGCCCTGGGCGCGATGCGGCCGCCAGACCTCGATCAAATCGGGCTCGGCAGGTGCTGCGACAGGGGCTGCGGCGGCGATAGCGGCTTCGGTCGCAGCAGCATCGGCCATTGGCGCATCGGTCTTGATCGCCTCGCCCGTTTCCGCTTCGGCCGGAGCCTCGTCCGCCATCGGCAGAGACGACATCAGGTCGGCCGGGACCGGCCCGGACGCGGGCTCTGGCGCGGGCTCGGGAGTCAGCTCGGTCTCGGTCAGGATCGGCGCGTCGGCGGTCTCGGCGGCCGGCTGCTCGACGACCGGCTTTTCGGCCGGGGCTTGCCCATCCGTCGAGGTTTCCGTGACAGCGTCGCTGGCGAAAGGCGTATCCGCCGATTCGGCGTCGGCGGCGACGGGCGCAGACTCGCCGCCCTCGTTCAGCGCCGCAAGCGGATCGACGGGGGCCTCGGCGACGGGTTCGGCGGCCACGACCGAAGCCGGGGGGACAGCCAGCGGCACGGTGATCGCGGGGCCCGGGCGCTTGACGGCGTTATAGCCGAGCGAACGCAGGATCGAGGCGAAATCCTCGCCGGCGCAGCCGACGAGCGAGGTCATCGCGCCGGTTGCGACGAAGCCGTCCTGGTCGGCCGCGCCGGCCGGCGGCGGCCCTTGAGTCAGGCCCGGGCGATAGGCGATCGCCGGGCGGATCAGATCGGCCAGGCGCTCCAGAATGTCGACGCGCACGGCGCGCTCGCCGCAGACGCGGTAGCCGGCGGCGCGGTAGAGCCCCTTGGGGATCGCCTTGTCGACCGGAAACGAGGTCCGACCCGACGAGGCCAGATGAGCGATGTCGTCGAGGCCGGTGAGGTCCGGCCCGCCATGCTTCAGCGCCCAGAGCTGGGCTGCGAGCGCACGCGGCGCGGGCTTGAGCAGCGCCGGCACATAAAGGTGGAACGCCCCGAAGCGGACGCCGAGATTGCGAAGCGCGGCGCGGCCCTCCTGGTCGAGCGCCTTCATCTCCTCGCCGACCTTGGCGCGTTCGAGCACGCCAAGCGATTCCGCCGTCTGGAAGGCGATGCCGCGCGCGATGCCGGTCGCGGTCGTCGCGGTCTCGAGAAGCTGGAGCGGCCCGAGCAGCCTGGTGACATGGTTCTTCAGCCAGAGGTTCAGCCGCGCCTCGACCTGCTCGCGCGCCGGCCCCGTCAGGTGCTCTTCGACAAGAAGCCGCAGGCGCGGCTCGATCGCCTTCTCGCCGGCGGTCAGGCGCGCCACCGGCTCGCCGATCCAGCGCAGCAGGCCGTCATGGGAGAGCACGAAGGCGTCGTCGCCGGCGAGCGCGACACGCGCCGCGCGCGCCTCGATCTCGCTGGCCAGCGCCTTCATCGCCGCCATGTTCAGGGCTTTCGCCTCCGGCCCGCCGGCCTTCGGGTCCGCGGTGAAGCGGAATCCCTGCAGCATTCCGACGTGCTGGCCCTCGACGAGCACGTCGCCCGCCGTGGTGACCTCAGCCTCCAACATCACATTCTCCCGCAAACGACGCATCAGCACACTCGTGCGCCGATCCACGAAACGGCTGGCGAGCCTCTCGTGCAAAGCGTCCGACAATCTGTCCTCTACAAGACGCGCCACCCCCTGCCAATGCTCGGGATCGGGCAACCAGTCGGGACGGTTCGCGACGAAGGTCCATGTCCTGACCTGCGAAATCCGCGCCGAGAGCGTGTCGATCTCGCCATCGGTGCGGTCGAGCGCCGCCAGCTGGGCGCGGTACCAGTCGATGTCGAGCCGGCCGTGGCGCATCAGCCGCAGATAAAGCGTCGTCGCCAGATCCGCGTGCTGGGCTGGCGCGATCTTGCGATAATCGGGAAGGCCGCAGACCTCCCAGAGCCGCTCGACGGCGGGACGCCCCACGGCCAGCGCCTTGATCTCGGGGTCGCGCGCCAGGATTTCGAGCGTCGTCTGGTCCTCGGCGATCAGCGCGCGAGTCAGCCCCTGCTCGGTCGGCTGGACGTTCAGACTGTCGAGCAGGCTCTCGACCGAGCGGAGATCGAGATCGGTGTTGCGCCATTGCAATTGCCGCAGCGGCTCGAAGCGGTGGTTCTCGATCGCCTCGACCAGTTCGGCCTCGAAAGGCGGGCAGCGGCCCGAGGTCCCGAACGTGCCATCGCGCAGATGCCGGCCGGCGCGGCCGGCGATCTGGCCGAACTCGGCGGGGTTGAGCGTGCGGAACTGGTGGCCGTCGAACTTCTTGTCGGCGGCGAAACCGATATGGCTGACGTCGAGGTTGAGCCCCATGCCGATCGCGTCTGTGGCGACGAGATAATCGACGTCGCCGGACTGGTAGATCTCGACCTGCGCATTTCGCGTGCGCGGGCTCAGGGCGCCCAGCACCACGGCGGCGCCGCCCTTCTGCCGGCGGATCAATTCGGCGATGGCGTAGACCTCCTCGACCGAGAAGGCGACGATGGCCGAGCGCGGGGCTAACCGCGTGATCTTGCGGTCGCCGGCGAAGAGAAGCTGCGACAGGCGCGGCCGCGTGACGACGTTGACGCCCGGCATCAGCCGCTCGATCAGCGGGCGCATGGTGCCCGCCCCGATCAGCATGGTCTCGGCCCGGCCGCGCCGGTTCAGCAGCCGGTCGGTGAAGACATGGCCGCGGTCGAGGTCGGCGGCGAGCTGGATCTCGTCGATCGCGACGAAATCGACCGCGAGATCGCGCGGCATCGCTTCGACCGTGCAGACCCAGAAGCGCGGCCGCGCCGGCTTGATCTTCTCCTCGCCGGTGACGAGCGCGACCGCCTCGACGCCGGCCTTCTCGACCACGCGCTGGTAGACCTCGCGCGCCAGCAGGCGCAGCGGCAGGCCGATCATCCCGGTGGGATGGGCTGCCATGCGCTCGATGGCGAGATGGGTCTTGCCTGTGTTGGTCGGCCCCAGCACGGCGGTGACGCCAAGACTGCGGACTGAGGGCGGCAGGGAACGAAAGGAAATCAAGACGCCGCCAATCTGTGGACCGGCCGCCGGGCCGCCGGCAGCTTATCGGGAACGGAACGAGTCCGGAACGAAAACGGCCCGAATCGCTGACTCGGCCAGAATCGGGATTCGTTCTCCTCGCGTAGCCGTCACCCTCTAGCTAGGGAGCGCAGTGGACGAAGCGAAGGGCGCGGATCAAAGATCGCCAAAGACCTCGCTGAAAATCTCCGCCGCCTCGTCGGGCGCCTCGACATGGACGAAGTGCCCGGCGCTTTCGCAGAAGCTGACCTCCGCATCGTCGAAATGCTCGGGCACGAAGGCGGCCCATTCCGATTTCAGGATCGGGTCGTGCCGGCCCCAATGCACGCGCGTCGGCTGGTGAATCTTGACCGACGGCGTCGGGTGGCCGTCGATCGCGGCGAGGCGGGCGGCGTTCTGGCTGCGATACCAGTCGAAGCCGCCGCGCCAATTGCCCGGCTTCATGAAATTGTCGAGCCACATCTCGAAGACCGGGTCGAAGGCGTCCTTACGGTGGCACCAATGCGTCAGGAAATGGCGCAGATAGAGCGCGCCCGCCGCGCGGTTCAGGCCGACCAGCGCCTCGGCCAGCGGCAATTGCTGAAAAGACTGGTACCAGATCTCGTTGACATGGCCTTCATGAACCCAGCGTCCCGCCACGCTCGGCGTCGGGCAGTTGAAGAACAGCAGCCGCTCGACGGCCTGCGGATGCCGCCGCGCCAGCGCCTGGGCGGCATAGCCGCCGACATCGTGTCCGACGACGCCGACGCTATCGAGTCCCAGCGCGGCGATGAGCGCCGCCATGTCGTCGCCATGGCAGTTCGCGCCGGCGTCGCTGCGCGGGCCGGCCGATTTGGCGCTGTCGCCAAAGCCGCGCAGATCGGGCGCGATCAGGCGGAATTCGCCATGCAGCCGGTTCATCATCGGCAGCCAGGTCGCCCAGAATTCTGGCCAGCCGTGGAGCAGCAGGACGGCGGGTCCATCGCCGACTTCGGCGACATGCAGGGTCGTATCGCGCACCGCGATCTGGCGATGGCGCAATCCGGGCGGGGCGGAAAAGTCGCTGGTCATCTCGGGCTTCCGGCGCAGGCGTGGCGCGCCTATCGTAGCGGCAGGGTCCGGCAAACCGCAATGAACGCCGTGCAGGGCGTGAGACGATGCGCGCATGCCGGATTTCGCCGCATCGGCGCGCCGGCGAAAGACGCGCGGCCCTAGTTGCGCTTCGCCGCGCTCGCGGTCACGCCGGGATCGACCTTGAAGCTCGAGGCCTCGATCACGGCGGTGCCGATCATGGTCCTCACCGAGATGCGGACCGGGACCATGACGTTGGTGCCAGCCACGGGGGCGAGCCAGGCGCTGATGTCCCTGTTCTCGGCCATGAACTTGGTGGCGGGCCGCTGCGACCGGTGACCGGCGATCGGGACATAGCGCGCCTGGCAGATCGCGACAGGGCCGCTATAGCCCTCCATCGTCATCTTGCGCGTGCCAGCATGACTGAGCTTGATGTCGTAGCGCGCCGCGCCGTCGAAGATCTGGAGCGTGCGGTTGCAGGCGGCGTTAAGGCCGCCCTTGCCGCTGACGGGCATCAGGAACGCGCTGAGCGGATCAACGATGTTGCGCTTGTGCGCGTCGGTCAGCGGCACGCGGTCGGCCTTGGCGTCGATCGGCGGAGCGATCTCGACCGCCTGCACCGAACCGCCGCCGATCGCCATCCGGACGGTGCGGCTTTCGCTGGAGCTGGCCGAACTGATCGCGAAGCTGGCCGGCGAGGGCCTGGCCCCGCCGAGCGAGCCCTTGGCCTCGCCAGAGCCGCGCCCGCCCGTGACGCCGCCGATCAGGCCGGTGAGCCTCGCCGCGACGTCGAGAGAATAGCTGTCGGATTCGATGCCGCCGCTGAGGCTGGCGGTGCCGAGCGACAGGCCGAGCAGGGAGACATCGTATTTCGCGTCGATCGAGGCCGCGCGGGCCGGCAAGACCATTATGGCGGCAGCCAACGCTCCGGCCAGGGACGCTGCGATGGCGGATGTCATCCGTATTCTCCGGGATTCAGTTCAGGTGTCTGGATGCCTTGCGAATCGGTCCGAATCGTGACCGGTTTCGACTCGCTTGACGAGTGGCGGGAAGGCCACGCTCCCGGGCGCTGTTCCCCGGGCCCGCTCCCGCGGCCGTCGCGACGGCTCGGCCGCAGAGCGTCCTTGACGCGTCGGGACGGCTTGGGTATAGACCCGCCATTCAATTTGACCTCCGGCGCTGGGTTCCGGCACGTCGCGTGTCGGCTTTATCCGTTTGGCGCAACGGTTGCACTGCTCAAGGAAGAACGACATGGCCCGCCGTTGCGAACTGACCGGGAAAGGCACCCTGACCGGGCACCTCGTCAGCCACTCGAACCGCAAGACGAAGACGGTCTTCCGTCCCAACCTCGTCAATGTGACGCTGCAGTCCGATGCGCTGGGCCGTTCGGTGCGCCTGCGCGTTTCGGCCAATGCGCTGCGCACGGTCGATCATCGCGGCGGTCTCGACGCCTTTCTGGCCAAGGCCCCGGCCGGCGACCTCTCGACCGGCGCGCTGACCCTGAAGCGCGACATCGAGAAGAAGCTCGCCGCCGTCTGAGCGGGTTTCGTTTCGCCGGAATGAATGAAGCGGCCGCGAGGCCGCTTTTTTTGTGTCGAGCTATCGGTCGGGAAGGCGCGATCAGCGGCGCGGGCGCAAACTGCGGGGATGACGACATGCAAAAGGCCGCTTGCGCGGCCCTCGGTCGATCATAATGCTTGCGACGTCCGAAGCGCCGGTATGTCCTGGAGCGGGAGAAGGGATTCGAACCCTCGACCCCAACCTTGGCAAGGTTGTGCTCTACCCCTGAGCTACTCCCGCATCAGGACATGCTGCCGCCGTTTCCGGCGCGAGGCCGGCTTATTGCCCCAAAGCCGCAGGCAGCGCAAGCGCCTTGTTGGCTCCGGCGTGTTGAAATTGTTATGCGGCTTGCTCACACAGGCGCGCAACGCCGTCCAAGCCACGATCGACCAGCTTCCAGACCTCATCAACGACCATGACCGCTCCGCTGACGCCCGACGAACTCTGCGCCCATCTCGCCGCGCGGGGCCTGCCCTTCCACCGCATCGACCACGACGCCGTCTTCACGGTGGCCGAATCGGCCGGCCGGCGCGAGGGGATGACCGGCCTGCACACCAAGAACCTGTTCCTGAAGGACAAGACGGGCCGGCTCTTCCTCGTCTCGGCCCGCGAAAACGCCCGCATCGACCTGAAGCGCCTGCATGAGACGCTTTGTGCGAGCGGCCGGCTCTCCTTCGGCTCGGCAGAGGCGCTGATGGAGAATCTCGGCGTGACCCCGGGCTCGGTCACGGCCTTCGCCGTCATCAACGACCGCGCCGGCGCGGTGACCATGGTGCTCGACCGCAATCTGACGACCGGCGAGCCGGTCAACTTCCACCCGCTGATCAACACCGCGACCCTGCGGATCGCGCGCGACGACATGCTGGCCTTTCTGCGCGAGACCGGCCATGAGCCTCTGGTCGTCGATTTGCCCGTACCGCACGATGGACAGAACGGCTGAGCCTACCCATCTAAGAACCGATGTCGAACTGCCGCGACAGATCGGCACGCCGATTTCAGACGCTAGCGATTGCGACGAAGGACGACCCATGCTGGGCACAGACGCCGCGGCCGACCAGTCCGGCCTGATCAAGGACACGACGACTCAAGGATTTCGGCAGGACGTCGTCACCGAATCGATGACGCAGCCCGTGCTGGTCGATTTCTGGGCGCCATGGTGCGGCCCCTGCAAGCAGTTGACCCCGGTGATCGAGAAGGTCGTCAGGGACGCCAAGGGCAAGGTCAAGCTCGTCAAGATGAATATCGACGAGCATCCGCAGATCCCGGGCCAGCTCGGCATCCAGTCGATCCCGGCCGTGATCGCCTTCAGGCAGGGGCAGCCGGTCGACGGGTTCATGGGCGCTCAGCCCGAAAGCCAGGTCAAGGCCTTCGTCGAGAAGCTGGTCGGCCCCGTCGGTCCCGGCGCGACCGAGGAGCTGGTCGCCGCTGGGCAGGCCGCCGCCGAGGCCGGCGACGCCGCCGGCGCGAGCGAGCTCTTCGCGGGCGTGCTTGAGCTGGAGCCTGACAACCTCGCAGCCATCGCCGGCCTCGCCCGCCTGCATCTCGACATGGGCGATCTCGAAGGGGCCAGGGGCATCCTCGCCATGGCGCCGGAAGCCAAGGCGGCCGATCCCGCCATCGCAGCCGTCCGCGCCGCGATCGACCTCGCCGAGCAGGCCGCCGATCTGGGCGACACCGCCGAGCTCGAGGCGAAGGTCGCGGCGAACCCGAAGGACCACCAGTCGCGTTTCGATCTCGCCGTGGCGCTCAACGCCCGCGACCGGCGCGAGGAGGCGGTCGATCACCTGATCGCCATCATCAAAGCCGACCGGGCCTGGAACGACGACGGCGCGCGCAAGCAGTTGCTGCAGTTCTTCGAGGCCTGGGGCCCGATGGACGAGCACAGCATGGCCGGCCGCCGCAAGCTCTCGACGCTGCTGTTCTCGTAACCGACAAGGAAAGACGCGCAATGGGCATGAACGCCGTCTACAACGGAGCCGAGGATTGCCCGCTGGTGATCCCGGTCTTCCCGCTGGCCGGCGCCCTGCTCCTGCCGCGTGGGCAGATGCCGCTCAATATCTTCGAGCCGCGCTATCTCGCCATGATCGACGATGCGATCCGCACCCACCGGATCGTCGGCATCATCCAGCCCGAGCCGGAGAGCGGCCGGCAGACCAGCGCGCCGGGCCTGCTCCAGATCGGCTGCATCGGCCGCATTACCCAGTTCGCCGAGACCGGCGACGACCGCTACATCCTGACGCTCACCGGGATCAGCCGCTTCCGGCTCGTCGACGAATTGTCGGTGACGACGCCCTACCGCCAGGCCCGAATCTCCTATGACGACTTCGCCATCGACTTCACGGCCCGCGCCGGCGAGGACGAGGTCGACCGCAACGGCCTGCTCAAGGCGCTGCGCGCCTTCGCCAAGGCCAACGACCTGAAGATCGACTGGAAGGGCGTCAACGAGGCCCCCAACGAGGCGCTGGTCAACGCGCTGGCGATGATGTGCCCCTTCGGCCCGCGCGAGAAGCAGGCCCTGCTCGAGGCGCATGACCTTCGCACCCGCGCCGAAGTGCTGGTCGCGATCACCGAGATCGAGCTGGCGCGCGGCGGCGGCGACCCCGAGACGACGCTTCAGTGAGCGCGGCAGGCAGCCCCCCCGCCGCCTACCCCCCGCGCCGCGCGGTCACGGCCTGGCTGTTCTTCGACTGGGCGGCGCAGCCCTTCTTCACGCTGGTCGCGACCTTCATCTTCGCGCCCTACTTCGCCTCGGCGCTGGCGGCCGACCCGGCCCAGGGCCAGGCGCTGTGGGGCTACGCCACCGGTTTCGCCGGGCTGTGCATCGCGCTGCTCTCGCCGGTGCTGGGCGGCGTCGCCGACCGGACGGGCCCGCGCAAGCCCTGGATCGCCGGCTTCGGCCTGCTGCTGGTGGTCGGCTCCGCACTGCTCTGGTTCGCCGCGCCCGGCGCATCCCACGCCGTGCCGCTGGCGCTCTGCGCCTTCGTGCTGGCGATGATCGGCGCGGAGTTCGCCACCACCTTCAACAACGCAATGATGACGAGGCTTGTGCCGCCGGAGCAACTCGGCCGGCTGTCGGGAACCGGCTGGGCGGTCGGCTATCTCGGCGGGCTGATCGCGCTGGCGATCACGCTCGCGCTGCTCGCCGCCGATCCGACGACGGGAAGGACGCTGATCGGGCTGACGCCGATACTCGGGCTCGACGCCGCGGCGCGCGAGGGGGACCGCTTCTCCGGTCCGCTGACCGCGCTCTGGTTCATCGTCTTCGTCGCGCCGTTGTTCCTGTTCACGCCGGACGCGCCGCGCAGCGGCGTTCCTTTGGCGCAAGCCGCGCGCGGCGGCGTGGCGCAGCTCGCCGCAACCCTGCGCCAACTCGCCGGCTTCGGCTCGCTCGGCCGCTTCCTGCTCGCCAACATGATCTATCAGGACGGGCTGGTCGCGCTCTTCGCGGTTGGCGGCATCTACGGCGCGGGGATGTTCGGCTGGTCGACGATCGAACTCGGCGTATTCGGCATCCTGCTCACGGTGACAGGCACGCTCGGCGCCTGGGCCGGCGGCAAGCTCGACGATCGCATCGGCGGCAAGCCGGTGATCCTCGCTTCGATCGCCTGTCTCCTGCTCGCCTGCCTCGGCATCCTTTCGCTCGGGCGCGAGCAGATCTTTTTCGTCGTCGACACGGGACCGTTCTCGCCGGGCGGCGGACTCTTCGCGTCCCTGCCGGAAAAGGTCTATCTCGGCTTCGGCCTGCTGATCGGCCTCGTCGCGGGCCCGTTGCAGGCCTCCTCGCGCAGCCTGCTCGCCAGATTGGCGCCGGAGGGCCGCGCCGGCGAATTCTTCGGGCTGTTTGCGCTCTCGGGGAAGGTCACGTCCTTCCTGGGGCCGACGCTGGTCGCGCTGGCGACGACGCTCTTCGCCAGCCAGCGCGCGGGCTTGGCCGTGCTGGTGGCGTTCTTTCTGGTCGGGGGCATTCTGCTGGCTGGGGTCAGGGTGAGGAAGGCGTAGGTCGCGGTGTCATCCCGCACGCGCTGCGGCGCGTAGCGCCGCCGCGCAGATGCGGGACCGCAAGACGAGAAGCGTGCCTTCTCCGGATGTCGGTCCCGTGTCTGCACCGCAGCACTTCGCGCCGCGGCGCGCACGGGATGACACCCCCCTTACCGAACCAGGATGTTCCGGAACTGCCAGGGGTCGCTCGCGTCGATATCCTCGGGGAAGAAGCCGGGCCGGCCGTCGAGCGGGGTCCAGTCGGTGTAGTGCCCGGTGACCGGGCCGAGATAGGGCGTCTGCACCGCGAGGCAGCGGCGGAAATCCATCTCGTCGGCCTCGACGATGCCGGCATTCGGGTTCTCCAGCGCCCAGACCATGCCGGCGAGCACGGCCGAGGTCACCTGCATGCCGGTGGCGTTCTGGTAGGGCGCGATCCGCCGGGTCTCCTCGACCGAAAGCTGCGAGCCGTACCAATAGGCCCCGCGCGCATGGCCGTAGAGCAGCACGCCGAGTTCGTCGATGCCGTCGACGATCTCGTTCTCCTCGAGGATGTGGTGCTCCTCCTGCACACGCCCTGCCTGCCCGAACATCTCGTGCAGCGAGAGCACGGCGTCGTTGGCCGGGTGGTAGGCGTAGTGGCAGGTCGGCCGGTAGACCGGCTTGCCGGTCTCGTCGCGCACGGTGAAATAATCGGCGATCGAGATCGACTCGTTATGCGTGACGAGGAAGCCGTATTGCGGGCCGGGCGTCGGGCACCATGACCTGACGCGCGTGTTCGCGCCGGGCTGGAGCAGATAGATCGCGGCCTTGCAGCCGGCCTCGTGCTCGCGGCCGTTTTCCGGCATCCAGGTCTCATGCGTGCCCCAGCCGAGCTCGGCCGGCTGCATGCCTTCGGAAACGAAACCCTCGACCGACCAGGTGTTGACGAAGACCTGCGGCGGCTTTGGATGCTTCGCCCGCTGGGTGTCGCGCTCGGCGATGTGGATGCCCTTCACGCCAACCGCTTCGGCGAGCTTGCCCCATTCGGCGCGGCTCTTCGGCTCGGGCGCCTGCAAGCCGAGATCGGCGGCGATGTTGAGCAGGCCCTGCTTGACGAACCAGGAAACCATGCCGGGATTGGCCCCGCAGCAGGAGACCGCCGTGGTCGTCCCGGGCGGGCGGGCGTGCTTGGCTGCGATGGTGGCCTCGCGCAACGCATAGTTCGAGCGCGCCTCGGGACCCTTGCTGGCGTCGAAATAGAAGCCGACCCAGGGCTCGTTGACGGTGTCGATATAGAGCGCGCCCAGTTCCGAGCAGAACTGCATGATGTCGAGCGAGCCGGTATCGACCGACAGGTTGACGCAGAAGCCCTGGCCGCCGCCTTCGGTCAGCAGGGGCTTCAGCATCTCGCGGTAGTTGTCGCGCGTCACCGCCTGCTGGATGAAACGGATGCCGCGCTCGTCGAGCAGCGCGCGGTCGGCGTCGTCGGGGTCGATCACCACGAGGCGCGAGCGGTCATAGTCGAAATGCCGCTCGATCAGCGGCAGCGTGCCACGGCCGATCGACCCGAAGCCGATCATCACGATGGGACCGGTGATCGTCGCGTGCACGGGCCAGGTTGTCATCGGCAGGGCATCCTTCAGCGGGAGCGTCAAACGCAGGGGTTGCGCGGCTCCTATGGCTGGAACGGCGGGGCGTCAATCGTCGCGTCGGCTTGTGTCATCCGCTTGACGATAGGGGATGCCGCGAAATCACGCACCGGCCGTGCCCTGGACGAAGCCGCATCGCGCCCGCAGGCCGGCCTGCTGCGCGCCCGCGAGCAGGGCAAGCAGCGTCCGCGCCGCGCCCGGCTCGGCTGCGTCGGTCAGGATGCCGGCCGTGTAGAGCGTCGTCAGGTCATGGCCGGGCGGCAGCGCCATCACCAGCATCACGCCCGGCGTGGCGAGGATCTCGGTGACCTGCGTGCAGCCGATGGGACGCCGCTCGGGCGCGCCCGCGAGCGCCGCCATCGCGCTTGCGCCGTTCGGGAACGTCCGCAGCCGCGCAGAGACTTCGTCGATGATGCCGAGCCTGGTCATTACGGATGCGAAGTGGATTCCGGCGGTCGACTGCGTCGCATCGGGCATGTAGATCGCGTCCGACACCAGCAGCGCAGCCTTGAGCGCCTCGCCATCGGTGACGATCGGCGCTCGGTCGGCGTTGCGGACGGCGATCGCGGTTTCGACGCCCCCGAGGGCGGTCAGCGAGTCCGGCCGGGCCAGTCCGGCTCCGGCGAGCGCACGCATGATCGCGTCGGTCAGGATCGCCACGTCTGCCGCCTCGCCGGCCTCCAGCAGCGCCCGCATCGTTCCCACCGCGCCGAACACGCCCTCGATACGCAGGCCGGTCGCCGCCGTGAAATCCGGCTCGAGCGCGCGCACCAGACCCTGCGCCGCGCCGCCGCTGAAGACCTTGAGTGTCGGCAACGCCTACTCCATCGCTGCGATGATGCGCTCGCGCGTGATCGGCATCCGCCGGATCCTGACGCCGAGCGCGTTGTGAATGGCGTTGGCCAGCGCCGCCGCCGTCGGCCCCTGCGCCGCCTCGCCAGCGCCGAGCGGCGGATGCTCCGCGCTCTGCATGATCTCGACCTCGACCATCGGGACTTCGCTGAAGCGCAGGATCGGATAGCTCTCCCAGGAGCGGCTCGTCACCTCTCGCCGCGTGAAGGCGAGCTCCTCCTTCAGCGTCCAGCTTACCGCCTGGATCGCCCCGCCCTCGATCTGGTTGACGACGCCGTCGGGGTTGATCGCCTCGCCGACATCGACCGCGATCCAGAGCCGCGTCGCGCGCGGCTCTTCCTCGACGTCGACCTCGGTGACGACGGCGCACCAGGCTCCCGTGTTCTTGTAGCGCGCCATGGCGAGGCCGCGACCCCGTCCCTCGGGGATTGTCGCGCGGCCCCAATCGGCCATCGCGGCGGCCTGCTCCAGCACAGCCCGCGCGCGCGACTCGGAGAGGTGGCGCAGGCGGAAAGCGAGCGGGTCTTCGCCGCTGTCCAGCGCGAGCTCGTCCATGAAGGATTCGATCGCGAAGACGTTGCCGAACGCGCCGAGCGCCCGCATCGAGGAGGTCCGCAAGGGCATTTCGGTGACGCGGTTCTTGGCGATGGTCCAGCGCGGAAAATCATAGAGCGGCACGGCGTTGCGCTGCGCCCCGCCGCCGCCCGCAAGCGGCGGATCCTGCGCGATGTAGCGCGGGAAGGGCTTTTCCAGATCGAAGGAGGCGAGCAGCGCCGGGCTCGCGGCGCGGCCGGGCCGGCCGACATAGCCATTGCTCCAGATCGTGTGACGCCAGTCGACGAGATCGCCGTCGGCGTCGAGATCGGCCGAGAGTTCGATCGCCATCCCCGCTCCGGCGGGCGAGCAGGCCAGTTCGTCGGCGCGCGACCAGCGCACGCGCACCGGATGTCCCTCGACCGCGCGCGCCAGCAGCGCCGCGTCGAGCGCGACGTCGTCGGCGCCGTTATGGCCATAGCAGCCGGCCCCTTCGGCATGGCTGACCCGGATCGCCTCGGGCGCGAGCCCGAAGACCAGCGCCAGATCGGCGCGCAGGTTGAACACACCCTGGCTGTGCGTCAGCACCTGCAGGATCGGTTCTTTCGATGCGTCCCCGCTCCAATGCGCGATGGCGCAGGACGGCGCGAGCGAGGCATGGGCGAGGAACTGCTTTTCGTAATGCCGCGTGATCGTTCGGCTTGCGGCCGGGCGCATATCGTCGCCGCGCGTATCGACCAGCGAGGCCTCGGCCGGCTGGCTTTTCAGCCAGCCCGGCAGGTCTTGCGGATCTGGCAGCGCGAACCCGCCGGTCCATGACGCAGCCAGGCCCAGCCGGACGAGCGCGGCCTCGGCCTGCGTCTCGGTTTCGCAGACGACGCCGAGGACGCTGCCGTCGCGGACGAGCGCGCGCAGCCCCGGCAGGCCGGCGAGCCGCGCCTCGTCGAAAGCGTCCAGCGCCGCGCCCGGACGCGGCGGGCGCAGCACCCGGCCATGCAGCAGGCCGGGCATGGCGAGATCATGGATGAAGGGCCGCGTGGCGAAGACCTTGCCTGGAATGTCGATGCGCGGCGTCGAGCGGCCGGCGAGCCGGCGCTGTTCCGGCGGCTTTGGCGCGATGGCGGGGTCGGCCTCGCAGGCGAGCGAGACGGACCCTGCAAGCTCCCAATAGCTGGTGGCGAGGTTCCCCGGCCCGGCGATGACGCCGTCCTCGATGCTGAGCGCCTCTGGGGCGACGGAGAACCGCCGCGCCGCCTCGGCCAGGAACAGGCCTCTCACCTGCGCAGTGACGCGCCGTACCGACTGGCCGCAATTGGAGACCGAGAGACTGCCCGAGGTCACGCCCTCATTGGGGCTGAGCGCGGTGCCGGCGGGCACCAGCCTGACGCGCTCGGGCGCGATGTCGAGTTCGTCGGCGCAGATCTGCACCAGCACCGTGAGGATGCCCTGGCCGATCTCGACCTTGCCGGGCGAGAGCGTGACATGACCTTCGGGCGAGACCTCGAGCCAGCGGTCGAGCCGCGGGGTCTCGCGCAGGCCGGTCGGCAAGGCGCTGGCGGTCATGAGGCGGCGGCCCTCGCGGCGGCGGCGCGACGCACCGCCCTGACGATGCGATTATGCGCGCCGCAGCGGCACAGATGCGGATCGAGCGCGGCGCGTATCGTGGCCTCGTCAGGATCGGGCTCGCTGGCGAGCAGGGCGGCGGCCCCGATCATGATACCGGAGATGCAATAGCCGCATTGCATCGCCTGCTCGGCGATCAGGGCGGTCTGGACCGGATGGGGCGCATCGGTCGAGCCGAGCCCCTCGGCGGTCACGATCGCCTTGCCTTCGACGGACCAGAGCGGCGTGTTGCAGGCGGGCGTCGGATGGCCGTCGACGAGAACGCGGCAGGACCCGCAGAGGCCCTCGCCGCAGCCGAAGCGCGCCGCCTTGAGGCCGAGTTCGTCGCGCAGCACGTCGAGCAGCAGCGCGTCGGGGTCGGCCGCGACGGCGCAGGGCCGGCCGTTCACCATGAGGGTCCGGCCGGCGCTCATCGGGTCAGTTCACCTTGATCTGGGCCGATTCGATCACCCTGGCCCATTTCACGATGTCGGCCTTGATGAACTCGCCGAACTGCGCCGGGCTCATATCCATCGCGACCGTGCCCTGCCTGGCGTAGGCGGCCTTGACGTCGGGGCGCGCCTGCACGGCGCGGACGGCGGCGTTGAGTTGGTCGATGATCGCCTGCGGCGTGCCTGTGGGGGCCATCAGCCCCAGCCAGATCGTCGCCTCGTAATCCTTCAGCCCGGCTTCGGCGGCGGTCGGCACGTCGGGCAGCAGCGCGGAGCGCTGCGCGCCGGTGACGGCGAGCGCGCGGACCTGGCCCGCCGCGATGCTCGGCGCGGTCGTCGTCACCGAATCGATCATCATCTGGACATGGCCGCCGATGACGTTGCTGCGGGCCTCGCCGCTGCCGCGATGCGGCACATGCACGATGTCGGCGCCGCTGAGCGCCTTGAAGCTCTCGCCGGCGAGGTGATAGGGCGTGCCGACGCCCGACGAGGCGTAGTTCAGCTGCTTCGGCTTCGATTTCGCCAGCGCGATGAACTCCTGCAGCGTCTTCGCCTCGACCGTCGGATGCACGACGAGGACGAGGTCGGCGGCGTTGACAGGCGCGATCGGCACGAGATCGGTGGTCAGCTTGTAGGCCTTGGCCGGCACCAGCGTTTCGTTTGCCGTATGCGTATTCGACATCATCAGCAGGGTGTAGCCGTCGGGCGCGGCGCGGGCCGCCTCGACCGTGCCGATGACCGCGCCTGCGCCCGGCTTGTTCTCGACCACGAAGGGCTGCTTCAGCGCCTCCTGCAATTGCTGGCCGATGGCGCGGGCGTAGATGTCGGCCGGGCCGCCCGCGCCGAAGGGCACGATGATCCTGACCGGCTTGCTCGGATAGGCCTGCGCGGCCGCCGCCGCCGGCATGGCGAGGCAGGCCGCCGCAGCCAGGCAGAGCGCTTTCGCAAGAGTTCCCGTAAGGCGCATGATGTTTCTCCCCACTGTCGGCCGCCGCTGCGGCGCTCGTTCAGACGCCCTTGATCGTTCAGGCGACCTTGTTTTCCAGCACGCCGATGCCCGGGATCTCGATCCGCACGACATCGCCGGCGGCGAGGAATTTCGGCGGCGTGAAGCCGATGCCGACGCCGACCGGCGTGCCGGTTGCGATCAGGTCGCCGGGCTCCAGCGTGATATAGGCGGACAGGGTGGCGATCAGCGTGGGAATGTCGAAGATCAGATCGGCCAGCGTCACCGCCTGGCGCAACTCGTCATTGACCCAGGTCCGCAGATGGAGCTTGCGCGGATCGGGCGCCTCGTCGGCGGTCATGACCGTCGGACCCATCGGGCAGAAGCCGTCGATGCCCTTGCCGATGACCCATTGGCGATGCTTCTGCTGCAGATGCCGCGAGGTCACGTCGTTGATGATGGTGTAGCCGAAGACGTGGTCGAGCGCCTGCTCGCGGGTGATGCCGCGCCCGCCCGTGCCGATCACGACGGTGAGTTCGCCCTCGTAGTCGACGGAGTTTGTCGGGTCGAGATGGCCGGGGATGTCGACGCCCGGCCCGATCACCGCCGATGGCGGCTTGGTGAAGACCACAGGCGCTTCCGGGACGATCTCCTTGGCGGTCGAGTCGAAGCCGCTCCTGGCGAATTCGGCCGCGTGCTCGTGGTAGTTCTTGCCGACGCAGAAGATGTTGCGGGCCGGGCGCGGGAACGGCGCGAGCAGGACGACCCCGCCCAGCTCCAGCTTCGGCGCGGCGGCGGCCCATTTGGTCAACCGCGCCACGGCGTCCCGTCCGAGCGCGCAAGCCTGCGCCATCGTGCGCGGCGCGCCCTCGACCTGCGACAGATCGGCGACGGCGCCCTCGGCGAGAACGCCGAGACAAGGTGTTTCGCCAGATTTATCATTGGCTTGTCGGAATGTAATGAGCTGCATGAGGGATACTCGTCGCGCGAAGGTCGGTCTGGATCAGTCCGACAAGGCGTAGATCATGCACGATAAATCTGTCAACCAATGAGAAAATTGGTTGACCAAAACCGGTTCAGCGCCCCAGCAGATTGTTGCGGACCCGTTCGAGATGGCCCAGCAGCGCCGCCTCGGCCCGTGCCGCGTCGCGGGCCTGCAACGCCGCCACGATGGCATGGTGCTCGCGGCGGTAATGCTCGCGCCGCTCGGCGCTGAGACTGCGGCGCTTCAGCTCGCCCCATTCGGTCAGGTCGCGGGCGCGGGTGATCATGGCGTAGAGCTCGATCACCAGGCGGTTGTGGGTCGATGCGGCGATGGCCTGGTGCAGGGCGGCGTCCCACTGCTCGAAGGCCTCGAAACCGTCGGCCGCATCGCCCTGGCGGATGCATTCGTCGAAGCGGGCGAAGTCGGACTGGTCGGCATTGATCGCGGCGAGCTGGGCCAGTTGGGGTTCGAGCAGGAGACGGGCCTGCATGATCTCGGCCGGGCTTGCCGGAGGATCGGCCGAGACGTCGTTGGCGGCGGGCGCGGCCTCTATCTCCCTGACATAGGTGCCGCTGCCGATGATGCGCGTCACCGCCCCGCCGCTCTCCAGCACCGCGAGCGCATCGCGCACCGCCGAACGCGGAACCCCGAGCTGCTCCGACAGCGCCCGCTCGGTCGGTAGCTTGCCGTTGGCGCGCCATGCGCCAGAACGGATGCCGCCGATGATGTAGTCCCTGACCCGCTGGTCGTGTCGTATGCTCGTGCTCATGCCGTGCCGCTGAATCTGCCATGCCGCTGGATCGTGCGGCCACCCTGCCGCAATCCTAATTGGTTTACCAATTTTGCCGGCTGGCACAAGCGCTTTCTCGGGATTTCCCCGATGAGTTGCAAGGGTTGGCCACGCGCAGTCTTGTGACAATGAATTGGTTGACAGCTCGCAAACCAATGGTCAGGTTTGGAACCAACGAGGCGCGGCAATGCGCTCCACAGGGAAACGTCCGATGACATCCGCACCGCGCCGCATGCGTCGCGCCAAGTTTGGGTCGCGGCCGTGAGCCAGGCGACCCTGGGTCCGGCGACGATGCCCGATGCCGGCGCGGCGCGCCGGCCGGCGGGTCTGTCCTCGGCGCGGCCACCATCCCGGCTGGCCCGCATCCTCAGCTTCGAGCGCATCGTCATGGGCGCGGCGATCCTGGCGCTGTTCGTCCTCGTCGTCTTCCCGCTCTGCTTCCTGCTGATCGGCAGCGTCTGGAGCGAGGGCCGCTTCACGCTGGAGTATTTCCAGGAGGCGCTGACCGGCCGGCTCTATCTGCAGGCGCTGCTCAACTCGCTGATGCTGGGGGCCTGGACCGGGCTGTTCAGTCTGCTGCTCGGCCTGCCGCTGGCCTGGGCCGTGGCGCGCACCAACGTGCCGGGCAAGGGCCTGATCACGCTCACCGCCAACCTGTCCTATCTCTCGCCGCCCTTCCTGACCGCGATCGCCTTCGTCAACCTGTTCGGCCCCAATGCCGGGCTGATCAACGCCTTCTTCCGCGACGTGGTCGGCATACCCTGGCTCGGCTTCAACATCTTCTCGATGCCCGGCCTCGTGCTGGTGACAGTGCTGCACACCTTCCCTTACGTGTTCCTGCTGGCGTCGAGCGCGCTGCAATCGGTCGACGCGTCCTATGAGGAGGCGGCCCAGATCCTTGGCGCGAGCAAGTTCCGCACCGTGCTCTCGATCACGACGCCGCTGGTGATGCCGGCGATCCTGTCTGGCGTGCTGCTGGCCTTCGTCAACGCCATCGCCCTGTTCGGCTCGCAGGCGATCATTGGCCTGCCGGGCCGGATCGTGACGCTGCCGACGCGGATCTACTCGCTGTTCGACTTTCCGGCGCAATATGCTTTGGCCTCGGCCCTGTCGCTCCTCTTCGTCGTCATCACGGTCGCGGCGCTCTATATCCAGCGCGCCTATCTCGCCAAGCGCTCTTTCGTGACGCTGGGCGGCAAGGGCGCGCGGCCGCAGCTGATGGACCTCGGCTGGGCGAAATGGCCGCTCTTCGGCTTTTGCGTCGTGGTCTTCTTCGTCTCGATCATCCTGCCCTACGCCACCCTGATCGCGGTCTCGGTCTCGAAGTCTTGGGGCCTGAACTTCTGGCAGGGGCTGACGCTGGAGCACTACCGGTTCGTGCTGTTCGACTACGACGTGACGCAGCGCGCCATCATGAATTCGCTGGGCCTCGCCATCGTCGCCGCCACCATCGCGGTGTTCCTCGGCGCGATCATCGGCTGGATCGACATCCGCACGCAGATCCCGGGCCGAAAGTTCCTCGACTATGCCGCGCTGGTGCCGCTCGGCCTGCCCGGCATCGTCATGGCTGTGGCGCTGATCCAGTTCTGGCTGACCATGCCGGTCGCGCTCTACGGCACGCTGACGATCCTGCTGCTGGCCTATGTCGGGCGTTACATCCCGCTCGGCGTGCGCGCCGCCAACACCGCGCTGCGCCAGATCGACCCGACGCTGGAGGAAAGCGCCCGCATTCTCGGCGCAAGCTGGGGCCACACTCTCAAGGAGATCACCCTGCCGCTGATGCGGCCGGGCCTCTTCGCCGGCTGGCTGCTCGTCTTCGTGCCGGTGATCCAGGAACTCTCGGCTTCGATCCTGCTGTTTTCGTCGAGCTCGATGACGCTCGCGGTCGCGATCTACAACCTCTACGAGACCGGCTACACCGAGCCCGTCGCCGCGCTCGCCATGACCAACATGGCGATCATCACGGTGGTCATCGTCATCGCCCGCAAGATCGGCGGCGGCCAGATCGGCCGGAAAGAGGTTGACAGCGCCCCGCAGGGAGGAACCGCCTGATGGCCGGCATCACGATCCAGAACCTGTCGAAGAGCTATGGCGGGCGTCACGTCCAGATGGCGGCGCTGTCCGACCTGAACCTCGATATCGCCGACAACCAGTTCATCACGCTGCTCGGACCCTCCGGCTGCGGCAAGACCACGACCTTGCGCTGCATCGCCGGCTATGTGACGCCCGATACAGGCTCGATCCATGTCGACGACCGGCTTTTGTCATCGCCGCAGGGCGTGGTCTCTCCCGAGGCGCGCGGCATGGGCATGGTCTTCCAGAACTACGCCGTCTGGCCGCACAAGACGGTCCATGAGAACATCGCATTCGGCCTGAAGCTGCGAAAACTCTCGGCCCAGCAGGTTCGCGACAAGGTCGAGCAGGCGCTGGTTCTCGTGAACCTCAAAGGTCTGGAGGGCCGCTTCCCGAACGAACTTTCCGGCGGCCAGCAGCAGCGCGTCGCGCTCGCCCGTTCTCTCGTGGTCGAGCCCGACATCCTGCTGCTCGACGAGCCGCTCTCCAACCTCGACGCGAAACTGCGCGAAAAAATGCGCGGCGAGCTGAAGCAGCTCCAGCGCCGCACCGGCATCACCTTCATCTATGTGACCCACGACCAGTCGGAGGCGCTGGCGCTGTCGGACCAGATCGCGGTGATGCATGGCGGCCGGCTGCAGCAGTTCGGCTCGCCCTTCGAGGTCTATACGAAGCCGTCAAACCGCATCGTCGCCGACTTCATGGGCCTGGTGAACTTCGTGCCCGGCCGCGTCGCCTCTGTGGATGGCGGACAGGCCATGATCGAAGGCGAGGGCGGGCTCAAGCTGACCGCGGCCGCGCCCGAAGGCGCTGCGTCCGGCACGGAGGTCGATATCGCGGTCAGGCCCGAAAACGTCACGCTCGCCGCCGGCGGCGGGACGCCGGGCGCGGGCGTCGTCCGCGAACGCGTCTTCCTCGGCAATATCTGCGAATACACGGTCGCGCTGCCGGGCGGCGCGTCGCTTCGCGTCCAGACCCATCCGCTGCAGCAGTTTTCGGAGGGCGATGCGGTGACCGTCACGGTCGACGCCAGCCAGTGCAGCGTCTTTCCGCGCGAGGTCGCCCAAACCAACCGCGCCGCCGCCTGATCAGGAGATTTCTCAGTATGAACCAGCATGTGACGCCCGCGACGGTCCAGTCGCAGGAGCATTGGACCAAGAAGGGCCCGGAGGTCGATCTCTTCCTGTTCGAGAAATTCGTCGACAAGCCCACGGACGAGAAGGGCACGATCCTGTTCGTCCACGGCTCGTCCATGGCCTCGCAGCCGACCTTTGATCTGCATGTGCCCGGCCGGCCCGATTCCTCGGTGATGGACTGGTTCGCTAGCCAAGGCTACGATTGCTGGTGCGTCGACATGGAGGGCTATGGCCGCTCGACCAAGACGCGCGACATCACCAGCAACATCGCCGACGGCGCCGACGATCTCGAGGCGGCGGCCGACTACATCATGAGCCTGCGCGGCAACGGCCCGTTCTTCATCTACGGCATCTCGTCCGGGGCGCTGCGGGCGGCGGCCTTCGCCGAGCGCCGGCCGCATCAGGTGCGCCGGCTGGCGCTCGACGCTTTCGTCTGGACCGGCGAGGGCGCGCCGACGCTTGAGGAGCGCAAGAAGAAGCTGCCGCAGTTCCAGGCGATGAAGCGCCGGCCGATCGACCGCGCCTTCGTGCATTCGATCTTCAATCGCGACCACCCCGGCACCGCCGACAACGCCACCGTCGAGGCCTTCGCCGATGCGATCCTGGCGCTCGACGATTCGATGCCGACGGGAACCTATGTCGACATGTGCTCGCGCCTGCCGCTGACCGACCCGGCCAGGCTGACCATGCCGGTGCTGATCATGCGCGGCGAATATGACGGCATCGCCGCCTTCGACGATCTGGCGAAATTCTTTGCGGCGCTACCCAACCCCGACAAGCAATTCATCGTGATGAAGGGCATCTCTCACGCCTCGTTCCAGCAGAAGAACTACATGATGTGCTACCATATCCTGCGAAGCTTCTTCGAGCAACCGGAGCCGATCTATACGGGTGGCTGAACACTACGATCAATTTCAATCCTCATGATGAAGAGTGAGGGTAAATCTATCCGGGCGGCGAGCGGGAAGCCAACCCCGCCGACGCTCTCATGCAGCACCGATCTGGGAGGATCGCCATGAACACGCCGTTGCTAATGAAAGTCACCATTGCCGCCGCGATCACGGTCGCGCTGTCCGGCTTCTCGCTCGCGCAGGACAAGCCCGATATCGAAGCCGCGAAGAAGGAGGGCAAGGTCGTCTGGTATACCTCGACCCCGGTCGCGACCGGCCAGACGATCTCGACCATGTTCGAGCAGAAATACGGCATCAAGGTCGAGATGTTCCGCTCGGGCGGTTCGGCGATCCTGCGCCGCTTCCTGCAGGAGCACCAGGCCAAGCGCATCAACGCCGACCTGCTGACCACATCCGACCCGGCCGCCGCGGCCGAGCTGACCGATCAGGGCCTGTTCGTTCCGTTCAAGCCCGTGAATTTCGACAAGATCCCCGACGGGGCCAAGGACGCCAACGGCAATTACATCGCCCAGCGGCTCAACATCATCACCATCTACACGCGCAGCGACAAGATCGCCGCCGCCGACGCGCCGCGCACCTGGGAGGCCCTGCTCGACCCGAAATACAAGGGCAAGCTGGTGATGACGGACCCGTCCTTCACCTCGCTGCAGCTCACGGTTGTCGGCATGAACGCCAAGCTCAAGGGCTGGGGCTATTACGAGAAGTTGCGCCAGAACGACATCATGGTCGTGCAGAGCAACCAGCAGGTCTCTGACATGATCAAGCGCGGCGAACGCGTCATCGCCGCCGGCGCGCTCGATTCCTACGCCGCGGCCGACCGCAAGGCCGGCCACCCGATCGAGACCATCTATCCGACTGACGGAACGTTCGTGATTCCGTCGCCGACCTCGGTGGTCAAGGGCTCGGCCAACCAGAACGCGGCCAAGCTTTTCGCCGAGTTCATGATCAGCGACGAGGTCCAGAAACTGTTCCCGGCGAGCGGCGCGTATTCGGCCCGGATCGACATCGACCCGCCGGCCAACAGCCCGCCGGTCAAGGACATCAAGCTGGTCGGCGTCGATTACGAGTATCTACGCAAGTCGGGGCCGGGCGTGAAGAAGAAGTTCAACGAGATTTTCCAGTGAGCGGCGGATTCCTGCCGACAACCCACTGAAACACGACGTCATCCCGGACGCAGCGAAGCGGAGCTCCGGGATGACGGAGATGGTGCCGAGCCAATCGTTCCGAAGGACCACCCCCATGCAGACCCGCAATCTTGGCCCCCTGAAGGTCTCCGCCATCGGGCTCGGCTGCATGAGCATGACGCCGATCTATGGCGAGCCCGACCCGGCCGAGGCGCAAGCCACCATCCACCGCGCCGCCGAGCGCGGCGTGACGCTGATCGATACGGCGGACGCCTATAATTTCGGGGCGAACGAGGAGCTTGTCGGCAAGGCGGTCTCATGCATTCAAGACAAAGGCTTGCGCGACAAGGTCGTGCTGGCGACCAAGTTCGGCAACATCCGGCTGCCGGACGGCACGGCCGAGGTCAACGGCAAGCCCGACTATGTGCCGCAGGCCTGCGACCTCAGCCTGAAGCGGCTCGGCGTCGATCATATCGACCTCTATTACGCCCACCGCATCGACCCGAACGTGCCGATCGAGGAGACGGTCGGCGCGATGGCCCGGCTGGTCGAAGCCGGCAAGGTCCGCCATCTCGGCCTGTCCGAGGCGTCCGTCGCGACGCTGCGGCGCGCCCATGCTGTGCATCCGGTCGCCGCATTGCAGACCGAATACTCGCTCTGGACGCGCGACCCGGAAGACGGGCTGCTCGCGACCTGCGAGGAACTCGGCATCGGCTTCGTCGCCTACAGCCCGCTGGGGCGCGGCTTCCTCACCGGCACGATCGACAGCCTCGATGCGCTGGGAGCCAAGGACCGCCGCCGCGACATGCCGCGCTTCCAGGGCGAGAACCTGACGCGGAATCTCGTCATGCTGGAAGCCCTGCGCGAGGCCGCAACCGGGCAGAACTGCACGCCGGCGCAACTCGCCATCGCCTGGCTGCTCTCGCGAAAGCCCTTCGTCGTGCCGCTGCCGGGCTCCAAGCAGAGGCGCTGGCTCGACCAGAATGCCGACGCCGTTGCACTGTCGGTGCCGCCGGCCGTATTCGACACGCTCGACGCCGCCTTCGGGCCCGGCCGCACCGCCGGCACGCGCTACCCCGCCGCCCAGATGAAGCGCGTCGGCATCTGACGCGATCCCGGCATGGCGGCATGCGGCGCGGCGCATGGACCGGCCGCATGATCGCTGCTCAACTGCCGCCTTTGCCGGCTTTCGCGCCGGCGGCACGGGAGCGGCAGGGATGAAGGTGGCCATCGTCGGAGCAGGCGCGATCGGAGGCGTCGTCGCCTGGCATCTGCGTCAGGCCGGACAGGACCCGGTCGTCGTCGCGCGCCCCGCGACCGCGGCTTTGCTGGCGGACGAGGGGCTGACGCTGGAAACCGGCGGAACATCTCAAACGCTCGCCATCCGCGCCACGAGCGACGCCAAGGCGCTCGGGCCGCAGGACCTCGTCATGGTCGGCTACAAGGCGCATGACTGGGCGGGCGGGCTCGATCTGGTGAGGCCGCTGGTCGGGCCCGAAACCCTTGTCGTGCCGATGCTGAACGGCATCCCCTGGTGGTATCTCGATGGGCTCGACCCGCGCTTCGGCGAGCGGAGGCTGGCCGCCGTCGATGCCGATGGCGCGCTCGCGGCGGCGATCCCCACGACGCAGGTGCTCGGCTGTGTCGTCTATGTCGGCTCCAACCGGCCGGCCCCCAACCGCATCGACTGGAACGGCCGCAAGCGCCTGATCCTCGGCGAGCCGCGCTCAGTCGCGACGCCGCGCCTGCGCAAGGTCGTGGACCTGCTCAAGGCGGGCGGCATCGACGCCGAGGCGACGGACGACATCCGCACGGCAATCTGGCACAAGCTGCTCGGCAACGCCGCCTTCAACCCGGTCTCGGCCGTCACGGGCGCGACGATCGACGTCATCGCGGGCGATCCGCCGCTGCGGGCGCTGGCCAAGTCGATCATGAACGAGTGCATCGCGGTTGCGCGGTCGCTCGGGATCGACGACCTGCCCGATCCCGACCAGCGCCTGCAGATGCCGCCGACCATGGTCGGCGTGAAGACCTCGATGCTGCAGGACATGGAGGCCGGCCGCCCGCTGGAACTCGGCGCGATCGTTTCCGCGATCTGCGAACTCGGCCGCCGCACGCAGACGCAGACGCCGCTGCTCGACGCCATCGACGCGCTCGCGGCCTGCGCCTGGCGGCAACGCTGGCGTTAAGTCAGGAGCCGATCCGCAGCGGCGCGTGCAGCTTGCGCAAGGCCGCGATCACGGACAACGCCGTGATCCGCCCGGTCCTGGGATTGTCGCTCGGGACATTGGCGATCGACATCGAGAAGCTGGCCGAATCGGCCTCGACCTCGATGGTGTGGGTGTTGCGGGTCAGCGCCGGGTCGGCCCAGATTTCCAGCACCGTCCGGTCCGGCCCGATGCCGGCCAGAGCCAGCGCCACCGCGACGTTGAGGTTGGCCGGAAATCCGACCGCCGCCTCGCGCGGCGTGCCGCTGAAGATGCGAAGCGGCGCGGTGATGTCCTCGATCGCGATGTCGTTCTCGACGAGATAGGGCGCGCCGACCAGCCCGCGCACCGGCTTTCGCGTGATCATCCGCACCGAGCGAATCTCGCCTTCGGCGGCGGCGGTGACGGCGTCGAGGCCGAGCACCGCCCCACTCGGCACGATGATCTGTCCGCCATGCTCCCGCGCCAGCCCGACCAGATGCTCGTGGCTCAGGATCGCGCCGGCGCTGAGCACGATCATGGTCTTGCCCGCGCGCAGGAAGGGCTCGGCGATCGCGGGCAGGAGTTTTGCCGGCGCGCATTCGACGACGAGATCGGCCAGAGGCTCAAGCTCCGCGATGGCGACGACAGGCACGGGCCGGGACAGATGCACGAGGCGTCGCCGCGCTCCCTCCCGGTCGTGCGCCGAGACGGCGGCCAGTTCGCAGCCGGGAATCCCAGCGTCCAGCGCCTGCGCCACCCGCAGCCCGATGGCGCCGAGCCCCGCGATGGCGATGCGGGTGGGGCGACGCGTCCCGGCCCCCTCGTGGCTCTGGGAAAATGGTCGATCGTGCAGGGACATGATGGCGGCTCGCGCTTGGCCGAAAGCGGCGCGGCGACCATACTTCGCGGGCGGAACTTGCCAAGCCCGTCTGCCAGGCAACCTACTGGTCAGGCTGGGCCGTCAGATCCTGGGCGGCAGCCCGCCCCTGTCGAAGACCGGCGTGCGGTCGATCGGCCCTTCGGGCGAAGCGCCCGACGGGATGTCCTCGGCGGCGCGCCGGACGGCCTCCTCCTGCTCGGTCAGCCCGTCCTGCGTATCGTTGGCGTCGCTGCCGGCGTCGTGGATATTGGTCCGGTCGCTGACGCGTGCGCCGGTCTCGACCGGATCGGCGCCGATGCCCGACGCGGCCGGGCTCGCGGGCTTGCTCTCATCATCGATCAGAGCCGGGTTCTCACGGGGCTTGTTCATGGCGCACCTCCTGCCTGAGGAAGTCACCAGCCCGGCCATTGTTCCCGCGGGCCGCACGGGGCAGCAGCCCGTCGCGGTCAGACTGGATGGCGTCCCGGAAGGGATTCGAACCCCTGACCTACGGTTTAGGAAACCGTTGCTCTATCCTGCTGAGCTACCGGGACGCATGCGAATGCGTGTATCATAATCTGCATGCCGGTGAAGCCTGTCATCGCAGCTTTTCTTGTCGGTCTGGCGGTCGCGGAGGCGCGCGCCGCCGGCCAGCCTTGCCCCGGCCCGACGGTCGATGCGCCGTCGGTGCGGCTGGCGGGACTCGACCCGGCCGGCGACATCCTGCTCGAGGACGGCCGCCGCGTCAGGCTGGTCGGCCTCGCCGCGCGGCAGGACGAGGCCGAGGCCGCGCGCTTCGCGGCCGGAATCACTGAGTGGACAGGCAAGGCGTTCTCGCTCGTGCCGCTGGCGGGTCCCGATCGCTGGGGTCGCCTGCCGGCGCGGCTGCTGGCCGTTCCCGAGGCGTCGCCGGGAACGCCCGTCGATCTCGCGGTCGCATTGCTGCGCGCGGGGGCCGCCTCGCGCCTGCCGGAGCTTGACCATGCCGCCTGCGATCTGGCGCTGCGCGCGGCGCTCGGCGAGAGCGCGGCCGGGTCCGCCCAGGGCGGCGCGCCCGGAGCCGAGGCCGCCCTGGACGGTCACGATATTGCCGCGTTGAAGGCGCAGGCGGGACGGATCGTCGCGCTGCAGGGGCGCATCGCCTCGGTCGGCGAGCGCACCCGGCGCACCTACCTCAATCTGTCGCGTCGGCGCGGCGAGGCCGCTTCGATCGTGATGTCCCGGAAGCTGTGGCGCGAAATGCAGGAGAAGGGTTTCACGGCGGCGAGCTTGCCGGGCAAACGCCTGCTGGCGCGCGGCGTGCTTTCGGGGCAGGAGGGGCTGCTGCTCGAAATCGCCTCGGTCTCCGCGCTGGATGTGATTGACTGATCCGATGCTTGCTCGTTCGATCTTAGCCAACCTGACGCCGCCGTCATGGCGAGCCGCATCGCTGCTGACGGCCCTGCTGCTCGGCGCCTGCGCTGGGGAGCAGAGCGTCATCCTGCCGCCGCAGCGGCCCTCCGACGCCGAGTTCGCGCCGCGCATCGCCTCGATCCAGCGCGCCGCCGACAGCGAGCATCAGCGCCTGCTGAGCGCGTTCGGCGGCGAATACCGCGCGCCTGTGGTCAAGGCGGTGCTGGACGACATCGTCGCCCGGCTGGTGCGCGCCGGCGAGGGCCAGATCGGCGCCTATGAGATCACCATCCTGAACTCGCCGGTGGTCAACGCCTTCGCCCTGCCCAATGGCCGGCTCTATGTGACGCGCGGCCTGCTCGGCCTCGCCAGCGACACCTCCGAGATCGCCTCGGTGCTGGCGCATGAAATCGCCCATGTCACGGCCAGCCACGCGGTCGAACGCGCCGAGCTCGAGGCGCGGTCGGCGCTCTTCACCAAAGTGGCGGGGCAACTCCTGAACGATCCCGCATCCGGCGCGTCGCTGCAGGCCGGCTCGCGGCTGTCGCTGGCGCGGTTTTCGCGCCAGCAGGAGCTGACCGCCGACCAGATCAGCGTTCGCACCATCGCCCGGGCCGGGTTCGATCCCTATGGCGCCGGCCGGTTCCTCGGCGCGCTCGGCCGCAACACCGCGTTCCGCAGCACGGCGCAGGATCGCAGCTCGGAAGACCGACGCCTCGACATCCTGTCGAGCCATCCTTCGACGCCGGAACGCGTCGCAGCCGTCACGCTCGCCGCGCGCCAGATCGGAGCGCCGGGCATCGGCGAGCGCGAGGCCGGCCGCTGGCTCGCCGCGATCGACGGGCTGGCCTACGGCGAAGATCCCCGCGACGGCGTGGTGCGCGGCCGCAGCTATCTCAACAGCGCGCTGCGGATCGGCTTCACCGCGCCCGAGGGTTTTGGACTGGAGGCGGCGCGCGACATGGTCGTTGGCGTCGGCGGCAATGGCGCGCAGGCGCTGCGCTTCGATTCGGTGACGCTGCAGCCGAACCAGTCGCTGGAGAGCTATGTCGCTTCGGGCTGGATCGAGGGCGTCCAGACCGGCGCGGTCGAACCGTTGCAGATCGCCGGCCAGCCCGCCGTGGTCACGGCGGGGCGAGGGACGGACTGGTCGTTTAGGCTCGCGGCGATCCAGAGCGGCGGGCGGGTCTATCGCTTCATCATGGCCTCGCGCGGCTCCGCCGATCCGGAGCGGGCGATGCGCGGCCTGCTCGACAGCTTCCGGACGCTGTCGCCGGCCGAGGCTCAGGCAGCCCGGCCGCTGCAGATCAGGCTCGTCGCCGCGAGCGCTGGCGACACCATCGCCGGCATGGCGCAGCGCATGGCCGGCGTCGATCGGCCCCAGGAGCTGTTCCAGATCCTGAACGGGCTCGAGCGCAATGCCGCGCTGGTTCCGGGCCAGCGCTACAAGATCGTGGCGGAATAGGCGCCGGGTTTTAGGATCTGGCGTAGCCGCGATAGACGTAGGCGCCGCCATCGGGGGCCGAATCCCGTTCCGCGACCGCCAGCAGCGCATCGTGGAGTGGCGAAAGGCTGCAGGCGGGATCGGTCGCCGCAGCATTGCCGGCGAAAAGCAGAGCCTGGCAGCGGCAGCCGCCGAAATCGCGCTCGCGCCGCTCGCAGCTGCGGCAGGGCTCGGCCATCCAGTCGGTCCCGCGATAGGCGTTGAATGCGGCCGAGTCCCGCCAGATCTCGGCCAGCGGCCGGTCGCGGACAGTGTCGAAGACGAGATGCGGAATCGTCTCCGCCGCGTGGCAGGGCAGCACCCGGCCGGACGGCGTCACATTCATGTTCTGCGCGCCCCAGCCGCCCATGCAGGGTTTCGGATAGCTGGCGTAGTAATCGGGCGTGACGGCGTCGATGACGAGGCGGCCGGCGGTGCGGGCGCGCTCGGCCGCGAGATCGGCAAGCGCCCGGTCGACCTGCGCGCGGGTCGGCATCAGCCGGCTGCGATTGGCGACGGCCCAGCCATAATACTGGACATGGGCGATCTCGACGCGCGCCGCGCCCCAATCCTCGGCGAGGCGGACGAGGGCGGGAATCTGCTCGACATTGCCGCGATGGACGACGGCGTTGAGCGTGAGCCGCAGGCCCAGACGGGCGATCTCCCGCGCCAGTCGGCGCTTCCGCGCCGCCGCCCCGCCATGGCCGGCGACATGGTCGGCGGCCATGTCCTCGACGCCCTGCACCGAAAGCTGGACATGGTCGAGTCCCGCCTGCGCCACCTGCGTCAGCGCCTCGGGCGCGAAGCCGACGCCCGACGTGATCAGGTTGGTGTAGAGCCCGCGCTCGCCCGCCCGGGCGACGAGCGCGGCGATGTCGGGCCGCAGCATCGGCTCGCCGCCGGAGAACGAGATCTGCAGCACGCCCATCGCCGCCGCCTCGTCGATGACGCGCAGCCAGGTCTTTGTGTCGAGTTCGGCCGAGCGGCGTTCCAGCTCCAGCGGGTTCGAGCAATAGGGGCATTTCAGCACGCAGCGATGCGTCAGCTCGGCCAGAAGCGCGATCGGCGGGGCGGGCGGGGGCGCGTTCATGGCCCGGCTTCCCGGCGCTCCAGCATGCGGATCGCCAGCAGTTGCGCCACGAAGGCCGTGACATCGGCGGATATCTCGTCCTCGGGCGCGGCGAATTCGGCGGCGAGTTCGCGCGCGATGACGTCGACCGTCCGGACTCCGTCGACGCGTTTCAGGATCTCCACGGCGATCTCGTCGGGCTCGAAAACCCGCTCGGGACACTGCAGAAACCACTGGCCGCGCACCTGGTTGAACTGCAGCCGCACGCCGCGCGGCAGCGCCGGCACGTCGCCGCCCCTGATTGGCGCGGCGCTCACCGCTCCTCCGGACGCCATGCGCCGGGCGGCGGCAGGGCCGGCTCGACATAGGCGAAGTGCAGCGCATCGAGCTGCGCCCAGAGCACGTCGCATTTGAAGCGCAACGCCGCGATCGCCGCCTGCTGCTGCGCGGCGGTGACGGCATGGGCGCGCACATAGCCCAGCGCGAAATCGACGTCGCGCGAGGCCTGCGCCGGGCGCTTGTCGAAATAGGCGAGCGTCTCAGGCGTGACGAAAGGATAGTTCGCGAGCATGCCGGCGACGCGCTCAGCGATGATGGCCGGCGAGAACATCTCGGTCAGCGAGGAGGCGATCGCCTCGGGCAGGCTGCGCTCGGCGACGAAGCGGACATAGGCCTGCACCGCGAATTTCGTCGCCGGCAGCACGCCGATCCCGGCCTCGACGTCGGCGTCGGAGAAACCGAAACTCGCCGTCAGCTTCCGCCAGCGCGCGAAGCCGCCATCGCCCTCCCTTTCGCCGTCGTGATCGACGATGCGCTGACGCCAGATGCGGCGCAGTTCCGCCGTCGGCAGCCGCGCCAGCAGGGTCGCGTCCTTGACCGGGATCATGGCCTGGTAATGGGAGCGGTTCAGCGCCCAGGCGGCGACCTGGGCGCGGCTCAGCCTGCCGTCATGAAGCAGGCGATGGAACGGGTGGAGATTATGGTAGCGCTCCGCGCCCACCGCCCTGAGCGCGGCCTCCAGCCCGTCTTGCGTCAGCGGCGCGGTCACAACGCGAACTCCATGCCATCCTCCGCGACGAGCCAGCCCGCCGCCTCGACCTCGCGCCGTTCCGGCGAGCCCGAAACCAGCAGCGGGTTGCTGTTGTTGATATGGACATAGGCCCTGCGCGCGATGGCGCAACCGGCCAGCGCCGCCAGCGAGCCGTCCGGCCCGCCGACGGGAATGTGGCCCATGCGCCGGCCGGTCTTGGAGCCGAGACCGAGACGGATCATTTCGTCATCGGCGTGGAGCGTTCCGTCGAACAGCAGGAGCGAGGTTCCGGCGAGCCGCCGTCGCAGGGCGTTGGTCACGGCCGCGCAGCCCGGCACGTAATGCCCCCAGGCCTCGCCGCCGACTCCGCGCAAAGCGACGCCGACTGTGCGCCCGTCCTCGATATCGGTTTTCACATCCTCGCCCTCGTCCCAGAGCGGGGCCTTTCCGGGAACCGGGAACAGCTCCATCTCGACATCCGCGACCGGGCGGAAGGGAACGCCGGGGGCGATCTCGCGACGCTCGACCAGCGTCTCGTCGAGCGCCCGGAAGATCGGATTCGCCGCCAGCGCCGTCAGTACGGGGCGGGTCGCGAACAGGCGCAACGGCCAGCGCTCGCGCAGGCCGAGCAGGCCGGCGACATGGTCGATGTCGGCATTGGTGAGGACCACCGCGGCGACCGGGCTGTCGCGCGAACCGCCGCGCGGCTGCAGCGGCGGGCTGTCGAGCAGTTGCTGCCGGATGTCGGGCGAGGCGTTGACGAGCGCCCAGGCGCCCTTGCGACCGCGCACCGCGATCGACGATTGGGTGCGGCGCAAAACGCGCGCGTCGCCGTCCCAGGCGAGGGCGCAGACCGGGCAGCGGCAGTTCCATTGCGGGTAGCCGCCGCCGGCGGCCGATCCGAGAATGCGAACAACGCATGACGCATCCATCGGATCGGCGTGGTTCATTCAGATCTCGGCGGGAGCGTAGGCGCTGACCTCGCAACCACAGGTCCGCTCGACGATCACAGGCTTTTTCCAGCGGCGCATCATCATTCTCCTTTGCATTGCAGCACATCATGCTGCGAACGCAAGTATGCGCGCCCAGCTGCCATGGCGCAAGGCCTATCTCGGGCGCATGTAGTATCCGGATACTACAATTTGATCGATGGATCGGTCACATATCGTTGATCGGCGAAAGTCTCTTTACAGGAGAAGAGGCAGAATTACTATCAAGTTGCCAAAAGCAAAAGTACAGCAACTGGGAGGATCGCATGCTCAAGCGACATCTGATTCCGGCCGCCCTGGCGGCAGCCTGCCTGACGACCACCGCCTGGGCCCAGAGCCCGAGCCCGGGAAACCTGGAAAAGCTCTCCGCCTTCAAGCCCACGACGAGCAATCTGACCATTCCGGAGGTTTCTCAGACCGGCCGTCGCGCCGATCAGATCAGGAAGAATCTCCAGCAGATCAAGCTGCCGCCCGGCTTCAAGATCGGGCTCTACGCCGTGGTGCCGGACGCCAGGCACATGGCGGTCGGCCGCCAGACCGGCATCCTCTTCGTCGGTTCGCGCAAGACCAAGGTCTACACGGTGATCGACCAGGACAAGGACCGCGTCGCCGATGTGGTCAAGGAGTTCGCGCCGACCGTCGATTTCAAAGTCCCCAACGGCGTCTGCATGTCGAACGACAACTTCCTCTTCGTGGCCGAGCACAACCGCGTGCTGGTCTTCCCGGCGGCCGAGTTCTTTCAGGAGGGGCCCGACACGGCGGCCTTCGTCGTCGTCGACCAGGGCAATCTGATTCCGGCCGAGGAGGAAAGCTTCAACCACGGCGCCCGCGTCTGCCGCATCGGGCCCGACAACAAGCTTTACGTCTCGCTCGGCCAGCCCTTCAACGTCTACGCCAAGGAGAAGCACGAACTCTACCAGAAGGTCGGCATCGGCGGCATCGTCCGGATGGACCGCGACGGCAAGAACCGTGAGGTCTTCGCGACCGGCGTCCGCAACTCGGTGGGCATCGAGTTCAATCCGCGCGACCGCTCGCTCTGGTTCACCGACAACCAGGTCGACGGCATGGGCGACGACATTCCGCCCGGCGAGATCAACCGCGCCACCGCGGCCGGCCAGAATTTCGGCTTCCCCTGGTATGGCGGCGGCACCACCCGTACGGAGGAATGGAAGGCCGAGCCGCTGCCGGCCAACGTGACCGCGCCGCAGGTCGAGACGGTGGCCCATGCGGCCGATCTCGGGCTGAAATTCTACACCGGCACGATGTTCCCGCAGAAATATCGCGGCGGGTTGTTCTCGGCCCAGCGCGGCTCCTGGAACCGGACGACGCCGATCGGCGCGCGCGTCATGTTCACCTCGCTGAAGCCGGACGGCACGGCCGACAAGACCGAGGTCTTCGCCGAGGGCTGGCTCGCGCCTTCCGGCGAATATCTCGGCCGGATCGTCGATGTCGCGCAGCTGCCCGACGGCTCGCTGCTGGCCTCTGACGACACGGCCGGGGCGATCTACCGCATCTGGTACGAAGGACGCTGATCGTCCCTGCACGGCGCGGCCGCGAGCGTCTCGTTCCTCGGCCGCAGCCACAGCTTTTTCGGAAAGGACCGATGATGCGCCTTCTGTTCAGCGCGCCGCTGCTGCTCGCGCTGCTCGCTCCCGCCACGGCGGCCGACGTCAAGGCCGGCCGCCAGGTCGCGCTCGGCTGTCAGGGCTGCCATGGCATGGACGGGATCTCCAAACAGCCCGACGCGCCCAATCTCGCGGCGCAACCTGCGCTCTTCCTCGTGAAGGCGATGGCCGAATACCGGGCGAAAAGCCGCCGGCACGAGCAGATGAACGTGGTGGCGCAAGGCCTGAGCGAGCGCGAGATCGCCGATGTCGCGGCCTATTACGCCGCGATCGAGATCGAGGTGGTGAAGACGCCGCAGTGACGCTCGGCTCTGCAGGCTAGGCGGCCAGCGGCAACGCCTCCGGTGCGAAGAGTTCGCCGGTCGCCGACAGCACGCCGTGCGCGCCGGCAAGCGCGCCATCGCGCAGCTCCAGCCCGAGGAAGCGCTCGCGCTCGACCGGGCCGGGCATGGCGAGATCGTCCGCGACATCGCCGGAAAAGCCGAAGCGCTCGTAATAGGCGGCGTCGCCGACCAGCAGCACCGCGCCATGGCCCCGGCAGGCGGCGCGCCAGAGCGCCTCGCGCATCATCGCCTTGCCCAGCCCTTCGCCCTGCAGTTCGGGCGCGACGGCGAGCGGGCCGAGCAGAAGCGCGGGCACGCCGACGGCCTCGACATGCCAGAGCCGCACGGTCGCGACGACTGCGCCGTCGCGCTCGGCGGTCAGGGCGAGACCCTGCGCCGGCAGCCTGCCCTCGCGCAGGCGCTCGCTCGACTTCGCGGTGCGGCGCTCGCCGAGGCAGCGGTCGAGCAGGGCCTCGCGGGCCGGGACATCCGAAGCGATTTCCTCGCGGATCGTGATCATGACGCACCTCCGGCCGGAGCGCCCGCGAACCCGCGGACCTTCCCGGCGCCGCGCGAGCGCGGCCACAACATCAAGGGGATGAGGGTGGAAGAGGGTCCGGCGGGAGCCACGTCAGCGCGCTTCCGTTCGTGGAAGACGCGGACGCTCCGCCCCGATCCTGGGGCGGCCTGCCGATCATGGCAGGGCGCTTCGCCGGACCCGATTTCGAGGGACGCAGCCGGTGGCTGCGTCCCTGAATGACGTCAGATGACGTACTGCCTCAGCGGCGGGAAGCCGTTGAAGGCGACGGCCGAATAGGTCGTCGTGTAGGCGCCCGTGCCCTCGATCAGCACGCGGTCGCCGATCTCGAGCGAGAACGGCAGCATGTACGGGGTCTTCTCGTACATGACATCGACCGAATCGCAGGTCGGGCCGGCGAGCACGCAGGGCACCGTCGCATCGCCGTCGCGGGCGGTGCGGATCGGATAGCGGATCGCCTCGTCCATGGTCTCGGCAAGACCGTTGAACTTGCCGATGTCGAGATAGACCCAGGACACCTGGTCGTCGGCGGCCTTCTTCGAGATCAGCACGACCTCGGCCTCGATCAGCCCCGCCTCGCCGACCATGCCGCGGCCCGGCTCGATGATGGTCTCGGGCAGGCGGTTGCCGAAATGCTTCGACAGCGCCTGGAAGATCGCATCGCCATAGGCCGGGACGCCCGGGATCGGACGCAGGTAGCGCGCCGGGAAGCCGCCGCCGAGATTGACCATCGAGAGCGACAGGCCCCGCGTGGCGCACTCCTTGAACACCGCCGAGGCCGAGGCCAGAGCGGAATCCCAAGCGTTCACATTGCTCTGCTGCGAGCCGACATGGAACGAGACGCCATAGGCGGTCAGGCCCTGGCGATGGCCGTGCTCGAGCACGTCCGGCGCCATTTCGGGCACGCAGCCGAACTTGCGCGAGAGCGGCCAGTCGGCGCCGGCGCCGTCGCAGAGGATGCGGCAGAAGATGCGCGCATCCGCCACGCCGACGGCCTTGGCCGAACGGGCGACCTTGTCGACCTCGGCCGTGCAGTCGACGGCGAAGAGGCGCACGCCGAGCTCCATGGCGCGCACGACGTCGCGCTCCTTCTTGATGGTGTTGCCGAACGAGATGCGGTCCGCCGTCGCGCCGGCCGCGAGCGCGAGCTCGATCTCGACGACCGAGGCGCAATCGAAGCAGGAGCCGAGCTTGGCCAGCAGGCCGAGCACTTCCGGCGCAGGGTTCGCCTTCACCGCGTAGAAGACGCGCGTGTCGGGCAGGGCCCGCGAAAAGGCGTGATAGTTCTCGCGCACGACATCGAGGTCGATGACGACGCAGGGCCCATCCTCACGGCGGGTGCGAAGAAATTCACGGATGCGCTCGGTCATGAGACGCGACTCCCTTACGGCGCTGGCGGCGCCGATGCGACGTGAAGCCGGCTGAAACGTCAGCTATCCCAGGCGCGATGGAGACGCCATGAACAGCCGAACGCAACGTCCGGACTCTGATAACCGTCGATTGGGAGATGAACCCCGCACGCCCGGCAATGAAGGACAAGCCTCTTCGGTGCTGGTCTTTGGAGGACCAGCGAGACCAAAAAAAGCCCGTTCCGTCGTTGCTTTAAGCTGCGTCCCCCGTGGAGATTCGGGGTTCGCCGGTTTCGCCTCCGGCTGCCAGTCGCTGTTCGGAGAGCAGCTCCCTTGGGGGGAACCGGGAGGCGTGATTTGAGGGGATATCCATCCCCCTCCATCCGTCCTCCAACTCCTGGCGGCTGTCCGGCCTCTTGTCCGGATGCCCACCGACTGACACGCGGCCACAGGCACGTGCGAATTGGGTGAGGGGGATATACGGATGATGGGGTCCAACTACAAGAGTTTTTTGGGGTGGAGGGAGAATTTGTCGGCAGGAGTGGTGATGTGTATAATTCGCTGCAATCATACACATAGGAGGGCGCATGAGAACGAATATCGATATCGATGAAAGCCTCATGGCAGAGGCCATGGAAGCGACCGGCCAGACGACGAAACGGGGGGTCGTCGAGGAGGGGCTTCGGCGCATCGTCGATGCACACAGGCGCAGACGAGCCTGGGCGGCGCTCGAAGGCATGGGCTGGGAGGGCGATCTCGATCGGATGCGCGACGATTTTCTGCCTGAGAAATCATGATCGTCTTTGACAGCTCGGTGTGGATTTCGCAACTTCGGGGAGAGTCCAGCCCACAGGTCGGCAAATTCGATCGCTTTGATCCAAACGAGGTGGTCTTGGGCGACATCGTCCTGTTCGAGATTCTCCGGGGCGCTCGTGACGAACGTCATGCGGAGCGACTGGCCGATGCCTTACGCAGCTTCACGACGATGCCCATGCTTGGCGAAGGCGTCGCAATCGCCGCCGCCCGGCACTCGCGTGTTTTGCGAAGCCGCGGCGTGACGGTTCGGAAAGCCGCAGATCTCTTGATCGCCACCTTCTGCATCGAGCATGGCTACGCATTGCTCCATCAGGATCGCGACTTCGACATGATCGCGCGTCATCTCGACCTGCGACTCGCATAACCTGCTCTGGACCAGCCCTATCTCCTTGCCTAAGCCATCGGCCACACAGGCTTGCAAGCCTCAAGCGACAGGTTTTCCCGATCTCCATGTCCCAGACCGACCGCCGCGCCCTCCTTGCCGGCCTCGCCGCCACGCTCAGCGCCTCCGTCGCGCCCTCGGCCCTGCTCGCCCAGCAGCCCGAGCCGCAACCTGCCCCCGCGACCCCGCCGCAGCCGCGCTTCGGCTTCGAGCAGGTCGTCGCCCGCGCCCGCGAGATCGCCTCGGTGCCCCATGATCCGGGTCCGGTGCTGCCGGAGCCGCTGTCGCGGCTCGATTTCGACGCCTGGCGCGATATCCGTTTCCGGCCGGAGCGGGCGCTGCTCGGGCAATCGGGCGCCGGATTCCGCATGCATATGTTCCATCCCGGCTTCCTGTTCACGCGGCCGGTGGTGGTGAACGTGGTGCGCGACGGGGTGGCGACGCCGGTGCCCTATTCGGCCAATCTGTTCGACTATGGCCGGGTCCGCTTCGACAAGCCGCTGCCGGTCAATCTCGGCTTCGCCGGGTTCCGGCTGCATTATCCGCTGAACGATCCGCGCATCCTCGACGAACTGATTTCCTTCATCGGCGCGAGCTATTTCCGCGTGCTCGGGCGCGAGCAGCGCTACGGGCTGTCCGCGCGGGGTCTTGCGATCGGGGCCGGCGTGCCGGGCGGCGAGGAGTTCCCGATGTTCCGGGAGTTCTGGGTCGAGGCGCCGGCCGCCAGCGCAGAGCGGGTCACGGTCCATGCCCTGCTCGATTCGGCCTCGGTCACGGGGGCCTACCGATTCCACATCTACCCCGACGTCGACAGCGTGGTCGATGTCCATGCCACGCTGTTCCCGCGAAGGGCTATCGAGAAGCTCGGCCTCGCGCCTTTGACCTCGATGTTCTTCACCGGCGAGAACGACCGGCGCTTCCACGACGATTTCCGCACCGAACTGCATGATTCCGACGGGCTGATGATCCATTCGGGCACCGGAGAATGGATCTGGCGGCCGCTGCGCAATCCCAGGCAGCAGGCCAACTCGTCCTTCGTCGAGCGGAATGTGCGCGGCTTCGGCCTGATGCAGCGCGACCGGGTCTTCGAGCACTACCAGGATCTCGACCTGAGCTACGAATTGCGTCCGTCCTACTGGATCGAACCGCAGGGCGACTGGGGCGAGGGCTGCGTCGAACTGATCGAGCTGCCGACCACCGACGAGACCAACGACAATGTGGTGGCGCTCTGGGCGCCGAAGACGCCGCTGGAGCCGGGCCGCGAATTCTCCTTCGGCTACAAGCTGACCGCGATGCTCGATTCCAGCGACCTGCATCCGGGCGGGCGGATCATCAACACCTATCAGGCGCGGCCCAAGGCGCTGGGCTCGGGCGAGGCGGTGACGACAGGCGCACGCCGCTTCATCGTCGATTTTGCCGGCGGCGACCTCGAATACCATCTGCGCCAGCCGGAGCGGGTCGAGATCGTACCCTCGATCGCCTATGGCCGGATCGACCGCGCCTTCATCGTGCCCAATCCGAAGACGCAAGGCTTCCGCGCCTTCATCGACATCGTGGTCGAGCCGGGCCAGCTCGCCGAGATGCGCGCCTTCCTGAAAGCGGGCGACAAGGCGCTGACCGAGACGTGGAGCTATCCCTGGCGGGCGGAGGCGTAGAACCCGCAATGCCGGAGATCAGAACCTTTCGGCTGCAACCCGCGCCGCCTTCCGGCGCTTCTCGGGCGCCGCCGCCACCACCTCGATCTCGACCTTGAACTCCGGCAGCGTGAACCCTGCGACGATCATCAGCGTCGAGGCCGGCGGCGGGGTCCCGACATGGGCGTCGCGCGAATCCATGTAGCCCTTCATATGCTCGCGGTCGGTGACATAGGCATTGATCCGCACGATGTCGGAGAGCGTCATGCCGGCCTCGCCCAGGATGGCGGCGATATTGGAGAAGCAGAGATCGGCCTGGGCGCGGGCGCTGTCGGGAACGCCGCCGCCCGCCGCGACGCCGAGCTGGCCCGAGCAGAAGACCAGCCGTTGCCCGGCCGGCACCTCGACGCCATGGCTGTAGCGGGCGAAGGGCGGGCGGATGGTGGCGGGGCTGAGCGGCTTCATCGTCGTCTCCGGAGCGAAGGCTGTCACCGGCGACTATGCCTGTCGCGCCGATCGGGAACCAGATCGGTCGCGGCGGGTTCGCAAGCTCGACGGGCTGGGCTATGCAAGGCGGTGCGGGTGCGCCGCTCATCTCAGGTTCAGTTCGCCCGCCGCAATCTGGCCCGGAAGCCACAGATGATCGAGATGAGCCTGGCATGACGATGACCGCCCGCACTCTCTTCAAGGCCGCGAGCCTCCTGCCGCTGCTGGGGCTTGCCGCCTGCGCCGGCTCGCAGCGCTTCGTCGCCCCCCCTCCGGGCGGACCGGTCTACAGCCAGCCGGCGCTGCAACCGGCTCCGCCGATCACCTCGGCCCCGGTCACGTCGGAGCCGCTGCCGCCGCCCGGTGGCTATCCGGTGGCGAGCGCCCCATCGGGCCCCGGCGCGCTGCCGCCCCCTGCAGACCCGTTCTTCGATCCCGACGCCGGCGCGCCCCAGCCGACGCCCACAACGCCGACGCAGCCGCCGACATTGCGCGGCGGCGGCGATATCCAGACGCTCGGCTCAGGACAGGCGCGCGCGCCGGTTTCCTCGCGCGACGGCGTCATCGGCGGCTGGACGGCGCGCGAGGCCACGGGCGGCTCCTGCCGCGTGCAGCTCTCGAGCGCCTCGACGCTCGATCTCTACCGCGCCAGCGCGTCCGGCTGCTCGAACCGCGACCTGCAGACCGTCAACGCCTGGGACTACCGCAATGGCGAGGTCTATCTCTACCAGCAGGGCGGCACGGTGGTGGCGCGTCTGCGGGCCGAGAGCGGCGGCGCGCTCAGCGGCGCCGTCACGAAGAGCGGCGCGGCGCTGAAGCTGAGCCGCTGATCAGGCTGTCACGCCGGCCCAGGCCGGCGCGGTGAACAGCGCGACGGTGGCGAGCCAGCCGGCCGACCAGACCAGCGAGCGCTGGGTCGGCCAGTCGGCGACGTAGCAGGCGGTATAGCCGAGCCGGGCCATCACGAAGGCCAGCGCCAGCAGGTCGATCGTGCCCTGCGGCGCCTTGAGATAGCTGGCGCCAAACACGGCCGCCGCGAAAAACGGGAAGGCCTCGAAGCCGTTCTGATGCGCGGCGAAGGCGCGGCGGCGATAGCCTTCCAGCGATTGCGACCAGGCTCGCGGCTCGCGGTTGTCGTAACCGGCCGACCATTTCGCGATGGCGACGGTCAGGACGGGCAGAAGCCCCGCCATCAGGACACACCAGAACGCGATCGGCATGGCGCTCTCCCGTCCAGGATCCGGCAGCGGGCGCAGCCGGACCCGGTCGAGGAGACTTACGCATGCCGCGCCGGGCTGGATGATTCAGGGCGGTCGTCAGCGCGTGGCGCGCGCAAACAGCGCCGGCCGCCAGAACCTGCGCTGCAGCGACAGCGCGATCGTGGCGAAGCCCCGTGCATTGTCGAAAGCCTCGTCGAGGATGGTGAAGGGCGTCGGGCCGCCGGTCGCAAGCGAGCCTTCGACATCGTTGTAACCGCCGACGAGATCGGCCTCGAACTTGCGCGCGAGCCGGCGCATTGCGGCGTTCTCGGGGAGGCAGGTCATGTAGAGCGTGCGAATGCCGCGATTGCGACCGGCCGTGATCAGCCGGCTGAACAGCGCCTCGCCCAGCCCGCGCCGACGCCAGTCGCGTTCGACGCTGAAGGCCGCCTCGCCAGTCTGGGCGACGATGTCATCGAGCCCGCGCAATTCGCCCGCGGCGCGCACCTTGCCGTCCTCGACATAGGCATAGACCAGTCCGCCGACGCCGAAGGTCGTGAGGGCGTAGCTGGCGAGAAAGTCGTCGTTCACCGCCGTGCCGAAGCGCTCGCGCCGAGTCGCCGCGTCGAGCCGCAGCAGATGGGCGGTGAAGAGATCGCGTTCCGTCGGCCAGAGCCGTCGGATTTCGCCACGGCCGGTCATTCCGGCGGGCTTGCTTGAGCTGGCCACAGTCATCTCCTGTCAAAGCGCGTTGGCTGCGCTGCCGACCGGAGGCGTGTCTTCCCTGACACTGTGAGAGATGCGCCCTGTTTGCTGCAATGCAAGGGCGTGCGCGCCATATCGGATCGGCGAGCGGCGCATGGCGGACGCCGCGCGTCGCAACCGCGCCGCTGCGGCCGAGGGCCGCTACATGCCGCCGGTCCTGCGATCATAGGGAAAATAGTCGGCCGACGGGGTCACCGGCTGGTCTGCGGGCGGCTTCGGGGCGGTCTGGCTGGCCCTGCGCTGCGCCGGAGGCGGCCGAACCCCGGCCTCGCTTGTCGCGCTGCGCGCCGCGCGCGGGTGCTGCCCCTGCGCGGAGGCCGCCATCGCCAGAGATTGCGCGGCCAGCAAGAGAGCCGCCAGGCCAATCATCCGCGTCATCGCCTGTCTCCTTCCATCCCGGCCGCACGCGCGGCCAAGCGATATCGGGCGCCAGGTCGGGATCACGCGCCAGTCACAAGGCCGGGCGCGGACTGCGCCCGGGGTCCAGGCTTGGACGGCGGACTTGCTTGCCGGCGGGGGCTCACGTAACCCGGCAGGCAGATCGTCGAAACAGCCTTGTCCCCATGCCCGTCTCCATCACCGACCGTTACGCAGCCCTCGTCGAGACGGGCGCCCTCGAACGCGACCCGGCGCAGGTCGCGGTGGTGAGGCGGCTGGCCGCGCTGGAGGAGGCGCTCGCCGCCCGCCGGCTCGCCCGCAAGAGCAGCGCGCTCGGCTGGCTGCTCGGGCGCGGCAAGGCGACGGGCGAGCCGCCCAGGGGGCTCTACATCTGGGGCTCGGTCGGGCGCGGCAAGACCATGCTGATGGACCTGTTCTACGACTCATCCCCGGTCGAGAGGCGCCGGCGCGTGCATTTCCACGCATTTCTGGCCGACGTGCATGGCCGCATCCATGCCTATCGCCAGCGCCTCAAGGCCGGCGAGGTCAAGGAGCCCGACCCGATCGCACCCGTCGCCGCGGACCTCGCCGAGGAGGCGGGCCTGCTCTGCTTCGACGAGTTCACGGTGACCGACATCGCCGATGCGATGATCCTCGGCCGGCTGTTCACGGCCCTGTTCGCGTCCGGCGTCGTCGTGGTCGCGACCTCCAATGTCGAGCCGTCGCGGCTCTATGAGGGCGGGCTCAACCGCGCGCTTTTCCTGCCCTTCATCGCGCTCCTGACCGAGAAGGTCGAGGTCGTGCGGCTCGACGCGCGCACCGACTTCCGGCTGGAAAAGCTCGGCGGCGCGCCGACCTATCATGCGCCCGCCGACGCGGCCGCGGCCGCGGCACTCGACACCGCCTTCAAACGGCTGTCGGGCGCGGCGCGCGGCCAGCGGACCGTGCTCGACGTCAAGGGCCACGACTTCGTCGTGCCGCAGGCGGCGGGCGGGGTGGCGCGGGCGTCCTTCGACGAGCTTTGCGCGCAGGCCTATGGCGCGTCGGACTATATCGCGCTCGCGCAGCGCTTCCACACGCTGGTGATCGACGGCGTGCCGGCGATGACTCAGGACCGCCGCAACGAGGCCAAGCGCTTCATCATTCTGATCGACACGCTCTACGAGCACCATGTGAAGCTCGTCGCTTCGGCGGAGACTGAGCCCCAGCACCTCTACACGGCCAGCCAGGGGCGCGAGGCCTTCGAGTTCGACCGCACTGTGTCGCGGCTGATCGAGATGCGTTCCGAGGATTATCTCGCGCTTCCGCATGGCCGCGCCGATTCCGCCGCCAGCGGCGACAGCGGCGGACTGGTCGAGACCTGAGCCATGGCGCAGCGCGAGCCGAGCGAAACCCGCATCCTCTCGGTCGCCAGCGAGCATCTGCGCCAGTTCGGCCTGAAGCGCTTCACCGTCGTGGCCGTGGCCGAAGAGGCCGGCATGACGCACGCAAACGTCTACCGCTATTTCCCCTCGCGGGCGGCGCTGGTCGACGCGGTCGTCGATGTCTGGCTCAAGGCGACCGAGCGCCGGCTCGCCGACATCGCCGATGGGCCCGACCCCGCCAGCGACAAGCTGGAGCGGCTGATTCTCGCGCTGGCCAAGGGCAACCGCGACCTTTTGAGCGAGGACCCGCATCTCTTCGCCGCGCTGTCGCAGGCGGTGGCGAAGCGCCACGCCATCAGCCGGCGCAACCGGGCGCGGGTGCGGGCGCTGTTCGAGCGCGTCGTCGACGAGGGCATCGCGTCGGGCGCCTTCGAGCCGCGCGACCGCGACCGCTCGATCGCCTTCGTCATCGACGCCACCCACCGCTTCATCCACCCGGCCGCTCTGGCGCTGGAGGCCGACGTGCCGCAGGCCTCGGTGGATGCGCGGCTCGCGACGCTGATCCGTGTCGCGCTGCGGGTTCTGGAGACCGGAATCATCTGATATTTTTGCGACAAGTTACAATTTCTGTAAATCGTTACCGTCTGTTTTCGCCGCATTTGTCGGCCAAGAGCCCGGAGAGATCGACGCAAGTCATTGAAATCGCGCCATTCGGCCTGCGCGCAGGCGGGACGATCGCGGCCGCTTCGCCCTGACCGGTGCAAACCGGCGAGGGTTGCGACAAAACCCCTGTTTGGGCCAAAGAAACGCACGGTTTTCGCCGGCTCGCCGGCCTCTCGCAGCGCTAAGGACAAGGACTAGGCAATGGCCCGCAAGACAATCGCCCTCATCGGCGCCGGCCAGATCGGCGGTACACTCGCTCACCTCGCCGGCCTGAAGGAACTGGGCGACGTCGTCCTGTTCGACATCGCCGAGGGCATTCCGCAGGGCAAGGGTCTCGACATCGCCGAATCCGCCCCCGTGGACGGTTTCGACGCAACCTATACCGGCACCCAATCCTATGCCGACATCGCCGGAGCCGATGTCGTCATCGTCACCGCCGGCGTGCCGCGCAAGCCCGGCATGAGCCGCGACGACCTGATCGGCATCAACCTGAAGGTGATGAAGGCCGTTGGCGAGGGCATCAAGGCGCATGCGCCGGACGCCTTCGTGATCTGCATCACCAACCCGCTCGACGCGATGGTCTGGGCGCTGCAGAAGTTCTCCGGCCTCAAGCCCAACATGATATGCGGCATGGCCGGCGTGCTGGATTCGGCCCGCTTCCGCCACTTCCTCGCCGACGAGTTCAAGGTCTCGGTCAAGGACGTCTCGGCCTTCGTGCTCGGCGGCCATGGCGACGACATGGTGCCGCTGGTGCGCTATTCCGGCGTCGCCGGCATCCCGCTGCCCGACCTCGTCGCCATGGGCTGGACCACGCAGGCCAAGCTCGACGCCATCGTCGAGCGCACCCGCAAGGGCGGCGGCGAGATCGTCAACCTGCTCAAGACCGGCTCGGCCTTCTACGCACCGGCGGCGTCGGCCATCGCCATGGCAGAGAGCTATCTCAAGGACCAGAAGCGCGTGCTGCCGGCGGCCGCGGCGCTGAGCGGCCAGTATGGCGTCAAGGACATGTTCGTCGGCGTGCCGGTGGTGATCGGCGCCGGCGGCGTCGAGAAGATCGTCGAGATCGGCCTCGACGGCGACGAGAAGGCGATGCTGGAAAAGTCGGTCGCGTCCGTCCAGACCCTGATCGACGCCTGCAAGACCGTCGATCCGTCATTGGCGTGAGATAAGCGCAGTCGGCAATGGGCAGCAGGCAGTCGTGAAACGCGCCACCTACTCTTCCGACTGCCTACTGCCGATTGCCGACTGCCAATCTCTCCTGAGGAACCTATCCCCATGAACATCCACGAATACCAAGGCAAGGCGGTCCTCAAGGAGTTCGGAGCGCCGGTTTCCGCCGGCTATGCCGCGCTCACGGTGGCCGAGGCCGTCGAGGGTGCGCGCAAGCTGCCCGGCCCGCTCTATGTGGTGAAGAGCCAGATCCATGCCGGCGGCCGCGGCAAGGGCAAGTTCAAGGAACTGGGCCCCGACGCCAAGGGCGGTGTGCGGCTGGCCAAATCGGTCGAGGAGGTCGAGGCTCACGCGAAAGAGATGCTCGGCAACACGCTGGTGACGGCCCAGACCGGCGAGGCCGGCAAGCAGGTCAACCGCCTCTATATCGAGGACGGCTCCGACATCGCCAAGGAGTTCTATCTCTCGGCGCTGGTCGACCGCGAGACCTCGCGCGTCGCCTTCGTCGTCTCGACCGAGGGCGGCATGGACATCGAGGCGGTCGCGCATGACACGCCCGAGAAGATCGAGACCTTTTCGGTCGATCCCGCTACCGGCATCATGCCCCATCACGGCCGCGCCATGGCCCGCATCCTCGGGCTCACCGGCGACCAGGCCAGGCAGGCCGGCACGGTTCTGGGCCAGATCTATACGGCCTTCGTGTCCAAGGACATGGACATGCTGGAGATCAACCCGCTGATCGTGACGACGCAGGGCCAGATCAAGTGCCTCGACGCCAAGGTCTCCTTCGATTCCAACGCGCTCTACCGTCACCCCGAGATCGTGGCGCTGCGCGACACGACCGAGGAGGACGACAAGGAGATCGAGGCCTCCAAGCACGACCTCGCCTATATCGCGCTCGACGGCACGATCGGCTGCATGGTCAACGGCGCGGGGCTGGCCATGGCGACGCTCGACATCATCAAGCTCTATGGCGAGGAGCCGGCGAACTTCCTCGATGTCGGCGGCGGCGCGACCGAGGAGAAGGTGACCGCAGCCTTCAAGATCATCACCGCCGACCCGCAGGTGAAGGGCATCCTGGTCAACATCTTCGGCGGCATCATGAAATGCGACGTCATCGCGCGCGGCGTCATCGCCGCGGTCAAGACGGTCGGGCTGGAAGTGCCGCTGGTGGTGCGCCTGGAAGGCACCAACGTCCAGGAAGGCAAGGACATCATCTCGTCGTCGGGCCTGAACGTCATCTCCGCCGACGATCTCGACGACGCCGCCCAGAAGATCGTCGCCGCGATCAAGAAGGCCTGAGGAGCACCCATGTCCATCCTGATCGACAAGAACACCAAGGTCATCTGCCAGGGCTTCACCGGCAAGAACGGCACCTTCCATTCCGAGCAGGCGATCGCCTATGGCACGCAGATGGTCGGCGGCACCTCGCCGGGGAAGGGCGGTTCGCTTCATCTCGGCCTGCCGGTCTTCGACAGCGTCGTCGAGGCCCGCGACAGGACCGGCGCGACCGCTTCGGTCGTCTATGTCCCGCCTCCGGGCGCGGCCGACGCGATCTGCGAGGCGATCGACGCCGAGATCCCGCTGATCATCTGCATCACGGAAGGCATTCCGGTGCTCGACATGGTGCGCGTCAAGCGCTCGCTGGTCGGCTCCAGGTCGCGACTGATCGGGCCAAACTGCCCCGGCGTCGTCACGGCCGGCGAGAGCAAGATCGGCATCATGCCGGCCAACATCTTCAAGCCCGGCTCCGTCGGCATCGTCTCGCGCTCGGGCACGCTGACCTATGAGGCGGTGTTCCAGACCACCCGCGAAGGGCTGGGCCAGACCACGGCGGTCGGCATCGGCGGCGACCCGGTCAAGGGCACCGAGTTCATCGACATGCTGGAGATGTTCCTGGCCGACGAGAAGACGACCTCGATCGTGATGATCGGCGAGATCGGCGGCTCGGCCGAGGAGGACGCGGCGCAGTTCCTCGCCGACGAGGCCAGGCGCGGCCGCAAGAAGCCGATGGTCGGCTTCATCGCCGGACGCACGGCGCCTCCCGGCCGCCGCATGGGCCATGCGGGCGCGATCATCTCCGGCGGCAAGGGCGGCGCGGAAGACAAGATCGCGGCGATGGAAGCCGCCGGAATCCGGGTTTCGCCCTCGCCGGCGCGCCTTGGAAAGACCTTGGTGGACGTGTTGAAGGGGTAAGCGGCGAGTGGCGAATGGCGAATGGCGAATGGTTCGCTGCCTGCCCTCCATTCGCCATTCGCCATTCGCTACTCGCCCAAAATAAGGAAGGCGGAAAACGACCATGGCTCGCCAGGACATCAACGAGGCTCTCGCCCAGACCGGGTTCCTCTATGGCGGCAACGCGGCCTATATCGAGGATCTCCATGCCCGCTACCAGGCCGATCCGACATCGGTGGACGAGCAGTGGCAGGGCTTCTTCGGCGGGCTGAAGGATGACGGCGCTGCGATCGTCCAGAACGCCAGGGGCGCGTCCTGGACGAAGCCGAACTGGCCGGTCCACGCCAATGGCGAACTCGTCTCGGCGCTCGACGGCAACTGGTCGCAAGTCGAGAAGGTCGTCTCCGACAGGCTGAACGGTAAGGCCAAGGCCGCGGGCGCCACGATCAGCGCGTCCGACGTCCAGCAGGCGACGCGCGATTCCGTGCGCGCCATCATGCTGATCCGCGCCTACCGCATGCGCGGCCATCTCCACGCCAAGCTCGATCCGCTCGGCATCGAGAGCCGTACCGATTCCGACGAATTGTCGCCGGCCGCCTTCGGCTTCGGCGAGGCCGATCTCGACCGCAAGATCTTCATCGACAATGTGCTGGGGCTGGAATTCGCGACCATCCGCGAAATGACCGCGATCCTGCAGCGCACCTATTGCAACACCATCGGCATCGAGTTCATGCACATCTCCGATCCGGAGCAGAAGGCATGGCTGCAGGAGCGGATCGAGGGGCCCGACAAGGAGATCGCCTTCACCCGCGAGGGCAAGAAGGCGATCCTCAACAAGCTCGTCGAGGCGGAGGGCTTCGAGAAGTTCATCGACCTGAAATATACCGGCACCAAGCGCTTCGGGCTCGACGGCGGCGAGGCGCTGATCCCGGCGCTGGAGCAGATCATCAAGCGCGGCGGCGCGCTCGGCGTGCGCGACATCGTCTTCGGCATGGCCCATCGCGGCCGCCTCAACGTGCTGACCCAGGTGCTGGGCAAGCCGCATCGCGCGCTGTTCCACGAGTTCAAGGGCGGTTCGTTCGCGCCCGACGACGTCGAGGGCTCGGGCGACGTCAAGTACCATCTTGGTGCGTCCAGCGACCGTGAGTTCGACGGCAACAACGTCCACGTCTCGCTGACCGCCAACCCGTCGCATCTGGAGATCGTCGATCCGGTGGTGCTCGGCAAGGTCCGCGCCAAGCAGGACCAGTTCGGCGACATCGTCGAGCGCTCCAAGGTGTTGCCGCTGCTGCTGCATGGCGACGCGGCCTTCGCCGGCCAGGGCGTGGTCGCGGAATGCCTCGGCCTCTCTGGGCTCAAGGGCCACCGCACCGGCGGCTCGATCCATTTCATCATCAACAACCAGATCGGTTTCACCACCTATCCGCGCTATTCGCGCTCCTCGCCCTATCCGTCGGACGTGGCGAAGATGGTCGAGGCCCCGGTGTTCCATGTGAACGGCGACGACCCCGAGGCGGTCGTCTTCGCCGCGAAGGTCGCGATCGAATTCCGGCAGAAGTTCCACAAGCCGGTCGTGGTCGACATGTTCTGCTATCGCCGCTTCGGCCATAATGAAGGCGACGAGCCGGGCTTCACCCAGCCGCTGATGTACCGCAAGATCCGCAGCCACAAATCGACGCTGGAGCTTTACTCCGCCAAGCTCGTAGCCGAGGGCGTGATCGCGCCCGGCGAGATCGACGAGATGAAGGCCGCCTGGAAGGCCAGACTCGAGATCGAGTTCGACGCCGGCCAGGCCTTCAAGCCCAACAAGGCCGACTGGCTCGACGGCCGCTGGGCCGGCATGAAGGCGATCCGCGCCGACGAGGACGATCCGCGCCGCGGCGCGACCGGCGTGCCCGCTGTCGTGCTGAAGGAGATCACCGAGAAGATCACGGCGGTCCCCGCCGGCTTCAACCTGCACAGGACGATCCAGCGCTTCCTCGACAACCGCAAGAAGGCGGTCGAATCCGGCCAGGGCATCGACTGGGCGACGGCGGAATCGCTGGCCTTCGGCTCGCTCCTGCTCGACGGCCACCCGGTCCGGCTCTCGGGCCAGGATTGCGAGCGCGGCACCTTCAGCCAACGCCATTCGGTGCTGATCGACCAGGAGACGGAGGCCCGCCACACCTCGCTGAACCATATCCGCGACGGCCAGTCGCGCTACGAGGTCATCAACTCGATGCTCTCGGAGGAAGCCGTGCTCGGCTTCGAATACGGCTACACCCTGTCGGAGCCGAACGCCCTGACCTGCTGGGAGGCCCAGTTCGGCGATTTCGCCAATGGCGCGCAGGTGCTGTTCGACCAGTTCATCTCGTCGGGCGAGCGCAAATGGCTGCGCATGTCGGGCCTCGTCTGCCTGCTGCCCCATGGCTATGAGGGCCAGGGTCCGGAGCATTCCTCGGCTCGCCTGGAGCGCTTCCTGCAGATGTGCGCCGAGGACAACATGCAGGTCGCCAACTGCTCGACGCCGGCGAGCTATTTCCACATCCTGCGCCGGCAGCTCAAGCGCGACTTCCGCAAGCCGCTGATCCTGATGACGCCGAAGTCGCTGCTGCGCCACAAGCGCTGCGTCTCGACGCTGGACGAGCTGGCGGAAGGCTCGACTTTCCACCGCGTGCTGCATGACGACGCCGAGCGCGGCGCCTCGACCACCAGGCTGGTCAAGGATTCCAAGATCCGCCGCGTCGTGCTGTGCTCGGGCAAGGTCTATTTCGACTTGGCTGAGGAGCGCGAGAAGCGCGGGCTGGACGACATCTACCTGATGCGCGTCGAGCAGCTCTATCCCTTCCCGCTGAAGTCGCTCGCGCAGGAACTGGCGCGCTTCAAGGGGGCCGATGTGGTCTGGTGCCAGGAGGAGCCCAAGAACATGGGCTCCTGGACCTTCGTCGAGCCCTATCTCGAATGGGTGCTGGGCCATGCCGGCTCGAAGTCGAAGCGGGCCCGCTATGTCGGTCGCCCGGCCTCGGCCGCGACCGCGACCGGCCTGATGTCGAAGCACCTCGCCCAGCTCAACGCGTTCCTCGACGAAGCCTTCGCGGCCTGACCGGCGAAGCGCCAGAACAAGACACGAAGAAGAGGCCTGACATGGCGACCGAAATCCGCGTTCCCACCCTCGGCGAATCCGTCTCCGAGGCGACCATCGGCAAGTGGTTCAAGAAGCCCGGCGACGCGGTGAAGGCCGACGAGCCGCTTGTCGAACTCGAAACCGACAAGGTGACTCTCGAGGTCAACGCGCCGGCGGCCGGCGTGCTCGGCGAGATCGTCGCCAAGGAGGGCGAAACCGTCGGAGTCAGCGCCCTGCTCGGCATGATTTCGGCGGGAGAAGGCAAGGCCGCAGCGCCTGCCGCCAAGGGCGACGAGAAGAAGGGCGACGCCGCCGTCGCCCAGGCCGCCGGCAAGGCTGGCGCGGACACCGTCAAGGAAGCCGAGACGAAGTCCGGCGAGGTCGCCGGCGACAGCGAGATCAAGCCCGCGACCAAGGCCGGCGATTCAGGCCCCGCCGTCGGCCGGATCGCCGCCGAGAGCGGCGTCGATCCCGCGAAGGTTCCGGCGTCGGGCAAGGATGGCCGCGTCACCAAGGGCGACATGCTGGCCGCGATCGCGACCGGTGGCGCGGCTGCACCTGCCGCTGCCCCCGCGCCGGCTCAGGTCCGCGCGCCGTCGGCTCCCGACGACGCCTCGCGCGAAGAGCGCGTGAAAATGACCAAGCTGCGCCAGACCATCGCGCGCCGCCTCAAGGAAGCGCAGGCGACCGCTGCGATGCTGACCACCTTCAACGAGGTGGACATGTCGGCGGTGATGGCGCTCCGCAACCAGTACAAGGACGTCTTCGAGAAGAAGCACGGCGTGAAGCTCGGCTTCATGGGCTTCTTCGTCAAGGCCTGCGTGCAGGCGCTGAAGGAGATTCCCTCCGTCAACGCCGAGATCGACGGCGCCGACATCGTCTACAAGAACTACTACCATGTCGCCGTCGCCGTCGGCACCGACAAGGGCCTCGTCGTGCCGGTGGTGCGCGACGCCGACCAGCTTTCCATCGCCGGCATCGAGAAGAAGATCGGCGAACTCGGCAAGAAGGCCCGCGACGGCGCCCTCAAGATCGAGGACATGCAGGGCGGCACCTTCACCATCTCGAATGGCGGCGTCTACGGCTCGCTGATGTCGACGCCGATCCTGAACGCGCCGCAATCGGCGATCCTTGGCATGCACAAGATCCAGGAGCGCCCGGTGGTCGTCGGCGGCCAGATCGTGGTGCGGCCGATGATGTATCTGGCGGTCTCCTACGACCACCGCATCATCGACGGCAAGGAAGCCGTGACCTTCCTGGTGCGGATCAAGGAGGCGCTGGAGGACCCGGCAAGGTTGGTGCTGGATCTGTGAGCATAGGCTGAGTTCGAATGCCGACGATCGCGATCATCGACGGCGTTCGGATCGTGATCCATCTCAAGGACCACCTGCCGCCTCATCTCCACGCGATGTTTGCTGGACATGAGGCTCAGATTTCGATCCTGACTGGCGATGTCCTCAACGGCTCTCTCCCGCCGGCCAAAGCGAAGAAAGTCAAGGCTTGGCTTGCTGCACATCGCGAGCAGGTCGCCTATATCTGGAAAGAAATCAAAGACGGTCGCTACAGCGGAGGCCAGATCATATGAACTACGGGATCAAGGCTGTCGAAGTGGTCCGCTATCCAGTCTTGCGCGTGACCTTCGATGACGGGCTGTCGGGCGAGTACGACCTGACAGACTGGATCGGGCGTGGGCCTGTCTCGGACCCGCTCAAGGATCGCGACTACTTCAACACAGTTGCGGTTGCGGCCTACGGCCATTCCTTCGGCTGGAATCTGGACGATGTCGGTCACGAGATCGATTTTTGTCCCGACGCGACGCGCATCAGAATTGAAACCGCCATGGTCGAGCAGCTCGCGGCGAACTATGCCGCAAAACGCTCCGCCGCCGAATAATCGTCACGCCAAAGAGACCTCATGTCCTACGATCTCGTCGTCATCGGAACCGGCCCCGGCGGCTATGTCTGCGCCATTCGCGCGGCCCAGCTCGGCCTCAAGGTCGCTGTGGTCGAGAAGCGCAAGAGCCATGGCGGGACCTGCCTGAATGTCGGCTGCATCCCGTCCAAGGCCTTGCTGCACGCGTCGGAGATGTTCGAGGAGGCCGGCCACACCTTCCCGAGCCTCGGCATTTCGGTGGGCAAGCCGAAACTCGATCTGAAGCAGATGATGGTCCACAAGCAGGAGACGGTGGACGCCAACGTCAACGGCGTCGCCTTCCTGCTGAAGAAGAACAAGATCGAGCCGTTCCACGGGTCGGCAAGCATCCCGGCCGCCGGCAAGGTCGTCGTCACCGCCGAAGACGGCAAGACGCAGGAGCTTGAGACGAAGAGCATCGTCATCGCGACCGGCTCGGAATCGACCGCGCTCCCCGGGGTTACGGTCGACGAGAAGACGGTGGTGACGTCGACCGGCGCGCTCGAGTTGACCGCCGTTCCCAAGGAGCTTCTGGTCGTCGGCGCCGGCGTGATCGGGCTCGAAATCGGCTCGGTCTGGAGCCGGCTCGGGGCCAAGGTCACAGTGGTCGAATATCTCGACCGCATCCTGCCCGGCATGGACGACGAGATCGCCAAGCAGTTCCAGCGCATCCTGGGCAAGCAGGGCTTCGAGTTCCATCTCGGCTCGAAGGTGACGAAGGTCGACGTGGTCAAGAAGGGCGGCGCGACCGTCACTGTCGAGCCTGCGTCCGGCGGCGAGGGCAAGACGCTGACCGCCGACATCGTGCTGGTCGCGATCGGCCGGCGTCCCAACACCGAGGGCCTCGGGCTGGAGGCGGCCGGCGTCGCCACCGAGCGCGGCCGCGTCGTGATCGACGACCATTTCAAGACCAATGTCGCCGGCATCTACGCCATCGGCGACGTGGTGCGCGGACCGATGCTCGCCCACAAGGCCGAGGACGAGGGCGTCGCGGTCGCCGAGATCATCGCGGGCAAGGCCGGCCATGTGAACTACGACGTCATCCCCGGCATCATCTACACCGCGCCGGAAGTTGCGGCGATCGGCAAGACCGAGGAAGAGCTGAAGGCCGCGGGCGTCGCCTACAAGGTCGGAAAGTTCCCGTTCACGGCCAATGGCCGGGCCCGCGCGATGCGCCACACCGACGGCTTCGTGAAGGTGCTGGCCGACGCTGAAACCGACCGCGTGCTCGGCTGCCACATCATCGGCCCCCATGCCGGCGACCTGATCGCCGAGGTGGCGGTGCTGATGGAGTTCGGCGGCTCGTCGGAAGACCTCGCCCGCACCTGCCACGCCCATCCGACGCTCTCGGAAGCGGTGAAGGAAGCCGCGATGGCGGTCGAGAAGCGGCAGATCCATATGTGAGCGCGGGCGGGCGCGCCTTGCGCTCATCCTCTGCTGATCACGCGGGCAAAACGCCGCCTTGCGTGGTCGGCTGCGACCAATGACCGTCTGTCCGTCACCTCGATGTCGTCCCTGACCGCCAGCGGTTCGAGCCCGGCCAGCTTGCGATAGAGCAGCATGCTCATCGCGAACGGGATCGCCAACTGCAGCCCGAGCGGCAGCATGAAGATGAGCACGAGCCCTATGACCGGCGGCATCGCGAGGCCGGCCAGCCCGTAATCCGCATACCCCGATCGTCCAAAGGCACGCAGGCCGAGATGGCCCGCGAGGATGATCAGAGCGACGGGTATGAACAGGATGAGGCTCATCAACAATCCAGACCCGAGCACACTGACGAACGTGTCGCCCAAGACGGCAAAATCTGGCAACTGGACGCCGATCGGCGATGGCTTGATCGGAAACAGGGCCGAGGACGAGCCTTTGTTAGAAGAGGGCATGCTCCCATACGCGCCCGCGAGCAGGAAAAACCACATCACGATGTGCGAGGCCATCACGCCTGTGACGGCAGCGGCAACGGCGGCGTTGAGAGAGTTTCGCACCTGTGTCGGCCCGTCGAAATACTCGGCAGTCGCAGTGCTGACGAGCACCGGGCCGGAAGCCGGATCCATTGAGGTGTCCCCTGCCGACTCCGCGGCATTGTCGGTTTGACCTCTCTTCCGCACCACCGCTTCCAAAGCATCGACGTCGTCGCCCTCAACATCGTATTTGGCGAACCAGTGGTAGAAGCTGCCGATCAGCCATCCAGCCGCTGCCGGCAGGGCCAGAGACGGGATGAAGGCCCCCGATACCATCGCAGCATTGCGGGCTTGCGTGTCGGCAAAGACCATCATCGCCACGATCATGGCCAGCGCGCCGAGAGCCGCGTAGCACAATCGGTGCGAAACGGCGACCTGCCGGAACGCGAGATGGCCGACGACGAACACTGATGTGTAAGCCATACCTGTCGACATCGCCAGAAGCAGCATTCGATCAGTGCTCAAGGCTGCAGAATTGGTCGTGAGAAAGCCGTTGCTTGCGCCGACGAGCGCTATAGATGCCGCGACGGCAGCGCCTCCGGCCATCGCGCCTAGATCTGTATTTACGCGCATTATGTCTCCACCGAGTTCCCTTACGACGATCCTAGGAGGTCCCGATGAATATGGCGCGTGCGCGAAAACAATAATTCTGCGTCAGATTTCAAGCCAAATTTAACCCTATTCCCTACTCGCGGGCCCCTGTGCGCCGTCAAAATGTTCCTGAGAGGGCCGGCGCTCCAAACTCGACCGACACTGTTGAAAGGCAGCCAGCCCTTCGCTTCAGGCGCGGTCTGAGGTAAACCGCCAGCATGACCCGCGACGAGGCCGCCGCAGAACTTTTCCACCTTGCAGGCGCCCTACGCTGTCGCGGCGCGCGGGCCGTTTTCGTATACGGCTCCACAGCGCGTAACGAGGCGAGACCGGATAGTGACCTCGACATCTTCATCGATGTCGAGCCCGGTCGAAAATTCTCTCTGCTCGATCTCGCTGGCATGCAGCACTACCTCGCGGAGGAACTGGGTGTCGAAGTTCATCTGACAACACGCAACAGCTTGCATCCCAAGCTGCGGAACGAGATCGAAAGCGAAGCCGTTCAGGTATTCTAAACTACCCCCGCCGCGCCCGAAACGCCGTCAGCGTGTTTCTGAGCAGGCACGCGATCGTCATCGGGCCCACTCCGCCGGGCACCGGCGTGATCGCGCCCGCCACCTCCACGGCTTGAGCGAAATCGACGTCGCCCACGAGCTTGCCGTCGGGCAGGCGGTTGATGCCGACGTCGATCACCGTCGCGCCCGGCTTGATCCAGTCGCCCTTCACGAAGCCCGGCCGGCCCACCGCCGCCACGACGATGTCGGCGCGCCTGACCACGCTGGCGAGGTCGCGCGTGCGCGAATGCGCGATCGTCACCGTGCAGTCGGCCTGCAGCAGGAGCTGGGCCACCGGGCGGCCAACGAGTTCCGAGCGGCCGATCACCACGGCCTCCAGCCCCGCCAGCGTCGGCAGCGCCTGCTTCAGAAGCAGCATGCAGCCGAGCGGCGTGCAGGGCGCGAGCAGAGTCGCGGGGCTGGCCTTGCCGCTCGCCAGCCGGCCGGCATTGACCGGGTGCAGCCCGTCGACATCCTTGGCGGGGTCGATCGCGTCGATGATGACGCCGGTGTCGATGTGTTTCGGCAGCGGCAACTGCACGAGGATGCCGTCGACGGAATCGTCGGCGTTGAGCTCGGCGAGTTTCGCCAGCAACTCCGCCTCGCTCGTCTCGGCGGGCAGACGATGCGCCCTCGAGTTCATGCCGATCCCGGCGGCGAGCTTTTCCTTCGAGGCGACATACACCCGGCTCGCCGGATCGTCGCCGACCAGCACCACGTCGAGGCCGGGCAAGAGGCCGCTCCGCGCCCTGATCGCCGCGATCTCTTCGCCGATCTCGGCACGGAGCGCCGCCGCCGCCGCCTTGCCGTCGATGATGCGCGCCTGCCCGGCCATGACCTTTGTCTCCGTCCCGTTCGCGAGCCGCCCTCATGCGCGATCGGCCGGGAACCGACAAGCCCGAATGCGACGCGAGGACGCCGCGCCATGCCTTGCGAGCGTCCGCTGGCGCGGCTATCGATCTTGGAAGCGTTCAGGAGAGGCGAGCAGCGTGACCACCGGATTTGCCTCCCTTCCCGCCTCCGGCCCCTGTCGCCTGATCCGCACCCGCATCCCGCTCTGCCTCGTCGATGGCGCGGCGCTGGCCGCCGATCGCGACGGGTTGGCGCTCGCCGATATCGCGATCGAGGACGGGCTTGTCGCATCGATCCTGCCTGCCGGCGCCGACGGCGTCGACGCGGATGCCCCGGCCGTCGATCTCGACGGCGGCATCGTGCTGCCCCGTCTCGTCGATGCCCATGTCCATCTCGACAAGGGCCATATCTGGCCGCGACGGCGCAATCCCGACGGCTCTTTCAAGGGCGCGCTGGAGAGCGTGCTGGCCGACCGCGAGGCGAACTGGACGGGCGACGATGTCCGCGCCCGCATGGAGTTCGGCCTGCGCTGCGCCTTCGCCCATGGCACGGCGGCGGTCAGGACGCATATCGACTCGCTCGGCAAGCAGATCGGCATTTCCTGGCCGGTTCTGGCCGAGCTGCGGGCGGAATGGGCCGGGCGAATCGCGCTGCAGGGCTCGCCACTGTTCGGGCTGCAGTTCGCGCTCGACGCCGCCCATATGCAGGCCGTGACCAAGGCGGTGCTGGCGCATGGCGACGGGCTGTTCGGCTGCGTCACCTATATGATCCCCGAGATTGACCAGGCGCTCGACATCGTCTTCCGCAACGCCATCGAGCATGGCTTAGACCTCGATTTCCATGTCGACGAGACCAACGACCCGGAGGCGCGCGCGCTGGAGCACATCGCCGACGCCGCGCTCAGGCATCGTTTTTCGGGCAAAATCCTGTGCGGGCATTGCTGCTCGCTGGCGCTGCAGGAGCCGCAGGCCGAGGCGCGGATCATCGCCAAGGTCAAGGAGGCCGGCATCGCCGTGGTCTCCCTGCCGATGTGCAACATGTATCTGCAGGACCGTCAGGCCGGCCGCACGCCGCGCTGGCGAGGGGTCACCGCGTTGCACGAGCTGAAGGCGGCAGGCGTGCTGGCGATCATCGCCTCGGACAACACGCGCGACCCGTTCTACGCCTATGGCGATCTCGACCTGATCGAGGTTTTGCGCGAGGGCACCCGCGTTCTCCAGCTCGACCATTCTGGAACCGACTGGGCCGACGCCGTGGCGCGGACGCCGGCCGATGTCATGGGGCTCGGCGGGGCCGGCCGGCTCTCGGTCGGCGGCCCTGCCGACCTGATCCTGACGCGGGCCCGCGACTGGACCGAGTTCTTCGCCCGCCCGCAATCCGACCGGACGGTCCTGGTGGCGGGCAGGGCGATCGACACGACGCTTCCGGACCATCGCGAGCTGGATCATCTGATGGGCGCGCGTTCGTGAGCCGTTCGATCCGCCCTTTCCGTCATGGACGGCCTTGTGCCGACCATCCACGTCTTCTCGCGTCGAGCCCAATGTCCAAGACGTGGATACTCGGGACAAGCCCGAGCATGACGGATAAGGGGTGACCGGTATGACCCCCCGCTACGACATCGCCGCGCTGAAAGCCCGCCTCGGCCCCATCCGTACCGAGGACAATCCGGCGCTGGTGAAGCAGAAGAGCCGCGACTTCTTCTGGTACTCGCCGACGCTGAAACGCCAGCTCGACCATGTCAGCGCCGACATCGTCGTGTCGCCGACGAGCGAGGCGCAGGTGCTGGAGACGCTGGCCGCCTGCCACGCGCTCGGCATCCCCGTCACGCCGCGCGGAGCCGGCACCGGCAATTACGGCCAGGCCATGCCGTTGTCCGGCGGCGTGCTGCTCGACCTGTCGGGCTTCGACCAGGTGCTCGACATCCAGCCCGGCCGCTATGTCGCAGAGCCCGGCGCGATCATGGCCCGGATCGACGAGAAGACCCGCGCCCATTCCGGGCAGGAGCTCCGCCTCCATCCGTCGACCTACCAGACGGCTTCGATCGGCGGCTTCATCGCCGGCGGCTCGGGCGGCGTCGGCTCGATCAAATGGGGCGGACTGCGCGACTGGGGCAACATCATCTCGCTCAGGGTCGCGACGATGGAGGCTGCGCCCCGCATCCTCGAACTCGCGGGCGAGGATTTGCACAAGGTTGCCCATGCCTATGGCACCAACGGCATCATCACGCAGGTCGAGATGCCGCTCGCGCCGGCCTACGACTGGATCGACGTCATCCTCGGCTTCGGGACCTTGCGCGCCGCGACCGAATTCGCCAATGCGCTGGGCGAGCAGGACGGGCTGGCGCTGAAGAACCTCGCGGTGGTCGCAGCCCCGATCGGGCACGACTACTTCCTGCGTCACCGGAAATTCCTGCCGCGCGAGAGCCATCTGGTCATCGTGACGGCGGCCGATTTCGCGGTCGGGTCGCTGCTCGCCTATGCGCGCCGGGCCGGCGGCTGCGACCTGCTGATGCGCTCGGACAGCCTCTCCCCCGAGGAGGCCAGGGGCCTGCCGCCGGGCTACGAGCTGGGCTGGAACCATACCACGCTGCGGGCGCTGCGCGTCGACCCGGCCATCACCTATCTGCAGGTGCTTTACCCGTTTCCCAATCAGGTCGACCTGGTGGCGCGGATCCATGAGCGGTTTGGCGACGAGGTGCTGTGCCATCTCGAATTCGTCCGCTTCGACGGCAAGGTCACCTGCTTCGGCCTGCCGCTGGTGCGCTTCACCACGGAGGAGCGGCTGGAGGAGATCATGGCGATCCATGAGGAGATGGGCTCAGCCATCTTCAACCCGCATCGTTACACGCTGGAGGAGGGCGGCATGAAGCAGACCGACGAGGCCCAGCTCGCCTTCAAGCGCCAGGCCGATCCGCAGGGGCTGCTCAATCCCGGCAAGATGATCGCCTGGGAAGACCCCGATTACGACTATGCCTCGGGCAAGACCTTCCTGTTCCGCAGCCTGTCGCAGGGCGGGGAAGCCGGCTGAGCATGCGCGTCCTCGTCCTCCACGCCCATCCCGTAGCCGAGAGCTTCAACGCGGCGCTGTTTCGCACGGTCGTCGAGAGCCTCGGCGAGTCCGGGCACGAGGTCGATGCCTGCGATCTCTATGCCGAGGGTTTCGACGCCGTATTGAGCCGCGAGGAGCGAGCCGGCTATCATGATCTTTCCAGCAACACGAAACCCGTTGCCGGCTATGTGGAACGTCTGCGTGCGGCGGAGGCGCTGGTGCTGTGCTTTCCGGTCTGGAATTTCGGCTATCCCGCGATCTTGAAAGGCTTTTTCGACCGGGTCTTCCTGCCCGGCGTCTCGTTCAGGCTGGTCGATGGCAAGGTCAGGCCCAATCTGTGGAATATTCGCCGGCTCGTCGCCGTCACCAGCTATGGCGGCACGCGCTGGCGGGCTTTTCTGATGGGCGATCCGCCGCGCAAGGCCGTTTGCCGCGTGCTGCGGGCGGTCTGCCACCCGGCCGCGCGACCGCACTATCTCGCCCACTACGACATGAACCGCGCGACGCCGGAGAGCCGGGCCGCCTTTCTGGCTAATGTCGCGCGAAAAATCAGGCAACTCTGAGAGTATGGTCACGATGCGTCATCATGCCGTCATCATGGCGAGCGAACTGGCAGCCGGCGAAGCGTTTAGCTCGCCGGCATCAAGGACTGGCTCATGACCAAGTCTCTCGAGAAAAGCGTCGGGCGCGCCCTGCTCGTCACCGCGCGGCTGCATCGTGCACGCATGGGCGAGCGGCTCAACGCGCTCGGGCTTTTTCCCGGTCAGGAGCAGGCGCTGAAGGCGCTGCAGGCGGCGCCGATGACGATGGGCGAACTCGCGACGCTGCTGCGGGTCAAGCCGCCGACAGTGTCCAAGACGATCGGCCGGCTCTCGGTGCAGGGGCTGGTGACGCGCGAGGGCGGGGGCCGCGACGGGCGGCTGGTGCAGGTCGCGCTGACCGAGACCGGCCAGAAGACGGCGGCTACGCTCGATGCGGTCTGGAACCAGGTCGAGGACGAGCTGCTGGAGCGTCTCGACGCCAAGGAGAAGAAGCAGCTCCGCAAGCTGCTTCGCAAGGCGGCGAAAGGACTGTCCAAGGCCGGCGTCGAACTCGACGAAGCCGAGGCGGATGCGGACGAGGCAGACAGCGACGCCTGATTTAAGCATGCGGGCCATGCGTCGAACCACTGGCTTGCTCGCCTGAATCGGTTAATCCTGCGTTCGTCATTCCCATCACGCATGACGGGACGAAGTTTGCCCGCCGTTTACCAGCATGTCCCCGAAACCGGCCGCTCGCGCCTGATCGCCATCGGCCTGATGTGCGGCGCGGTGCTGTGCTTCGCCTTGCTCGACGCCAGCGCCAAATGGCTCTCCAATGTCGTCGATCCGCTGCAGGTCGTATTCGCTCGCTATGCCGGCAGCATGGCGCTGGTGCTGGTGCTGCTCAATCCGTGGAGCCGGCCGGGCATCTTCAGGACGCAGCGCCCCTGGCTGCAGGCCGTGCGCTCGCTGCTGCTGCTCGGTTCGACCGCGCTCAATTTCGTGGCGCTGAAATATCTCCAACTCGCCGAGACGGTCTCGATCATGTTCGCGACGCCCCTTCTGGTCGCGCTCGTCTCCGGTCCGCTGCTGGGCGAATGGCCCGGTCCGCGCCGGCTGGTCGCGATCGGCGTCGGCTTCGTCGGCGTGCTGGTGATCACGCGGCCGGGCATCGGCGGCATGCACCCGGCTGCGATCCTGATCGTCTTCGGCTGCCTGTGCTACGGCTTCTACTCGATCGCGACGCGGGTGCTCTCGGCCTTCGATCCGCCCGAGACGACGATGGTCTACTCCGGCGTCGCCGGGACGCTGGCCATGCTGCCGCTGCTGCCCTGGATCTGGACGACGCCGTCAGGCTTCATGCCATGGGCGCTGATGCTGGCGACCGGAGTCTTCGGCGGATTTGGCCACTGGCTGCTGATCCTGGCGCATCGGCTCGCGCCGGCGACCGTGCTCGCGCCCTTCATTTATTCGCAGATCGTCTGGATGATCGCGCTCGGCTGGTTCGTCTTCGGCCAGTTCCCCGACCGCTGGACTTTCGTCGGCGCCGGCATCGTCATCGCCTCGGGGCTTTATCTGCTCTATCGCGAGCGGGTCAGGGCGAAGCCCGAAGGTTCGGCGCGGCTGGACTGAACGTCATTGCGAGCGCAGCGAAGCAATCCAGGAGGCGTGGAGCGAGACGCTGGATTGCTTCGCTGCGCTCGCAATGACGGATGACGATCACACCGTCACCTGCGTGCCCACTTCCACCACGCGTCCGGTCGGGATCTGGAAGAAGCTCGTCGCGTCGGTCGCGCTCTTGGTCAGCGAGATGTAGAGCTTGTCCTGCCAGACCGGCATGCCCGATTGCGGCGAGGCCTTGATCGAGCGTCGCGACAGGAAGAACGAGGTCGACATGATGTCGAACTTGAAGCCCTGCTTGCGCAGCACGGCCAGCCCCTTGGGCACGTTGGGGCTCTCCATGTAGCCATAGGTCATCTCGACCCGCCAGAAATCGTCGGTGATGCGGGAGAGGCGCACGCGCTCGTCCTCGCCGACGCGCGGCGTGTCGGCCGAGCGCACGGTCAGGATGACGTTGCGTTCGTGCAGCACCTTGTTGTGCTTGAGGTTGTGCAGCATCGAGGCCGGCGCCGTCTCGGGGTCGCTGGTCAGGAACACCGCCATACCCTTGACGCGATATGGCGGGCTCTTGCTCAGCATGCCGACCAGTTCGAGCAGCGGCACGTCGGTCTTGCGCGTCTTGTCGAACAGGATCTTGGTGCCGCGCACCCAGGTCCACATCAGCAGGACCAGCACGATGGCGAGCAGCACCGGGACATAGCCGCCGCTGAACAGTTTCAGCATGTTGGCCGAGAAAAAGGCGACGTCGATGATCAGGAACGGCGTCACCACCGCGATGGTGGCCGTCAGCGACCAGCGCCAGCCCTTCCAGATCACGATGAACGCGAGCAGCGAATCGACCATCATCGCGCCGAACACCGAGATGCCGTAAGCATGCGACAGGTTCGACGACGACCGGAAGGTCCAGACCAGCATCAGCACGACGATCAGCAGCATGATGTTGATGCGCGGAATGTAGATCTGCCCCGAGGTCTGCTCCGAGGTGTGGCGGATTTCGAGCCGGGGCAGCAGGCCGAGCTGGATCGCCTGCCGCGTCAGCGAGAAGGCCCCCGTGATAACCGCCTGGCTGGCGATGATCGTGGCGATCGTCGCCATGATCACCAGCGGCAGGATGAAGCCTTTGGGCGCAAGCTTGTAGAACGGATTGTCGATCGCGGTCGGGTCCGAGAGGATCAGCGCGCCCTGGCCGAGATAGTTCAGCCACAGCGCCGGGAAGACCAGGAAGATCCAGGCCCCGCGCATCGGGCCGCGGCCGAAATGGCCCATATCGGCATAGAGCGCCTCGGCCCCGGTGACCGCCAGGCAGACCGAGCCGAGCACGGCCAGCGAGACGCCGGGATTGTTGATGAAAAAATGCACGCCCCAATAGGGATTGATCGAGTCGAAGACGCTGAGATCGTCGGCGATGTGATAGACGCCCAGCCCCGCCAGCGTCAGGAACCAGATCATCATGATCGGCCCGAAGAAATTGGCCACTTTCTCGGTGCCGCGGCTCTGGACAAGGAACAGCGCGATCAGGATGCCGGACGCGATCATGACGACATAGTCGTTCAGCGCCGGCGTCACCAGCTTGATGCCCTCCACCGCCGACAGCACCGAGATCGCCGGGGTGATCACCGCGTCGCCATAGAACAGCGCCGCGCCCGCCATGCCGAGGAACAGCACGACGCCGCCGCGCGCCCGCCCGAGCGCACGCTGCGCCAGCGCCACCAGCGTCAGCGTGCCGCCCTCGCCGTTATTGTCGGCCGAGAGCAGCAGCACGACGTATTTCAGGGTCACGACGATGACGAGCGACCACAGGATCAGCGACAGCACGCCGATGATGACCTCGCGCGGGACCGGCGCGGCGAGAGCGACGGCGACCGCGCCGCCATGTCCGCCCGTCGCCGCCCCGGTCGCCGCCAGCACGGTCTCGCGCAGCGCATAGAGCGGGCTCGTGCCGATGTCGCCGTAGACGACGCCGAGCGCGCCGAGCGCCAGCACGGCGAAGCTGCTGGTCGAGTGCGGCTGCTTGCCGGGTTCGCCATGGCCGTCGTCGAGCCCGAAACGGGAATCCTCCGGCCGGACGGTCGGCGGATTCGGCTTGTCATTCCCCATCAGGGATCTCCGCGCGCTGCGGTGCAGCAAAGGGCCGGGCGCTCTAGCACGATGCACAGGAAGCGCAAAGGCGCGCGCGCCGCCAGCCGCAGGCTTCAGGCCTACTCGGCCGCATCGGCCCGCCCGCCATAGCGCTTCGCCACATAGTCATCGACCATGGTCTTGAACTCGGCGGCGATGGCTGGCCCGCGCAGGGTCGCGACCTTGCGGCCGTCGACGAAGACGGGCGCCGTGGGCTCTTCGCCCGTGCCCGGCAGGGAGATGCCGATATCGGCGTGCTTGCTCTCGCCCGGCCCGTTGACGATGCAGCCCATCACGGCGACGTTCAGCGCCTCGACACCGGGATAGCGCGTCTTCCACTGTGGCATGGACGTCGAGATCCAGTCCTGGATGTCGCGCGCCAGTTCCTGAAAGACGGTCGAGGTGGTGCGGCCGCAGCCGGGGCAGGCCGCGACCTGCGGCGCGAAGGCGCGGAATCCCATGGTCTGGAGCAGTTCCTGCGCAGCCTTGACCTCGAGCGTGCGGTCGCCGCCGGGTTCGGGCGTCAGCGAGAAGCGGATCGTGTCGCCGATGCCCTCCTGCAGCAGGATGCCGAGCGCGGCCGACGAGGCGACGATGCCCTTGGAGCCCATCCCCGCTTCGGTCAGGCCGAGATGGATGGCGTAGTCGGCGCGCGACGCCAGCGTCCGGTAGACCGCGATCAGGTCCTGCACGCCCGACACCTTGGCCGAGAGGATGATGCGGTCGCGCCCCAGGCCGATCTCCTCGGCCCGCTGGGCCGACAGCAGGGCCGACTGCACCATCGCCTCGCGCATCACAGCGCGCGCCTCGATCGGCTGGGCCGAGCGGGCGTTCTCGTCCATCAGCGCGGTCAGCAGTTCCTGGTCGAGCGAGCCCCAGTTCGCGCCGATGCGGACCGCCTTGCCGTGCCTCGCCGCGAGTTCGACGATCTGGCCGAACTGGCGGTCTTTCTTGTCCTTGAAACCGACATTGCCGGGGTTGATGCGGTATTTCGCCAGCGCTTCCGCGCAGGCAGGATGTTCGGCCAGAAGCTTGTGGCCGATATAGTGGAAATCGCCGACGAGCGGCACGTCGCAGCCGATCCTGTCGAGCCGCTCGCGGATATGGGGCACGGCGGCGGCCGCCTCGTCGCGATCGACGGTGATGCGGACCAGCTCCGAGCCCTGTCTTGCGAGGGCTGCGACCTGCGCCACCGTGCCGGCGATGTCGGCGGTGTCGGTGTTGGTCATCGACTGCACGACGATCGGCGCGCCGCCGCCCACGGCGACGCTGCCGACCATGACAGGGACGGTCTTGCGGCGCGGCAGCGGCCCTGCCCGGTCGGGCAGGCAATCGAGGACGACGCGCTCGTTCATGCCATCCTCGCGGTCACGGCTGAATCCTGGCAATGCTCGCACCGGCCGACGATCTCGACGACCTGGTGGGTGGGCGCAAACTGCCGCCCGACGGCAATGGCGGCGACGGCCTTCCTCATGGCGGGAGAGGCGTCCTCGTCGACGCCGCCGCAGGCCTCGCAGATCAGGAAGGCGACAACATCGCCCGCGCCATGGCCGTGAGGGCAGGCGAGATAGGCGTTCTTCGAGGAGAGCCGGTGGACGAAGCCCTGCTCCACGAGAAAATCGAGCGCGCGGTAGATCGAGATCGGCGCGAGTCTGCGGCCGCCCTCCGGCGAGATGCGGTCGGCGAGGTCGTAGGCCCCGACGGGCTTGTGGTCGGCATGCAACGCCTCCAGCGCCTTGCGGCGGATCGGGGTCAGGCGAAGGCCGCGCTCGCGGCAGAGGCGCTCGGCCCGCTCCAGCGCTTCCGCCGCGTGGTGACGGTGCTCATGGGCGTGGCGGCAGCCCCCGTCGCCATGGCCATGGTCATGGACGTCATGATCATGGACGTCATGATCATGTGCGTCATGGTGATGGCCGTCATGGTCGCGGGCTTGTGCGTCTGGCTGCATGTCGGCCGTGTTGCGTTGCAAAAAGACATCGGGCAATTTGCCGCGATCCTTCAGGGACCGCCGACGCAAGCGCCCGCTTGGCGGGCAACCTAAGCATTTTTATCCCCCTTGTCAGGAGCCTTGACGCTCATGTTCCTCAAAGACCGCTGCGCCGCCATCACCGGCTCCACCTCCGGCATCGGGCTGGCCTATGCCCGCGCGCTGGCCACTGAGGGCGCGAACATCGTCTTGAACGGCATCCTGCCGCCGGCCGAGGCCGAGACGCTGCGCTCGGGGCTCGCCTCCGAGTTCGGCGTCGAGGTGCTGTTCTCGCCGGCCGACATGACGAAACCCGCCGAGATCGCCGGCTTCGTCGCGCAGGCGGAGGCGACATTCGGCGCGGTCGACATCCTCATCAACAATGCCGGCATCCAGCATGTGGCGCCGGTCGACGAGTTCCCGATCGAGAAATGGGACATGATCATCGCGATCAACCTGTCCTCGGCCTTTCATGCGACGCGCGCCGCCTTGCCGAAGATGAGGGCCAGGGGCTGGGGCCGGATCATCAACACGGCCTCGGCGCACGCCTTCGTCGCCTCGCCGTTCAAGAGCGCCTATGTCGCCGCCAAGCACGGCATCGCCGGCTTCACCAAGACGGTGGCGCTCGAAGTCGCGACGCAGGGCATCACCGTGAATGCGATCGCGCCGGGCTATGTCTGGACGCCGCTGGTCGAGACGCAGATTCCCGACACGATGAAGGCGCGCGGGCTGACCAAGGAGCAGGTCATCAACGACGTGCTGCTGACGGCGCAGCCGACCAAGGAGTTCGTCACGGTCGAGCAGGTGGCGGCGCTGGCGCTGTTTTTGTGCACCGACGCGGCCAAGTCGATCACCGGCACGACTTTGCCGATGGATGGCGGCTGGACCGCGGCGTGACCGGCCGGCGCAAGGCCAGTTCCGTCCCGGTCAAGGGGCTCGTCGGTCCAAGAGCCGAGAGGTCCGTCTCGCTGGCGCTGCAGGGCGGCGGCGCGCATGGCGCCTTCACCTGGGGCGTGCTCGACGCGATCCTGGAAGACGGCCGGCTCGCGATCGAGGCCCTGTCGGGCACCAGCGCCGGCGCGATGAACGCGGTCGTCGTCGCGGAAGGCTGGATCGAGGGCGGGGCGGACGGCGCGCGCGCCGGGCTCGAGGCGTTCTGGCGGGCGATCAGCGTCGACGGCAAATATGGCGGCTCGCAGCGCTCGCTGATCGACACGCTGCTCGGGGCATGGGGCAGCAGCGGCACGCCGCCGGGCCTGATCTGGTTCGAGATGTTCTCGAAGGTGGCGAGCCCCTACGACATCAACCCGCTCAACATCAATCCTTTGCGCGGGGTCATCGCCGACCTCATCGACTTCGAAAAAGTCCGCGCCTGCGACCAGGTCAAGCTCTTCATCGCCGCCACCAATGTCCGCACCGGCAAGATCAAGGTCTTCCACGGGCAAGAGCTGACGCCCGACCACCTGATGGCCTCGGCTTGCCTGCCGCTGCTGTTCCAGGCGGTGAAGATCGGCGGACAGGCCTATTGGGACGGCGGCTATATGGGCAATCCGGCGCTGTTTCCGCTGTTCTACGAAGCTCATTGTGACGACGTCATGCTGGTGCAGATCAACCCGCTGCAGCGAAAAACCCTGCCGACAAAGGCGCGCGAGATTCAGGACCGGCTGAACGAGATCACCTTCAACGCCTCGCTGCTGCGCGAATTGCGCGCCATCGACTTCGTCAACCGGCTGGTCGACGCCGGCAAGCTGCCGACCGACGAATACAAGCGCGTGCTGATGCACCGGATCGACGGCGGTGCCCCGCTCGCCCAACTGACCTCGTCCTCGCGGCTGAACTCGGACTGGGACTTCCTGCTGCGCCTGCGCGACATGGGCCGCAGCGCCGCGAAACGCTGGCTCAAGCGCAATTACGAGGCGATCGGCAAGGTCGGCACGCTCGACCTCAAGGAAGCGATCTCATGACGGGTGGAACCCGCCTCATCCGAAGCCGCGCCGGGCTCGATGCGCGCGGCAGCCGGGCCGGGCTCGCGCTGACGATGGCAGACGGCGTCATTGCCGAGATCGCAAGCGACGGCGCGCCCGATCTTCCCGACACCCTCCTGATGCCGGCTCTGGTCAACGCCCACGACCACGCCCGCCCGATGCGCAACTCCTCGGTCGGCGGTTTCGGCAAGCCGCTCGAGATCTGGCTGCATCGGCTGGCGCTGCTGGCCCCGGCCGACGCCTATCTCGCCGCGCTCGCGCCGCTCGGCCGCGCCGCGCTCGGCGGGCAAGGCGCGGTAATGGTCCATTGCGTGCGGCCGCAAGGCCTGACCGACCTCGTCACCGAAGCAGGCGAGGTGGCCCGCGCCGCCCGCGACATCGGTGTCCGCATCGCCTTCGGTGTCGGCATGCGCGACCAGAACCCGCTGGTCTACGGCCCGGCCGAGCCGGTGATGGATGCGCTGGAGCCGGAGATCGCAACCGAGATCGGCAGGCGCTTCCTCGTCCCGATGACGCCCTTCCGCGATCAGCTTGCGCTGGTGGACGAGGTCGCGGCTGCCGTGCAGGGCCCGATTGTCGATGTGCAATATGCGCCCAACGGCCCGCAATGGGTGTCCGAGCCTTCCTGGCGCGCCATCGCCGAGGCGTCGGCGCTGAGCGGGCGGCGCGTCACCACCCATCTCTTCGAGACGCAGTATCAACGCCAATGGGCGGACCGCGAATATCCGCAGGGCCTCGTGCGGCACTGGCGCGACATCGGGCTGTTGAGCCCAAGGCTGACGCTGGCGCACTGCGTCTGGGCAAAACCCGACGAGCTGGAGATGATCGCGGAGGCCGGCTGCACCATCGTCGTGAATTCCTCCTCGAATTTCCATCTGCGCTCCGGCATCGCGCCGGTCGAGGCGATGCTGAAGGCCGGCTGCAAGGTTGCGATGGGCGTCGATGGTCAGGCCTTCGACGAGGATGACGACGGTTTGCGCGAGGTGCGCCTGCTCTGGGCGCTGCATGGCGGCTGGGGCTTCGACGGCGAAGGCGGGCCGCAGCGCATGCTGACGATCGCGCTGGAGAACGGGCGCGACGCCCTGAGCGCGCCGGCCGGCGGCAGGCTGGAGCCCGGCATGGCCGCCGACCTGCTGGTCGTGGACCGCGCCGCGCTCGACGAGGACGCATTGATCGAGGTCGATCCGCTCGACCTGCTCTTCGCCCGCGCCAGCCGCAACCATATCCGCGAGCTGATCGTCGCCGGCCGCAGCATCGTCGCCGACGGCAAGGTGCTCGGCGTCGATCTCGACGGTGCGCATCGCGAGTTGCGCGCGCATTACCGCGCCGGACTGAAGGACCGCGCCGGCTTGCAGGCCGCATTGCCGGCGCTGGAGCGCGCCATCGCCGGCCATTACGCGATGCGGCTCGGCTGCTGCTGAAAAAAGACGCCGGCCGTCGATTGTCGAATGACGCCGCCGGTGTCATTGCCGAACCCTCCAGAACCGCGAAAGTCCTGAGCCATGAGCAAGCTGATCGTCACCGCCGGCCCCTTCACCTTCGACGCCAGGCTGGAGCTGGAGGCCGCGCCGAAAACCTGCGCCGCCTTCCTGCGCCATCTGCCCTTCGTCTCGAAGATCGTGCATGTGCGCTGGTCGGGCGAGGGCGTCTGGATGCCGCTCGGCGAGCTCGATTTCGGCGTTGGCTACGAGAACCACACGAGCTATCCCGCGCCCGGCCAGATCATTCTCTATCCCGGCGGCATCAGCGAGACCGAGATCCTGCTTGCCTATGGCGGCGTGCATTTCGCCAGCAAGATGGGCCAGCTCGCCGGCAACCACTTCATCACCCTGACCTCGGGGCTGGAGAACATCTACCCTCTCGGCCGCAAGACGCTGTGGGAAGGCGCGCAGGACATAAGGTTCGAACTGGCGTAAATTCTACTGGGGAGGCCGTCTGACGCGGCCGGCTCCGCTTCCGGTGCTCACGGACATGAAGTCCGTTGCGCTCCGGTTCTCGACGGCCACGCCAGCCGATCCCCCCAGCGAATTTCCGTCGAGGCACGCATCATGTCGGACAGCGTCAGCAACACGCCGCTTCCTCAATTCGACACTGACGAGGCTGCCCAGCGCTTCGTCGCCGAGGCCGATCTGACACGCTTCGATCTCTCGGGTGGCTCTCTGGTTCAGTACGAATTCCGGACCACGAAGGACGATGATGCCGTACCGGCGCTTCGGCCGGACGGCGCTGGAAAAGACTGATCGTCACCACCGGCAGATTCTTGCGCCGCCTCGCTGAAAATTAGCGCAGCGCGCGGATTGCCCGCCTCGTCCAATGCGGCCATGATTTCGTTCCGGGAGGAACCAAGCTCATGCTCGCTCTGCCCAAGGCCGATATCGTTCTCCGCAACGGCCCCGTCTATCTCGGGCTGAAAGAGGGCTACGCCACGGCGGTGGCGCTCTGGGCCGGCAAGGTGCTGGCGACCGGCTCGGATTCCGAGCTGGAACCGCTGATCGGCCCCGGCACCAAAGTGATCGACCTCGCCGGCCGCATGGCGACGCCGGGCCTCTACGAGGCGCATCTTCATCTGCTGCCGCTCGGGCTGACGATGAAGGAGCTCGACATCAGGCCGCGCTTCGTGCGCACGCTCGACGGGCTGCTCGACATGATCGCCGCTGCGGCGGCGAAGGCCAAGCCCGGCGACTGGATCCTGGCGCGCGGCTACGATCATTTCGAACTCGACGTGAAGCGCCATCCGCACCGCACGGAGCTCGACCGGGCGGCGCCGAACAATCCGGTCTACATCGTGCGCGCCTGCGGCCACCTCTCGGTCGCCAATTCGCTGGCGCTGAAGCTGGCGGGCGTCGACGAGACCACGCCCGTCCCACCCGGCGGCGCGATCGAGCAGGTCAACGGCTCGCTGACCGGGCTGATGGCCGAGAACGGCCGCGATCCGATCAGGAAGGTGATCCCCGACCCGACCGACGAGGAACTCGTCGGCGCGATCGAGCGGGCAGGGCTCTATTGCAACCAGTTCGGCATCACCAGCGTGATGGACGCGGCGGTGGGCATGCGCTCGCAGTATCGCGAGGTCGCCGCCTATCGCACGGCCAGGCGCACCGGCCGCCTGCCCGTCCGCACCAACATGTGCCTGCTTGGTGGGCATAACGGCATTGTCAGCCAGGCTTATGCCGACGGCCTCGTCACCGGCGCGGGCGACGCGTGGCTCAGCGTCGGCCCCGTGAAGATCTTCACCGACGGCTCGGCCGGCGGACGCACGGCGGCGATGAGCGAGCCCTATCTCGGCGAGCCGGAGACGAACGGCATTTTCTGCCTCGAAGACACCGAGATGGATACGCTGACCCGCGACTACCACGCCATGGGCTACCAGCTCGCGGTCCACGCCATCGGCGACGCCGCGATCGAGCAGACGCTGAACGCGATGGAGAAGGCGCTGCACGATCATCCCGACCCGAGGCGTCGCCACCGCATCGAGCATTGCGGCTTCAACACGAAGGCGCAGATCGCGCGCATGGTGCGCCTCGGCATCGAGCCCGTGCCGCAGCCGATCTTCCACTATGATTTCGGCGATCTCTATCTTTCGGTGCTGGAGCCCGACCGCGTGCATCCGGCCTATCCGATGCGCGACTGGATCGATGCCGGGCTGAAGCCGGCGGCCTCCTCGGACGCGCCGGTCTGCGACGCGAACATCTGGCCCAACATCTACACGATGCTGACGCGCAAGACCGCGCGCGGCACGGTGATCGGCCCCGACCAGACGCTGACGATCGACGAGGCGATCTGCGCCTATACCGAGTTCGGGGCTTTCGTGAACCGCTGCGAGAGCCATCGCGGCAAGCTGCTGCCGGGCATGGCGGCGGACGTCGCCGTGTTCTCGCGCGACCTCTCCAAAGCCACGCCGGAACAGCTCTTGCACGAGACCCGCTGCGACATGACGATCCTCGACGGGAAGATCGTTTTCGAGGCGGAGGCGTGATGGCGATCCACAATGCCCTCATCCTGAGGAGCGGACGCAGTCCGCGTCTCGAAGGATGCTCCAGCGCGTTCTGGACGATCCTTCGAGACGCCGCTTGCGCGGCTCCTCAGGATGAGGGCGGTTGTGTGGAACGGCGAGGCCACTGGCCATGCTGAACCACGTCGCCTCGCGCCTCGCTCTCTCGGTGCCGGTGCTGTTCGGCGTGCTCCTGTTCGGCTTCCTGCTGCTGCAACTCGTCCCGGCCGACCCCGCCGCGATCATCGCCGGCCCGACCGCGAGCCCCGAGCTGATCGCCGAAATCCGCAAGGATCTCGGGCTCGACCGGCCGATCGTGGTGCAGTTCTTCTGGTACATGGCCCGCGTGCTGCAGGGCGATCTCGGCGTCTCGCTGATCTCCAACACCCGCGTCACCGAGGATCTCGGCGAGGCGATCGGCCCCACCGTCGAACTGATGTTCGCCTGCCTCGTCTGGGCGATCCCCGTCGGCATCGCGCTCGGCACGATCGCGGCGGTCAATCGCGGCCGTTTCCTCGACCGGCTGGTGATCGCGATTTCGGTCGCCGGCGTTTCGACGCCTGTCTTCTTCATCGGGCTGATCCTGATGCAGTATGTCGGCTACCAATGGGAGCTCCTGCCCTTCATCGGGCGCGGCGGGCCGCTCTGGAGCCTGTCGGGGCTGGCCTCGATCGCGCTGCCGGCGCTGACGCTCGGCCTCATCTTCATCGGGCCGATCGCGCGGATGACGCGCACGGCGGCGCTCGAGGTGATGAACGCCGACCATGTCCGCACCGCCCGCGCCAAAGGGCTCTCCGAACGGACCGTCATCCTGAAGCATGTCCTGCGCAACGCGCTGATCCCGGTCGTCACCCTGATCGGCCTGCAGGCAGGCTATCTGCTCGGCGGCGCGGTCGTCACCGAGACGATCTACTCATGGCCGGGCGTCGGGCGGCTCGCCGTCGGCGCGATCCTGGCGAGCGATTTCCCCCTCGCCCAGGGCGCGATCCTGGTGCTGGCGCTGGCCTTCCTGACGATCAACCTGATCGTCGACATGCTCTACGCCGCGCTCGACCCGAGGGTGCAGAAGCATGGCTGACGCGACCCTCCCCGCAGCCCCAGCCAAGCGCCGCCGCATGGCCTCGCCGATGCTGCGGCGCATCCTGCGCGACCGGCTGGCGCTGGCCGCCGCGATCATCCTCGCTTTGATCTGCGTGGCTGCAATCCTCGCGCCCTGGCTCGCGCCTTACGACCCCTACAACACCACCCGCCGGCCCTTCGTCCCGCCGGTGTGGAGCGAGGGCTCGCTGCCGCACTACTGGCTCGGCACCGACGGGCAAGGCCGCGACATGCTTTCGCGCCTGCTCTACGGCACGCGGCTGACGCTGGTGATGGGGCTCGCCTCGGTCATCGTCGGCGGCGGGATCGGCGCCCTCTTCGGGCTGCTCAGCGCCTATTACCGCCGCATCGACCCCTATGTGATGCGCTTCGCCGACATCCTGCTCTCCTTCCCCGCGATCCTGCTCGGCCTGGCGCTGGCGGCCGTCGTCGGGCCGGGCCTGACCGCCATCGTGATCGCGCTGTCGATCGCGACCATCCCCGATGTGGCGCGCATCACCCGTTCGGCGGCCATCGTGGTGATGGGCCAGGATTATATGGAGGCCGGCCGCGCGGTCGGTCTGTCCGACCGGACGCTGATCTGGCGCTATCTGGCGCTGAACTGCCTGTCCTCGGTCTTCGTGTTCCTGACGCTGCGCTTCGGCCAGATCATCCTGATCGGGGCCGCGCTGTCCTTCCTCGGCCTCGGCGTCCGTCCGCCGGAGGCGGAACTGGGCATGATGGCGTCGCTCGGCCGCGACGCCTTGTTCTTCGCGCCGCACATCGCGATGCTGCCGAGCCTGATGATCGTGATGATCGTGCTCTGCGCCAATGTGCTGGGCGACGCGCTGCGCGACCTGCTCGATCCGCGCCTGCGGAACACGTGATGGAGCTAACCTGTGCCATCGTTTCCACCCACGCGCCGTCATCCCGGGCGCAGCGAAGCGGAGACCCGGGACCCATTCCGGAACGTTTCCCGGATAGGTTCAGGAATGGGTTCCGGATCGGCGCGGCTTCGCCGCTTGTCCGGGATGACGGAGAGGGTGGGACGAGGTCGATTCATAGTGCCGATTGTTCGAAAAAGGGGAGACTGCGCGTGAAACATCTCACTTCCATGGCTGCCGGGGCGCTGCTTGGCCTCGCCGCCCTGTCCGGCCCGGCGCTGGCGCAGGGCTCGAACGCCTCGCTCACCATCGTCCGCGAGGTCGATTCCGACCGCTATGATCCGCATCGCTCGACGGCGCGGGCGGCGTCTGAAATCCTGTTCATGATGGGCGATACGCTGGTTTCGCTCGACCATGACATGGCGACGATCAAACCCGGCATCGCCACGAGCTGGACGACCTCGCCCGACGGCAAGACATACACCTTCAAGCTGCGCAACGATGTCTCATTCTGCGACGGCAAGAAGCTGACCGCGCAGGACGTGGCCTATTCGATCAAGCGCTGGGTCGATCCCGCCACGCGCTCGCCGGTCGCCTGGCGCGCCGGGCAGGTCGAGGACGTCGTCGCCACCGACGACACGACCATCGAGTACAAGCTGAAGGCGCCGTTCTCGGAGCTGCTCTACCAGCTCACCCAGAGCTTCGCCGTCATCGTCGACAAGGCCAATGTCGAGGCGCTGGGCGCGGATTTCGGCGTCAAGGGCTTCAACGGCACCGGCCCCTATTGCTGGGGCGACTGGAAGCCGCGCAACGAGTTCCGCCTGAAGAAGCACGCCGCGTACAAATGGGGCCCGCCGATCTACGAGAACAAGGGCGCGGCGCAGATCGAGGAGATCGTCTGGCGCATCGTGCCCGAGGAGAACACGCGGTTGGCGGCCGTGATGACCAACCAGAGCCAGGTCACGCAATATGTGCCCTATTCCGGCATGGCGCAGCTGCGCGCCAACAAGAACCTCAAGGTGATCGAGTCCAAGGAGGCGTTCTGGACCTATTTCGTCGGGTTCAAGATCGACAAGGAAGGCGTCAACGACCCGGCCGTGCGCCGCGCCATCGTCATGGCCGTCGACCAGAAGGCGATCGCCGACAACCTTTATTTCGGCGAGGTCGAGCCGGCCTATTCCTACATCTCCACCGAGGCGCTGGACTGGAACAAGGCGCTGACCTCCAAGCTGCTCAAGACCGACGTGGCGGAGGCCAACAAGGTGCTCGATGCGGCGGGCTGGACGAAGGGGCCCGACGGCTTCCGGATGAAGGACGGCAAGAAGCTCTCGCCGATCGTCTACGGCTTCACCGGCTCGACCTGGCAGAAGCTGATGGAGGCGATCCAGGGCGACCTGCGCAAGATCGGCGTCGATCTCCGCATCCAGCTCTTCGACGCCACCATCGCCTGGGGCAAGCTCGCCACGCAGGAGTTCGACATGTTCGGGATGAGCTTCCCCTACATCTCGGCCGGCGACGCGCTGAACCTCTACTTCCGCTCGACCAATGCGCCGACGCCCAACCGGATGAACTGGAAGGACGCCAGGACCGACGAACTCCTGACCAAGGGCTCCTCGGCCCTGAACGATGCCGACCGCGCCTCGGCTTATGGCGAAGTGCTGACGCAGGTGCATGAAGCCGCCGTCTGGCTGCCGCTCTATCACGAGCCGATGAAGATCGCGGCCTCGGCGCGGCTCGCCCCGTTCAAGGCGCACAACATCTATGGCTGCGGGCTCTACAAGGGGCTGGATCTGAAGTTCGTGAGGTGACGCCCTCTATCCAGCGAGACGCGGGGAACCCTCTCCCGGAGGGAGAGGGCAGGGTGAGGGGTCGGCCCTTCAACCAGTTGCATGAGCCCTGACCGCGCTTCCGTTCAGGCCAACCCCGAAACGTCCGTCACCTCACCCCTGCCCCTCTCCTTACAGGAGAGGGGTTCTTCCAGCGCCCGACCGCCCAAGCCTGCCACCACGCCGGAGCCCAGCCCATGACCATCACCCTGATCCGCAACGCCGCATGGATCGTGGCCTACGACGCCAAGGCCAAGGGGCATGTCTATCTGCGCGATGGTGACGTCGCCTATGAGGGCGACAAGCTGATCCATGTCGGCGGCTCGTTTCGGGGCCAGCCCGACGTGACGATCGACGGGCGCGGCAGGATGGTGATGCCCGGCCTCGTCAACATCCACTCGCACCCGTCCTCCGAGGCGATGTGCAAGGGCTGGAACGACGAGCTCGGCTCGCCGAAGATGTACGGCACGGCGCTCTACGAGTTCATGCCGCTGTTCCGCTGCGACGCCCAGGGCGCCAAATCCTGCGCGCAGGTGACCTATTCCGAACTGCTGATGTCGGGCGTCACCACGCTGGTCGACATGTCGGTCGCCTGGGATGGCTGGCTCGAGACCTTCAAGGCCTCGGGCCTGCGGGCCGTGTTCTCGCCGATGTATCGTTCGGCGCGCTGGTACACCGACAACGGCCATCTGGCGAAATACGAATGGGACGCCAAGGCCGGCGAGACGGCGATGGCCGAGGCCATGACACTCCTCGACCAGGTCGCGGCCGACGATTCCGGGCGGCTTTCAGGCATGGTCTCGCCCTCGCAGATCGACACCTGCACGCCCGAGCTGATCCAGGAGAGCTTCGACGAGGCCGAGAAGCGCAAGGTTCCCTTCCAGATCCACGCCGCCCAGAGCGTCGTCGAGTTCCACGAGATCACGCGCCGCCACGGCATGACGCCGGTGGAATGGCTGGAGGAGCTTGATGTGCTCGGGCCGTTCTCGATCATCGGCCACGGCATCTTCCTCGACCACCACTCCTCGGTGAAATGGCCCGCGACCGGCGACATGGACGCGCTGGTCGAGAGCGGCACGAGCGTCGCCCATTGCCCGATCGTATTCCAGCGGCGGGGAATCGCGATGCAGAGTTTCGGGCAATATGTGGCGGCGGGCGTCACTGTCGGCATCGGCACGGACACCTATCCCCACCACATGCTGGAGGAATTGCGCGCCGTCTGCATCGGATCGCGCATGATGGCCGAGGACGTCTACGATGTCCGCACGTCGGACGCCTTCAACGCCGCGACGCTCGGCAGCGCCAAGGCGCTCGGTCGCAACGATATCGGCCGGCTCGCCAAGGGCGCCAAGGCCGACATCGTCATCGTCGACGTCACCCATCCGATGATGCGGCCGCTGCGCGACCCCGTCCGCAGCCTGATCTATGCGGCGGGCGAGCGCGCCGTCACCACCGTCATCGTCGACGGCGTCACCGTGGTCGAGAACGGCAAGGTTCTGACCATGGACTACGCCTCGGCCGCAGCCGAGCTGGAGGAGGCGCAGCGCCGGGCCGAGCCGAAGGTCAAGGATCTCGACTGGGCCAGGCGCGACCATCTCGAGATTTCGCCGCTGACCTTTCCGGCCGGGAAGGGCTGAATGAGCGCTGTCGCTTCAGGGGAGACAGCCGCGCCCGTGCTGGAGGTGCGCGATCTCAAGACGCATTTCCGCACCGACCGGGGTTTCTATCGCGCGGTCGACGGGGTCAGCTTCTCCGTAAAGGCCGGGCGCACGCTTGGCATCGTCGGCGAGAGCGGCTGCGGCAAGAGCGTGACCTCGCTTTCGGTGATGGGGCTGGTGCCCGAGCCGCCGGGCATCCGCGCCGGCGGCGAGATCGTCTTCGAAGGCGCGGACCTGTTGAAGCGCTCGCGGGCCGAGATGGAGAAGATCAGGGGCGCGAAAATCGCGATGATCTTCCAGGAGCCGATGACCTCGCTCAACCCGGTCTACCGGGTCGGCGAGCAGATCGTCGAGGGCCTGCGCCGCCACCGCCGCATGGGCAAGGCTGAAGCCCGCGAGCGCGCCATCGAGATGCTGCGGCTGGTGAAAATTCCCTCGCCCGAGACGCGGGTCGATTCCTATCCGCACGAAATGTCGGGCGGCATGCGTCAGCGCGTCATGATCGCGCTGGCGCTCGCCTGCGACCCGAAGCTGCTGATCGCCGACGAGCCGACCACGGCGCTCGACGTGACGATCCAGGCCCAGATCCTCGATCTGATGCGCGATCTGCAGAAGCGGCTCGGCACCGCGATCATCCTGATCACCCATGATCTCGGCGTCATCGCCGAGACGGCCGACGATGTCGTGGTGATGTATGCCGGCCAGATCGTCGAGCGCGCCGATGTCGCGACGCTGTTTTCCGACGCGCAACACCCCTATACGCTGGGCCTGCTCGCCTCGATCCCGCGCCTCGACGAGGACCGCGACCGGCTCCAGACCATTGAAGGAATGGTGCCTGCGCCCGACGCCATGCCGGCCGGCTGCCGCTTCGCGCCGCGCTGCACGGTCGCCATCGAGCGCTGCCGCAGCGAGATGCCGCCGCTGCGGAAGCTGACCGCCAATCACGCCGTCGCCTGCTGGCGCGCGCCGATCGAACAGGCCGCGCCATGAATACCCCCGCGCATTCCGCCCCGCTGCTGGAGGTCGACGGCCTCGCCAAGCATTTTACGCTCTCGGGCGGGTTGCTCGGCCGCGCGAAGGGCGTGGTCAAGGCTGTCGACGGCGTCTCCTTCTCGCTGGGCCGGGCTGAGACCCTGGCGCTGGTCGGCGAATCCGGCTGCGGCAAGTCGACCACCGGCCGGCTGATTTTGCGCCTGATCGAGCCCAGCGCCGGGGGTGTGCGCTTCGACGGGCAGGACATGCTGGCGCTCGGCAAGCACGAACTACGCTCACTTCGCCGGCGCATGCAGATCATCTTCCAGGACCCGTTCGCCTCGCTCAATCCGCGCCTCTGCGTCTCCGACATCCTGGCCGAGCCGCTGCTGCTGCATAAGTTGGCGACGCCGGCCGAGATCCCCGCAAAGGTCGCCGAACTGCTCAAGGTGGTGGGCTTAAGCCCGCAGCATGCCGAGCGCTTCCCGCACGAGTTCTCCGGCGGACAGCGCCAGCGCATCGGCGTGGCGCGCGCGCTGGCCACGCGGCCCGACCTCGTCGTCTGCGACGAGCCGGTCTCGGCGCTCGACGTCTCGATCCAGGCGCAGGTGGTCAACCTGCTGCAGGACCTGCAGACGCAGTTCGGCCTGTCCTATCTCTTCATCGCCCATGATCTCGCCGTGGTGAAGCACATCGCGACGCGGGTGGCGGTGATGTATCTCGGCCGGATCGTCGAACTCGCCGACAAGACGACGCTCTACGGCCAGCCGCGCCACCCCTACACGCAGGCGCTGCTGGCCGCCGCCCCGCTGCCGAGCCCCGGCCTGCGCCGCGAGCGCCCGGTGCTGCAGGGCGACGTGCCGAGCCCCCTGAGCCCGCCGAGCGGCTGCACCTTCCATCCGCGCTGCCCACACGCGCAGGCACGCTGCTCCGCGGAGCAGCCGCTGCTGCGAAGACTTGCAAGCGGCGCACAGGTCGCCTGCCATTTCGCCGAGACGATTCCAGCGCCGCCGCCGATCCCGCTCTCGCCTGAGAACCCGGTGATCGCCCGGCGTTTCGCAGCGCTGGCCGGTGCGCCGGCTGGTTGAGCGGCTTGTTGCCAAGCAGCGCCAGTCCAGCCAAAGACAGTGGCATTGCGCTTACGGAACGGCATCGCATGGACAGTCAGGACAAGGGGCTCGCCGCATTGCGGCGATTGCTGGCGGAAGCTCATGCCAAACTCGGATTGAGGCTCGGTTTTGCGCTCTGGGACGGCAGCCGTGTTCCAGCCGACTGGCCCGAAGCCGGCCTCGCCATCGCGATCCGCGATCCCGGCGCCGTCGCGGCCCTCCTGCGCAGGCCGAAACTCGATACGCTGCTGAACCTCCACATCGCCGACCGCATCGCCATCCTCAACGGCTCGATCTTCGATCTCGCGGCGGCCCGGCCCGAGGGCAAGATCGGGCGGCTCGCGCGCGCCATCCCGAAGGCTGCGGTGTTCGATGTCGTGCGCCGCTTCCTGTTCGCGCCCGGCTCCGCGCCTGCTGCCGTGGCTCATCGCAAGGGCGACGAGATCGCCCGCGACGGCGCGCCCGCCACCAACAAGGCCAATGTCGCCTATCATTACGACGTCTCGAACGCCTTCTACCGGCTCTTCCTCGACGAGGAGATGGTCTACACCTGCGCCTATTTCACTGAAGACCATGGCGACATCGGCCGCGCCCAGCGCGACAAGCTCGACATGATCTGCCGCAAGCTGCGCCTGAAACCCGGCGACCGCTTCCTCGACATCGGCTGCGGCTGGGGCGCGCTGGTCTGCCACGCCGCACAGCATTACGGCGTCGAGGCCCATGGCGTGACGCTGGCCGAGGAGCAGCTCAAGCTGGCTCGCGAAAAGGTCGAGCGGCTGGGGCTGCAGGACCGCGTCACGCTGCATCTGCGCGACTACACCCAGATGGAGGGCGAGTTCGACAAGATCTCCTCGATCGGCATGTTCGAGCAGGTCGGCATCGCCAACCATCCCGACTATTTCCGCGCGGTGAACCGGCTGCTGCGGCCACGCGGGCTCTATCTGCACCACACCATCTCGCGACGGGCGAAGAAGACCGACAAGGCCTTCAACCGGATGCCGGCCGAGTATCGCGCGCTGGTGCGCTACATCTTTCCCGGCGGCGAACTCGATCATCTGGGCATGTCGATCGCCAATCTCGAGCGCTTCGGCTTCGAAATCCACGATGTCGAGGGCTGGCGCGAGCACTACCAGCGCACGACGCGGCTGTGGTGGGAGCGGCTGAACGCGCGCCGCGAGGAGGCGCAGGCCGAGATCGGCCCCGAGCGGACGCGGATGTGGCTGCTCTATCTCGCCGGTTGCTCGCTCGCCTTCGAGCGCGGCGGGGCGATGGTCAACCAGACGCTGGTCTCGAAGCGCCGCAAGGGCGCGTCTGGCCTGCCGCTGACGCGGGCCGATCTTTATGCGCGGCAGACGCCGGACTAAATCCAGATGCTCTTCGCCACCGCCAGCAAACGGGTCCGTTCGGCCAGGCCGTTGCGGCCGCCATTGATCAGCTTCGTCACGCCCACGATGTCGTCGGAATCGGCGGCCGCATTGCAGCCGCGCCCGCGCCAATAGGCCAGCGCGACACGCAGCGAGATCCCGGGCTCCTTCGCCCGCTGCGGCTCGCGCTCCAGGTCGACGCCGATCGCCTCTCCGAAACGGCGGTAGTTCACACGGCCGGTGAGCTGGAAGATGCCCCGCCCGTGATAACGCGCGCCGTCGCCGGCCTGAATGTTGCCGAGGTCGCGGCGGCCCTCGTAGCGGGCGAAATAGGCCGCGCCGCCATATTCCTCCAATGTGCGGAAGCGGTCGGTCTCGTGGGCGGCCTGCGCCAGCATGTGGCAGAGGCGCAGCCGCGTCGTGACGCCGGCTGACGCCGCCAGCCCGTCGAACCCGGCCGCAACACCGGCAATGATCTCCGGCTTGCCCGACGGGACGAGCCGGCGCAGCCGCTCCGCGGTGACGGAGAGCGGCGACAGCCGGACCGGCGCTGGCGCTGGCGCGGACGCGATCGTCGAACCCTGCATGGACATGGTGGCGCTCTCCTGATGAGGACAACGCCATGATGAGGCCGTTTCAGCGCAAGGGGATTGAGCGGAAGGTTGTCCCCGGCATCAGTATTGCCGGATCACCCGCCAGCCACCTTCTGATAATCTTTCACATCCGAAAACGTCACCTCCGGCGCGCGCTCGGCGTCGTATTTCAGCGTAAACTGCGACGACGCCATGAAGACCGGGTCGCCGTCGAGATCATCGGCCATCGAGGAGGGCTTAAGGCCCACGAACTTCTGCAACGCGGCCTTGTCGTCGCTCGAGACCCAGCGCGCGATCGAGAACTGGCAGGGCTCGAAATCGACAGGCAGCGAATACTCGGCGTCCATCCGCTCCTTCAGCACGTCGAGTTGGAGCGCGCCGACGACGCCGACGATGGCGGGCGCGCCGTCATGGGGCAGGAAGAGCTGGACGACGCCTTCTTCCGCCATCTGCTGCAGCGCCTCGCGCAGCTTCTTGGCCTTCATCGCGTCCTTGAGCTTGACGCGGCGCAGGATTTCCGGCGCGAATGACGGCACGCCCTTGAAGACGATGTCCTCGCCCTCGGTCAGCGTGTCGCCGATCCGCAAGGTGCCGTGGTTGGGCAGGCCGACGATGTCGCCGGCATAGGCTTCCTCGGCGATCGAGCGGTCGCGGGCGAAGAAGAACTGCGGCGCGTTCAGCGGCATCGGCTTGGACGTGCGCACGAGCCTGGCCTTCATGCCGCGCGAGAGCTTGCCCGAGCAGACGCGCATGAAGGCGATGCGGTCGCGGTGGTTGGGGTCCATGTTCGCCTGGATCTTGAACACGAAGCCGGTCATCTTCGGCTCGCCCGCCTCGACTTGCCGCTTGTCGGCGATCTGGGCGCGTGGGCTTGGCGCGAGCGCGCCCAGCGCGTCGATCAGGTCGCGCACGCCGTAGTCGCGCAGCGCCGCGCCGAAATAGAGCGGCGTGAGATGGCCTTCGCGGAAGGATTGCAGGTCGAAGGGTTTCAGGCCCTCGGCGGCGAGAAAGACCTCCTCGCGCCAGGCCTCGGCCGCGCCATGGGGCAAAAGTTCGTCGAAGAGCGGGTCGTCCCAGCCGGAAACTTTCTGGTCCTGCGTCTGCTCGTCGCCCTTCTGGTTGCGCCGGAAGGTGTTGGCCTTGAGATCGTAGGTGCCGACGAATTCGCGCCCGCGCCCGACCGGCCAGGTCATCGGGGCCACATCCAGCGCCAGCGTGTTCTCGATCTCGGCGATCAGCTCGAACGGGTCGCGCGTCTCGCGGTCGACCTTGTTGATGAAGGTGACGATCGGGATGTCGCGCAGCCGGCAGACCTCGAACAGCTTCTTGGTGCGCGCCTCGATGCCCTTGGCGGCGTCGATCACCATCACGGCGGAATCAACCGCAGTCAGGGTGCGATAGGTGTCCTCGGAGAAGTCCTCATGGCCCGGCGTGTCGAGCAGGTTGAAGACGTGGCCGTCATATTCGAAGGTCATCACCGAGGTGACGACCGAGATGCCGCGCTGGCGCTCGATCTTCATCCAGTCCGACGAGGTCTGGCGGCGGCCGGCCTTGGCGCGGACTTCGCCGGCGAGCTGGATCGCGCCGCCGAAATAGAGCAGCTTTTCGGTCAGCGTGGTCTTGCCGGCGTCCGGATGCGAGATGATCGCGAAGGTGCGCCGGCGCGCATGCGGAGCCGCGTCCGCGCGGTCGATGGTCGAAGTGTCGGTCATGCCGGTTGAAGACAGGATGCGCCGGACGAAGTCAATCATCCGGGCAGTCGCGCCCGCGCCTCACGCATCCGCGAGGCCCGCGCACCGTCCTTGCGCGGCCCATCGACGCCGGTCACTCTCGCTCATCTTGCCGTCCTGACCAGAACGAGACCGCCCGTGGCCCATGAACCGCTCTACATCGACTATCTCAACGCGCTCGACGTCGCGGCGCTGAACCTCACCGACGCCGAGATCATCGGCGCGGTCGAGGCGGGGCTCGCGGCGCAAGGGCGCGGCGAGACGGTGATCGAGCCGCGCATGCATCTGATGCCGCAGGTCGCCAACGGCCATTTCAACGTGCTGCGCGGGGCGTTTCGCGGGCCGGTGAACCGGGCCGGCGTCAAGGTGATCGGCGACTTCGTCGACAACTACAAGCTCGGCCTGCCCTCCGAGATGGGTCTGCTGCTGCTCATGGACCCCGCCACCGGCGTGCCGACCGCGATCGTGGACGGGAGCCACCTGACCGACATGCGCACCGGCGCGATCACCGCCATCGGCGCGAAGCATCTCGCTCGGAAAGGCTCCAAGATACTGGGCCATGTCGGGGCGCGCGGCACCGCCTACTGGAATGTCCGCCTGCTCGATTCGCTGTTTCATTTCGACGAGATCAGGGTCCATTCCCGGCGCAGGGAGAGCCGCGACGCCTTTGGCGCAAAACTCTCGGCCGATCTCGGCAAGCCGGTGACAGTCACCGAGGACTGGCGCGCCTGCGTCGAAGGGGCCGACATCGTCGTCGAGGCATCGCGGCTGGATGCGCCCGAGCCGATGCTCAAGACGGAATGGATCAAGCCGGGGGCCTTCGTCGTGCCCTATGGCACGATGAGCGCGGTCGAGCTTTCGCTGACCGACATCATGAGCAAGCTCGTCGTCGACGACTGGGGCCAGTGCAAGGGCGGCCAGTTCGGCTCGCTTCGCGCCCATGTCGAGGCCGGCAAACTGTCCGAGCAGACGCTGCATGCCGAGATGGGCGAGATCGTCGCGGGGCTGAAAGCCGGCCGCGAGCGCGAGGACGAGACCATCCTGTTCTGGCATCGCGGCCTCTCGCTCTCGGACATCGCGCTCGGCGATTTCATGCTGGCCAAGGCGAAGACGATGGGCTTGGGCCAGCGGCTGCGCTACGCGTGAGCCTGATCGCCAATGCGCGGATGTATGCGGTCAATCCGGCCGTCGCGCAGGCATGGACGGCGCTGTTCGCCTGGGTGTCACGGCGCTCCGGCGTTCCGCTGACGGTCGTCCCCCACGCCGCGCCGGCGCCGCTGGAAGACCTCTGGAGCCGCACCGATCTCGGGCTGGCCTTCATCTGCGGCTATCCTTTCGCGACGGGCGGTTTTCCGGTCCAGCCGGTCGTCGCGCCGGTGCCGGTCTCGCCGTTGGCGGGCGGCCTGCCGCTCTACGCGACGCATCTCGTCGTGCGGTCAGACAGCGCCATTGCGACACTGGGCGACAGCTTCGGCCATCGTCTTGGCTGGACCGTCGAGCACTCGCAGTCGGGCTTCAACGCGCTGCGCGCGCACCTGCTGCCGCATCGCCGAGACGGCCAGCCGCTCTATGCCGCCAGCATCGGCCCGCTGCTGACGCCGCGCCGGGTGGTCGATGCGGTGCTGGCCGGCGAGATCGACATCGGGCCGCTCGACTCGTTCTGGTACGATCTGCTGCTGGCGCATGAGCCGGCGACGGCTTCGCGGCTGCGCGTCGTCGAGACGACGCGGCCGACGCCGATGCCGCTGCTGGTCGCTTCGGAGGGGGGCGATCGGGCGATCGTCGCGCGCTTACGGGCCGCGCTCCTGCACGCATTGCAGGATCGCGACGCCTTGCCCTTGCTGGCGGCAGTGGCGCTGGCCGGCTTTGCGGATGTCATGGCGGAAGCCTATCAGCCGCTCATCATCGCGGCGCGGCAAGCTGACGAGGCAGGCTATCTGCAGCCGGGCTGATGCGTCAGTTCTTCAGCCGATATCCGGTCCGGAAAATCCACGCGACCCCGCCGATGCAGGCGGCGAGGAACACCAGCGTCATGCCGAGGCTCACCGCCACGCCGACATCCGCCACGCCGTAAAAGCTCCAGCGGAAGCCGCTGATCAGGTAGACGACCGGATTGAACAGGGTCACCACCTGCCAGAACGGCGGCAGCATCTCGATCGAGTAGAACGAGCCTCCAAGGAAGGCGAGCGGCGTCACGATCAGCAGCGGCACGACCTGCAATTTCTCGAAGCCGTCGGCCCAGATGCCGATGATGAAGCCGAACAGGCTGAAGGTGGTCGCCGTCAGCACGAGAAACAGCATCATGAAGACCGGATGCTCGATCCGCAGCGGCACGAACAGGGTCGCCGTCGCCAGGATGATCAGACCGAGCAGGATCGACTTCGTCGCCGCCGCGCCGACATAGGCCGCCACCGCCTCCCACCACGCGACCGGGGCCGAGAGCAACTCGTAGATCGTGCCGGTGAATTTCGGGAAATAGATCGCGAAGGAGGCGTTGGCGATGCTCTGCGTCAGCAGCGACAGCATGATCAGGCCCGGCACGATGAAGGCGCCATACGGCACGCCGTCGATCGACTGCATGCGCGAGCCGATCGCAGCCCCGAAGACGACGAAATAGAGCGAGGTCGAGATCACCGGCGAGAGGATGCTCTGCATCGGCGTTCGCAAGGTGCGGGCCATCTCGAAGCGGTAGATCGCGACGATGGCGTGCCAGTTGACGGTGAAGCCCGAATTCATGACCGGCTCCTCACCAGGCTGACGAAGATGTCCTCCAGCGAACTCTGGCTGGTCTGGAGGTCGCGGAAGCGGATGCCGTTCTCGCTGAGAGCCTGCAGGAGCGCGGTTATGCCGGTGCGCTCGGCCTTGGTGTCGTAGCTGTAGACGAGTTCGGAGCCGTTACTGGCCAGCGAGAGATCGAAGGCGGCGAGCGTCGGGGGAACCTCCGCCAGCGGCTCCTGCAGATGGAGAGTCAACTGCTTGCGACCGAGCTTCCGCATCAGCTCGCTCTTCTCCTCGACAAGGATGATCTCGCCCTTGCTGATGACGCCGACCCGGTCGGCCATCTCCTCGGCCTCCTCGATGTAATGCGTGGTCAGGATGATGGTGACGCCGTCCTCGCGCAGCTTGCGGACCATCCTCCACATGTCCTGCCGCAATTCGACATCGACGCCCGCCGTCGGTTCGTCGAGGAACAGGATGCGCGGCTCGTGGCTCAGCGCCTTGGCGATCAGCACGCGGCGCTTCATGCCGCCCGAGAGCCGCCGGATTTCGGTGTCGCGCTTGTCCCAGAGCGAGAGGTCCTTCAGCACCTGCTCGATATGGGCGGGGTTGCGCGCCTTGCCGAACAGGCCCCGGCTGAAGGAGACGGTCGACCAGACGGTCTCGAACGCGTCGGTGGTGAGTTCCTGCGGCACGAGCCCGATCGCCGAGCGCGCGGCGCGGTAGTCGCGGGCGATGTCGTGGCCATCGGCCAGTACCTGCCCCGAACTCGGATTGACCAGCCCGCAGATGATGCTGATCAGGGTGGTCTTGCCGGCGCCGTTGGGCCCGAGCAGCGCGAAGATTTCGCCGCGGCGGATTTCGAGATCGACAGACTTCAGCGCCTGGAAGCCGGACGCATAGGTTTTGGAGAGATTGGTGACGGAAATGATGGCGGACATAGCTGGGATATAGGGGAGGAAGGCCGACGTTGCGATGACGCCAGCCCGTCTCCTCGCGGGCAGCCGCCATGCGCGGCGAGCCGAAGTTGTCGCCCGCGCAGAGGTCAGTTCGTGTCAGCAGTGCTGGCGAGCGTCACGGGTTCGGAAAACGGACATGGCCGGATCGCGGACCCGGCCATGTCGGTGTTTGGACGATCTCTCTGCTCAAATGAAGAACCAGAGCAGGATGATGATCGGAATCGGGATGCCGAGCATCCAAAGAGCAATCGAACGCATTGAAGCAACCCCCAAAGTTGGATTGTGAATGCGGGGGCAACGCCGCCCGGGCGGCAAAAGTTCCGTGGCCGCGACCGGCGGCGGCCTATTTGAAGGCGATGCTGTCGAAGATCTTCTTCATTGCGGCGTCGTACTGTCTGTGGCCGTCTTCGGAAGCCCAGTAGGTCATCAGGATGATCTTGCCGGCGACATTGGGGTTGATCGCGACATAGCGGATGATCGAGGGCCCGTCCTTGCTGGTCGCCTTGAGTTCGGTGAAGGACCAGGCCCGGCCGTTGATCTCCTGTTTCGTCGTTTCCGACGAGCCGGTGATCCTGACGCCCTCCTTCTGGAAATAGACGTCATGCTCCTTCTGGACGGCGTCCATCTCGCCGGGCGCGATCAGTTCGAACCAGACATAGATCTCGTCGTCGGGCGTCTTGAACTCGATGCCGCGCGAAACCTTCGAGTTCGGCCAGGCGTCGGGGATCGTCACGACCGCGACCGGATCGGCGCTGGTGATCGCAAGCGGCCCCGCAAGGGCGGCCCCGGAGATCGGCATGATTGCGCAAAGCGCGATGGCGAGCGCGACGAGAGTGGTCCGCAACATGGTGTTCCCCCGGGTTCCGTGACTGGCGTCGATGGCGATGCCGCCCCGGCGCGACGACCTCGGACCTGACGGAGCGGCACGATGCGCCGCGTCCAGGCTGCCCGCAAGCGAGCGGCGGCGAGGTCAGGCGTGTTTCGTGGCGGATGGATGCCATAACGGTTGATAGCCATTCGCAAGAGCGGCCAGCGAGGCCGGCGGCGTCGCGACGCGAACGAGGCCCGTGGGGCGCGCCAGCCTCGCCACATAGCCGCCCGGCGACCAGAGCAGCGCCGCCCCCTCGCGCAGCGCGAGAAAGCCGTCGCCCTGCAAGACCACCGCGCCGTCGGGCAGGCTGTCGGCCTGCAACGCGTGAAAACGCTTGGCCCGGCCGTCGCGCCGCTCGCCGTCGAGCAGCCGGTCGATTTCGGGGAACAGCGGCGTCTCCGTCAGCTCACAACCGGCCATCAGCGCCGCGCGCCAGGCATGCGCGTCGCTGCGGCGGCATTCGACGCAGGGGCGGTGCCCGGCGGCCAGCGCCGTGACCTCGTCGCAGAAGAACAGCTCGGTATAGCCCTTGCCCCAGACCGCCCGCCGCCTGCCCTTGAAGGACAGCACGCAGCAGATCCATTGCCGGCTGGCATGGCTGCGCACGGGGAGCGCCCGCGTCGCCGGATCATGAAATGGCCCGCCGCGATTGCCGAACAGGGTCCCGCGAGACGGATCGGCGAAGAGGCTGCCGTCGGGAGCGACGCGATTGGGGAGGGGCATGGGGTCTAGTCAGGCAGCCAGTCCGAATTGCGCAGTTGATCGGCCGAAAAGGGACAGAACTCCGGAAATGTCCCGAGCGGGAGCGAAGTCTCATCTGCGGCCAGTTTGCGGGCGTCGGCATTGGCAAGAGCGATATGCTCAAACGCCTTGGCCGCGAGAGACGGGCTTTCGCCTTCGAGAGTCGCGAGATGTGTACGCTGCACCCGGATCGTGGCCAGCCATGATCTGCTGCGCTTCTGTGGTTGGAATCGCCACTTCAGCAGATGCTGGATCAGGACGCGATAGGCGGAGATCAAGGCACGACGGTCGCTGCGGCCCAAGCTCTCGATCTCCTCGACGATGTTGGCAAGATCGATCTCGGCGAAACGTCCCTGGCGCAGAAGTTCCGCCTGCTCGCAACTCCAGAGGTAGAAGTCCGTTTCGTAATCCGCAGTCGGATCATAGAGCGGCTTCGGCTTGGTCTGGCCCATGATGGCGCTCCCGTCAGGAACCTGATGCTATCCGATGTCGGGTTACTCTCCAATCTTGCTCGGCGCCCTTTGGGGAAACGTGCCGATCGGCTCGACCGGCCCTCTCCCCCCTTGCGGGGGAGAGATGGAGAGGGGGCTCTTTGGCATCCTCAACCTTGCAAGGTCAGTGCTGTCCCCTCCCCAACCCTCCCCCGCAAGGGGGGAGGGAGCGCGGCGGAGTCAAGTCGAAACCCTCACCTCGGCAGCAGCGCCCAGTAGTCGAAATCGAGGATCACCCCGTCGTCGTAGTGGTCGCCGTCATGCTTGAGCGGGTGCTCGTTGCAGGGCCGGTTCTTGGTCGCCACGAGGCGCAGCCGCAGCGCGCCGACATCGCCCCTGCCGGGCAGTTCGGCCGTTTCCAGCACCTCGCTCCAGGCGAAGACGGTGTCGCCGGCAAAGAGCGGCGCGACATGCCGGCCGCCATTGATCGCGGCGATGTGGAAAGCGTTGCCCAAGCCGTTGAAGGACAGCGCGCGCGCCAGGCTGATGACATGCCCGCCATAGATCAGCCGCTTGCCGAAGCGGGTCTCGCGCGCGCCATAGCCGTCGAAATGGACCCTGGCGGTGTTCTGGTAGAGCCGGGTCGCGATCTGGTGCTCGGCCTCCTCGACCGTGACGCCGTCGACATGGTCGATCTTCTCGCCCACCGCATAGTCGCCCCAGCGGAAGGGCGAGCCGGCCAGCGCGTCGTCATAGGCCGAGAGCTCGAGCGCCGGGCAGCCCTCGCCGAGTTCCTCCGGCAGCACCGCCCTGGCGAGGTCGGGAACCTGCTCGGCATGAGCCGGCGTGCCGGGCTGGCGCTTGCGGACCAGCACCCAGCGCGCATAGCTCAGCACGATCTCGGCGTTCTGGTTGCGGCCGATCGAACGGACATAGACGATGCCGGCGTCGCCCGCCGAGGTCTGCTTCAGCCCGATCACCTCGGAGGTGGTCGAGAGCGTGTCCCCGGCATAGACCGGCCTGAGAAAGCGGCCATCGGCATAGCCGAGATTGGCGACCGCGTTCAGCGAGATGTCGGGCACCGTCTTGCCGAAGACGATGTGGAAGACCAGCAGGTCGTCGACCGGCGCGTCGCGGTAGCCGATCGCCTTGGCGAAGGCGTCGGACGCCTGCACCGCGAAGCGCGGGCCGTAGAGCGCGCTGTAGAGCGAGGCGTCGCCGGCGCGAACCGTGCGCGGCGTCGCATGAATGAGCGTCTCGCCGAGGCGGAAATCCTCGAAGAAGCGGCCAGGACTGGTCTTTGGGGCGGGTTCTGACTTTGGGGCAGTGTCGGACATCGGCTCGGGCTCGGTTGCACGCACAGAGTGTGTGCCGTCGCGTGGTGCAGCGTCCAGTGCCATTGTCTCGGGCGAAGGAGAATCTGGCGCGAGGAACCCTCTCCCGGAGGGAGAGGGCAGGGTGAGGGGTCGGCCCATCAACCAGCGAAGCGCAGCCCTCGCCGCTCAGAGTTCAGGCAAATCCCGAAACGTCCGTCACCTCACCCCTGCCCCTCTCCTTGCAGGAGAGGGGTTCTTCCAGTGCTCTACTAACCGACGATGCCGGCCAGTTTCCCCAGATCCACATTCGCGCCGCAGACCAGCACGCCCAGCCGCTCCCCCTTCGTGGGTACATACGCACCCGACAGCAACGCCCCCAGCGCCGCCGCGCCGCCGGGCTCGACCGCGAGCCGGAAATCGCGCCAGAGCACGCCCTGCGCCTTGGCGATCCATTCGTCCTCGACCAGCGCGACATGATCGACCGCGTCCTTGCAGATCTCATGGACCAGCGGGCCGACATTGCGCGCGCCGAGAGAATCGGCGGCGACCGAAACCACCTTGACGTCGACCGGCCCCCTGGCGTCCAGCGCCGCCTGCAGGGCGCGCGAGCCCGAAGGTTCGACGCCGACGACCTTGACCTTCGAGCCGGCGAACCAGGCCGCGATGCCGGAGATCAGCCCGCCGCCGCCGACCGCGACCAGCACGGTGTCGAGATCGGGTTCCTGCAGATCCCATTCGCGCCCGAGCGTGCCCTGGCCGGCGATCGTCTCTTTCGCGGCGAAGGGATGGATCTTCAGCGCCCCGGTCTCCACGACGAAGGCGTCGCAGGCGGCCTGCGCCTCGTCGTATTGCGCGCCGCCGATGCGGACATCGGCCCCGAAGCGGCGGATCGCCTCGATCTTGGCGGCGGGCGAGATTTCGGGGACGAAGATCGTCGCCTTGACGCCGCGCGCGCGGGCCGCGAAAGCCACCGCCGCGCCGTGATTGCCGCCGGACGCAGCCGCGACGCCGGCCTCGGGAACCGTGAGCGAAAGCAGGTTGTTGAACGCGCCGCGCGTCTTGAACGAGCCGGCATGCTGCAGGCATTCCAGCTTCAGCGAGATGTCGGCGGCCGAAACGAACGCGCCGGTCCCCAGCCGCATCACCGGCGTGATCCGGGCATGGCCGGCTATGCGCGCGGCCGCATCCTCGATCATGGCGCGGGGAACGGGGCGGTCGGTCATGGCGCGGTCCTCGGTGGGCGGGCGATCGGCCCAATAGGTCCAGATCGCGATGGGCAAGCCGTGGCTATCGCGTCCCGGCGGGTCGGGGAAGGGCTGTTTGCGCCCGGCTTCGATTTGCTTGGCCACGACGAGCGCGGCCAAAGCGTCGAGCAAGTCGTCTGCGCCCGCGCCCTTGGGAGGCGCTGCGTTAACGGAGGTCGCTGGCAAACCGCTTGCGATCAGCAGCGCTCTGCGCTCCGCCATGCCAGCCGGATTGATCTTCTTCTTGAGTTTCTTGGAATGGAGCAGAGGTGCGCCGTTCATTGTCCGGAACGCCAACTCTGGATGAATTTCGAACACCCGTTCTCGAAGACCCTTGTCAGCCTTCAACAGCGCGTCGATCTCCTTGATCTTGTCGAACAGACAAAACGCCTGGATCGAGCATGCTGCGCCGACGGAGGATGTCGCTCGTGCGACGATGTTGGTTTCGGCATGGGCAGCCAGTTGTTCGATCTTGCCCTTCCAAGGGCGCGTCACCGCTTCCAGAGCTTGGCGCGACGGCATGTTGAACACCGCGTTTCGGAGCCGGCCGAGCAACGGTCTGATAAGTTGCTCGGGACCGCGACTTTCATCGATCAGGTCAGGAAATCCAATCGGCATGTCCACTGCGACGAACTGCGGGGCATAGCTGCTCGTCATTATCTGACTGAAATGGGCGAAGACCTCGACAATCGGCGCTGCCGCCGCTTCCGTATCGTAGAACGCCGCCACCCAGCCCTTCCTGCACCCATCCACCCCAGCAACCCAAACCATTCCCGACCCCCCCCTTCATCCACCTTTCGCAGAACTGACGTTGCATCGCGCTGTCGTCTAGTGTGCAGTGCAGCGAAGAGCGGCTCCATGCCGCCAGGAGACCAGACCATGACCATGATCCGCCCGCGCCGCAGCGTGCTCTACATGCCCGGTTCCAACGCCCGCGCCCTCGAAAAGGCCCGCGACATCGCCGCCGACGCGCTGATCCTCGATCTCGAGGACGCGGTCGCGCCCGAGGCGAAGGCGATGGCGCGCGATCAGGTCTGCGCCGTCGTCAAGGCCGGCGGCTACGGCCGGCGCGAACTCGTCATCCGCACCAATGGCCTCGACACGCCCTGGTTCGCCGAGGATCTCGCCGCCGCCGCCGAAGCCGGACCGGACGCCATTCTGGTGCCGAAAATCTCCTCGCCCGAGATGGTGCTGGAGATCGGCGCCAGGCTGCACGGCCTGTGGGCCGCCGCCGGGATCAGGCTCTGGGCGATGATCGAGACGCCACAGGCCATCATCGACGTCGCGGCCATCGCGCGGGCGGCGCGCGATCCCGCGTCGCGGCTCGCCTGCTTCGTGATGGGCACCAACGACCTCGCCAAGGAAACCCGGGCCCGGCTCGTTCCGGGCCGCGCGCCGATGCTGTCCTGGATGACGAGCGCGATCCTGGCCGCGCGCGCCCATGGCGTCGACATCCTCGACGGCGTCTACAACGACTTCAGGGACGAGGCCGGATTTCTGGCCGAATGCGAGCAGGCGCGTGATCTCGGCTATGATGGCAAGACCCTGATCCATCCCGGCCAGGTCGCCGCAGCCAACACGGTCTTCGCGCCGGACGCCGCCGAACTCGCGCGGGCCCGCGCCGTCATCGCCGCCTTCGAACTGCCCGAAAACGCCGACAAGGGCGCGATCCAGCTCGATGGCCGCATGGTCGAGCGCATGCATGCCGAGATGGCGCAGCGTGTGGTCGCGCTCAGCGACGCGATCGGCGATTAACCCTTCGCCGCCCTGGCGCGGTCCATCGCCTCGATGATGAGCTGCCTCGCCTTGGCGGCGTCGCCCCAGCCGGCAAGCTTGACCCATTTGCCGGGCTCCAGATCCTTGTAGTGCTCGAAGAAGTGCTGGATCTGGTCGAGCGTGATCTTGGGCAGGTCGGTGTAGTTGTGGACGTTCTCGTAGCGCTTGGTCAGCTTGGGCACCGGCACGGCGATGATCTTCTCGTCGCCGCCGCCCTCGTCCTGCATCAGCATCACGCCGATGGGGCGGACCGCGATATAGGAGCCGGGGATCAGGGGCCGGGTGTTGGCGACCAGCACGTCGCACGGGTCGCCGTCTTCCGAGAGCGTGTGCGGGATGAAGCCGTAATTCCCCGGATAGCGCATCGGCGTATAGAGGAAGCGGTCGACGAAGAGCGTGCCGGCCTCCTTGTCCATCTCGTATTTGATCGGCTCGCCGCCGATGGCGACCTCGATCACGACATTGACTTCGTCGGGCGGGTTCTTGCCGATGGAGATGGCGTCGAGGCGCATGGGTCGTGACCTGTCGGGAAAGCGGAAATCCGGCGGGCCTTATGCGCGATAGGCGGCAAAAGGCCAAGCCCGACCTTCTCCTCGCCTCCTCGCCGACCGTCTTGCCGGCGGGCCGTCCGATTTGCGCGCCGCCGCCCGCGCTGGTATCGCGCTCTCCATGAACCGCGCCGCTCACTTTGCCTGCGGGCCTCGGCCATGCTGAACCGCCTGCGCCCCGACGAGGACCGCTATGCCCGCCGCATGGCCCGCATCGCGCGCTGGGACCGGCCGCTCAGTGGCGGGCTCGACCGCCTGCGCGCCTGGGCCAACATGCTGCTGGTCGACCATGGCGTGTTCCGCATGGTCTATCTCAACGCCCACCGCGTCACGCCGACGCTTTGGCGCGCCGCGCAGCCGGCGCCGACGCAGATCGCCGCCTTCGCCCGCCAGGGGATCAGGACCATCGTCAACCTGCGCGGCGGGCGCGAGCACGGCTCCTGGCCGCTGCAGCGCGAGGCCTGCGAGCGGCATGGAATCAAGCTGGTCGATTTCGTGCTGCGCTCGCGCGGCGCGCCCGAGCGCGAGACGATCCTTGGCGCCAAGGCGTTCTTCGCCGCGCTGGAGGAGCCGGCGCTGGTGCATTGCAAATCGGGCGCGGACCGGGCCGGCTTCTTTGCGGCGCTCTACCTTCTGATCCACGAGAACCGGCCGCTCGACGAGGCCGCAAAGCAGCTCTCGCTGCGCTACGGCCATTTCCGTTTCGCCAAGACCGGCATCCTCGACGCCTTCTTCGACGCCTATCGCCGCGAGGGGCGTGGCAAGCCGTTTCTGGACTGGGTCGCGACCGATTACGATCCCGAGCGGCTGGAGCGCGAGTTCAAGCCTGGTTTCCTGTCGTCGTTGCTGGCGGACAGGATCATCGCGCGCGAGTGAGACGTCAGGTCCGCAGCGCCGGCGCGGGTCCGATCGCGTCGATGCCGAGCCGCGTCCAGGCGAACTGGACATGGGCGATCATCCGGCCGAGCGAGACGATGCCGAAGGCGCAGAGCAGCGCCAGCGAGAGCGTGCCGAACCACAGCATCACGCCGCCCGCCGCGACCAGCGCCAGCGCATTGGTCGCGACCTGCCGGCGCGGATGGCGCGAGAGCGAGGCGATCTCGTGCAGCGGCGCGACCAGCGCGATGCCGCCATAGAACAGCGCCATGATGGCGACGACCTCGCCGATGCCCTCCCATTGCGTGCCGTCGAGCATGACGTCCGCGCCGATGGCGACGAAGGCGATCGCGGCGAACAGGCTGGCCGCCGCCGCGAACAGGCACAAGGTGACGAAGCGGACCCAGCGCTGACGGCCATGGCCCGCCTGCGCCCGCAGGCTCGACAGCACCAGCGGCACCGAGACGGCGGCGAACATCTGCGTCGGAACCTCCAGCAGCCGCATGGCGAGCGCGACATGGGCGGCGAGCAGGGCGTTGCTGGCCATCGGCAGCGCCAGCAGCGGGATCACCATGAAACCGAAGGAGAGCAGCGCCGACGGCAGCAGGAAGCGCGGCGCGGCGCGCCAGCGGCTGGCCGATTCGCGCAGTTCGGGCCGCGACCAGGCGGCGGGACGAGCGAGCCTGACCAGGGCCCCGCGTCGACGCCAGACCAGATAGGCAGCGGCGACGAGATGGCCGATGGCGTCGGCCGCGAAGAGCGCCAGCGAGGTCGCGCCGAGCGGCCAGATCAACGCGATCATCATGCCGGGCTGCACCAGCGCCTGCACGATATTGCTGTTGCCGATGGTGGCGAAATCGCCCTCGGCCGTCGCCTCCGAGGTCAGGAGGCGGATCACGGCGCGGCCCGTCAGCGAGACGAGGAACAGCGCGCCATAGGCCGCGACGACCCAGTTCGCCGTCACCACGGCGATGACCACGAGCGTCATGGCGCCGATGAAGGCAAGCCCGGACGCCACCGCGAGCCGGAAGGCGCGGCCGAGGCGTTCCCGGTCGTTGTTCTGGAAGAAGACGGCCTCGAAGCGCAGCAGGGCGGCGATCGCGACGAAATTGGCGAGCGCCGAAAACAGCGCGAAATCGGCGAAGACCTGCGCCGGGCACAGGGCGGCGGCGACGAGCAGGCCCCAGACCGACAGAAAGCGCGCCTGGACGAAGCGCAGGGCCAGCATCAGGCCGGCGGCAAGGCCGGCCCGCGCCGCCGGCGACGGCTCGACGACGATCTCCTCGGCGGGCTGGGCCGGCGCCGCCGATGCGCGCGCCGGAAAGGCCGCCCGGGACAGAGTGAGTTGCGCCGTCATATCGCCGTCCAACGGGAACTCTGGCCGGGCGCGGCCTGCGATCTCCCGGGGATCGCGACCACGTGACGGAGCCGGCTGCCGATCCCGGGCCTCAAAACCCGTGATGCGGCTCCGTGACGTTCAGGTTGCCCCGGCGTGGTTAATGAAGTGTTAGGAGCCCGGGTCACAGGTCATCACAACGTCGGGATAAGGCGGCCGCCCGGCGGCGGCGTGTCGCCAATGCGGCGGCCCATCGCATTTATGTGTCCGGGAGCGTGTCTGGCCGTGAACGCATGGCCGGCGCACCCTCCCTGCCGGCCCGCGCCGGAGCGTCGCCGGGCTCTGGTCGCGGAGTTGGCTTTGCGCCATTGTCGTGTCCGCGTCGGGCGCGACCGGCGGCGGGGGCGAGCGACAGCATGATCCAGAACGGCGACGCCGAGGCGGGCGGGCTCGTGCCTCATCCCGAGCGCGGCGCGATCCTCGGCGAGGTCCATGCCAGACCCTTCGCCCCGATCGAGACGCCGCGGCGTCTGCTGCACTTCGCCTTCCTGACCGATTCCGCTCAGGCCGGCGCCGACCGCGCGGCGCTGGCGCGCTTCTGCGCGGAGCGCGGCGTGCCGCCTCCGCCGGACGGCGCCAAGCATCACCGCGCCCGTTTCGCCGAGACCAGCCTGCGCTGGGAGCAGCACAGCGAGTTCACGACCTATAGCTGGGAACTGCCGGCGAGCGGAGCCGCGCCCTTCCTCCCGGTGACCGGCTCGCTGCCGGACGGCATGCGCGCGCTGCCGCAGCCGGGTCCGCATCTGGTCTCGGTCGATCTGCATCTGATCCCCGAGCCTGGCATCGGCGCGCTCGATGATATCTTCGACGCGTCGAGCCTGGCCGCCGCGCTGGTCGATGGCGGGGCTGCGATCGCCGCCACGGACTTCCGCGCCGGCACTGACGGCTTCGTGCGCATCCTCGTGCTCGACCGCGCCCTGACGCCGCCGCGCGCCGGCGCGCTGGCGCAGCGCCTGCTCGAAATCGAGACCTACCGGACGCTGGCGCTGCTCGGCCTGCCGGAATCGCAGCGCATCGCGCCCTCCGTGCGCCGCACCGAGGAGACGCTGGTGCGCATCGCCGGCACCATGACCGCAACCGACGGGCTGGCGGCCGACCATGCGCTGCTCGACGAGATGACGGCGCTGGCCGCCAAGCTCGAATCGGAAGCCGCCTCCTCCAATTACCGCTTCGGAGCGAGCCGGGCCTACGACACCATCGTGCAGCAGCGGCTGATCGCCATCGGCGAGCAGCCCCATGCCGGCTGGCCGACGATCGCGGCCTTCCTGGCGCGGCGGATGGGGCCGGCGATGCGGACCTGCCAGATGCTGCAGGAGCGCCAGGGCGATCTCGCGACCAAGCTGGCGCGGGCCGCAAACCTGCTGCGGACCCGCGTCGACGTCGCGCTCGAACAGCAGAACCGCGATCTGCTGGCCGCGATGAACGACCGCACCCGCCTGCAGTTGCGGCTGCAGCAGACCGTCGAGGGGCTCTCGGTCGCCGCGATCGCCTACTACGTCGTCAGCCTGTTCGGCTACATCGCCAAGGGCGCCAAGGATGCGGGCTGGCTGAAGCTGGAGCCCGGCGTCGCGACGGCGCTGTTCGTGCCGGTCGCGCTGCTGGGGGTCTGGGCGGCGGTCAGGCGGATCAGGCGGGGAGGCGGCAGGGAGGACTGAGACTCCTTGAATCGTCGGCAAATTGCCTTTATATCTATAGGCATCTTGCCGAGTGTGGTCCGATCATCGAAGGAAGCCGCCATGCCTGCGTCTGTCGGCGTTGTCACGGAGATTGCCCGGAAGCTCGGCGGCGCGGCCGTGCTTGGCTCGGAGATCCGGTCCCAGGCCGACCTTGCCATGCTGGTTCACAACCAGATTCCGCTCGCCGCGCTGCAGGGGCTTGCCAAGGCCGGCCTCAGCGAAAGCGAGATCGACAGTTTCGTCATCCCCCATCGCACGCGTCGGCACCGCGCCGCGCGAAGCCAGCCGCTCAGCATCGAGGAATCCGACCGGGCCGTGCGGCTGCTGCGGGTCCAGTCGCTTGCCGAACAGACGTTTGGCGGCTTTGAAAGGGCGCAGCTCTGGCTGCGCCGGGGGCTGGTGGAACTCGGCGGGGCGGCCCCTTTGACGATCGCGCAGACCGAGGCCGGCGCGCGCCTGATCGAGACCATCCTCGGCAAGATCGCCTGGGGCGCCGCCGCCTGATGCGGCTTTGGCGGCTGTCAGGCGTCCAGCATGCCCTGTCTTTCGACGGCGGCTATGGTCTTCTGTTCGAGGGCCGCTGGAACCTGATCAGTCGGCCGGTGACCTATTGCGCCACCTCGCCATCGCTTTGCGTGCTCGAAAAGCTCGTCCACATCGAGGATCCGACGCTCCTGCCAGACCTCGTCATGCTGCGCTACGACGCGCCGGACGACATCGCGGTGGACGAGGAGGCGCTGGCCGATCTGCCGGGCGACTGGCGCGGGCGCGAGGCAATGACGCAGGCGATCGGCGACGACTGGCTTGCGGGAGGGACCGCGCCGCTTTTGCGCGTTCCCTCCGCCATCGTTCCACTGCCGGATTGCCCCGACCTGAACCTTCTGATCAACCACAGCCATCGCGACGCCGGCCGGATCAGGCTCGTCGCGGCCGAGCCGTTCGCGCTCGACACAAGGCTGCTCGCCTTTTGACAGGCGGCGGGCCTCGCCCGTCGGCCGCCTCACGCCTCCTTGAAGCCGTAATCCGGGATGCCCTGCTCGTTGCCGTAATACTTGTAGGGCAGGAACTTGCCCGACATCGAGACGCGGACGCGGTCGCCCTTGGGGTTGGCCTCGCGCTCGAAGGCGACGTTGAAGTCGATCGCCGACATGATGCCGTCGCCGAATTCCTCCTCGATCAGCGCCTTCCAGGCCGGACCGTTGACCATCACCATCTCGTAGAAGCGGTAGATCAGCGGGTCGGTCGGCGGCATCGGCGTGCCGCCGCCGCGATAGGGCACCTCGTTGAGCATGCGCTCCTCGACGATGCTCAGCCCGAAGAGCTCGGCGGCGGCCTTGGCCAGGGGCTTGGGCAGTTTCATCTGGCCGAGCAGCGCGCCGACGATCAGCACTTCCGACATGCCGCCGATCTCGCCGGTGATGTGCTTCCAGCTCCAGTCCTTCTCGCGCTTGATGTCGAGAATCTTTTCGGTGAGTTCTTCGCGCTTCATGGGTGCAGTCTCCTTGGTGGATTTTCCCTGCGCTTTCAAAGTGGAGCGCTGGAAGAACCCCTCTCCTGTAAGGAGAGGGGCAGGGGTGAGGTGAAGGACACTGGACCAGTCAGGCGTCGATGCTGGTCGGTGCTGCGGTGAGGTCTCGCTACATGCGGAGAAGGGCCGACCCCTCACCCTGCCCTCTCCCTCCGGGAGAGGGTTCCCCGCGCTTTGTTTGGATAGGAATGAGCACGGCAGAGAATTATCATGCTGCCTTCCTCCCTGCGCCCGGCCCCAAATCATCCGCGCCCGGCCGCACCACCGGCGGATGCCTCCGGTCGTAGCCGTGCGGGACCGCGTCCTTGAACGTCTTCGAGCGGACCACGAGGAAGTCGATCAGGTGGTTGCGGATGGCGTAGTAGTCCGGGTGGTGGTGAACCTCGGTGCGCTTGCGGTCGCGCGGCAGCGGGTTCTCGACGATCTCGGCGATCATCGCCTGCGGCCCGTTGGTCATCAGCACGATGCGGTCGGCGAGATAGATCGCCTCGTCGACGTCATGGGTGATCATGAAGGCGGTCTGGCCGGTCTCCAGGCAGATGCGCCGGACCTCGTCCTGCAGCGTGCCGCGCGTCAGCGCGTCGAGCGCCGAGAAAGGCTCGTCCATCAGCATCATTTTTGGCTCGATCGAGAGCGCGCGCGCGATGCCGACGCGCTGCTTCATGCCGCCCGACAGCTCCGAGGGCTTCTTCAGCTCGGAGCCTTTGAGGCCGACCTTCTCGATGAAGGCCATCGCATGCGCGTTCACCTTCGCCTTTGGCCAGTCCCGATGCCGGGCGGCGACCGCGTAGGCGACATTGCCGAGCACGGTGCGCCAGGGCAGCAGCGAATGGCCCTGGAAGATCACGGCGCGGTCGAGCGATGGCCCCTCGATCGCCTTGCCGTCGACGATGGCGACGCCGTCGTCGGGCGCGTCCAACCCGTTCAGAATGTTCAGCACCGTCGTCTTGCCGCAGCCGGAATGGCCGATGATGCAGGCGAACTCGCCCTTCCTCATCGAGAACCAGAGGTCCTCGAACACCGTCGTCATGCCGCCGCCGGCTTGTCGGTAGCGCCGGGCGATGCCTTCGATCGAGACGAATTTGTCGTGTGCGTCCATGGCGCTCAATCCGGATAGGTCACGGAGCGCTGGAAGCGCGCCAGCGTCTGGTCGAGCAACATGCCCATCACGCCGATGACGAAGATCGCGACGATGACATTGGTGATCGAGAGGTTGTTCCACTCGTTCCAGACGAAATAGCCGATGCCGGTGCCGCCCACGAGCATTTCGGCCGCGACGATGACAAGCCAGGCGATGCCGATCGAGATCCGCATGCCGGTCAGGATGGTCGGGGCCGCCGCCGGCAGGATGATGGTGAAGGCGCGCCTCACCGGCCCGACCTCCAGCGTGCGGGCGACGTTGAGCCATTCCTTGCGCACCGCCGAGACGCCGAAGGCGGTGTTCAGAAGCATCGGCCAGACCGAGCAGATGAAGATCACGAAGATCGCCGAGATGCCGCTGTCCTTGATCGTGTAGAGCGCCAGCGGCATCCAGGCGAGCGGCGAGATCGGTTTCAGCACCTGGATGAACGGGTCGAGGGCCCTGGAGATCAGCGGCGACATGCCGATCAGGAAGCCGAGCGGAATCGCCAGCATCACGGCCAGCGCATAGCCGAGCAGCACGCGCCCGAGCGAGAAGGCGAGCTGGATGCCCAGCCCCTTGTCGTTGGGGCCCTTGTCGTAGAACGGGTTGGAAAGATGGCCCCACAACGTCTTAGCCACATCGAGCGGGCCGGGCATGGCCGATTTGCCCTGCGTGACCTGCTGGCCGAGCAGCTTGGCGTATTCGGGGTCGATATTGGCGGCCGCTCCCCCTCCCGACTGGACGGAGATGTGCCATCCGGCCAGGAAGACGAACAGGATCGCCAGCGACAGGACAATGGCGCGCAGGTTGAGCGAGGCGGTCATGGTGCTGATCCTGAGAGGGCGGCGCAGCTCCCTCCCCACCCTCCCCTGCAAGGGGGGAGGGCTCCCTCGCCCTTCCATCCGCGTCGAGCACCGGGATTGCGAAGTCTGGCCCCTCTCTCCCCCCTTGCGGGGGAGAGAGGGGGAGGGGGTAGCACTGAGAATGCAGGAGACGCCATCACGTCACGTACGCTTGATCGCGAAGCTCTTGATGTAGTCCTCCGGCTTCGTCGGATCGAAGGTCTTGCCCATGACGACGATAGTCTTGGAGCCGCTCGTCGGCGGGGTGAGGCCGACTTCCTTCATCAGCCGGGCGGTGTCTGTCTCGAGGAAAACCTGATTGGCGATGCTCTTGTAGTCGATGTCGCCCTTGACCTGTCCCCAGCGCTTCATCTGCGTCAGGATCCAGATCGCAAAACCCTCCCAGGGGAAGGGGTCGAAATCGATGCGCTTGGGGTCGCGCCTGATGTTGCCGAGACCGTCGGCATAGGTCCCGGTCAGGACCTGCTCGACTACGGTGACCGGCTGGTTGAGATAGTTCGCCGGCGCGATCGCCTCGGCGATCTGCTTGCGGTTCTCGGCTTTCGTGGCGAAAGCGGTGGCGTCGATGATCGCCTTGAGCAAGGCGGCATAGGTGTTGGGCGTCTGCGTCACGAACTCGCGCGACGCGGCGAAGGCGCAGCACGGGTGCCCGTCCCAGATCTCCTTCGACAGGATGTGGATGAAGCCGACGCCGTCGAACACTGCGCGCTGGTTGACCGGATCGGGCGCGAGGAAGCCGTCGATATTGTCGGCGCGCAGGTTTGCGACCATCTCCGGAGGCGGCACCGAGCGGATCTGCACATCCGTATCCGGGTCGATGCCGTTCTCCGCCAGATAGTAGCGCAGCAGGTAGTTGTGCATCGAATAGTCGAACGGCACGGCGAATTTGAAGCCCTTCCACGACTTCGGATCGCGCCGGTCCTTGTGCTTGGTCGCCAGCGTGATCGCCTGGCCGTTGATGTTCTCGACTGCCGGCATCGTGTAGGGGATCGGGTTGGAGCCGACGCCCATCGAGATCGCCAGCGGCATCGGCGAGAGCATGTGGGCGGCGTCGTATTCCTTGTTGATCGTCTTGTCGCGGACCACGGCCCAGCCCGCGGTCTTGATGACCTCGACGTTGAGGCCGTGCTTGGAATAGAAGCCGAGCGGGGCGGCCATGATGATCGGCGTGGCGCAGGTGATCGGGATGAAGCCGACCTTGAGGTCCTTCTTTTCGGGAACCGCCTGGGCGAAGACCTCGGTGGCAAGTCCTACGGGGAAGAGCGAGGAGATCGCGGCCATCGCCGTCGAGGCGCCGGCGCTCTTCAGGAACAGGCGGCGCGCCTCGTCCTGCGGGAACAGCGCCCGCATCACGGCGTTCTCGACGACGCGGCGGTAGCGGCCCTCGTCGGTGGCTGCGGCGTCCACCGCCTCGGCGCGGATCGCGCGCTCATGCTCGCTCTGGCTCTCATGCCGGCCGCAATCGCAGCCGCGGGTCATGCGGCGGTTCCCGTCAAAGGGGTTCTTGAACATGGCCATGGCGTGCGTCCTCCGGGCTGGTCGATCGGGCGGCGGAAACTCAACTGCCGGGTAGCAAGCCCCGGGCCAAGCCGCGCAGGTCTCGCACCTGCGAAAAATCAAAGACTTGTGAGCGGGCAGCCATTGACGAAATCTCGTAAATGACGAAATATCGTCACTGATCGACGATATTTCGTAAGACGGACTCTTCGCTTGCTCGCCACCTCGCCCGATCCCGTCTTTGCCAGCGCGCCGGACGCGATGCTGGTCATCGACGTCCGCACCGGCGCGGTGCTCGGGGCCAACCATGCCGCCGGCGCCCTGCTTGAGGCCGACCTGCCGGCGCTTTGCGGCTCGGGCGTCTCTGCGCTGTTCCCGGAGCAAATGGCCGAACTCACCGTCTTCACCGACGCCGTGCTCGCCAAGGGAGCCTGGTGGACGCGCGGCCTGATTCCGGCCCATCCCTCGGGCCGTGCGCTGCATCTGGAATGCGCGGGCGTCCTGCTCTCCCGCGAGCCGGCCTTGCTGATGCTGCTGACGCTCTACGATCTCGACGCCCGCCACAAGCGCGACCTCGACGCCGAGGCCGATGCCTACCAACGCGGCGGGATCAGCGAATGGCTCCGCAGCGAGCGCCTGTTCCAGGACATCGAGCGCGGCAACCAGCTCATCCTGCGCGCCGCCGGCGAAGGCATCTTTGGCGTCAACGCCGAGGGCAGGACCACCTTCGTCAACCCGGCCGCCGAGGCCATGCTGGGCTGGGCCGCCGGCGAACTCGTCGGCAGCGACATGCACGCGGCCGTCCACCATCACCGCCCGGACGGCAGCGCCTATCCGCAGCAGGAATGCCCGATCTACGCCGCCTTCCGCGACGGCGCGGTCCACCATGTCGAGAACGAGAAATTCTTCCGCAAGGACGGCTCGGGCTTCTGGGTCGAATACACCTCGACGCCGATCCGGGATCGCGGCCGGCTGGCCGGCGCGGTGATCGTCTTCCGCGATGTCAGCCAGCGCCACGAGGCCGACGAGAAGCTGCGCGCGGCGCTGGCCGAGGTCGACAGCCTGCGCCAGCGGCTGCAGCTCGAGAACGCCTATCTGCAGGAGGAGATGGCGATCGAGCGCAATCATCGCGGCGTCATCGGCGATTCGGCCGCGATCCGGAAAATCCTGAGCCAGGTCGAACTGGTCGCGAAAACCGACGCCGCCGTGCTCGTGACGGGTGAATCCGGCACCGGCAAGGAGCTGATCGCCGGCGCGATCCACGAGGCGAGCGAACGCCGGGCGCGGCCGCTGATCCGGGTCAACTGCGCCGCGATACCGCGCGAACTCTTCGAGAGCGAGTTCTTCGGCCATGTCAAAGGCGCGTTCACCGGCGCGCTGCGGGACCGGATCGGCCGCTTCGAACTCGCCGATGGCGGCACGCTCTTCCTCGACGAGGTCGGCGAGATTCCGCTCGAACTGCAGGGCAAGCTGCTGCGCGTGCTGCAGGAGGGCGAGTTCCAGCGCGTCGGCGAGGAGCGCACCCGGCGGGTCGATGTCAGGCTGATCGCCGCGACCAACCGCGATCTGCGCCGCGAGGTGCGCGAGGGCCGTTTTCGCGAGGACCTCTATTTCCGGCTCGACGTGTTTCCGATCCTGTCCGTGCCGCTGCGCGAGCGGACCGACGACATTCCCGCTCTGGCGCTGCATTTCCTGAAAGGGGCGCAGCGCAAGCTCAAGGTCGAGGGGCTGACGCTGAGCGAGGGCGATATGGCCCGGCTCACCGCCTATGATTGGCCCGGAAACGTCCGCGAACTGCAGAACGTGATCGAGCGCGCCGCGATCCTGGCCCGGCAGGGCAGGCTGTTCATCGACCTGCCGCAGAGCGAGCGCGCGAGGCCGTCGTTACAGGCCCGCGAGGAGCCTGTGCGCGTCGGCATCCTGACGGAAGGTGCGCGCCGCGAGCGCGACCGCTCCAGCATCGAGGCGGCGCTCGCGGCGGCTGGCGGAAAGGTCAGCGGGGCGGGCGGCGCGGCGGAAATTCTGGGCGTGAGGCCGACGACGCTGGCCTCCCGGATCAAGACGCTGGGGATTACACGCAGATGACTTCAGGTGGAAACACAGCCGTCAGCCACAGACAGGGATGACGCGATGTTTCTGATGTCAGGATGATAAAAGAGAGAGGGAATGCTGACCTACTCGATCAGCACCCCGCTCGCCGTGATGATCGGGGCCCATTTCTCGCTCTCCGCGCCGATGAAGCCGCGAAGGCCCGCCGGCTTAATAAGCGCCGGCATCTGCGCATGGCCGCGGATCTGTCCCGGCGTCTTGTCAGGCGAGCCTATTGCCATGCGGCGGCGAAGGCGAACAGAGCAAAGCGCTGGACGATAGGCCGAATCCGTCTGGCGGATGTGGCGGTTTGACTGCGCCGCATGTTAAAATGACAAATCTCACATTCCGTCACTTTGCTGCGGGCATGCCGCATTGCGGCATGGGGCCGGTTTCGTTACAGAGCCAAGAATCCTAGAACGATCCCAAAGCGATCCAAGGTCCCCAGCGGCCGGCTCTGTCGGAGATTCAATGTGGCAGACGTGAAACCGGCGGCGCGCCCGCTTTCGCCGCATCTGCAGATCTATCGCTGGTCCTGGACCATGGCGATGTCGGTCGCCCATCGCATCACCGGCTGTGCGCTCTATGTCGGCACGCTCCTGATCGCGCTCTGGCTGGTGGCGGCCGCCTCGGGTCCGGCGGCTTACGACACCGCGCAGTGGGTCGCGGACTCGATCCTCGGACGGCTCGTGCTGTTCGGCTATTCCTTCGCGCTGCTGCATCACATGGTCGGGGGCTTGCGCCATTTCGTCTGGGACATGGGCTATGGCTATGATCCGCAGACCCGGATGAACCTGGCAAAATATAGCGTCTTCGTCTCCGGCGGGCTGACGATCCTGGTCTGGATCGTGGCCCTGACCCTGCGCTGAGGAGGCGACAGATGCACTCCAACTCCTCGATGCGCACCCCGCTCGGCCGCGTTCGCGGCCTCGGCTCGGCGAAATCCGGCACCGGTCATTTCTGGCTCCAGCGCGTCACGGCCGTGGCCAACGTCATCCTGACGATCGTCTTCCTCGGCGTGGTGATCGCGCTCGTCGGCAAGCCCTATCCCGCGGCGGTGGCTGTTCTGTCGCACCCGCTCGTGGCGATCCTGATGCTGCTCTTCACCGTATCGGGTGTCGTGCACATGCGGCTCGGCATGCAGGTCGTCATCGAGGACTATGTCCATGGCGAGGGCCTCAAGATCGCCGCCGTGATGGCCAATATCTTCTTTGCGATCGCGATCGGCGCGGCCTGCGTCTTCGCGCTCCTGAAGCTCTCGTTTGGAGGTTGATCCTGATGGCGATCACCAGAGCCCGTTCGACCGCCGCTTACGCCGGTCAGGCCTATCCGATCACCGACCACACCTTCGACGTCGTCGTGGTGGGCGCGGGCGGCGCTGGCCTCCGCGCCACGGTCGGCTGCTCGCAGGCCGGGCTGAAGACCGCCTGCATCACAAAAGTGTTCCCGACGCGCTCGCATACGGTGGCGGCGCAGGGTGGCGTGGCCGCCTCGCTCGGCAATATGGGCAAGGACACCTGGCAATGGCACATGTACGACACCGTCAAGGGGTCGGACTGGCTCGGCGACCAGGACGCCATCGAGTATCTCGTCCGCAATGCGCCGGCTGCGGTCTACGAACTCGAGCACTGGGGCGTGCCCTTTTCGCGCACGGAAGCCGGCAAGATCTACCAGCGGCCGTTCGGCGGCATGACCACGGAGTTCGGCGAGGGCCCGCCGGCCCAGCGCACCTGCGCGGCGGCCGACCGCACCGGCCACGCCATGCTGCACACGCTCTATGGCCAGGCGCTGCGCTACAACACCGAGTTCTTCATCGAATATTTCGCCATCGACCTGATCATGGACGAGGACGGGGTCTGCCGGGGCGTGATCGCGCTCAAGCTCGACGACGGCACGTTGCACCGCTTCCGCTCCAAGATGGCGATCATGGCGACCGGCGGCTATGGCCGGGCCTATTTCTCGGCGACCTCAGCCCATACCTGCACCGGCGACGGCAACGCCATGGTGCTGCGCGCAGGCCTGCCGCTGCAGGACATGGAGTTCGTGCAGTTCCACCCGACCGGCATCTATGGCGCGGGCTGCCTGATTACCGAGGGCGCACGCGGCGAGGGCGGCTACCTGACCAATTCCGAGGGCGAGCGCTTCATGGAGCGCTATGCGCCTTCGGCCAAGGACCTCGCCTCGCGCGACGTCGTCTCACGCTCGATGACGATGGAGATCCGGGGCGGGCGCGGCGTCGGCAAGAACAAGGACCACATCTACCTGCATCTCGACCATCTCGACCCGAAGATCCTGCATGAGCGCCTGCCGGGCATCTCGGAAAGCGCCAAGATTTTTGCAGGCGTCGATGTCACCCGCGAGCCGATTCCCGTGCTGCCGACCGTGCATTACAACATGGGCGGCATCCCGACGAATTTTCACGGCGAGGTGCTGACCAAGGTCGACGGCAACGCCGACACCGTGGTGCCGGGCCTGATGGCGATCGGCGAGGCGGCCTGCGTCTCCGTGCATGGCGCCAACCGCCTCGGCTCGAACTCGCTGATCGACCTCGTCGTCTTCGGCCGCGCGGCCGGCCTGCGCTGCGCCGAGATCGTGACGCCGGGCGAGAAGCAGCCCGAACTGCCGAAGAATTCGGCCGATCTGGCGCTGACCCGCCTCGACAGGTTCCGCAACGCCTCGGGCGCGACGCCGACGGCGGAGTTGCGCGGCCGCATGCAGAAGACCATGCAGGACAATTGCGCGGTCTACCGCACCGGCGAGACGCTGGAGGAGGGCCACAGGCTGATCCACCAGGTCTGGGCCGGCATCGAGGACGTCGGCACGACCGACCGCTCGCTGATCTGGAACTCGGACCTGATCGAGACGCTGGAGTTCGACAACCTGATCACGCAGGCGGTCGTCACCATGGATTCAGGGCTCAACCGCCCCGAGAGCCGCGGCGCGCACGCCCGCGAGGACTATCCCGACCGCGACGACAAGAACTGGATGAAGCACACGCTCGCCTGGGTCGACGACGAGAAGCGTACGGTGACGCTGGATGACCGGCCGGTGCACACCTACACGCTGTCGAACGACATCGAGTACATCAAGCCGAAGGCGCGGGTGTATTAAGGCCACTGAATGCTGGGCCAGCGGAGGGACTTGCCATGACACGTAACTTCGAGGGATTCCCGCGTATCACCGCGAACCCGCAGGTCATGGCGGGCAAGCCCTGCATCCGTGGCATGCGCTTTCCCGTCAGCACTGTTCTGCAGGAACTGGCGGGGGGAGCGTCCGTCGAGGCGCTGTTACGAGAATTCCCTTATCTCGAACGGGAGGACATCGCGGAGGCGCTTCGCTTCGCTGCCTGGCGGATGCAGGAGCGAGAGGTCGATCTCGTCGATGCCGCGTGAAGCTTACCGTGGACGTCAATCGCTCGCCGGACTGGGTAACGCAGCTCAACAGCGCCGGTCATGAGGCCGTGCATTGGTCCGCGATCGGACCGGTGGATGCCGACGATGCGGAGATCGTCGCCAGAGCAGACCGTGACGGCGCCACCATTCTGACGCGCGATCTCGATTTCGGAGCGCATGTCGTTCTGGCCAAGCGAACGCGCCCAAGCATCGTGCAGGTCAGGGCCAAACGGGCGACGCCGGAACGGTACGCCGAACTAGTGCTCGGGGCTCTGCGCCAGACCGCGTCCGCGCTTGAGCAAGGCGCGCTCGTGACGATCGATTTCGAACGCATTCGCGTCCGCCTTCTCGCCTACCCATCCTGACAGGTTCATTATGGCCGAATTCAACCTCCCCCAGAACTCCCGCCTCACCGAGGGCAAGGCATGGCCCAAGCCCGCCGGGGCCAGGCTGACCGAGTTCAAGGTCTATCGCTGGAATCCCGATGACAGCGCCAACCCGCGCACCGACACCTATTTCGTCGACCGCGAGGATTGCGGGCCGATGGTTCTCGACGCGCTGATCTGGATCAAGTCGAAGATCGACCCGACGCTGACCTTCCGCCGCTCCTGCCGCGAGGGCATCTGCGGCTCCTGCGCCATGAACATGGACGGCAAGAACGGCCTCGCCTGCACCACCGGCATCGACGAATGCGGAAGCAAAGGCAAGGTTGCGATCTACCCGCTGCCGCATATGCCGGTGATCAAGGATCTGGTGCCTGACCTGACGAACTTCTACGCCCAGCACGCCTCGATCGAGCCCTGGCTCAAGACCACCACGCCCTCGCCGGAGAAGGAATGGGCTCAAGGGAAAGAGGACCGCGAAAAGCTCGACGGGCTCTACGAGTGCATTCTCTGCGCCTGCTGCACCACCTCCTGCCCGAGCTACTGGTGGAACGGCGACCGCTATCTCGGCCCGGCCTCGCTGCTGCAGGCCTATCGCTGGCTGATCGATTCGCGCGACGAAGCGACCGGCGAACGGCTCGACAATCTGGAAGACCCCTTCCGCCTGTATCGCTGCCACACGATCATGAACTGCGCCAATGCCTGCCCGAAGGGGCTTAATCCGGCCAAGGCGATTGCGGAGGTCAAGAAGATGATGGTGGCGCGGCAGGTGTAACGCCTGTCATCCCGTGTGCGGCGCAGCACGCAGTGGTGCGCCGCAGACACGGGACCGTTTTCAGGACGAGCGCTCATCATCACGCGGTCCCGCATCTGCGCAGCAGCACTGCGTGCTGCGGCGCGTGCGGGATGACAGGCGCGGCTACAGATACCGCCCCGGCGCCAACGGCGTCGGGTCCGCCACAGGCGTCTCGCCCGCCACCAGCGCGGCAAGTATCTCCCCCGTCACCGGCCCGGTCGAAAAGCCGATGTGCTGGTTGCCGAAGGCGAGCCAGAGGCCTGGATGGCGCGGCGCTTCTCCGATCATCGGCAGCGAATCCGGCAAGGTGGGGCGCGAGCCGCGCCAGGTCGTGGTCTCCGCCGGCTCCGTGAGCGCGAAGGCTTCCTTCGCGCGGGGCAGCGCCTCGTCGATCTGGGCGTGGTCGTCCGGTGCGTCGCGGTGGGCCAGTTCGACGCCCGAGGTCAGGCGAAAGCCCTTCTCCATCGGGGCCAGCATATAGGCCGCCTCGACATCGAGGAACGGGCGGGCGAGTTTTCGCCCGGCTTGCGCCCGGTAGTGCCGGTGATAGCCGCGCTCGACGTTCAGCGGGACATCGAGGCCGAGCGGCTTGAGGATGTCGGCGCTCCAGGGCCCGAGCGCCACCACCGCGATCTCGGCGCGCTGCGCGCCGCCATCCGTCTTCACGCTCCAGCCATCGGCGGACTTCGCCAGTCTCTCGATCGCCGCCGTCACCACCGTTCCGCCGCGCGAGACGAACAGCGCCGCATAAGCCGCAACGATCGCCTGCGGCCAGTCGACCGAGCCTGAATCCATCTGCAGGAGACCGGCTGAAAAGATCGGATTGAGGTCGGGTTCCAAACCTGAGAGCCCCTGCCGGTCGAAGACCTCGCAGCGCACGCCATGGTCCTCGAACCAGAGCTTTTCCGTCAGCGCCTTCTCCGGCCCGGCCTCGCTGCGCCAGAGCTTGAGCGAGCCGGTCTCGCGCAGGCGATGGCGCACGCCGGCCTCATCCATCAGCGCCTTGTGCAGCGGCAGGGCCTGCGAGGTCAGGCTGTCGAGCGCCGCGATCCGGTGCGACAGCCGCGCCGGCCGCGCCTCGGCGAGGAAGCGCAGGATCCAGCCGGGATTCCTGAGCAGATGGCCCCAGCGGTAACGGATCGCAGGGTGGTCGTTGCGCAGATAGGCCGGCAGGCTTTTCCAGAGCGAGGGGTTGTTCAGGGGCAGGATCGAGGCGCGGCTGATCACGCCGGCATTGCCATAGGAGGTCTCGGAGCCGGGCGCCCTGCGGTCGATCAACGTGACGTTGAGCCCGCGCCTCTGGAGCGAGAGCGCGCAGGAGACGCCGACCATGCCGGCGCCCAGAACGATCGCCGTGCGGCTCACGCGGGTTCGGCCGCAGCGGGGACCTTGAGCCAGTGGTCGAGGAAGCCATCGAGCCAGCTCCGGATGGCCGGATCGTAGCGATACCAGCCCTCCAGATGCAGATGGCGCAACTGCGCGCCGGGCATCAGCGTGCGCTCATGGCCGCGGATCGACCAGCGGCACATCATCGCCGGCGTCACCTCGGGGTGGAACTGGATGCCGTAGACCTTGGAGCCGGCGCGGATCGCCTGCACCGGGAAATCGTCGCCCGTCGCCAGGCATTCCGCCCCGTTCGGGCAGTCGAAGCCGTCGCGGTGCCATTGATAGACCGTGCCGGGCCAGGCGAAGCCGGCCTCGGCTGCGTGGCGGCTGCCGGAATCGGTCAGATCGAGCGGGTAATAGCCGACCTCGGCCCGGCCCTGCTCATGGGTGTAGACGCGCGCGCCGAGATGCCTGGCCATCATCTGCGCGCCGAGGCAGATGCCGAGAAAGGGCGCGTCCTCCTTCAGACAGGTGCCGATCCAGTCGATCTCGGTCCTGATGAAATCGTCTGGGTCGTTGGCGCCCATGGGGCCGCCTAAGATCACCGCGCCGGCATGCTGCCGCATCGTCCCGGGCAGCGGGTCGCCATAGCGCGGCTTGCGGATGTCGAGCGTGTGGCCGCGCGCCTGCAGCAGCCGACCGAGGCGGCCGGCCGTCGAATGCTCCTGATGCAGCACGATCAGAACGGGTTTGAGGGGAGCCGGTTTCGGGCGGATCAGCGTCGGGTCGCCGATTTTGCGAGCGCCGATCCTGCGGGCGTTGCGGAAGCGAAAAGTCTGGTCGTTCATCACGGGCTTCGGGTTCATCCGCCGGCCGGCGCATCATCCGGCGATGTCGGGAAGACGTATGAGCTCAGAATGCGGTCGGCATGGGGCTCCGGCAAGCAATTTATGCGCCACGGACGCATGGCGCGGGTTCCGAAATCGCATGGTCGAATGGTTTCGCGATTTGACCTGCGCGCGCGCCCGACATCCTGGAAACAATCCCGCGCTTGACGAAAGCCCAGTCTTGCGACATGAGAATGAACGTTCATTCTCATTCGGATCTCGGACTTGCCGCCTCATCTCGCCAAAACCCTGGACAGCGCGCCCTCGCAGCGCCAGACCCGCATCCTCGATGCGGCCGAGCGAGTCTTCGCGCGCGCCGGCTTCTACGCCGCGACCATGAACGACGTCGCGGTCGAGGCCGGCATGAGCCCGGGCAACCTCTACCGCTACTTCGCCTCCAAGGACGCGATCATCGCCGCCATGGCCGAGCGCGACCGCAACCAGATCGCGGCCGATTTCGCCGGTCTGCGGCCGGACCAGGGCGGGGTGCTCGACCAGCTGGAAGCGCTCGGCCGCCGCCACCTCGTCGAGGAACCGCGCGAGAAGGCGATCATCTGCCTGCAGATCTGGGCCGAGGCGGCGCGCAACCCGGCCATGGCCAAGATGTGCGCCGCCATCGACGGCACGGTTCTGGGCGGGCTGGCGCAGGCGATCGCCGGGGCCAAGGCCAGCGGCGAGTTGCCGGCCAATCTCGACGACGCCCGTTTCCTGCAGGCCGTCTTCATGATGGCGGACGGATTTTTCTGCCGCCGCGCCACCTATCCGTCCTTCGACGCCGCCATGGCGGCGGAAACGCTCTTCACCGCGATGCGCGGCCTCGCGCAGGTGCTCGTGCTCCCCTCCGACAGGTCCGCATCATGACTGCTCTCGTTCGTCTTCGCGCCGCACTGCTGGCCGCGCCCGCTCTCGTGCTGGCAGCCGGCGCGCAGGCGCAGACGCCCGCGCCTGCCTCTGCCCAAAGCCAGCCCGCGGTCGGTCCCTCCGTCACCGTGACCGCCGCGAAGACCACCGAGATTGTCCAGAGCGTCGTCGTCTCGGGCTCGATGGTGGCGCGCGACGAGGTGCTGGTTTCTCCCGAAGTCGATGGGCTGCAGATCGTCGAGATCCTCGCCGAGGAGGGCGACAAGGTCGCGGCCGGCCAAATTCTGGCGCGGCTGTCGCGCACCACGCTCGAGGTCCAGAAGGCGCAGAACGACGCCCAGATCGCCCGGGCCGAGGCGGTGATCGCCCAGTCCAACGCCCAGATCGTCGAGGCGCAGGCCAACCTCGTCGCGGCCAACAACAATTTCGACCGCACCAAGCAGCTTCGCAGCACCGGCAACGTCTCCAACGAGACATTCGACCAGCGCGACGCGGCTGCGCGGGCGGCGCAAGCCAAGCTCAATTCCTCCCGGCAGGCGCTGGCGATCGCCAATGCCGATCTCGCTCTGGCGAAGGCGCAGGGCCGCGACATCGAGGTCAGGCTCGCGCGCACCGAGCTCAAAGCGCCCTCGGCCGGCACGATCAGCCGCCGCAATGCGAAACTCGGCGCCACCGCCGCGATGGCCGCGACCGAGCCGCTGTTCCGCATCATCGCCGATGGCGCGATCGAGCTGGAGGCCGAGGTCGCCGAGGTCGAACTGCCGGGCCTGCGGATCGGCCAGCGCGTCGCCGTGCTGCAGGCCGGCAGCAGCGTTCCGCTCGAAGGGTCGATCCGGCTGATCGCGCCGGAGGTGGACAAGGCCTCGCGGCTCGGGCGGCTGCGGGTCTCGCTGAAGGGCGACCAGCCGGTCTCGGTCGGCGCGTTCGCGCGCGGCGTCATCGAGACCGGGCGCAAGAGCGCGGTGACGCTGCCGCTCTCGGCGATCACCTATGCGCGCTCGGGTCCGACCGTGCAGAGCGTGAAGGACGGCAAGGTCAAGACGAAGCAGGTCCAGCTGGGCCTGGCCGGCGACGGCCGGGCCGAAATCGTCTCCGGCATCAGCGACGGCGAGACCGTGGTGGCCCGCGCCGGCACCTTCGTGCGCGACGGCGACATGATCACGCCGATCGCGACGAACTGACGGGAGCGGATCGTGAACTTCAACTTCTCCGCCTGGTCGATCCGCAAGCCCGTTCCGGCGATCCTGCTCTTCGTCGTGCTCTGCGTGCTTGGCCTGATGTCGTTCTCGAAGCTGCCGGTGACGCGCTTCCCGAACATCGACGTGCCGCTGGTCTCGATCACCGTGACGCAGTCGGGCGCGGCGCCGGCCGAACTCGAAAGCCAGATCAGCAAGCGCGTCGAGGACGCGGTCGCCAACATCACCGGCGTCAAGCATGTGATCTCGACCCTGACCGACGGGCAGTCGCAGACGCTGATCGAGTTCCGGCTCGAGATCGACACCGACCGCGCCGTCAACGACGTCAAGGACGCGCTCGCCAAGATCAGGGCCGACCTGCCGCGCACCATCGACGAGCCGATCATCCAGCGCATCGACGTCGAGGGCCAGTCGATCATGACGTTTGGCGCGGCCTCGCCGGGCATGACGCTGGAGCAGCTCTCCTGGCATGTCGACGATATCGTCGCGCGCGAACTGCAAGGGCTCAAGGGAGTCGGCCGGATCGACCGCTATGGCGGCGTCGATCGCGAGATCCGCATCTCGCTCGACCCCGACCGGCTGCTGGCGCTCGGTATCACGGCGGGCGAGGTCAACCGCCAGATCCGCGCCACCAATGTCGATCTCGCCGGCGGGCGCGGCGAGGTCGGCGGGCAGGAACAGGCGATCCGCACGCTGGCCGGCGCGCGCACGGTCGCGGAGTTGGCCGACACCAAGATCGCGCTCACCGGCGGCCGCGAGGTCCGGCTCAAGGAGCTCGGCCGCGTCGAGGACAGCAATTCCGAGCCGCGCTCCTTCGGCCGGCTCGACAAGTCGCCCGTCGTCACCTTCGCGGTGTTCCGTTCCAAGGGATCGAGCGAGCTCTCGGTCAAGGAGGTCGTCGCCGCGCGCGTCGCAGAGCTCAACCAGCGCTATCCCGATGTCGTGCTGAAGCCGATCGACGACGCCGTCGCCTACACATACGGCAACTACAAGGCGGCGATGACGACGCTGCTGGAGGGCGCGGGGCTGGCCGTGCTCGTCGTCTTCCTGTTCCTGAAGAACTGGCGCGCCACCCTCATCACCGCGATCGCGCTGCCGCTCTCGGCCATTCCCACCTTCTGGGCGATGGAGCTGATGGGCTTCTCGCTCAACCTCGTCAGCCTGCTCGGCATCACGCTGGTGACGGGCATCCTCGTCGACGACGCCATCGTCGAGATCGAGAACATCGTGCGGCACATGCGGATGGGCAAGTCGCCCTATCGCGCCGCGATGGAGGCCGCCGACGAGATCGGGTTGGCCGTCATCGCGATCACGCTGACGATCGTGGCGATCTTTGCGCCGGTCTCCTTCATGGCCGGCGTGGCGGGGCAGTATTTCCGCCAGTTCGGCCTGACGGTGGCGGTCGCGGTGCTGTTCTCGCTGCTCGTGGCACGCCTGATCACGCCGATGATGGCGGCCTATCTGATGAAGCCTGTAAAGCATCAGGACCCCAAGGACGGCTTCGTCATGGCCGGCTATGTCGGCCTGCTGCGGGGCTCGCTGGCGCGCCTGCGCATCCCGGTGCTGCCGCGCCTGGACGGCAGCGGCCGCTGGCGAAAACTGCCGCTCAACATGGCCTATGTCACGCTCGTGATCGGCTTCGGCTTCCTCTACGCCTCGATCCAGGCCACGGCGCTGCTGCCGACCGGCTTCATCCCCGACGAGGACACCGGCCGCGTCGTGGCCTCGGTCGAACTGCCGCCGGGCTCGACGCTGGAGGACACCCGCGTCACCACCGATGCGATCGTCGACCGCCTGCGCGAAATCCCGCAGGTGACGCAGGTCTTCGTGCTCGGCGGCACCTCGCCGACCGGCCAGCGCGAGGTGCGCCGCGCCGCCGTCACCATCAGGCTGCTGCCCAAGAGCGAGCGCGCGGAACGCCAGAAGGACCTCAAGGCCGTGATCGCGGCAAAGCTCGCGAGCGTGCCCGATGTCCGCGCCTGGTATGTCAACGAGCGCGGCGAGCGCGAGATGGCGTTCTCGATCCTGTCGAAGGATGGGGCGGCGCTGGACGAGGCGGTCGCCCGCATCGAGAGCAGGATGCGACAGGTCGACGGCTATCTCAACGTCGCGACCTCGGGCTCGCTGTCGCGGCCGGAACTGCGCGTCACGCCAAGGCTGGAGGAAGCGGCCAGTCTCGGCGTCACGCCGGAGGCGATCTCTGAGGCCGTGCGCGTCGCCACCATCGGCGATGTCGGGGCGAACCTGGCCAAGTTCAACGCCGGCGACCGGCTGGTGCCGATCCGCGTCCAGCTCGACGAGGCGGCCCGCACCGACATCCGCAATGTCGCGGCGCTGCGCGTCACCAATGCCAGCGGCGTCTCGGTGCCGCTGACGGCGGTGGCGACCATCGGCTTCGGCGAGGGGCCGTCCTCCATCGACCGCTACGACCGGACGCGGCGCGCGCAGATCGGCGCGGACCTCAGGCGCGGCTTCGAGCTCGGCACGGCGCAGGAGACCTTCAACCAGATCGTTCAGGAGGTCGGCCTGCCCGAAGGCGTCCGCATCGCCGCGACCGGCGACGCCGAAATCCAGGGCGAGGTGGTGCAGGGCTTCATCACCGCCATGGGCACCGGGCTGATGCTGGTGCTGGCGGTGCTGATCCTGCTCTTCGGCTCGGTCTTCCAGCCGATCACGATCCTGCTCTCGCTGCCTTTGTCGTTCGGCGGCGTCGTCATCGCGCTGCTGGCGGCCGACAAGCCGGTCTCGATGCCGGTCTATATCGGCCTGCTGATGCTGATGGGCATCGTCACCAAGAACGCGATCATGCTGGTCGATTTCGCGGTGGAGGAGGAGGCGCGCGGCAAGGACCGCTTCACCGCTCTGATCGAGGCCGGCCGCAAGCGGGCGCGGCCGATCGTGATGACCACCATCGCCATGGCGGCCGGCATGGCCCCGTCCGCCTACGGCGTCGGCGACGGCGGCGAGTTCCGCGCGCCGATGGCGATCGCGGTGATCGGGGGCCTGATCGTCTCGACCGTACTCTCGCTCGTCTTCGTGCCGAGCTTCTACACGGTGATGGACGATCTGCAGCGGCTGGTGAGCTGGATCTTCGGGCGGTTCTTCAGCAAGCCCGAGGACGAGAGCCTGTGGGAGCACATCGAAGAACGCGACCAGGATTCGCACTCGCCGGAGCAGGCAGGCGCGCGCGCGGAGGCCGGGCAGATGAAGCTGCCGCTGCCGCCGCCGAGACTGGCGGCGGAGTGAGGGAGTGCATTGGCCCGAAGCGGACGTACGGCAACGGACATCTGTGGCGCCCAAGCGGCCTAGATCATGGGAAGCGTCTCGACGCAGAATTTTGACTTGGCAACAGGCTGCCTTTGCTTCAGGCGCTGCTACCCTGTTCGCAACGGATGTCGGGGTTGAGCGCGATTAGCGAAGAGGGGGGAAGTCCAAACATTCGGAGAAACTGGTGCGAGAAGTGTGCGGAACTAGAGAAGCCGGCCTGATGCGCCGCTTCGGTTATATTGGAGCCAGTGGCAAGTATGCTCATCGCCAACCCCATGCGCCGCCAGAGCCTGTAGCGCCGAAAAGGCGCTCCTAACTGTTTACGGAATACTGCGTGAAAACGCGTAGGCGACAGCGCAGCCGCATGCGCCGCTTCGGCCAACGACAGATACAGGTTTGGATCGCGCACCATGGCGCGTGCGATGGCAGCGGCGCGTGGGTCCGCCGTTTCCGCGACCGCAACGCCCAGAACGGTCCGCCAACGATCGAGACTCCACAAGCGCAAGGAGTCGCGCTTTTCGGCGGCGATTGCTCCATGGGCAGCGAGAGTGTCCAATGTACCAACCTGCCCGACATCATCACCAAGCGCGTCGAGATAGATAACAGCGACCATGCCCTCGGCGTCCAGTCGGTGGTGATGCCCCGCCGGCACATGCACGATCAAGGACTCGATGGACGTCGTCGGGCCTGAGCGGCCGGCGTATAGCGTCAGTCTGATGGGTGCGTCCAACCCAACGGCGAGCGTGAACGCCGCGTTGCGATGCGGCTTCAGTTGAAGGGCCGGGCCAAAGTAAAGAGCACGCGCGTCCTCGAACGTAATGATGGGACAAGTCGACGACGTGACCGGCGGCTGCAGCCGCTGACTTGAGATAGTTACGCTTTCCATGCCGTCCAACAGACCAAAGCAAAAGGTGCAAGCGCAATCAGATCAGCGATTGCGATTAGGCGTAATGAACCCGAAGGCTCGACTGCTAACGCGTAGAGCGCCAGAAAGCTCATGATGCTGATGCCGACGACAAAAGTCGCCGCCCGGCGGCCGCTAGGCTCCCATGCGGCGTAAAGACAGACGATGACGATAGACAGAAACAAGGCCCCACGATGAGCCATCAAGACACCAAGGTCGCCTGCGGGCTCAACGCCATAAAGCGATCTGATCAGGTCAGGCCTCGCCAGTGCGGCGGCCGGTGCGACGTGAACCAGTGCCAGTAGTAGCCATGCCGCGATCAGCATCACAGTCCTCCTCATTGATTTGAGAACGGTTTTCGCAGAGCGCTTTCCGTGCCGCTTTCAAAAACCGACTGTACGAAAATTCCTCAACGATCCTTCGATTCGATGTGAAGCTACTGAGCCATTCATGAGTCTGGCACGTCCGCTCTTGGCGCAAAGCGGGACTACGACGACTGGACACCCACACCCAAACCCCCGACCGGCTCCCGCCGCGGGGCGTCTCGCATTCCACAACCCCAACGGGGTGCGCGGAGCCGGTGGCGGGCGGGTTTGGCCGCGCGCCGATGTCGAGTGTCGATGTCGATGTCGATCGCGGCCTTGCTGGCCGCCGCCGACTCCGCGCGCGGTTCTCTTCAGGCCGGTTCCAGCGGGCGCGCCGGCTTTGCCAGAGCCGTCGCGCTCGCGGACCCTCCATGGTTCCGGGCTGCATCGGCCCTTCGCCATGGACACCGCCATTCCGCCCGCCCGCACGACGCCTCGCGAGAGCCCCTGGCCGGGTGGAACGGGAGGCTTATGGCACAGGTTTTTGGGGGTGGGGATTTGGCGCGCAGGCTTGCCCATGGGGATTGGCGTCCTTCTCCCCTCGGGGGAGAAGGTGGCGGCCCGAAGGGCTGACGGATGAGGGCCGTGCTGAGGCACGACCCTTCGTCGATCCCGCTCACCCGGTCTTCCCTCATCCGACCCGGCTCCGCCGGGCCACCTTCTCCCCCGAGGGGAGAAGGAAGAGAGGGCTCCCCCGCCGCCCGCTCAGCCACTTAACTCGATCTCGAACGGCCTCCGGGGCGGCCGACGCGCCTTGGTCAGCGAAGAACGTTCGGGGGCAGCGGCGGCTCCGCATCGAGCAGCGTGATCGTCACCCGCCGGTTCGGCGGGAGGTAGGGATTGTCGGGGAAGACCGGCTCGGTGTCGGCGCGTCCCACCACGGAGAAGAAGTTGTCGTTGGGGAGCCCCGCGCCCGACAGGATCTCGCGCACGGCGAGCGCGCGCCCGGCGGTGAGGCTCCAGGGATCGACGGCGTCCACCGAGCCCGGGCGCGCGGCGGCCGTGTGGCCGCTGACTGTCAGGCGGTTGGACAGCTGGCGCATGGTGGGGGCGAGCGCCTCCAGCACGCGACGGGTGCGCTCGTGGGGGTCGACCGAGCCCTCGCGGAACATCGAGCGGCCGTCCTGGTCCACGAGGGAAACGTCCACCCCCTCCTTGGTCGGCTCGATCAGGATGTTGCGCGATATCTCGGCAATTTCGGGCATCTTCTGGAGCGCCTGCCGGAGGCTGGCTATGGCGCTGTGCCTGGCCTGCTCGGCGGCAGCCGTGCGGCTGGCGTCGCGGTCGCTGCCGCGGCCCGCGCTGGGCCGGCGCGTCGCGCCCTCCTGCCCAGCGGAGCCCATCGCCGCGTCACGGAGCGCCGACGGCTTGTTTCCTGACGCGTCCAGGGCGGTGCCCATCAGGACGCCGCCCGCGCCACTGGTGCTAGGGCTCACATTCGGCGGTGCGAAGTATTCCGCCAGGCCGATCTTCTGCTCCTGCGTCGTCATGCTGATCAGCCACATCAGCAGAAAGAACGCCATCATGGCGGTCACGAAGTCCGCATAGGCGATCTTCCAGGCCCCGCCATGGTGCGCATGGGCGGCCTTCTTGACCTTCTTGATGATGATCGGCTGGACGGGCTTGGTCATCGTATCCCTGCTGGAGACTGGGTCAGACGGTGGCGGGCAGGGCGGCGGTGGCCGCTTCCACTTCGCTGAAGGTCGGGCGGACGTCGCTCATCAGAGCCTTGCGGGCAAATTCTGCCGCCATCACCGGCGGCTGGCCGCTGATATGGGCGAGGAGACCCGCCTTGAGTGAAAGATAGTATTTCGATTCCGCCTCGAAGGTGCCCTTGAGCGACTGCGCCATGGGCCCGAAGAAGCCGTAGGCGATGAAGACGCCAAAGAAGGTGCCGACGAGCGCGCCGCCGATCAGATGTCCCAGCACCTCCGGCGGCTCGCTGATCGACCCCATCGTCTTGATCACGCCGAGCACGGCGGCGACGATGCCGAGCGCCGGTGTGCCGTCGGCGAGCGACTGCATGGCGGACACGATACGCTCCTGCTCCTGGTGGTGCGTCTCGAGTTCCTCGTCCATCAGAGCGTCGATCTCGTGGACGTTGTTGGCGCCCAGCGTCACCATGCGCATGTAGTCGCAGACGAACTCGACCGCATGATGGTTCGCCGCGAACGTCGGGAAGGCGTTGAACAGCGTCGATTCGCTCGGATTTTCAATGTGAGGCTCGATCGCGAGCATGCCCTTCTGCTTCACCAGCTTGTACAGGGAATACTGCATCCCCAGCAGTTCGACATAGCATTCCTGCTTGTACTTGGAGCCTTTCAGGATCGTGCCCAACATGGCGGGTACGGCCTTGATCACCGGCGCGGGGTTGCCGATGATAAAGGCGCCGATCGCTGCGCCGAGGATGATGACATATTCCCATGGCTGCCAAAGGACGAGGAGTTTGCCGCCCATCGCCGCGTAGCCGCCGAAGACGCAGACGAAGACGATGATTGTGCCGACGATCAGCCGCATGGTTTGCCACCCTAGCGCCGCAGCAGGCACAGCCCCGCGCGAAGCCACTACTCGTCCGACAGATCACCGATCGGGGTTAAGGGCGAGTTACGAGCCACCGCACAAGCGGACGTGCCGCAGGAGAAAACGTCATGAACCGCGCCTTTGCCGCCATCCTGGCCATCGGCCTGACCGCTGTTCTTTCGCCACTGCCGACTGCGGCGCAAATCCCCCCGTCCGCCGCCGAGATCGCGGGCTATCGCGACCTTCAGGCCTCGGCCCATGCCGGCGACGTCGCCGCCATCGAAAGGCTGGCGGCGGCGGGCGCCCGGATGGATGCGCGCGATGGCCATGGCCGCAGCGCATTGCATATCGCCGCCCATGCCCGGCAGCGGGAGGCCATGCGCGTGCTGGTCAGACTGGGGGCCGATCCGCGCGCGCTCGACGCCCAGCACTATGACGCTGTGACGATCGCCGCCGTCGCCGACGATGTCGAGACCATGCGGGTGGCGCTGGCGATCGGCGGCGATGCGAAGGCGATCACCAGTCCCTATGCCGGCACCGCCCTGATCGCCGCCGCCCATCTCGGCCATGACGAGGTCGTCAGAATTCTGATCGAGGCCGGCGCTCCGCTCGACCATGTCAACAACCTGTCCTGGACCGCGCTGATCGAGGCGGTCATCCTCGGCGATGGCGGGGCGCGGCATCAGGCAACAGCGCGCCATCTCGTCGCGGCCGGCGCGCGGCGCGACCTCGGCGACCGCAACGGCGTGACGCCGATCCAAATGGCGCGGCAGCGCGGCTTTGGGGCGATGGTCGCCATCCTCGACCGGACAGAGTGAGGCGAGCCAGGCGTCGGGCGCGGTCTGGCGCCGGTCCCACGACCCAAACCCCCGACCGGCTCCCGCCGCGAGGTTTCGCATAGGCCACAACCCGAAGGGGGTGCGCGGAGCCGGTGGCGGCGCGGTTTTTGGCCGCGTGCCGATGTCGAGTGTCGATGTCGAGGTCGATTGCGGCCGAAACGGGCCGCCACCGGACTCCGCGCGCGGTTCTCGTCTGGTCTCGCTCGCCGCCCATTAAGGTCGGGCATGACCGGGATTGCCGAAGGCCCCGGCGACGAACGCTCCCTCCATCATCCTCGGCCCGCAACGGCCGCGACCATGAACACCGCTAATCCGCCCGCCCGCACGACGCCTCGCGATAGCCCCTGGCCGGGTGGAACGGACGGGTTATCGCACAGGGGCCGGCGGGCGGGGATTTGCTGGGCGGGTTTGCCCATGGGGATTGGGTGCGTTTTTCCTTCTCCCCCGAGGGGAGTAGGGAAAGGCGGCTCTGCCCCTCAGGCCGGCAGGACGACCACCTTGGTCTTGACCGGGGTGCGGTCGTAGAGATGCATCATGTCCTGGCTGAGCAGGCCGACGCAGCCGCTGGTGACGCCGGAGCCGATCGATTCCGGGTCGCTTGAGGCGTAGATCGTGTAGAGCGTGTAGCGGCCGTTCTGGTACATGTAGAGCGTGCGCGCGCCGAGCGGGTTCTCGAGCCCGCCGGGCATGCCGCGCGCCCAGACGCCCACTTCGGGCTGACGCTTGATCATCTCGCGGGGCGGCGTCCAGGTCGCCCATTCGGCCTTGCGCCCGACATAGGCGTCGCCGCTCCAGCGGAACCCGTCGCGGCCGACATTGGCGCCGTAGCGCGTGGCCGACCCGCCGTCCTCGATGCGGTAGACATAGTAGTTGGCCGGATCGACGATGATGGTGCCGGGCGCCTCGCGGCTGTCGTAGGCGACCGTCTTGCGGAAATATTTCGGATCGACCTTGGTGACGTCGACCGCCGGGATCGGGAACTTCTCCTGCGGCAGCGGCCCGTAGACCACCTGCGCCTCGGCGAGGCTCATGCCGTCGGAGGTCACGCAACCGCCGAGCCCGAGCGCGCCGAGACCCGCCGTCGCGCCGAGCAGGAACGACCGGCGGTCGAGCAGCGCCCGTTCGCCGGACCGGGCGGCCCCATCCATCCTGCCGGCAGCGGCAGTTCCACGATCCATCATCATGTTCCCGGACTTTCCATGTCTTGCCGCCCGACGGGACGATGCCGACGGGCGGTTCCAGCGCGGAGTTTGCCGGGACAGGGCGCGGCTGGCAAGCCGGGGGCTTTCCCCGGCCGCCATGCGCCCTGCCGCTCGCGTGCCGTCACGCGGCGATCTCAGCCCTTCGCGACCGCGACCTTGCGGAGATAATCGGTCACGATGCGGGTGATGCCGCGGCCGAGCAGGTCGTCGAAGGCGTCGATGAAGCGGTCGCAATCCTCGCGGGTCGCGATCAGCGGCGGCTCCAGCCGGATGACGTTGCGGTTGTACTCGGTGAAAGCGACGAGCACGTCGTAATCCTTCAGGAGCAGCGCGCCGACGAAGCCGCAAAGCGAGCCCTTCAGCTTGTCGTCGAGCAGCGCGACCATGTGCTTGAGGCCGAACGGCATCGTCTCGCTGATGTCGTTGAACTCGATGCCGATCATCAGGCCGCGCCCGCGGTTCTCCTTGAGCAGGCTCGGATACTTCACGCGCAAGGCATTCAGCCGCTCGATCAGATAGTCGCCCTGGCGCTGGGCGTTCCCCATGAGGTCTTCCTCATAGAGCACGTTCAGCCCCTCGATCGCCGAGATGCAGGCCTCGCCCATGCCGCCGAACGTCGCCTGCGCATGGATCAGCGCGGTCTTGGGCTTGCCATAGGCCTTCATGTAGATTTCGCGGCGGGCGATCATCGCGCCCACAGCCGCCTTGGAGCCGCCCAGCGCTTTTGCCAGCGCCGTCACGTCCGGCACGACATTGTCGCGCTCGAAGGCGAAGAACTGGCCAGTGCGGCCGAGCCCGCACTGCACCTCGTCGGCGACCCAGAGCACGCCGTGCCTGTCGCAGAGCGCGCGCAGATCGCGCCAGAAGCCGGGCGGCGCCTCGACGATGCCGCCGCCGCCCTGCACCGTCTCCATCACGACGATGCCGATCGACCTGTCGGCCTCAAGCGCGGCGCGGACGGCCCCGATGTCGCCGAACGGCACCTTGACCCGGTTCTCGACCAGCTTGAACTGCGACTGGTAGAGGGTCGAATCCGTGACCGAGAGCACGCCCTTGGTCTTGCCGTGGAACGAGTTCGCGGCGTGCAGGATCTTCGAGCGCTCGGGCCCCTGCGCCTGTTCGGCGACCTTGATCGCCGCTTCCATCGCCTCCGAGCCGGTCGAGCCCAGAAACACCATGTCGAGGTCGCCGGGCGCGATCGCGGCGAGGTTCGCCGCCAGCGCCGAGGCGTATTGCGACATGAACGCCATGCAGATCTCGTGGCGGTTCTCGTCCTGGAACTTCTTGCGCGCCGCGACGATGCGCGGATGGTTGTGTCCGAAGGCGACCGAGCAGAAGCCGCCGAAGAAATCGAGGATCCTGCGGCCGTCCCTGGTGATGTAGTGCATGCCTTGCGCGCGATCGACGAGGATCCTGTCGAAGCCGAGCAGCTTCAGGAAATGCACCTGGCCGGGGTTGATATGGCTGGTGAAGAGCTCCTTCACCTTGGCGACGTCGAGGTTCTTGGCGTCCTCGACGCTGTAGAGCTTCGGGCGGGCCGGCAGGTCGCTGGCGGCGTCTACGGTCTTGAAAGCGGGCATGCTCATGCTGCGACACTCCTCGGGGCCTGATTTTTCGCGTCTTTGCTCTTGCGGTATTCGGTGTAGGCGGCGAGCAACATGTCCTCGTCGCGGTGCATCGGCTTCCAGCCGAGTTCGCGCTTGGCCTTGCCCGTGTTGAGAATGCAGATCTCGTCGGCGATCATATATTGCTCGGGGTCCATGATCGGCAGGTTGATCGCGTCGAGCGTGTTCAGCGTCAGCTTGACCAGCGAGGCCGGCGTCGGCAGCAGAATCGACTTCGAGCCGGCGTGCCTGATCAGGTCGCCGAGCAGCTTCTTCACCGGCGGCGGATCGTCCGAGCCGAGATTGTAGGCGCTGTTGGGGAAATCCGCCTTCCAGGCCGCCACGCAGGCGCTGGCGCAGTCGAACACCGAGATGAACTGGTAGGGGTTCTTGCCCGATCCGATCATCGGCACCGGCAGGTTCATGTCGATCAGCGTGAACAGCTTGACGAGGATGCCGAGCCGGCCCGGACCGATGATCAGGCGCGGCCGGAAGATCGGGATCTGGAAGCCCCTGTCGCGATAGGTCTGGGCCAGCGTCTCGGTGGCGAGCTTGCTCTCGCCATATTCGCCGAGCGGATGGGCCGGATGGGTCTCGTCCTGCGGCACGGTGACCGAATGGCCGTAGATCATGTCGGTGGTGAAGTGGACGAGCTTGTTCGCCCCGGCCTTCTCCATCCAGCTCAGAATGTTCTGCGTGCCGTGATAGTTCACCGGCCAGAAGAAGTCGTGGCGCTCCTTGCGGGTCACGATCGGGCTCAGCATCTTGGCCGAGAGGTTGTAGACGAGGTCGTCCTTGTGCAGCGGGATCGAGGCCACGCTCTCGGCATTGGTCACGTCGATGCGCTGGAACGGCACATGCGCGTAATGCGCGTGGTCGCTCTTGACGATGTCGGCGACCAGCACCGCCTCGCCCATGGCGAGTAGATCAGCCGCCAGATGCGAGCCGACGAAACCGTCGCCGCCGATGATGATGTGTTTCATGGGTATGGCTCTCGGAAGGGTCAGGCGTGTCGAACGGGTCGCCGGTCGACCGGCATGGGGATTGGACGCGGCTGCGGCTGCGGCTCGAGCAGCGCGGCGAGGGCCAGAAGGAGGCTAGCGATTCTGTTCATTTGCAGTCCTCAGCTTTGCGCGATGAAGATGGTGCCCAGCATGATCAGCCCGATGCCGGCGATGCGGGCCGGGCTCAGATCTTCCTGGAAGACGAAATAGGCGTAGACCGCGACCACGACGTAGGCGAGGCTCAGGAACGGGTAGGCATAGCTGATCTGCACCTTCGACAGCACGATCAGATGCGACGCCATGCTGACGACGAAGGTACAAAGCCCCGCGAAGACGAACGGATTGAAGACGACGCGGAACACCGTCGAGACGAGCCCGTCGCCGCCGACATCGAGATTGCCGACGCCGGTCATGCCGCGCTTCAGCATCAGCTGGGCGGCCGCATTGGTCAGCACCGTGAAGAGGATCAGCGGAATATAGGCGTTCATCGCGAGGTCTTGGTCCGGGTTGCGGCGAGACCCTGAATGACGCGGAAATTGCTTCGATTGCCTTACGCTGCGTCCGTTATCGCGGCGTAACCTTAAGGCTCTCCTGCGATGATCGCGGAGTCGCAGGCCGTCCGCCCGGCCTCGGGCGACCGCACACACTCCGCAGCCGGCCGCAATCGGAACGTGCATCGCCTCCTCCAGCCACGCTGCGGTCGGATGCCCCTGTGTCTGCCTGCGCCGCGGAGCTTCACCGACGCCTGTGATCTATCGCGCCGCGCGCATTGCCGCCCCGGTGCGCTTCGCTTAATGTTAACGAATGATTAACCTCTTCCCGCGAAGGCCGTGATGGCGGAGCCGTTTCTGGGCGCGGGCCCGCTCGGCGTCGCGCTGCTGAGCCTGAACCCCTGGGCCAGCTCGCAGCCGCATGCGTTGGCGCCCGCCCGGCGCGCGGCGGCGCTGGCGCGCCTCGCGGCAGGGACATCGGCCTGGAACGCATGGGCCGAAGCGATGCTGCGCCTGCGCGAGCGTCTCGCGGACGAGCCGGCCGCCCTCGCGGTCTGGGATGTCCTGGCGGGGGCCGATTTCGCCGACGAAGCCTTTCCCGACGTCGTGGATGTGGCGGGTCATGTCTTCCCCGGCGATGCCCGCTTCGACGGCGCGGCATTCGCCGGCGATGTCTGGTTCAACATGGCGCGCTTTTGCGGCAGGGCGACGTTCACGCATGCGCGCTTTGGCGGCGACGCCAGCTTCGATCATTGCCGCTTCGACGGCGACGCGGATTTCGGCGAGGCGCATTTCGAGTGCAGCGCGGAGTTCAGGGCGATCGAGACGCATGGCGCGCTCGGCTTCGTCGAGGCCGATTTCGACCGCGACGCCTGGTTTCGCGGCTCGCGTTTCGGCGGATCGGTGCGGTTCTCCGGCGCATGCTTTTCCGGTGAGGCCGGTTTCGGGGCCTGCAGCTACGCCGGACCGGCCGATTTCGAGGCGGCGCGGTTCGAGGACAATGCCGGCTTCGACGGCGCGGTCTTCGCGCAGGAAGCGCGCTTCAGCGATGCGCGTTTTGCCCGCAGCGCCTGGTTCAGCGGCGCGCGGTTCCGTGACGGCGCGGCCTTCGAGCGCGCGCGCTTCATCGGCCGGCGGCATTTCGACGACATCGCCCTGACAGGCCAGCCGCTGCCGCTCTCGCAGCAGCTTGCGGCGCGGTTGGGCGTGACTGTGCGGGATGCGGTTCCGGCCTGATCAGCCGCCGGCAAACCGCACGATATCGTCCAGCGCCGGCGCATTGCCGCGAAAGCTTTTGCCGAGCGCCAGCAGGATGCCGGGATGGCCGACGCCGGGATAGGTCTTCACCTCGACGCGCGCGCCGGCAGCCTTGAGCTTCCGGCCGAGCGCATAGGTGTTGCGCGGGAAAACGGTGGTGTCGGCGTCGCCGGTGGCGATGAAGACGCGCGGGCCGCGGCGGGCGAAATTGATCGGCTGCGTTTCGGACAACCGTGGCGTCTGGCCGAAGGCGGCGACGGTGCGGTCGTCGTCGAGCGGCAGGAAGTCGTAGGGACCGGCAAGCCCCGAGACGCTTTTCACCAAAGAGGGCCTGACGCCGGCGCGCGCGCCATAGCGCCGGTCGAGCGCGATCATCATGGCGTTGTAGGCCCCTGCCGAATGGCCGCTGAGATGGACGCGGCCGACATCGCCGCCCAGCGCGGCGATGTTGTCCTGGACCCAGCGCAGCGCCTGCGCGCAATCATGCAGGAAATCGGGGAAGCGGACCTGCGGTACCAGCCTGTAGTCCGGCACCACCGTGACGAAGCCGCGCGAGGCGAAGGCCTGGCCGACGAAGGAATAGTCGTTCTTCGAACCGTTGTCCCAGCCGCCGCCATAGATGAACATCATCACCGGCGAGGCGCCGTTGGCGCCGTCGGGGACATAGATGTCGAGCTTTTGCCTCGGATCGTCGCCATAGGCGACGTCGCGCGCGGCCTGGCGCGCGCCGCCGTCGCTGGGCAGCAGCGTATTGATCGCCGAGAGCGGCGAGCAGGCGCCGAGCGCGGTCACGGAGGCGGCTGCGACGAGGAGCGAGCGTCTGTTGATAAGCGGCAAAGAAGGCTGCGAGGACATGAGGCTCCGGGCTCGGCTCTAGGGCTTGCGGAAATCCGCGTCGAATCGACTACGCAGATGAGCGGCGAAAGGTTGCAAAGGCAAATGACGGAACGGTTCCGTCAGCGCGCCTCTCTCGCCCTGATCCGCTCGCGATGGGCCGTATAGAGCCCCGAGGCCGCGATGATCACCGCGCCGACCCTTGGAAAGCCGAGCTTTCGGCCCGCCATATGTCGTCAGCTCCGAATGCCGACCTCAGGCCGCCTTCTGCCTCGGCTGGATCAGCTTGCGGTTGATCAGCACCTCGGCGATCTGCACCGCGTTCAACGCCGCGCCCTTGCGCAGATTGTCGGAGACGCACCAGAAGGCGAGACCGTTCTCGACCGTGGCGTCCTCGCGAATGCGGGAGATGTAGGTCGCGTCCTCGCCGGCCGCCTCATGGGGCGTGATGTAGCCGCCGGGCTCGTGCTTGTCGATCACGAGGATGCCGGGCGCGGTCCGCAGCACCTCGCGAGCCTCGTCGGCGGTGATCGGCTTCTCGCACTCGATGTTGACGCTCTCGGAATGGCCGATGAAGACCGGCACGCGCACGCAGGTCGCGGTCAGCCTGATGCTCTTGTCGAGAATCTTCTTGGTCTCGGCCATCATCTTCCACTCTTCCCTGGTGAAGCCGTCCTCCATGAAGACGTCGATCTGCGGGATGAGGTTGAAGGAGATGCGCTTGGGGAACTTCCTGGTCGTGACCTCGCCGGCCGAGAACACGGCGCGGGTCTGGTTGAAGAGCTCGTCCATGCCCTCCTTGCCCGCGCCGGAGACCGACTGGTAGGTCGAGACGACGACGCGCTTGATGACGAAGCGGTCATGCAAAGGCTTCAGCGCCACGACGAGCTGCGCGGTCGAGCAGTTCGGGTTGGCGATGATGTTCATCTTGGTGAAGCCGGCGGCGGCCGCCGCGTTCACCTCGGGCACGATCAGCGGCACGTCGGGATGCATGCGCCATGCGGAAGAATTGTCGATGACGACGCAGCCCTTGGCGCCGATCTTCGGCGACCATTCCCTGGAGACCTCGCCGCCGGCCGACATCAGGCAGATGTCGGTGTCGGAAAAATCGTAATGCTCCAGCGCCTTGCACTTCAGCGTCCTGTCGCCGAAGGAAACCTCGGTGCCGATCGAGCGCGAGGAGGCGAGCGCCACCACTTCCGAGACCGGAAAGGCGCGTTCGGCCAGGATATCGAGTAATTCGCGGCCCACATTGCCCGTGGCGCCGACGACAGCGACCTTGAAGCTCATTCTCGTGATCCTTTTGGATTTATGTCTTGCTGCGGGTCTCCCGGAGCGCCGTCCGCCTGCGCTGACGCGGCGGGATCCGGCTTCATGTCCCCGCCGGGGGGAGATGACCCGGAGACGAGGCAGCGCGTCAGAACGGGCGGCCGGACCTGGCCGTCGCCGTTTTGGTCGTGCGTTTCGTCGTCGGACGGAAGGTCACAGGGCCGGTTCCGCAGGCTCGGGGAGCAGGGCTTCGATGAGCGCCCTCAAAACACGGGAAAGGCCGAAAAGTCAATCGCCACGCCACACGGCAGGCCGCTTTCCGATCCGTTAACCGCACCTCCTTACCCGCCATTCACGCTGATCGCAGATCGTCCACCGGCGGTAACGCGGCTGTGAGGACCGCGGCCGGATCGTGCCACACGGTGAGGTCCGCCGCGCAGCCGCAAGGTCTTGCGTCGGCCAGTCGGGTTGCGGTCGTGCTGGGTCAGTTGTCTTCGATCATTCCCGATGGCCTGCGCAAGCGGGTCAGCCAATGGTCCCTGCCGTCATGGGCCGCCCTGCAGCGAATGGCCTTGCCCGGCTTGCCGCCAAGGCCCGCCAGCGCCGCTGAGTCGGCTCCGGCGCGGTCGAGACTGGCCATGATAGCCGGCGGGCTGATAGCCTTCGCGGACGCCGTCGAGACCGGCATCGGTGTTCTCATGCGCCTGTCGCGCCAGGTCCTCCTCCGTCGCGGCCTTGGGCTGACCGGCGGACTGCTCTGGCGCGGGCTCGCCGCCGTTACCGGAATCGGCATGGCAACGGCATTGGTCGGCGGCCTGTCGGCGACGACCGAACAGCCAAGCCTGTCCAGCCTGACGCCGGCGCAGACGCAGGATGGCCGCGCCGTCCGCGACGTCGCGCTCGAACCCCGCCTGCAAAGGCTCGCCGGCGAGGACTGGATCCGGATCGCCCGGCCGATCGCGATGTTCGGGCTGGAATCGCCCGAGCTCGACCGCCAGACGCCGGCCTATGAATCGCGCCGCACGCAGGACGGCGCGCGCCGTGAGGATACGCTGGTCTATGGCGTCTTCGCCGAGCCGCGCGCGCATCTCCTGCTGCGGCTCTCGCTCGACCGGAACCCCGACCGGCTCTCGCAGCCTTTCGTCATCGCGACGGTGCGGAACGCCGCGGCGCGCGGCATGTCGATCCAGCGCAGCGGCGCGGCCGTGCCGCTGCAGAGCCGCTTCGGCCGGATCGAGACGGCCGATGTGACGCTCAGCGACGGCGAGACCAGCCGCGCCTGCATCGCCTTCCGCCGCGAGGCGGGCGAACTGCCGCTCGGCCTCGGTGGCTGGTGGTGCGGGGGGGCGAGCCGCCCGGCCGACCGCCAGCAGCTCGCCTGCCTGCTCGACCGGCTCGATCTGCTCACGGCCGCCGACGACCGGGCGCTGCGGGCGGCCTTCGCGCGCTCCGAACTGGCGCGCCAGCCGGGGTGCGTCCCGCCCCGGCTTTCGGTCTCGGGCCGCAAGGCCTCCTGGCTCGACGCCGACGCCCGGACCCCAGCGCTGAAGACGGCTGCGAAGCGCTGACCGGCGAAATACGCAGACACTCACTTTACCGTGCATTGCCTCTGGCGGGTTCGAACAAAACCGTTAACTACGTCGTAGTAGATTGCGCCATCGCCGCTCGCGGATTTCGCCACAGCCGTTCCTCAGGAGACCTCGTCATGCGTTCGTTCCAGCGTTTCGCCGCCGGCCTCGGCCTTTCGCTCGTGGCCCTGACCGTGGCGACCTCGATCGCGGAGGCCCAGAGCCGCCGGGGCCCCCTGCGCGTCACCGTGCAGAAGCGCAGCTATTTCGACGCCGGCAACGTCGTGGCCGTCGGCTCGATGGACAGCTACGCCCGCCAGCACATCAGCGCCTCGCCGATCTACGGCAACACCGCCTCCTGGTATGGCGAAGGCACGCTCCCGGCCGCCATCGGATCGGGCGCCAATCCCTTCGCCAACACGTTCTCGACGCCGCGCTTCTAAAGCGCGGCGGCTGCGGCGCGGACGCGGGGGCTGAACGCCTCGGCGACCCGCCGATCTGCCATCCATCGCATCACGCGGCGCGTCGGGCTTCGGCCTGACGCGCCGTTTTGCCTTGAGATCGCCCTGCGCGTGCTGACAGCGCCGTCCCCGGCCGCCGCGATCGCCGGATCCGCCTTTGAACCGAATCCGATCTCGTTGCGACAAACCCGTTGAGCCGCCAGTATTCCGTCCGTCGCGCGCGAGCGCGGCGATCATGCGGAAGCCTGCCTGCTGCCTGACCAACGGGCTCCGGCGCCGAGATTTCTCCGTGGGGGCCGTCACGCCCGGCGCAGTCCCGCGCCGGAACAGATGTCGCATCGCCAAACGGAGCACCGTCATGACAGCCAAGACCCTTCTGGTCAGCGCCGCGCTGGCCGCATCCCTCGCCACCTCCGCCTCCGCCCTCGCCCAGACCAACACTCTTTTCATCTTCGACGCGTCGGGCTCGATGAAGCGCGATGCCGGTCTCGGCGAGAGCCGGATCACGGTCGCCAAGCGCGCCATGGGCGAGGCGCTGCGCGCCATGCCCGGCACGGCGCGGCTCGGCCTGATGGCCTATGGCCACCGGACCGCGAAGAGCTGCAGGGACATCGAACTCGTCGCGCCGATCGCATCGGAGAGCGCTTCCGGGCTCGGCGCAATGGTCGCCGGGCTCGACGCAAGGGGTGAAACGCCGATCGCAGACGCGCTGCTGGCCGCCGGCAAATCCTTCGCCGCGTTCAGGGGCCAGTCGAACCGCATCGTGCTCGTCACCGACGGCATCGAGGAGTGCGGCGGCGATCCCTGCCTGGCGGCGCAATCCCTTGCCGATCTCGGCGTCGGGCTGAAGGTCGATGTCGTCGGATTCACACTGAGCGAGGCGCAGAGCCGGCTGATCCAGTGCGTACCCGCCATCACCGGAGGCCGCTACTACGACGCCGGCAATCCCGGCGCGCTGCGGGCCGCCCTGTCGCAGGTCCGCACCGTCGTCGCGCAGGCCGCGCCGCCGGCGCCGGCCGCACCCCCGCCGGCCGACGACAACCTGCTATCGGCGAAGAATGGCGGGCAGATCCTGACGGCCCCGAACCCCTTCTGGCTCGCCACCGTCGATGGCGGCGAGAAGCCCGTCGAGCAGATGATCGTCGGCCAGCAGGCCGTCTACGGGTTCAAGGACGGGCGGCAGGCGACCTTCGACAATTTCGGCGTGTTCATCGCCGGCGAGCACGCCAAAAATCCGCGCCAGATCGAGATATCGGTCGGCGATGAGGGACCGACCGGCAGTTTCACCACGGTCGGAACCTTCACGGTGCAGAACACCCGCTTCGTCCGGTCGCCCTATCAGACGTTCAAGTTTCCCGCCGTCACCGCGCGCTATCTCAAGGTGAAAATCCTCGCCAACCATGGCTATGTGCTCGGCTATACGCTGGCGACCGAGTTCCGCGTCAGCGGCAGCCTCGGCTCCTCGGACACCGCCGCCGCGCCCGCGCCCGGGCATGCCGACGCGCAGAACCTGCTTTCGACGAAGAATGGCGGCCAGATCCTGACGGCTCCGAACAAGGCCTGGATCGTGACCAATGACGATGGCGAGAAGCCGGTCGAGCAGCTCATCGTCGGCCAGGAGGCGGTCTACGCCTTCAAGGACGAGCAGCCGGCGCGCTTCGACAATTTCGGGGTCTTCATCGGCGGCGAGCACGCCAAGAACCCGCGCCAGATCGAGGTCTTCACCGGCGATGAGGGCCCCGGCGGCGCGTTCACCCCGGTCGGGACGCTGACGCTCCACAACACCAGCTTCGTCAAGGCCCCCTACCAGGAACTGCGCTTCCCGCCGGTGAGCGCCCGCTACGTCAAGGTGAAGGTCCTCGCCAACCACGGCTATGTGCTGGGATACACGCTGGCGACAGAGTTCCGGATCATGGGCCGGCAGTGAGCCTGCCCCGCCGGTGCGCCGCCTCAGGGCAAGGCCTTGAGATGGCGCACCGGCCTGCCCGGAGCGGCCGCCTGCGCCGCATGGACGATCGCATTCGCGTCGATGCCGAAATGGCGGTAGAGGTCAGCCGTCGTGCCGGTCTGGCCGAAATGCTCGACGCCGAGCGCTTTCTGCTTGTGGCCATGCACGCTGCCGAGCCAGGCCAAAGTCGCCGGATGCCCGTCCAGCACCGAGACGATGCCGCAATGGCGGGAGAGCGAGCCGAGCAGCCGCTCGACATGGCTTTCCGCAGCGGCATTGCCGCGCTGACGCGCCCGCTCGGCCGCCTGCCAGCCGGCATTGAGCCGGTCGGCCGAGGTGATCGCCAGCAAACCGACATCGCGCCGGTCCTCGGCCAGCAGCCCAACCGCCTTGATCGCCTCGCCCGCGACCGCACCCGTACAGGCGACGACGACCGAGGCGTTGGGGCCGGGCTTGCGGAGCCAGTAGGCCCCATCGATGATGTCGCGCTCGAGCTCCGGCGTCATGTTCCGCTGCGGCTGTTCGAGCTGCAGCGTCGAGAGGCGCAGATAGACCGAGCCGCCGGTCTCGTCGCGCAGCCAGGTTCTCTCGTCAGGGTCGCCCTCGCCATCCTTCTGCAGATAGTCGAAGGACCAGCGCATCATCACCGCAAGCTCGTCGACGAAGGCGGGCTCGAAGGCGCACAGCCCATCCTGCGACATGCCGATCAGCGGGGTGGCGATCGACTGGTGCGCGCCGCCCTCGGGCGCGAGCGTGACGCCCGACGGCGTCGCCACCACCATGAAGCGGGCGTCCTGGTAGCAGGCATAGTTCAGCGCATCGAGGCCCCGCGAGATGAACGGGTCGTAGAGCGTGCCGATCGGGATCAGCCGCTCGCCGAAGATCGCGTGCGACAGGCCCAGCGCCGAAAGATTGATGAACAGGTTCATCTCGGCGATGCCGAGTTCGAGATGCTGGCCCTTTGGCGAGAACTCCCATTTCTGCATCGAGGGAATGCGCTCGTCCTTGAAGGTGTCGGCCATCGAGGCTTTTGCGAACAGCCCGCGCCGGTTGACCCAGGGGCCGAGATTGGTCGAGACGGTGACGTCGGGGGCGGTGGTGACGATGCGATCGGCCAGCGGGCCGCCCTTCTTCGCAAGGTCGTCCAGCACCTTGCCGAAGCCAGCTTGCGTCGACATCACCGGCTGGATGCCGGCCTCCAGCGTCTCGGGCACCGGCAGTTTGGGCGCGCTCCTGCGGCGGCGACCCTGTGCGAAGAACGGCACGGCCTTGAGGAAGTCCCGGATTTCGCTCTCGGGCAGGGACAGCCCCTCGAACAGCTCCCATTCATGGCCGGGCCTGACGCCATTGGCGCTCTGGAAGCCGGCCATCTGCTCCTTCGTCATCAGCCCGGCATGATTGTCCTTGTGGCCGGCGAGCGGCAGGCCGAAGCCCTTGACGGTGTAGGCAAGGAAGCAGACCGGCCGGTCATGGTCGATGGCCTCGAAGGCTTCCAGGATCGAGGGCAGGTCGTGCCCGCCGAGATTGCACATGAGCTTGGAGAGTTCGTCGTCGGAGCGGGCCTCGATCAGCTTCGTCACCGGCCCCTGGTCGCCGAGATCGTCCATCAGGCGCTTGCGCCAGGCGGCCCCGCCCTGGAAGGTCAGCGCCGAATAGAGCTGGTTCGGGCAGGAATCGATCCAGCTCTTGAGCCGCTCCCCGCCTTTTTCGCGAAAGGCCGCCTGCTGCAGCGAGCCGTATTTCAGCGTGACGACGTCCCAGCCGAAGTTCCTGAACATCTGCTCGAAGCGGTCGTAGAGCCCCTCCCGGATCACCGCGTCGAGCGACTGGCGGTTGTAGTCGATCACCCACCAGGTGTTGCGCAGGCCGTGCTTCCAGCCCTCCATCAGGGCCTCGAAGATGTTGCCCTCGTCGAGTTCGGCGTCGCCGATCAGCGCGACCATGCGGCCTTCGGGACCGTCGCCACCCCAGCCATGGCCGCGCAGATAATCCTGCGTCAGCGAGGAGAACAGCGTCTGCGCGACGCCGAGCCCCACCGACCCGGTCGAGAAGTCAACGTCGTCGATATCCTTGGTCCGCGAGGGATAGCTTTGGGCGCCCTTGTAGCCGCGGAAATTCTCCAGCTTCTCGCGCGTCTGCAGCCCCATCAGATAGTTGATCGCATGGAAGACCGGCGAGGCGTGCGGCTTCACCGCGACGCGGTCCTGGGGTCTGAGCGCCGCCATGTAAAGCGCCGTCATGATCGTCGCGAGCGAGGCCGAGGAGGCCTGATGCCCGCCGACCTTCATGCCGTCTGCGCTCTCGCGCAGATGATTGGCGTTGTGGATCGTCCATGAGGCGAGCCAGAGGATTTTTTTCTCGAGTTCGGCGAGAACGGGCAGGCGGGGGTCTGACATCGAAGCGCTCCGGCAGGAGCAGCGATCATGCACGGATCGGGCAGCGAAGGCAGCCAATCTCACGCGGCGGAGCTTTCAGGATTGGCGGTTTCCGCTAATCTGCCGGCCGAAAGCGAGCGAACATGCCAGACCATAAACTCGACGACATCGACCGGCGCATCCTGCAGGTCCTGCAGACGGACGGGCGCATCAGCAATCAGGATCTCGCCGACAGGGTCGGGCTGTCGCCGAGCCCCTGCGCGCGCCGGGTCCGCCTGCTGGAGGAGGCCGGCGTGATCAAGGGCTATGTCGCGGTGATCGACCAGGACAGGATCGGCCTGCCGGTTTCGGTCTTCGCCTCGATCAAGCTGGAGCGCCAGCGCGAGGAGGAACTCGACCGCTTCGCGGCGGCCGTGATGCGCTGGCCCGAGGTCGCCGACTGCCATCTGATGACCGGCCCGCGCGACTATTTGCTGCGGATCATCGTCAGCGACCTTGCCGCCTATGAGCGCTTCCTGAAGGACAAGCTGACGCGGCTCGACAATGTCGCCTCGATCGAATCGAGCTTTGCGCTCGGGCAGGTCAAGCGCTCGATGTCGGTTCCGGTGGAGGGCGGACGGAGCTGATGCGGCAGGCGACCGGACGACTGCTCGCCGGCGACGCCAGCATCCAGAACTAGACCATTCGGTCTATGTCGAAATCCGAAGGCTTTGACCGGATCGATTTCACGATGTCGGAAGAGCGCGATGCTCGAAATACGAGTATAATCGCGATCACGGCACGATACACAACTGGTAGTATGCGTTTCGGCCGATCCGTGTCTATACAAAGCCGGATATTCGTTGCGTCAGCACTGCTCGCAGACTGGCGACGAGCGACCGAATATTAAGAATGGTCCGCTAGGCATATCGCGATCAGGCGGGGACGGATCGACAGGCATGCCGGGAGGCTCGAGAGACATTGGCTGGGCCTCGGTTGGCTCCCGCGGCCTAGTGCGCGCCGCGGTCCTGTCCGTCGGGACGGGATGTCTCGTGCTGGTCGGCGCCGGCGCTCCATGGACGGCGCCGGTCGTTGCCATCATCGTGGCCATTGCCGCCCTCTGGCCGCGCGCGCCGTCGAGGGGCGACGGTGAAGCGCTGGCGGCCGCGATTTTGCGCGGGGATCGGGACGCGATCGCCTTGATCGCCGCGACCTCCCCGTCAGGCGCTCCCCTTTCGCTGATCGCCGAAGCCGTGCTGACGGCGCGCGCATGCGAACTCCAGCCAGCTCCACTGGCCGAGGCCGGGCGCGGCGCGTCGCTGATCGACCTTGCCTGCGAACTCGATGCGCGGATCGGCGACGAGGTCGCCCAGCTTGCGCTGGCGACGCGCGAGCTCGAACTGAACTCCGCCGTCGTCACCGGGTCGGTCCTGACCGCGCGCGAGAACGCCGAGGCGCTGAAGGACGCCGCCCGGGCCGCGTCCGACGATGCGCAAAGCGTGGCGCGCGCGACGGATGGGCTGGTCAGCGCTCTGCGTACGGTCGACCGGCAGTCGAGCCAGTCGGCGCAGGTCGCCGAACAGGCCGCCGCCAACGCCATGAGCACCAATGCGACGATCGCCGATCTCGCGACCGCGTCCCAGTCGATCAGCGACATCCTCGACGCGATCGGCGAGATCGCGCGTCAGACCAACCTGCTCGCGCTGAACGCGACCATCGAGGCCGCGCGTGCCGGAGAGGCCGGGCGCGGCTTCGGCGTCGTCGCCAACGAGGTCAAGGCGCTCTCGACCCAGACCAGCAAGGCGACCAGGGATGCCCGCCTCCAGATCCTCGCCATGCAGGAGGCAAGCCGCAACGCCGTGGAGGCGGTGGCGGTGATCGCGGATTCAGTCTGCGAGCTGAACGAGCTCGCAACCTCGGTCGGCTCCGCGATCTCGGCCCAGAAGGGGCTGACGCTCGACATCGCGAGCCATGTCGTGCGGGCCGCGGACGGCTTCAAGCAGGTCGCAGACCGGCTCGGGCGGCTTAACGAGAGCAACGAGCAGGCGGCGGAGGCGGCCGAAGGCGCGCTCCATGTCGCGCGCGACGTCGCGGAAAAAGCCGTCGGCATCCAGAGCGCGATCGGGCGGTTCCTGCTCGACCCCGCCGCCACGCGTCAGAGCGTCGACGAAATGGCGTAACCTCGCGATGCGCGGAGGGCGCGATCGCCCCTTCGCAGGGGGAGGTTAAGTCAGGACCGGGGACGCAACGCTCATTCGGCCGGCAGGGCGTCGGCCGTCGCCGCGGGCTTGGCCGGCTCGTCGCGAATGAACAGCAGCAGGGGCGCGCCGGCGGCGACGACGGCCAGCCCGACAAGGGCGCCGACCCCGGTATAGGCGAGGCTCGAATAGAGCATGTAGACGCAGGTGGCGCAGAACAGGATCGGCGTCAGCGGATAGAGCGGCACGCGGAACGGCAGGACGCGGCCGGGCTCCCTGCGCCGCAGGATCATCAGCCCCAGCCCGACCAGCAGCAGGAAGCCCCAGAACACCGGAGCGGTGTAGTCGACCATCGCCTGGAAGCCGTCGCGGCTCGCGGCCCCCAGCGCCACAAGCGCCAGCGCGACGAGGCCCTGCAGGATCAGCCCGTTGGCCGGCGCGCGGCCCCGGTCGTTCCATTCGCCGACGCGCGGCAGCAGGGTGATGTCGCGCGCCATCGCATAATAGACCCGCGCGCCGGTGAAGATCGTGGCGTTCAGCGTCGTGATCGCGGCGAAGACGACTGCGAGGCTGACGATCACCGCGCCGCGATCGCCGGCGACGACACGCATCATGTCGGCCGCGACGGCGTTCGACCGGCGCAGCCCGTCGAGCCCCAGCACCGAGAGCATCGCGAGGTTGGCCAGGACATAGAGCGCCACCAGGATGGCGGTGCCGATCAGCAGCACCCGTCCGATATTGCGCGGGGCGTCCTTGAGCTCGCCCGAGAGATAGGCCGCCTCGTTCCAGCCGCCATAGGTCAGCAGCACGAGGATCATCGCCAGCCCGAGCGCCGGCGCGCTGCCCGAGGCTCCGGTCGCGGCCGCCGCCGGCTGCGGATCGGAGCCGCCGATCAGGCCGAGCAGGATGATCCCGCCGATCGCCGCAAGCTCGACGACGGTCATGACGATCTGCAGGTTCTTGCTCTGCAGCGTGCCGAGCACGTTGATCGCCGTGAGCAGGATGATGGCGAGCGCGGCATAGATCGCCGTGCCGAAGGGGCCCAGAGGCAAAAGCTGCGACGCGTAATCGCCGAAGACGAAGGCGACGGCGGCGATCGCGCCGGTCTGGATCACCGAGCCGCGCGCCCAGCCGAACAGCACCGCGATGCGCCGGCCATAGGCGCGCGACAGGAAATGGTATTCGCCGCCGGCATTGGGATAGGCCGAGGCGAGCTCGGCATAGCAGAGCGCGCCGATCAGCGTGACGAGGCCGCCCGCGACCCAGACGGCGACGAAGGCGAACTCGCTGCCGACATTGGCGGCGACGATCGACGGAGTCTTGAAGATCCCGATCCCGACGACGATGCCGACCATGATCGCCACGGCGTCGAAGACCGACAGCGTGGCCTGGGGTTCCGATCGGACATTGGCCGGCATTCTACGCGCTCCAGATCACCTGTCGACAGAGGGGAGCCGGTGAATGCGGCGATAGCCTGTCGGTCGTCGGTCCGATACGTGACGGACAGGTCCTTGTTCCGACAACCGAAATGATAATCGATCACGGACTCGTGAGGTCGGTTTGCGCCAAGGCGCGCGCGGTCGCAACCGGGCAGGAACGCGATGCGCCCGTCGTCGTCGCGGTCAGCCCCGTCCTTCACGGTCGCGGCCCGGGCGATATGGGGCGCGGCCAGCGTGGCGGGGTTCGCCAGCACGAGGCGGCGCGTTGCCTTCGCCATCACTCGCTCCCGGCTCGTCCAGCGCGCTCTTCCCCTTCCACTTGTGGGGAGGGGATAGGGTGGGGGGCGAGCGACCGGGCGAGCCATGAAGCGTCGTGACGCCACCCGGCAGGGCCTCCTCTCGACCCCGCTCACCCTGTCGGTCGCCCCCTACCCCCTACCCCCGGTCCCCTCCCCACGGGGGGAGGGGAGGTGTCACGTCCGGCTGGGGAGAGTGTTGCGACTGACCGCGCACACCGGTTCGGCTTGATGTCGATCAGCGGCGTGCCGTCGAGACAGTCCAGCCCGCGCACCATCAGCACGCCGTCCTCGACGCCGATCAGCGCGACCCGCGAGAGCGCGATGGGGTTGGGCCGCACCGGCGAGCGCAGCGCGAACGTGCCCACAGGCGCTCCGCCGCGGGGCGTCTGGGTCAGCAGATCGCGCCTTGCCTCGTGCATCCAGTAGAGCAGGTCGAGCGTCGCGAAGTTCTCGATGCCGACGAGCCCCGCCCGCCAGTGCGGATCGAGCTCGACGCGGCAGACCGGGCCGCTGTCGATGTCGCCCTGACGCGGGCAGTCGTCGCGCGTCGCGAAGGGCGTGCGCAGCCGGCCGATGAAGACCAGATGCGCGTCCCGCCGCTCCGGCAAAGGCGCGGAGGTCTCGCCCGGGCGCGTCGCCTGCCAGTCCATCGTCGCGAACTCTCCATGTCTTGGGGCGCGCCATGTCTCAGGGCGCAGCGAAACCGTGCCGGCCCAGGATCGCCTGCCCGGCCGGGCTCGCGATGAACATGGCGAGCCGGCCGGCGTTTGGCGAGGCCCCGCTGACCAGCGTCAGCCCGTATTCGGCGCCGACGACGAGCGCCGGCGGCAGCGCGACCTGCTTCAGCGCCGGCTCCTCCCGCGCGATCGGCCCGGCATTGGTGCAGTAGGCCAGAAAAATGTCGGCCTGCCCGCTTGCCAGCACATGGCCGTAAAGGTTGCGTCCTTCCGGCCCGCGCGGGCTGGTCGGTCCTCCCGTCAACTGCAGCGCCCTGGCTTCGAGCGCGGCCCTGGCTCCGGGCCGCAGCGCCTCGGCCCTGGCGAAGAGTTGCCAGGCATAGTCGCCCGAGGGATCCGCCTTCGGCGTCGAGGTGCCGAGCCTCAATGCCGGGTCGAGCATTTTTGCGAGCAGCGTCTGTGTCGTCGCTGCGACCTCCGGCCGGGTGAAGGCGCACAGCGCGTTGCGGGCGAAGCTGGTCACCGGCCCGGCGCGACCGGCTTTGGCCAGAGCTTCGGGATTGCCGCGATCGGCGGAGGCGAACACCTCCGCCAGCTCGCCCTTCTCGATCCGCTCGCGCAGCAGGCCCGACGCGCCGAAGATCGCGCGCACCGGCACGTTGGTCTCGTCGCTGAAGGCGTTCGCGACTTCGGTGAGAGCAGCCCGCAGGCTGCCGGCCGCGTGCAGCAGCACGGGCTGCTGCGCGGCCGCCGTCGAGAGCGAGGCCATCAGCAGGATGGCCCCGGCGAGGAAGCGCTTGCGCATGAGATCACGCGCCAGCCTGCGTGGCGTTCGGGAAGAAGAGCTGCTGACCGTCGATCTTGTAGTCGGCGATCGCCTTCTGGCCCTCGGGTCCGGTCAGCCAGGTCACGAAGGCCTGGCCGTCATCGATCTTCACATGCGGGTGCCTGGCCGGGTTCACCACTATCACGCCATACTGGTTGAACAGGCGACGGTCGCCCTCGACCGCAATCGTGAGATCGCCCCGGTTCTTAAAGGAGATCCAGGTGCCGCGATCGGCCAGCACATAGCCGCTCATGCCGCCCGCCGTGTTGAGCGCCGCGCCCATGCCCTGCCCGATCTCGCGATACCACGAGCCCTTCCTGGCGGCGAGGTCGACGCCGGCGACCTTCCAGAGGTTGAGCTCGGCCGCATGCGTGCCGGACTTGTCGCCGCGCGAGACGAAGGCTGCGTCCTTCTCCTGAATCTTGACCAGCGCGGCCGCGATGTCTTTCGTGCCCGCGACGCCGGCCGGGTCGCTCCTGGGGCCGATCAGGACGAAATCGTTATACATCACCGGCTTGCGCTCGATGCCGAAGCCGTCGGCGACGAACTTCTCCTCCTGCGACTTCGCATGGACGAAGACGACGTCGGCATCGCCGCGACGGCCGGTGTCGAGCGCCTGTCCCGTGCCCTGCGAGACGACGCGGACCTCGATGCCGGTCTTCGCCTTGAACAGCGGCAGGATATGGCCGAACAGGCCAGAATCCTGCGTCGAGGTCGTCGAGGACACGGTGATGAAGCGCGTAGCCGAAGCAGCGGGCGCGGTCGCGGCCGGTGGCGTCGCGGTGGTGGCCTGGGCGAAGGCGGAACCGGCGAAAGCCGCCGCGAAACCGGCGGTCAGCAATAGGCGCGTGGTCAGGGTCATGGTCGTCTCCTTGGCGGTGTTCCTGGGTTGAAAGCGGCTCACCAGATCAGCTCTCCGGCAAGAAAGGCGCGCGCCTCGGCGGATGCCGGGCCGGCGAAGAACGTCTTGGCGTCGGCGTCCTCGACCAGCCGGCCGCGATGCAGGAACAGCACGCGGTCGGCCAGCCGTCTCGCCTGGCCGAGATCATGGGTCGACATCATCACCGTGATGCCCTCCGCGACGAGGCCGCCGAGCAGCTCCTCGATCTGGCGCGTGGCGGCGGGGTCGAGCTGCGACGTCGGCTCGTCGAGGAAGAGCAGTTCCGGCCTCAGGCTCCAGGCGCGGGCGATGGCGAGCCGCTGCTGCTCGCCGCCCGACAGCAGCCGCGCCGGCTGGTCGGCATGGCCGCCGAGCCCGAAGCGCGCCAGCGCCTCCTGCGTGCGTTGGCCGCGCTCGCCGCGCGCGATGCCGGCGGCGGCCAGCGCGTGCGCGACATTGGCGGCGACCGAGCGGCGCAGCATGATCGGCTTCTGGAAGACCATGGCGTGGCGATTCGCGCTTCCGCTCTGGGCCGCCCAGCGGATGGCCCCGGCGCTCGGCGTCAGCAACCCATGGCAGAGCCGCAGCGTCAGCGATTTGCCGGCCCCGTTGGGGCCGAGCAGCACCGTCAGCCCGCCGGCCGGCACGGTGAAGCGCGCGCCGTCGACGAGACGCCGCCCGCCGGCCTCGAAGCAGGCATCGTCGATCGTCAGCGGCAGGATCGAGGTCAGGTCACGCATCGGCTTCATCCGGCATAGCGCGCGCCGATGCGGCTCGCGCCGAAGGCGACGGCGTTGATCATGAGCGTCAGCGTGATCAGGACGAGGCCTAAGCCCAACGCCAAAGGCAGATCGCCCTTGGAGGTCTCCAGCGTGATCGTCGTCGTCATGGTGCGGGTGTAGCCGGCGATGTTGCCGCCGACGATCAGCACCGCCCCGACCTCGGCGCTGGCCCGGCCAAAGCCCGCGAGCAGCGCCGTCGCCAGCGCGAAACGGCCGTCGAAGAGCAGCGTCGGGATGGCGCGCGTGCCCTCCAGTCCGACCGAGCGGAGATGGTCGCGATATTCGCCCCAAAGGTCCTCGACCGTCTGGCGCGTCAGCGCGATCACGATCGGCAGCACCAGCAGCACCTGCGCCACGATCATCGCGGCCGGGGTGAAGAGCAGGCCGAGCGAGCCGAGCGGGCCTGAGCGCGACAGCATCAGGAAGACGATCAGCCCGGCCACGACGGGCGGCAGGCCCATCAGCGCGTTGAGGATGACGATCACCACCGAACGCCCGCGAAACCGGGCCAGCGCCAGCGCCGCCCCGAGCGGCAGGCCGATCACGGCGGCGATCAGCACGGCGCTCAGCGTCACCTGCAGCGACAGCGAGACGATCGCCAGGAAGGCGGGATCGAACCCGACCACCAGCGCGAAGGCCGCCTGAAAAATCGCCGATAGGTCCACTGCGCGCCCTTCTGTCGCTGCCTGCATCTTGCAGACACTTGCGATTGCTACAGTTCAATGCGACAAAATGCCAATAATGGAATTCAGACAGTCTGGCGCAACTCTATGCAGGATGAAATCTATCTGACGACCGAGGAAGCCGCCGCCTATCTGCGGCTGAAGGAGCGCAAGCTCTACGATCTGGTCGCCAGGGACGCGGTGCCCTGCACCAAGGTCAGCGGCAAGTGGCTGTTCCCGCGCGTGGCGCTGGATCGCTGGCTGGAAGCCGGACTTGCGTGGCCGGAAGGTCTGAAGCCGGCGAGTCCGCCGCCCATCATCGGCGGCAGCCAGGATTCGCTGCTGGAAGTCGCGGTGCGCGATTCGGGCTGCGGCCTGGCGCTGCTGGCGGAGGGCTCGCAGGCCGGGCTCGACCGGCTGCTGCGCGGCGAGGTCGCGATCGCGGCGATCCATCTCCATGCGACGCCCGACGACGACGCGGCCAATCTGGCGGCGGTCAGCGCGCAGGCTTCGCTGCATGACGCAGTGGTGATCGGCTTCGCGCGGCGCGAGCAGGGGCTGCTGGTCGCAGCCGACAATCCGCTGGGCTTAACCGGCATCGCCTCGGCGGTCGAACGGTGCGCCCGCTTCGCCCGCCGGCAGCAGGGCGCGGGCGCGCAATTGCTGCTGTCGAGCCTGCTCCAGCGCGAGGCCGTCCCGCTCGCCGACATGGTCGTCGCCGAGGGCGTCTGCGCCACGGGACAGGATCTGGCGCTGGCGGTGCGGACCGGCCGGGCCGATTGCGGCATCGCCTCGCGCGCCATCGCCACCGCCTTCGGGCTCGAATTCCTGCCGCTGGTCTGGGAGCATGTCGATCTGGCGATGCGGCGGCGCAGCTATTTCGAACCGGGCACGCAGGCGCTGCTGGCCTGGATGCGCGGGTCGGCGATGGCGGCGCGGGCGCGGGAACTGGGCGGCTACGATCTGGCGGCGAGCGGGGCTGTCAGGCTGAATAGGTGAGGGCAAGTGCTATTGCAAAACATCATTCCATGAACTATAGTACATAGAACGATACTATATGCTGCGAGTCTTCAAGACAAAATGGATGGCTCGGTTTGCCCGCAGCGAGAAGCTCGACGACATTCGCTTGGCCGAAGCGATCGCCGATGCCGAACGCGGTCAGGTCCAGGCCGATCTGGGCGGCGGATTGATCAAGCAGCGTGTCGCTCGTGCCGGCAGTGGCAAAAGTGGCGGCTACCGGATTCTTATCGCTTATCGCCGCGGAACCCGAGCGGTGTTCCTGTACGGGTTCGCCAAGAACGAACGGGACAATATCGCATCGGACGAGTTGAAATCGCTCCGCGAGATCGCGGCGGGCTTTCTGGATGCCGACGAGGCAGCGGTGGCGCAGGCGCTGAGTGATGGAACATTGCTGGAGATAGATTATGGCGGCGAAAGCGGGCAAGAGCCGACTGACTGAGGCGTTGCTTGAAACGGCTGGCGACATGCGCCAGAGCGGCCTGCTCGATGCCGCCGCGCATGAGAAGATCACGCTGCGCCATGCGGGCACGCTGGCGACTGCGATGAGCGAGCCGATCGAGGCCGACGAGATTCGCCTGCTGCGGGAGCGGGCGACGATGAGCCAGGCCGTGTTCGGCCGGGTTCTCAACCTGACGAGCGGCTATGTCTCGCAGCTCGAGCGCGGCACGAAGCAGGCCAGCGGTTCGACGCTGGCGCTGCTGAACGTCATCCGGAGAAAAGGGATCGACGCAATTCTGTGATGGCGCATGGCCCTCTCAGGTCAGCGCGCCGCGCGCCGAGATCGGCCAGAGCGCCTCGACATGGGCGTCCGCCGTATGCAGGCCTCGCACGCAGACATACCAGTCGTGCAGGTTCACCGTCGGGTCGCAATGGCCGGGCACCAGCAGGATGCGGTCGCCGCGATGGGGCACGGCGATCGGGTCGCCCGTCAGCACGCCATGCTCGTCGGAGGGTTTCGAGTAGACCAGCCCCTCTCGCCGGAACGGCACCGGCAGGCCTGAGTCGATCGCGGCCGCCTTGTGTCCCGCGTCGACGACCGCCCGGTCCGGCACGGGTTTGCTCATCACGCCCGCGAGCACGAACAGCGCATGCTCGAAGCTGCGGAACGGCGTGCCGTCGGCCTGACGGTTGCGGGCGTAGTCGGCGTCCATGAAGATATAGGAGCCGGCCTGGATCTCGTTCCAGAGGCCCGATGCCGTCTCGATCTCGTAGGTGCCGGTGCCGGCGCCGCCGACGGTGGCGCAGGCGAGGCCGGCCTGGCTCAGCCGCTCGACCGTGTTGCGAACCGAAACGCCGGCGCGCTCGATCGCCTCGCTGCGTTCGTCGATCGAGCGCATGTGCTGGGCGGCGCCGTGATAGGCCTGCAGGCCGGAAAAGCGCAGCGTGTTCGAGCGCGCCACGGCTTCGGCGATGCGGACCGCCGCCTCGCCGGGGGCCGTGCCGCAGCGCCGCCCGCCGACGTCGATCTCGACAAGCACGTCAAGCACCACGTCGTGGCGCGCCGCGGCGTCGGCGGCCTCGCGCACGCCGTCGAGGTGATCGACGCAGAGGCTGATCTTCGCCTGCCTTGCAAGCTGCGCCAGCCGGTCGAGCTTGGCCGCGCCAGCGACTTCATTGGAGACGAGCACGTCGTGGACGCCGCCCGCGACCAGGATTTCGGCCTCCGAGACCTTCTGCACGCATTGCCCGACCGCGCCATGGGCGATCTGGCGCAGCGCGATCTCGGGGCTCTTATGCGTCTTGGCGTGGGGCCGAAGGCGAACGCCGTGCCCCTGCGTCCAGGCCGCCATGGTCACGAGGTTGCGCTCGAAGGCGTCGAGATCGAGCACGAGGGCGGGCGTGTCGATCTCGTTGAAGCTCTGGCCGGCCTGGGCCGGCGGGGGCAATGGCATGCTGTCGCGCTCTCTCAATTCGTGTCGGCGGATTCGTGTCGCGCGGCATGGGACGCCAGCTTCGTGGCCGGGGCAAGACCCTGCGCGGCGAATGGCGAAGGGCGGGTGGAAGCGGTTCCAACTCGCCACTCGCCACTCGCCACGCGCCATGATAACCCCCCGCCCATGAAGATCGGCCGCGTCACCGACGACACTTTCGCGCTTTTCGCCCGCGTCTGGCGGGAGCAGGCCAAAGCCTATCTGCCGCAGATGGCGATGATCATGGGGCTGGTCGTGGTCATCGCCGCGACGACGAGCTTTTATCCGCTGCTGATCAAGGCGGCCTTCGACGCCTTCGCCGATCCGCTGACGGCCGAGGCGACCGGCTTCGTGCGCCGCATGGAACGGCTGGTATCGAAGTCGATCGGCATCGAGATCGGCGTCGTCAACGCGGTCGCGGTCGTCGTCGTCATCGTCACCGCGATCAAGGGCTTCTCGCTTTTGACCCAGACCGTGATGACCAACAGCGTCGTCAGCCGGATCGAGGCCGACATGCAGACGCAGCTCTACGCCCATCTGATCGACGCCGACCTCGCCCAGCTCCAGCGCGAGAACCCGGCCTCGCTGACGCAGCGCTTCACCACCGACTTCACCTTCGTCAAGGAGGCGCTGACGCGGCTGATCAACATCGCCGTGCGCGATGTGCTGACCGCCATCGCGCTGGTCGGCGCGATGTTGTGGATCGACTGGCAGATGACGCTGGTCGTGCTGCTGATCGCGCCGGTGGTGGCGCAGCCGATCGGCAGGATCGGCAAGAAGCTGCGCCGCATGGCCGTGTCGCAACAGGAGCAGACCGGCGTGATGGCGAGCCTCGTCACCGAGAGCCTGCAGGGCGCGCGCGCCGCCAAGACCGATTCGCTCGAGCCCTATCTCAAGGTGCGCGCGGCCAGCGCCTTCGAGTCGATCCGGGCGGTCAAGATGAAGGCCGCCAATGCGCGCGGCCGGCTCGACCCGCTGCTCGAGGTCGCCGGCGGCATGGCGGTGGCCGGCGTGCTCGCCGCCATCGGCGTGCGGATCACCTCGGGCGGCTCGACGGTCGGCGATTTCACCGGATACGTCTCGGCGCTGCTGCTGGCGGCGCAGCCGATGCGCTCGCTCGGCAACCTCAACGCCATCGTGCAGGAGGCCGGCGCCTCGCTGAAGCGCTACTACGCGCTGATCGACGAGAAGCCGCTGGTCACGCAAGCCCCGGACGCGAAGACGCTCGTGGTTGGCGCGGGCGAGGTCGCCTTCCGCCATCTGCGCTTCCGCTATCGCGACGACCAGCGCGCGCTGGAGGGCATCGACCTCGTGGCCCAGGGCGGCAAGACCACCGCGCTGGTCGGCCGCTCGGGCTCGGGCAAGTCGACGCTGCTGGCGCTGGTGCCGCGCCTCTACGACCCGGGCGAGGGCCGCATCGAGATCGACGGACAGGATCTGCGCGACCTGACGCTGACGAGCTTGCGCGCGCAGATCGGCGTGGTCAGCCAGGATGTCGTGCTGTTCGACGATACGGTGCGGTCCAACATCGCCTTCGGCCGGCCCGACGCCAGCGAGGACGAGATCGTCGCGGCCGCGAAAGCCGCCGCCGCGCATGACTTCATCATGGCGATGCCCGAGGGCTATGACAGCCAGGTCGGCGAGCGCGGCCAGAAGCTCTCCGGCGGCGAGCGCCAGCGCATCGCCATCGCCCGCGCCATCCTGAAGGACGCCCCGATCCTGCTGCTCGACGAGGCGACAAGCGCGCTCGACACGCAGTCGGAACGCCTCGTCCAGCAGGCGCTGGCCCGGCTGATGGAGCACCGCACCACGCTGGTCATCGCGCACCGGCTCTCGACCGTGCGCGAGGCCGACCTGATCGTGGTGATGGACGAGGGTAAAATCGTCGAAACCGGCAGCCACGATGCGCTTCTGGCCCGCGACGGGGCCTATGCGCGGCTCTACAGGCTTCAGTTCGTGGAGAGCTGAGGCGAACGCGACTCCGGCGGCCGTCTGACGCGGCTTTCTGCGCTTCCGGTGCTCACGGACAAAAGTCCGCTCCGCTCCGGTTCTCGAAAGCCACGCCAGCCGACTTACCGGAGCGCGTTTCAGGATCGCGCCCGGAAACCTCTACGGCTCGCGCGCCAGCGCGTCCGCCGCCACCGGGCTTCATGGCGCGCGGCGTCCAGCAAGAGACTGGCGAAGCGCGCTTCACCCCACGGAAGGGGTCAGCGCAAATTCTGCTGCCCGAAGGCGAATGGCCAGCCATCACCTTGTAATGACCAGGGTTATCACGGCCGCCAGCCGATATCCTCCTGCGGAGCCTCGGCCGCCGCATCGTCGGCCCGCGCCTGCCCGACCACGGAAAACAGCGCCCGCAGCGCTGCTTCGACGCCCTCGCCCGAGGCCGAGGACAGCACGATCGGCATGCGCTTGCAGGCTCGCTTCAGCCGCGCGACCTGCTCCTTGAGCAGTTCCGGCGAGAGCGCGTCGACCTTGGACAGCGCCACGATCTCGGGCTTCTCGTCCAACCCCTCGCCATAGGCGGCGAGCTCGGTGCGCACCGTCTTGTAGGCCTTGCCGGCATGCTCGCTCGTGCCCTCGACGAGATGCAGCAGCACGCGGCAGCGCTCGACATGGCCCAGAAAGCGGTCACCCAGCCCATGGCCCTCATGCGCGCCCTCGATCAGGCCGGGAATATCGGCGAGCACCATCTCGCGCCCGTCGACGCGCACGACGCCGAGCCCCGGATGCAGCGTGGTGAAGGGATAATCGGCGATTTTTGGCTTGGCGGCCGTGACGGTGGCGAGAAAGGTCGACTTGCCGGCGTTGGGCAGGCCGATCAGCCCGGCATCGGCGATCAGCTTGAGCCGGAGCCAGATCCAGCGCTCCTCCCCGATCAGACCGGGATTGGCATGGCGCGGGGCCTGGTTGGTCGCGGTCTTGAAATAGGCGTTGCCGAAGCCGCCATTGCCGCCCTTGCACAAAACGAAGCGCTGGCCGGGCTCGGTCATGTCGGCGATCAGCGTCTCGCCATCCTCGTCGAACACCTGCGTGCCCGGCGGCACTTTCAGCACGACGCGCTCGCCATTGGCGCCGTGCCGGTCGGCGCCCATGCCGTGCCCGCCGATATTGGCCTTGAAATGCTGCTGGAAGCGGTAGTCGATCAGCGTGTTGAGGCCCTGCACGCATTCGATGACGATATCGCCGCCGCGCCCGCCATCGCCGCCATTGGGCCCGCCGAACTCGATGAATTTTTCGCGCCGGAAGGAGACGCAGCCCGCGCCGCCATCTCCCGCCTTCACATAGATCTTGGCCTGGTCGAGGAATTTCATGGGCCCTCAGTAGTGGCACGGGGCGGGAAGGGCAATGCGGCGCGCGCGTCCGGTCTCGCAAGAGGAAAACGGAGTGCTCTGGCGCGAGGCCGCCGGCTTCGGTCAGCCCTCGTCGGCGAGCGGGTGGAGGTCGCGCACCATGCTCTTCAGCCGCTCGTCGAGGACATGGGTGTAGATCTGGGTGGTGGCGATGTCGGCATGGCCGAGCAGTTCCTGCACCACGCGCAGATCCGCACCGTTCTGCAGGAGATGGCTGGCGAAGGCGTGGCGCAGCACATGCGGGCTCATCGCGGCGGCCGACAGGCCGGCCGCGCCGGCCAGCGTCTTGAGGTCGCGGGCGAAGGCCTGCCGTGTCAGGTGGCCGCTTTCGGCGTCCGAGGGGAAGAGCCAGCGCCCCTCGGCCTGTCCGGCATCCTTCAGCGCGTCGAGCCACACCCTTGCCGCGGCGCGCGCCGGCTCGTTCAGTGGCACCAGCCTGTCCTTGTCGCCCTTGCCGCGCACGATCAGGAAGCGCTCGCGCGTCGCTGCCGCCGAGCGCGGCAGCGCGATCAGCTCGGAGACGCGCAGGCCCGTGGCGTAGAGCATCTCGATCAGGCAGGCCATCCGCAGCGCCCTCAAGCGGCCTGAAGGGGTCAGCCCCTCGGCCTCGCAGGCGAAGCGTGCGGTCTCGAGCAGGCGATCGACGGCCGCGACCGAGACCACCTTGGGCAGCGGCCGGCCCTGACGCGGACCCTGCAGGGCGGCGGCCGGGTCGGTCTGCGAGAGGCCCTCGGTATAGAGGAAGCGGTGGAACTGGCGCACGGCCGAGAGCCGGCGCGCGGCCGAGGAGGCCTTGAGCCCACGCGCTGCGATGTCGGCGAGCCAGCCGCGGATGTCGTCGGAGGTGGCCTCCGCCACGGCGCGACCGCCCAGGTAGATGATGTAATCCGAGACGTCGCGCTCATAGGCGTCGAGCGTGTTGCGCGCCGCGCCGCGTTCGGCCGCCAGCATGTCGAGAAAGGCCTTGAGCCGCGCTTGCGACAGCCGGCTCATTTCGGCTGGAGTCTTGCCGGAGGCACGGTCTCGATAATCTCGCGCGGCTGCGGCGTCACGAAGGTGACGAGCGCGACCATCCCGCCGAAGACGAGTCCGGCCAGGATGGCGAGGATGGCGACGAATCTGAACAGCGTCGGCACGCGCGGCGACCTTTGCGGATGTCACGTCCCGATTCGCGCCGGAACCTCCCGGTTATTCCCGATCGGACCTCCCGGACGCAAGAGCAGCCGGGCCATAGCGGCCTGCGATTGCACCCGGATGACGCCGCGCGATCGCTCATGCTAAAGCGGCTTTCGAGGATAACGCCAACGTGACGATCGTGGAGACCGCAGAGACCATCGACCGCGACGCCCTGCGCCATGCGCTGGGTTCGCGCGCGATCGTGCTCGTCGGCATGATGGGCTCGGGCAAGAGCTCGGTTGGCCGCAGGCTCGGCGCAAAGCTCGGCCTGCCCTTCGTCGACGCCGATGTCGAGATCGAGACGGCCGCCGGCATGACGATCCCGGAGATCTTCGCGCAGCGCGGCGAGAGCGAGTTCCGCGACGGCGAGCGCCGCGTCATCAGCCGCATCCTGACCACGCGCGCGCCGCTGGTGCTGGCGACGGGCGGCGGCGCGTTCATGAACTCGGAGACGCGCGAAAAAATCGCCCGGCTCGGCATCTCGATCTGGCTCAAGGCCGAGGCGGAGGTGCTGATGCGGCGCGTGCGCAAGCGCGCCAACCGGCCGCTGCTGCAGACCGCCGATCCCGACGCCACGATGCGGCGCATGCTGGCCGAGCGCGAGCCGGTCTATGCGCTGGCCGACCTGACCCTGACCTCGCGCGACGCGCCGCACGATGTCGTCGTCGAGGATGCGATTGCGGCGCTCGACGCGATGATGCGCGCCGCCGAGAACCGCGCGGAAGCCTCATGACCATTCCCGCCAACGAGACCCCCGGCGCGCGGATCGGCGTCTCCGTCGCGCTGGAAGGCCGCGCCTACGACATCCATATCGGCCGGCATCTGCTCTGCGAGGCGGCGGGGCTGATTGGCGATCTCGCGCCTGGGGCGAAGCTCGCCATCGTCACAGACGAGACGGTGGCGGCGCTGCATGCGCCGGCGCTGGAGGCGAGCCTGCAGCAGGCCGGCCTCGGCTTCACCCGCATCGTGATTCCGCCGGGCGAGGCCTCGAAATCCTATGGCCAACTGGCGGCGCTCTGCGACGAACTGCTGGCGGCGAAGATCGAGCGCAACGACATCGTCGTGGCGCTCGGCGGTGGCGTCGTCGGCGACCTGACCGGCTTTGCGGCGGCGGTCCTGCGGCGCGGGGTGCGGCTCATTCAGATCCCGACGAGCCTGCTGGCGCAGGTCGATTCATCCGTCGGCGGCAAGACCGGCATCAATTCGAGCCATGGCAAGAACCTGATCGGCGCGTTCCACCAGCCGGCGCTGGTGATCGCCGATACGGCGCTGCTCGACACGCTGAGCGAGCGCGAGTTCAAGGCTGGCTATGCCGAGGTGGTGAAATACGGCCTGATCGACGACCCTTCCTTCTTCGACTGGTGCGAGGCCAACTGGAGCCGCATCATCGCGGGCGGGCCCGAGCGCGACCATGCGGTCGCCGTCGCCTGCCGGGCGAAGGCCGCCATCGTCGCCCGCGACGAGCGCGAGGAGGGCGACCGCGCCTTGCTCAATCTCGGCCACACCTTCGCCCACGCGCTGGAGCGGCTGACGGCCTATGATTCGACGCGGCTGGTCCATGGCGAGGCGGTGGCGATCGGGCTGGCGCTGGCCTTCCGGTTCTCGCAGCGGCTGGGGCTGTGCTCCGGGCAGGATGCGGTGCGCGTGTCGCGCCATCTCGACGCCGTCGGCCTGCCGAGCACGCTGCAGCAGGTGCCGGGCGGCTGTGGAAGCGCCGACGAGATCGTGTCCGCCATGGCGCAGGACAAGAAGGTGCGGCGCGGCGTGCTGACCTTCATCCTGGCGCGCGGCATTGGCCGCAGCTTCATCGCGCCGGGTGTGGCGGCCGATGAGGTCAGGGCCTTCGTCGCGGATGAACTGGCGGCGGCCTAGCGCCCGCCGCGTGCAGCGTCCAAGAAGCGGCGGCAGAGGGCGACGTTCCAGCGCGGCATGTCGCCGTCCCTGGCGTCGGTGAGCCCGCCGACCGTGACGAGTTCAGGCGCCCAAGACGTGGATGCCCTGCGCAAGGCCGAGCAGGACGGGAAAGGTTTCGGCTAGTCCAGCCGCACCAACCTTGTAATCCGGCTCGGATTGCCCTCCGCCAGCAGGATATCCCCGTCCGGCGTGCCAAAAATGCCGTGTGCGCCGTTCAGCATCGGCCGGCAGCGGCCGAGCCTTTCGCCGCCGGGGCCGATCTTCTGCAGGCTCGGCACCATGTCGGTGACATAGGTGTTGCCATCCTCGTCGCCCCAGATTCCGACCGGCTGGTAAAAATGCGTCCAGCTTATGAGATGGCCGCCGAGATTGTCGAAGACCTGCACGCGGTTTTGCGTGCGGTCGACCACGACGACGCGGCCGTCGGCATGGGTCCAGATCGCATGCGGCCAGCCGAACTGCCCGTCGCCCGAACCATGCTCGCCCCAACTCTGGAGATGCACGCCATGGGCGGAGAAGCGGTGGACGCGGCTCGCGGCATAGCCGTCGGAGACGTAGATGTCGCCCCAGGACGAGACATGCACGTCGGTCGGGTGGTTGAAGGGCGAGAGCGGTTCGCCGCGCTGGCCGAGCGCGCCGAGCCGTTCGCCCGAGGCCGAGCAGATGATCACCTCGTGCATGTCGCGGTCGACGCAGAGGATACGGCCCTGGCGGTCGGCCGTCAGCATGTGCGAGTCCGCGATGAGGTCGCCGCCCCAGCCGTTGAGATAGCTGCCGTTGGGGCTGAGCTCGATCACGCGCGGGTCGTTTGGATGCGTGAGCGGGTCGTGCCGCAGCATGACGAAGACATGGCCGCGTGGATCGACCGAGACATCGGTGACGAAGCCTGAGTTCTGCGGCCATGAGCCGAAGGGCCGCTCGATCCGGTAGCGCGTGTCGCCGAGCGCGACGATAAGATCGGGTGTTGGCAAGGCGTCGTCCTTCAATCCAGTTCTCCGGCAAAAGGATGCGTCTTCGCCCAGTGCTGCGCGATGTCGAGCCGGCCGGTGACCCAGACGCCCTCATGGCCCTGCACATAGTCGAGGAAGCGCGCGAGCCCTGCCGCCCGCGCCGGATGGCCGATCAGGCGCATGTGCAGGCCGACCGACATCATCTTGGCTTGCGTCGCGCCCTCGGCATGGAGCATGTCGAAGGCGTCCCGGTGCCAGTCGAAATAGTCGTTGGATGTCGAGAAGAAGCCGGTGCCGAACTTGCCGTCATTATGGACGAGCGAATAGGGCACGACGAGATGCGGTTTGCCGGAGACCACTTTCCAGTAGGGCAGTTCGTCGTCATAGGCGTCGGAATCGTAGAGGAAGCCGCCCTCCTCGACCACGAGTCGCCGCGTGTTGACGCTGGGTCCATAGCGGCAATACCAGCCGAGCGGGCGCGCCCCGACCGTCTCCCGCAGCGAGGCTATCGCCTTAGCGATGTGCTCGCGCTCCTGCGCTTCCTCCAGTTCGTAATGCTTGATCCAGCGCCAGCCATGGCAGCAGACGTCGAAGCCTGACGCCCTGATCGCGGCGGCGGCCTCCAGATTGCGCTCGATCGCCAGCGCGCAGCCGAACACGGTCAGCGGCAGCCCGCGCTCCTGGAACAGCCGCATCAGCCGCCAGAAGCCGACCCGGCTGCCATAGGCGAACGTGCCCTCGCCGGCGAGGTCGCGGCCCTTCACCGGCATGTTGAGGCTGCTCGCCTCGGTCAGCGCCGTCTCGGTGTAGCCCTCGCCATCCTGCATCGAGGGCTCGGAGCCCTCCTCGTAGTTCATCACGAAGTTGATCGCGATGCGGGCGCCGCCCGGCCATTTGGGGTCGGGCGGGTTGGCGCCGTAGCCGATCAGGTCGCGGTCATAGCGCAAGGCTTTCGTCTCCGGGGCTGGCTGACGAGGCGATCATCGCCGCGTCGTCGCGCGTGCACCAGCAAGATCGTCGCCAGACGGCGCGATGATGCCGCAATACGGCAGCGACGCGGATGCATGGCACCGCCGCACTCCCTCCCCCCCTTGGCGGGGGAGGGTTGGGGAGGGGGTAGCGCTGAGCTTGCAAGGTCGAGGATGCCAGGAGCCCCCTCTCCATCTCTCCTCCGCAAGGGGGGAGAGGGCCTGTTGCGCCAAGCGGAACCCTTTCGCTCAACATTATCTCTCGACGAGAACCGCCAGCGTGCCGACCGCCGCCAGCCCCCAGAGCAGCAGGCAGGCGCGGCGATAGAGCGCCAGCGCCCGGCGGATGTCGGCGGCGTTCGCTTGCGCCCGGCCGTCGCCCATCCAGCCATCCTCGACCCTGACCGCGCCGTAGATGCGCGGTCCAGCCAGCCTCAGGCCGAGCGCGCCGGCCATCGCGGCCTCGGGCCAGCCGGCATTGGGCGAGCGGTGGCGGCCGGCGTCGCGGCGGACGGCGCGCCATGCGCTTGCCGGGTCGGCGTCGGGCATGGTGGCGGCCGCTGCGACCAGCAGCAGCGCCGTCAGCCGCGACGCCGGCAGGTTGACGAGGTCGTCGAGACGCGCGGCGGCCCAGCCGAAGGCGAGATGGCGCGGGTTCTTATGGCCGATCATCGAATCGGCCGTGTTGACCGCCTTGTAGAGCGCGATGCCGGGCAATCCGCCGACCGCGAGCCAGAAGGCCGGCGCAATGACGCCATCGGAAAAATTCTCGGCCAGGCTCTCGATCGCGGCCCGCGCCACGCCGGCCTCGTCGAGGCGGTCGGGATCGCGGCCGACGATCATCGAGACGGCGCTTCTTCCCTCGGCCAAGCCGGTTTCGAGCCCCTCCGCGACGCGCGCGACGTGCTCGTGCAGGCTGCGCTGGGCGATGAGGCTGGACGCCAGCAGAGCCAGCGGCGGCAGAGCCAGCGGGCCGAGCAGATCGCAGAGTTCGGCGAGGAGCAATGTCGCCATGAGCGTGACCGCGAGCAGGATCAGCAGCGCCGCGACGCCCGCCGCCTTGCGCCGCGTCGCGGAGTCGCTCTCGCGGTTCAACGTCCGGTCGAGCGTGGCGATCAGCGCGCCACACCAGGTGACGGGATGGCCGATCCGCGCATACAAGCCCTGAGGATAGCCGAGCGCGGCCTCGATCACGAGGGCGGCCAACGCCAAAGGCAGGGTGTCGGAGAGGTTCATGCGGGCTTGCGGAGCGGCATTTTCGGGTGGAGGCCTTCGTGGCTGAGGACGAGATCTGGCATGGCGGCGATCTCGCGCAGGCCCGGGCGCTGTTTCCCGATGCGCCCGAGCCCTGGATCGATCTCTCCACGGGCATCAACCCGCATCCCTATCCGCTTCCGCCGCTGCCGTTAAGCCTGTGGCGGCGCCTGCCGGGCGCGCAGGACGAGGCGGCGCTGCTGCACGCGGCGTGCAAGGCCTATCGCGTGCCGGAACGTGCGGAGATCGTCGCCGCGCCCGGCACGCAGATCCTGATCGAGATGCTGCCGCGGCTTGCGGTCAAGGGGCCTGTCGCGGTGCTGGGGCCCACCTACGCCGAGCACGCGCTGGCCTGGCGCAAGGGCGGTTACGCCGTCGCCGAGATTGCCACTCTCGACGCGGCCGGCGCTGCGGCGACGCTCGTCGTGGTCAATCCCAACAATCCCGATGGGCGGATCGTGCCGCGCGAGCGTCTGGCGGCGCTGGCGGCGCAATGCCGCACGCGCGGCGGGCTGCTGGTGGTGGACGAGGCCTTCTGCGATTTCACTCTGGAGGCCAGCCTCATCCCGGCATTGCCGGAGGGCGCTCTCGTGCTGCGCTCCTTCGGCAAGAGCTATGGGCTCGCCGGCTTGCGCGTCGGTTTTGCGGTCGGCGAGCCGGAGACGGTCGCTCGCTTGCGCGCCGGCCTCGGTCCCTGGGCGGTGTCGGGACCGGCGCTGGCCGTTGCGGCGACCGCGCTCGCCGACGATGCCTGGCTCGATGCGGCGGCGCTTTCGACGCAAGCCGCCGCCACGCGGCTCGACGCCTTGCTCAGCGCTCACGGCGTGATCGTCGGCGGCACATCGCTCTATCGCCTGCTGGACACGCCGCAGGCCGTCGCGCTCTTCTCCCATCTCGGCCGCCATGGCGTCTATGTCCGGCGCTTCCGTTACGATCCGCGCTGGCTGCGCTTGGGCCTGCCGGGCGGAGAAAGCGAATGGCTTCGGCTGGCGGCGGCGCTGGCGGCCTTCCCCGTTTCGGCGTGAGCCCTGCATGTGCGGCACGCCCGCGACAACGCGCCACCGCGCCGCTAGCATCGCCGCCACCGAGCCTCAAGGACACCGACCATGCCCAGCCTGCCGCCCGAATCCGAACTGACCATCGGCTTCGCCCATGCCGCCTATCAGCTCCAGGCCGAGTTCCTGACGCGCGGCCGGGTCGCCAGGAGTTTCGAGGCGCGCAGCCTCGACGAGCTCAAGGCGCGCGCAAATGAGGCCGATGTGCTGGTGCTGTCGGGGTTGTGGCGCAACGAACTGATCGGGATGTCGCCGCGCCTGCGCTTCATCCAGTCGGTCAGCGCCGGCACCGACCAGTACGACAAGGCGGCGCTGGCTGAAACCGGCATCCGGCTCGCCAGCGCGCAGGGGGCCAATGAGCGCGCCGTCGCCGAGCACGCCATGGCGCTGATCCTGGCGCTGACCCGCCAGATCCATCTCGCCCGCGACAACCAGAGCGCCAGGCACTGGCGGCCGATGATCGGCGACCGCAGCGCCAGAGAGGACGAACTCGGCGGCAAGACGCTCGTCATCGTCGGGCTCGGGCGCATCGGCCAGAGGCTGGCGAAGCTCGCTTCCGCCTTCGACCTCCGCATCGTCGGCGTGCGCCGCCAGCCCGGCCCGGTCGCGGGCATCGACGAGATCGTGCATCCCGACGGGCTGCATCTGGCGCTGGCGAGCGCCGACATCGTCGCTCTGACCTGCCCGCTGACCCCGGAGACGGAAGGTCTGATCGATGCGGCCGCGCTCGCGGCGATGAAGCCCTCCGCGCTGCTCGTCAACGTCGCGCGCGGAAAAGTCGTCGACGAGCCGGCGCTGATCGCGGCGCTGTCGGAGAACCGCATCGCCGGCGCGGGTCTCGACGTCACGGTCGAGGAGCCGCTGCCGGCGGCGTCCCCGCTCTGGACGATGCCGCAGGTGATCGTGACGCCCCACAGCGCCGGCGAGACGCGGGCCTATGAGGGCAACGTCGTCGATCTGCTGGTCGAGAATCTCGACCGGCTGGCGCGCGGCGAAACGGAGCTGCGAAACGGCATCGTCTGAATGCCGATCAGGCGCTCGCGCCTGTCAAAACCCGTCCATTCGCCAGGGGCAGCGGAGGCGGGCGCAGCGCAGGCTCCATCAGGCGGCCCGCGCATCCTCGATCATCATGCCGGCGCCCTTCTCGGCGATCATCATGGTGGGCGCCGCCGTGTTGCCCGAGGTGATCGCAGGCATCACGGAGGCGTCGATGACGCGCAGGCCTTTGAGCCCGCGCAGGCGCAGGCGCTCGTCGAGGACGGCGTGGCGATCCTCCTCGCGGCCCATGCGCACGGTGCCGGCCGGATGGAAGATCGTGGTGCCGAGCGCGGCGGCCGCCTCCAGCAGGGCCTCGTCGCTGGCGATCCGCGGACCCGGCAGATGCTCGCTCGGCCGATAGCGGGCGAGCGGGGCCTGATCGACGATGCGGCGGGCGAGTTTGAGCGCATCGACCGCGACGCGCCGGTCCTCGTCGGTGGCGAGATAGTTCGGCTGGATGGCGGGGGCGTCAGGCGCGTGCGGCGTCCTGATATGGACGCTGCCCCGGCTCGACGGGCGCAGATTGCAGACGCTGGCCGTAAACGCCCCGAAACGATGCAGGCCCGCGCCCCATGTGTCGAGCGAGAGCGGCTGGAAATGGAATTCGAGATTGGCGGTGGCGTAGTCCGGCGACGATTTCGCGAACGCCCCGAGTTGCGACGGGGCCATCGTCAGCGGGCCGGTGCGCCGCACCGCATATTCCAGCGCCATCAGCGGCCTGCGCCAGAGTTTTGCGTAGTCGGTGTTGAGCGTGCGGACGCCCTCGACCTTGTAGACCGGCCTGATCTGGAGATGGTCCTGCAGGTTTTCGCCGACGCCGGGGCGGTCCAGCACCGTCTCGATGCCGAGGCCCTGCAGGCGCGCGCCGTCGCCGATGCCGGAGCGTTCGAGAATGGCGGGCGAGCCGACCGCGCCGGCGCTGAGCACGACCTCGCCCGAAACCTCGACGCGCAGGGCCTCGCCGAGATGGCTGAATTCGACCGCGACCGCGCGCCCGTCCTCGATCACGATGCGCTCGACCATGACGCCGATTTCGAGGCGGGTGTTAGTGCGCTCCAGCGCCGGCACGAGAAAGGCGCGATAGGCGCTGAGGCGTCGGCCGCGACGCTGGTTGACCTGGAAATAGGCCGAGCCTTCGTTGTCGCCGGTGTTGAAATCCTCGATCCGGGCGATGCCGGCGGCCGCCGCCGCGTCGCGCACCGCGTCGAGGATGTCCCAGCGCACGCGCGGATGCTCGACGCGCCATTCGCCGCCAGCGCGGTGAAAACCGTTGGGGCCGGGCGCGACATGGTCCTCGTGCTTGAGGAAATGCGGCAGGACATCGTCCCAGCCCCAGCCTGTCAGCCCCTGCTGCCGCCAGCCGTCGTAATCGGCGGCCTGCCCGCGCATATAGATCATCGCGTTGATGGCCGAGCAGCCGCCGAGCACTTTTCCGCGCGGATAGGCCAGCGCGCGGCCACCCAGGCCCGCCTGCGGCTCGGTCCTGAACAGCCAGTCGGCGCGGGGATTGCCGATGGCGTAGAGATAGCCGACGGGGATGTGGAACCAGACCCAGTCGTCCATGCCGCCGGCTTCCAGCACCAGCACCTTCTTGCGCGGGTCGGCGGATAGGCGGTTGGCGGCGACGCAGCCGGCCGAGCCCGCGCCGATCACGACATAATCGAACGTGCCGATGGTCCTGCGATCCGACATTGCCTGCTCCGCCATGGCGCGTTTCGTCCCGGGCGGGTCTTGCTGCCCGCTGCTTGTTGAGGCTGTGAGCGATAATGCGCCGGCGCGCCAGCGGCAATGTCGCGGCCCGGGGCTTGCTACGCCTGTCGTCGCCCGGTCATGCTGGCAGGGCCGGCCCGGCTTGCGGGAAAGGATCGCTTCATGGCCTATCGCGCCTCGACCGGGCGGCAGAGCTTCAGTTTCGCCGATCTGAAGGAGTTGATGGCCAAGGCCTCGCCTTTGCGCTCGGGCGATGTGCTGGCCGGGCTCTCCGCCGCCAGTATGGAAGAGCGGATGGCGGCGCGCATCGCGCTGGCCGACCTGCCGCTGAAGACCTTCGTGGCCGAGGCGCTGGTTCCCTACGAGGATGACGAGGTCACGAGGCTTATCGTCGATACGCATGATGCGGCGGCTTTTGCGCCGGTCGCCTCGCTGACCGTCGGCGAGTTCCGCGACTGGCTCTGCTCTGATGCCGCGACCTCGGCGACGCTGGCTGTGCTTGCGCCCGGCCTGACGCCCGAGATGGCGGCGGCGGTCTCAAAGCTGATGCGCAACCAGGACCTGATCCTCGTCGCCCGGAAGTGCAATGTCGTGACGCGCTTCCGCAACACGATCGGCCTGCCCGGCACGATGGCCGTCAGGCTTCAGCCCAACCATCCGACCGACGATGCGGCCGGCATTCTCGCCTCGACCGTGGACGGGCTGCTCTATGGCTGCGGCGACGCCGTCATCGGCATCAACCCGGCCTCCGACAGCCTCCCCGTCATCGGCGACCTGCTGCGGCTGCTGGATGCGCTCAGGATGCGTTTCGAGATCCCGACGCAATCCTGCGTGCTGACCCATGTCACCTCGACGATCGCGCTGATCGAGCAGGGTGCGCCGGTCGATCTCGTCTTCCAGTCGGTGGCGGGCACGCAGGCCGCCAACGCCTCCTTCGGCGTGACGCTGTCGCTGTTGCAGGAGGGTCTGGAGGCGGGGCGCTCGCTCAGGCGCGGCACGGTCGGCGAGAGCCTGATGTATTTCGAGACCGGGCAGGGCTCGGCCCTGTCGGCGGGCGCTCATCACGGCGTCGACCAGCAGACCATCGAGGCGCGGGCCTATGCGGTCTGCCGGGCGTTCTCGCCGCTGCTGGTCAACACCGTCGTCGGCTTCATCGGCCCGGAATATCTCTATGACGGCAAGCAGATCATCCGGGCCGGGCTGGAGGACCATTTCTGCGGAAAGCTGCTCGGCCTGCCGATGGGCTGCGACATCTGCCATACCAACCATGCCGAGGCCGATCAGGACGACATGGACACGCTGCTGACGCTGCTGGGCACCGCCGGGGTCAACTTCATCATGGGCGTGCCCGGCGCCGACGACATCATGCTTAACTATCAGTCGACCTCGTTTCACGACCAGCTCTACATCCGCGAGGTTCTGGGGCTGACGCGCGCGCCGGAGTTCGAGGCCTGGCTCCAGCGCATGGAGATCACCGATGCGGCCGGGCGGCTGAGCGGCGGGCAGGGCGGGCAGGCGTTGCTGGCGGCGATGCAGGACAGGGCGGCATGAGCGGCGACGATACGCCCGTGGCGCTCAGCCAGCGCTGGTCGCAGCTTGCGGCGCTGACGCCGGCGCGGATCGGGCTCGGGCGGTCGGGTTCATCGCTGCCGACGCGGGAGGTGCTGCGCTTCGGGCTCGCCCATGCGCAGGCGCGCGATGCGGTGCATGAGCCGCTGCGGCCGGACGATCTCGCGGCCGAGCTTTTGATACTCGGGCTTGAGGCCGTGCAGGTCGAGAGCGCCGCGCCGGGTCGCGAGGATTTTCTGCGCCGGCCCGATCTCGGCCGCAGGCTGCCGGAGGAGAGCCGTGCCGCTCTGTCTCGGCGCAGCGGCTTTTTCGATCTGGCTATCGTCATCGGCGACGGGCTCTCTGCGACGGCGATCCACCGCAATGTCGCACCCTTGCTGGCCCGGCTTCTGCCGCTTCTGCAGGCGCGCAAGCTGACGCTCGCTCCGGTCGTCATCGCCACGCAAGCGCGCGTTGCGCTGGGCGACGAGGTCGGCGAGTTTCTGGGCGCGCGGATCGTCGCGATGCTGATCGGCGAGCGGCCGGGCCTGTCCTCGCCGGATTCGCTGGGCGCCTACCTGACCTTCGCGCCAAAGCGCGGGCTGACGGACGAGGCGCGCAACTGCATCTCGAATATCCGTCCGGGCGGGCTGGGCTATGAGGAGGCGGCGTTCAGGCTGGACTGGCTGGCGAGCGAGGCCTTGCGGCGCGGCCTGAGCGGCGTCGGGCTCAAGGACGAGAGCGCGGCGATGCGGCTGGACCGATCCGCGCGCGGGGCGATCGAGGGTGGCCGCTGACCGGAACCGTTACGTCGCCGCGCCCGCCGATCCGTGGAAATCCCACTTGACGACGCGGTGGATGTCCCCAATCAACCTTGGGCCAATCCTCGATCGCTCACCCTAGCCCCGAGCTACCCGTTTCAACCTTCGCGGACCCCGTCATGCTCCAGTTCAACACACTCGCCTTCGCGAACGCGCTCGTCGATGGCGGCATGGACCGCAAGACAGCCGAGACGATCGCGGCGGCGCAGCACGAACTGATCAGCGAACTGGCGGCGAAGAACCTGCCGAGCCGCGACGACGTCAACGATCTCCGCATCCTGATCGAGACCCGGATGGTGGCGCTGACCGCCGCCAACGAGCGCATCATCCACGAGTTGCGGGCCGATCTCGATTCCCTGCGGAGCGCCTCCTCCGAGGGCATCGCGGAGGTGAAGGCCGTCAACGCGGCGCTGTCGGACACGATCAGCGAGGCGCTGTCGGACACGATCTCCCGGATGCAGGGCGAGTTGCCGAGCAGCCTGCGCGAGCCCCTGCTTCAGGGCCAGAAGCAGGAACTGGCCAAGCTGCGCGAGGCCGTGTTCGACAAGATGCAGATGCATCAGGATCGCCGCGACCACAGCACGTTCCTGATGATCCGCGCCATCCGCAACAAGCTGCTGGTGCTGGGCGTCATCGGCGTCGCGGCGCTGGTCGGCGTCGGCTATTTCGCCATGCGGTATCTCGAATTCTGAGCGGCAGCGCGATTGGTTAAATGGTCGAGACCGGATCGCTGGGTGAATTTCAGCTAGCCGAAGCGCAGATTCACACAATCGATGAGCCCGCCGATAAAATCGGCCTTGCCGAACGGGGTCATGACCCCCTTGGTGGCTTGGGGAAAGTCGTGGATCGCTCGCCACCCATTCAAGGTAAGGATTGCGCGAAGACCCTCCTCGATGGCGGCTGAATGGGTTTCGATGTGCATGCGCCTTGTCGTGGCGTTCAGAAACCCGATCGATTGCTCGATCACGCTCAATTCAGCGCCCTGTATATCCATGTCGATCAGGTCGATATGGGCGAGGTGGCCGATCAAGTCCAGCAGCGGCTTTGCCTCGATGTCTATCGAGAAAAAATTCCCTACCTTCTGAAGCGGCCGGCCGAAATAGAGGCCGTCCGCCTGAGTTAGATACGCACGCTGTTCCCGATCGACGACGCTCTGTCCGTACCATTCCCACGGGTTCGTGGCTCCGAGTTCGGCGGGGCCCTGAACGAAAAACGGGATCGTTCCGGTCTCTCCGACCGCATACGGCATGACCGTGTACTTGCCCGGATTGATGTCGTTGTCGGCCATGTGCATCGGAATCCATTCCAGATGCTGCGGCTCCGCCTCCACCAGATAGAGTCGGTAATCCTTGGCGACACGTCGGGCCGCCATGGCCGCCACGCAGGACCACCGGCCGAAACCTGCGCCAAGCTCGACGAAGGTGAAGCAGTCGCCGGCCGCTTTCGCGGCTTCCAGGATGCTCATGAACTCGAAGAATTCTTCACCGACACCCGGACTGACGGTTTCGTCCCGCCTGATCGCGCAGAACGTATCCCGGGTCAGGCCGCCGAGGAAATTGACCTCGAAGTGATCGGGCACAACGGGCCGCAGATTTTCGAAGTCGCGAAAGATCTGTGGCCTGTCGTCACGGCTGAAGAAGCGCATTCTGGTTCACCTGTCGGCCAGCGCCCTGAAGGCCAGCCATTCGTGTTGGCAGGGTGACGATGGCTCAGCCCGCCACCGATTCGCGGCCGTGGTCGATCGCCGCGAAGAACTCGTCGTTCTCGTAGAGGTGCAGCATTTCGGGGTGGATGCCGAAATCCGTGATGCCGCGCATCTCGTAGACGCGTTGGGTCTTGTGCAAACGCGCCTCGCGATAGCCGGCATGGGCGTAGGGCGGCAGATAGAGCCCGTGCTGGAACTCTCCACCGATGTCGCCGTCGACATGGTCGTCGATCGCCTTCGCTTTCGTCTTGTAGGAGATCAGCTTCCTGACCGGCTTGAAGCGCTCTGGCAGGCGGCTCTGGCCGCCGAGCATCGCGCTGGAGAGTTCGTTGGCGATCAGCGGCGAGCAGGTGAAACCGTCGCGCTTCATGCCGTTGGCGAGCCAGACGCCCTCGATGTTGGATTCGCCCAGAAGCGGGAAGGCGTCGATCGTGGTCGGACGGAAGCCCGGCCCGCGAATGCTGATTCCGGCGAAGAAGAAGGCCTTGTGGATCTCCTCGACGAGGCCGCGCAACAGCACATGGATCGCATGGACGCGGGCCTTGGGCTCGGGGTCGAACCAGACGCCGGCCGAGGCGCCGCAATAATACTCGCCATCGCCATGCGGCACGAGATGCAGGCCGCAGGCGCCGCCGCGATCGACGCTGCGGACGACATGGTCGATGTCGAGGATCGAGCGGTCGATGCCGCCATATTTCTTGACCCAGTCGGGCAGCGTGACGTCGAGCGCCGAGCCCGCGCCCCAGAGCAGTCTCGGCATGGCGTGCCTGAGATCGGGCACGCCGTCGATCAGGGCCTGCGCGAAGGAGCCATTGGCCAGCACGATCTGCCTGGCGTCGAGCACCGTGCCGTCCGCCAGCCTGACGGAGCGGCGGCCGACGGCGAGATCGAGCGCGACCGCCCTGTCGTCGATCATCTCGATGCGGCGGGCCCGGGCCGCCTTCTCATAGGCGCCGAGCACCTTGAAGGGGTCGAAGCGCCCGTCGGGAACGCGGACGATGCGGGTGATCTGCCCGCGCGGCTCCGGCTTGAGCCAGGGCACGTCGGAGGCCGACATGACCTGATGCGGAACCTGCCGCTTCGCCATGGCGTCGATGATGTAGTCGACCGCGCGCGTCTCGTGCGGGGAGCCCATCGCGTTGTTCAGGATATAGGTGCCCCAGGCGATGCCGAGATCGTCGGGCGTGAACTCCGCCAGTTCCTGGCGGACCTCCTCCCACATCGGCAGGGACTGGATCGAGAGTTCGGCGCGCTCGCCCAGCGCCGGATTGTCGAAGACGCCGTAGCCGACCTCGGCCCAGGCGTTGATCATGGCGCCGGCCGTCACCGAAGCGCCGCCAGTGCGGGCCGCCGGCCCGACCACCGCGATCCTGAGCGTGTCGTCGCGGGTCTTCAGGCGATTGGCGAGGCTCATCCCGACGGAGCCGTTGCCGATGACGACGATATCGTAGGTGGTGGGGCGCGTGAGGAAGGCCATGGATTTCAAAATCCCGATGTGGCGATGGGAGCGTCTGTCCTGCTTAGCAGGCTGAGGGCGGGCGGTCCGTTGCGTCAGGTCAATCTCAGGCGCGGCAGATCGAAGCCGCCCAGGCCCCAGTCGCGGCCATTGAGGCGGAACGCGCCCGGCTCGCGCAGGATGCGCGACAGCGCGATCTCGTGCTCGGGCCAGGTCATCGGCTCCCGGTAGCCCGTGCGCCCCGAGCGGTCATGGTCGGCGTGATAGATCCGGTGCGGCTGGGCGAAGATGACCTGCCGGTAGCCGGCGGCGAAGAGCTGGACCAGCGCGTAGGAATCGAGGTGGAAGTAAAAGTCCTTGGCCTCGAACATGCCCTCGATCTCGAAGAAGGCGGCGCGCGGCGCGAGGATGAAGTCGCCCGACGCGTTGCTGTGCAGGAAGAACTTGCGGTGATAGGCGGCGGAGCCGAATTCGTCGCGCCAGGCCGCCAGTTCCTGTCGCAGCGCCGGAAAGCGCACGAAATTCCGTTCGCGCCGCCTGTCCGCCGCGAACTCCCGCGCGCCCGCCTCGCAGACGATCGTGCCCGCGACGGCGTTCATCCTGTCGCCGGGCACCGGCCGCGAGCCCTCGGCGACGAGCGTGCCGGCCTTGACCGGGGCGGAGATCGGCCTGCCATCGGGATGATGCCGGCGATGGATCTCGAAGACGTTGGCGAGCGCGGCTTGCTCGAACTCGGGCGGCAGCAGGGTGCGGCAGGGCTCGAAGTCGAAATCGCAGCGGTCGGCGCGGTAGAACGCGCCCTCGTCGAGCCGTCGTTTGGCGATCTCGCGCAGGATGCTCTCGCTCAGGAAGATGTCCTGGTTCATCACCAGGGTGAAGCGGCCGCTGCCATGGCGGGCGGCGACGTTGCGCCCGATATAGTCGAGCATGACCCGGCTGTTGGCGCTCCTGATCTCGTCGTGCACCGCTGGGGGAACCTCGACATGCAGGACATTGCCGAGCTTGTCCCAACCGAACGCGTCCTTCAGGCGCGGACGGTCGGGCGGCGGGTTCCAGTCGCAGATGACGAACTCGAACAGGCCCGGCCAGCGGGCGCAGTAATGCGCGTAGTAGTCGATGAACTTGGCGACCCGCTCCTCGAAATCGCCGCCATAGCCGTCGTTGCGGTTGACGAAGGCGACGCTGACATAGGGCTTGCGGGAGGAGGAGCTCATGGTCAGACGCGCTCGGCTTCGACGTTGAGCATCATCAGCCGGCCGTTCGCCTTGTCCATATGCGGCAGATAGGCCTGGCTGTAGTCGTCGATGCCGGCCAGCCCGATATCGGTCTGGCGCCAGTCATAGCGGCGGACATTGCCGAAGCCGGCCTCGATCAGCCCCTTCTCCAGCACGTCGTAGTCGAAGATCATGCCATGCCAGTCGTATTGGTCCTTCTGGCCGCCGATCAGCAGGCCGAGCATCTGCGGCAGGTTGCGGTTCTGGCGGTATTCCTCGACGCAGGCCTCGAAATCCATCGTCGAGACGCGCAGCAATCCGCCCGGCTTCAGCACGCGCCGCCATTCGCGCAGCAGGTCGACCCATTCGCGCCGGCCGACATGCTCGATCGCGGCGCAGGAATAGATCATGTCGGCCGTCTCGTCGGCGAAATCGAGCTTGCGGACGTCGCAGAGATGATCGACGGCCGGACCGGGCAGGATGTCGACATTGACGTAGCCGGGCAGGCGCTTGGTGCCGCAGCCGAGATGGAGCTTGGTCATGAGGCTTTGTCCAGTATCCGGTTGATCACTGCGTCGTCGACGGCGTCGGGGAAGCCATACTCGCTATGGACGAGATCGTAGCGCACCATCAGGCGCGCCAGCTCGGGCACCGCCATCCTCGCCTTCCAGCCGAGATCCCTCTCGATCCGGGCCGGATCGGCGCGCAGCACCTCGACCTCGGTCGGGCGGAAATAGACCGGATCGACGGCGACGCGGACCTTGCCCGTCGCGGCGTCGACGCCGACCTCGTCGACGCCCGCGCCGCGCCAGACGATCTCGACGCCGATCTCGCGGAAGCAGACCTCGACGAACTCGCGCACGCTGTAGGACCTGCCTGTGCCGACGACATAGTCGCTGGCCTCGTCGCACTGCAGCATCAGCCACATCGCCTCGACATAGTCGGGCGCATAGCCCCAGTCGCGCTGCGCCGAGAGGTTGCCGAGCTTGACCAGATCCTGCTCGCCGCGCGCGATGCGGGCGACCGCGAGCGAGACCTTCTTGGTGACGAAGTTGCGGCCGCGCCTCGGCGATTCATGGTTGAACAGGATGCCGTTGGAGGCGTGCATCCCGTAGGCCTCGCGGAAATTCACCGTCGTCCAGAGCGCGAACAGCTTGGCTGCGGCATAGGGCGAGCGCGGCGTGAACGGCGTCGTCTCGCTCTGCGGCTCGGAGCCGGGCAGGCCGCCGAACAGCTCCGAGGTCGAGGCCTGGTAGAAGCGGGCCGGCAGGCCGACCTCCTTGAGCGAGGTCAGCAGCCGCAGCGTGCCCAGCGCATTGACCTGGCTCGAATAGTCGGGGACCGAGAACGAGATGCCGACATGCGACTGGGCCGCGAGGTTGTAGACCTCGTCGGGCCTGACGCGCTCGAGCAGCACATGCAGCGAGGACGAGTCGACGACGTCGCCGTAATGGGTGACGAAGTTCTCGGCGTAGAGGAAGGGGTCGATCCGCTTCGAGGTGAAGTCGGAATTCCGGCGCACGATGCCATGGACCTTGTAGCCCTTCGCCAGCAGGAACTGCGCGAGATAGGAGCCATCCTGTCCGGTGACCCCGGTGATGAGGGCGGTCTTGCTGGTCATGGCGTACGATCGCTTTGTCCGCCACGGCGGCAATGGAGCCAGACCCGCCAGCTTTCGGGGGCCGCCGGGGCAGGATAGTTGCGGTAGTCGAAGAAGGCGATGTCGGTGAAGCCTGCCGCCGTGAGCAACTCGGTCAACTCGGCCTTCGACCAGAGGAACAGCTCCAGCCGCTCGGCGATGACGATGGGCGCGTGATCGTCCGCGATCGTGATGGCGTAGTCCAGCACGACCTCGCGCGCGGCGGCGTCGGTGCGCGGGGTGACCTCGAAGCGGATGTCGCGGCCGAGATTGCGCTTCCGGCGGATTTCGTGGCGGGGAGGGTCGGCGAGCGCGGCCTCGCCATGCCAGATGTCCGCGACGAAATCGGCGCCGGGCGCGAGGCAGGCGGCGAGGTCCGCGATGAAGCCGGGCATCGCGTCGCGGCCAATATAGTTCAGCACGTGGAAGAAGGCGACGGCGGCGGCGAAGTCCCGGCCGCGCAGCGTCGCGATCGGCCCATCGACCATGTCGACATGGGGATGGCTGGCGGGCGTCACCTTGGCCCGCAGCATCTGCGCGAAATCGGGGTCGATCTCGACGCAGGTCGGCCGCGCCGCGAGCTTCGCCAGCCGGATCGTCTGGTTGCCGGTGCCGGCCCCGATTTCGAGCAGCGGCCTCTCGATCGGAGCCGAAAGCCCCGTCAGCGCCAGGAAATCCCGGATGTCCTTGTCGTAATCCTTGTCGGCATAGAGCAGGTCGTAATGCGCGACGAACGGCCTTGCCATGGCGTCAGGCCCCGAAGAAGCCGCGGATGGCCAGCACGATCCGGTCGATCATCGCGTCGCTCAGATGGTGATGGACAGGCAGGCACAGGCCCCGGCGGTTCAGATCCTCACTGACGGGGAGCGACTGCGGCGGCGAGGCCATGAGCCTGGGCTGCAGATGCATCGGATAGAAGAAGCCGCGCGTCTGGATGCCCTGCGCCTCCAGCGCGGCGGCGAGGTCGTCGCGGCGCGCGGACAGGACCGGGAAACGGAACGGGATCAGGGTCGAGCCGGGCACGATCTCCATGAAGCCGAGATCGCCGACGCCCGCGAGTCCGGCCATGTAGCGCTGCCATTTCAGCGCGCGGCCGTCGACGATGGTCTGCAGCTTGTCCATCTGCACCACGCCGATCGCCGACTGGAGGTCGGTGGTGCGGAAGTTCATGCCCAGCGAAGGATGGATGAAGGTGCCGGAATTGGGCCGGCCCTGATTGCGCAGCAGCGCGATCTTCTTGGCGAGGTCGTCGTCATTGGTGACGACGCAGCCGCCCTCGCCGGTGGTGATGACCTTGTCGGAATAGAACGAGAAGGTGGCGATATCGCCGAAGCTGCCGGCCGACTTGCCGTTCAGCGTGACGCCGAAGGCCTGCGCCGCATCCTCGATCACGAGCAGGCCGTGCTTGCGCGCGACCGCCATGATCCCTTCCATGTCGCAGACCTGCCCGTAGATATGAACCGGCATGATGGCGCGGGTGCGCGGCGTGATCGCGGCTTCGAAAGCCTCAGGCGTGGCGTTGAAGGTTTTCGGGTCGCAGTCGATGAAGACGGGCTTCAGGCCGGCGAAGACGGCCGATGTCGCCGAGCCGTAGAAGGTGAAGCTCGGGATGATGATCTCGCTGCCCGGCTCGCAGTCGAGCCCGAGCAGAGCAAGGTAGAGCGCCAGCGTGCCGTTGGGGACCAGGAAGACGTGCCTGACGTCGAGCTTGCGCGAAATCTTCTCGATCAGCGCCTTGGTGAACTTGCCTTCCGTGAGCCAGCGCTGCTCGATCGCCTGGGAGACGAGCGCGAGTTCCCGGTCGTCGATGAAGAGATCGACCTGGTTGATCGGCAGCAGGGAGGCGTTCATCGCTACTCTTTTCTGGACCTGATCGGCGCCGGCATCGCCCGGACAGGCACGGTTCTTCCGCGAGCGCGCCTATTGCCATCGCTCATGACCATTTGCAATGGCGCGCGGGGCGTCGGCGGACGCAAGGCAATCCTCCACGCGCCTGCATTTGAAGGCGAATTGCCCACCACGGAGCGGATGACAGGAGCGATGCCGGGCCGGTAAAGTCCGGCCGCGCGCCGCTCGCAAGGCGGCGCTTCCGCGGATGAAGGATGATGACGGCCTTGTCCAAAGTGATCGTTGAAAAGACCGCGCTCGACGGCGTGCTGCTGGTGACGCCGCCGACCCGGTTCGAGGATTTCCGCGGAACCTATGTCGAGAGCTACAACCGCGAGCTCTACGAGGCGGCGGGCATCAGGGACGTCTTCATCCAGGACGATTTCTCGGTCAGCTACCGCCATGTCCTGCGCGGCATCCATGGCGACGGCCAGACGACCAAGCTGATCTCCTGCGTGCACGGCGTCATCTTCGTGAACATCGTCAACAACGACCCGGATTCGCCGCAATATCGGAAATGGCAGTCGTTCACGCTGTCGGACAAGAACGCCCTGCAGCTCTACATCCCGCCGAAATTCGGCAACTCGTTTCTGGTGATGTCGGATTTCTGCGTCTACCACTACAAGCAGACCACCACCTACGACCGGGCCGGGCAGTTCACGATCAAGTGGAACGATCCGGACTATGGCTGCTTCTGGCCGGTCAGCGCGCCGATCCTGTCGGAGCGCGATTCGGGCTGACGTCGGCGGCGCTCAGCGCAGGCTGCGCCACGCTCGCCGCAGGGCGCGCAGCAGGATCGGCGGCGTCAGGGCGACGAGCGCGCGCTTGAGGGGCGGCAGCGGAGGCAGCGGAGGTGGCGGGGGAGCCGGCTCCGGCGCGGCCGCCGGAACCTCGATCACCACCGGTTCGATGCGCGGCTCTATCCGGACGGATGTGACCCGGAAGGAAGCGAGGCCGGCCGAGCGGATGCGCGTCTCGATCCGGGGCGATTCTGCTTCAGCGCCGGGCGCCTCGACCGCAAATGGCAGCAAGACCACGCCTTCGCGCAGGTGCCGCGCCAGCAGCGGCATCGACGCCACCGCGTCGCCGGCGTCGGCGATGTCGATCAGGCCGATCGGGGCATCCGGGTCGGCTGGCCCGGCCGTATCGGTCGCGAGCGCGACCGTCATGCGATAGAGCCCCGCGCGCAAAGGCCAGTACGGGCCCGAGCAGACATAGCCCTCGCGGCCAAGGGAAGCGGCGATGCCGTCCGTGGTCGCCTCGCCGGCCGTGTCCACGACCAACCAGGGCAGCCAGTCTCGCGCCGCATCGGCCGTGCCGTCGGCCAGCATGCGCGCCAGATCCCGCAGGCCGTAACGCTTGTCGTCGCAAGGCCGTTCGCTCGTCCCGGCGTCGGGCTGCGTGCGGTTTTTCGGCAGCAGCATCGTCGGGTCGGCGCGGAAGGCGGCGATGTAGTCGCGATAGGATTGCGGCTGTCCATCGCGGGGCGGCGTCAGGGCGTCGAGCAGGCGATCCACGTCGATCAGCCCGCTCAACGCGTCGCGCCGGACATTCAGCAACTCCGCCGCCATGTCGGGCACGCGACACATCTCGTAAAGCGCCAGCAGCTTCAGGAGCTTGTGGGGACCGAGCGGCGCGCCCCAGATCGCGGCGTCATGCTCCGAGGCGGCGTCGCGCAGATAGATCACATCGCCCTGGATCGGCTGGCCGCCATGCGTCTGGGCCAGGACATCATAGACGAACGGCGCCGGCAGATCGCGGCGCGAATAGGTCCGGTGGGTCGCGCCGACGAGCGAGTAGCCCATGCGGCGCATGTTGCGGTCGATGTTGTGGAAGGAGTTCTCGGTCTCCAGATGCGAGCCGGTCCAGTTCACCTCGATGGCGAAGCCGAGCACCTGGTGCGAGCGGGTGATGGATTCCGCCGAGAGGGCGACGTCGAGATCGGTGCCGTCCACGTCGATCTTGATGAAATCGACCGTGGCGAGCTTGCGGTCGCGCACGAAGGCGTCAAGCGGGACGATGTCGTCGAGCGAGACCCAGTCCTCGAAGATCGGCTGGCTCTGCTGGCTGGCTTTGGCGCCGAGCTTCACCGCCTCGGCGGTGCTCAGCCGGCTCCAGGGCTCGAAATGATCCTTGATCTTCCGGTCTTCCTGCGCGCGCCGCGCCAGAAATGGGTGATCCCTGGCGAGGCCGACGAAGGCCGGCACATATTCGACGCCCGGCCGCGTCTCGGCCTGCTGGAGGCGTCGGCATTCGGAGCGCTGCGGGTCGAAGCCGAAAGCGACCAGATCCTCGCCGAAGATGCGCCAGACGCCGTCGATCCCGCCACTGCAGCCTGCGTCGAGAAGGACGAACGGGGCCTGCGCCAGAAGTCCCGCGTCACGGACGAGCGGCAGCGTCCTTGTCTGGTCGGTCGTACCCTCCATGTCGTCGGCCCATCCGCCTGTCGCTATCGGAAGGCACAATCAGCCTCGCCGACCAGGCTTCTGGTCATTCAGGCAGTGAAAGACAAGAGGCATTTCGTGCGCGGCGGCGCAAACGAGCCTCTCCTATCGCTCCGCCAGCCGCCTCAACGCGCCTGCGGCTTCCGCGATGTCGGCATCCGCCCAGCGCGCATCGAGCCCGGCATAGGCGCGCTGCGGATCGTCGACCGGGACGAGCCGCCATGACACCGTCTCGACGCCCGGCATGGCGGCGATGTCCTCGGCGAGGCCCCAGCCCGTGGCGATCACGGGCACGCCCAGACTCGCCGCTTCCGCGAGGTTCAGCCCGTAGCCCTCGCTGCGATGAAGCGAGAGGTAGCAGTCGAGCATGTGATAGAAATCGAGGATCGGCGGCTTTTGCGCGGCCTCCGTCGCCAGCGTGATGCGCGCGTCGCCGGCGATGGCGGTTTCCAGTTCGGCGATGCCGGGGGGGAAGGCCTGCGCCTCGTTGCAGCGTATCAGGAGGCGCGCCCTGACGGAGCCATCGGGCGGGAAGGCCTGCCGGAAGGCGCGCACGGCCGCGACCGGGTTCTTGCGGGCGTAGTTCGAGCCCATGGCGAAGGAATAGCCGACGATGAAGGCGTCCTCGTCGAGGCCGTGACGCCGCCTTGCGTCGCGCCTGATCGCGTCGGTCTGGCGTGGTCCCAGCGGGATCGCCGCGACGTCATGGGCAACGACGCGGACCCTGCCGCCGTCGCCCTCAGGCAGCGCGCGCGCGACCGCGTCGGCGACGAAGCGGGACGGGACCCAGATCTCGTCGGCGAAGGGCAGGCTGCGGATCCAATTCGCAGGCAATGTCTCCAGTTCCCAGGCCCAGTAGCCGACGATCCGGGCCGAGAGCCGGACGCGGAGCGGCAGATCGAGACAGGCGAGCAGGAATTCGGGCGGATTGAGGCAGATCACCACCGTCGGGCAGGGCGGGTTGCGCGGAACCTTGCCGAGGAAAGCGGGATCGAGCCCGCGCGCGGCGGTGAAATGCCGCGTCACGTCGACGCGCGCGACCGTGCGGCCCTGCTTTTCGAGCGATGCGGCGAGCAGGCGCGCGCCCTGGCCGAGGCCGGTGCGCGTCGCGAACAGGCCGATGATGGCGATGGCGTCCGTCTTGTCCGTCGGCGGCGGGGGCCGCCGGTCCCGCCACGCCTTCACGCGCCCTGCCAGTCCGATCCGGACATCGACGCGCAGGACGCGCCCGGCCTCGACCAGCGCGATCAGCGGCGCGCGCAAGCGTCGCGGCAGCAGGCGCGCCAGGCCCAGCCCGAACATGCGCCGCCTCAGTTCGCCGCGACCAGCGTCACGTCGCCGCCGTCGAGGGCGACCGAGAGCGCAGCTCTGATCGCCGGGTCGTCGGAGGCGACCACGATCGTATGCGGCTTCAGGCCGTCAGTGAGCGATGTCAGCGCATAGATCAGCCGTTCCGCCCTGACCGCACGCGCTGCGAAGGAGGTGGTGTCGCGCCAGATTTCGAGGTCGATGGCGCTGAGCTTGTGCTGGCGTCGGTCCTGGCGGGTGACGCCGAACATCTCCAGCGAGCGCGCCGAGAGTTCCTTGTCCTGGCCGGCATAGACTGCAAGCACGTTGTCGGGCGTCGCGCCCTCGACCCGCTCCAGCGCCCGGGCGGCGCGGCGGGCCGTGTCCGGCGTATCGAAGATGGCGAGCACGGTCTTGCGCGCGGCTTGCGCGCCCGTCTCCGTCTCCTCCATCCAGTTCACGACATGGCCGGCATTGAGCAGCCGCCAGTAGAGCGTGTCGCGGATGGCGTCCATGTCGCCGACCGTGCTGGCATGCTCGCGGATCGCCAGCCAGTCATGCGAGAGACCCCAGCTGTCGGGGTTTTGCGGATCGACGGGAATGACATATGCGCGCCGGCCGGCATATTTCCGCAGGGCGAAGGCGAGCTGAAAATCCTCGCCGGTCGCCCAGGTCCAGGGATCGTCGCGGAACAGGTATTTCAGATAGGCGGTGCGGGTGAAATGGAAGCCGCAGAGCAGATCGACGGGGACGAGCCCCAGATCCTTGCGCTCCGGCGGCAGGTGCTCGATGAACTCGCCTGCGGTGTAATGCGGCAGCGTGCCGTCGGCGCGCGGGCCGGGCAGCCTGCGCCAGCCATAGATGCCGACCTCGCCGGCGTCGGGGGTCGCGTCCATCGTCGCCATGCAGAGGCTGAGGAAGTCCCTGCCGATCAGGATGTCGTCGTCGATGAAGGCGATGTAGCTTTGCTCGGCATAGAGGCCGAGCTGGAAGCGGCCGTGATATTTGAAGTTCTTGGTCGAGCGGATCAGGTGGATGTCGGGGTCGCAGAATTCGCGCACGACGCTGTCGTAGATTTCGGCATCCTCGAGACCGAGCGCACAGACCCAGATCTGCTTTGGCCGCAGCGTCTGGCGCTGCAGACCCGCGATCTGGCGGCGCAGAAGTTCGGGCCCCCGCTTCCAGACGTTCAGGACGGCGATGATGTCGCCGACCGGCCCGTCCTGCTCCGCCAGGCGGCGCGTCAGTTCCGGCCAGGCTTCGCCCTGAAGCTGGGGGCGATGCGAGACGAGGTGGAAGCAGCAATAGGCGCCGTCGCGGAAGACCTCGTGATAATGCGCCTTGAGTTGGCGCAGCAGCGCCGCCGGCAGTTTCTCGATCTCGCTGCGTGAGAACACGGCGTAGTCGAAGTCGAGATCGGCCTCCCGCCAGGTCCGGCGGGCGGCGAAATAGCCGCTGCCGAAGGCCGCTGAGATCAGCGGCTGCAGCGGCTTGGGCACGAGCGCGCGCTCGCCTTCGCGGCAATGGCGACGGACCCAGTCGAGCACGCCTTCGGCAGCAGGCACCATCCGCATTTCGGGGTTGAGGGCGACGCCGAACTGGCGCGGCGCGCGGCCGACCAGGCGCAGCGGGTCGTGCCTGACGATCCGGGCGAAATGGCGCGGATTCCTCACCGCGACATGGGCGTTCTCGCGGATGAAGGGCGGCAGCGTCTTCCAGATCGGCTTGCCGACCTCGTGGGCGAAGAAACGGACAGCGCCGTTGCGCCGGAAGGTATGGCGCCCGGCCTCGTTGTCGAACTGGTAGATATATGTCCAGAACTTGTCGCCGAGGGGCGTGGTGAACGGAAATGTCCGGCGCAGGATGGTCGGGCGATAATACCAGAGATTATATTTGCGCCGCGCCGCCAGCCCGCCGCCGCCGGACGGCCTGAGCTCGCCGTTCTCAAGCTTCTGCGAGGCGTCGCGCGGCCCCATCAGGTCCGAGAAGCCGCCGGCGAGCTGGAAATTCGCGTTCAGCTCGGGATTTTCCCAATACTTGTAGAAGTCGACGCCGCCGCCGCTCTTCACATGGCCGTAATTGTGGTTCTGGTGGATCGCCAGCAGGTCGTGGCTGGCGTCGACGACCTCGCCGCCGCGGCGCAGCACCTCGGCGATCAGCCAGGAATCCCAGAAGAAGCGCCCGATCGCGAAGGGCGGCACGGTCTCGTAGAGATCGCGCGGATAGATGTAGTAGTCGGTGCCGTTGAAGCTGTCGTCGCCGCGCCCGCGGAAGCGGCCCTCGGCCTTGACCTTGTCGAGCAGCTTGCCCTCCCAGGCCGGATCGTCGAAATCGATCCTGTCGAACAGGTCGATATCCGAGCGCAGGCCGATGAACAGGGCCGGCGGCAGCGCGGGCAGACGGTCGAGGAACGTCAGCAGATCGCCAGTCAGGATGATGTCGGCATTGATCATGCACAGGAAGGGAGCGCGGGCGGCGGCCCTGGCCTTGTCCATCATCGCGTTCAGCAGCGGCGTGCCGTAATCGTTGGCCTCGATGTCGGGGATGTGGCGCAGCCCGAACTCGGCGGCGATCTCGGCGACGCCATCGTCGGTCCCCAGCAGGATGACCTCGACGCGCGGGCCGAGCGCGACCCATGAGCGGACGGCGTTGCGCTGGATCAGGCCGATATGATCCCTGAACGCCTTGGGCGCCGAAAAGATCGTCAGCTCGGGAGCCTGGCCGGTTTCGACGGGCATGTCTCCCGGCGTCTCTCCGTTCCGCGTCGTCGCCATCTCAAGCCCCATCCTGGTCCCATGCCCGCCCAAGGCATTGCAGCACTCGACCTGACCGGGCAACAGTTTATTCGGGCGATCGTTTACTCAGGCTGCCGTCCCTCATGCGTCCGACTACTCGGGAAGCAGCGGCTCGCCTGTCCGCACATGCTCCAGATATTCGTCGATAATCTCGTCCGAGGGGCCGGCGCGCAGGATCTTGCCATGCTCCAGCACGATCGCCTTGTTGCACCACTCCTTGGTGAAGGCCAAGTTGTGCGAGGCCAGCACCAGAATGCTCGACCTGTCGACCAGGCTTCGCATGCGGCCTTCCGCCTTGCGGGTGAAGGAGGCGTCGCCGGCGTTGATGCCCTCGTCGAGCACCAGAATTTCGGGATCGACCGACGTCGCGAGCGAGAAGGACAGGCGCGCCTGCATGCCCATCGAATAGGTGCGAACCGGCAGATGGAGGAATTCGCCGAGCTCAGAGAACGCGGCGATGTCGTCGATCTTCGATTTGATCTCCGGCATCGACATGCCGTGGTAGAGGCCGCTGATCAGGATGTTGTCGTAGCCGCTGGCGTCGGCATTGAAGCCGAGCGTCGCGTCGAACAGCGTCGCGACGCGGCCCTTGCGGCTGACCGTGCCCGAGGTCGGGGCATAGATGCCGGCGATAACGCGCAGCATCGTGCTCTTGCCGGCCCCGTTATGGCCGAGCAGACCGACGCGGTCGCCCTCGCGGAGGGTCAGGTTGATGTCGCTCAGCGCGCGGACGACCAGCGCATTGGCGACCGAGCGGCCGAAGACGCCGCCGATCGACAGGCGCAGCGCCTCGGTCCGCAACGAACGCGACGATGAGTCGAAGATGGGAATGTCGACGCCGACATTCGAGAGGACGACTTCTGTCATGGCAGTTCTTGAGTCATTCCGGTTCCGTCACACCCAGTAGGCGACGCGCGACTGGTAGCGCGACATGAAGATGAAGGCGAAGATCGAGCCGAAAACGCCCATGGCGACGACGAACGCCCATGAATTCAGGCCGACCGGCGTGCCCAGCAGCGGGCCGCGGAAGATCTGGATCATGTGATAGGCCGGGTTCCAGTCGAGATAAGCGAGATGGGAGCCGACGCTGGCACGGTCCCAGAGGATCGGGGTGACGAAGAACAGCACGCCGACGAGGCTCTGGACCACCGGCGGAATGTCGCGGTAGCGCGCGCACAGAATGGCGAGCACGGCCGAGACCCAGATCGAGTTGAACACGATCAGGGCGAAGCCGACGAAGGCGAGCAGGTTGGAAAGCTTCAGCTCCATGCCGAAATAGGCGACGATGAAGGCGTAGATCACAAAATTATGCAGGAAGATAATGACGTTCTTCCAGACATGCTTGAAGATATACGTCATCAGCGTCACGGGAGTCTGGCGGATATAGCCGCTTTCCGAGATGAATACGTTGCAGCCATCCGTCGCCACGCCGCTGATATAGCTCCAGATCATGAAGCCGAGCCCGAAATAGGGCAGGTAGACGCGGATGTCGGTGTTGAAGATCTTAGAATAGACGAGGCCTACCGTAATGATGGTGATGCCCATCGTCAGCGTGATCCAGAACGGGCCGAGCACCGAGCGGCGATAGCGCAGCTTGACGTCCTGGATGCCGATGAAGCCCCACATCCGCCAGCGGGCAATCGCGTCGACAAGATCGTGCCAGGCACGTCTGGTCTGCATTGTGCGGTTCAAGGAAACGTCTCCAGTTGCGCGGCCCGGCGCTGGGAGCGCGCGCCTGCCGAACGTATCACCTGTTGGCCAGCCCGTGATGCGGTCGCATCGCTTGCCGTTTCGGGCCTCTCCGGCGCGGTTTCGTCGAAGCGGCGGCGCATGGCCGAGAGGCGAGCTTGCGCGCCCATGCGGCCGTTGCGATGCGCCCGCCATATGCCGGCCCGGCCGCGCAACGTCAAGGCCCGCGCGCTCGCGCCGCCCTTATGCAGTCTTGCGCGGCCAGACAGCGCGGCCCGCGACGAGACGGGAGAGATAGCGGCCATAGCTCGACTTGGCCGTCGCCTGCGCCAGGGCCGCGAGCTGCTCGCGGTCGATGAAGCCCTTGCGCCAGGCGATTTCCTCGGGACATGAGATCTTCATGCCCTGCCGGCGCTCCAGGATCTCGATGAACTGGCCGGCCTCCAGCAGGCTCTCATGCGTGCCGGTGTCGAGCCAGGCGAAGCCGCGCCCCATCACCTGCACATGCAGCCGGCCCTGCGCCATATAGGCGCGGTTGATGTCGGTGATCTCGATCTCGCCGCGCGGCGAAGGCTTAATGCCGGCCGCGATGTCGAGCACGTCGTTGTCGTAAAAATACAGGCCCGTGACGGCGAGGTTGGATTTCGGCTGATCGGGCTTCTCCTCGATCGAGACGCCCCTGCCGCGTTCGTCGAGCTCGACAACGCCATAGCGCTCCGGATCGGTGACGACATAGCCGAAGACGGTCGCGCCGTCCTCGCGCGCCACGGCGTCGGCCATCAGCTCGGGCAGGCCGTGGCCGTAGAAGATGTTGTCGCCGAGCACGAGGGCGACGCGGTCCTGGCCGACGAAATCGCGCCCGACGATGAAGGCGTCGGCCAGCCCGCGCGGATGCTCCTGCACGGCGTAGGAGAGCGAGAGCCCGAACTGCGAGCCGTCGCCCAGAAGCCGCACGAACAGGGCCTGGTCGTGCGGGGTCGTGATGACCAGGATCTCGCGGATCCCGGCGAGCATCAGCGTCGAGAGCGGATAATAGATCATCGGCTTGTCGTAGACCGGCAGCAGCTGCTTGGAGACCACCGAGGTCACCGGATGCAGACGCGTGCCGGACCCGCCGGCGAGAATGATGCCCTTCATGTAACCCTCAAGGCGAAAGCAGCGCGGTCACGACCTCGCGGACGCGTTCCTGCCACGGACGGGCGCGCATGTCGAAGGTCGCGGCGAAGCGCGAGGAACCGAGCACGGAATTCGCCGGCCGGCGCGCCGGCGTCGGATAATCGGCGGTCGCGATCGGCTCGACCTGCGGATTGCGTCCGGTGAAGCGCGCCTGCTCGGCGACGACGAGGCTGGCGAAGCCATGCCATGTCGTCTCGCCCGACCCGGCGACATGGTAGGTTCCCCAGGGTTCTGCTCCCGCCAGCAGCGCGACGCGAACGGCCAGGATCGCCTCGGCGAGGTCGACCGTGGCGGTCGGGCAGCCGCGCTGGTCGGCCACGACGCGCAAGGAGTCCCGCTCGGCCGCGAGCCGCAGCATCGTCTTGAGGAAGTTGGTGCCGTGGACGCCATAGACCCACGCGGTTCGCAGGATGATGTGCTCGGCGCAAACCGCGCGCAGGCGGGCCTCGCCCTGCGTCTTGCTCTGCCCATAGACGCCGAGCGGCGCGACCGGATCGGTCTCGACATAAGGACCCGATTTCGTGCCGTCGAAGACGTAGTCTGTGGAGATATGCAGCAGCGGCACGCCGACCGCCGCGCAGGCCCGCCCGAGGATCTCCGGGCCGAGCGCATTGGCGGCGAAGGCTGCGTCGGGCTCGCTCTCGGCCCGGTCGACGGCGGTGTAGGCGGCGGCGTTGACGACGAGGGCGGGCCTGTGGGCGGCGAGCGCGGCTTCGACCGCGGCGGCGTCGGTGATGTCGCCCTCGGTGCGGGACAGGCCGGTCAACGGAACGCCGCGCGCCAGCGCCAGGGCTGCGAGTTCGCGGCCGAGCTGGCCGCCCGCGCCGAAGAGCAGGATCGAACCGTCCTTCACGACAGGCCGAGCCGCTCGCCGCGATAGCGCCCGTCGCGGATGCGGCCCCACCAGTCGCGGTTGGCGAGATACCAGCGCACGGTGGTCTCCAGCCCGCTTTCGAAGCTCTGCAGCGGCCGCCAGCCGAGCTCGGCCTCGATCCTGGCGGCGTCGATGGCGTAGCGCCGGTCGTGGCCCGGCCGGTCGGCGACGAAGGCGATCAGCTGTTCGCGCGGGCCGATCGCCGGATCGGGCGCGAGCCTGTCCACAAGCGCGCAGACCGCCCGGACCACCTCGAGATTGCTGCGTTCGGCCTTGCCGCCGACATTGTAGCTCTCGCCCGGCCGGCCGCGCTCGGCGATCGTGACCAGCGCGCGCGCGTGATCCTCGACGAAGAGCCAGTCGCGGACATTGCCGCCGTCGCCATAGACCGGCAGCGCCTTCCCCTCCAGCGCGTTGAGGATCATCAGCGGAATCAGCTTTTCGGGGAAATGATACGGCCCGTAATTGTTCGAGCAGTTCGAGAGCAGCGTCGGCAGGCCATAGGTGTGACGCCAGGCGCGCACGAGATGGTCGGAGGCTGCCTTCGAAGCCGAATAGGGCGAGTTCGGCTGGTAGGGCGTGGTCTCGGTGAAATGGCCTTCCGGGCCGAGCGAGCCAAAAACCTCGTCGGTCGAGACATGGTGGAAGCGGAAGGCCGCCTGTTCGGCTGCGGGCAGTCCGCGCCAATGATCGAGCGCAGCCTGCAGCAACGTGAAGCTGCCGACCACATTGGTCTGGATGAAGGCGCCGGGCCCGTCGATCGAGCGATCGACATGGCTTTCGGCGGCGAGATGCATCACGACGTCTGGCGCGAATTCGGCGAGCGCGGCGCGCATCGCCGCGAGGTCGCAAATGTCGGCCTGCAGGAAGCGATAGCGCGGGTCGCCGGAGACCATCGCGAGATTGTCGAGGTTGCCCGCATAGGTCAGCGCGTCGACGACCAGCACCTCATGAGTCGTATCGCGGATCAGATGGCGCACGACGGCCGAGCCGATGAACCCTGCGCCGCCGGTGACGAGGAAGCGCGTCATCGGATGGCGCTTTCGATGAAGGGCGTCGCAAAGCCGGCGAGGCCGGGCAGACGCGCATCCTTGTCGGAGACCAGCACATCCGCGCGCGCCACCGGCCAGTCGATGCCGATGGCGGGATCGTCCCAGGCCAGCCCGCCTTCCTGGTCCGGCGCATAGGGGCTGTCGACCTTGTAGGCGACCTCGGTCGTCTCCTCCAGCGTGCAGAAACCGTGGGCGAAGCCGGCCGGCACGAAGAGCTGTTCCGCGCCCCCGGCGGTGAGCGTCGCGGCGCACCAGCGGCCGTAATGCGGCGAGCCCTGCCTGAGATCGACCGCGACGTCGAAGATCGCGCCCCTCAAGACGCGCACGAGTTTGGCCTGGGCGGCAGGCGGCTTCTGGAAATGCAGCCCGCGCAGGACGCCGCATTTGGCCGAGAGAGACTGGTTGTCCTGGACGAAGACGGCGTCGATGCCGCCGGCGCGGAAGGCGTCAAGGCTCCAGGTTTCCATGAAATAGCCGCGCGCATCTCCGAAACGGCGCGGGCGGATCAGCACGGGGCCGGGAATAGCGAGAGTCTCGAAAGCGAAATTCGACATGGGTTCTCTCAAGCTGGCCGGCAGGTAGTGCCTGCGCGAGGGGCTGTCAACGCGAGGGCTGCGCCTGACGGCTCAGGCCGGGCGCGGCCGGCAGATCACGTCCGAGAGCGAGAACTCCGGCAGGCCGTTGCTCAGGACGACAAGCTGGACGCCCGGCCCCACCGCCTGCCCGGGCGCGAGCGCCGGCATCTCGAAAGGCAGGCGCACCGTGCGCGAGCGCAGCGAGAGCCCGACGAGGCAGGTCTGCGCCAGGATGGCCGGGCCGGCGGCGACGCGCAGCGTCGCCGCCGGCCGCAGCGGGGGGGCGTCAGCGCCATGGCGGGCCCGCGCGCCAGTCGAACGGCCGATCAGACGGCGCAGGATGGTCGTCGCGGATGCGCCTGCGAAGGCGGTGGGCCGGCCGACCACAAGCTTCGCCGCCATCTCGTAGCAGCCCGGCGGCAGCGCCGCATGGGGACCGCCGGCGACGACGCCTTCGCAACCTGGCCTGCTGGCGATGACCCCGTCCCGCTTCAGCCCGGCGGCCCCCGGGTTCATCAGCGGCAGCCAGTCGGCGGCAGGCGCGCGGTCGGCGATATAGCCATGCCGCAGCCGGGCGCTGAAGGGCGATTTCACCGCTCCGAGATTCCAGGTGAAGATCGGCTCGAATGGCGAATGCACGACATTGACGCCGACGATCAGGCGCGGCGGCGCCAGCGGATCGGCCAGCCGCGCACGCTCATGCGCCCGCACCGCCCAGAACGCGTCGAGCAGCCGGCAGGCTGGCCCGGTCAGCGCCGCGTCCTCGCCCGCGACGCCGGTGAAATCGAGGATGACGAGATCGGCCGCCGCGAGCATCCCGTCGCGCGGTCCCGGCTCGACGAGGTCTGCCGGCAGGCCGGAGACGACCTCGCCGCCGGCTTCCACCAGCACCTTGCTGGCGAAGTCCGCGCCGTCGAGAGCGCGGACGAGCCGGCAAAGGCCGGAGCCGTCTTGGCCGAACCAGGCGATGCGCGTCGAGGGCGGCTGGCTTGCGATCAGGTCGAGCAGATAGGGCAGGATGTGGCCGGCTGGCGCATCCGAGCGGCCGAAGCTCTCCGGCGTGTAGCGGGACTGCAGCGGCTGCTCCAGCGGCTCGGGCAGCGCGGCGTCGAGACCGGCGATGTAGCGGGCGCCCGCGCCGGCGGGGAGCCTGATCTCCTCGACCTCCTCGCCGGCAAGACCCCATCTCCCGCGCTGATGCGGCAGGTCCGGGCGTTCGACGCGATGGACGAAGTCCTCGAAACTGTTCTGGCTGGTCGCCTGCTGATGGCCGAAGGTCGCCTGCCTTGTGTGGTCGCAATGGTAGCAGACCAGCCGATCGGCGAGGTCGCCCGGTGGGCCATGATTCAGCCAGAGCCTGCGGGCGAGGTTGGAATCGACATGCCAGCCCAGCACCATCGCCTCGTCGAAGCCGTCGATGGCGACGAGGTCGGCGCGCTCGGCGAGCTGGAAGTCGCCGGGATTGTCGTAGCCGAAGAAATCCTGCCCGCGCACGAAATCGTCGAGATGAAAGCGCCGGCCCCAGTCGCGCATCGCCGCGATGCAGGCCTGCGCGTCGCGACGGTCGAGCGTTTCCCAGAGCGTCTCGGGGATATCGACGCGCGGCGCGCCGTGGAAACCGGCAGGCAGGCCGGCCGCGAGCGCTGACAGGCTTTCTCCCCGCGTCGTCGCCGGCACGACGTCGGTATTGGTCGAGAGCACCCAGCGATTGGCCGGGTTGGAGCGGCGCAAGGCGACGTTGCGCGCGATCGGCTCGATCGCCTGCAGCCGCGTCTCAATGCCGAGCCGGCGGTGCCTTGCATGACGCACGCGCAGGATGCGAAGCCGCGCCTGCGCCTGCGGGGTCAGCGTGTCCTGGATCGCCTCGGGGAAGCTCGGCAGGTCGTCGGGCGTATTGTAGTCGACGAACAGGATCTCGTCGTCGGCATGGTCGAGCGTGGCGGCGATGGCGTTGAGGCTCAGCGCCGCCCGCTTGTGCAGGTTATAGCCGTGGCTGTCGTTGCGGCCATAGAGGACAACCGAGATCATGTCGTCCTCCCCGGTTCGTGCTCAGCCCCGATGTCCGGGCGGCCCGGACATGGCGGTGCGCGTGTCGCGGACCGCGCTCAGAGCTTCTTCCAGTTGCCGCTGCCGAGCTTGACGACCCGCGCGCCGACGCCGACCGTCTCCGGCGTGATGCCCCAGGGGTCGATCACGACGCGGGTCTTGCCGGCGGCGACGTCCTTGCTCCAGTCGACCGACTTGAACTCGGCCCAGGGCGTGGTGATGACGACGACGTCGGCATGGGACACCGCGTCCTGCGCCATCGGCGTCGCGTTCACGGTCGAGCCGAGCACGGCGATCGCCGCCTCGGTCGCCATCGGGTCGCTGATCGAAACAGAATAGCCCTTCTCGATCAGGTATTTGGCGAGATAGACGCCCTGGCTTTCCTCGATCACCGCCGTATGCGGCTTGTAGGACATGCCGAGGATCGTGATCGATGCGCCAGGCTCCGCGGACGCTTCCACGGCGCCGATCATGCGCTGGAACTGGTGCTCGTTGATCGCGTCGGTGGCCTCGGCCAGCGCGGTGTTGACGCCGAGCTTGCGGCCGAAGGCGGAAAAGGCCTTGTTGTCGCGCGGGAAGCAGGGTCCGCCATAGCCGATCGCCGGCTTAAGATATTTCTTGCCGACGCGGCTGTCGGCGCCGACGGCGCGGGTGACGACATCGGCGTCCGCGCCCGGCAGGTGGTCGCACATGTCGGCGATCATGTTGGCGTAGGAGATCTTGGTCGTGACATAGGTGTTGACCGAGATCTTGCAGAGCTCGGCGTTGACCAGGTTCATGCGCTGGTATTCCGGGTTGGAATCGGTCGAGCCGCGATAGATCGATTCCAGCATGTCGCCGGCGCGCGCGTCGGATTCGCCGATCAGCAGCATGTCGGGGTTGAGCATGTCGCGCACGACGCTGCCGAGCGCGATGAATTCCGGGTTGTAGCAAAGGCCGACATCGACGCCGACCTTGCGGCCGGAACTCGCCTCCAGCGCGTCCTTGATCACGCTTTCGGTCGTGCCCGGCATCACGGTCGAGGTGATGACCACAACATGGTAGCCGTCCTTGGTCTTGAGCGCGGCGCCGATCTTCTCGACCGCGTCGATGACGAACTTGTTGACGAACATCTTGTCCGGGCCGCTCGGCGTCGGCACGATGATGAAGCTGACATCGGTGGCGTGCGTCGCGTCGGTGTAATCGGTCGTGGCGCGCAGATTGGCGCGGCCGCGATCGATGTGATCCTGAAGCTGCGGCTCGACCACCGGCGCAATGCCCTTGTTCAGGGCGTCGACGAAGCCGGCGTTGTAGTCGAGGCCGACGACGGTGAAACCCTTGGTGGCGAATACGGCCGCCATGGGCGAGCCGAGCTTGCCGAGCCCGATGACGGAAAGGCGCGGCTTCGTCGAAGCAGACTGCATCTTGACCCCTTGAATCCAATTTTAGTCGATATGCTGCGGCATCATAGCCGCAGCGGCCGGTTATACGCGTGGTGCGGCCCGGTGGTTGTCGGTCAGCTCAGTCGTTCCTGCTCAGTGGTTCTTGCCGCGCAACCGCAGCAACTGGCTCTCGATCCAGGGATAGGTCTTGGCGAGGCCGTCTCGCAGCGACTCGTTGGGCGCCCAGCCGAGCTTTTCCTTGATCAGGTCGTTATGCGAATTGCGGCCGCGCACGCCCTGCGGACCGGGGATGTGGCGCAGATGGACCTTCTTGTTCGCGACGCCCTGGATGATGTCGGCGAGCTGGTTGATCGAAACCATCTCCTCGGAGCCGATATTGACCGGGCCTTCCCAGTTCGAGCGGGTCAGGCGGATGGTGCCCTCGACGCATTCGTCGACATAGAGGAAGGAGCGGGTCTGCAGGCCGTCGCCCCAGATCTCGATCTCGCCGCCGTCCTGGGCCTCGGCGATCTTGCGGCAGAGCGCGGCCGGGGCCTTCTCGCGGCCGCCGGCCCAGGTGCCCTCGGGCCCGAAGATGTTGTGGTAGCGCGCGACGCGGCACTGCATGCCGTAATTGCGGTTGTAGGTCAGGTAGATGCGCTCGGAGAACAGCTTCTCCCAGCCATATTCGGAGTCCGGATTGGCGGGGTAGGCCGAGTCCTCGCGGGTCACCGGCTTGTCCGGGTCTTCCTGGTTGTGGGCCGGGTACATGCAGGCCGAGGAGGAGTAGAACACGCGCCTGATGCCGCGGTTCTTGCAGGCCTCGACCATGTTCAGGTTGATCGTCGCCGAGTTGTGCATGATGTCGGCGTCGTTCTCGCCGGTGAAGATGAAGCCGGCGCCGCCCATATCGGCTGCGAGCTGGTAGACCTCGTCGAAGCGGCGGTCGACGATGGCGCGGCAGTTGCCGGCGTCGCGCAGGTCGCTGATGACGAAGTCGTCGGCATGCGTCTCGGCGTATTCGGGAAATTTCAGATCGACGCCGCGAACCCAGAAGCCCTCGGCCTTAAGCCGCTTCACGAGATGCGAGCCGATGAAACCACCCGCACCGCAGACAAGAGCCGTCTTCATTCCAATTCTCCGATCGGCGAACACACGAAAGCGTTCGAAAGGCAGACGGAAACCACGTCTTCAGTTCAAGCGCCTGCATTCATTGGCAAGGGACGCACCGGAAAATGCAGCCATGCGATCCAGACCAGCAGACCGATCCGATCAACGCCGCCATGAACCTTGGAATAATTCCCGGAAACGCCCAGTTGGGGGGGCCGGTTACACCCTATCCCGGCCAGCCGCAAGCGCATCGGTCCGGGCGGTTCGGATGCGCCTTGCTTCACGGTATCGCTGTGTCGAAACTGCAACAAGCATTTCGCGCCGTTTTTGCGTGGCCGGGAGCGATCTCGTCATGGCCATCGAGAAAAATGCGGCTGGTTGACGCAGAGTTAGCGCGAGGACGGGCCGTCGCCGCCCGCCGGGGCTCAGCGCGTTCCCCGGAAGAGGCGCACTCCTGCATTTGACAGTGCTTCTCCTGCTCCCTTAACAGGCTGGCTTGCGTAACAGCCCGCGCGCATCCGCCGCCGTCCACAGGCCCGGACGCGCGCAGGCGAGATGGCTGCAGTTGCAAAGAAGGTCGCTCGATGATTTCCGTCGTCCTCTATGGCCGCAACGACAGCTATGGCTACAACCTGCACAAGCGCGCAGCGCTCAGCCTGAACTGCATTGCCGAGCTGCTGCATGGCCCCGACGACGAGATCCTGTTTGTCGACTACAACACGCCCAATGATTTTCCGGTCTTCCTGGAGGCGATCCAGGACACGCTGACCCCGAAGGCCCGCGCCATCACCCGCGTTTTGCGCGTGCGCCCCCATATCCATCAGCTGTTCGCGCACCGGACGCATCTCGTCGCGCTGGAATCGATCGCCCGCAATGTCGGCGTTCGCCGCTCCAATCCCGCCAATCGCTGGATCCTGTCGACCAATACCGACATGATCTTCGTGCCTCACCACAAGCCGAGCCTGACGGAGATCGCAGCCGGATTGCCGGACGGATTCTACCATGCGCCGCGCATGGAAATCCCCGAGACGCTCTGGGAAAGCACCGACCGGACGAAGCCCGCCGAGATCATCCAGACGATCCGGCGCTGGGGCGACAGTCTCTACCTCAACGAGATCGTGTATGGCTCGAAGACGATCCTCTATGACGGTCCGGGCGATTTCCAGCTCTGCCTGCGGCAGGACATGTTCGCCATCCAGGGTTTTCACGAGGACATGCTGCTGGGCTGGCACGTCGATTCCAATCTCGCGGCAAGGCTCAGCCTGATCCACGGCCCGGTCGGCGATCTCGGCGAGGAGGTCTGGGGCTATCACTGCGACCACACCCGCCAGATCACGCCGATGCATGGGCACAACCGGCTCGAGAACGACTGGGTGACCTATGGCGAGCGCGTCAAGCGGCCCGACCTGCCGCAGCACGCCGAAAGCTGGGGCTGCGCCGGGCACGAGATCGAGGAGGTCCGCGTCGACGGCAAATCCGTCGCCGGCTACATCGCGACGCTGGAGCGGGTCATCGGGCAGCCTCTGGCCGGGCCGCTCAAGGCATCGACAGACGATACCGCGGCCGATGTCGATGGCTACGACCCCGGCCATGTGCTGCCTTTCCTGATCGACCTGTTCGCCACCGAGCGACGCGATTTCCGCCTTGCCTGGTGGGGTCTGCAGACCGACCTCCTCAGCGTGTTCGCGCGGGCCTGGGCGGGCAGCGGCTTTTCCGAGCCGATCCTGTGCGACGACGCGCTGCGAGACCGGCTGGCCGCATTGCCGGACGGCGCGGTGCGTTTCGCGCCCGCGGAGACCTGCCTTGAGCTGGCCGACGCCTTCCTGTTCGACGTGACGCTCGCGCTCGACGGGGCGAAGGACGATTCCGAGGCCCCCGACGTGCTGGTGCGCGAGGACCTCGTCGTCACCCCCTTCATGGCGGCGGTCGCGGCCGAGCGGTCCAGATTGGGAACGGGCGCGCCGCTGCGCCGCTTCATCGCCATAGGCGCGATCAACAACCGCTTCGAGCGGCTGATGCGCAGCCATGTCGGCACCGGCCAGACGCCCTACTCGACACGGCTGCGGCACGGTTTCGTGCTGGCGCAGCCGGTCGGGCCCATCCCGGTTCTCAAGGAGATGTCGCTGCGTGACGCTGGCGAGCGCCCTTACAAGACGATCGAGACCATACCGGGCGTGGGAGGCGCCGTGGTCAGCGGGCCCTGGCGCTATCTCGATCCGGGCTATTATATCGCTCGACTGCGGATCACGCCGGCACGGGAAATCGAAAACTCAACGGTGATCGGACTGTTCCAACGGTTCAAGCGCGGCAGTCTGCTTCAGACCGTGCCGTTGCGGGTCACGTCGCGCGAACCCGTGACCATTCCGCTCTGGTTCGAGACTCCACGCGCCGACACAGCCTTGCTGCCGGAGGTCTACGACTTCGCCGTCAGCGCCAACGGCGTGCATGATTTCACGGTGGACGACCTGACGATCGAACGTCTGGCAGAGCCGCCTTCGGAGCAGGACTGGCTGCGCGGCGAGGTCGAGCCCTTCGCCGATCTCGGCGACTGGTTGCCCATGATGACGTTCGAGGAGCCGATCCGTCATGACGGCTCCAGCGTCAGGATCGCAGCGGGGCTCAGCGGCTATCTGGTCAAAGGACCCTATTGGCCGCTGCCGACGGGTATCTTCGAGATCACGATGGAGGCATCCTGCGACGCCGCAGCTGGCGACGCGGTGCTGTTCCTGCTCGAAATGACGATCGACGCCGAACTGCGCCTGAGCCGTCCGATCCGTGCCGGCGATGTCATCGACGGCACGGTCAAGGCGACCTTCCATGTCCGGCAGGGCCGGAGCATCCGCCACCTCAGCCTTGTGGAACTACGCATCGGCGCGACCGGCGCGGGCGGCTTCGAAATCCATGGGCTGCGCGTCCGCAAGGTCCACGAGGCCGCGATCGAATGCGCCAACTGGCTGAGCGGCATCTCTCCGACCGCGTCTGCGCGGATGAGCGGCGACAGTCTCCGCCATCTGCCCGGCGACGAGCGCTTTCTGACCTGGGGCCCCTATTGGCCGCTCGCGCCCGGCGCCTATGAGGTGAGCCTGCAGTGGTCGCAGGAGCAAGGCCTGGACGCGTCCGTCGGCACGCTCGACATCGTCCGTGACGGCGAGGATCTGGCGTCGCATCCGCTTCCGGCGCGGCGCGCGCATGCCGGCCCGTTCGCTTTTCCCTTCGTCGTGCCGGCCCCTGACGCGAGCCGTCACGATATGATCGAGGTCAGGATCGGCGCCGACCAGCCGGTTCCCTTCACCGTCCGGTCGGTCGCCATCCGGCGGCTCGGTCAGGACGCGACGGAGATCCCGGACTGGCTCCCGGCGCTGAACCTCGGTCCTGCCGGCGCGAGGCAGGGCGCGGCGGTCGCGGCCAGGCCCGGCGTCGAGGGTTATGTGGTGACGGGTCCCTATTTCCCCTTGCAGCCCGGCCGCTACGAGCTGGTCGTGGGGGTCGGTCTGACCGCGTTGCCGCGCTCGCGCCGGCCGCTGGCCGAGATCGAATACCTGCTCGATGGCGAACTCGCCGGTTCGGCTCCCCTGCATCCCCACAACGCCGTGATCGGCCGGCGCGCGGTTCTGTTCGTCGTCGAAAAAGCGGGGAAGGTGGAGTTTCGCATCGAGTCGACCGGGGTCGCGCCGTTCCTGCTCAAGTCGATGCGCCTGAAGCGTGTTCCATAGCGTTCGTCGCCGGCGCGAAACAAGGCTTCCTTGCGCCCCGGCTAGGTTCTAAACCGGATCGTGCATCGTGAGACGGCCGGGGGGCTGACACGGATGGCCGCTGCGGATCGACGTGTCCGGTGCGTTTGCAGGCGGGCGAAGGTCTTTGAACTTGAACACGGGCTTGGGCCGATTTCTGTCGGGATCGACGCTTCGCCGCGTCGATGGCTGGAAGCGCCGGCTGGTCGAGCGCAGCCAGCGGCGCGGGCTCGCCCTGCTGGCGCGGCCGGGGAGCCCGGCAATCGCGGTCGCGGGCGCGCGCGTGGCCGTCATCGGCCTGTTCGGCGCCCGGATCGGCCTCAGCCAGGCGGCCCTGCTGCTGGCGGAGGAACTCCGGTCCGAGGGCGCGCAGGTCGCGCTGTTCGACTGCTGCGCCGAAACCGGGCAGAAGGCGCTGCCGCTCGATTCCCGCATCGCGGCGCTCGCGGCGTTCGAGCCGGCCGATTTCGACCTTGCCGTGCTGCATATAAACCCGCCGGAGTTCAGCACGCTCGTGCTGCATCTGGCGGCGCAAGCGCGGCTGCCGAAGGTCGTCGTCGGCTTTTTCGCCTGGGAGCTTTCGATCGCTCCGGCCTCGTGGCGCGGCGCGATCGCGGCGGCCGACGCCGTCTGGGTTCCGTCGCGCTTCGTGCGCGACGCGCTGGCGCAGAGTTTTCCGGAGCTGGCGGAGCGGGTGTCGATCCGCGAGCACCAGGTCACGTTCGGCGCGTTCGAGCCGCCCGATCCGGAGCGGCGGCGCGAGGCGCGGGCGCGGCTCGGCCTGCCGGCCGACGCCCATGTCGTGCTGCAATCCTTCTCGATGCGCTCGACCATGGCGCGCAAGAACCCGCTGGCGGCGATCGCGGCTTTCAGACTGGGCTTTCCCCCCGAGGAGGCGCGGGCGCGGCTGGTGCTGCGCTGTCTCGACCATGAGGTGTTCGAGGCCGGCGCAGCGCAGATCAGGCAGGCGGCGACCGGCGACACCCGGATCGACCTGCGCTTCGAGGCGCCGACCGAGGCCGGGCTGTCGGATTACTACGCGGCGGCCGACGTCTACCTCAGCCTGCATCGCAGCGAGGGGTTCGGGCTGAACCTCGCCGAATGCCTGCATCTGGGGCTGCCGGTCGTCGCGACGGCCTGGGGTTTGACGGCCAGCATCGCCGGGCATCCGCTGTTCCACGCCGTCGGTTCGACCCTCGTGCCGGTGGTCGATCCGCAGCATGGCTATGACCGCGTGCCCGGCGCGCGCTGGGCCGAGGCCAATGCCGGCGAGGCGGCCGCGATCCTGCGCCGGCTTGCCGCCCCTGAATCGCGCTGCCCCCTCGAGCCAGCGCCAGACGGTCTGACGCGATGACGCGCCCTTCCGCCGGCGTCGCGGCGGCGACGGTTCTCTACCGTCCCGATCCCGCGCTGCTCGACGCGCTGCTGGCGGTTCTGGAAGCCGACGGGCTGCCGCTGTTCGTCTTCGTCAACGGGCCGGTCGAGGCCGGCGTCGAGGCGCGGCTTGCAGGGCTCGCGCGCGCGACGCTGCTGCGGTCGCCGGGCAATATCGGCCTGGGCGCCGGGCTCAACGCGGTCGTCGAGGCGGCGCAGGCGCAAGGCTTCAGTCATATCCTGCTGTTCGACCAGGACAGCACGCCCGCTGCCGGGCTGGCGGCGGCGCTTCTGGCGCAATGGCCGGCAGCGGAGCGCGTTCATGGCGTGGTCGCGGCGATCGGCCCCGTGCTGACGCCGCCGCCGGGCGAGAGCTTCCTGCCGATCCGCTACCACCGCCGGGCCGGGCTCAGCGACGCGGCGCTGGGCGCGGTCGATTTCCTGCCGACCTCGGGCACACTGGTCTCCATTTCCGCCTGGTGCGAGGTCGGACCCTTCCGGGCCGATTATTTCGTCGACGGCATCGATGTCGAATGGTGTTTCCGGGCGTGGAGCCGGGGACAGGCATGTCTCCTCGCCGAGCAGGTCGCGATGAGCCATCGCTGGGGGCACGCCGAGGATGAGGCCGGCCGGCTGCCGCAAATCCTGAGGCAGTCGCGGCTGCGCTCCTACTATTACCTCCGAAATGCCAGCCACGGCTTGCGGCTGGCGCATTTTCCGTTTGGCTGGAAGATAAAGGCCACGCTTCGCCTGCTGGCGCAGGCCGGGCTGCTGGTGATGCGCGGCGGCGCGCCGCTCGAAATGCTCCCGCTCGTCGGGCGCGCCTTCCGCGACGGGCTTGGCGGCCGGCTCGGCCCCGCCCCGTCAGCCGAGTAGCCGGCCCTTCAGGTCGCGCACCGTAAACCCGCGCGCCCAGGCGGCGATGGTGAAGCAGCGCTCGACGGCATGGTGCAGCGCGCCGTCGGTCTGGCCGGCCTCGGCCTCGAAATCATCCGGCGTCAGGGCGAGCTCGCGCAAGGCGGCGAACGCCTTCGGCCGGAACCAGAACATCGAGCCCTCGAAGAAGCCGAGCCGGAGCGCCTCGACCGCCCCCATCCGTCCGCCGATCTCGCGGATGCGCGCCTCGTTCCTCATCCAGTAGGCCGGCGCTTGCCGCCAGCAATCGTCCCAGCCGACCATGCCGGTATCGGGTTTCTCGAACGCGGTGAGCGCGCGCGCCGTTGCGTTGGGCTCGCCGCAGAGCATCTGGAACAGGAGCTTGCGCCTGATATTGCCGTCGAGCAGATGCGGGCTGCGCTTGGTGTGGAGCTTCAGCACCGCGTCGAACGGGTCGAGCAGCCCGGTCCCGAGCAGCGTCAGGAAGGGCGCGATGTCGCGTCCGCGGTTCTCGCAGGGGACGATGGTGACGCCCGGCACGCCGACCATGCGGGCCTGCGCTGGTTCGATCCGGTCCGCGGGCACCGTGAAGAAGAGCGGCGGCTCGCCGGGAAGGGCGGACCGGCACTCCAGGATCTCGTCGACGAGATCGAGATAGTAGAGATGGGCGACGATCGCGACCCGCACGTCGGGGAAGCGGACGGGGCTTACCGCCAGCGCCGCGCGCAGGCGCTGTCCCGCCGGCGTCACGAAGGCCGCGCCGATCGTCAGCGTCGCGACCTTCTGCCAGACATGGCGGATATAGGCGCGCAGGCGCAGCTTGAAATGGGCGTCCATCCGCGTGCGGAGCCATCGGGCGGCCATCGTCTCACATCACCCGGTCATGCCGCGCGTCTCAGTGCGCGTAGTCGAAGACGAGGCAGCCATCCGTAAGGGCGTCGATCTTCTCCAGCGGAATCGCGACGAGATTCTCGAAATCCGACCGGATCGCGGCCTGCGAGAGCCGGTTGAACGTCGTGGACCTGCTGGAGACGTCGTAGGTGACGAGGAACATGCCGTAGCCCCGCTCGGCGAAATAGCCGTAGACGTCCTGGCGCCGGCCGCCGACATGGGGGCGCTCCTCGTACTCGACGATGAAGCAGGGCCGCACCGCCGCCCGCGTCAGGAAGTCGGCCGAGGCCAGCACATCGGCCTCCTTGCCTTCGACATCGATCTTGAGCAGCGCGACGCGGTCCCTGTGGGCATCGCCGATCAGATCGTGAAGCGGGCGCACCTCGACGTCGTAGACCTCGGCCTCGTCGACTGTGGAGGCGGCGATATCCGTTTCGCCGGGCAGCGCCAGCTTCCAGACGTTGACGCTGTCGGCGTTGCCGGAGTTGAAGGCCTTGAGATAGTCGTCCGTGATCTCGCCATGGGTCATGATCGTGCCGGAACCGGCATGGCGCGAACTCACGAGCAGCTTGAAGCTGCCGGGCTCGGCGCCGACCGCATGCGGGACGATGTCGGCATTGTCGATGCCGTTCATCCTGAAGTGCTCGGCAAGTTGCGCGCGAACGCGGGGATTGGGCTCGAAGGACACGACGCGCCCGCCCGCGCCGACGGCGAGCGCCGCCCTGATGCTGTGAGCGCCGACATTGGCGCCGATGTCGAGGAAGACATCGCCGGGACAAAGGATATGGGCGATGACCTCGGAAATGTTTTCCTCATAGACGGCGTCGGTCAGCAGGGCCCGGCTGGTCACGACATCGGTCTGCGGGCGCACCCGCATGACCGCGCCATAGGTGGTTGTGATCAAGACATCGTCATCCCTGGCGGCGGCGATGGCGAGGACGGCGCGCTCGCGCAGCTTCTGCGCAGGATCGTCCGGGGCGTCGCGCCGGACCGGGAAGCTCCGCAGCGCCCATTTCGCTTCCGCCAGCGACAGGAGACGCGCCGCGGCAGGGTCCGGCGGAAGGCCGCCAAAACTGAAGCCCGTGGCATCGCCCTTGGTATGGACGGAGCGCCGATCGATCGTCGCGCCGGTCTGGGCAGCCGGATCGCGCGCGAGCGTTTCGCAGGCGATCGCGGTCCCGGCTTCCACCTCGTCCGTCCGGGCCAGCAACCGCGCCTCCAGGCGGTCAAGCCGGGCCGGCAGTCCGGCCATGGCCCTGAGTTTCCCCGGCCAGCTCACCATGCGTTCGATCAGGCTCATTGAAAGGCTCCTCGTCGTCGCAAGAAGAGGTTTTGACCGCTATCGTCAATATCCGATCTTGCGAAAGCGGAATGAGCGCCGGTCTGCGCCAATATCCGGCATCCGATCGGAGCGGCTGCCTCTGGACCTCGCATGCGCCTGCTTGTATGGGAAGCCGCGCGCGGATGGTCGACAAGGCGTGGGCCGGTCCGGCAGGGCTACAGACGCTGCGAGGCAGTTCCGATTTCGGCCAAGAGCCGCGAATGCGGTTGCGTTCGAATGGGTTGCGCCGAACGCGCCGGAGGCGATGCGGGTCAGATGGATTTTGCGGCGATCTACCGGGGCAGGCGCGTCGTCCTGACCGGGCATACCGGCTTCAAGGGCTCGTGGCTCGCCTTGTGGCTGAACCGGCTCGGCGCGCAGGTCACCGGCATCGCCCTGCCGCCATCCTCGCAGCCCAACCTGTTCGAGGCGATCGACGTCCCGGGCCTCGTCGAGTCCCACCTTGTCGACATCCGCGATGCCGCGAAGGTCGCCGCCATCGTCAAGGCGGCCCAGCCCGAGATCGTCTTCCATCTCGCGGCGCAGCCTCTGGTGCGGCGCTCCTACGCCGATCCGCTTGAAACCTTCTCGACAAACGTCATGGGCACCGCCCATGTGCTGGAGGCCTGCCGGAGCAGCGGCTCGGTCAAGGCTTTAGTCAGCGTCACCACGGACAAGGTCTATGAGAGCCAGGAATGGCCCTGGCCCTATCGCGAGACCGACCGCCTTGGCGGGGCCGACCCCTACAGCGCCAGCAAGGCCTGTGCGGAGCTGGTGACGGCGGTCTATCGCGACAACGTCTTCCGGAAGGACCCGGCGATCGCGGTCGCGACCGCGCGCGGCGGCAATGTGCTCGGCGGCGGCGACTGGTCCGACGACCGGATCGTGCCGGATGTGGTGCGCTCCATCGCCTCGGGTAAGCCCATCGTGCTGCGCAATCCGGCGGCGGTGAGGCCCTGGCAGCATGTGCTGGAGTTGTGCGAGGGGTATCTGGAGCTAGGCGCACGCTTGAGCCAGTCCGGCTTCGACTTCGCCGAGGCCTGGAATTTCGGGCCCCAAGGCCAGGACGATGCCCCCGTGCTGGCGCTCGCGAAGCAGTTCCTCGCGACCATGGGCAAGCCGGACCATCGCATCGACATCCAGGGCGAGCCGCTCAAGGAGACGCAGCTTCTGCGGCTCGACATCTCCAAGGCGCTGGCGCGCCTCGACTGGCGGCCGAGGCTCTCGACGAAAGAGACGCTGGAATGGAGCGCGGAATGGTATCGCGCCAGCCATGCGGGCGAAGCGATGCGCGAGGTCTCGCTGCGCCAGATCGCGGCCTTCGACGCACGCCGCACGGGCGGCTGAGCCTGCGATGAACCCCTCCTTCAGCACTGCGCTCGTCACCGGCGGGACCGGGTTCGTCGGCCGCCGCCTTGTGGCGCGACTGAAGGCGCTTGGCGTGAAGGTGGCGCTGCTGCAGCGTTCGCGGGAGGCGACGGAAGGGACTGAGCTGATCCATGCGCCGGATTTTTCCGATGCGACGCTCGCCGCGGCGCTGGAAGGCCGGCGGTTTGAGGCCGTCTTCCATCTCGCCGCCTATGGGGTGACGCCGACCGACCGCGACCCGGCGTTGCTGGAGGCGGTCAACGTCGCAGCGCCGCAATTGATGACCCGCCATGCGGCCGGGCTCGGCGCGCGCGCCTTCGTGCTGCTTGGAAGCGGGTCCGAATACGACTTCACAGACGTTTCCGCCCCGCTGGACGAAAGCGGCCCGATCGAGCGTGAGGCTCCCTATGGCGAGACCAAGGCGCGGGGCGGCGTCGCGGCGCTCGAGGCGGCAGAGGCGGCAGATCTGCCCTTCGCGCTGGTGCGGATGTTCAACGTCTACGGCCCGGGCGAGAATCCGCACAGGCTGCTGCCCTCGCTGACGCGCGACCTGATGCGCGACCAGCCGGTAAGGCTGAGCCCGGCGACGCAATTGCGCGACTTCCTGTTCATCGACGACGCGGTCGAGGCGATCGTCGCGGTCGCGCAGGCGCTCGCGCAGGCGGGCGGCCGACATGTCTTCAACCTCGCCTCCGGCGAGCCCGTGCCGGTGCGCTCCTTCTGCGAGACGGTGGCGCGCCAGCTCGACAAGCCTCTTCTCCTGCTCGAGTTCGGCGCGCTCGCCATGAGGCCGGGCGAGACGCCCTTCTTCAGCGGCGACCCGGCGCGGCTGCAGGCCTTCTCCGGCTGGAAGCCTCGCCATGGCCTCCAGGACGGGATCGCGCTATCGCTGCGCCAGTTGCAGGCAGAGCATTCATGACCAGCCTTTCCCCCGTTCCGTCCGATCCGTCCGGTCCCGCGATGGCGCCAAAGCGTCGTCTCGTCTCGATCTGCGTGCCCGTGCTCAACGAAGCGGAGAACATCCCCCGCCTGATCGCGCGGCTGAACCAGCTTGCGGACGCCAATCCGGCCTACGACTTCGAGTTCCTGTTCACCGACAACGCCTCGACGGACGACACCTTCGCCATGCTGGCCGAGGCGGCGCGAACGGACAGCCGCATCCGGGCGCTCAGCTTCTCGCGCAATTTCGGCTTCCAGCGTTCGGTGCTGACCAATCTGCTGGAGGCGCGCGGCGACGCCGCCGTGCAGGTCGACGCCGACCTGCAGGACCCGCCCGAACTGATCACCGAGTTCCTCGCCAAATGGGAGCAGGGCTACAAGGTGGTCTACGGCATCCGCCGACGCCGGCAGGAGAACTTCGTCATCAACGGCGCGCGGCAGGCCTTCTACCGGCTGATCCGGGCGCTGAGCGAGGTCGAGGTGCCGGTCGACGCCGGCGATTTCCGTCTGATCGACCGGGCGATCATCGAGCAGCTTCGCGCCTATCAGGACCGCTCGCCTTATGTGCGCGGGCTGATCTCGTCGATCGGCTTCGCCCAGATCGGCATCCCCTACGACCGGGCGGCGCGCATCGCCGGCAAGAGCAAGTTCAACTTCTCCAAGCTCGTGCTGCTTGCGGTGGACGGCATCTGCAGCCAGTCGACCAAGCCGCTGCACTACATCACCCTGTTCGGGATCGCGATCTCGGTCATCTCCTTCCTGAGCGCGCTGATCTATCTCGTCGCCTATTTCTTCATCGACTACGAGACGCCGGGCTTCACCACGCTGGTCCTGATCGTGCTGGCCTCGATCGGCATGAACTCCCTGTTCATCGGGCTGATCGGCGAGTATGTCGGGCGCATCTACGACAATGTCCGCAGCGCGCCGCTGGTGATCGTCGACCGGCGGATTGAACCGCTCGGCGCCGCGGAGCCCGACGCCACGCCCACCCAGGATCGACTGTCATGAAAGTGGTACTGCTCGCCGGCGGCCTCGGCACGCGCCTTTCGGAAGAGACCGATGTGCGGCCCAAGCCCCTGGTCGAGATCGGCGGCAAGCCGATCCTCTGGCACATCATGAACATGTACGCCCATCACGGCGTCTCCGATTTCATCGTCTGCGCCGGCTACAAGGGCGCGATGATCAAGCGCTATTTCGTCAACTACTTCCTCGAGACCAGCGATGTCGACGTCGACATCGCCACCGGCGAGGTGCGCTACATCAACTCGAAAGCAGAGCCGTGGCGGGTGCGCGTCATCGACACCGGCGTGCCGACGCTGACCGGCGGGCGGCTCAAGCGCGTCGCGCCCATCCTCGGAAACGAGACCTTCTGCATGACCTATGGCGACGGCGTCAGCGATGTCGACATCGCCGCCGTGCTCGCCTTCCACCGCAGCCATGGCAAGCTCGCCACCGTCACCGCCGTGCGCTCGCCCGGCCGCTTCGGCATCCTGAGCCTCGGCCACGGCAAGCAGGTGATGCGCTTCCATGAAAAGCCCGACGAGGAGATGGGCTGGATCAATGGCGGCTTTTTCGTTCTGGAGCCCGGCGTGATCGACTATATCGCCGGCGACGACACGATCTTCGAGCGCGGGCCGCTGGAGCGGCTGGCGGCCGACGGCCAGCTCGTCGCCTACCAGCATTCGGGCTTCTGGAAGCCGATGGACACGCTGCGCGACAAGCGCGAGCTCGACGATCTCTGGGCCTCGGGCGCGCCGCCCTGGAAGACCTGGGGGGGCGATGCATGAGCGAGCGCAAGGAAGCCGCCCCGCCGGCCGAGTTCGACGCCTACAACCGGACCTATAGCGACAAGGTCAACGAGGCGATCGGCTTTTCCGGGCTGAAGGTCGACTTCTTCACGCGCGCCAAGGCGGACGAACTCATGCGGCTGATCGCGAAGCATGGGGCGGTGGCGGCCGGGCAGGCGAGCGTGCTCGATGTCGGCTGCGGCATCGGCAACTATCATGCGCTGCTCGGCCCGCGCTTCGCCGCGCTCTCGGGCGTCGACGTCTCGACCGCCTGCATCGACGAGGCGCGGCGCAACCATCCGAACGTCACCTATGAGAGCTTCGACGGCGCCAGCCTGCCGTTCCCCGACGCCAGCTTCGACGTCGCCTTCGCGATCTGCGTCTTCCACCACGTCCCGCTCGCCGACCGGCCGAAGCTGATGGCCGACATCAGGCGGGTGCTGAAGCCCGGCGGGATGATGGTGATCTTCGAGCACAACCCGCTCAATCCGCTGACGCTGCTCGTGGTCAACCGCTGCGAATTCGACAAGGACGCGATCCTGCTGCGCGCCGGGCAGTCCGAGAGCCTGCTGGCGGAAGCCGGCTTCCGGGACGCCTTCAGCCGTTACATCCTCGCCATCCCCGCCGATGCGCCGCTGGCGCGCAAGCTCGATGCGGCGCTGTCGGCGCTGCCGGTCGGCGCCCAATACTACACGCTCGGCAAGGCATGAGCGCTCCGGGGCGGTTCACGCCGTCGCGCGCCTCGGTCGAGCGGCTGCTCCGCTTCGGGCTCGTGGCGGCGATCAGCGGCTCGGTCTATGCGGCGGTCTGCGCCGCGCTGATCGTCTATGCCGGCACCGAGCCCAAGCTCGCCTCGGTCTATGCCTATATCGTCTCGATCTTCGTCAATTTCGCCGGGCAGCGGCGCTTCACCTTCGCCTCGCAGGGCAAAATCCTGCCGGAGGTTCTGCGCTTCTGCGTCGTCCACGGCGTCAATATCGGCGTATCCTGGCTGATCACGCTTGCGGTCGTTGAGTGGTTCGGCCTGCATTTCATCTTCGGCATTGCGGCCACGCTGCTGGTCATACCGCTCTCGACCTATGTCCTTCTGACGCTGTGGGTCTTCCAAAACCCGGGCAAGGGCGCTAAGGGCGACGCCAGCGCCGACAGGCATGGAGCCGCCCCGAAATGAGCCTCAAGGATGTCCTCGCCTCGCCGCGACTCTACCAGACGTTCCAGGAGGCGGGCGGCTTCTTCGGCGCGCGGCTGAAGGCGATCAAGGATTACGTCGCGATCAGGCCCGGCGCGCGCATCATCGATGTCGGCTGCGGACCCGGCTTTCTGGCGCAGCACCTTCCCAAGGGCGTCAATTACATCGGCTTCGACATCGACGAGGCCTATATCGCCTATGCGCGCGAGAATTTCGGGCATCTCGGCACGTTCCACTGCCGCGTCTTCGACGACGCGGCCGCAGCGGAGTTCGGCCCGGCCGACATCGTCATGATGAACGGCGTGGTGCATCATCTCGACGACGCGACGGCGCTGGCCGTGTTCGGCACGATCCGCAAGGCTCTCGTGCCCGGCGGCCTTCTGTTCACGCTCGACGGCTGCTTCCGCGACGGCCAGAACCCGCTCGCCGCCTGGTTGTTGCGCTCCGACAGGGGCGAGTTCGTCCGCACCGAACCCGGCTACCGCGCCTTGCTCGGCCAGGTCTTCGAGGACGTCACGATCCATCTGCGCGAGGACATCTCGCGCGTGCCCTACAGCTTCGCCATCGGCCTCGCCAAGGCGGCCTGACGCCTGGCGCGCCGCGGCCGCAGGTCGGCGACCGGGGCGTTCGGCGATCCTTCCGGAAAGACGCCAACATCATGTCCAGCCTGTGGACCCCCGGCCTCGCCGGGCCGCGCGAAACCCGAGGCTACGAACTGCTCTGCTTTCTGGCGGTGGCCGCGATCGTCTGCGCCGGGGCGTTCCTGATTCCGAACCCCTACGACAACGAAGGCGGGATCGACGCCTTCATCTACAAGGCCTACTCGATCAATTTCGGCGCGCTCATCAACCGCTACGGGCCGTTCTACTTCAGCTACCGCTCGACCCATCTCGCCATGCTCTGGCTGGCGAGCAAGCTGTTCGGCGTCACGCTGATGCACAAGGGCCTGATCGCGCTCTACTTCCTCGCGATCAGCGGATCGCTCTGGGTCATCCTGCGGCCGCATCTGTCGGCGATCGCGCGCGGCGCGTTCTGCGTCGTGGTCTGCCTGTCGCCATGGATGCTGCGGACGATGTCGACGACCTATCTCGACGGGGTCGTCATCACGCTGATGTTCGTGATGCTGGCGCTGCTCTTCACGCTGGCGCGCAGCGAGTTCCGCGCGCTCTGGCTGGCGGCCGCGGCCGGCGCGACGCTGGGGCTGATCGCCAACGCCAACGCCTACATGGTGAGCTATGGCGCGCTGCTCTTCGCCGGCGTCTTCGCTGCGGCGCTGACGCCGGAGAGCTGGCGCAGGCTCGTCGTCGCCGGAGTTTGCGCGGTCGCCGCTTTCTTCGCGGTTCAGCTCCTGCTCTGGCTGGCCTGGTGCGGCATCCTCAATCTCGGCTACGGCACGCCCTGGAAGACGATGGTGGCCTGGACGAAGATCGCGCTCGTCGGCGGCGCCTGGGACACCGACATGTTCTCGGTCGCGGTGGCGCGCGGCCATGGCGGCGGCCTGCTCGCCAATCCGCAGCCCGACGTCGTGCGGATGACCGGCGAGGGCCAGGTCCATGTGCTCTACCCGCTGATCGCGCTGGCAGCCTGCCTGATCCATCGCCTCTGGGCGGCGCCGCAGCAGGCGCCATCGACCTATGAGGTCATCGACGACGATCTGCGCTCCGAGTGGAACATGGCGCTGGCGGCGGCGGTGCTGGTCGGCCTCTTCGCCTATGTCACCAGCGAGTCGATGGGCAACCAGATGCTGCGCTGGCCGTTCTACTTCTCCTATCTGGCGGTGCCGACCGTGCTGGCGCTCGGCTTCACCGCCGGCGGCCTGCAGCGCAGCGAGGACCGGGAGCTGGTGACGCCGGCGCTGCTGGCGGCTGCCGCCGTAACAGTCGCCGTGCATCTCGCCTTTTCGAGCGTGCCCGGTCTGGCCATGGCCGCCTCTCCCGGCCGCTGGTTCGCCAAGGGGATGGCGCTGGCGGCGCTGGCCTGCGGCCTCGTCCTGATCGTTCCGGCCTTTCGCGCGCGGATCGCGATCCTTGCGCTGGCGGGGCTGATGGCCGTCGGCGTGCCGCTGTTCAACACATCGGGAACCAACATCTACAGCTCGGTCTATGCGTTCGATTCAGGCCGCGTCTCGCGCGACATCATCCGCGGCCAGAAGGCGCTGATCGACTTCACCGAAGCCAACGCGCCGGCTCCGGGCGTCCATCCCGCCGGGCGGCCGGTGCTGTTCTGGCATCCGAACTCGAACTACACGATCTCGCTGCAGGCGGCCTATCTCTCCGACTACCAGTCGCTTCACCGTCACCATAACGGCCCGGCGCTGCCGGTGCTGAACGACACCGCGATCGGCCAGCTCAAGGCCGGCTATCGGCCCGAGATCGTCTTCATCTGCGAGAATGCGGCGCAGTGCGAAGCGGCGCACAAGGCCTTCCGCGATCTCGGCGTCGGCTACGACGTGATCGCCAAAGGCGGCTATGCCGGACGGACGCGCTCTGTCGTGTTCGAATACGTCCGGATGCATACGAAGCCGCAGTGAACCCGGGTGGGGCTGGCATCGACCGTCCTCGCCCCTCGGCCGGATGACGGCCAACCGCAAAAGGCCAGCGACCATGTGGACCATCCTCAAGGAAGAGACAGTCTTCTCGGCGAAACCCTTCGTCGAGGTGACCTGCCAGCATGTCGTCACCGACAGCGGCGTCGAGGTGCGGGACTACTACCAGGTCAGGCTGGCCGATTTCTCGATCGCCTGCGCCGTGACCGAGGACGGCAAGGTCATCACGCTGTGGCAATACAAGCACGGCTCGCGGCGGTTTGGGCTGACCTTTCCGGCCGGCGAATTCCGCAACGAGGACCCGGCGCAGGCGATGGCGCGCGAACTGATGGAGGAGACCGGCTATCAGGCGGCTTCCGTCACGGCGCTCGGTTCCTGCACGGTTTCGGGCAACCAGGGTTGCGGCGAGGCGCATTTCTACCTGATGGAGGGCTGCCGGCTGGTCGGGCAGGCGCAGTCCGGCGATCTGGAGACGATGGAGCTGCGGCTGATGGAGGTCGCCGAGATCGACGCCGCGCTGCGCGACGGGAGCATTGCCGTCATGGCCCATGTGGCGCTCTGGGCCCTTGCCCGGCCGCGCCTGCCCGCGCGATAAGACCCTACCGGCCTTGAATTTTTGCTGCGGCGGCATGGATTTCAGATGAGCTTCCACAACATCCACACGCATGGCTTCATCCGCATCGCCTGCGCCGCGCCGAAGCTGAAGGTCGCCGATCCGGCCTTCAACGTCACCGAGACGCTGGCGATGCTGCGGCAGGCGAATGCGCGCGGGGCCTCGCTCGCGCTGTTTCCCGAGCTCGGCATCAGCGCCTATGCGATCGACGACCTGCTGCAGCAGAACGCGCTGCTCGACGCGGTGCTCGTCGCGCTCGGCAGGCTGGTCGAGGAGAGCCGCTCGCTGCAGACCATGGCGATCGTCGGCGCGCCGCTGCGGGTCGACGGGCGGCTGTTCAACTGCGCCATCGCGATCCTGCGCGGGCGCATCCTGGCGGTGACGCCGAAGACGTATCTGCCGAACTACCGCGAGTTCTACGAGGAGCGCCACTTCGCCTCGGGCGACCGGGCGGCCGTGGGCGAGATTTCGCTCTGCGGCCAGACCGTGCCGTTCGGCTCCGACGTGATCCTGAAGGCGTCGGACATCGCCGATTTTGCGATCCATATGGAGATCTGCGAGGACGTCTGGACGCCGGTGCCGCCCTCCTCCTTCGCGGCGCTGGCGGGCGCGACCGTGCTGCTCAACCTCTCGGCCTCCAACGTCACCATCGGCAAGTCGGACTGGCGCCACGCGCTGTGCAAGGCGCATTCGGGCCGCTGCATCGCGGCCTATGCCTATTCGGCGGCTGGGCCGGGCGAATCGACCACGGACCTCGCCTGGGACGGGCAGGCGATGATCTATGAGAGCGGCGCGCTTTTGGCCGAGGCCGAGCGCTTCGCGGCGGAGCCCCAACTCATCGTCGCCGATATCGACCTCGAGCGGCTGGTGATGGACCGCATCCGCCAGAACACCTTTGGCGACAATGCCGATATCCTGCGCGACCGGCTCGCCTTCCGCACCGTGGCCTTCGAGGCCAAGCCCGATCTGGAGGCCGATCTCGGTCTGGAACGCGCCGTCGAGCGCTTTCCCTTCGTGCCCAACGACGACGCCAAGCTGAACGAACTCTGCTTCGAGGCCTACAACATCCAGTCGCACGGCCTGCGCAAGCGCATGGAGAGCGCCCGCGTCGAGAAGATCGTCATCGGCGTCTCCGGCGGGCTGGATTCGACGCAGGCGCTGGTCGTCGCGGCGCACACCTTCGACGCGCTGGGTCTGCCGCGGAAAAACATCCTCGCCTATACGCTGCCCTCCTTCGCCACCAGCAAGGGCACCAAGGCCAATGCCTGGCGGCTGATGGAGGCGCTCGGGGTCACTGCAGCCGAGATCGACATGACGCCGGCCTGCCGGCAGATGCTGGTCGATATCGGCCACCCCTTCGCCAGGGGCGAGCCGGTCTACGACATCACCTTCGAGAACGTGCAGGCCGGCGCGCGCACCTCGGTGCTGTTCCGGCTGGCCAACCAGAACAACGGGCTGGTGCTCGGCACGGGCGACCTGTCGGAGCTGGCGCTGGGCTGGTGCACCTATGGCGTCGGCGACCACATGTCGCATTACAACGTCAACGGCTCCGTCTCGAAGACGCTGATCCAGCATCTGATCCGCTGGGTGGCGCAATCCGAGCGCTTCGGGGCGGATGCGTCGGCCGCGATGCTCGACATCCTGGCGACCGAAATCTCGCCCGAGCTCGTGCCGGGTGAGGGCGAGGACGGGCCAGCGCAGCGGACCGAGGATTTCGTCGGCCCCTACGCGCTGCAGGATTTCAACCTGTTCTACATCACGCGCTTCGGCTTCGCGCCGAGCAAGGTCGCCTTCCTGTCGCATCAGGCCTGGAGCGACGCCGGGCGCGGCGGCTGGCCGCCCAATATCGAGGCCGCCAAACAGGTCGCCTATGACCTGCCCACGATCAAGCGCTGGCTCACGGTGTTCGTGAAGCGCTTCTTCGAGACCAGCCAGTTCAAGCGTTCGGCCGTGCCCAACGGGCCGAAGGTGTCGTCGGGCGGCTCGCTCTCGCCGCGTGGCGACTGGCGCGCGCCAAGCGATTCCTCGCCGGCGGCCTGGCTGAAGGATCTGGAGAACATCCCCTGATCCCTTCCTGACGCGCGATGGAACCGTAGCGCCGCGCGCCGTGGATCGGTCGAGGTCCCGCGTTGACTGGCGGGATGCCGTGTGGTCAAGCAGGCGCGTCGTCGAGCCGAGCGTTTTAGGAAAGCCTGTCATGTCGATCTGGAGCCGTCTCCGGCGAACCGCTGCCGTGCTGTTCAATACAGATCGCCTGCTTCCTCCGATCCCGGGTCCGTCGCGGATCACCGACGGGAAGATTCCGGCGGACCAGTCGTTTCGCCGCCTCCCCCTCGTCGTCTGGGGCGACGTCTTCCCGAATGGCGATTTCCCGCAGGTCCGGCGCGCTCTGGCCGGCGCAGACGCGCATGAATGCATGTATACATGGGTCTATATCAGCGAACTCGTCACGGTTCGCGACATGGCCGGCGCCGCGGCGCGGGAAACCTTCGCGCCTGCCGGGTCGGCGGCCGAACTGACAGACCGTTTCGACCGGCTGAAAGCCGCTACCGACGACGCCCAGAACCAGTTGTCGCGCGAACTGCTCGACGTGTTCCTGCCGGTCGCGCAGTTCATCGCGGCCGCCGGGGCCGAGACCGTCGAATATGTCGAGCTCGGCTCGACCTTCTTCGTCTCGATCGAGAAGATCGACATCTGCAGCCGGCTGCTGGGCGTGCCGCTCGACTGCAAGCAGCTACAGTTCAGCGGGATCGAGTATTCGCCCTTCCTAACGCGGGCGGCGAAGACCTTCCACCCGCACGACGCGATCGCGATCGTCAAGGAGCCGCATGACTGGTCCCGCAGCCGGACCAACGCTTTCCATATCTCGCGCTTCGTCGGCAGCTACGCTTTCCGGTCCACCGCCGCGTTCGCCGAGGAAATCGCGCGCTGCGACGCCTTTCACATCATCGACGCGTTCAACCTCGCGGAGGACGATTTCCATTCATGGGATCTCGGCCTGCCGATCACCTTCATGAATCTGCCGCTGATGGTCGAGCGCCTGACGGCGGCCGGGTTCGACGTCTACGTCACGAAGGTCGATGCCGAGTTCCATGCGGCCGGCCGGCAAAAGGCGATGGTGGCGCGGCTGTTCGGGATCAGGCGCGAGACGGCCTCCAGGATCGGTTTCTTCGAGCGCTACGACGCGCTGGGCGGGTTCGAGGGGATCAGCAAGGCCCGCAAGATGGACGCGGCGGCCGCGCGCGCCGTCATCGCCGAGATCGACGCTTCGCTGACCCCCGAGCAGTGGGAGGCCTTCGCCGAATACAAGAAGTTCTTCCCGATCTGGAGCGGCCCGCCCGGCCTGAGCAAGAGCGATGTCGCGGCCATGGTCTCGTCGGCTGATCTGGGCATGAATCTGCGCTTCGATGACGGCCAGCCCGCACGGATCGTCAGAGACGCATTGCGTAACCGGTCATGGAATCCAGGCTAAAGCCTCATCTCTCTCTCTGCTATTCTAGAAATCGACAGCCCCCGCTATGCCAAGTTTATTCTTCAACAAGACACTCTGAGGGGAAAATGGGGGTCCTTCGCTTTTTGTTGGCTTATTCCGTTGTCTTTATGCATTACGGTAGGCCGCCGGGCTTGCATTTACTTTTCGGCTCTTCCGTAGTGCAGGGTTTTTTTATTATATCTGGCTTCTATATGGCTCTGGTCCTTTCAGAGAAATATAACACCAAAGCATCGATTTGGGATTTCTATGTCGCCCGCGCTCTTAGAATTTTCCCCGCCTATTTTGTTGTATTCCTATTAGCGCTTGTGTCTTTTTTCATCATGGGACGGAATAATTGGGTTGAATCCGGTCAATCTGTTGTCGATCTTCTCTCTGCCACCGCACTGCAGCAGTTTCTGATAGTGTTCCCGAATATCTTCATATTGGGGCAAGATATACTTTGTTATATATACTTCAGTGGCCGGGATGTGTTTTTCACGAATATACCTACTGAGCCAGTTAAGTATTCAAATCAGTATATACTGATTCCGCAAGCATGGACAATTGCTCTCGAATTGTATTTTTATGCGCTTGCCCCGTTTCTGAATAGATGGAAAACATGGGCGTTAGCCTCGATAGTTATGGCGAGCCTGCTTCTACGCTTGACATTTTCCTATTTTGAAGCAAATGCCTATCTGTGGTTATATATCTTTTTTCCTTCTAACGCTGCCTTTTTTATTCTAGGAATGATTTCATACCGACTTTATAGATGGGGCAGGCATTATTGGGACAATTCGCTCATCAATATTCCCTCTGTCGCCATCTTGGCGACAATGCCTTTGACATATGCTTGGTGGGCGCCAATTTCAGGCGCTATATCGGCCCGCTTCCTTCCCGATGGTCACCTGTTTCTCTATGTGGCCCCGCTCCTGCTGCCGGGTGCTTTTGCGGCCTCTCGAAACTGGGCGTGGGATCGAAAAATCGGCGAGCTATCCTACTCGATATATATCGTTCATTTTCTGATTTTCCAATGGACGTTCCATCTCACGGAAACGACCTATAAATTTGGATACTTCACATCAACACAATCTATATTAATATATAACGCGATGACGCTCGTAGCCGCGATAGCCATCTATCGATTTATCGATAATCCAATTGATCGATGGCGCCATTCGCTTTGGAAGGCGAGGTCGAAATCTGCTGAAGTCAATCGGCTTGGCGATGCCCGACCCCATTGACAGTGTCGCCATTCGTCAGCATTCCAAGCCGCCGCGAAATGCCGTTCCGAGGCCCGGCCGCGCTTCAGAACCCGACCTGAAACCGCCTCAAGAGACTTCCGCCATGACGCAGCCTGCTCCGATCATTCCCGTCATCGTCTGCGGCGGCGCGGGCTCGCGGCTCTGGCCGGCCTCGCGCGAATCCTTTCCCAAGCAGTTCATCGCGCTGCTCGGCGAGCAGTCGATGTTCCAGAAGACGCTGTCGCGCCTGTCGGCGCCGCATTTTGCGCCGCCGGTGATCGTGACGCATGAGGATTTCCGCTTCCTCGTGCAGAGCCAGTTGCTGGCGATGGGCGTGAAGGGCGACATCCTGCTCGAGCCGATGCGGCGCGATTCCGGCCCGGCCATCGCGGCGGCGGCGGCCTTCGTCGAGTCCCGCAATCCCGGCGCGACGATGATGGTGCTGCCCTCGGACCATCTCGTGATGGACACCGCCAGCTTCCAGCAGGCGGTGCTGCGCGGCGCGAACGCGGCCACGCAGGGGCGGATCGTCACCTTCGGCATGATCCCCGACCAGCCGGCGACCGGCTTCGGCTACATCCACCCCGGCCCGGTCCTGCATGAGGGCGTCCATGGCGTCGAACGCTTCGTCGAGAAGCCCGATGCCGAGACCGCCGCCCGCTATATCCGCGACGGCTATCTCTGGAACAGCGGCATGTTCCTGTTCCGCGCCGATGCGTTCCTGGCCGAACTCGCCGGCTTCGAGCCGACCATGGTCGAGGCCGCCAGGGCCGCCATCGCGCAGGCCGACGGCGACATCGGCTTCGTGCGGCTCAACAGCGAGGCGTTCTCGCTGGCGCCGAAAAAGTCGATCGACTACGCGCTGATGGAGAAGACGAAGCTCGCCGCCGTCGTGCCGGCGTCCTTCGGCTGGTCGGATGTCGGGAACTGGTCGAGCGTCTGGGAGGCCTCGCCGCAGGACGACCGGGGCAACGCGAAGAGCGGCGAGGTCGAACTGCTCGATTCGAGGAACTGCTACGTCCAGACCAACGGGCCCCTGACCGTGCTGGTCGGCATGGAGGACGCCGTCGTCATCGTCGAGGACGATGCGGTGATGGTCGCCCATCGCGACAAGGCCGAGCAGGTCAAGAAGGCCTTCGAGACGCTCAAGGCGCGCAACCACCGCAGCGTCGTGTCGTCCCTGCGCGTCTACCGGCCCTGGGGCTATTACCAGACGCTCGATCTCGGCACGCGCTTCCAGGTCAAGCGCATCCTCGTCGATCCCGGCCAGAAGCTCTCGCTGCAGAGCCATCATCACCGCGCCGAGCATTGGGTCGTGGTGCAGGGCACGGCGCTCGTTACCCGCGACAAGGACGAGATCATGCTGCGGGAGAACGAGTCGATCTACCTGCCGCTCGGCTGCGTCCACCGCCTCGTCAATCCCGGCAAGATCCCGCTCGAGATCATCGAGGTGCAGTCGGGCTCCTATCTCGGCGAGGACGACATCGTCCGCTACGAGGACATCTACGCCCGGGTCTGAGCGAGCAGCATCGGCCGCTTACGCCTCATCCGCGAGCACTGCGGCCAGCGCCTCCCGCGTCAGATCGGCCATCGGCGTCTGCGCCTTGTAGGCCTTCGTCTTCTGGCCGGGATTCATCACGAGAATCACCGTCTCGGTGCCAGGGCAGGCGGGGTCGGCGCAGAGGATCTCGTTGACCGCGATTGCAGCTGCTTCCGGCAGGCTTAGCAGGTCGCGGACGTCCGCTTTTATGCGCGCGGCGTGGCCGGCGTCCCTGGCCTTGTCGGCCGCGCCTTTACCGAACAAGCCGAGCCGCATCGCAGATCAGGCCGCCGGGAGCGTCAGCACGCCGGCCGCGCCGTCTTCCGTGCCAAAGGCGAGACGCTTGCCGGCCTTGTCCCAGGCGAAGGCGGTGATGCCGCTGCCCTTCAGCGCCGGCCGCACCAGCAACTCAGACGCGTCGGTCAGGCGGATTATCAGGATGCAGCCATCGTCGTAGCCGACGGCGAGCACCAGCGCGCGTGGATGGAAGGCGACGCGGGTGACCTTGGCGTGGCGCGCGCCGCATTCGCGCGGGGCCTTGCCCTGCGGCCCGTCGCCCTGGAACGGCCAGATGATCGCGGCGTCCGCCCCGCTGGAGGCGAGCCACAAGCCGTCATGCGACCAGGACAGGCTGCGCGGCTTCGACGGGTATCCGGTCATGCGCATATGGCTCGGCTTTTCGCCGAGCCGCCAGCCATGCAGCGCGTTCTCCTGCATGCCTGAGACGACGAAGCGGCCGTCGGGCGACCAGGTCACGTCGAGATGCGAGCCCTTCCATTCGAGGAATTCCGGCTTCGCCTCGGTGTTGGGATACCACAGCGAGACGCCGTTCATCTGGGCGATGGCCAGCCGATACCCCTTCGGGGCGAAGACCAGCCCCTGCGGGGTCGAGGCGACGTCGAGCGATTTGACCCGGCCCTTGTCGTCGCGGGCATGGACGCTGCGGCCGGTGTTCCAGGCGAGGCTGCCCGAGGCCGAGAGCGTCAGGGAATCGATCCAGCGCCGCTTCTCGTCGCGGGCGAGTTCGGTCGCCGGGCCTTCGGCGGTCAGCGCGACGACGCGGCCGTCATCGCCGCCCGTGATCAGGCGCTCGCCGTCCGAGCAGGCGCTGAGCACGCCGCCGGCATGGGCTTCGACGATCTCGCTTTCGCCCTCGCGCCAGCGCAGCACGCGGCCGTCCGAAAGCGCCAGCGCCAGCGTGCTCTTGAGCCAATGGGCGGCGACGACATGCTCGCCGGCTTGCACGGGAACGACATGCTCGCGCAGCGAGACGGGTTTGGCGATTGAGTCCATGGCAACGCTTTAGCTTCGGGCGAGAGTTTCGCAAGCCCTTGTCATTCCGGCGCGGCCGCAGGCCGAACCCGGAACCCACGACCGGGCTACGCCGCGCAGGCGAGAAAACCCTTGCGCAGCTCGGCCTCATCGAGGTCGCGGCCGATGAAGACGAGGCGGGAGTTGCGCGTCTCGCCGCTCTTCCAGTCGCGCTGGAGATCGCCGTCGAGGATCATGTGGACGCCCTGGAAGACGAAGCGGCGCGGCTCGTCCTTGAAGGCCAGAATGCCCTTCGAGCGCAGGATGTTGGGCCCCTGCGCCTGGCTGAGATCGTTGATCCAGGGCATGAATTTTTCCGGATCGACATCGCCGGGAATGGTGAAGGAGAGCGAGCGGACCTCGTCGGAATGGTGGTGATGATGGCCCGATTCGAGGAAATCCGGCTCGATGTCGAGGATGCGGTCGAGATCGAAGGCGTTGCGGTCGAGCAGCTGGTCGATCGGCAAATCGCAGCGCGTCGTCCTGTGGAGCTTGGCGTAGGGGTTGATCGCGCGGATGGCCGCCTCGACCCCGGCCAGTTCGTCCGCCGAGACGAGATCGACCTTGTTGAGGATGATGACGTCGGCGAAGGCGATCTGGTTCTTCGCCTCGGGCGCGTCCTTCAGCCGCTGCGTCAGCCATTTCGCGTCGGTGACGGTGACGACCGCGTCGAGCCGCGTCGCGTCGCCGACATCCTGGTCGACGAAGAATGTCTGGGCGACGGGAGCGGGATCGGCCAGGCCGGTCGTCTCCACGATGATGGCGTCGAACTTGCCCTTGCGCTTCATCAAGCCGTCGAGGATGCGGATCAGGTCGCCGCGCACGGTGCAGCAGATGCAGCCATTGTTCATCTCGAAGACCTCCTCGTCGGCGCCGACCACGAGGTCGCCGTCGATGCCGGTCTCGCCGAACTCGTTGACGATCACGGCGAATTTCTTGCCGTGGTCCTCGGTCAGGATGCGGTTGAGGAGCGTGGTCTTGCCGGCGCCCAGATAGCCTGTGAGCACCGTGACGGGGATTTTCTCGGACATGGTTCGACCTGATGGCTGCGCGCGCGGGCGGGGCCGGCGCTCAGGCCGGGCCGGCGCCGAGCGCCTTCTCGATCTGGCTTATATTGTGTTTCATCATCGCGATGTAAGTCCCAGCCGGGCCGGTCGGGCCCGAGAGCGCATCGGAATAGAGCCGGCCGCCGACCCTGGCTCCGGTTTCGCGGGCGATCTGTTCGATCAGGCGCGGATTGGTGATGTTTTCGAGGAAAACGGCCGGGATTTTCTGCGCCTTCATCTGCCGGATGATGCGGGCGACATCCTTGGCGGAGGCCTCCGCCTCGGTCGAGACGCCCTGGGGCGAGACGAAGTCGAGGCCATAGGCCTTCTCGAAATAGGCGAAGGCGTCGTGCGAGGTGATCGCCTTGCGGCGATCGGCCGGAATGCGCTGGATCGCGGCGCGCAGATCGGCGTCGAGCGCGCTCAGTTCGGTCAGATAGGCGTCGGCATTGGCCTCGTAATCGGCCTTGCCGGCGGGATCGGCGGCGACCAGCGCGTCGCGGATCGCAGCGACATAGAGCTTCGCGTTGCCGGCATCCTGCCAGGCATGCGGATCGGCCCCGGCGTGGCTGTGTCCGTGACTGTGGCCATGATTGTGTCCGCCGGCTTCCTTGAGCGGCGTCACCTTCGCCGCCGCCGCGACGACGGGCGCCTTGGCAGCGGAGGATTTCACCAGCCGCGTCATCCAGCCCTCGAAGTTCAGGCCGTTGACGACGACGAGCTTCGCCGCGGCCATCGCCTTGGCGTCGGCCGCCGTCGGCGAATAGACATGGGCGTCGCCATCCGGGCCGACGAGCGTGGTCACGGCGACGCGCGCCCCGCCGATGCGCTGGACGAAATCCCCAAGGATCGAGAAGCTGGCGACGACGGCGAGCTTCTCCTGCGCAAGCGCGGGCAGGCTCGCGAGGGTCAGCCCGGCGACAGCGCCCGCAAGCAGGTCACGACGGTTCGGCATGGCGGCTCTCCGGCAGATAATGAAACACTATAACATTACTAGCGCTGGAGATGCGCCCGAGGCAAGAGCCGGCGCGCAAGCCCGCCCTGCGAGCCGAGCAGGAGCGAGCCGAGATAGAGCGCTCCGGCCGCCAGGATGATGGCTGGACCCGCCGGAAGATTGCTGCCGGCGGAATAGGACACCACCAGCCCGGCATAGCCCGCGACCATGCCGAAGCCCGTGGCGAGCCCGATCAGGCGGGTGATGTCGGCGGTCCAGAAGCGCGCGGCCGCTGCGGGAAGCATCATCAGCCCGACCGCAAGCAGCGTGCCGAGCGCATGGAAGCCGGCGACGAGGTTCAGCACGACCAGCGCGAGAAAAGTGAGGTGGACGACGCCGCCCGAGCGGCTGACCGAGCGCAGAAAGCCGGGATCGACGCATTCCATCACCAGCGGGCGATAGAGCACAGCCAGCGCGAGCAGGCTCGCGGTCGCGACGCTCGCGAGCAGCAAAAGCACCTCGTTGTCGAGCGCCAGCACATTGCCGAACAGGACGTGGAAGAGATCGACCGCCGAGCCGCGCAGCGAGACGATGGTGACGCCGAGCGCAAGCGAGATCAGATAGAAGGCCGCAAGCGAGGCGTCCTCCTTCATCACGGTCAGCCGCGCGACCGCGCCCGCCGCGAGCGCGACCGCGAACCCCGCCGCGAGCCCGCCTAGCGTCATCGCCGGCAACGAGAAGCCGGCGACAAGGTAGCCGATCGCAGCGCCCGGCAGGATCGCGTGCGCCATCGCGTCGCCCGTCAGGCTCATCCGCCGCAGCATCAGGAAGACGCCGATCGGCGCGCCCGAGACCGACAGCGCGATGATGCCGACCAGCGCGCGGCGCATGAAGTCGAATTCGGCGAAGGGGCCGATGAGGAGGTCGTAGAGCATCGGACCGACTTGGTTAGGCGTGGATCACGCCGCGTCGCGCTCGCAAGCCGGCGCGTGGCTGTCGAAGGCTTCGACCATGCGGCGCGCCTTGAGCAGGTTGTCGGCCGTAAGAACGTCCGCCGTCTCACCCCAGGCGACCGTCTCGCGCGCCAGCAGCAGCGTCTGCGGGAAGGCGCGGCGCACCGTTTCGATATCGTGCAGCACGGCGACGACCGTGCGGTTCTCGCCATGCCAGCGCTGCACCAGCGCCAGCAGATCGGCCGTGGTGCGGGCGTCGATGGCGGTGAAGGGCTCGTCGAGCAGGATGATGTCGGCGTCCTGCAGCAGCAGGCGCGCAAACAGCGCCCGCTGCATCTGGCCGCCCGAGAGCGCGCCGATCGGCCGGCGCTCGAAGCCGGTGAGGCCCACAGCCGCGATCGCCGCCTCGACCTTGCTCTTGGCGCCAAGCCCGATGCGCCCGAAAATGCCGGCCTGACCCCACAGGCCCATGGCGACGAGATCGTAGACATGGATCGGGAAGGAGCGGTCGAGATCGGCCGATTGCGGCAGATAGGCCAGCCGCTTGCCCTTCGACAGCGTAAAGCCCCCGTCGAGCGGCGAGAGCGCACCGGAAATGCCCTTGAGCAGCGTCGACTTGCCGGCGCCGTTGGGCCCGACGATCGCGGTCAGGCTGCCCTGGGCGATCTCGCCGCAGACATGATGCACCGCCGGGTGGCGGTCATAGCCGAGCGTCAGATCGTCGAGGCGGATGGCGGGCACGGTCACTCTCGTCACAGGATCACGGCGAGCGTCGCCGCCCAGACCAGGGCGATCACGCCCCCGGCGAGGCCGAGTCGCTGCCCGGCCGACAGCCGCAGCAGCGACCAGCCCGGATTTTCCGAGACGGCGCGATAGGCATGGGCGTGGGGTTGGCTCATGTGGAATGATATAATGTTACGCGATGGCAGAGGCAAGCCGGCATGCGAGGTTGTCACCAGCGCTTGGGGCCGCCTTGATCTCCGTATTATCTGGAGTTACATTTATTCGTGAAAATGGAATACGACGAAGCCAAGCGCGCGGCGACTATGCTTCACCGCGACGTCGATTTCGCGCGCGCTTCGGAGGTCTTTGCAGGATTGACCTTTACGCGCGAGGACGAGCGGGCCGGCTATGGTGAGGTCCGCCTTGTCACCGTCGGCCTTCTGGACGAGCGAATGCTCGTGATCGTCTGGACGCAGCGCGGAGAGGCGCGCCGCATCATCAGCATGAGAAAAGCCAATGACCGAGAACAAGCGCGTTACCGTAGCCGGTTGGGTTGATCCCGACGAGGCGCCCGAACTGACCGATGAGTGGTTCGAGACGGCCGATGTCCATCACGGCGGGGTGCTGGTCCGCCGTGGCCGGGGCAGGCCGAAAATCGATGCGCCGAAAAAGCAGATCACCCTGCGCCTCGACGCCGACATCATCGACCGGTTTCGCGCCTCGGGTCCGGGCTGGCAGGCGCGGATCAACGAGGCGTTGCGCAAGGCAGTCTGATCAAAACGGCAGATACTGATACAGCCAGGTCTCGGTCAGCACCTGATCGCCGCCGCGCAGGAAGCAGCGCATCTCGATCGGATCGCTCCCCTCCGCCGTGAGGTCGAACTGCGCCCGCCAATGGCCGGGCACGTCGTTGGGCACGGCTTCTGCGAAGACATAGGAGAACGCGCCGCGCGAGGCCGAGAGCACGACCTCGGGCTTCACGCCGAAGGGGATCGTCTCCAGAGACGGCCCCTTGAACTCGACCATGAATTTCCGCACGCCCCTGGGCCGTGTCGTGCCGGGCTGGCCGCCATTGCCGAGGCGCGTCGCGACGACGCGTCCCAGCGTCGAGGGAAACGGCTCGTCGGCGAGCCAGTGCAGCCTGTAGCGGAAGGCATAGGATGCGCCGGCCTTCGCCGGCCCGTCGGGCACCCACATCGCGACGATGTTGTCGTGGATCTCGTCATCGGTCGGAATCTCGATGAGCTGCACCGCGCCCCGGCCCCAATCGCCTTGCGTCTCGACCCAGAGGCTCGGCCGGCGCTCATAGAAGACGCCGTCGAGGTAATGGCCGACCTCGCGGTCGCGCTGCATCAGGCCGAAGCCGCGCGGCGCGTTGTCGGCGAAGGCAGAGGCGATGGTCCGCTGGGGGTTGTTGAGCGGCCGCCAGGCGCGCTCGCCCGCGCCGGTCCAGAGCGCCAGGCCGTCTGAATCATGCACCTCCGGCCGCCAGTCGACGGCGGTGGCCTTCGCCTTCTCCGAATACCAGTACATCGAGGTCAGCGGCGCGATGCCGAGCCGCTCGACGTCGCGGCGCAGATAGAGCGCCTTTTCGATCTCCATGGTGACGCCCTTGCCGCGATGCATGCGGAAGCGGAAGGCGCCGGCGACCGAGGGGCCCGAGAGCAGCGCGTAGACCACGACATGCTCGGACGCCTCCTTGGGCGTCTCCAGCCAGACATGGGTGAAATCGGGGAATTCCTCCGCCTTGCCGCCGACGGCGGGGTCGATCGCCAGACCGCGCGCCGAGAGGCCGTACTGGTAAAGCTCGCCGATGGCCCGGAAATAGGATGCGCCGAGGAACGCGACCCAGTCGTTCTTCTGCCAGTCGAGCTTCTCGCCCTTGCGGCCGGGATGGCCCGAGCGGCTCTCCTGGAAGCGGAAGCCGGCAAAGCCTGCGCCCTGGGGCAGTTCATGCGCCGGCGAGTCCGTCGGCATGTCGAAATAGCGTTCGTTGTAGATAATCTCGCGGGCCTGCCCGTTGTCGAGCACATGCATGCGGGCAGGCTTCTGGAAATAGCGCCCGAGATGGAAGAACGTCACCGGCCAGGGCGAGGGACCGTCGGCCCAGAGCGCCATCTCCGGCTTGAAGCGGATCTTGCCATGGGCGTCGTAGTCGATCCGCTCCAGCACGTCGGGGCGCGGGCTCGGCGGGGCCTGATGGGGTTTGGTGGCGAGATCGCGCGCCCGTTCCTTCAGGGCGTCGAAGCCGAACGCCTCGGCCGCGCCCAGCGTCAGCCCCTGCCGGGCGAGCGCGGCTGGCGAGAAGCCGAGCGCCGCCAGCGCGGCGGTCGCGCCCGCGCTGGCGAGCAGGGTGCGGCGATCGGGGCGGGGCGGCGTGGCGCGGGAGGTCATGTCGGGCAAAAGCTCGGTTTCTGGCGGGACGGGCAGGGCAGGGCGAGGGCAGGGCGGAGATTGTCTCGGCTAACCCGCCCCTCTGGCAAGAGCAACCGGGGCGGCAACCGGGGCGGCAACCGGAGACAGGCCGTCTGGTTGCACGCCAAAAATGGCGAAAGCGTCACGCCTGCCGGCGGGCCGGTTTAAGCCTGCCCGCTTCTTGCGCTTCCCATTTCGGCTCATGCTGCTCTACAACAGCCCGCAAGCCGTTCATCGAATGCGGCGCTTCTTTTGCTTCGGGAGGTTACATGACCAGATTTTCCACGCGCAGCCGGATCACGGGCTTCGCCGCCGCCGCCATGATCGCGCTCACCCCGGCCGCCGCCCGCGCCCAGGACTTCATCAACGTCCTGACCGGCGGCACCTCGGGCGTCTACTACCCGCTCGGCGTCGCGCTCTCCAAAATCTATGGCGAGAAGGTCCCCAACACCCGGCCGACCGTGCAGGCCACGAAGGCCTCGGTCGAGAACCTGCAATTGCTGCAGCAGGGCAAGGGCGAGATCGCCTTCACACTGGGCGACTCGCTCGCCGCCGCCTGGAAGGGCGACGAGGAAGCCGGTTTCAAGACGCCGCTGAAGAAGCTGCGCGGCATCACCGCGATCTATCCGAACTACATCCAGATCGTCGCCTCGAAGGATTCAGGCATCAAGACGCTGGCCGATCTCAAGGGCAAGCGTCTGTCGGTCGGCGCTCCGAAATCCGGCACGGAGCTGAACGCCCGCGCCATCCTGGCCGCCGCCGGCATGAGCTACAAGGATCTCTCCAAGGTCGAGTATCTGCCCTTCGCCGAATCGGTCGAGCTGATGAAGAACCGCCAGCTCGACGCGACGCTGCAGTCGGCGGGCCTCGGCGTCGCCTCGCTGCGCGATCTCGCCACCTCTGTCGAGATCACCGTCGTCGAGGTGCCGGCCGCCGTGGTCGACAAGGCAGGCCCCCCCTTCGTCAAGGCGACGATCCCGGCCAACACCTATAATGGCCAGACCGCGCCGGTGCAGGCCGCCGCCGCGCTGAACTACCTCGTCACCCATGAAGGGATGAAAGAGGAGACGGTTTACCAGATGACCAAGGCGATCTATGAGAGCCTGCCGGACCTCGCCGCCGCCCATGCCGCCGCCCGCGCGATCAAGCTCGAAGGCGCGCTCGACGGCATGCCGCTGCCGCTTCACGCCGGCGCCGCACGCTATTTCAAGGAAAAGGGCCTCAAGGTCGGCTCCTGAGCCGCCGGAACCCTTCATGGACGAAACACGGGCGAGGCCGGATTGTCGGCCTCGCCCTTTTGCGTAACTGACGACAAGCAAGACTGACGACAAACAAGACCGCCGGTCAGCGGGCGGCGACGAGGACTGCCAGATGAGCCAGGACACCACGCGACCGCTCGCGGTTCCCGACATCGCCGGCGCGCCCGGCCCCGCACCTGCTCCCCACGATCCCGAGCACGGCCTGCCGGCCACCTTCGGCGCCGGCTGGACAGGGCGGCTGCTGTTCTGGATCGCGGTCGGGTTCTCGGGCTTTCAGATCGTCACCGCCTTCGGCATCCCGCTGGATGCGCGGCTCGTCGGCTCGGTGTCGTGGCTGACGCCGATCACGCTGATCCGCGCAGCCTTCGCGCTCTGGCTGGTCTGGATCGTGGCGGGGGCGGCGCGCGGCCGCGTCATGGGCGAGGCGGTGCTGGCCTTCGCGATGCTGTTTGGCGCATTCGAGCTGGTCTCGCTCTACACCGGCACTTTGCCGAACCAGGTCGTCCGGACGGTCCATGTCGGCTTCCTGTGCCTGACCGCCTGCGGCCTGCTCGCCAATGCGGAGGAGACCTCGCCTCCCGGCCGGATCTTCTGGTGGGCCGTCGGCGTCGCGGGCTTTCTCGTCGGGCTCTACCATTGGTGGAACTATGTCGAGCTGGTGAACCGCGCCGGCGAGGTCACCACGACTGACGCGGTCGTCGGGCTGACGGCGCTCGCCGTGCTGTTCCTGCTGGTCTGGCGCGCCATGGGCATCGCTTTGCCGCTCGTGGCCGGCACGTTCCTGGCCTATTGCTTCTTCGGCCAGTATCTGCCGGCGCCCTACAACCATCGCGGCTATGGCCTCGATCAGGTTATCGAGCAGATGACCTTCGGCACGGAGGGCATCTACGCCACGCCGACGGCGGTTTCCGCCACCTTTATCTTCCTGTTCATCCTGTTCGGCGCGTTCATGGAGCGCGCCGGCGTGATCGATTTCTTCAACGACATCTCGATGGCGATGTTCGGCGGCAAGCAGGGCGGGCCGGGCAAGGTCTGCGTCGCCTCCTCGGGGCTAATGGGCATGGTCTCGGGCTCCGGCGTCGCCAATGTCGTGGCCTCCGGCCAGTTCACGATTCCCCTGATGAAGCGCTCCGGCTTCAGGGGCGCGTTCGCCGGCGGCGTCGAGGCGACATCGTCGATGGGCGGGCAGATCATGCCGCCGGTGATGGGCGCGGTCGCCTTCATCATGGCCGAGACCATCGACGTGCCCTATTCCAAGATCGTCGAGGCGGCGATCATCCCCGCGCTGCTCTATTTCGCCGCCTGCTACTGGGCGGTGCATCTGGAGGCCGGCAAGCTCGGCCTGACCGGCCTGCCGAAATCGGAGCTGCCGAGCCTGCGCGACGAGCTGCGCAAGAACTGGTATCTGATCGCGCCGCTGCTGGTGCTGGTCTATCTGCTCTTCGCCGGCTTCACGCCGCTCTTCGCCGGCGCGGTGGGCCTGGCGCTCACCGTTGCGCTGATCCTCGGGCTCGCGATCTCGGCGGGCTTGGGAACCACGGCGCTGCGCGTCGTCTTCTGGGTCGGCTTCGCGCTGCTCTCGGCCGCCTCGATGACGATCAGCATCGCGACCGTGCTGATGGTCGTGCTGGTTCTGGTGATCTGGAACATGCTGCGCGGCGCGTCCGGCCGCGAGGTGCTCGCTTCCTGCGTCCAGGCGCTGGCCGATGGCGCCCGCCAGGCGATCCCCGTCGGTCTCGCCTGCGCGCTGGTCGGCATCGTCATCGGCACCATGACGCTGACCGGCATCGGCACGATCTTCGGCTCCTGGCTGATCGGCGTCGGCAAGGAGAGCATGTTCCTGGCGCTCGTGCTGACGATGATCTTCAGCCTGATCCTCGGCATGGGCATCCCGACCATCCCGAACTACATCATCACCTCCTCGCTGGCGGCCCCGATCCTGCTGCAGCTCGACGTGCCGCTGATCGTCAGCCACATGTTCGTGTTCTATTTCGGCATCATGGCCGATCTGACGCCGCCGGTGGCGCTGGCCGCCTTCGCGGCGGCCCCGATGGCCAAGGAATCGGGCATGAAGATCGGCGTGCAGGCGGTCAAGATCGCGCTGCCGGGCTTCGTCATCCCCTATATGGCGGTCTACGATCCGACGCTGATGCTCCAGCCCGTTCCGGGGCTGGAGGGCGCGAGCTACTGGCTCGCGGTCGTCTACATCGTCGCCAAGGCGACGCTGGCGATGATCCTGTGGGGCGCGGCCTTCGTCGGGCAGTTGATGCGCCCGCTGGCGCTGTGGGAGCGCATCCTGGCGGCGGTCGCGGCCGGCTTCCTCGTCGCCGCCGTGCCGATCACCGACGAGATCGGCTTTGCGCTCGCCGCCCTGATGATCGGCCAGCATCTCTGGCGCGTCCGGGCTGCCCGGCGCGTGGCGGCGTGATTGCACGCTCATGAGCCTGTGCCTCGCCACTGGGGCGCTCGTCGTCGCGCTGGGCAGCGACGAGATCGTGCTGGCCTGGCGGCACTCGGTGCAGAAGACGCGCTGGGAGGAGGTCTGGCGCGCGACGCCCTCTGGCGTCGCTCTCGTGGAGGCGCGCATCGAGGGCTCCGGCGCGGGGATGGACCCGCCCGATGGCGCAAGGCTGGAAAATGGCTTCTGGCGCTGGACCCCGACCTTGCAGCCCCAGCGGGAGATCGTGATGCGGCGCTCGGGCGCGACCGCCGACTGGCAGGTCTGCGTCGGGGCGGCCTGCAGGCCGATGGGCGATTATCTGCCGGCCGAGGCCGACCCGGTAACCCTGAAGCGGTGTTCCTGATCAGCCCTGGCTCAGACGCTCATAGCGGATGACGCGGCGCATCAGGTTGAGCATGGCGTAGGCCGCCAGGCCCGAGAACAGCGCCATCAGCACATAGCCGACGATCGGGCCCAGTTCGAACAGGCCCGCCAGCGCCCAGCCGGCGGCCAGCGCGACGCCGAAGAGTTCGACCGCGATCAGGATGCCGAGGCAGACGACCATGATGAGGTTGCCGCCGGTGGTGCGCCCTTGCGCCATTCTTTCGATCCCAGGTTCTGATCAGCCAAGACACTTATGCGCGCAATGACCTAGCGGAGGCAGCGGCGGCATGCAACAAAATCGCGCTCGCCGGCTCAGCGTCCGACTGCGCCCCAAGGCATCTGGTTGTTTGCGCCCCGCTTGAAAAGACCCTGATGATCGAGACCCCCGTCTTCGCGTCGGCCGCAGTCGCCGCCCCCCATGCCCTCGCCTCGCAGGCCGGACGCGCCATCCTCGCCGAGGGCGGCAACGCCATCGAGGCCATGGTCGCGATGGCGGCGAGCATCGCGGTGGTCTACCCGCATATGAACTCGATTGGCGGCGACGGCTTCTGGCTGGTGCATCAGCCGGGCGGCAAGGTCCACGCGATCGAGGCCTGCGGGCCGGCCGGATCGCTGGCCACGATCGAGCGCTATCGCGAGAAGGGGCACGACACGCTGCCGGCGCGCGGGCCGGATGCCGCGATCACGGTGGCGGGAGCGGTCGGCGGCTGGGAGGCGGCGCTGGCGCTGTCGGCCTCGCTCGGCGGACGGATGCCGTTGAAGGATCTGCTGGCCGACGCCATCGCCCATTGCGATTCGGGCTACGACGTCTCGGCCTCGGAGTTGCGGACCTGGCCGCAGGAGGTCGAGGCGGCCAAGCTCGCGCCGGGCTTCAGCAGCTTCTTTTGGCCCGGCGGCGAGCAGCCCAAGCCCGGCGCGCGGCGCAGGCCCGAGACGCTGGGCGCGACGCTGAAGCAGCTTGCGGCGGCCGGGCTCGACGATTTCTACCGGGGCGACATCGGCCGCGAGATCGCCGCCGATCTCGCCGCGATGGGTGCGCCGATCACCCGCGCCGATATCGAGGCCTATCGCGCCCGCATGGTCGAGCCGCTCTCGCTCAAGCTCGAAGGCCTGACCGTCTACAACTTCCCGCCGCCGACGCAGGGGCTGGCCTCGCTGCTGATCCTCGGCATCTTCGAGAAGCTCGGCGTCGCCCGCGCCGAGGGCTTCGACCATCATCACGGGCTGGTCGAGGCGGTGAAGCGCGCCTTTGCGATCCGCGACCGCCACATCACCGACCCGGCGCATCTGAGCGCCGACCCGGCGAGCTTCCTGACCGACGCCGTCTTCGCGCGCGAGGCCGACTCGATCGACCGCAAGCGCGCCGCCCCCTGGCCGCCCAAGCCCGGCCAGGGCGACACCATCTGGATGGGCGCGATCGACGGCTCCGGCATGGCCGTGTCCTACATCCAGTCGCTCTACTGGGAATACGGCTCCGGCTGCGTGCTGCCGAAGACCGGCATCCACTGGCAGAATCGCGGCGTCGCCTTCTCGCTCGACAGGAAGGCGGTCAACCCGCTAACGCCCGGCCGCAAGCCATTCCATACGCTCAATCCCGCCTTCGCGCGCTTTTCGGACGGGCGCATCCTGTCCTATGGCGCGATGGGCGGCGACGGCCAGCCGCAGTTCCAGGCGCAGATCCTCTCGCGCTACCGCTTCGGCCAGAGCCTCGCCAGCGCCGTCGACGCGCCGCGCTGGCTGCTCGGCAAGACCTGGGGCGCGGGCTCGGTCTCGCTCAAGCTGGAGAGCCGCTTCGATCCGATGCTGCTGGCGCGGCTGACCGCGGCCGGCCACCCGGTCGAGGAGTATTCGGAAGCCTATTCCGACCAGTTCGGCCATGCCGGCATGCTGCTGAAGCAGCCGCGCGGCGAGGTCGAAGCCACGCATGACCCGCGCTCCGATGGCGACGCCCGAGGGATTTGAAGCCTATGCCTATCGACGACCCGTTCCGCTGCTTCGTGCCCTATCCCGACGCCGCCGTGAAAAGCGCGCCGTCCGGCCCGCTTGCGGGTCTGACGCTCGCCGTCAAGGATCTGTTCGACGTCAAGGGCTACCCGACCGGCGCGGGCTCGCCGCTCGTGCTGGCGCAGTCGGGCGTCAAGACCAAGACCGCGCCGATCGTGAAGACGCTGCTCGACGCCGGGGCGCGCTTCGTCGGCAAGACGCATACCGACGAATTCGCCTTCTCGCTCAACGGCAAGAACGCCCATTTCGGCTCGCCGATCAATCCCTCCGCGCCCGACCGCATCACCGGCGGCTCGTCCTCGGGCTCGATGGCGGCGGTCGCCGGACGGCTCGCCGATATCGGGCTCGGTTCCGACACCGGCGGCTCGGTGCGGGCGCCGGCCAGCTATGGCGGGCTCTTCGGCATCAGGCCCAGCCATGGCCGGCTCTCGCTGAAGCGCGCGTGGCCGTTGTCGGAAAGCCTCGACACGCCGGGCTGGTTCTGCCGCGACGGCGAGACCTTCGCGCGCGTCGCGGACGCCGTCTTCGGTAAGGACCGCATCGCGCTGCCGGAGACGCCGCGCCTGCTGCTGGCCGACGAGATGTTCGCCCAGGCCGCGCCCGAGGCCGAAACCATCCTGCGCAATGTCGTGCAGCGCGCCGTCCCGGCGCTCGGCCAGCCCGAGACGGCGATGGTCGCGCGCGATCTCGACGCGCTCTACTGGGCGTTTCGCTGGGTCCAGGGCCACGAGGCCTGGCTCTCGGACGGCGCGCTGATCGAGCGGCTCAGTCCGCCGCTGGGGCCGGGCGTGGCCGAGCGCTTCGCCTTTTCGAAATCGGTCAGCGACGCCGAGCACGCCAAGGGCGAGACGGTCCGCAAGGGCTTTCGCGCCAAGCTGGCGAGGCTGCTGGGCTCCAACGGCGTGTTGATCCTGCCGACCGTGCCCGACATCGCGCCGCTGGTCAGCGCGCAGGAGCCGGAGCTCGACGATTTCCGCAACCGGGCGCTGCGCCTGCTCTGCCTCGCGGGTCTGTCGGGCTTCCCGCAGGTAACGATGCCCGTGGCGCAGCGCGAGGGCGCGCCGCTCGGCCTCTCGCTGATCGGACCGAAGGGTTCCGACAAGTCGCTCGTCGCCTTCGCGGTGAGGTTCGAGCGGGCGGCGCGGGTGCGGATCGCGTGAGGAGGACGCCATGAGCGGGCACCACGACCACGACAACCACCTCGCTCCCATCGAGGCGCGGGTGAAGGCTCTCGAGACGCTGCTGGTCGAGAAAGGCTATGTCGATCCCGCCGCGCTCGACGCCATCGTCGAGACCTACGAGACGAAGATCGGCCCGCGCAACGGCGCGCGCGTGGTGGCGAAAGCCTGGGCCGACCCGGACTATGCCGCGCGGCTCAAGGCGGACGGCACGGCGGCGGTGGCCGAGCTTGGCTACGGCGGGCGCGGCGGCGAGCACATCGTCGCGGCGTTCAATACGCCCGACGAGCACAATCTGATCTGTTGCACGCTCTGCTCTTGCTATCCTTGGCCGGTGCTGGGCCTGCCGCCGGTCTGGTACAAATCGCCGCCGTACCGCGCCAAGGCGGTGCTCGATCCGCGTGGGGTTCTGGCCGATTTCGGCGTGACCCTGCCGGAGGGCCAGACTATCCGCGTCTGGGATTCGACCGCGGAGACGCGCTTCATCGTCATCCCGATGCGCCCCAAGGGGACCGAAGGCTGGTCGGAGGAGCAACTGGCCGGGATCGTCACCCGCAATTCGATGATCGGCACCGGCCTGCCTGTCGTGGAGGGCCGGCCATGAATGGCGGGCAGGACCTTGGCGGCCAGATGGGTTTCGGCCCGGTCGTCCCCGAGCCGGACGAGCCGGTCTTCCATGGCGACTGGGAGAAGCGCGTTCTCGCGATGAACGTCGCGGCCGGCGCGATGGGTCATTGGACGATCGACGAGATCCGCCATGCGCGCGAAAGCCTGCCGCCGGCGGACTACCTGTCGTTCTCCTACTACCAGATCTGGCTGACGGCGCTGAACGCCACGCTGGTCCGGCACGGTTTCGTCAGCGAGGCCGAACTGGCGCAGGGGCAGGCGCTGACCCCGCCCAAGACGCCCAAACGGGTCCTGAAGGGCGAGGATGTCGCGACCGTCTTGCGACGCGGCTTTCCCTATGAGCGCGACGCACAGGCCCCGGCCCAGTTCGCCGTCGGCGACAGGGTCCGCACCATCGTGATACACCCTGTCCATCACACCCGCCTGCCGCGCTATGCCCGGGGCAAGGCCGGCACGATCGAGCGCGTCACGGGGGCCCATGTCTTTCCCGACACCGGCGCGCATGGTGCGCCCGAGACGGCGCAATGGCTCTACACCGTCGTCTTCACGGGCACGGAGCTCTGGGGTCGCGACGCCGACCTTAAGACCCGCATCAGCATCGAGGCCTGGGAGAGCTATCTTGAGCCGGCCTGACGCCGACCTCGCAACCAGCCTCGCCGCCGGCACGCCGATCCCGCGCGACGCGGATGGGCCGGTCTTCGCCGAGCCCTGGCAGGCGCAGGCTTTTGCGCTCGTCGTCGCCCTGCAGGGCAAGGGCGTCTTCACCGCCGACGAGTGGGTGCAGGCGCTCGGGGCGGAGATTGCCGAAGCCGTGGCCGCCGGTGGCTGCCGGGACGGCTCGGATTATTACGAGCGCTGGTGCGAGGCGCTGGAGCATCTGCTGATCGCCAAGGGGCTCGCCTCGCATGCGGGGGTCGATGCGCTTGCCGCATCCTGGGCGCGTGCGGCTGAGGCGACGCCGCATGGCCAGCCGGTCCTGCTGGAGAACGATCCCCGCCGTGCGGCCTTGCCGGCGAGCGCAGGCTAGTCCCGGCCGGGCTTGGCCGCGCCGGGCTTGGTCGGTGTCTGCGCCGCCACCGGGTCGCTGGCCGGAAACGTCTCCTTCAACGCGTCGGTGAGGATGGCGTCCTCGCTCTTGCCTTTCGCGTCGCGCCTCTGTTGGGCCTGCTCCTGACGCAGGCTTTCCTTGGCCGGATTGTCGGTCTTGGTCATGATCGTCCCCTTTCAGCCCGGGCCGGAATCGCCGGCCCTGCCTGAAACGAACGCCGTCGGAGGCGATCTCGTTCCCCCGGGCGCAGCGACTCCGTCCTATCCCAGTTCGCCGATCCATTCGGCGACGGTCGCGGTGAAGGCGTCGGGCCGCGAGACGGGGAAGAAATGCCCTCCGCTGTCGAGGATCGTCTTGCGGCAGCCGGGGAGGGCGGCGGCGAGTTCCTCCTGCAGGAAGCAGGGCACGATCATGTCGTCGCGCGCGCCCAGGATCAGCACCGGCATCGCGAGCCCCGCCGCGTCGGCCGAGCCGTCGAAACCCAGCAGCGCCTCGATCCTTTCGCGCATGACCGCGCGCGCCTGCGGCGAGACCGGCGCGGCTGCGAGCGCCGCCTCGAAGACGTGCCAGTTCGCCTCGAGCCAGATCGGCGGATAGGCCATCAGCGCGGCGCTGGCCGCATAGGCCTGCGGATGCGTCTCGAGGATCGCCCGGCGGGACTCGAACAGGCCCTCCATGTAGCGGCTCGGCTTCAGCCAGGTCGCGCTCAGGATCAGGCCGTCGAGCCGGTCGGGCGCGATGCGGGCGAAGGCCTGCCCGATGCAGCCGCCGGTCGAATGGCCGAGCAGCACGGCGCGGTCGATCCCGGCGGCGTCGAGCACGGCGCGGCAATCCTGCGCGAGCTGCGCGATCTCGCAGGACGCCTGCCCGCGCGTGCTGGCGCCGATGCCGCGCTGATCGAAGCGGATGACGCGGAAGGAGCGGGCGAGCGTGGCGGCATTGTCGGCCCAGAAGGCGGCGGCGCCGCCCAAGCCGCTGACCAGCAGCAGCGGGCGACCCGCGCCCTCGCCATGCGCCTGCAGGATCGCGCCATCGGCTGTCGCGACGTCGAAGCGCCCGTCGGGGCCTGGGAGGGCGGCGCTCATGTCAGCTGCGAAAAGGATAGGGCCGCGAGGATGCGCGATGCCTGGAAGCCGATCCTCCCGGCGCCGCCTGCGAGGCCGCCCTGCCAGTGCGGATCGGCGAGACGGCCTGCCCCAATGCGATCATCGCGTTCGTCATGGATCACGTTCTGGTCCCCTTCCCTGGCGACGCGCCAGACCTTGCTGGCTCTTGCCTTGCTGGCCGGGCCCGGGCCCTGCGGCCTCTTGGCTTTGCGTCGGGCGCAAGGATGACCCAGGCGGGGCTGCTCCGCTATGCCCCTGGCGAAGGGGGCGGGACGCAGGCGACGCAAGGCGGCCGCTCAGGTCCTGTCCCTGAAGGCGTCGGGATCATAGGCCTTGTCGGTCCAGCCGAAGACGGTGCGGGCCTCGATCTCGGCGACGTTCGCCGGCCTCGGGAACGGCTTGGGAGCGGGCTCGCCGGGCGTGCGCGGCCGCCCGATCTCGGCGAAGAACGCATCGAGCCCGCCTGGCATCACGATCCAGAGGAAGGTCAGCGGCTCGTCATGCGGGTTCAGGAAATGATGCTTGCGGTTATGGCCGACGAAGACGCAAGAGCCTTCCTCGAGCGGATGATCGACGCCGTCCATGCGCGCGACGCCGCGGCCTCTGACGACGAAGATGATCTCCTCGTGGCGGTCATGGGTGTGCTCGCGGATGAAGGAGCGCGGCGCCACCGTCTGGGTGCCCATGGCGAAGCGGTTGACGCTGGCAATCGAGGCGTTGCCGAGCAGATTGCGGACGAAGCCGTTGGCCGGGACGGGCTGCCAGTGGCTCGCGCCATCCTCGGGCCCCAGCACGCGGACCTCGCCGCAACTCTGGTTCGTCATCGGCCCGTTCTCCGTTGATCCTCCGTTGGACCTTGCGCCAAGGACGCTGTCGTTTCCAGAGGCCGAGAGGCACGGCGCCTGCGAGGGCGACCGGCCTACCGGCGGCGGGGCCAGGCGATCATGGCCCGCAGGCCCCCGCCGGGGCGTTCGGCCAGGGTCAGTTCGCCGCGATGCCCCTCGGCGATGGCGCGCACGATGGCGAGACCCAGCCCGAAGCCGCTGCCCTCGCGCAGCGTGCGGGCAAGATCGCTGCGGTAGAACGGCTCGAACACCTTTTCCCGCTCCTCGGCCGCGATGCCGGGGCCGTCATCCTCGACCATGATGGCGACGCGCCCGGGATCGGCATCGTCGAGCCTGACGGCGACCTTGCCGCCGAACTTGATGGCGTTGTCGATCAGGTTGGTGATGGCCCGCGTCATCTGGTCGGAATCGCACATGGCCGAGGCGCGCATCGGCCCCTGATAGACGACGATATGGCCGAGATCGGCGAAATCGTCGCAGATCGTCTGGAGCAGGGCCGGGATGTCGGTCGCCGCCATGCTGCCCGAGGCGCGGCCTTCGCGCAGATAGGAGAGCGCGCCGCCGACCATGCGCTCCATCAGCGCCAGATCCGACAGGATGGCCTGGCGCTTGTCCTCGTCGGCGATGTCCTCGGCGCGGAGCCTGAGCCGCGTGATCGGCGTTCGCAGATCGTGACTGACAGCCGCCAGCATCCGCGTGCGCTCGTCGACCAGCCGCCTGATCCGCCCGGCCATGGCCGAGAAGGCCGCCGCCAGCCGCTTGACCTCGACCGGGGCGCGCTTGATCGCGACGACCTCGTCGCGATCGGGGTCGAACCGGTCGGCGGCTTCGGCCAGCCCGGTCAGCGGCGAGACCACGGCGCGCGTCGCCCAGAGCGACAGAAGCCCGATCAGCGTGGCGAGACAGGCCAGCATGACGAGCAGATAGACGATGAAGGCGAGCCCGCGCGGCGGCGGCGTCATCGGCGGCGGCGTCATCACGAGGCCCGATCCATCGCGGAAGCGCAGGCCGACCGGCGGCGGGCCGGGCAGGCCGCCCCCACTCTCGCCGTCCTGCCTGTCGACGATGAAGCTCTCGGCGATGCCGCCAAGCGCTTCGCGCAGGCCCTGCTGCATCTCGCGGTCGAATTTGTGCAGCGACCGGGCGGTCGCGGTCACGCCCTCGCCGAGCCGCGAGAGGCGCGGATTGGCGGCGAGCGCCGCAGCGAGAACCGTCTCGCGGGCCTGCGGGCTGCCGGCCGCCTGCATCGTCCGGGCCACCGTGACCAGTTCGACGACATAGGGAAAGGTCGGCAGCCGCCTGAATTCGCGCGGCAGCGTCACCACCAGCACGATCGCCGTGACGAGATTGGCCAGGATCAGCGAGCCGACGACGATGACCGCGATCTGCGCCGCCGCGCGTTCCGGCAGGAGCCGCAGGAACAGGCGCTTCATCGCGCCGCGATCTCGGGCGAGAACATGTAGCCGCCCGAGCGGATGGTCTGGATCAACTCCGGCTCGCGCGGATTGCGCTCCATCTTCTGGCGCAGCCGGCTGACCAGCACGTCGATCGAGCGCTCGAAGGGGGCGGCCGCGCGCCCTTGCGTCAGATCGAGAAGCTGATCGCGGGAGAGCACGCGGCGCGGCCGCTCGCAGAAGGCCAGCAGCAGGTCGAGCTCGGCCCCGGTCAGCGAAACGCGCTCGCCGGCCGGGTTGAACAGCCGCCGCACCGCCTTGTCGAGCGTCCAGCCCTCGAAGACGATCACCACGCTCTCGCCGATCTCGGGCTGGGCCTGCGCGGAGGCGCGCCGCAGCACCGCCCGGATGCGCGCCAGCAATTCGCGCGGGTTGAACGGCTTCACCAGATAATCGTCTGCGCCCATCTCCAGCCCGAGGATGCGGTCGATCTCCTCGGCCTTGGCGGTCAGCATGATGATCGGCATGGCCCCGTCGGAGCGCAGGCGGCGGCACAGCGAGAGCCCGTCCTCGCCCGGCAGCATCAGGTCGAGCACCACGAGGTCGAAGCGGCCGTCGCGCAGGGCCGCATCCATCTCGCGGCCATTGGCCACCGCCTTGACCCGCATGTCGTGGTTACGCAGGAAGCGCGAGACGAGGTTGGCGATCTCGCGATCGTCCTCGACCATCAGGATATGCGGGGTGCGGTTCATGCCCTGCCTCGGCTCCGGCGCGGCGGGAAACGGCCGCAACCGGCTCTACGCTCCGCTTCTGCGAGGGTCGTCAATCGGATTGTTTCCAAATGTTTCCATACACGATCGGGAAATCCGCCGACACCAAAAACCTTGCCAGCGCCGCAATGTCCCGCAGAACCACGACGCAGGGACGCCATGACGCCGCGAGCATGCTCTGGAAACATGCGCCCGTCCGGCCCATTCTCATGCTGTGCCTGCGGTGCGACGACTGCGCCAGAGACGAACGGGAGCGGCCATGGTTGCGATATCGGTGCTGGACCTCGTGCCGGTCAACGAGGGCGAGAGCGCGGGCGAGGCGCTGCGCAAGTCGATCGACCTGGCGCAGCATGCCGAAAGTCTCGGCTACACGCGTTACTGGGTGGCCGAACACCACAACATGACCGGCATCGCCAGCGCCGCCACCGCCGTGGTGATCGGCCAACTCGCCGCCGCGACGAAGACGATGCGGATCGGGGCCGGCGGCGTGATGCTGCCCAACCACGCCCCGCTGATCATCGCCGAGCAGTTCGGCACGCTGGAATCGCTGTTTCCCGGCCGGATCGACCTGGGGCTCGGCCGCGCGCCGGGCGCCGACCAGCTCACCATGCGTGCGATGCGGCGCGATCCGCATGCCGCGCACGACTTTCCGCGCGACGTCATGGAGGTGCAGGCCTATTTCGAGCCGGCCGAGCCCGGCCAGTCGATCCAGGCGGTGCCGGGCGCGGGGCTGAACGTGCCGCTCTGGATCCTCGGGTCGAGCCTGTTCGGGGCGCAACTCGCCGCCGAACTCGGCCTGCCCTACGCCTTCGCCTCGCATTTCGCGCCCGAGGCGCTGATGCAGGCGCTCAGCGTGTATCGCGAGCGCTTCAAGCCGTCGCAGCAGGCGAAGACGCCTCACGCGATGCCGGGCGTCTCGGTGATCGCGGCCGATACGGATGCGGAGGCGCGCCGGCTCTTCACCTCGCAGCAACTGCGCTTCCTCGACATGATCCGGGGCACGCGCGGCAGGCTCAAAGCCCCGGTCGACGACATCGAGCAGCATTGGGCGCCGCACGAGAAGATGCAGGCCTCGCAGATGCTGCGCTACGCTTTCGTCGGCTCTCCCGAGACGATCGCGCGCGAATTGTCAGCCTTCATCACGGCGACACGCGCGAACGAGATCATGGCGACCGCGCCGATTTTCGACCATGCGGCGCGCAAGCGCTCCTTCGCCATCCTGGCCGAGGTGGCCCAGGGGCTGACGGCGGCCAGAGACGCAGCCTGACGCCGCTCCCGGGAACATCGGCGGCGGGGCGGCGTTGGCCAGTCTCACCTTATGATGGTCCGGGGGGAATTTGGATGAAACTCGATATCGAGGCTGCGCTGACCTATGGCTTCGGCAGCGCCACGCAGGTGATCGCCGCAATCGAGGCCGCGCGCTCGCCCGACCAGACGATCCTGTCGGAAAGCCTCGAGATTTCGCCGCAGGCCAGCCTGATCCGCGACGAGGATTCAGCCACCGGCGAGCGCCGCTTCCGCACCGCGCTGAGCGGCCAGGTCGAGATCCGCTACCGCGCCACCGTCGATAACGGCCTGCGCACGAAGCTTCCGGCGGACGCCTTTCAGCACGACTGGTCGCAATTGCCGCGCGAGGTGCTGCCCTATGTGCTGCCGAGCCGGTTCTGCCCGTCGGACGAGTTCATGCGCTTCGCACAGCGCGAATTCCGCAATGTGCCGCTCGGCGGCGCGCGCGTGCTGGCGGTGCTGGACTGGCTCTACGAACATGTCGACTACGTCCATGGCGTCAGCAATGCGCTGACCACGGCCGAGCGGACCTTCATCGACCGCGCCGGCGTCTGCCGCGACTTCAGCCATCTCGGCATCACCCTGACGCGGGCGCTGAACATTCCCGCACGCGCCGTCAGCGCCTACGCGCTCGATCTCGACCCGCCGGATTTCCACGCCGTCTTCGAAGTTTACCTCGGCAACCGCTGGCACCTGGTCGATCCGACGCGGCTCGCCCCCGTCGAAGGCATGGTCCGGATCGGCAGCGGCCGCGACGCCGCCGACATCGCCTTCCTGACCAGCGAATTCAACTGCCAGTGCCTGAACCAGGTCATCACGGTCAGGCGTGTGCATGGCGACGACACCCTGCAAGCGGCCTAATCAGGCCTGTTCGGGAACCAGCGCGGCCCGCCTGGCGGCGCGCCGCAGGCTGGCCGCCAGCGCCGCGAGGAAGAAGCCCGCCTGCACGACCACGATGCACGGTCCGGTGGCGGCGTCGACATGGAAGCTCAGGATCGTGCCGAGCACGCTCGACGTCACCGCGACCGCGACCGCGACCAGCAGCATCCGGTCGAACTGCCGCGTCAGGAGATAGCCGATCGCGCCCGGCGCGATCAGCATCGCCACGACGAGAATGATGCCGACCGCCTTCAGCGCCGCGACGATGGTCAGCGCCAGCAGCGCCAGCAGTCCGAAATGCAGCAGCCTGACGTTGAGCCCGATCGCACGGGCATGGGCAGGGTCGAAGGCGTGGAGCAGGAAATCGCGGCGCTTGGCGACCATGATCGCGATGGTCGGCACGGCGATCAGCGCCGTCTCGGCGATGTCGGCCCAGCGCACGCCGAGCATGTTGCCGAACAGGATGTGCAGCAGGTGCTGGTCGGACTCGACCTTGACGAACATCACCAGCCCGAGCGCGAACATGCCGGAGAAGACGATGCCCATCACCGTGTCCTCCTTCACCCGGCTGTTCTCCTTCAGATAGCCAATGCCGAGCGCGCAGCCGAGGCCGGCGGCCAATGCCCCCAGCGCGAATGGCAGGCCGGTCATGGCGGCGAGCACGATGCCCGGCAACACGGCATGCGAGATCGCATCGCCCATCAGCGACCAGCCCTTGAGCACGAGGAAGCAGGACAGGACGGCGCAGACGCTCCCCACCAGCACCGCGACGACGAGGCCGCGCTGCATGAACTCGTGGACGAAGGGCGAGAGCAGCCAGGTTTCGATCAGGCTCATCATGCCGGCTCCGCGATGGCGCTGGCCGCGCGCCGCGCCGCCAGCCGGCCGTGCTTGGGCGCGAAGACGAAGGCGGTGAGGAACAGCACGGTCTGCAGCACCACGATCATGCCCCCCGTGGAGCCGTCGAGGAAATAGCTCGCATAGGCGCCGACCGCGCTGGTGACGACGCCCATGGCGACGGCGATCACGATCAGCCGGCCGAAGCGGTCGGTCAGGAGATAGGCGGTCGCGCCCGGCGTCACCACCATGGCGATGACGAGGCAGGCCCCGACCGTCTGCAGCGCCGCGACCGTGCAGGCCGAGAGCAGCACGAAGAACAGGATCTTCATCCGCGTCGGCGAGAGGCCGACCGCCCGCGCCTGATTCTCGTCGAAGAAGACCAGCATCATGTCCTTCCAGCGCGCGATCAGGATCACCAGCGAAACGGCTGCGATGATCGCGACCTGGACCACGTCCTCGTCGGAGATGCCGAGGATGTTGCCGAGCACGATCGACTGGACGTTCACGGATGTCGGGTTGATCGAGACGATCAGGAGCCCGATCGCGAAGAAGGTGGTGAAGACGATGCCGATGACGGCGTCCTCGCGCAGCCTCGTCCGCACGCGCACCAGCGCCATGGCGAGCGCCGCGAGAATACCGGAGAGAAACGCGCCGACCGCATAGGGCAACGCCAGCAGATAGGCCAGCGCGACGCCGGGCACGATCGCATGCGCCAGCGCGTCGCCCATCAGCGACCAGCCCTTGAGCATCAGATAGCAGGACAGGAAGGCGCAGACCCCGCCGACCAGCGCGGAGACCCAGATCGCCTTGACCATGTATTGGTAGCCGAAGGGCTCCAGCAGCAGAGCGATCATGGCTGCCGCTCCCTGGGAGCATGACCTTTGGCGATCCCGTCCCTGTCGCCGCCGGCGAGCTTTTCGCGGTCGCGCTCGCCATAGAGCACGAGCGGGCGCTCGTCGTCGGTGATGACGGTGACGCGCCGCCCGTCGGCGTCGTCGTGAAGCTCCGCGCCTTCGAGCCGGAAATGCCGGAGCGCGCCGCCAAAAGCCTTTTGCAGATTATCCTGCGTGAAGGTGGTCTCGGTCGGCCCCGCCGCCATCACGGTCTTGTTGATGATGACGACCTGATCGCAGAAATCCGGAATCGAGCCGAGATTATGCGTCGAGACCAGCATCAGCCGGCCCTCGGCCCGCAGATCGCGCATCAGGCCGACGATCGCGTCCTCGGTCTTGACGTCGACGCCGGTGAAAGGCTCGTCGAGCAGGATGACCTGCCCGCCCTGCGCCAGGGCCCGCGCGAGGAAGACGCGCTTGCGCTGCCCGCCTGAAAGCTCGCCGATCTGGCGGCGGCGGAACTCCAGCATGTTGACCCGGCCCAGCGCATCGTCGACCGCGTCGCGATCGGCCTTTCCGGGAATCCGCAGGAAGTTCATATGGCCGTAGCGGCCCATCATGACGACGTCGTCGACCAGAACGGGGAAGGTCCAGTCGACCTCCTCGGCCTGCGGCACATAGGCGACGAGGCCGCGCCTGAGCGCGTCGCGCACCTCCATGCCGGCGATCGAGACCATACCCTTTGCCGGCTTCAGGAAGCCCATCAGGGTCTTGAAGATGGTCGACTTGCCCGAGCCGTTGATGCCGACCAGCGCGCAGATCGTGCCCGGTCCGAGCGCGAAGGAGGCGTCGTTCACGGCGGTGACGCCGTTGGCGTAGCGGACCGTGACGCCGCTGACGACGATGGAGGGCGTCGGCCCCGTTCCGCGAAGCTCGCTCGCTGAGGCGGCCTTCACTGGCCGAACCCCTTGGCGATGGTCTCGACCGTGACCTCGAGCAGCTTGAGATAGGTCGGCACCGCGCCGTTTTCGGCGGATAGCGAATCGACATAGAGCACGCCGCCATATTCCGCGCCGGTCTCCTTCGCGACCTGTTTGGCAGCCTTGTCGGAGATGGTGCTCTCGCTGAAGACGGCGGGAATCTTGTTCTTGCGGACGAGATCGATCAGGCGGCGGACCTGCTGCGGCGTGCCCTGCTCGTCGGCGTTGATCGGCCAGAGATAAGCCTCGCGCCAGCCATAGTCGCGCGTGAGGTAGCTGAACGCGCCCTCGCTGGAGACGAGCCAGCGCCGGTCTTCTGGCACCTTGGCGAGCCTGGCGCGCAAAGGCGCGTCGAGCGCCTTGATCTTCTCTCCGTAATCGGCGGCGTTCTTCGCGTAGACCGCCGCATTGGCGGGGTCGGCGTCCGCCAGCGCCTTGCGGATGTTCTCGACATAGATCAGCGCACTGGCCGTCGACATCCAGGCATGCGGGTTGGGCCGGCCCTCATAAGGACCCTCCTTGATGCCCATCGGCGCGATGCCTTCGGTGACCACCGCGCTCTTCACGTTCCTGACGTTGTCGAAGAAGCGCTCGAACCAGCGTTCCAGATTCATCCCGTTCCAGAGCACGAGATCGGCCGATTGCGCCTTGACCACGTCGAGCGGCGTCGGCTGGTAGTCATGGATCTCTGCGCCCGGCTTCGTGATCGATTCCACGATCGCGGCGGTCCCGGCGACGTTCTGCGCCATGTCCTGGATGATGGTGAAGGTGGTGACGACCCGCAGCGGCTTGGCCGGGGCGGATTGGGCCAACGCTGCCTGACTGGTCAGCGACAGCCCACCGGCCAGCGCGACGGCGGTCAGGCCCATGACGTAGCGACGCGAAAACATGCTCTCTCCTGCGGCTCGGCTGATGATCGTGTTCACGCTATTGCAAATGAGTTGCATTTGTCAACGCTTCTGACAATGATTTGCAAGAAGTGCTTTTGGATTTGCAGGAAGGCGCTTTTGCAAACGCCTCTCGGCATTGCTATGGCGTTCGGATGACGGGAATCGATCAGCGCGTGGCCGGTTTCGAGGGCCAGCTCCGGGATGCGGGCCTGCGTATGACGCAGCAACGCCGGCTGATCCTGCGCGTGCTGGCGCAAGCCGACGACCACCCGGACGCGAAATGCATCTTTACGCGCGCTTTCGCGCAGGACCCGACATTGTCGCTCTCGACCGTCTACCGCACGATGAAGCTGCTGGAGACGCAAGGCGCGATCGAGCGCCACGCCTTCGAGGACGGCGTCTCGCGCTACGAACATGCCGACCAGCAGCATCACGACCATCTGATCGATGTCGAGAGCGGGCAGGTGGTCGAGTTCTCCTCGCCCGAGATCGAGGCGCTGCAGGCCAAGATCGCCGCCGACCTCGGCTACGAGATCGTGCGACACCGGCTCGAGCTCTACGGCCGCAAGATCCCTGTGCGGAACCGGCCCCGGAAACGCTGAGCGGCGTCAGGCCGCGGCGGCCTGGCCCGGGCGCTGCAGCCCCCATTCGGCCATTGCGGTCAGGATCGGCATCAGGCTCGCGCCTTCGGCCGTCAGCGCGTAGTCGACGCGCGCCGGCACCTGCGAATGGACGGTTCGCGAGATCAGCCCGTCGGCTTCCAGCTCCCTGAGCTGAAGCGTCAGGATGCGGGCGCTGACGGCGGGGATGAGCCGGCGCAGGACATTGAAGCGGGCGGCGCCCTGGTTCAGGTGGTAGATGATCGTCGGCTTCCAGCGTCCGCCGATCGCGGCCACGCAGAGATCGACAGGGCAACCGACCGTTTTGACCTGTCTCGGAAATGGAACTGTATTCGCCAGCGTCATTGATCCGGTTACAGCCATGATACTAGGTTCCTGACCTGTAAGTTCTTCCTCTCATCGTAGGACGCCGCCATTTCCAGTCAAGTTCCCGATCGGGATCGGCAGGAGGTCAGCAATGTACGCGGTTCTGGGTGCAACGGGGAATACGGGGTCTGCGACGGTGGCGGCGCTGCTGGCGCGCAACGTCGCGGTGCGCGCCATCATGCGCGATGCGGCAAGGGGGGCCGAGCTGAAAGCGCGCGGCGTCGAGGTCGTGGAGGCGGATGTCTCCGATGCCGACGCGCTCGCACGCGCCCTGAACGGCATCGACGGCGCCTATGTGCTGATTCCGCCGCCTTCCGCAGGGTCCGACTTCTTCGGCGCGGCGGCCCGCGCGGCGTCCGGCATCGCGCAGGCGGCCAAAAGCGCCGGCGCGCCCCACCTCGTCGCACTGTCCTCGATCGGCGCGCACCTGAGCAAAGGCAGCGGCGCGATCCGTTCGCTGCGCATCTTCGAGGACGAACTGGCCGCGACCGGATTGAACCAGACCGTGCTGCGACCTGGCTATTTCATGCAGAACTGGGCGAACCTGATCCCGCTCGCACAGGCGGACGGCATCCTCCCGAGCATGCTTCAGCCGCTCGACCAGCCGGCCGAGATGGTCTCGACCGAGGATATCGGCGCGGTCGCGGCCGAAATGCTGGTGCAGCCGGTCACGGGCCGGCGGGTCGTTCACCTGTCTGGACCGCGGCCCTACACGCCTCGCGATGTCGCCGCCGCCCTGTCGCGCCTCCTCGGACGACCGGTCGAAGCCGTCGCTCCGCCGCCATCGGAGTGGGAACAGATCATCGTCAATGCGGGCCTCGACCGCAGCTATGCCGCAGCGCTCGTGGAGATGTATCACGGGCTAAACGACCAGAGCGTCGGCGGCGAGCCCGGCGCGGAGGCGAGACGCGCGCCGACCTCGCTCGACGACGCGTTGGCGCGACGCGTCTGACGGACGCGAAGGGCGTAGCGGACGCTCGCGCCGGGCCACGAGCGAAACGGCCGGGTTGACCCCGGCCGCCTTTCAGCGAGCAATGCGCCTCTTCCGAATCCGAAACGGCCGCTCCGCTCATGACCCAGCACCAGACCACCCCGATCGACTCCGCGAAGCTCGACCGTCTCGCCGAGGTCGCCGTCAGGGTCGGCCTCAATCTGCAGGAGGGGCAGGACCTCTTCCTGACCGCGCCGGTCGCCGCCCTGCCGCTGGTGCGCCGCATCGCCGAGCATGCCTACAGAGCCGGGGCGGGGCTCGTGGTGCCGATGCTCTCCGACGAGGAGACGACGCTGGCGCGGTACAAGTTCGGCCATGACGCCAGTTTCGACCGCGCGGCGGGCTGGCTCTACGAGGGCGTCGCCAAGGCGTTCGCCGCCAACACGGCGCGGCTGGCCATCGTCGGCGACGACCCGATGCTGCTCTCGGGTCAGGACCCGCACAAGGTCGGCCGCGCCAGCAAGGCCAATTCGATCGCCTACAAGCCGGCGCTGGAGAAGATCGCGGGCTTCGACATCAACTGGAACATCCTCGCCTATCCGACGCTGTCATGGGCGCGGCAGGTCTTTGCGGGCGAGGCCGACGACATCGCCGTCGGCAAGCTGGCGGATGCGATCTTCGCAGCCTCCCGCGTCGACCGCGACGACGCGATTCCGGCCTGGGCGGCGCATAACGCGACGCTGGCCAGGCGCACGCAATGGCTGAACGGCCAGCGCTTCTCGGCGCTGCATTATTCCGGCCCCGGCACCGACCTGACGATCGGTCTGGCGGACGGCCATGAATGGCAGGGCGGCGCATCGACCGCGAAGAACGGCGTCACCTGCAACGCCAACATCCCGACCGAGGAGGTCTTCACCACGCCCCACGCGCTGCGTGTCGAGGGTCATGTCCGCTCAACCAAGCCGCTCTCGTACCAGGGCACTCTGATCGACAACATCGCCGTGCGCTTCGAGGCAGGCCGCATCGTCGAGGCCCATGCGACGCGCGGGCAGGAGGTGCTCGGCAAGGTGCTGGAGACCGACGATGGGGCGAGCCGGCTCGGCGAGGTCGCGCTCGTCCCGCACTCCTCGCCGATCTCGCAGAGCGGGCTTTTGTTCTTCAATACGCTGTTCGACGAGAACGCCGCCTGCCACATCGCGCTCGGCCAGTGCTATGCGAAGTGTTTTCTCGACGGAGCCAGTCTCAGCCCTGAGCAGATCGCGGCGCAGGGCGGCAATGCGAGCCTGATCCATATCGACTGGATGATCGGATCGAACCGGATCGACATCGACGGCGTGCGCGAGGACGGGTCGCGCGTGCCGGTGTTCAGGCAGGGGGAGTGGGCATAGACCCGCCACGACAAGGATTGCGCCACCGGCGCCTCAGCTTGATCCTTATCGCAGCCCGGACCGACGTCGCGAGCGCGGCGGATCGCCGGCCGCCAGACAGGCTGAACGCGATTTCGTGAAGACCTGCCGTTCGAAGGGCAGCGGGAGGGGGAGAAGGCGTAAGTCTCTGGTCAGGCAACGAAAAATCTGCCAGACCTGACCGCGTATGCATACTGGGCGCGGCATTTCTGACTGGCTCACGCCCTTGTCTGTCCGCAATCCGGCCCCCTTTATGCAGAGGATCAGGCGTCGGAGACCGGCCGCCTTGCCGCGTGGCGCGGGCTAAAGGGACGGACCCGTTGCCTCGATCGCGAGGCGAAAAAGGAGATACCGCGTTGAGCAAAATTCGATCGACTCGTCGCAGCTTCCTCGCCGCCGGCTCCGCCATGGCCGGCGTCACGCTGCTGGGCGGAGCCCCCGGTCTGCTGCTTCCGGCCCGCGCACAAGGCCTTGCGCCGACGCCGACGATGCGCGGCGGCGCCAACAACTACATTCCGGGCGCGCCGGTCGTCAGCCGCATCGGCGGTGGCGGTTTCTGGATGACGGGCACCGTGCGGCGCGCAGGCGACGGTGCGCCGCTGCCGGGCGTGCGCATCCAGATCTGGGCGCACACCACGGAGGGGCGCGAGAACGACCGGCATAGCCACGGCGCCACGCTCACGGGGCCTGATGGCGCGTTCCGGCTGGAGATGCCGCAGATCATCCCGGCCTTTGGCCAGGCCCATGGCCATCTCGCTTATGAAGGCGACGGCTTCCAAACCGTCTTCCTCCGGCCCGTGATGGCGAGTTCGCGCGACACCCGCCTCAGCGCGCATTTTGTGCTTCAGCCGGCCTGAATGGTTTGACGTCGCTTCGGAGCGCTCTGATCTGGGCGACGCTCGCCCTCATCGTGGCGGCGCCGATCGCCCTGGCCGCCACGAGCCCGTTGCTCGCCTGGCGAGACGGCGTCTATGTCGCGTCCGGCTTTGCGGGAATGCTGGCGCTGGCCATCCTGCTGGCCCAGCCCCTTTTGGCTGGCGGCTATCTGCCCGGCCTGCCGACGCGGCGCGGTCGCCATGTCCATCGCTGGCTCGGGGTCGCTCTGGTGGCGATGATCGCCTTGCATGTCGCCGGGCTCTGGCTGACGAGCGCGCCGGATGTGATCGATGCGCTGCTCTTCGCCTCCCCCACGCCTTTTTCGGTGTGGGGGGTCGTCGCGATGTGGGCGGCGGTCGCCGCTGCCGCGCTGGCGGCGTTCCGCGCTCGCCTGCGCATCCCGCCCAAGGTATGGCGCATCGGGCACACGGTTCTTGCGTTTGTCATCGTCCTGGGCAGCGTGGTGCATGCCCTGCTGATCGAAGGGACGATGGAGCCGCTGTCGAAGGCGGCGTTCTGCATTCTGGTGCTTCTGGCGACAGCGAAGGTCGTTTTCGACCTGCGAGTCTGGGTCCTGCTCTCACGCTCCAGGCGTTCGTGAGGCGGGTAGGGACGCGCCGCGCTCGCGCCTGACGCCAGGATGCGACCGCCTGTCCGACGCTCCCTGCGCTCAGGCCGACGTCCGCTTGTTCTGCCGGTTCGCGATCAGATCGTCGACCACGGCCGGATCGGCCAGCGTCGAGGTGTCGCCGAGCGCCCCGAACTCGTCCTCGGCGATCTTGCGGAGGATGCGGCGCATGATCTTGCCCGAGCGGGTCTTGGGCAGGCCCGGCGAGAACTGGATCAAATCGGGCGAGGCGATCGGGCCGATCTCCTTGCGGACATGCGCGACCAGTTCCTTGCGGAGCGCGTCTGAGGATTTCTCGCCGGTCATCAGCGTGACATAGGCGTAGATGCCCTGGCCCTTGATGTCGTGGGGATAGCCGACGACGGCGGCTTCCGAGACCTTGGGATGCGACACCAGCGCCGACTCGACCTCGGCCGTGCCCATGCGATGGCCCGAGACGTTGATGACGTCGTCGACGCGGCCGGTGATCCAGTAATAGCCGTCGGCGTCGCGGCGGCAGCCGTCGCCGGTGAAATACTTGTTCGGATAGGTCGCGAAATAGGTTTCCTCGAAGCGCTTGTGGTCGCCATAGACCGTGCGCATCTGGCCGGGCCAGCTCTCGGCGATGACGAGGTTGCCTTCGCATGCGCCGAGCAGCACCTTGCCCTCGGCATCGACGATCTCCGGCTTCACCCCGAAGAACGGCCGCGTCGCGGAGCCGGGCTTCAGCTTCGTCGCGCCCGGCAGCGGCGTGATCAGGATGCCGCCGGTCTCGGTCTGCCACCAGGTGTCGACGATCGGGCAGCGCCGGTCGCCGACGACGCGGTGATACCACTCCCAGGCTTCCGGATTGATCGGCTCGCCGACCGAACCCAGCAGCCGCAGCGACTTGCGCTTTGTCCGCTTCACCGGCTCCTCGCCGGCGCCCATCAGCGAGCGGATCGCAGTCGGCGCGGTGTAGAAGGTGTTGACCTTGTGCTTGTCGACGACGTCCCAGAAGCGCGAGATTGTCGGATAGGTCGGGATGCCCTCGAACATCAGCGTGGTCGCGCCGTTCGCGAGCGGGCCGTAGACGATATAGCTGTGCCCGGTGACCCAGCCGACATCGGCCGTGCACCAGTAGATGTCGCCGTCATGGTAGTCGAAGACGTATTTATGCGTCATCGCCGCGTAGACGAGATAGCCAGCCGTCGTATGCAGCACGCCCTTGGGCTTGCCGGTGGAGCCCGAGGTGTAGAGGATGAAGAGCGGGTCTTCCGCCTTCATCTCGGCGGGCGGGCAGTGGCCGGAAACCTTGGCCGCCTCCTCGTGATACCAGACGTCGCGACCCTCCTTCATCGCCACGTCGCCGCCGGTGCGCCTGACAACGATCACGGTCTTGACCTGGACTTTTTCGGCCGCCGCATCGACATTGACCTTGAGCGGCACCTTGCGCCCGCCGCGCAGGCCCTCGTCGGCGGTGATGACGACGTCGGACGCCGCGCCTTCGATCCGGCCCGACAGCGAGTCCGGCGAGAACCCGCCGAAGACGATCGAATGGACCGCGCCGATGCGCGCGCAGGCGAGCATCGCATAGGCGGCTTCCGGGATCATCGGCATGTAGATCGTGACCCGGTCTCCTTTCCTGACGCCCTTGGCCTTGAGCACGTTCGCGAAGGTGCAGACCTCGGTGTAGAGCTGGCCGTAGCTGATCTTCTTCGACTCGGAGGGGTCGTCGCCCTCCCAGATGATCGCGGTCTGCTTCGCCCGTGTGGCGAGATGCCGGTCGATGCAGTTATGGGCGACGTTGGTGGTGCCGTCCTCATACCATTTGATCGCGACCTTGCCGGGCTTGTAGCTGGCGTTGCGCACCTTGGTGTAGGGCTTGAACCAATCGATGCGCTTGCCCTGCTCGCCCCAGAAGCTGTCCGGATCCTTGATCGAGGCCGCATACATCTTCTTGTATTTGGCGTCGGTCAGATGCGCCTTCTTGGCCCATGCGGCCGGCACGTCATAGGTCGTCTCGGACATTTCAGGCATCTCCCCGGACTTGCATTCTGGCGGCCGTCGAAGCCCGGCAAAGGGCGGGTTCCATCCGCTTCGTATCGTCGGCGGCATCATAAGGTCCAGCGGCGTCGCGGCAAGCGCGAGCGCCTCGCACTTTCGGGCTAGAAACATCCCAGGGAGCAACGCAATCCCCGGTTGCCTTGCGTCATGCTATGGTCCTTCCGCAGCGGGAGGCGACCATGGGCAAGACCATCTGCATCTTCTCGGACGGCACCGGTCAGGCCGGCGGCGTCAACCCGATCAACTGGACCAATGTCTACCGTCTGTTCGTCGTGATGCGCGACGCCGATCCCGACGGGCAGATCTGCTTCTACGACCCGGGCCTCGGGGCCAATCCAGACGACAGCAAGAGCCTGACCATGTTCGAGAAAGCCTACAATCTCGTCTCGAAAGCGACGGGATACGGCATCACGCGCAACATCGTCGATTGCTACACCGCCCTGATGCATTGCTGCGAGCCGGAGGATCGCGTCTTCCTGTTCGGCTTCAGCCGGGGAGCCTACACAGTCCGCAGCCTCGGGGCCGTGCTCGGTCTGTGCGGCATTCCGCCCGGCCTGCCGAAAGTCCGGCGCTGGGACGGTTTCGAATCGCAGCTCGACGGCGCCGCGCGGTCAATCGCGACGGAGGCCGTCACGAAGGTCTACCAGGTCCGCGACGACAAGGCGCGCGAGGACGCGGCGGCGGCGTTCCGCGACACGCACCGGACCAGCGCCGCGCCGCCCTATTTCGTCGGCGTCTGGGACACAGTCCGCGCGCTCGGCGTCAAGGGCCTCAGCGACCTGCTGCCGAACAGGCACTATTTCAACAACGCCTTCCTGCACAAGGATGTGCGCTACGGCCGCCAGGCGCTGGCGATCGACGAGAACCGCAAGACCTTCAAGCCGGAAATCTGGGATGAGCGCGGCGCTCCTCCGGACCAGATCAGGCAGGTCTGGTTCGCGGGCGTGCACAGCGATATCGGCGGCGGCTACGGCCTGGGGATGGGTCTTGCCGACCTGACGCTGGACTGGATGATCGCGCAGGCGTTGGCCTGCGAAGCGCCGCCTGCGATCGATCTCGCGAAACTGCCGCAGCCGCTCGCTCCCGACGCCCTGGGCAACCAGCATGACGAGCGCCAGACCGCATCCTTTCCGCCCTGGCAACCGGGGACGCGCGAGGGCTTCGTCGGCCACGGCCATTTCCGCGAGACCGCCGCGACCGCGCCTTCGGTCAGGACACGCTTCGACTCGGCCTCCGCGCCGGTGCTCGGCGACCAGTTTCCCTACCGGCCAGCCGCGCTGCGAAACCACCCCGATTTCAGAACCGGCTATTCCTGAGAGCCGGCGAGCGCCGTCACAGCCCGCCCATCCTGCAGACGAGCGCCCACTCGTCGTCCGTGACCGGCTGCACGGAGAGCCGGAACGAGGTCACCAGCGCCATCCTGGCCAGCTTCGGTTCGGCCTTGACCTGCGCCAGCGTTACGGGCTTCGGCAGCGGCTTCACCGCCCTGAAATCGACCAGCACCCAGGGTTCGCCGGGAATCCAGTTATAGGCTTCCCTGATGACCTCGACGATGCCGACGACTTCTAGCCCCTCGTTGGAATGGTAGAAGAAGACCTGCTCGCCCTGCTTCATCGCCATCAGGTTGAGCTTGGCGGTGTGGTTCTTCACCCCGTCCCAATGCGTGCCCTTGGCGCCGGCCGCGACCTGCTCGTCCCAGGACCATTTGGAGGGCTCGGATTTGATCAGCCAGTGGGGCATGGGAAACTCGGCAGTGGGCAATCGGCAATAGGCAGTCGATAGCGACAATCGGACCGACTGCCTACCGCCGATTGCCTACTCCCCGTCTTCCAGGGGCACGGGCGGCCGCGACGCCGCCTGGCCGTTCTCGTTCCAGAACCGGACCATCTCGCGCGTCAGCGCGGCGTAGTCCTGCGGTTCGAGCTCGACCCTGACCTCGCCCTCGCCAAAGGGCAGGATCAGCACGAAGCGGTGGGCATCCTCGGCCCGCCTGCGCCTGAGCTGGATCACCGGGCCGGCCGGCACGCGGCCCGCCAGCGCCACGGGCAGGCTCTCGACAACGAGTTCGGAACCCGTGGTCTTCTTCACCTCGGCGATGCCACGCGCTACGCGCTTCGTCAGGTCGGACCAGTCGCCAGCCATGCAATTCTCCTTACAGTTCCGCGCGGATCGGCCGGGCCAGCAGCTCCGCAACCGCCTCGCGCACGCCGCCGCGTCCGGCGACGATGCCCGCGATCGCATGCGCGATCGGCATCTCGACGCCGCGCGCCTGCGCCATCTCGGCCAGGGCCTGCGCCGTGAACGCGCCCTCGGCGAGCTTGCCGCCCGACGCCTCCGCCAGCGCCCGCCCCTGCCCGAGCGCGAGCCCGAACGAGAAATTCCGCGACTGCGCTGAGGAACAGCTCAGCACGAGATCGCCCAGCCCCGACAGTCCCATGAGCGTCTCAGGGCTCGCTCCATAGGCCGCGCCAAAACGGCGCAGCTCGGCAAAGCCGCGCGCCACCAGCGCGGCGCGGGCGCTTTCGCCAAGCCTGAGCCCGACTGCGATGCCGGCCGCGATGGCGAGCACGTTCTTGGCCGCTCCGCCGATCTCGACGCCGCGCGGATCGGCGCTGTGATAGATTCGGAAAGCCGACGAGCTCAGCGCCTGCGCCAGCGCCTGCGCGAGATGCGCGTCGACTGCGGCCAGCGTCACGGCCGTCGGCAGCCCGCGCCCGACATCGACAGCGAAACTCGGGCCGGACAGGATCGCCGGCACGGCGCCCGGAAACGCATCCGCGATGACGTCGGTGGTGAACAGGTCGCTGCCCTGTTCGATGCCCTTGGCGGCGGAGATGGCGGGCAGCCCCGCCGGGACGGCCAGCGCCAGCGCCTCGCAGACCTGCCGCAGCGCCTGCGTTGGCACCGCCAGCACGAGCGCGCGGGCCTCGGCCAGATCGGCCAGCGAGGTGGTCGCACGAACCGCCCCGGGCAAGGTCACGCCAGGCAGGCGCGGCGCTTCCCCGGTCGCGCGGATCGCTGCCACCGTCTCCTCGTCGCGCGCCCAGAGCACGACGTCGCGGCCGGCGCGGGCCGCCGCCAGCGCCAGCGCCGCGCCCCAGGAGCCCGCGCCGACGACGCCGATCGTCTGAAACAGCGCAGCCCCGCTCATGGCTTTGCGCGCATCATGGATTGGGGCTCAGTTCGTCCAGCGGCCAGCGCGGCCGGGCCAGCGCGCCCATGTCGTCGAGCATGCCGAGCTTCAGCCGCTCCAGCCCGGCCCAGGCGATCATCGCGCCATTGTCGCCACACAAGGACAGCGGCGGCGCGATCATTTGCAGTCCGGCCTCGGTAGCGAGCCGGGTCAGCCCCCGCCGGATCGGCTGGTTGGCCGAAACGCCGCCGGCGACGACGAGCGCGTTCGGCATTACCCCGGCCTCGCGGCAGGCGCGCAGGCCCGCCCGCGTCCGGTCGACCAGAAGATCGACGACCGCCGCCTGAAACGAGGCGCAGAGATCGGCGACATCGCGATCCGACAGCGGCGCGATCCGCTCGGCGACGAGACGCACCGCCGTCTTGAGGCCAGACAGCGAGAAATCGGGCTTCGGTCGCCCGCTCATCGGGCGTGGGAAGTCGAAGCGCTCGGGATCGCCGGCCTCCGCCTCGCGCTCGACCGCGGGGCCGCCGGGATAGGCCAGCCCCAGCATCTTGGCGATCTTGTCGAAGGCCTCGCCGACGGCGTCGTCGATGGTGCCGCCGAGCTTGAGATAATCGCCGACGCCGCGCACGACGAGCAATTGCGTATGCCCGCCCGAGACCAGCAGCAGGAGATAGGGAAAGGCCAGATTGTCGGTCAGCCGCGCCGTCAGCGCATGGGCTTCGAGATGATTGACCGCGATGAAGGGCTTTCCGGTGACGAGCGCGATAGCTTTGGCGGTCGTGAGCCCGACCATGACGCCCCCAACGAGGCCGGGCCCGGCGGCGGCCGCGACCGCGTCGATCTGGTGCGGTTCGAGATCGGCTTCGCTGAAGGCGCGCATGACGATGCGGTCCAGCGCCTCGACATGGGCGCGCGCCGCGATCTCGGGCACGACGCCGCCATAGGCGGCATGCGCCGCGATCTGGCTCAGCACCGCGTTGGACAGGATTTCGGGCTTGCCGGCCGGCGACAGGCCAACGATAGCGGCCGCAGTCTCGTCGCAAGTCGTCTCTATGCCCAGAACTCGCATGGTCGGTCGATCTTGGTCTCGCGGAGAGCTGAAAGGATGCTGCGACAGCCTGATGGTTTGCCGCCGGGAATTCCCTCGTATAGTGCGCGGGCGAGCATAAGGCCAAGGGGCTGCGCCGCCCGACGGTCCATCGGGACCGAAAGCGGCGCTGCAAGGCCACACAACCGGGGGAAGACGCAAGGCGCATGACCGAGACCGCAGCTTCGCTCCAGGCCCGCCCCGCCGGCCGATTCGTCATCGGCACGCGCGGCAGCCCGCTCGCGCTGGCCCAGGCGCATGAATTCGCCGGCCGCCTGTCGCAGGCCCATGGCTGGGACGCCGGCGAACTGCCGCTCGACATCATCAAGGTGACGGGAGACGCGATCCAGGACCGGCCGCTCTCGGAGGCCGGCGGCAAGGGGCTCTTCACCAAGGAGATCGACCTGGCCCAGCTCGGCCGGCGCATCGACTACGCAATCCATTCCGCCAAGGACCTGCCGACGGCGCTGCCGGACGGGCTCGTGATCGCCGGCTATCTCCCGCGCGAGGACGCCCGCGATGCGCTGATCGCGCGCGACGCCAGCCGCATCCTCGATCTGCCGCAGGGTGCGATCGTCGGCTCGGCCTCGCTGCGCCGGCAGGCGATGCTGCGGCGGCTCAGACCCGATCTCGACATCATCCTGCTGCGCGGCAATGTCGGCACCCGCCTGTCGAAGGTGGCCAGCGGCGAGATCGCCGCGACGCTGCTGGCTCTGGCCGGGCTGAGGCGGCTCGGCCATGCCGACAAGGTTTCCGCGGTGCTGCCGATCGAGGAATTCCTGCCGGCCGTCGGGCAGGGCGCGATCGCGGTCGTGGTCCGCGCCGGCGACGAGGCGGCCGCCGAGGCGCTCGCGCCCATCCTGTGCCGCGACACCGGCATCGCGCTCAGCGCCGAGCGCGCCTTCCTGACCGAACTCGACGGCTCCTGCCGGACGCCGATCGCAGGCCACGCCATGGTTTCGGGCGGAAGGGTGCATCTGCGCGGGTTGCTGCTCTCGCCCGACGGAACCGCCAGCGCCGGCGACGAGAACACGGCCTCCGCGAGCGACGCCGCCGCGATGGGGGCCGAACTTGGACGCGCGCTGCGCGTTCTGGCTCCGCAGGGCATCTATGGCTGACGCCATGACGAGACCGGAAGGACATATCATGCGTATCTTCGTCTTCCGCCCGCAAAGCGACGCCCAGCGCAGCGCGCAGGCGATCCGCGCCCGCGGCCACGAGCCGGTGCTGACGCCGCTGTTCACGCTGGTGCGGCTGCCGGACGCCGCGCCAGAGGGAGAGTTCGCGGCCATCGTCCTGACCAGCGGCAATGCCGTGCCCGCGCTGACCGAAGGCCCGGCCGCATGGCGCGACCTGCCCGTGTTCAGCGTCGGCGCGCGCACCGCCGAAGCCGCCCGCGCGGCCGGGTTCGGCGACGCCCGCAGCGCCGGCGGCGACCGGCACGACCTCGCCGACCTGATCGGCGGCAACATGCCGGCGGGCGCGCGACTCCTGCTGATCGTCGGGCGCGACCGCCATGACGATCTGCCGGAGATTCTGACGAAGGCGGGCTACTCCGTCGAGATCTGGACGGCCTACGCGGCCGAGGCCGTCGCCATGCTGCCGAAGGAGGCCGCCAAGGCCATCGTCGACGGCCAGGTCGACGCCGCCCTGCATTATTCGCCGCGGGGAGCGGAGACCTTCGTGCGGCTGACCAAAGCCGTCCATCTCGGCGACGAGGCCATGGCGCTGACCCATGTCGCGCTCTCGGCAGAGGTCGCCGCACCCCTGATCGCGGCGGGAGCCGATACGGTTCTCGTCGCCGAGCATCCCGAGGAGGCCGCGTTGCTGGCCGCGCTCGATCAGGTATCGGCTCGCAATCGCAGCGGGGAGGATGCTACAGACAGCGCCATCGCGCCGGCCGGCGTCGAGACGGACACGGATATGATGGGCGATACCGAGACCTCAGCGCCCAGGCGCCCGCGCTCCCGCCGCACGCCTCCGACGCTGGAGGCGCAGGCGCAGGAGGTGACCGAAGCTACCGCCACGCTGCCGCCCGAGGCGGTCCTGCCGACCGAAGCCCTGCCGGAGGAGTTTTCGCCACCGCCGGTCGCCGAAGCGGCAGCCGAGGATGCGAGCAGGCCCGATGCCGCGACTGCGCCCCATTCGGAGCCGGCCCAGCAGCCGCGCCGCTCGCTCCTGCCCGCCATGGCGCTGGCCGGCATCGTCGGCGGCGTGATCGGCGCGGGGCTCGTGATGCTGGCGATGAGCCGGGCCACGCCCGTGATCAGCGCCGAGGAGGTCGCAGTCCTTCGCAGTCAACTGGCGGGCCTGCAGAGCCGGACCGAGGCCCTGCAGGGCCAGACGGCGGCGGCCGCCAAGGCCGGGGCCGACGCCCAGGCCGCGAGCGCCCGCGCCACCGAACTCGCCACGGCCGCCCAGCGCGCGCAGATCCCCGATGCAGGCGCGATCGCCGGCCTGAACGAGCAGGCGAAGCGCGCCGAGGCCGCCACGGCCGCGATTGGCCAGCGCCTCGACCAGGCGGCGGCGCGGATCGGCAGCGTCGAGACACTCGCGAAGACGGCCGCCGAGCCGAGCCCGCAGGCGATGGCCGCGGCACGGATCGTACTGGCCGAACGCGTCCGCACCGCGCTCGCCTCGGGCCAGCCCTTCGCGAGCGACGTCGCCGCGCTCCAGACGGGCGGCGGCGCGGCCGGCGAGATTGCGGCGCTCAACGCGGTCGCCGCCACCGGCGCGCCGACGCAAACCGCGCTGCTGGCGCAGGTCAAGACGCATCGGGCGATGTTTGCGAAAGAGATGACGCCTGCCAGCGCGAGTTGGCAGGAGCAGTTGCTCGGCATCGCCAGCCGGGTGGTGACGATCCGCCCCGTCGGCGACACCGGCGCGAACGACCCCTCGACGCTGGTGATGCGGCTCGAGAACGCCATCTCCGGCGGCAGGATTGGCATGGCCGCGACGCTCTGGGGGCAATTGCCCGAGCCGGCGCGGCGCGCCAGCGCCGAATTCGGCGCCAATCTCCAGAAGCGCGCCGCCGCCGATGCGGCGATCGCGAAAATAGCTCAGGATGCCGTCGCCGCCCTTGGCGCGGCAGGCTGACGAAAGGATAGAGTCCATGGTCCGCGTTCTGCTCTATCTCGCCGTCATCGCCGCGCTCGCCGTCGGCGCGGTCTGGCTCGCCGACCGGCCGGGCGAGGTCACCATGGTCTGGCAGGGCTACCGGATCGAGACCTCGGTCGCCATCGCCGCGATCGGCGTCGTGGTGCTGGCCATGCTGGCGATGCTCGGCTGGGCGGTGCTACGCTTCGTGCTCGGCCTGCCCGGCGCCTTCAGCTTCGCCGCCCGCGCTCGCCGCCGGGCGCGCGGTTTCGAGGCCGTCTCGCGCGGCATGGTCGCGATCGGCGCAGGCGATCCCGTAGCGGCCGGCCGCCACGCCAGCGACGCCCGGCGCTTCGCCGGCAACGAGCCCCTGACCTTGCTGCTGGAGGCGCAATCGGCGCAGCTCTCGGGCGATCGGGCCAAGGCGGAAGCAGCCTTCAAGCAGATGCTCGACCGGCCCGAGACGCGCGTGCTCGGCCTGCGCGGCCTGTTCGTCGAGGCGCGCCGTCGCGGCGACATGGTCGCGGCGCGCGCCTTCGCCGACGACGCCGTGCGCCGCTCGCCCTCGCTCGCCTGGGCCAACGACGCCCTGCTCGATTTCCACACCAGCGCCGGCGACTGGCCCGCCGCCCGCACCGCCGTCGAACGCCGCGCGGCGCTCAGGCTGGCCGAGAAGACCGAGGCGCGCCGCCAGCGCGCCGTGCTGCTGGCCGCCGAAGCGCTTGAAGCCAAAGGCCGCGAGCCGGAGAAGGCGCTGGCCGCCGCGCTCGAAGCCGTGAAGCTCTCGCCGGGTCTGACCCCGGCGGCTGCGCTGGCCGGCCGCATGCTCTCCGAGCGCGGCGACATCCGCAAGGCCGTCAAGCTGCTGGAAGCGGCCTGGAAGGAGGCCTCGCATCCCGACATCGCCGCCGCCTATCTCGACGTACGGCCCGGCGACAGCGCGCAGGACCGGCTGGCGCGCGCCGTGACGCTGACGAAGCTCAGGCCCGCCGATCCCGAGGGCGTGCTGGCGCTGGCGGGCGCAGCGATCCACGCGCATGAATTCGGCAAGGCGCGGGAGGCGCTGCGGCCGCTGCTCGCCGGCGGCGCATCCGTGCGCGCCTGCCTGCTGATGGCCGAACTGGAAGAGGCCGAGCATGGCGCGGCCGGTCGCGTACGCGAATGGCTGGCGCGCGCCACCCGCGCCCCGCGCGACGCGGCCTGGGTCGCCGACGGGCTCGTCTCGGACGAATGGATGCCGGTCTCGCCGATCTCGGGCCGTCTCGACGCCTTCGTCTGGACCGTGCCACCGGCGACGCTCGGCAGCCGGGCCAATGGCGTCGACGACGTGCTGGCCGATCTCGACGATCCTTCCGCTCCGCTGATCGAGGCGCGCGCCGAGGCGAGTCGAGTCGAGCCCGAGCCCGCCACGATCATTCCGCCGAAGCCCAAGCCCGCGCCCAAGCCCGAGCCCAAGCCGGAACCGGTTGCGACGAAGCCTGCCGAGCCTGCGCCGAAGCCGGTCGCCGCCGCGATTACGCCCGAGCCGAAGCCCGAACCGAAGCCGCCCGCCCCTGTCGTCATCGAGCCCGAGCCGAAGCCCAAGCCGGACGCCAAAGCCGAAGCCAAAGCGGAGCCGAAGCCGGATACCAGGCCCGAACCGATGACCAGGGTGGCCGACAAGCCGGCCGAGCCGGCGACGGCCCACTCCGCGGCCAATGGCGCGGGCCGTCCCAAGCCGGTGATCTTCCCTGTCTCGCATGCGCCCGACGATCCCGGCCCGGAGGAGGTTCCGGCAGCCGAGCCGGACAAGAAGGCGAAGTTCCGCATCTTTGGCTGATCCTCTCCCGCGGCGGAAAAGGGGTGCGCTCAGCCAGCGCACCCCTTATAGCGTCGCCATGACCTCAGACATCACCATTGCCGACGCCGCCTCCGGCGTGACGCTCGTCGTCACCGCCGAACAGGCCGGCGCCCGGCTCGACAAGGCGCTGACGCTGCTCTCGGTCGAGATTTCGCGCGCGCGCCTGCAGCAGGTCATCAAGGAGGGTGGCGTCCGGTTGAACGGCGCGGTCTTCACCGATGGCAGCCGCAAGGTCGTCGAGGGGGACGAACTGGCGCTGGTCATGCCGGACGCCAAACCCGCCGACCCGGTCGGCCAGGACATACCCCTCACCGTCGTCTTCGAGGACGAGTATCTGATCGTCATCGACAAGCCGGCCGGGCTCGTCGTCCATCCCGCCGGCGGCCATGAGGACGGCACGCTGGTCAACGCGCTGATCGCCCATTGTGGCGAGAGTCTCTCCGGGATAGGCGGCGTGCGTCGGCCCGGCATCGTCCACCGGCTCGACAAGGACACCAGCGGCCTTCTCGTGGTCGCCAAGACCGACAAGGCCCATCACGGGCTGGCCAGGCAGTTCGCCGACCATGGCCGCACCGGCCCGCTGGAGCGCGCCTACCTCGCCATCGCCTGGGGCGTGCCGCGCCGGCACAACGGCACGATCGCGGCCAATCTCGAACGCTCCAACCGCAACCGCGAGAAGATGGCGGTTGTGGCCGAGGACAAGGGCCGCGAGGCGATCACGCATTTCACCGTGATCGAGCGCTACCCCGCCCTGCTCAAGGGCACGCAGGAGACCGAACCGCTCGCCAGCCTGATCGAGTGCCGGCTGGAAACCGGCCGCACGCACCAGATCCGCGTGCATATGAGCCATATCGGCCATCCGCTGCTCGGCGACCAGCTTTACGGCTCGGGCTTCATGACCAAGGCCGTGCGGCTGCCGGACAGGGCGCGCGCGGCGCTCGATGCGCTGGGCCGGCAGGCGCTGCATGCGGCGCTGCTCGGTTTCGCCCATCCGGTCACGGGCGAGGACATGCATTTCGAATCCGAGCCGCCCGAGGATTTTGCATTGCTGCAAGCAGAGCTCTCGGGCCTGTGAGCGGATTGGGCTCTTCTGCCCATTTTCTGCCTTGCTCGGCCGTATTATAAGGATCTTCGGGAGCGGATGGCCAAGGGGGCGCCGCTTTCGATAATCGCGCCCGTGAACCCGCGCGCATCCGGCGCGTTGGGTTAGGTCATGGGCAAAGGCCGGCATGGGGGTTTCGACCCGTCCGGTTGGCTTGCCGCGAAGCGGGAGCCGGAAAGGAATAGCGAGCATGGCTGCGGCGTCATTGCCCGTCCTGTCCGCCGAAGGCGGACTGTCACGGTATCTGGACGAGATTCGGAAGTTTCCGATGCTCGAGCCGAATCAGGAATTCATGCTGGCCAAGAGCTGGCGCGAGCATGGCGACCGCGACGCGGCGCACAAGCTCGTCACCTCGCATCTGCGGCTCGTCGCCAAGATCGCGATGGGCTATCGCGGCTATGGCCTGCCGATCGGCGAGGTTGTCTCCGAGGGCAATGTCGGCCTGATGCAGGCGGTCAAGCGCTTCGAGCCCGACAAGGGTTTTCGCCTCGCCACCTATGCGATGTGGTGGATCAAGGCCTCGATCCAGGAATACATCCTGCGCTCGTGGTCGCTGGTGAAGATGGGCACCACCGCCAACCAGAAGAAGCTGTTCTTCAACCTGCGAAAGGCAAAGAGCAAGATCTCGGCGCTGGGCGAGGGCGATCTGCGCCCCGAGCAGGTCAAGACGATCGCGACCAAGCTCGGCGTCAACGAGCAGGACGTCATCGACATGAACCGGCGTCTGGGCGGCGATTCCTCGCTCAACACGCCGCTGCGCGAGGATGGCGACGGCGAGTGGCAGGACTGGCTGGTCGACGACAGCGAGAGCCAGGAGCGCCGTTTCGCCGATTCGCAGGAGAGCGACAACCGGCACTCGGCTCTGCGCGAGGCGCTCGACGTGCTGAACCCGCGCGAGCGCCGCATCTTCGAGGCGCGCCGGCTTGTCGACGATCCGATCACGCTGGAGCAGCTTTCGGAGGAGTTCGGCGTCTCGCGCGAGCGCGTCCGCCAGATCGAGGTCCGCGCCTTCGAGAAGGTGCAGGAGGCGGTGAAGAAGGCGATCGTCCGCATCGAGGCGCCGCGCATGGCGCTGCCGGCGGCGTGAGCGGTTGGGATGTTTCGAATGCTGAAAGGGGCGCGCGAGCGCCCCTTTTGGTTCAATACAGCGGCGGCAGCGGTTGCAGCGGCAGGCGGATCGGGCCGAGATAGACCCGGCCCTCGCGCAGCACGACCGGCGGCAGCGGCGTCAGCCCTGGCGCCGCGCCCGGAAGCTGCGCGCTGAGCCGCCCGCCGAGAAGCCCGCCGAGCCCGCTCATCAGCCCGCCGACCGGCACGCCGGCGATCTGGCGGATGCCGGCGAGCGAGGCCTGCACCTGCCCCGAGACGCGATGCGTCTGGTCGAGCAGGAACTGGCCTGTCGCCTCGACGCGCGACGCGCCCTTTACCGAGACGAGCTTCGTCAGTTCGATCTGGCCGCCGGCGGTGCGCCACGCCTCCAGCGCGTCGGGATTGAGCCCGATCCGGAAAGCCTCGGTCTGCGTCGCCGTCGCCTGGATGTCGACGTCGCCGGGCTCGGCGATGCCGAGCAGGGCGTCGAGCGCCGGCAGCACAGAGCCCTTGATCGCGATGGCGAGATCGACCGCCTGGTCCGTTGCCGGCCGCGTCGGATTGCGGCGCAGATGCGTCTCCAGCGAAGAAGCCCGCCAGGTCTCGTTGGCGAGGCCGGGCGCGCTCAGCGTGGCGTTCGGACGGGTCATGACGATCGCGACGCGTTCGGGATCGCCGGCCTTGTGGGTCAGACTGGCCTGAAAGCCGGTCCAGCCGAGATCGAGCTTGCGGCCCTCGGGCAGGCTCGCCTGCAGCGGCCCGGTGATCTGCGCGATGACGAGGCCCGGCGTATAGATCTGCCCGACCGCCACCGCCGGGCCGGTTTGCGCTTTGACGCCCTCGCCCCAGCGCGCCGAGGTCAGCGAAAGCGAGGCGCAGCGCAGTTCGACCCGGAAGGGAAATCCCGCGATCGTGCGGTTGGCGCAGTCCCAGCTCCGGCCGAGCCCCGCCTCGCGGGCGAGCGCGGTGTCGACGGCCTCGGCGACGCGCCCGCGCACGACGAACCAGAAGCCGGTCCAGGCCAGGGCCGCCAGCGCGATCAGGACGAAGGGCAGATAGAGCCAGAAACGGCCCGGGCGGCGCGCGGAGGCGGGAGCGGTCATGCGGTGGGCGTCCATTGCGGAAGATCGGGCGGATTGTTAGCTGCGGCCGGCGGTTGGCGCCAGTGCGGCCATCCTGCTTGAAGCAGCCCGCCATGGCCAAATGATGGGACGACGATGACGAAGACGGCAATGGAAGGCGACCTCTGGGTCTTCGGCTACGGTTCGCTGATCTGGCGACCGGGCTTTGCCTTCGCGGAAAGCCTGCAGGCGCGGCTGCACGGCTATCACCGTTCGCTCTGCGTGTTCTCGCATGTCCATCGCGGCACGCCTGAGCGGCCCGGCCTCGTGCTGGGGCTGGACCGCGGCGGCATGTGCCGGGGGCTGGCCTTTCGCGTCCCGGCTGAGAAGGCCGAAGAGACCATCGCCTATCTGCGCGCCCGCGAGCAGGCGACCTCGGTCTATGTCGAGAAGCGCCTGCCGGTGCGGCTCGAGGATGGGCGGCAGGTCGTCGCGCTGGTCTATGTCGCCGACCGCAGGCACCTGCAATATGCCGGGCGGCTATCGCCCGAGAGGCGGCTCGAACTGGTGCGGAACGGGCGCGGCAGTTCGGGCGAAAACCCCGACTACGTGCTGCAGACCCATGATTATCTCGGCAGGATGGGCGTCTTCGATCCGGTTCTGGCGGGGCTGGCCGAACAGTTGCTGAAGCCCTGAACTGGACCTTCACGCGCTCGCAAAGACGGAAAGCGAAACCTTTGGCCTCAGACCTCGGGCATCAGGTCGAGCAGCGCGGCGCGGCGGCTGAGGCCGTCCTCGGCCAGCAGATGGACATGGATCTCGGTGGCGCCCGCCTGCGCCACGGCGTGTCGCCAGCGCGTCAGCGCCGCCTCGACGCCGAAAGGGCCGCTGTCGCGCGCCGCCACGATCCGGCGCTCGGCGTCGACCGCCAGCAAAACGGCGTCGGTGAAGCCGAGCGCGTGGTCGTCGGCCACCGCGAAGACCGAGGCGACGAAGCGCCGGCCCGAGCGCCCGCGCCAGGCGGTGAAGCGCCTGCCGGTCAGCCCAGCCGTGCTGCGCAGCGGCATTTCGCGGGCGGCCAGGGGCGCGGCGAAAGCCGCGTCGTCGAACAGGTCGTCGCGGTAGCGCAGGGCGAGAGCGGCCATATCGTTCCTCCTTTGTTCTGAAAACAAAATGGGAACGGGTATGCCCCTCTGTCAAGCGGCTTTCCGCAGGGAGAGCCTATGCTCCTGACAGAATCAGGTCTGGCGGCCGGCCAGCGGGTCGAGCCCCAGTGCGGCGAGCTCGGCCCGTCCCTGCGCCAGAAGCCGGTCGCTGGCGGTCTCGATTCGCTCCTGCAGCAGGGCCTGGAACGCGACCTTGTTCATGCCCGGCGCGATCGGCGGCATGATCTCGACGCGGATCGTGCCGGGGCGGCGCAGGAACTTCCGGCGCGGCCAGTAGAGCCCGGAGTTCAGCGCTACAGGCAGGCAGGGCACGCCGAGATCGGCATAGAGATGGGCGACCCCGAACTTGTAGGCGGGCGGCGCGCCGGCGGCGGTGCGCGTGCCTTCCGGGAAGATCAGCAACTGCCGGCCGCGCTCGCCGAGTTCGACCCGCGCCCGGCGCGTGACATGGGCAAGCGCGCGCGCGCGTCCGCCGCGATCGACCGGAATCATCCTGAGCTTGGTCAGGCACCAGCCGAAGAACGGAATCCAGGTCAGTTCGCGCTTCAGGATGAAGACCGGATCGGGGAACAGCGTCACCAGGACGAAGGTTTCCCAGAAGGACTGGTGCTTGGACGCGACCATCAGCCCGCCCGAGGGAATGTTCTCCAGCCCGGTGATCTCGTAGCGCGTGCCGGTGGTGACCCGCATCAGCCAGAGCGCCGTCTTCGCCCAGGCAGCCGCGACCTTGAGCAGGTACCGCGGCGGCAGCAGCAGCGACGGGAACGCCGCGAAGACGAGCCAGAGCGCGAGGTTCAGGTAGAACAGGACGTTGAAGACGAGGGAGCGCAGGACGAGCATGGCGCGCAAAGAGCGCGGCGCGCCGGCCGCGTCAAGCCGCCGGAGAGGCTCAGCCGTCGCCCATAGTCGCGGGAGCCTGCGAGCGGCGTTCGCTCTCGGGGCCGATTTCGCCCGGCGGCTTGGGCGAGACCGGCTTGCGGCCGCCGATGATGATGGAGAGCCGCGAGGTTTCCGGGTCGCCCTCGACCGCGCCGCGCAGACGGGCCGCGAGATATTTCACATATTCGGGCGCAAGCAGCTTCAGCGTGTCCCAGTCGCGCCACCAGGCCGAGGCGTCCATCTGGCTGGTCACGACGGGATGGGGCACGAGCCGCAGCCCCGGCATGGCATGCTGCAACTCGGCGATCGTGCGCGGCATGTGATAGTTGGAGGTGACCACCAGCAGCGAGCGGAACGCGTGCTGCCGGACCCAGCGCCGCGTCTCGATGGCGTTGCCGATGGTGTTGCGGGCGCGGTAGTCGAGGTCGACGCAGCAGGCCAGAAGCCCGCGCGACGAGGGGTTGAGCTTGGCGAGTTCCTCGCGGCCGGTCTTCTCGTTGACGCCGCTGATGAGCAGGCGCGCGCCGCGTTCGGCTCCGAGCAGGCCGATGGCGTCGCCGATGCGCTGCGAGCCGCCGGTCACGACGACGATGGCGTCGGTGCGCGGCACAGCGGCGGGCTCCCGCACCGCGATCCGCGAGGCGAACCCGGCATAGCCCGCCAGCAGCGCCACGGCCGCGACCACGCCCGCGCCGACTGCGAGCCGCCTGATCCGCAGCCAGCCGGACGATCGCCGCGACGATTCCGCCGACGCGTCGTCGCGCCGTCCTCTTCCGATCGCGAAATCCCTGGGTCCGGTTCCGATCATCGCCATAGCCCCCGGATACCCGCGTAATCGGGCATAAAGGCGGCGGGCAGGGCTGGCGCTCGCCACATCGGTTAAGCGAGCCCCCTCAGATAGCGGCGAACGGTGAAGCGTGACACCACGCCCGCGATCGCGGCGACGATCATGGCGATCAGGATGACGGCGGCATACCCCGTCCAGCCGATCTCGAAAGCGCCGAACAGCGCCTGAAGCTGCTCGCCCTCCGGCGCGGCGCGCCAGCGCGAGGCGAACCAGCCGAGCAGGCCGATCACCACCACCGCGGCGAGGCCGCCGGCCGCGCCGCCGCGCAGGCCGAGCTGGACGAAGCGGCTCTGGAACTCGCGCGCGATGAAGGCGTCGTCGGCGCCGACGAGATGCAGCACCTCGACGCTGTCGCGGCTGCCGGCCATCGCGCCGCGCGTGGCGAAGGCGACCGCCAGCCCGGCGGCGCAGAGCACGAGCAACACCACGGCGACGCCGGACAGGATGATGGTGTTGGCCATGGTCGAGAGCCGTCGCACCCAGAGCCGGTGATCGTCGAGGCTGGCGCTCGGCACATCGCTTCGGAGGGCCGCGCCGAAGGCGGCGAGCTCGGGGGCGGAGGCCGATTTCAGCTTCAGCACGATCAGGCGCGGCACCGGCAGCTCGACGAGATCGAGTCCCGTTCCGAGCCAGGGCTCGAGCAGCTTGTCGGATTCGGACCGGGGCACGACGCGCACGCTCTCGATCGCCGCGACGCCGGCCGCCATCGCGACAGCCTGCGCCAGATCCGCCTCGATGTCGCGGCGCGCATCGGGGCGGATCTGGATCGTCATCTCGTTGGCGACGGCGCCGCGCCACTGGTCGGAGGCCCGGGCCGCCAGCACGGCGGCGCCCGCGCTCAGCGCCGCGAGGAAGGTCAGGATCGCGATCACGGCCATCAGCGCCCGCCCGGCGACGGAATCGACCGGCACGAGCGGCCGGTCGCGCCGCAGGTTGACGGGCAGGACCTGCTCCTCCGGGACGCCCTCGTCGCCATGCGCGTCAGGCGTCGACATGGAGATGTCCGTCGGCCAGCACCAGGCGCGGCGCGTCGTAGAGTTCCATCAAGGCGAGATCGTGGGTCGCGATCACCACCGCGGTCCCCAGCGTCTGCAGTTCCATGAACAGCCGCAGCAAACGGCGGCCGAGCGCGGGATCGACATTGCCGGTCGGCTCGTCGGCGAGCAGCAGTTCGGGCCGCGAAATCAGCGCGCGCGCGATCGCGGCGCGCTGCTTCTCGCCGCCCGACAGCACCGGCGGCACCGCGTGCATACGCTCGCCCAGCCCGACCCAGCGCAGCAGTTCGACCACCTCGGCCCGGTAGCTCGCCTCCTCCTTGCCGAGCACGCGCAAGGGCAGCGCGACGTTCTCGTAGAGCGTCAGATGGTCGAGCAGCCGGAAATCCTGGAAGACCACGCCCATGCGGCGGCGGAAGGCGGTCAGCGTCTCGTTGTCGAGCCGGCCGACATCCTGCCCGAACAGGTTGACCAGCCCGCGCGTCGGCTTCAGCGCCATCAGCACGAGGCGGATCAGCGTCGTCTTTCCGGCGCCCGAAGGGCCGGTCAGATACTGGAACGAACGCGGCGCGATGCTGAAGTTGATGTCCTTCAGCACCTCCGGGCCCATGCCGTATCGCAGGCCGACATTCTCGAACCGAACCAAGCCGGAATCCTCAAGCGTCGCAGGCGGCGAATCGGGCTGCCCGATCCTACACCGCCAGCACCGGCGCGCCGAAAGCCGCGCCATCCGCGACCCCATCATGGGCCACAGGTTCTTCACGAGGCGTTAACCATGAATCGCGCCAATAAGGCGACATGTCCGCGCCGCGCGCCGGACGGCGCGGGATGGCGGCCGCCGGACCGGGGCCAGCCTTTGCAGCGCGGCTCCGGGCGCGCGACACTGCATGCCGACAAGGAGCCTGTCCCGCCCGCCATGAAGATCGTCTGCCCCGCCTGCGCCAGCCAGTACGAACTCGACGCGGCCAAGCTCGGCCCCGACGGGCGCAAGGTGCGTTGCGCCGCCTGCAAGACGCTCTGGCATGTCGTGGCGACGCCGGAGCTTCCGGAGCCGCCCAGCGCGGAAGAGATGCAGGCGATGCTGAGCGAGGAACTGGAGCGGGCGAGCCTCGATGCGCCGGAGCCCGATGCGCCGGAGCCGGAGCCGCTTCCAGAAGCGCCGCCGGCGCAGGCCGCCCCGGCGAGCCCGTCTCCGCGCGGCAGGCGCGGCAAGGCGCGCAACCGCAAGATTGCGGCGCGGCCGGCGCGGGAGCGCCTGCGCGGCGCGGCCATCCCGCTGGCGATCTGCGCCGCCGGCATCCTCGTGCTTGGCCTGGCGACGTGGCAGCGCGACCTGACCGTGCGCGCCGCCCCGCAGCTCGCCAGCGTCTTCGAGCGGCTCGGCCTGTCGGTGAACACGCGCGGTCTTACGCTGACCTCGGTGGAAAGCGGGCTCGTCGACGATGGCCATGGCCGCTTCCTGGTCGTCGAAGGCGACGTCACCAATATCGCGCGCGGCGTCACGGCCATGCCGGCGATCGAGGTGTTGGTGAAGGACGCCGCCGGCCAGACGCTCTACACCTGGACCACGGATCCGCCCCGCCCGGCGCTGGAGCCCGCCGAACTGGTGCGCTTCCGCGCCAGGCTCGCCCAGCCGCCGGAGAACGGCCGGTCGGTGCAGGTGCGCTTCACCTCGACGCGGACGGCCGGCGTCGCGGCCGCGCGCTGAGGGGCGTTTCGCATCGCCCGCGGTTTTCGCAGGCCATCCTCTATCGGCTCCGTCCAGATCGTATAAAACCGGCCCCCAGTCACACCGGCGGCCGAGCGTCCGCCACGACGTCTCGCAAGGGACATGAGAGAGAGACGACCAGACCATGTCCGAGCCGCGGCGCATCAGGGTGCTCTATGACGAGGCGACGATCGCGCGCCGCAACGAGGAGATGGCGCGCGCCATCGCGGTCGACGCCCCTGCCGATCTGCTCGTCGTCGCCGTGCTCAAGGGCAGCTTCATGTTCGTCGCCGACCTGATCCGGGCGATGCACCGCACAGGCATGACGCCGCAGGTCGAATTCGTGCATCTGTCGAGCTACCGCGCCGCCTCGGTCTCGTCGGGGCAGGTCGAGATCCTGCGCGACGTCCAGAGCGAGGTGCGCGGCCGCCAGGTGCTGCTGGTCGACGACATCCTCGAATCCGGCCGCACGCTCGCCTTCGCCAAGGATCTGCTGGCGGCGCGCGGGGCGGCCCGCGTCGACACCGCCGTTCTGCTGGAAAAGCCCGGCAAGCGCGCGGTCAACATCCAGGCCGACCATGTCGGCTTCGTCTGCCCTGACTATTTCGTCGTCGGCTACGGCATGGACGTCGCCCATTGCTATCGCCAGTTGCCCTTTGTCGGCGTGATCGAGACGGCCGACCAGGCCGGCTTTCCCGGAATCTAGAGGCCCCTTCAATCCAGAGGCAGGTTGCATGTCGCGCATTCTGGTCGTCGACGACGAGGAATCCCTGCGGGCGCTGGTCGCGCGCGGGCTCACCATGGACGGGCACGACTGCCTGACGGCGGCCGACGGGGCCGAGGCGCTCGAGACCCTGATCGCGCAGGAAGGCCGCTTCGACCTGCTGCTGACCGACATCCGTATGCCGCTGATGGACGGCATCGCGCTGGCGCTGGCCGCCAAGCAGGCGTTTCCGGACCTCACCATCATGCTGATGACCGGCTATGCCGAGCAGCGCGAGCGCGCCAGGAGCCTCGATGCGATCGTCTCCGAGGTGATGATCAAGCCCTTCACGATCGCCGACCTGCGCGCCACCGTGCTCAGGGTCATCGAGCGATCGATCGGCTGACATCATCCGGCTCTGACGGACGGAGGCTCCTTGCGCGAGGATCGGCAGCGTCTCGACAAATGGCTCTGGTTCGCGCGTTTCGCCAAAACCCGCGCCACGGCCCAGCGGCTGATCGCGGACGGCCATGTCCGCGTCGGCGGCCGCCGGACCGAGACCGCCTCGCACGCGCTCAAACTCGGCGACGTCCTGACGCTGGCTCTGCCGCATGCGACTCTCGTGGTGCGGCTCGCTGCGCTCGGCCAGCGTCGTGGGCCGGCGGAGGAGGCGCGCACGCTCTACGAGACGCTTGGCGCGGATGCTCCGCTTGCCGATGACGCCGTCGCCGGATAAGGTCGTATTTGTTTGTATACAAATGAATTAGGCTGCGGGGCTGCGGAAAATTCGTCTCCGCGCCCCTTTCGAAATGGATGGACTTGCTGCCGCAGGCGGTGAAAACGATCTTGAAACGCGCGGGCGACAGGGCTTTATGAGCCCAAGCACGGCCGCAGCCGCAACCGGCGCGGCACGGCCTACGAAAAGGGACTGGCGACATGACCTATGTGGTCACCGAGAACTGCATCAAGTGCAAGTACATGGACTGCGTCGAGGTCTGTCCGGTCGACTGTTTCTACGAAGGCGAGAACATGCTCGTCATCCATCCCGACGAATGCATCGATTGCGGCGTCTGCGAGCCGGAATGCCCCGCCGAGGCGATCAAGCCCGACACCGAGCCGGGTCTGGAATCCTGGCTGCAACTGAACACGAAATACGCCTCCTCCTGGCCCAATATCACCCAGAAGAAGGAAGCGCCCGAGGACGCCAAGGCGTTTGACGGCGTCTCCGGCAAGCTCGAAGCCCACTTCTCGCCGAACCCGGGCGAGGGCGACTGAACCTGCCGGCGCACAGGCCCCGCAGGCGTTAACCAAACCGGCCGCGCTTTTAGCGCCGCCGGCGCCAGAACGCGTTTACCTTTGATTTGGCGTGTTTTTTGTGCTATGCCTTCACGACAGTCGCATTCGTTCCGCCTGCCCCTGCGAGGTTTCACAGACGGGGCATCCCCTTCAACGCGATGCTGCCAGCTTCCGGGCTTTCACCGGGGAGATGGCTCGTCGTCTGCGCGGGACCAGCAAGAGGCGATAGGCTGCAAGGGAAGCGTGGAACCTCCACTCCAGAACGGGGTCGGAGCTGTTCTCAAAAGCAGAGCGCCATCGGTCATTCCGGCCGATGGCGGAAACATCGCGAGCCCGCGCAAGCGGTCCGGTCAGGAGTGATGACGGCATGTCCACGGTGAAGAAAGCTGTTGTGCGCCAGGGTTTCAGGACGGGCGAGTTCGTCGTCTATCCGTCTCATGGCGTCGGTCAGATCACGGCGATCGAGGAGCAGGAAGTCGCCGGCTTCAAGCTCGAGCTCTTCGTCGTCAGCTTCGCCAAGGACAAGATGACCCTGCGCGTGCCGACCGCCAAGGCGGCCAGCGTCGGCTTGCGCAAGCTCGCCGACGCCGAGATCGTGACCAGGGCCCTGACCACGCTCACCGGCCGCGCCCGCGTCAAGCGCACCATGTGGTCGCGCCGCGCCCAGGAATACGAGGCCAAGATCAATTCCGGCGATCTCGTCGCCATCGCCGAGGTCGTGCGCGACCTCTATCGCTCGGAAGCGCAGCCGGAACAGTCCTATTCCGAGCGCCAGCTCTACGAGGCCGCCGTCGACCGCATGACCCGCGAGATCGCGGTCGTCGACGACGTCACCGAGACCGAAGCCCTCAAGAAGATCGAGGGTCAGCTCGCCAAGTCGCCGCGCCGTCCCGCCAAGGGCGAGGTCGTCGAGGCCGCCGAGGACGATGTCGAGAGCGACAACGACGACATCAAGGAAGAAGCCGCCTGAGGCGCTCCTCCTCTCACGCGAAATCGAAAACCCGGCGGGCGACCGCCGGGTTTTTTCGTTTCCGTCATGGCGAGCGCAGCGAAGCAATCCAGACTGCAGCGCGAGACGATGGGTTGCTTCGCTGCACTCGCAATGACGGATATGCCTGCGCTCAGGCCGCGCCCGTCTCGGCCGCGAGGAAGGCCACGGTCCTGTCCCAGGCGAGCTTCGCAGCGGCGGCGTTGTAGCGCTCTGCGCTGGTGTCGTTGAGGAAGGCGTGATCGACATCCGGATAGACGACGATCTCGTGCCGGATATCCGCCGCCTTCAGCGCCTTCTCGTAGTCGGGCAGCATCTGGATCAGCCGCGTGTCGCGCGAAGCGTGCTGGATCAGCATGCGCGCCTTGATCCGCGGCACCCTGACGAGATCGGGCGAACGGCCGTAGAACACCACACCCGCCGCCAGTTCCGGCGCCGACACGGCGATGTCGTTGACCGCGCCGCCGCCCCAGCAGAAGCCGACCGCGCCGGTCCTGCCCGTCGCGTCGGGGCGGGCGGCGAGCCATTTCAGAGCCGCCCGGCCCTGCGCCACGACCGTATCGACGGAGAGCCGCGGGAACATCGCGCGGGCCGCGTCGGCGTCGGTCGGCGTGCCGCCCAGCGGGGTCAGGAAATCGAGCCCGAGCGCGGTGAAACCCGCCAACGCCATCCGCCGGGTGACGTCCTCGGTATGTGGGTTGAGGCCGCGATTCTCGTGGATCACGAGGACGCCGCCCCGTTTTCCGCCGGCCTTCGGCGTGACCAGATAGCCCTTCAGCGCAATGCCATCGACCGTTTCGTCGAAGCGCGTCGCGATGATCCGGGCGTCGTCTGGCGCGATCTGCTGGGCCTGGGCATAGTTCGGTTCGAGCAAGGCGAGCGCGGCCTGCGCCGCCGCGGCCGAGCCCGTCAGAACGAGAAGCCGGCTCATGAAGACGCGCCGGTCGAGCGGCTTGTGGGTGTACTCGTCGTAGAGTTCGACGATGCGACGATCGAGCGCCATCGGAATGCTCCCGCCATCTTCTGCGGCCGTCGCAACGGACGATGCCGCGCCTGCCGCCGGGTTGACCGCATGCGGAACAATTAACGGCTGTTCAGCATTGGGTGATCCATCCGCAGCGTCGCGCCGTAGATGAGCGAGCATAGCCATGGGAGGGTCTCATGAGCGAGATCGCAGGCGTCGATCGCAATTTCGTGAAGGCGGCCATGGCCGCGCCCTTCCTCGCGCGCGACGAGGAACAGGCGCTGGCCAGGCGCTGGCGCGACGATGGCGACCAGGCGGCGATGCACCGGCTGACCTCGGCCCATATGCGCCTCGTCATCGCCATGGCCTCGCGCTTCCGCCATTACGGCTTGCCGCTGGCCGACATGATCCAGGAGGGGCATGTCGGGCTGCTGGAGGCCGCCGCGCGCTTCGAGCCGGCCCGCGAGGTCCGCTTCTCGACCTATGCGACCTGGTGGATCAGGGCCTCGATCCAGGACTACATCCTCCGCAACTGGTCGATCGTGCGTGGCGGCACCTCGTCGAGCCAGAAGGCGCTGTTCTTCAATCTGCGCCGGCTGCGCGCGAAGCTGACGCGGGGCGGACAGGACCGCATCGGCGAGGCGGTCTATGGCACGATCGCGGCGCAGATCGGCGTCAGCCGCGCCGATGTCGCCGCGATGGACGCAAGGCTGTCGGGACCCGACATCTCGCTCAACGCGACGCTCGGCGAGGAGGACGGCGAGGGCAGCGAGCGCATGGACCTGCTGCCCGACACTTCTGCCCTGCAGGACGAGACCGTCGGCGAGACCATCGACGCCAGTCGCCGGCTGAACTGGCTGCAATCGGCGCTGGCCGTGCTCTCCGAGCGCGAGCTCAGGATCGTGCGCGAGCGTCGCCTCGTCGAGGAGACCTGTACGCTCGACGTTCTCGGCCAGCGGCTCGGCATCTCGAAGGAGCGGGTGCGCCAGATCGAGAACCGCGCGCTCGAAAAGCTCCGGCGCGCGCTGCTGGCGCAGCAGCCCGAGGGCGCCGTCGCGATGCTCTGAGCCGCCGCGCACGTCGCGCGCGCGAATTCTCCCGTCTGGTTCCCCTGGTTGCAGCCGCGATGCGTTCAATCGCCGCTGTGAGACGATGACCGGGCATCGTCACCGGGGCGTCATCGTCCGGTTGCCTTACCGTCATCCGCCGGAGCCATCACCCGCTTGAACGGGACGTGGATATGGCAGAAGCGGCTTTGACGAGCATTCCCACGGCGCGCGGCAGCGCCTGGGCAACCGGCTGGCGGCCACGCCGGACGACGCTTGTCGCGCTTGCCCTGCTCGCGCCTTCCCTGCTCTTCCTGACGCTGTTCACCTACTGGCCGGTGATCCAGGTCCTGTGGCAGTCGCTGTTCAACCAGCAGCGCCCCGGCGGACCGCAGGTCTATGTCGGGGCTGAGAATTTCTTCAAGCTTTTCGCCGACGCAGCCTTTCGCAAGGCGCTCTCCAACAACCTGATCTACGCCTTCGGCACGGTGGTTCCCAGCCTCGTGCTGGCGCTCGGTTTCGCCATGGCGCTGGCGCGGTCGAGCCGGGTCAACGCGCTGTTCCGGGCGCTGTTCTTCCTGCCCGTGCTGATCCCGCTGGTCGCGGCGGCCTCGATCTTCCTGTTCATCTTCCTGCCCGGCGTCGGCCTGCTCGACTACCACCTCGCCAAGCTGGCGCTCTCAGGCCCGAACTGGCTCGGCGACCCCGACATCGCGCTCTATGCCATCATGGGCCTGACGATCTGGAAGAACGCCGGCTACTACATGCTGTTCTTCCTCGCCGGCCTGCAGGCCGTGCCGGCTGATGCCTACGAGGCCGCGATCCTCGACGGCGCGGGGCCATGGCAGCGGCTGCGCTATGTGACCCTGCCCTATCTCAAGCCGACCATCGGCTTCGTCATGGTGATCGGGCTGCTCAATGTCGTGACCCAGGTCGACCATGTCTTCGTTTTGACCAAGGGCGGCCCGTCGGACTCGACCAATCTGCTGCTGTTCTACGTCTACCAGCAGGCGGTCGAGAGCTACGACGCCGGCAAGGCGGCCGCCGGCACGCTGGTGATGCTCGGCCTGCTGCTCGCCATCTCGGCCTCCTCGCTGCGGACGCTCGAGCGCTCCTTCGGGGAGCGCGAGACATGAGCGGGACAGGCACGGGTGTCGCCACAGGGGAGTTCTCGCCGAAGCTCGGCTACGGCGCGACGCTGCTGATCGCCTGCGTCTGGATGACGCCCTTCGTCTGGATGCTGGTCGCGGCCTTCAACCCGCAGAGCATCGGTGCCGGCATGGCCTCGCTGATCCCGGACTATGTCCCGACGCTGGCGAATTTCCGCGAGGCCTGGGCCTCGGCCGATTTCCCGCGCTACGGCCTCAACACGCTGATCATCACGCTCGGCATCCTCGCCGTGCAACTCGTCACCGTGACGCTGGCCGGTTACGCCTTTGCCCGGCTCGAATTCCCCGGCCGCACGCTGTGCTTCTATCTCTTCCTGCTCCAGCTCATGCTGGCTCCTGTGGTGCTGATCGTCCCCAACCTCACGACGATCGCGAAGCTCGGGCTTTACGATTCGCTGGTCGGCGTGATGGCACCCTATTTCGCCTCGGCCTTCGGCACCTTCCTGATGCGCCAGGCCTTCAGGGCGATTCCGCGCGAACTGGAGGACGCCGCCCTGATCGACGGGGCGGGCGTGCTCCAGCGCATCCGCCTGATCTACCTGCCGCTGGCGAAGCCTTCGCTGATCGCCTTTTCGATCGTCTCCGTCACCGCCCACTGGAACGAGTTCCTCTGGCCGCTGATGGTGATCAATTCGCCCGATCTGCGTCCGCTCACCGTGGGCCTCGCCTCCTTCACGCGCGGAGCGGAGGGGGCGCAGGCCTGGGGCGTCATCGCGGCGGGCACCCTGATGGTCAGCGCGCCTTTGCTGATCGCCTTCGCGCTGTTCCAGCGCGCCTTCGTCAACTCCTTCGTCTCGTCCGGCATCAAGTAAAAGGGGATACCGATCATGACCAGCACACGCAGAACCGTTCTCGCCGCGACGGCCTTCGCCGCCACGCTGGCGCTCTCGCCCGCTTTCGCGCAGGCGCCGACCGAAATCGAGCTGTTCTTTCCCGTCCCGGTCGACGGCCAGCTCGCCCGCGACATGACCACCATGGTCAAGGAGTTTAACGAGAAGCATCCGGCCATCAAGGCGACGCCGGTCTATACCGGCTCCTATGACGAGACGCTGATCAAGACGCGGGCCGCGATGAAGGCCGGCAAGCCCCCCGCCGCCGTGATCATGTCGGCCAACTTCCTGCTCGATCTCAAGATCGAGGGCGAGATCCAGAAGCTCGACGACCTGATCAAGGCCGACGGCAAGAGCAACGACGCCTTCATGGGCCAGTTCTTCAAGGCGCTGCACGGCAACGCCGTGCTCGATCGTTCGGTCTACGGCGTGCCCTTCCACAACTCGACGCCGCTGCTCTACGTCAACGCCGACCATTTCAGGGAGGCTGGCCTCGACCCCGAGAAACTGCCGACCAACTGGGAAGAGCTTGCGGCCGCCGCAAAGAAGCTGACCAAGCGCGAGGGCGACCGCGTCACCCGCTGGGGCATGATGATGCCCTCCAACTATGATTACGGCGGCTGGATCCTGCAGGCGCTGACCCATTCCAATGGCGGCCAGTGGTTCAACCCCGAATTCGGCGGCGAGGTCTATTACGACTCGCCCTCCATGCTCGGCGCGCTGACCTTCTGGTCCGACCTCGTCGCCAAGCACAAGGTCCATCCCGCCGGCGTGCAGGCGGGCGGTGCGGTCTCCTCGGCCTTCCTCGCCGGGCAGGCCTCGATGATGCTGCTCTCGACCGGCTCGCTGACCCATATCCGCACCAATGCGAAATTCCCCTACAAGGTCGCCTTCGTGCCGAAGAACGTCCGTAACGAGGTGCCGATCGGCGGCGCCTCGCTGGTCATCCCGACCGGCGTCGAGGATGCCCGCAAGAAGGCCGCCTGGTCTCTGATCACCTGGATGACCAACCCGGAGAAATCCGGCTGGTGGAGCCGCGCCACCGGCTATCTCGCCCCCAACATGGCGGCCTACGACCTGCCCGAGATGAAGGCCTTCATCGAGAAGAACCCCGATGCCGGCATCGCCGTGAAGCAGCTCGACGTCGCCAAGCCGTGGTTTGCGACCTACAAGACCGTCCCCGTCCGCAAGGCGATCGAGGACGAGCTGCAGGCCGTGCTCTCGGGCAAGAAGACGCCCAAGGACGCGCTCGTCGCGGCCCAGAAGGGCGCCGACGAGATCATGAAGCCTTATCTCGAGCAGACCGCGCTGAAGCTGCCGACGAACTGAAACTCTACTCCGGCGGTCGTCTGACTCAGGCCTTCTGCGCTTCCGGTGCTCACGGACAATAAGTCCGCTCCGCTCCGGTTCTCGAAAGCCACGCCAGCCGACTCGCCGGAGCGAGTTTCGTGTCTGACCTTGAATCCATCTTCCTACGCACCACCGTCATGCTCGGGCTTGTCCCGAGCATCCACGTCTTGACCGGCGCTCTCGCCAAACGAAGATGTGGGTGCTCGCCACAAGGGCGAGCATGACGGCATGGCAAACCGGACGCCACCATGCTGATCGCCCACATCACCGACCTGCACATCCGCCCGCCCGGCAAGCCGGCCTATCGCGTCTCCGAGACCAATGCGCTGAGCGAGCGCGCGCTCGACGTCATCGCGCGCCTGAATCCCCGTCCCGACCTGCTCATCATCACCGGCGACCTGACCGATTGCGGGCTGGCCGAGGAATACGCGCTGTTGCAGGAGATGCTCGGCCGGCTCGACTTGCCGGTGCTGATGGTGCCCGGCAACCATGACCGCCGCGACAACCTGATCGCCGGGCTGAAGCTCGATCCCCGCACTGTCCACGATGCCGGCTTCGTCCAGTTCGTCGCCGATATCGGGCCGATGCGGCTGATCGGTCTCGACACGCTGGTTCCGGGCCAGAGCGCCGGGGGCTTGTGCGAGGCGAGGCTCGCTTTTCTCGACAGGGCGCTGACCGAAGCCGATGGCAAGCCGGTCGCGATCTTCATGCACCACCCGCCCTTCACCTGCGGCATCGCCCATATGGACGCGATCCGTCTGCTCGACGGCTCGGACGCCTTCGCGGGCATCGTCGCGCGCTATCCCAACATCGAGCGTATCCTCTGCGGCCACCACCACCGCCCGATCGTGACGCGCTTCGCCGGCACCATCGCCCAGATCGCGCCCAGCGTGACGCATCAGGTCACGCTGGACCTCACCGAGACGGGCGCGGCGACCTTCCACATGGAGCCGCCGGCCTATCTGCTGCATTCGTTCCGAGAGGGCGCGGGGCTCATCAGCCACACGGCTTATGTCGAGCGCTATCCCGGACCCTACCCCTTCGTGCTCGACGCCGACTATCCCGGCGCGCACTCCTGAGCGGCTCGCGACCATCGGCGGCGCACCCGACCGTGCCGCGACGCCGATAGCGATTTCGGGGTTGCCAAGCGCGCCTGCAGCGGCTATCCCACCGCCATCGAACGGCCACGGGCGCAACGCCCCGCCGAACGGCACGCGCCCGTAGCTCAGCTGGATAGAGCATCAGACTACGAATCTGAGGGTCAGAGGTTCGAATCCTTTCGGGCGCGCCATCGTTTTTTCACTCATGTGAAGCTCCTTTAAGATGTTGAAAGGTAACGCGAATTTCGCGTTCGAAAACCCTTCGCCGCGGCGATAGGGAATGCGGTCGGCAAAGGCGAGACGAAGCACCAGACGGCGCATCGCAAAGTCTCCGGAAGTCCATATTTTCCAAGGACTTGACAGGAACGTCATGGCGCGTTCGAACAATTCCTCGAAGGCCTGGCGCGGGCCGGCCCCCGCCGCGATTTTTTCGGCGATCACCAGCTTCTGATTTTCAAGCGTCGCGATCTTGCGTTCATAGGCCGTGATCACAGCGGGGCTGACGGTTTCGACGATCCGCTCCATCAACTTGTCGAGTTGCGTATCGAGCGCGTCACGTTCGTGCCGATGCGCCGCCATGATCGCATCGGCCTGAATCGACCGCTGCTCCCAGGCATTCTTGAACATGGCCCGCACCAGCTTGAACATGTTCGGGGCGGGTTCCAGCGACTTCAGCAGCGTCTCGAATTCTTCTTCCACCCGATCACGCGGAATCGATTTCCGGGCGCTGACACAGCCGCGCGTGTGGCACAGCATGTAGGGGTAGAGCTTGCCGGTACTGCTCTTCGACCAGCAGGCGGTGAGCGCGCCGCCGCAGTCGGCGCAAGAAACTGCGCCGCGCAGAACAAAGTCTGTGTTCAGATCCTTGCGGTAGGGGGCTTTGGCGGCCTCAGTCAGGCGTTGCTGAATGCGCTCGAAGGTTTCGAGCGAGATCAGGGCCTCGTGATGGCCCTTTCGGCGTGAGACGTTCCAGAGCGGGGCTTCGACATAACCCGCATAGACTGGGCGGGTGAGAATGTCCGCGACGCGTTGCGGATGAACCTCGCCGGTCGCCTTGTCTTTCGGGAATTCCGGCTGGCTTTCAAGGAAGCGCTTGACCTCCGCCTGGCTGGCGAACCGCCCGCTCGCAAATCCTTCGAGGGCTTCGGCCAGGATCGATGCGTGGGGTTCGCGGCGGATGAGGACGCTGCCTTGTCCAGAATGGCGCGTATAGGCATACCCGATGGGGCGCGCGAAAACGTAGTAGCCATTGAGCACGCGCGCCCGCATCCGTGATTTCGTCTGCTCGGCGTTCTTCTGGCGTTGATGCTGCGCGGCGCTGGCGAGGATGTTTTCGCGAAACACAGCATCGGCGTCGTCACCGAATTCAATGCGCGGGCTTTCCAAAACGCCGCCGGCCTGCTTGAGTTGTTCACGCAGATACCAGTGGCCCGGCACGTCGCGCGCAAAGCGGCTGATGTCGTCGATGATGACGACGCGGCCTTCGGCTTTGCGCTTGCGCAAGTACTCCAGGAGGGCATCCATGATGGGGCGGTTCTGCTCGCCACCGGTCAGCACCTCCCGGAAAACCTCTTCGATCTCGTAGCTGTGGAAGCGCGCATATTCCCGGCAGGTCGCTTCCTGCGAGGCCATGCCGCTGCCGCGCCGCTCCTGCGCCTTGTCGGAAATCCGGCAATAGAGCACTGCCTTGGTTGGTTTCGCTTTGGTCTTGTCCAGCATCTCTCCCTCAATGGCCCGCCGGCACATCCAGCGCCGCCGCCTTCTCAAAATGATCGGTTGTCGAATTCAGGGGTGATTGTGCCACAGCGAAGCCGGCGGTTGCGAATTTGTCGCCGTCATCGGCCGACTTATCCGCAAGCGGCGCGGCAGGTTCGACCGCGAATCCAAGATCGACGAAGCCAACGATGATCGCCCAGAGCGCTTCGAGCAGGTCTCGCTTTTGCGCTTCGCCGAGATCGCTGTCGGCGAGATACGCATCATACAACGCGACATCGAGCGTGAGCGTCGGGCGCCTTGTCAGGGCGCCCTCCGCGATGATGTCTGTCCCGATGTCCTGGGGCTGATCGGTCATGGTGTTCTGCCTCCCGCCGATCATGGACCCGATGGGCCGGTGCGGGTGCGCCTCACGCGCGTCTGCGTCTGGGAGCGCGCTTGGGCGGCCTCGCGCTCGCGCGTCTCGGCCTCAATCTGGGGGCGGTAAAATTGCTCTTCGAGCTGCTTGCCCCAATCGTAAAGCTCGGTCTTTTCGATCGCCTTGAACTCATCCTTCATCAGGGTTTTCGCAGCGGCGTCCGTGACGCCGAGTTCACCCGCCAGACCTTCGGCCTGATGGGCATAAGCGCGGGCGAAGGACATCTTCTTGCCGGTCTCGATCATGTCGCCAACAGCGCAGGCGCATTCATAACCGCGCTGGCGTTGCTCATCGGTCAGGTTCTTCTCAGCGTCGGCGAGCTTTTCGCGCAGGCCGTTCATCGTCTGGCCGGTGCGCTCCTTGAACAGGTCGCGCACGATCGTCTCCGCCTTCATGGCGTCGAATTTTTCCGAGCGGGCGAAGGCATAGGCATAATCGCCGAGCTTGTCCTTGAAGGCCCCGCTCTTCATAATCTCGCGCTCGACAATCTTGGTGATCGCGATTGCCTCCTCGAATTGAGGCTCGGTGAGGAGCCGCCCCGAAAAGCTTTCGCGGGCAGCAGTGAGGGTGTTTTTCTGGTTGATGTCTGTTGTGTTCATGTGTTATTCCTTTCATAGAACATTTAGTGAACAAATTAGGATTAATTTCCTATTAATGTCAAGATAAATCTTCACAACGATTGATGATTAACTTGAAGTTGCTGTTGTCAGTCCTGCTTAGGACCTTTGCGCGAAGGGCCGTCGCGGGCATGACGGGCGAAGGTTTCGTGCGTTTGTTCGGAAGGAGGAGCGGCCGTCTCGCGCACGAGCCGGCCGAGCATGTTGGCTTCGGCCCGGTCGATTCCATTGATGCGCGCCTCATGGCGGAGCCTGACGATCCGCTCAGCCGCCTGCCGCGTTCTTTCGGGGTCGAAACCGTCCGCCCTCGCGAAGCCCGGCTTCAGCGCGTGATGGATTATTCCGGCCTCGTCGATCAGGCGGCTGCGTTCCGCCGTGACGCGCCAGCCCCGCTTGTGCTCGTAGCGATCCTTCGCCTCGGTGCGTAGCGTCTGGCTCCGCTGCTTGATGCGATCGGCGCGACGCCAGTCTTCTGCCGTTGTCAGTCCCCGCGCGATCTGCCGGAGGCTCGCAAGATCGAATTGCAGCCGCATGGCTTTGTCGATGCTCAAGGCCATGATCCGCCCCCCGAATTCACATCCGTTTGCTTTTGAGCGACGTGATCCGGCACGCTTGCGCCATGAAGACATTCGACGATCGCGAAGAACTGGAGGCGTGGCTGGAAGCACTCGACTATCAGGGCTTCTGGCGAGAGATCGCGCCCTTTGGGCTTGCGCTTCCGGATCGCGCCGAATGCGATGCGCGGATAGGCGAAGGCGTCGATCGCGCCACCGTCCTGTCGGTGCTCCAGATGCTGGCGCGCATGCAGATCGTCGAGGGCCAGAACCTGCGGCTGCGGGTGATGGTGCATGGCCTGCCGCATTAACGGCCTCCCGCGAAGGTCAGCCTGAACCAGCCGCAGCGACCGGCCTGCGCTGGAATAGTCGTGGTGCCATTCAGGCCGACATAGGTGCAGCGCGCGTAGTGTCGGCCCTGCAAACCGGCGTAGCCGTTACCGCCGCTGTATTCGTACGCGGAGATCACCTGCATCTGCGATGCGAGGACGCCGAGCCCGACCAGCAGGGCGAGCACCGGCACCCAGGCGAAGAAGGCGAGCCAGCCGAAGCGGATCATGTCGGCTCTCCATCGGGCGGATCGAGCCAGACCTTTGGATCGGGCGGTAGGCGGCCGCCTTCGAGCGGGTTGTCGCCCAGCACATGGCAGGCGGGCGCGATCTGGTTCTGCCGGATTTTCTTGCAATGGATGAAGCCGACGCCGGCGACATGCATGATCTGCTCGTCGTCAGGCAGGCTCATCAGCTCATGCGGAGTCAAAAGGCGCTGCCGCCCCGTGTTGAGCGTAGCCGACAGGCCGGGGCGGTCCGAGGACAGCGCCAGCGAGTGCGACACTGAAATCGTCTCGCCCATTGCCTTGCTGACGCGTTCAGCTTCCTCGAACTGCGTGAATTTGAACCACTGCTTGACCGTGCAGTTTTCTTCGAGCGTGGCGATCTCGCGCTCGCCATAGCGGCGCACCGCATCCTGGCGCGACTGTGCGATGTAGAGGCATTTCAGCCCATAGGCCCGAAACAGCGTGATCTTATTGACCGCCTCGCGCAGCGGCGCGTTGCAGAACTCGTCCAGAATGAAACAGGCGCGCCCCGATCCGGTGCTAAGCTGCGCTTCCATGCCCGAGAGCGTGTGCAGGGCGAAATAGGGGCCAAGCCGGTCGGCCAGACGCGCCGGTGCCACGAAACAGACGACCCAGCCCTGCTGGAGCAGGTCGGCATGAGTCAGCGTGGCGTGTTTGCCATCCTCTTTCAGCGGCGCAAAGGCGAAGAGGCGCAGCGCCGAGACGGCGGCGTTGAGATGCTGGGTGTAGTGCTCGGCATTGTCGTTCTTGAGCGCGAGGAGGCGCTTGGCGTCAGCCTGGACTTTTGATTCAGGGTCGCCGGCTTCGCAATCGAGCGCGCTCTTCCAGACATGCGGGTCGGCAAGGAGACCATGCAGACCGCCGGGCGTAAACAGCTTGGGATTATGCGACAGCACGATCCGGCTCGCAGTGTGCTTGAACTCGCGCGGACTGTCGCGCCAATAGAAGTTGCGCTGGTCGCCCGGCGGCTCCTCGATCAGCGTGTTGGTGACCTTGTCGAGGATGACCGGAACATCGTTGCGACCGGCTTCATGCGCGACCAGCACGGCCGAGAAGGGGTTGAGTTCGATGCGGTACGGATTGTTCTCACCCAGCACGCCATAGGGATCGACGATCCCGAACTTCCGGCCATAGGCCCTGCAGAGCGGGGCAATCTGCATCGCGATCTCGCCGTCCTTGACGTCGTTGATGAAGAGGGCCTGGCCGCGATCCGACATCATCGACTGGATCGCCGGCATCGCGCCGCAGGTCGTCTTCCCGCCGCCCATCGCGGCGTAGATCAGCCCCGAGGCGTTGGCGTTGGGCTCGACAATCGGCTTGCCGTCGAAGGTCAGGCCAAGGATGCGGCGGCCGCGGCGATCACGCGTCGTCATCGATCATCCCCGCATCGATCAACGATTGCTTTGAGGCCATGGCGGCGGATTTGATCGGCGCGCCCTGTGCCGCATAGGCGGCGATGGCGCGCTCGCGCTGGCGCAAAGCGAGGTAAGCTCTGATGGCCGCGAGCAGCGAGGCCGGAACCTGCACGGCCAGGATGATGCTGACCAAACCCAGCCCCCACCATTCGGGACTGGACGGCCAGATGACCCAGGCGATCGTCGCGAACAGGCCTGCGCCGAGGCAGTGCTTGTTGATCGTGAGAATCGCGCGGCGGCGGTCGGGGAAGGGCTCGGCCATCATGGCGCGCTCCGGACCGTGAGGATGGCTGCGACGATCTCGGCCCGGATGGACTGGAGCGCGGCATGGCGGCCCCAGATCGCGCCGGACAATTCGCTCCCGCGCAGATCGCGCGAAAGCAGGCTGAGGCGGCCAATCTGCCAGCCGGTTGTCAGCGCCGTAGCGGCGAACAGTGTCAGCGCAGCGATCTCGCCGGGATAGAGCAAGTCGCCAAACGCCAGACCAAAGCCTGCCAGACCCACGCCGAAGACCAGGCCGGGAGCAAGAAGCGGGCGGCGCACCGACACGGCCGTCAGCGTGGCAATCAGATAGCTGTCGCGGTGGGTATGGACCGCGCCCTGCGCGGAATCGATGGTGAGGCTACCGATAATCATGGCTCACCCCTTCGCGCTGCAGGCGGGCGACGACAGGGCGCGGTCGAGTTCGCCGGTAAGGCCGCGCACCGGCATCGGTGTGACCAGCCGGGCCGTGCCGGCATGGAGTGCAAAGTCCATGCGGCGGGTCTCCATAACGATCGCAACGGCGCAGGTGCAGGCGGATTGCACACGGGCGGCCTGGTCCGCCGCGCGTCGCCGCAGGGTCTCTCCCGGCTGCGCGGCCAGCCCATCCAGCATCGCGAAAGGCAATGCCAGCGCGCCGCCGTGGCGGGCGCAGTAGGCCGCGCCCTCGGAGCCGTAGATCGCGCCGAAGATCGCCGTGCAATCGAGTCCCGGGCGATGCGATGTGGCCGGCGGCTGTGTCGTCGCCTTCGCCTGGCGGACGCAGTGTTGCACCCACCTGGATTTGTCGATGGACCGCTCGGCAACGAGCGGGCCGGTGACGAAGAGCGAAACCCCGGCATACAAGATGCCGGCGGCGGCAAGGCCACCGGCGCCGGGGATGGAAGCGAGATCAGCCAGCATCGCGGCCGCCCCTCTCATCATGATACGCGCGGTCGCGGCGGCTCGGCGCGAGCGAGGGGAAGTATGCTTCCGGATCGAACGCCGGATGGAGGGTGCGGCGCGGATGGACGAGGATCGCATCCGTCTCGCGCTCGTCGTCCGACGGCGGGCGAGCCGCCGGAGCCATGCCGCCGTTGCGAATCCAGTCCTTGGTGGCGACAGCGCTCAGCCAGAGAAGAAGCGGCAGGACCGCGTCGACGACCAACGCGAGCACGAGGATTGGCCAGAACCGGGCCGCGTGCAAAAGCGTGTCGAGCGTGCCCGCCGGCGGCGGAAAGGCTGGCAACGCCTGATCGTTCGTGCTTGCGGGTGCAAGCGCGCGCTTCAGCCCGTCGGCATGCGCCTGCAAGAGCAGGGCGACCGCGCGCGAGGCGTCCGGCTGGCCTGGGATCGCAACAGACGCGCGCAGTTCGGACAGATAGGCCTCGGCCAGGGACGCCGGCGCGCCCGCCGCGCGCCCGAAGAAGCTCTCGCGGATCTGCGCGTCGAGGGTCTGCAACCGCACGCGTTTGTCGGTCGCGCTGGAGCCGTCGGTCGCGGCCTTCACATAGTCGGCCACGAGCGCGCCGCTGCGGCGCATCGCGTCCGAGACGCCGCGCGCGCCGGTGTCGAGTTCTCCGGCGATCGCGATTCCGCGCGCAGCTACCATCTGGAGGTGCCGGGCAACCGGACCTCGGCCGCCGGCGGCACGTCCCGACACGCACGATTCCCGGCGCTCGCAGTCCGCCTTGGCGGCAAGATCGGCGGCAATCGAGCGGACGACGGGAGCCGACGCCGCCAGCGCGGGCGTGTCGCGGCTGCTGTGCGCAATCCGCTCGGACAAGACGCGGCCATGCGCTTCGAGAGTGAGCTTATCGACATCGCCGCGCGTCAGGCCGGCGAACGTCGCCGTGGCGAGGCCCGTGCCGACGAACGCCATCGCAGCGACACTGGCGAGCCCGAACCCCTTGTAGCCGACGACGAACAGCCGCGCGCCGCGTTCGATGGCGACGCGGTTGACCGTAACCGTCACGATTGCGCCCGCGACGACCAGCAGAGCGATCTTGAGGTAATCGAGCGCGCCTGCCGGCTGCATCATATCGACCAGCCCGACGCCAAGCAGCGCGTTGGAGCAGACGGCCAGAACGAAAACGGCAAAGCCGTACTGCGATCGCGCCGCGCGGGGCTGGCGCCTGTGGGGTGAAGAGGAAAACGTCTGGTCCATGATGTTCCTGCCTTTCATCTCGGCGTCGAAGGCGAGACGAAACGGCGGGTCGCGCGGCGCTTGCGCGCTGCGCCGGCACCATCCCGGCTTCAATGAGTGTTTGCCGCAAGGGCGACCCGCAGGCCGAACTTAAGCGGCTGGACGAACGGCGTCCGTTACGGCGATGTTACGAAAATGGCGCGCCCGAAAGACTCGCGATACCCGCCCTATGCCCGGCACCGCATCATGCACCGTCTGTTCGAGTTGCATGCGCGGTTCGGTAACTGGGAGTTGATGGCCGGGCTCGTCACGGACGTGAAGGGCGTCCGGTTCAGCCGCACGGATTTCAACCGGATCTGGAAAGGTACGGCCGGCGACACGATCTTCGACCGCGCCCTCGAATGGATCGAGACCATGGAGCCCGAATTCCGGGGCAGGCTCGATCCGGACGCCATCTTCGCCGAGATGGGCGTGTCCAGCCGGGATTATTACTTCAACCTGTTCACGATGGCCGATCTGGACGAGTGGGACGAGAGCCTGCTTCGACAGTTCGAGGGCGTCTATTGCTGTGCGCCCGAAGAGGACGCGCACAGCTATCTTCCCTCACCCTTCGTGAGGGAACGGCTGATGATGCCGAGCGCGCAAAAGGCGAACTGGCGTCAGCGCAGCGTCGATATCCGCGAGTATATCGCCAAACGCAGCTACCTCATTTTGCGCCGGACCAGCGGCCAGTATTTTCACGCCGCCGAAGTGCCGCTAGGAGCGCTGTTTCCGGCCTCGTTTCAAAGCCTCGACATCATGCCGTTCTATGAAGGCATCGGGATCGCCTCGTCCAACTCGATCCATGTTTTTTTGCGGGAATGCCTCTCCCGCGCGCCCAAAATCCATTCGATTTTGATCAGCGCGAAAGCCGGTCACAAAATCAACCCCTTTGCCGGAGCGCTGCTCTATGCGGGCGCGATCAGGGAGATGGAAGCCGACAGGCAGGCCCTATCGCCGGCGATGACGAACCATTTTCTGCAAGAGTTCGCGGACCCGATCGCATCCGATTACTACATGCGCGGCACGAGCCAGGTGAGCGTCTCGCCGGTGGCCTGGTCGAAGCCGTCGATCAACACGGTGTTCGGCACCGAGCAGATTTATCACCGCAAGCCGGCGGACTTCCTGCGGCGGCCTGAAACGCATTTCATCATGCCCGAGCTGGAAATCAGCCGGGAGATCGAGCGGCTGATTTCCAATCCGCTCGCCGCAAAGGACTTCGCGTGATCGCCGCGCCCAAACCAAAGACGCCGGCGCGGCGTTCGCTTTTTCCGACGACGGGCTCGCGCCATAAAAGGCTGCCGCTACTTGAGGCGGTCTACTACAACAGGACAGAGCAGGCACTGGCGATCATCGAGGCCGACCCGGCGCAAATCAACCTGCAAGACCCGTTCGCTGGCCTGAGCCCGCTGCATGTCGCCGTATTCCGGCAGAACCTTCAGATCGTCGTTGCCCTGACGCGCCACCCGATCACCGACATCGGGCTGGCAGACCGTTTCGGCCGCAAGGCGATCGATATGTGCCTCTACACGCTAAATGACGACATCTTCCAGGCAGTCGCGGCCCGCACCTATCAGAAGGCCTTGATCCAGCTCGACACGGATGACGGCGACAAAATCCGTCCGCTTCGGTAGAGTATTGTTGCAATACTTCTCTATTTTTATTACTCATATCTAATGGCTTTATTGTTTCCAGAAAATACACGTAACGATCAATATACATCTGATTTGCTCTGCGCGGTCGCAAAGCGCGATAGAGAATTGGCGCGCCGCGTTCTGACAGACGACCCGGAAGCGATCCGTGACAAAGACCAGACGTCCGGTGTCTCAGCGCTGCATCTCGCGGTGTTTTTAGGCGATTTTGCGTTGATCCGCCTTGTCTTCGACGCGCCGGGTGCGGACCCGCAGGCCGTTGATCGGTTAGGCCGAAAGCCGGTCGATATGTGCCGCCACGGGCAATCCAGCACGATCTTTCGATTTGTTGCCGAGCGAACCTATGCGGACGCCGTGCGCGAGCTTGGAGAGCCTGCCCACGCGCCAGAGGCAAGCACTCCAGGGTAGCAAGGCCGGGAAGCGTCAGACGGGTTTCTCCAATCTGAGGCGATTTTGGTATGAATAAATCATACTTTGTGGTAGTCTGATTGAGAAGGAGTACTGCCATGTCCACAGTGGAAAAACGAACCGTCAGCCTTCCGGCCGAGCATGCCGCCTTTATCGATGCGAAAGTCGCCTCCGGCGCGTATGCTTCGATCAGCGAGGTCGTCCGTGCGGGCCTTCGCGCCTTGAAGGAGCGCGACGAAGCGGTCGAGCGTTGGCTGCGCGACGAAGTCGCCCCGGCCTACGACGCCATGGCCGCCGATCCGTCGCGCGGCATTCCTATGGAGAGTGTCTTCGCCGACATCCGCGCGCGCCATGAAGGGCGGCTCAAGGATCGCCGGTGATCCGCCGCGCCGTTATCTTCTCGCCCGAAGCCAAGACCGATCTTCTGCATCTGTACGACTGGATCGCCGATGCCGCGTCGCCGGCGACCGCGCTGGCCTATGTCGAGCGGATCGAGAAGCATCTGCGCGGCTTTGATCTTGCCTCGGAGCGGGGAAGTCTGCGGGACGATATCAGGCCGGGCCTGCGGATGATCGGCTTCGAGCGGCGGCTGAGCATCGCCTTCACCGTCAGTGCCGAACGCGTCACCATCTTGCGAATCTTCTATGGCGGGCAGGACTGGGAATCGACGATGCAGGGCGATTGAGGAAGCGGCGTATCGCTTGCCACGCATCGCCGCCGCAATCAGACCAGACTGACGGCAAGGTTTTTGCCCACCGCCGAGGCGGCCCTGACCAGCGTGTCGAGCTGGATGCGGTCGTTTTCGGGATCGAGCAGGCGGCCGAGCTGCGTCGCGCTCGTCTTCATGCGCCGTGCCATCTCCGATTTTGAAATGTTCTGCGCCGCCATCTCGTGCTCGATCTGGAGCGCGAGGGTCCGCTTGATCGCGGTGGTGATGACCGCGTCATGAATGCCGTCCTCGCGCAGAAAGCTGTCGAAGCTCTCGCCGATATGGGGGTTAGTCGTTTTCATGGCTGCGCACCTCCTTCATGCGGGCTTTCGCCAGATTCAGTTCCTTCTCCGGCGTGGCCTGCGTCTTTTTGACGAAGCCGTGCAGGAGCACCATTTTGCTTCCGATCAGCACGAAGAAGACCCGAGCGATCCGGCCCGACGAGATGTTCGAGCGTATCTCGTACAGCCCCTTCGTGCCGGATAGCGGACGGCATTTCGGCATGCCGACCGGCCAGCAGAACTCAAGCGTGGCGATGTCCTCGCCAATCGTCTTGCGGTCGGCGGGAGACATCTCCATCAGCCATTCCCGCACCGGCCGCTTGCCCGTGGTCGACACAAAGAACGCGGCCTCCAGAATTTTTGCCGGTGCGATCATTCCTTATCCTTACCCTATAAGGTATATCACCTGCGGTTTAATGTCAAGAAATTTGAACCGCCCTTTTATCGGGAAGCTGAGATATCGGATTAACAACGAAATTAGGTTGAGAATTGTACAGATTTTCTCTATGTTTCCGCCATGGAAAGACTGACGCCAACAGAACTATACCAGTTTATTTATAATTTTGCCGACGCTCGTAACATGAGCGGCGATGATTTGAACGATCTCCTTTTATGCGCCGATGCGGCCTTTGAGACAGGCCTTGAAGATTTGAGCCTCGGCGAGCTTGTCTTTCTCTATTCGTAGAAATTGATCCGGGCCGTCGTCTGCTGGAGCAGACCCGCGCTCTATTGCGCCGGACATGCGTCCGGCTTCACCGAACCCGCACGACGCGGCTTCGGCCCATGCGGGTGACGATCGCTGACGCGTAGATCTTCGGCGGCGGCTTGTCAGCCGCCAGGTTGATGGCTGACGCGCCGCTATCGCGCGCGTGAACCCTCTTTTCCAGCTTACACCGACGCCGAAGGCTTGCCCAAGGCCGCGAAGTCCGGGCCGCCCGCTCCATTCGCCTGCTGTGCAGGCTCCCGTGTTGCCCGGACCGCGCTATGCGCGCCCCAAGGGGTTCGGACCTTGGAGCCTTCGTCTTTCGGTCGAGACGTCCTGCCGCCGCTACGCGTCGGCTCAGAAGGACGCTCGGCGCTGGCCAAGGGTTCATGCGCGGCTTTTTCGAAGAAGGAAGGGGCTTCGCAGATCAACCCTTACAGAAAGACAAGCCCATGAAACTGCATCATATCGAGCTCTCAAACCTCAAACCCTCGCCCCTCAACGTCCGCAAGCATGGCGGCGCGGATGTGTCCGATCTCATCCCGTCCATCAGGGCGCAGGGCGTGCTCCAGCCCTTGCTCGTCCGCAAGAACTGCGAAGGCTACGAGGTCATCGCCGGAGGCAGGAGGCTCAAAGCCTGTCAGGCAGTCGCGGCGGAGAGCGAGGGAACCTTCCCGCGCGTGCCCTGTGCCGAACTGGAGGATGGCGATGACGCCGCCGCCATCGAGGCCTCGCTCGCCGAGAACATCGCCCGCCTGCCGATGGACGAGATTGACCAGTTCGAGGCCTTCGCCGCTTTGGTGAAGCAGGGGCGCACCGTGGAGGATATCGCCGGAGCCTTCGGCATCACGGAGCGGCTGGTCAGGCAACGCTTGGCCATTGCCAACCTGATTCCGCCCGTGCTGACCCTGTTCCGCAAGGACGAGATCGGGGGCGATACCATGCGGGCTCTGACATTGGCGACCAAGGCGCAACAGAAGGCATGGCTCAAACGCGTTCGCGATCCGTCCGACTACGCGCCGCAGGGGCGTCAGCTTCGCCAGTGGATCTTGGGCGGGGAGCAGATCGCCACGTCCGTCGCGCTGTTCCCGCTGGAGGACTATCGCGGCTCCATCGTCACCGACCTGTTCGGGGAGGAGGCCTACTTCGCCGACCCGGAAGGCTTCTGGACGCTCCAGCATAAGGCGTTGGCCGAGGCGGTCGACGGCTACCGCATGCGCGGCTGGAACGAGGTCGTCGTGCTGGAACGCGGTTCCTTCTGGCAATCCTGGGAATACGCCAAGGTCTCGAAGAAGGAGGGCGGCAAGGTCTATGTCTGCATCGCGCATTCCGGCGAGATCGCCTTCCATGAAGGCTTTCTCCCCGTGAAGGAAATGCGCAAGCGTCAGGCGCAGGAGGAACGCGGCGACGAGGCAGGCACCGAGGGCAAGGCGGTCAAGCCGGAACTGACCAAGGCCGCCCGCAACTATCTCGACCTGCATCGCCATGCGGCGGTGAAGGCCTCGCTACTGGCCGAGCAGGGTATCGCGCTTCGGCTGATGGTCGCCCATGCCATCGCCGGATCGAACCTCTGGCGGGTCGAGGCCGATCCCTGCCGCGCCGAGAAGCCGGAAACGGAGGCCAGCGTTGCGTCATGCAAGGCGGCGGCGGTGATGACGGACGAAGAACAGGCGGTGCGCGGTCTGCTCGGGCTGGAGGACGACAGCGCGGTGATGGGACAGCGCCATGCCGATCTCCGCGCGATCTTCGAAACGCTGATCGGTCTGGACGACGCCGAGGTAATGAAGGTGCTGACGTATCTCATGGCGCAGAGCCTGAGCTCTAGCACGGCGTTGATCGACGATCTCGGCGCGATGCTCGGCACCGACATGGCGTCGTGGTGGGAGGCCGATGACGCCTTCCTCGGGCTGATCCGCGATCGCGGGACGCTCCTGCCCATGCTGGAGGATATCGGCGGTAAGGCGGTCGCCGAGGCGCACAAGGCGAGCCCCGCCAAACTGCTCCGCTCGATCATCCGGCAATACGCAACAGGCGAAGGCCGCGAGAAAGTGGAAGGCTGGGTGCCGCCCTATCTAGCCTTTCCGGCGAAGACATACGCCGACCCGAAGAGCGAGGCGGCATAACCAGCACGATCCCGCGCCGGAAGCGCTGTCGCTTCTCCGGCGCGGATCGCGACAAAAAATCACGCGGGCGCATTTGGATACGCCCGCGTTGTCGTTCCGGTTCAGGAAACCTTTGCCAGCTCGCGCCGCAGAGCGCGGGTCAGCGTCCATGGCGCGACGCCGAATTCCTTTGCGACGCTCGCCACCGTGACGGGCGGCAAAGCTTCGAGCCTCCGGCGCGCCCGCGCCAGTTGACGGGCATTCAGCTTCGGCGGCCGCCCCAGTCGCTGGCCGCGCTTGCGCGCCGCCGCCAGCCCTTCCTTCGTGCGCTGGACCAGAACCCGCCGCTCGAACTCGGCGAAGGCGCTCATCACGACATAGACGAGCATGCCCGCCGGCGTCGTCGTATCGACCTGGAGATTGGCGATCTGAAATTCGATGCCGGCGGCGCGCAGGCGCTCGGCCTCCGTCACCGCGTCGATCACCGAGCGAAAAGCCCGGTCCAAATCCCAGACGACGAAGATGTCGCCGGGCTGGAGGCTTTGCATCACCGCCTGATAGACGGGGCGCTTGCGGCTGACCGCCGAGAGCTTCTCGATATGGAGTTCGTCGCAAAGCCGGTGCAGGCCGTCGATCTGCCGATCGACGCATTGATCCTGGGTGCTGACGCGCAGATATCCGACTTTTCTCATGAAATTCAATGCGTTGGTTGAAGGGCGGCGATGCGTTCCGTGGCGGTCAGAATCCACCGATTTTGCGGCATGCCCTTCCCAGCGATCATTGTGTTCGTTTTCATGTGAAAAACCTCATTATTGGATATATCGTAGCATAGAATCATTAATGAAAGACAATTTCAACGAATACCGTCGTTTAAGAGCGACCGAAAGTCGAGCTTCTTCTGTTTGAAACGAGCAATAGCGGTACCAATCATCGCCGCTGTTGCTACGGCGGCGAACGGGCAAACTTTAACTGCCGGCGTCGTACTGGAAAAAATGAATGCCGGCGACCGCTATCTCTATGTCGCCGGCATCGTTGAAGGTCTTGCTCACGCGCGGTTCGTCAGGGACAACAAGGACCCGAAAGGCCGCGCCTGCGTCTATGACTGGTTCTTCGAGGACAAGGCCAACCTTCCGAAAATCTACGCGGCCTTCGAGAAGTATCCTGGCGCCCAACCCGGCGCCGTCGTCGGCGCGCTCGTCTCAGCGAAATGCGGGGTGTAGATGGAGCCGCTGATCCAAAAGACCGCCCGCCTTGAATTCACCCGCCGCGCCGAGATCAGCGCGGAACTTCGCCTTCGCCTCGCGATGGAGTTTGGCATGCGGACGCGGATCGAGCAGGACAAGGCTGAAAAAGAGAAACAGCTCCGTGAACGCGCTGAATTCGCCGCCGCGATGGAGATGTCGATGGCTTTCAGCAAGCGGGTGGCGGACTTCTCCGTCAAACTCGACCTCTACGAAACCGCCGCCGTCGACGCCTTGCTGATCAATGAACGCGACCTCAAGGCGGTGCGCGAGAAAATCGCAGATGCGATGTTGAAGGCGCACATCCTTCCCGATGGACGGCGCGTCTTCAAGACCGAAGACGGCCAGCGCGTCTTCGACGAGTTCGGTATCGAGCTTGACGCCGAGACGATCTCGCCGCTGCAGATCGACGACAAGAAGCCGCGGTGGGAAACCGTTCTGGCAGACCGTGCTCGTGAAACTGCGCTCGAGCGGAGTCGGTCAGACATTCATACCTATCTGGACAAGGTGGATCATGCGCGGGAGCGCAAAGCCGATCCCGGCTTCTCGCCGGAGGAACTCGACATCCTGGAGAAGGATCTGGAAGCGGCTAAGCCGGCGGCGGTGCGCAAGGCGCTCGGGGAGCGTCTTGGCGACGATCTGCAAGCCGGTCCGTCTTCTGCGACGCACGCGGCACTCGATGTTAAACCGTTGCCCGGGAATGCGCCGAGCGCTCCTCAATTCTAAGCGACAATCGCGTCTGATGCCTCGACCGAGCGAGCCGCGTCCAGCATTGGATGATCGGCTTCAAGGAGGACTACGAAAAAGCGTCTCTATGATGCCCGCTAAAAAATCGGATGCTAAGCTACGACCCACAGCTCAATTCCATAGGTCTCGATGCGGCGACACGGAATTCTGTCCGTCCGAATATTACAAACAGTAATCTCAGCCCTAAAACGATCTTTAAGATGTCGAAATCTGTATAGTCTCATCAATTGATAAGAAGATAGACAATTAACCTGCATTAAATCTATTTAAAATCATTCGGAATGTTATCAAACTGCGATTGCCAGCCCCAGTTGGCTGGCCTTAATTCTATTCTACGCCATATCATCCCACCTGATATCCAATTTTCACGAAATTTTCGAGCCGAACTTGGTAATGTGTCTTGATATCCGAATGTCACACCGCAGCAAATGCAAATTTCGAACGATCCAGTTTTGTTGTCATCGCCCCATGGCCAATGATCATGATCGTATTTGATGCCGCATACTCTACAAAATTGACGAATATCATCCTTGCGCATAGAAATACTCTAAATTTGTCTCAAATGGATGTTTCTCAGTATTAGGTTTGAACATAGTTTTGGGCGTTCCTTCAGAGTTAACAATCAAAATTGTATTACTTTCTGGATGATAAAATACTTTATCACCGATGTCACGTCCTCGACCTTTTTCAGTTCTCACTATCGGAGGCAATGTGCCAGCCGGAGGATCTATTGCAAATTTATGTGCTGCCAGAACATATTGTCGCATACTCTTTAATTCTGGAAACTCATGCGCGTGACCCTTCCAGTGCTCTTCTGCGTTTTTCCTTGGACTCGGTTCATTGCCCTTTGTCCATATTTTTTGATTGTTAGAGACAGCGGCTTGTTTCGATTCGGTTGATTTTTTTAATTCGCCTATGGCGACCTTGATAGATGAATCGGCGCTGATAATCTTCTTTTGCTTGAGGCCAACAGTTCCTCCGCTTATATTGGCGCGTGGGTGGCTATCATTTATAAATTGACCGACGATAGTACGACTTCCAACGGCTAAGACCACGAACTTCGCCGGATCGTCGGACCGCATTTTCGCATTCACTGGTGGCTTTCTGTCACCTCCACCGGCTCCAGACTTAGGCGGTACATTCTCATTCGCCGCTTTCGCTGGAGCTCGTGCGAGTGCATTGAATGCGACCGCGCCCGCACTGGCACCGGCTACCCGGCGGGTAGATTGCGATATCGTTCCTTGTGCTTGCGCGCTTCCCGCTCGGTTGAAACTGGAAGTAGCCCGGCCGGTAACCCCGACAGCTAACACCCGTGATGAGACCGTATTTGGAACGTTCCCGCCTAGGCGAGGGATCAGAGCAGGCGCGGTAAGTGCCGTATATGACCCGAAGCGGCCAAAATTGCCCCCGGCAGCCCTTGCCGCAGTCTGGCCTGCGCCCAATCCGAAGCGGGATACAGAGGCCGCTTGCGGTCGTGCGCCTGTGGGGATGGTGCCGAGCCCGAAGCGCGCCGCAGGAGCCGCAACGGGACTGCCAGCGCGCAGCAGTGCCGGCGCCGGTCGCGCGAAGCTGGGGGGCGGAGCCGGAGGTGCCATCCGGGGTGCCGGCGCTATCCTTACCTGTGGTGCCGGGGACGAAGGATAGCTTGGCGGGTTGTACCGGAACGTCGGCGCAGGCGAGGGAGGGCGATAGGCTGGCGGACTGTATGACGGAGGTGCTCGATACCCGCCCCCGCCGCCAAAGCCGCCGCCACGAAACCCACCACCGCCACGGCGCTGAATAAGGTGCGTCAGCGGCTCGGCCGCAATCTCGACGGTCGCGGGCGCGCTCAGCCAGGCGGCATTCGCCGATGTCGGTGGTGCGGCAATCATCAACGCGGAAAAAAGCGCCGCAACGATGCGCTTGCACGCCTCTGTCATCGCAACCCCCTATTGAATCCCGCGCCCGTTCGATCTTAGTCTGACAGGGTGCTTGCTTTGGGGAAAGGGGGCTGGACGATGATCGTTTCGCTGCGTCATGCGGTGCGATGGGGCATGGCGCTGACCGTCATCGCCGGGCTGACGGGGCCAAGCGCCGCGCAGGAGCCCGAACTCCTCGATCTCGTCAAGGAATGCGACATCCTCGCCGCCCATCCTTCCGATTCGCAGCGAATGGCAGAGGGCGTGAGCGACGACCGGATTGTGCCGAGACTTGCCATCAGAGCGTGCGAGCAAGCCATAAAGGATGAGCCGAAAGACCCACGCTTCACTTTCCAGCTTGGCCGAGCGCTGCTCGCCGCCGGCAAAAAGGCCGAGGCGGCTGCGGAGTTTCACAAGTCGGCGGAGGCCGGCCATGCCGCAGGCTGGGCCTATCTCGGCGATGCCCTCCAGTTCGGACACGGACAGGCGATCAACCACGAGAAGGCGCGGGAGGCCTATGCCAAGGCCCGCGACGGTGGGTTCGAGCGCGCGACCGAACTTGTGAACCAGCTTGAGTTCCTGCCGACCATGTACGCGGCGGGCGTCATGAACCAGCTTTATGAGCGCAACTTTGCTGGAATCGCGACGAGCGCACGTGAGGCCGACCGCAAATGGCTGACGCGCGCCTATCTCTTCGCTCTCGTCCAGAAGCTCGTCACCGAATGCGACGACGTCATTCCGCCCACCCGCATCGTCGCGCTCTACACCTTCCGCTTTGGCGGTGGCTGGTCCGGCGAAACCGACGCGCAGACGTCGGTCGGCATCTTCACCGCCGTAGGCGAGCACGATGCGCGCATCTTCCTAAAACGGCACGGTTGCGAGGGCCTGATCGCCAAGCATGTCTTTCGCGCAATCGACGGGTTTCTCTCAGAATTCAAAGAGTCCTGACCATGCTGCCGCGGACGTTTCTGATCTTGGGCCTCTCAAGCATTCTGAACTCGTCGCCTGCGCTGGCGCAGGTCGCGCCGCTGCCATTGCCACCGCCTCCCGCTGAAACGAGCACTCGAGCAGCGCCGCTCCCGCTTCCGCCGCCGCCCAGCGCCACCGAGCCCGCGCGTCTGCCGGCGCCTGCGCAGGCAAGCACGCAGCAACCTGCAACAACCGAGCTCTTGCCGCAGATCACTCTCCCCGCTTCGCAAGCGTCGATGCTCGACGGTCTCTATATGCCGGGCATCATCGAGTCATTCCTCAACAAGAAGGGGCAGGATCTTCCGGATTATCGGGATGTCCGCCGCCTCATTTTTTCGATTTACGCAGGGCTGGCGACATCATGCACGCCGCACGACGATGCAGCGAGCTTGACGGCCATTCGATATGTCGAGCGCGAGCTTGGTCAGGGCCGGAGTTCTGCCGAAGCCGGTCTACTGGCCAAGCTGCCATTCCTCGAAACGCGACCGGGTGCCGATGCCCAATCGTCCGGCTCATCATCTAACGCCGAGTCTCCTTATGTGCCGGAAGGGGTCACGGATGGCGCGACGATCGGCGGAAAGCTTGGCTGTAAGAGTCTCGGCTATCTCTCGTTCGTCGGCGCGATCGAACAGTTGATGCAATCCAGGGTCGGCAGCAATCCGCGTGGCGCCGACAGCGTCGTGTTCGCGACTTTGATGAGCCCAGGCTTTCGCGCCCAGATCGGAATCGAGGACCCTGCGATTACGCTGAGGGCGCGACGGATCGAAAAAGCCACTACCGATGCCAAGGCGCTCTGCGTCGCCAGATACGACTCTGCCACGTTTTGCGGGTGTCTTTTCGGCAGACTGTCATCCAGCGATCTCAGCGAACCGGACTGGGAGGCGATGAGCACGAAGTTCACCGCCATCGTTTCCGTCGCGATAACAAGGCCAGCAGTGGCCGAATCAATCCGCTCTTGCAATCGGGGATCATGATGTCCGCCTTTAAGAAGCCGGTCGCAGTTCTGGTTTCCGCCGCGCTCGCGGTTTCGATCTCTGCCCCGCCGGCAGAGGCACAGTCACGCCGCGCTGGCGCGGCGCTTGGTATCGCCGCAGGTGTAGGCATCCTCGGGTTGATCTTGTCGCAGCAGGGCGCAAAAGCGCGACCACAGCGGCAGCGTGTTGTGCGTCCGGCACCGCCACCTCGCGCGCCCGCGAAACAGGGGCCGGATATGGCATCCGTTCAGCGCGCGCTCGCGGCTCGCGGCTACGATGTCGGAACGCCGAGTGGGAAAGCTGGTCCAAAAACCAAAGCCGCCATCATCGCCTACCAGCGCGACAACGGGATGGCGCCTTCCGGAAAGCTAAATCCGGGCCAAATGGCCGCAATCGTTGCCGCTGCCGGTGGCGCGGCTGCCGGTTTCACTGCCGCAAGTGCCGCCACGCCGACCGATACCGGGGCGGTCGGCCCTATCCGACCCAATCAACCCGTCCAGCAATCGCCGATCCTGGCTGCGGCAGACGGAGAACTCGCGAGCGGTCCCCGTGAACTGGCGGTTGGTCCCGACCATCCGGCCTGGGCCTCCGGGACATGGACCGGGTCGGCGCGGTGCGGGCAGAGAATCTACGACATCAAGATGCTCGTCCCCGTCGCGGGAGCGGGCGCGAAAACCCGGCTGGAGTATAGCTGGCTCGAAGATCGGGGACGGCGGCGTGGCCCTGCCGAATTGGGCAAAGGCGCCGGCGTCGTGGAACTGGATACGGCGAGGAGAGGTCTTGCCGCGAGCAACATCCTTGCCGGGGAAGCGGATCATCCGTTCAGCCAGATCGTCGTGCGTGAAGGAAGCGGCAATCTCCCTGTGTTCAGGTCGGCACCTTGTAGCGGGCAGCTTCCGCTGGTCCGCGCACCGGACACCATTCCCAAACCGCAGATTTCTCGAACGGCCGGTTTCGTCCAGGCAAGCCTGATCGGCGGTACGGCCTCCGGTCAAGGCGATGGCATCTTCGGACAGTGGGACGGCGAGCTGAAGTGCTCCCGCGGCCCTGCGCGCCAGCTCAATATGCGTTTCGGAACCGTGCCGGAGATCGCGCAGGCGGGTTCGCAACGTGTCGATCAAGAACTGATGGCGGCAAATCGGCCAGGACGGGTCGCCGCGCAGATCACGCAGCTCGTCAGTTCGAACAGCGGCGGCGAGGCTGTCTGGACTAGGCTCGTCGGAGAATACTCCGACGAGGCGAAGGGCTACAGATTCGTCGGCGTCACGAACAATGGCGGCGACTCGCCGCTCCGGAATTTGATCTTGAAGCAGACGGATGCGGGCATAGAAGGGGTCGTGACAGGCGAAGCCTGCACAGACCTCAAAGGCTCCCGTCCCGATCCCCTTGCAAGCTATGAAATGGCTTCGGTCAGGCTACCGGCCAACGGAGGCACATTCTACGCGGCCCGCGATATCGGGGCGCGTTGCGATGCTCTTATCAAGTGGGTCTCGAGGACCGAGATGGAGTATGCCTCTCGCCGATCGCAGCGCGCGGACATTTCGTTGCTGTTTGTCGATCCGGAATTTGTGCCGGTTTTCGGCCGGACGATCGAGGCAGCACGTCCCACCACGGTCGGGGCCGATATCCATAATGCGATCCGGGAGTGCGCCAGAGACCCGCTAACCAAGCCGCGCATGGCGTTTCTTGAGACGCAGGTTCTCAACCGAGTTGCCAACCACAACGGTTTCGACTGGTCGGCGATCACGTTCGCGGTGAAAAACGTCGAACGGACGCGCGCCGCGCTTAACAGGCTGAACGTCGCTCGCGTCGAAGCGACGCAAATGAACGATCTGCCGGAAGCAATCCTCCATCTTGCATCTGCCAGAGTTCAATTCGACAGCGCGCCGGTGACGCTGCTTCCTTCGCAGAAGGCCGAGATCAACGACGGCGTAAAGGAGATCCTGTCCAAGAGCGCAGAACGCGTCGTCGATGAGGATGTCCGTCGCCTGCAGGATCAGGGAGCTTGGGCTCAGCTTGATGGATTACGAGCACTGCGCTTGTTCTCCTCACCTGTGACCTCGCATCTGAATGAAGATGCACGCCAGCGGGTACTGACACGATTGGCCGTCCCGGAACGGATAGCCGCCGCCGAAATCTTCGATCCGATGTATGCCAAAGCGCAAGCGCTTGCCGCGAGCGTCGAGGGCATCGCCGAGATGGACAAGCTTGAGCCTGCAAAACTTTTTGTGCTGCTGTCGGATGCAGTCAAAAGCCCCTTGCAAACGGCTTGGAACGCGCATGTTGACGAAAAGCTCAAGCAAGCCGTTGGACGGGAAGTCTCACGCGTGATCGGCGCACCGAGAGATCATATCGGGCTGCAGTACGGCGCAACGTGGGTGTCCGAGTTCAAGCAGCGCTGGAACGCACATCAAAACTCGGAGGTCATCAAGGCCGCGCTGAAATCCTTTTTCGACGACCGGAGGACGAGACTGCGTGATGCTCTGCCACTGTTCCAGGCGGCGGCAAACAAGGCCCGGCCAGACGCAAAAAAGTCTCTGATGGATCGCTTCTTGGTATTGCCGGAAGACAAGCGTGACCCGGTATCGCTTGAGTATGAACTGGCCGTGGCCGGTCTTTAGCCGATGAACCGCGGGCCGAGGCCGAAAACCGCAGAGCGCAAGATGTGTGCTGTCAGACAGCACCATCTCGGAAAGGGGGCCCGCTGACGCGCCCCCGTTTCATCCCCCCGGTCCAGCTGTCAAAATCTTGACAACCGAATTTTCAGCCAAGGTTATGAATGCGCCGAAACCTCACGAAGTGCGCGACTGAACAGATGGTTGAAAATCCTGTTGCGATCCTCGGAATTTGTCATGATTATGTTCTGGAGGCTGCTGTCGCGTTGATACTGCTTAATCGTCTCTTCCAATAAACGTCTTACAAACGTCGGCCGTGACACATCTGGCGGGTTGTTTCTTAGGACGGCGGCCATTTCCTCATCCAGTGCCTTTCGCTTAACCTGCTCCAGACGGATGAAATCCTCTTCAGTAAACTGAGTGCCGTGCCGCTCGTTAAAAGACTGCACGATCTCCGAAAGGGCTTTGGCCTCTTCCTCAGTGTAAGGTTTGGCTCCGAATTCGCTAATGCCCGATAGTGGCTTGGCCTCTCCCGCCTGTAGAGAGGCGGACCCCGACTCCTTCTGCTGCACGCGGAATGCCCGTAGCTGAATCATATCGTCGGTGATTTCGACCTCGGGCGGCTGTTCGCGGTTGGGAAGCATCCGGTCGAGCCAGTCTGCATAGGCGTAGAGCTTTTCGAGGCTCGTATCCTCAAGCCGGATGATTTGAGCCACGAAACTGTAGAATCGTTTGTAGCTCCGCAGAAGCTGCCGGAACTCCTCTTGGTGCCCCTCATCATCTTCGGCTTGGAAACGCCCAACCGCGTTGCGAACTAACGCCTCCAGATTTGCGCGATCATGCGTCGACAGCGTGCCTTTAAAGAAGGTGGATGCAAAGCGCTCGACTTCATCGGTGTCGATGTAACCAAAGGTACGGATGCGGGTCTCCAACTGGTAGACTTGGTTCTTGTCGGAGACGGCTTCGAGGTTCGACACCTCGTAGAACGGCCTGAAGGCCTCCTTGATGTCATCCATGGTGTTCTGGAAATCCAGGATGAAGGTTCGTTCCTTGCCTGGATGGGTGCGGTTCAGGCGCGAAAGTGTCTGCACGGCCTGGAGCCCCGCCAGCTTCTTGTCGATGTACATGCCGCAGAGCTTCGGCTGATCGAATCCGGTCTGATACTTTTCCGCGACGATCAAAATTTGATAATCGTTCGTATCGAAGCGCCGCGGAAGCTCCATCTCGCCAAATTCGTTTAGCCCTGCTTCGGTGTAGGTTTGGCCGTCGACGGCTAATTCCCCAGAGAAAGCAACGAGCGCCTTGAGGTCCAGATAGCCCTGTTCTTCGATATACGATTTCAAAGCAAAGTAGTATCGCAAGGCACTTTCGCGACTAGCGGTAACGATCATTGCCTTTGCTTGGCCGTTCAGTTCGGACCGGACGTGCCGCCGGAAGTGCTCGATGATGACCTCGATCTTCTGGTTCAGCGCCGTGGGGTGAAGTGCGGCAAATCGGGCGACCCGCCTCTGCGCCCGTCGGATGTCCAATTCGGGGTCTTCCGCGATAGTCTTTTCCAAAGCGTAGTAGGCCTTGTAGGTCATATAGTTTTGCAGCACGTCGAGAATGAAGCCCTCCTCGATTGCTTGCCTCATCGAATAGAGATGAAAGGGGTGGGGTAGCCCGTCCGGCCCCATGCTGCCGAAGCGCTCAAGGGTGACGTTGCGCGGCGTGGCCGTGAACGCGAAATAGCTGATGTTCTGCTGCGGACCACGCTGGCGCTGATACGTCGCGATCAGCTCCTCGATCTGATCGGATGTGCTGGCTTCTTCGTCGCCGCTGAGGGCGTCACTCAACGCTTGAGCGCTCTTGCCGGACTGCGATCCGTGCGCCTCGTCGATCAAGACAGCGAAGCGGCGCGAACCTTGACCGGAAATCACTCGAAGATGCTCGGTCGAGAATTTCTGAATGGTCGTGATGATGACCTTGGCCTGGCTTTCGATGGCGGCCTTCAACTGACGCGACGTGCCGTCGATCTTGCGAACCACGCCGGGCGTCTGCTCGAACTGGGCAATGGTCCCTTGAAGCTGTCGGTCCAGAACAATGCGGTCTGTCACGACGATGGCGGTCTCGAAAACTGGCTCGTCCGCATCGTCATGCAAGGTCACAAGACGATGCGCGGTCCAGGCGATGGTATTGGACTTGCCCGATCCCGCCGAGTGTTGAACGAGGTAGTTCTGTCCGCTGCCGTTCGCGCGGGCATGTCCGATCATCTTCAGCACGGCGTCGATCTGATGGAAGCGCGGAAAGATCAGTACTTCCTTGCCTTCGCGGGTGTCGAGATGGACAAACCGCCCGATGATGTCGAGCAGGATGTCTCGCGAAAAGATTGCGCGACCGTCTGGCTGATCGGCCCAAAGATAGGCGATGCGGAACTCGCCCGCGAGGTCGGAATTGCCTGCGCCGCCGCTGCTTCCTCGGTTGAATGGCAGAAATCGGGTCTTGCCGTTCTGAAGCCGCGTGGTCATGGACACGTTGTCCTGATCGATCGCGAAGTGAACCAACGCGCCACGCTTGAAGGTCAGCAGCGGCTCATTCGCGGGTGCCCGGTCCTTGCGATACTGGAGTTCGGCGTGCCGGAAGGTCGATCCGGTCAGCGTGTTTTTCAGTTCGAGCGTAGCGACCGGCAGGCCATTGACGAAGAGCGCGACGTCAATCGCATTCTCGTTCTTGGTACTATAGCGCAACTGCCGGATGGTGCTGAGAATGTTGGCATCGAACAGGCCGACGAGCGCCGGGTTGAGGTTCGAGGCGGGCTTGAAGGCGCACAGAAAGAGCTTGAGGTTCGGAACCAGCTTCACGCCTATGCGCAGCACGTCGAGCGTGCCGCGCTGCTTCAGTCCCTGATCCACCTGTTTGAAGAACTCAGCTTCCGACGATGCGCCATAATGGGCTTGCAGTCTCGCCCATTCGTCTGCCTGAGTAGCTCTGATGAATTCGAGCATTATCGCTTTGTCGAGGCCGGCTGCGCGGTCATAGTTCTCGGGTGAGCGCGGTCGGTAGCCTTGGCGTTCAACGAGCGCCTTGCAGAGGTGGACTTCTAAAGCCTCCTCGCGATGCACCGTATCCTCGGCGAATCCCTTGCCATAAGGGTGCGAAGCAGTTGGCTGATCATAGTTCATGGCCGCTCCCCGCGTGCCATTCTAATTTCACACGCAGCGGAAACCAACGCAGTGTTGAGCGCCAGCATCGCGGCTTTAAGGTGTGGCAAGCTGACATAGGCTTCGAACGCAATGGGCCTGTCTGCAGCGTCGATTGGTGCTTCATAAGTACCGTAGCGAAATGCACTCGATTTTGGATCAATGGCGGCGAGTTCCTTCATCCGCCTCGTGATCCACTCAGGGACATCCTCATCATATTTTTCTTTGACCATCGCCACGAAGCGATTGGTGAGACCGATGAGGTCATGATTTCGCTTTGCCCGAGGCAACGCGGCCTTGAGAATTAGCTCGCAGGAATGACGGTAGAGGAATAGCGCGGCGTTACCTATTCTGTAGTCAGCAACTCGCTTTGCTATGATCGCATCTGCCAATTCATTAGCGGCGGCGAAATACTCTTCGGCTAGAGAGGCCGCGTTGGCCTGCATCATCCCGCCGATGGCGAAGCCGTGAGGTCCAGACCATTCGTCTTCGCGTGCGTGATCACCCGTAAGCTCCTCAAAAAGCGGACGGGTCATCGCCTCTTCAGTGAAGATGTCAGCGGGATCGACAATCATGAGAACATATCCCGCGTCATCGTATGCGCCGTGCGCGGCCCTTGTCCGGATGGCGTGAGTCCGTAGCGCGTCATCCAATCCAACCAATGCCGGAGCATATCAGTTGTGAACTTCGCCTTATCGCGATGCCACTCGGTGAGCACACCCCGGACGATGGCGTTGTCATCCGGCTGTTGCCCGTCCATGAGCGCGTCATTCCAGACGGCATAGAGCGTCGCAATAGCCTCGACGGCTTCGGTATCGAAGTCGTGCAAAAGGTCGATCAGCTTGCGCAGTCGCACCGCTCGCTCGCCAAGCAGGGCATTCAGTTCGGCCGCGTGCTGCCCGGCCTTCTCCAAGGCCAGATAGGTGACGCCGCGACTTTCGCCCGCCGGTGGCTGCGCCCTGAAGTACGACGCCGCCTCCATAGCACGCTCGGTCTCCGCGATGAGCCCGGCGTCATACGGGCCGGCGGCGAACCGGACATAGTTGCCTCCCAGTTCGCGGATGCCCGCATGGGCCTCGGCAAGAAACAGCAGCTTCTGGTTCTTGATGCGACCGAACCGTCTTGTGTTCTGATGACGGTGAACGATCTCCGCTCCGACGATCAGGCGGAACCGGGCAGGATCGGGCTTAATCACAACGGCGGGAGCGGCCTCTCGAACGTCGAGCTGGCCTGCGACGGCGGCTGTGATCAGCGCGGCGCGGCGCTCCTTGAGTCGATCAACGGATGCGGTAACCTTTGCTGCCAGTTCTGCAGCGTAGGAGAATTCGCGTTCGGCTGCACTCGCGATTCGTTCCTGCTCCTCCAGTGGCGGCACCGGGAGCATGATGAGCCGAAACTGTTCCCAATAGAGCCTGAGGCGGAAGTCAGCGATGCCTTTTGATCCCCGCCGCATCTGCTCGATGAACGGCGGGGTTCGAAGAAGGAACTGGTAATATGGGCTGTGGAGATCGCGCGTTGGCTTTGCGACCACGTAAGCCGGACTCACGGCACCATCGACCGTTGAGACGCCGACCGCGCCCTGCCATGCTCGCATCATATTGTATGCCAGATATCCGGGCCGGACGCGCTTGTAGCTGGATCGGTCGTCGATCAGAGTTACCTTGCGTTCGCGCTCCTCATCATTGAGCTGCCGGTCTGAAATTCCCGTGTGGATCGATACGGAGAGGACAGGAAGATCGTCTGTGTTCGGTTCGGCCGACTGCTGGAACAAGTGGCCCGCGCGCCTTAACGACCAATGCGCAGGAATGAGAGGCATATATTCGAGGCCGGTTGCGACGTCTGGAGCGGAGCCCACGCCCTGGCCGACGACGACCTCGCTCGAGGCCTGCCGCGCCCGCAGATCGAGAAGTTCGACCTGCCGCTCCTTTTTCGTGATCAGTTCGTCGATGCGGGCGGTTTCGCGGTCGAGGTAGCTCGCGATGGCGCTCTGGGCGTCGAGGTCGACGACCGGAAGAGGGAAATCCTTGATGGCGTTGTCTGAGATGCGGCGAAGCCCACCTGCACCTGTCATGCTGGCGATGCCCGCCGCCCTGAACGTTTCCGATGATAAGAGATAGCGGAGATAACCCGAATGGACACGCGCTGTATGAGGCCTAACGACATGAACTTCCGACGTCGCAAAGCCGATCCGATTGGGCAGGCCCGCCACCAGAGCTTTCTTGCCGTTTTCAAAGCACGGGGTGACCTTCGCCAGAAGCAAATCGCCTTCTGCGAAGTAGCTATAGTTGCTAGCCGCAAGCTCGTCGGCAGGCCTTTCCAAGCTGGTGTTTAGTCCTCCTAGACCATCGGCCAGCGCATCCATTGGTGCGAAAGTCACATTACCATAGCTGGCGAGATCACCTGCTTCTGTCTTCGACGGATTAAGCGTGACTGAGAAGCGCAGTCGCGTCATCCCGCGACCTCCATCAATAGGCTCGCGATGTCCGCTTCCAACGTCTTCAATTCGGCGTCGATCTCCGCCAGCGGGCGCGGGGGGACGTAGCGATAGAAATAGCGATTGAAGTTGATTTCGTAGCCGACGCGGCCCACTTGCTTGTCGGCGCCATCACTGTAGGTCTCGTCTACCCAGGCGTCCGTCACGAACGGGGTCACCTCGCGGTCGACGTACGATTTCCAGTCTTCCTTCAACGGCACGAGTTCATAGTCGCGTAGCTCGGCATCCGGCTCTGGCTTGCCGTCACTGTCGAGGCAAATGGCGGCGGTTTCGTCCCGCTCAGACAGAGCCGCGAGTATGGCCTTCTTGACCGGCGCGCCGATCTTCACGCCTGCGCCTTTAAGGGCCTTAGCCAGGGCGGCTTCGAAGACGGGCCGATTTTGAAACAGGGCGTCGGGCATGTGGTTCGTGACGACGTTCAGCACGTCGTCTTGTTCAGCGGGGTCCAGTTTCAGAAACGGCTTGGCGAGCTTCAGCCTCTCGATCCGCTCCGCGTAGGCTCTAAAGTTCAATCGTAGGGGCCGCTCGATCTTGATTTCGCGGTAGCCGAAGTCGGTCGTGTCGAAGATTTTTGAGACGTCGGCCCAAGGTCCGCCGCCGTTTGCCATCTCATGAAAAATCTTGGAGATGGTCTCGCGAGCGTCATCCCGGATTTCCCGGCGCTTCGATCCCAGGTTCTTGCGCATCGGTTTCCAGAACCGCTCGCCCGAAGCGTCGATCAACTGAACCTTGCCGCGCCGCTCCTTGCGCTTGCGGTTGGTAAGGAGCCAAACATAGGTCTGGATGCCGGTGTTGTAGAACAGCTCGGTCGGCAACTGAACGATGGCCTCGACCCAATCGTTCTGAAGCATCCAGCGGCGGATTTCGCTTTCGCCGGAACCCGCCCCGCCGGTGAACAGCGGCGAACCGTTCATGACGATGCCGACGCGCGATCCGGCTTCGTCGGTCCGCATCTTCGATATCATGTGTTGCAGGAACAGAAGCTGCCCGTCCGAGATGCGCGGCAGGCCGGCGCCGAATCGGCCATCCTTGCCCAGTCGTTCATGCTCGTCTTTGATCGGATCGGCGTACTTCTTCCAGTCGACGCCATAGGGCGGATTGGACAGCATATAATGGAACTGACGACCCTTGTGGGCGTCTTGCGTCAGCGTATTGCCGAAAGCGATGTTCTCCGGGTCGTGGCCGGTGACCAGCATGTCGGATTTGCAGATGCCGAAGGACTCGCCGTTGAGCTCCTGACCGAAGAGTTCGACGCGGATGTCAGGGTTGAGGGCTTTCATGCCTTCTTCGGTCAGCGCCAGCATGCCGCCGGTGCCGCATGCTGCGTCATATACTTGCCGGATGATCCCCTTGCCGGTGAGCGCCTGCGCATCGTCGATTAGCAGCAGGTCAACGATGAGACGGATGACTTCGCGCGGCGTGAAGTGCTCACCCGCCGTTTCGTTAGAGATTTCCGAGAAGCGGCGGATCAAATCCTCAAACAAATAGCCCATCGCCAATGTCGAGACGGATTGCGGTTTGAGGTCGAGCGCCGCGAACTGCTCAAATACCTTCCACAGGATTGCGGCATCGTTCAGCCGCTTCAATTGGTCTGTGAAGAGGAACTTGTCGAGGAAGACATCCTTCACCGAAGTCGAGAAGCTGGTGATGTAGGCGACCAGATTGTCGTGAAGCTGCGCCGGGTTCTGCGCCTTGATCGAAGCGAAGGTCAACTTGCTGGTGTTGTAAACGCGGATGCTCCCGCCGATCGCGCCGAAGAGCATCATATCGCGAGTTTGCTCGTCGATTCCCTGCGGTAGGGACGCGTAAGCTTTCAGAACGGCTTCTTTGCTCGGCTCCAATATGCAGTCGAGGCGGCGAAGGACGACGAAGGGCAGGATCACCTTGCCGTATTCGGATTGCTTGAAATCACCACGGAGCGTCTCGGCGATCTGCCAGACGAAATTCGCGAGGGTCTTCGCTTGTTGTGCGGTCTTGTCGTCCATACTCGCCTCGCATCACACGCTGCCCCGCTCGCGCGGATGCGAAGAACCGAGACCCCGGCTGCGCCAGCTCGCAGCGACGAACAATAGGAAAGGTCGTTCAATATGGTTAATTGCACGATAAGAAAAGGTTGACAAAGCCTTAATGAGGAGTGCGGTCGCAGGCGACGGCCGCTCTTGGGTAGACCACAAAGGTCCGGGATTGCAGCCTCGGGGCGCAATGACTTGAGCTCGACAACATCAGCATCGCTGAGTTGGAATGCGTCCGCGGATGCCTGGGCCTGAGCCTCGGGCGCGTTCGTTGATCATGCTGACAAACCCTATCTGCCTGTGCCAAGGAGGCCGCCAAGCTCGGCTTTATCAACGCATAGGTCGCTGATAACGCCGCCGTTCGATGATCTCGGGCCGCGGCTTCTTGTCTGGAACCTCGCCGAGCATGTAGCGGGAAATCTCGCGATGGAGGCGGCGTAGCTCCGCTGCCTCCATCGCGCGGCCCCTTTGGATATCGTTCTGCAGGTGCCGGCGCTGTTGGATTTGGCGTTCGATTAGAGCCTGCGATACCTGACGATCGCGAGTATCGGCTAGTTGCGCGTCCTCGGCGTTGAACGCCTTGATCTTAGCATAAGCGCCGCTGATACGGCTCCATAGGCCCTTCAGTCCGGTTGGAAGGCGGCCGACGCGCTCCACATGTTCTGCCGCGCGTCGTTCGGCATGCGACCGTGCGAGCCTGTCGCGCTCTTGGCGATGATCCATCACGAGTCGGCGTCGCGCGTCTTCCAATGAGGTAGCGCTTCCCGCATGCCGCGCCTGTGCCTCGGCCAACAAAATTTTCAGCCGCTCGTTCAACTGCGCCGCAAGTTTTGCTGACATCGCCTCAATCGAGAGATAATCGTCCGGATTGCCGAGCCGCTGGTTCACGCCCTTCGCCTTCACGCCGGTCCACCGCGCGATCGCAAACACCTCGCCTTGCAGATCGACGGCGACGAAACTGCGCCGGTCGCCGCGCGCGAGATAATATCCGCGGTCGCAAAGCGCCTGCGAGAATGCGGCCGCGGAGTCTGAGATCGCCCAGGCGTCCTGGAATGCGGCTTTGATTGCGCGCGGATCGCGCTTCAGCCGCTTCGCCTTCTGCCATTCGGCGAGGGTGAAATTCAGCGGGTCGCGCTCGGCGCTGTTCGCCAGGCCGCGCGGCATTTGCCAGCCATGTTCGAGATAGAGACTGCGCGACATCTCCCGCAGCTTCGTCTTGTAGTGCGAGAGATTTATCGCCGTCATGGTCGACACGTTGATGCGCGACCATACGCAGTGCGCGTGCCGGCGGCCGTTCTTCTCATGGAAAATGATCGCCCGTGGCTGGCTCGACAATCCCACTTTCTGCTCGACCGCATCGATTGCCTGCTCGAAAGCGTCGACCGGCACATTTGCTGATTCCGGAGGACTGAGGCTGAGCGAGAAGAGGAACTGCTTGCACTTGGTGCCTCGGCTCAGCGCATGGGCTTCGTTGAACGCCTCCTGTAGGTCACGACCGACGAAGCCGCGCAGTTCATGCACGATGATGTGATCATTGTCCCGCGCGTTCATCAGGTGCAAGGCAAGCTGCCTTGCACCTGAGCGCTGATTGCCTTTGAGGATCACGACGAACGGGTCTCGCTCAGTCCCAACGCCGCGACGAGATCGTCGCGCATCGCGCGGACGAACGCGCAGGCCTCGCGGATCGCGGCTTCCGTTTCTTCATCGACAGCGAGGCAGCCGGTACGGTTGTCCTGTGCCAATCGAGCGATGTTCTCCGGAATGCCGGACTGGCCGAGCCGCCCCAGCAGCCGCGCCAGCGACTGCTGATCCGCGAGCGGTCGCCGGGCCGTCGACTTGCGCGAAGAGGTGGCACTGCCGAAAATCTGTCGACGGATATAGGCGCTGAGCGTCATGTTGCCGGCGGCGGATTTCAGCCGCTCGATCTCGTCTTGGGTGAAACGGAGCGTCAGTCGGGGGCTCAGAGCCGGACGCTTTGAAGCGGCGGCGGTGCGGTTGAAGTTGCATTGAAGGCGGGGAGAGCGCGTCATGGCCGCGGCCCTCCTAAGTCAATCTTCTCGGCCGTCAGATAGCTGTTCCAGTCCTCCAAAGTCGCAAAGAGCGCGTTCGACGTTTCTCCGTCGAGGCGCGCCATTTTCTCCTTGACTTCCGGTCGCGCCGATACTGCCGGCGCTTGGATTGCCCGGTTCGCCGGAACACAAGGAAATCCTCTTCCACGCCTTGTCTGTGCCGCTGATCAACGATGCGCCGGTCCCGGTCAGTCGCACCATGAACATGGGCTGTCGCCCCAGGCCGCTCCAGGTTAGGATGACGTTGGGTCTGACAAACGCAGGGCTTTGCTGCGGGTCGGCCGCACGCGCGCCGTGGCGGGGGAGTGAGGCGGCCCATGATCGAGGTGCTGCTCGTCGAGGATGACGCGCCGACGCGGTGGCGCCTCCAGGACGCGCTGGGGGCGACCGGTGAATTCGCCGTCACCGCCGCCGCGACCATCATGGAAGCCAGGACACGCCTGTCGGAAGCGGCGCCCCGGGTGCTGCTGACCGATATGCAACTCCCCGACGGCCATGGCCTCGACCTGATCCGGGAGACGCGGCAGCGCCATCCCGAGACGGAGATCATGGTCATCTCAATCCTCGGGGACGAGGAGAGCGTCATCGCCGCGATCCGTCAGGGCGCCACCGGCTATCTCCTGAAGGACGCCTTCCCGACCGACATCGCGGCGACGGTGCGCGATCTTGTCGCCGGCCATTCGCCGATCTCGGCCTCGATCGCGCGCTTCATCGTGCGGCGCACGCAGGCGCAGCCCGCCGCGGCTCCGGCTTCGCAAGGGCTCAACACGGCGCGGCTGACACCTCGCGAGATCGATATCCTCTGGGGCATCGCCAAGGGCTTCAGCTATGCCGACATCGCCGGCCATCTCGGGCTGTCGCGGCAGACGGTGCCAGGCCACATCAAGAACATCTACCGCAAGCTCGAGGTCAACACGCGCGGCGAAGCGGTGTTCGAGGCGCTGCAGCAGGGCCTGATCCGGCTGTGAGCACGGCGGCGGCCGAGTCGGAGCCAGGGCCGGCTGCGCCTGGCGGCGCTTCCAGGCTGGCGCTGCGGCTGCTCTTCTACCTCGCGCTGCAGGCGCTCGTCGTGCTCGTCTGTCTCGGACTCTTGGCCCTGCCGACGCCCGAGCCGCCGCCGCGCTGGCAGCTCACCGAAGCGCGGCTGGAGCCGCCGGGGGTGGCGGTCAGCCTGCCGCATCGCCATAGCGCCCGCTTCACGATGGCGGATCCGCCCCGCTATGTGCTGGCTTTCGACAGGCCTCCCGGCCTGCCGGACGAGCCCTGGTCGGTGCTGCTGCCACGCTTCACCAACGGCGTCGCGGTCGCCGTCAACGGCGTCGAGATTCTCGACAGCCGCCGCAATCCGGCGGCAAACCGGCCCGATCGAAGCTCTCCCGAGATCGTGGTGATCCCGAGCGCCCTGCTGCGGGAGGGGCGTAACGAGCTGACCGTCAGGCTCTTCGTCTGGGGCCCGCTCACCGGCTTTCTCGACCGCATCCATGTCGGCCCGGATTCGGTGCTGCGGCCGGCCTATGACCAGCGCGTGCTGCTCTTCGTGACGCTGCCGGTCGTTCTGGCCGCCTGGCAGAGCATCCTCGTGGTCATTCTGGGCATGATGTGGCTGTTGCGACGCCACGAGCCCGCTTATGGGGCGCTCGCCGCATCGATGGCGATCGGCGTGATGCAGACCTTTATCTCAGCCCCGAGCGGCCAGTCGTTTTATGCCGGGCTCAACGCGGTGCTGATCGCCTCGGCGCCGTTGGAGAGCGCCTTCGGAGTGCTGTTTCTTTTGCTTGTCCTCGGGCTGAAAGTGCCACGCATCACCGTGCTACTCTTCCTGCCCGGCTTGATCATCACCGTGACGGGGCTGTTGGGTGGACCTGGCCCGGTGCGTGCAGTCTATCTCGTGCTCGGTCCGCCGACGGTGGCGTTCTGCCTCGTCCTGATCGCTGTCCTGATCGCGCTCGCCTTCGTGCAACGCCGGGACATGATCAACCTCGTGCGCGGCAGCGCGGTCACGGTCGTGCTGTTCTTCTGCGTGCACGACATCCTGTCGATCCTCGAGATCGCGCCCGACCACCGGATGTTTTTCTCGCGCCTGTCCTATTCGGCCATGGTGATCGCAATCGGCATCGGACTGACGTGGCGCTTTGCCAGGGCGCTGAACGAGGTTGACAGCTTCGCTGGCCGGATGATCACGCTCGTGCGCGAGGCGGAGGACCAGCTGCGCGCGACCTTGGCGCGGGACGAGGAACGCGCGCGCGCGATGGCGCTGGCGGCGGAGCGGACGCGTCTGATGCGCGACCTGCATGACGGGCTCGGCGGCCAGCTCGTCAGCATCGTCGCGCTGAGCGAGCGGCAGCGGGCCGCGCCGATCGGCGAGGCGGCGCGGGCCGCGCTGAAGGATCTCCGGCTGGTGATCGACGCCATGGACGATATCGGCGGGGATCTGATGCTGGCGCTTGGGGCCTGGCGGGAGCGGATCGCGGCGCAGTTGCGGGCTCACCGGATCGAGATGGCGTGGCGCGTGCTGACGCCGCAGGGGCTGCCCCTCCATCCCGAGCTGCGTCCCAGCCACGTCATCCAGATGCTGCGCCTGCTCGACGAGGCAGTGACAAACGCGGTCAAGCATGCCGGCGCCGGGACGATCACGGTCGAAATCGAGACCGTCGCGGCGGCGGACGGCCATCGCGGCCGCATCAGCGTGCGGGATGACGGCCGAGGCTTTGACGCCCAGGCCGGCAGCGCCGCCCCTCTCCTGGCCGGGCGAGGGCTCGCCAACATGCGCCGACGGGCCGAACGCTGCGGCGCGCAACTCGCGATCATCTCGGGCCCGGAGGGAACGCGCGTGATACTCGACCTTCCGGACCGCTTCGCCGATCTCGAAGCGCCTGGCGGTTGAGCGGTGCTCAGAAGCGCCCGACGCGGTTGACCGGGCCGCCGCGATTGGCGGGCGTGCCGGGGCGGACGCCTACTCTGCGATAGGGCGTCACCACTGCCGCGCGGGCGGCCGGAGCGGCAACCGCGGGCGCACCAACGACGACTGGCGCAGGGCGGACCACGACCGGTGCCGGGCGGGCGACGCAGCCCTTCGGCACGCCGACCGTCTTGCAATAGACCACGGCCTCGGCCGGCGCGGTGCCCAGCGTCAGGCCAGCCAGCGCGGAAAGCGCAGTAAGCCCGAGGCCGCCGCGCGTAAACCCTGGAATGCGAACCATTGTCAGGCGCTCCCTGCATTGCGCGTCTGCGGCCCGGCCGGACGGCCATGCCTTCTCGACGCATCTGCAATTTAAGGCTCTCCGCCCGCCGCCGGTACCCCATGAAGATGGGGTGGCGGCACTCCGTCTGCGATGGCGTAATGCGGCGGTTGACGGATGGGAACCGGGAAATGCGGCCGGCCGGAGGGAGGGCTCCATGCCGGACGGAACAGCCTCACCCGCGGCGGCGGAGACTCCTCGCAGCGGCATCGCTCCGCTCGATGCGGTGTGGCGCCTCGTCGAGACCATCGACCGCGAGTTCGGCACGGCCCTGATGACCCTGCCTGGGATGCCGGGTGAGCTGCTCGCTGTGGTCGAGCGCGGTTGGCCTGAAGCGGTGACTACGCTGCCGAGTACGTTCGGCGTATGCCTAATGGTCGCGCTCGTCTATGTCACGACGCGCAGCATGCTGGCGCGAGCGCGGCTGAGGGCCGGAACCGCCCGAAGCGCGTTGGCCGGGGTGGCGGCCCTCGCCAGCCTCGAAATCCTTGCGCTGCTGGCGGCGGCGCTAACCGGGCGTGTTCTGCTGGTGAGAGGTCTCGGCATCCTGCCGGGCACCGAGGTCCTGCCCCGCGACATGGTGATCGCGCTGATGCGCTGGCTGATGGGGCTGACGCTCCTGATCATCCTCTTCCAGCCCGCGATGAAGCGCTTTCGGCTGACCCGCGTCGATGACGCGGGCGCGCGCAAAGCAGTCCGCCGCTTCGCGATCCTGCTTGCGCTCGCCCATCTGCATGCGGTCCTGCTCGCCTCGGTGCAACGGGCGGGCCTCAGCGGAGAGGCCGCCAAGCTGATCTCCGGCCTCATCGCCGCCGCGCTGACGGCGGGCGCGGTCCAGGTATTCGTTTCTCTGGGGCGCCATGGCATCGGTGCGGGGGCGAGGCTGTTGGCGATCGGGCTTAGCCTGCTGGCCCTCATCTTCTGGCTCTGGGGCTGGGTGAGTGGGGTCTTCGCGCTCTATCACGGCGCCGTGGGGACGAGCGTAGTTCTACTGCTGGCGCTGGCGCTCGACTGGGCGGTGGCCGTCAGCATCCGCGATTCGCGCCAGCCGGCCGAGATGCGGCAGCTCTTCGTGCTGCGTGTCGTCATTGACAGCCTTGCGACGGTGATGATCCTGCGGATCGGCTTCGAGTTCTGGCTGGTCGATACCTTCGGCTGGCTCCCGGCCGATGGCAGCCAGATGTTCGGCTATCGGCTGAACTTCGCCTCGATCGTGTTCGTTATGGGGACCGCCTGCGCCGCGCTCGTGCATGTCTGGACCGAGGCGGCGCTCACGCCGACCGAAGCCGCTCGCTCGGCGCAGGAGCGGGACGCTCGCCTCGCCCGGCTCTCGACGGTCTTGCCGATCCTGCGCGCCACCACGATCACGCTGATCTGCGTGGTGTTTTCGCTGGTCGGACTCTCGGCTCTCGGCATCGACATCACCCCGCTGATGGCCGGCGCCGGCATCGTCGGCCTGGCGATCAGCTTCGGCTCGCAGGCGCTGGTCAAGGATATCGTCTCGGGGGTGTTCCACATTGTCGACGACGTCTTCCGGATAGGTGAGTCGGTCCAGGTCGGTGACCGGCGTGGCCTCGTCGAGCAAATCAACCTGCGTAGCATCCGCCTGCGCGAGGATGACGGCCGGCTTCACACCATTCCGCTCGGCGAACTCGGGGCGGTCACCAATCACAGCCGCAAGCTGGTGCGCCTAAGCGTCACCGTGGCGCTCGACCAAGCGGCGGACCGCAACGACATCATGCTGTTCACGCGCCAGGCCGCCGCCGCCTTGCGCAGCGAGCCGCCGATCCGCCAAGCCATCGTCGGCGAAATCGCGGCGAAGCTCAGCGACCCCGCGGAGGGCGAGAGCGCCTCGCTGGTATTGGCCTTCAATATCGGCGCCGCGAGCGCCGAGCGCGGCCGGGCGCTGATCCAGCGGCTGGTCGAGGAGGCGATCGACGAGCTCGCCATTCCCGGTATCCGCCGCAGCGTGACCGTCGCCACGGACGCTCTGTCGAGCGCCGTGACCGTGGCAGACGCCCTGCCCCAGGCCGCCGCGTGAGCGCTCCCCATGAACATGGCATGGGCGGGGAAGGCGCATCGCGCGATGTTCGGGGGGCTCGCCGGTCGCGCGACCGCGGGGCGATTTTCCATCCGAAAGGACCGACCCATGAAGACATCGCTGTTGCTCGCCTGCGCCCTCCTAGTCGCCGGCATCTCCTTTGCAAGCGCCCAGTCGGGACCGACCCGCGCCGAACAGATGGCCTGCCGCGCCGATGCGCAGAAGCTCTGCGCCTCTTTCATCGGCCAGCCGCAGCCGATGAGTGGCTGCCTGCGCGACAACAAGGCCAAGCTCTCGGCAGAATGCCGCAAGGTGGTCGAGGCGCGCGGCGGCTGAGCGCCGGCGCTGGCGCGGCCGGCGGGATGCGGACGGACGTTGCAGGGGGGAAGCGTACCGATGCGAAGCGGGATGGGCGGTCGCGCCCTGATCGGGGCCATGCTTTTGGCGCTTGGAGTGGGCGGCTGCGCCGGGCAAGGCCGCGGGCTGCTGGTGCCGGTGGCGAAGCTGCCGGCCGAGGCGAAGACCCGCACTATCCTGGCTGTGACGACTCGCGGCCCGGCGACCGGACTGCCGGGCCATCTCTTCTCCGGCGAGCGCGGCGACGCAGCGCGCTATGCCAGCCTCACCCTGTCGCTGCCGAAGGGGCGGATGCCGGGCTCGGTGCCGACCGATGCCGAGAGTCCCGACCCCGACAGGCATATCGCGCTCGTCGGGTCGCGTGAGCTCGACGCGGCGCAGTTCACGGGGCTCGCTCGGGCCGAGCTGAAGACGCGGCGCCGGGCTCTCGTCTTCACCCATGGCTACAACACCCAGTTCGACGAGGCCGTGGTGCGCCTCGCCCAGATCGTCGACGACACCGGCTATGCCGGCTTGCCGATCCTGTTCAGCTGGCCTTCGCGGGGCGGGGTCCGCGACTATGGCTACGACAAGGATTCCGCCAATTTCAGCCGGGACGCGATGGCGGAACTGTTTGCGCGGCTGGCGCGCGATCCGAGCATCGCGGGCATCGACATCTTCGCCCACTCCATGGGCAACTGGCTCACGATGGAGACGCTGCGTCAGCTCTCGATCGCGGGCGACCGGAAGACGCTGGAGCGGCTCGGCACGATCGTGCTGGCGGCGCCCGACATCGACATGGACGTGTTCCGGACCCATATGGCGCGGCTGCGCCTGCTCGCGCCCCGTATCGTGCTCTATGCCTCGCGGGACGATTACGCGCTCAACCTGTCGCGACGGCTGTTCGGCGGCAAGATCCGGGCCGGGGCGAACACCGATCTCGGCCAGTTCCGCGCGCTCGGCATCGATGCGCACGATCTTTCACAGGTGGCAGGCGGCATCGGCCGCAACCACAACAAGGCGTTTGGTGACGGCACCACCATCGCCGCGATCGGGCAGGCGATCTCCCATGGCGCGGGGTCTGCCCGGCAGGAGGGATACTCTCTGAGCGAGCGCATCGAGACCCTAGGCCGTTCCGTGACGCTGCTGGGCGACGCCCTCATTCCCGGCCCACCCTAGGGAGGATCCCGATGACCGCCTCTTCGATTTCCTCCCGGCTGACGGCCATGCCCGTGCTGCTCGGCCTCGCCGCCATGCTGGCCGGCTGCAACGAGAAGCCGGCCGCCTCCGCTGCGCCTCCGGCCGAGGTCCGCGTGGCGCCGCCGGTATCGCGGCCGGTGACACGCTATCTCGAGCTGACCGGCCAGACCGCCGCGGCGAAGCGGGTCGATCTCGTGGCGCGGGTCTCGGGCACGCTGACCGCGATCCGCTACAGCGAAGGCAAGGCCGCGAAGCAGGGCGACGTGCTCTTCGTGATCGAGCCCGACAATTACCGGCTGAACCTTCAGCTCGCCGAGGCCGCCGAAGCGCAACAGAAGGCCCTGCTGGTCCAGGCCGAGGCCGATCTCGCCCGCCAGAAACAGCTCGCCCAGCGGCAGTCCGCCTCGGAGGCCGCGCTCGACAGCGCCCAGAGCCGGCGCGATTCGACCGCCGCCGCCCGCGAGCAGGCCGCCGCCCAGGTGGCGCAGGCGCAGCTCAACCTGGCCTATACCGAGGTCAAGGCGCCGTTCGACGGCATCGTCTCGGCCCATCTCGTCGATCAGGGGGCGCTGGTCGGCGTCGGCGGGCCGACGGTGCTGGCCTCGATCGTCCAGAGCGACCCGATCAAGGTGCGCTTCTCGCTCGACGAGCAGACCGTGCTGCGCATCCGCGCAGCGATGCGCCAGCGCGGCCTGACGCTGGCCGGGCTCGGCAGCATCCCCGTCGAGATCGGCCTTGATACCGATGCCGGCTATCCGCATCAGGGCCAGCTCGACTATGTCGCCCCCGAACTCGACATGGGCAGCGGCACGCTTGCTGTAAGGGCCTCGGCGCCGAACCCGCAGGGCGTGCTGCTGCCGGGGCTGTATGTTCGCGTGCGGCTGCCGCTGCAGAAGGATGTGCCGTCCCTGCTGGTGCCGGAGGCGGCGCTCGGCGCCAGCCAGATCGGACGCTATGTGCTGGTCGTCAACGGGCAGGACCGCGTCGAGCAGCGCGCGGTCGAGCTCGGCGAGGCGAGCGAGGGGGGCCTGCGCGTGATCCGCTCCGGGCTTTCCGCCGACGATCGCATCGTGGTCGGCATGATGCAGAACGCGATCCCCGGCAGCCGGGTGCGTCCGGTCGCTGACGTCGCGAAGGCCGCGCGCTGATGGCCAGATTCTTCATCGAGCGGCCGGTCCTGGCCAATGTCATCGCGGTCCTGACCGTCATCCTCGGGCTGGTGGCGCTGCTGCGGCTGCCGGTCGCGCAATATCCCAATGTCGTGCCGCCGACGGTGCAGGTCACGGCGCGCTATCCCGGTGCCAGCGCGGCCGTGATCGCGCGCGAGGTCGCGCTGCCGATCGAGCAGAAGGTCAACGGCGTCGAAAACATGATCTACATGTCCTCGACCAGCACCAGCGACGGCCTCTACACGCTGACCGTGACCTTCGCGATCGGCACCGACGCGGACAAGGCGCAGATCCTGGTGCAGAACCGCGTCGCCGCGGCGCTGCCGCAGCTTCCCTCCGTCATCCAGACGCAAGGGGTGCAGACCAACAAGCGCTCGACGGCGATCCTCCAGATCGTCGCGCTGACCTCCGACCGGGCGGGGCATGACAGCCTGTTCCTGTCGAACTTCGCGACGCTGAACCTGCTCGACGAGATCGCGCGGCTGCCGGGCGTCGGCTCCGTCAACGTCTTCGGAGCGGGGCAATATGCAATGCGGATCTGGCTCGATCCGCAGAAGATGGAGCTGCGCGGGCTGCTCCCGGCCGATATCGTTAACGCGGTCAACCAGCAGAACCGTTCCGTCGCCTCGGGCCAGCTCGGCATGGCCCCGACGGCCGGCGACCAAGCCTTCCAGACGACGCTGCTGACGCCCGGTCGGCTCGACGAGGTGGAGGCCTTCGAGGCGATCATCGTGCGGGCCGACGGCAACCGCATCACCCGCCTGCGCGACGTCGCCCGCGTCGAACTCGGCGCCCAGGCCTATGGCCAGGACTTCCGGCTCAACGGCCAGCCCTCGGCCGGGCTCGCCATCTTCCAGTTGCCGGAGGCGAACGCGCTCGATGTGGCGAAGCTGGTGCAGACGCGGATGACGGCGCTCTCGGGGCGCTTTCCCGAGGGGATGGGCTGGAGCGTGCCCTTCGACACGACGCGCTTCGTCGAGGCCTCGCTGGGCGCGGTCTACAAGACGCTCGTCGAGGCGGCTCTGCTGGTGCTGCTGGTCATCCTGATCTTTCTTCAGGACTGGCGCGCGACGCTCGTGCCGGCCACCACCGTGCCCGTGACGATCATCGGCGCATTCGCTGCGATGGCCGCGCTGGGTTTCACCGTCAACATCTCGACGCTGCTGGCCGTCGTACTCGCCATCGGCATCGTCGTCGACGACGCCATCGTCGTGGTCGAGGGCGCTGCCCATCATATGGAGCGTGGCCTGAGCCCGCATGACGCGACCGTGCGGGCGATGGAGGAGCTGATCGGCCCGATCATGGGCATCACGCTCGTGCTCATGGCGGTGTTCCTGCCGGCCGCCTTCCTGCCGGGGCTGAGCGGCGAGATCTACCAGCAATTCGCGCTGGTGATCGCCGCCACCGCGCTGATCAGCGCCGTCAACGCGGTGACGCTGAAACCCGCGCAATGCGCGCTCTGGCTGCGGGCGCCGAAGCCGGTCGCGCAGCGCGCCTGGATCTACCGGATGTTCGAGCGCGGCTACGGCGCCTGCGAGCGGGCCTATGTCGGGCTGGTGCGCCGGCTCGTGGCGCGCAGCGCGGCCGTCTTCACGGTGACGCTGCTGCTCGTGGGGGCGTCGGTCTATGCGCTGAGCCGCATCCCGACCTCCTTCCTGCCGGTCGAGGACCAGGGCTACATGCTGGTCTCGGTACAGTTGCCGGACGGCGCTTCGCTGGCCCGCACGACGGCCGCCCTCGACGAGATCACCAAGCGGGCGCGCGCCGTGCCGGGCGTGGACAAGGTCATCGCCATAGCCGGCCTCTCGGCGCTCAACGACAATGCCAGCCTCGCCAATGCTGGCGTCGCCTATGTGATGCTGACCGACTGGAAGGCGCGCAAGAAGGGCGAGGACCTGCTCGGGCTCTTTGGTGCTCTCAACCGGGCGATGGCCGATCTCGCGGATGGGGCGGCCCTGGTGCTGCCGCCGCCGCCGATCCAGGGCATCGGCAACGCCTCGGGCTTCACCATGAAGGTCGAGCTGCGCGACGGCAGCTTCGACTACGCCAAGCTCCAGCGACTCGCCGACGCCATCGCCGAACGGGCCCGGGCGCAGAACCGCTTCCAGGCGGCCCGCAACACCTTCAGCGCCCAGGCGCCGCAGGTCGAGCTCGCGATCGATCGCACCAAGGCCGAGGCGCTGGGCATCTCCTTTGGCGCCGCCACCGATGCGCTCGGCGCCTATGTCGGCTCGGCCTATGTCGGCCAGTTCAGCAAGGGCGGCCGCGTCTTCCAGGTCTTCGTCCAGGCCCAGGCCGAGGCGCGGATGGAAGCCGAGGGATTGCGGACGCTGAAGCTGCGGGCCAAGAGCGGCGAGATGGTGCCGCTCGGGGCCATCGCCGACATCAGGCCCGGCATCGGCCCGTCGCTGATCAGCTTCCACAATCTCTACCCGTCGGCGACGCTGATCGGCGCGCCCAACCGCGACGTCAGCTCGGGCGAGGGCCTCGACATCCTCGCCGAGATCGCGCGCCAGACGCTGCCGCCCGGCACGGGCTATGAATGGGCGGCGCTGTCCTATCAGGAGAAGGAACTGGCGGGGCAGATATTCGTCGTCTACGGCCTGAGCCTGCTGCTGGTCTATCTGGTGCTGGCCGGACAGTACGAGAGCTGGATCGCGCCGCTTGGCATCATCCTCTCCGTGCCGCTGGCGCTGCTTGGCACGGCGGGCGCGATGCTGGCGCTCGGGCTCTCCAGTAATCTCTACACGCAGATCGGGCTCGTGCTGCTGATCGCGCTTTCGGCCAAGAACGCGATCCTGATCGTCGGCTTCGCCCGCGACCTGCATCTCAAGCAGGGGGTGCCGCTGGCGGAGGCGGCGGTCGAGGCGGCGCGGCTGCGCCTGCGGCCGATCGTGATGACCTCGCTCGCCTTCATCCTCGGGCTGGTGCCGCTGGTGCTGGCGAGCGGCGCCGGCGCCAGCGCGCAGAAATCGATCGGCTTCGCCACGCTGACCGGCATGATCGGCTCGACCCTGCTGACCGTCGCGGTGGTGCCTTCGGTCTTCGTCGTGCTGCAGCGTCTGGAGAGCCGGTGGCGCGGCGGCGAGACGGCGCCTGTCTCCAGCAAGCCGGCGCAAAATGCTGCGCATAGCTGAACGCACCGCCGTACCGCGGAAACGATGCTCAGCTTGCAGCGTTCGCCGCCTATCGTCGAGAAAGGCTTTCCCGGGACCCTGCAGGCACTCGTGAACTCGCTATAGCTGCGCGACGGGTTCAGCGCCGACGGGGTGGCGCTGACCGAGGGACAGGCCCGGCGGCGTCACCCCTTCGCGCGCTCATTCAGGAATGCGACCAGGTCGCGCCGCACCAACTCGATATGATCGACGAGCAGGCGTGCGGCCTCCTTCATCCGGCCTTCGCGGCAGAGGCGGATAAGTTCGTTGTGCTCGGCCTGCGCCCGCTCGATCGACGAGTCGCGCTGCAATTGCAGCCGCGTGTAGCGGTCGCTGGTCTGCAGGAGGCCCGCGACGACCGAAAGCGTGCGCGGCTGCGTCGCGCGGGCGTAGAGCGCCAGATGGAAATCGGCGTTGAGCACGCCCCAGCGGCCGATGTCGCGCGCGGCCATCGCCTCCTCGAACGCGGCCTCCATGTCGGCGACGGCGGCGAAGTCCCGAGCCGTCAGCGCTGGAACGGAACTTGCCAGCAATCTCGGCTCGAGCAGCTTGCGAAGATCGAAGACGTCGTTGATCTCGTCCAGCGACAGGCCGGAGACGATCGCGCCCTTGTGCGGTACGATCCGCACGAAACCCTCGGCCTCGAGCTGGAACAGCGCCTCCCGGACCGGGATGCGGCTGACCTCGAAGGCCTGCGCCAGAGCATCCTGACGCAGCTGCGAGCCCGCCGGATAGCTGCCGTCGAGAATCTGCTGCCGGAGGCGGTCGACGATCGCCGAGGACAAGGTGCGGTGCTTCAGGGGAGGGGACATCACGGCAGGCTTAGCCGATCGCCGTCGGGAAAGCTATTGACATGTAGATTTTATACAATCTACAAAACATGACGGAAGGGAGGACAGCATGATCGATGACGCCGTAACCGCGCGCAGCCGCTTCCTGTCGGTTCCCGATGCCGTCGTCGGGCTGTCGGGGCGCTTGCTCCGGCTTGAGCAGCGCGCGATCCAGGGGCTGATGTTTCTGCTCTGCGGCCTCATCCTGCTCAATATCACGACGCGCTATTCCGGCCGGCCGATCTACTGGATCGACGAATCGGCGGTCTACAGCGTCGTCTGGCTCACCTTCATCGGCGCGTCGGCGATGACCCGGATGCGGCTCGATTTCGCCGTGACCATGCTGACCGAGCGCTTCCCGGAACGCGGCGTCGCGATTGTCCGCGCCGTCGCGACCATGGGCGTGCTGCTGTTTGGCATCTGCCTTGCCGTCATGTGCTGGCTCTGGCTCGATCCGGTCGGCATCGTCCAGGCCGGCTTCGACGCGAAGGGCTTCGCAGCGGCATCCTTCAACTTCATCTACACCGAGCGCACCCAGACGCTGAACTGGCCGACCTGGGTGATCTATCTGATCATGCCGGTCTTTGCCCTGTCGATGAGCCTGCACGCACTGGCGAACCTGTGCGAGGATCTGCGCCTCGTCGAGCGGCAGGTCCTGCCCGGCTTCTCGACGGGCGCCGCGGACGGGGTGAACTGATGGCGATCACCATCGGCGCCTTCTTCGCCATCATGCTGGCCGGCGTGCCGATCGCGCTGTGTCTTTGCCTCGGCGCGCTCGTCTTCATGACCGCCACCGGCAACATGCAATTGCTGCCGAACTATCCGCTGCAGATGTTCGGCGGCGTCGACAGCTACGGGCTGATCGCGATACCGCTCTTCATCCTGATCGGCGAGATCATGAATGGCGGCGGCATCACGCGCCGGATCGTCGAACTCGCCATGGCCTTCGTCGGCTCGCTGCGCGGCGGGCTCGCCTATGTCAACATCCTCGCCAACATGTTCGTCTCCTCGATCCTCGGCTCGGCGACGGCGCAGGTCGCGATCATGGCGCAGGTCATGGTGCCGGAGATGGAGCGCAAGGGCTATGACAGGGACTTCGCCGCCGGCCTGACCGCCTATGGCGGCATGCTCGGTCCGATCATCCCGCCCTCGGTGATGTTCGTCGTCTATTCGGTCCTCGCCCAGGTCTCGGTCGGCGACATGCTGATCGCCGGCATCGTGCCCGGCCTGCTGCTGACCATCCTGTTCTTCCTGGTCATCGCCGCGATGGGCTTCGTCTACAATTATCCGGCAGGCGACAGGCAGACGCTGCGCGAGCGCACCGCGACCGTCCTGCGCTCGGCCCCGACGCTGCTGATCCCGATCGTCATCGTCGGCTCGATCCTCGGCGGCCTCGCCAACCCGACCGAGGCCGCGGCCGTCGGCTCGGTCGCCGCGGCGCTGATCGGCCGCTACTGGACCCGCGAATTCAGTTTCGCCAGGCTGCCCGAGATGATGCTGCGAGCCGGCGTCTATGCGGCGATCGTGCTCTTCCTCGTCGCGGCGGCGGCGGTTTTCTCTTGGGTCCTGGTCTATGGCCGGATTCCGCAGTCCATCGCCGCCTCGATCCAGACCGTCGCCAGGGATCCGGTGACCTTCATGCTGCTGGTCAACGCGGTCCTGCTGCTGATCGGCACGGTCATCGACGGCATTCCCGGCCTGATCATGACGGTGCCGATCCTGCTGCCGATCGCGACCGAGATCTACGGCATCGATCCGCGTCATTTCGGGGTCGTGGTGGTGGTCAATCTGGTGCTCGGCCTGCTCTCGCCGCCGATCGGCCTGTGCTTCTTCGTCGCCGCAGCCGTGACGGGGGCGAAGCCGGGCAAGATGTTTCTGGTGACGCTGCCGTTCTTCGTCATCTCCTGCGTCCTGCTGGTCCTGCTCTCGATCTACCCATGGCTTTCGCTGGCCCTGGTGAAATGACAACGCCTGCCACACCAACAAAGGGGACATTCGTCATGACAATTTCGCGCCGCCATCTCATCGCCGCCGCCGCCACGCTGCCGATCGCCAGGCCGGCATTGCTGCTCGCCCAGAGCAGGGAGCTGCGCCTCGGCATCCTGACGCCCAACGGCCACCCCTGGAACGTCGCGGCCGTCAAGGTCGGCGAGCGGCTGAAGGCGGAGACCAACGGCCGGCTGAACCTGACCGTGTTTCACTCGGGCCAGCTCGGCAACGAGGCGGCGATGCTGCAGCAGATGCAGTCGGGCGCGCTCGACATGGGCTGGATCATGGCGGCCGAACTCGGCTCGCGCGTGCCGGCGATCGGGGCGATCACGGCGCCCTACATCGTCGACTCGACCGCCAAGATCGCCAGGCTCGTGCGCCATCCGGCCGCCATGGGCCTGTTCGACGTCCTGCCGCGCGAGACCGGCTGCGTCGGCCTGGCCTGGGGCATCACCGGCATGCGCGCCGTCTTCTCGGCCAGGGAGCTGAACTCCGTCGCCGACATCAAGGGCATGAAGCTGCGCATCAATCCGACGCCAGTCTATCGCGACTTCTACCAGTTGCTCGGCGCGGCGCCGACGCCGATCCCGACGCCGCAGGTCTTCGACGCCATGACCAACGGCCAGGTCGACGGGCTGGAGGCCGATCTCGAATTCTCCTGGAACCAGCGCTTCGACAAGGTCTCGAAGACGATCCTGCAGATGAACGCGATCTTCATGCCTGTGATCGCGCTGGCCTCGGGCCGCGTCTGGCAGGCCATGCCGGCGGCCGACCGGGAGCTGATCCAGAAGACGGTCAAGGCGGCGCTCGACGAACAGATCGACGCGCTCGCCGGCAACGAGCCCAAACTCGTCGAGCGGTTCAAGGCGGCGGGCGCCAATTTCAAGCTCGCCAACCCGAAGGACGCCGAGGCCGTCGTCGCCGAGTTCGACAAGATCTGGCTGCCCAAGGCTCCCGTCCTTGCCGAACTCCGCAAGGCGGGTCAGTCCATCACAGCGTGATCGCCACCCGCGGTCGCAGGGTTTCAGCCTTGCGACCGCATCAACCCCTCCGCCAATGGACGCAAGCCCCATGACCCAGACCATCTTCAGCGGAACGATCCCCGCCCTGATGAGCCCCTGCACCGCCTCCGGCGATGTCGACTTCGACGAACTCGCGCGCACCGGCCGCCGCCTGATCGGCGCCGGCATGTCGGCGGTCGTCTATTGCGGCTCGATGGGCGACTGGCCGCTGCTCACCGACGAGCAGCGCATGGAGGGCGTCAGGCGCCTGGTCGAAGCGGGCGTGCCGGTGATCGTCGGCACCGGCGCGCAGAATCCCGGGCGCGCCGCCGCCTTCGCCGCCCATGCCAAGGCGGTCGGGGCGCAGGGCCTGATGGTGATCCCGCGCGTGCTCTCGCGCGGCTCCTCGCTGCAGGCGCAGCGGGCCCATTTCGAGGGCATCCTGGAGGCGGCCGTCGATCTGCCTTCGGTGATCTACAACAGCCCTTACTACGGCTACGAGACCAAGGCCGACCTGTTCTTCGCGCTGCATGAGCGCTATCCGCATCTGGTCGGCTTCAAGGAGTTCGGCGGCGGCCCGGCGCTGACCTATGCGGCCGAGCACATCACCAGCCGGAACGACAGGCTGACCCTGATGGTCGGCGTCGATACGCAGGTGACGCACGGCTTCATCCGTTGCGGCGCGAAGGGCGCGATCACCGGCATCGGCAATGCGCTGCCAAGGGAGGTGCTGCACCTCGTCGCCCTCTCGGAGAAGGCCGCCGCCGGCGACCCGCAGGCCGAGCGCGACGCGCTCGAACTGGAGCGCGCCCTCTATGTCCTGTCCTCCTTCGACGAGGGCGTCGACCTCGTCCTCTACTACAAGCATCTGATGGTGCTGGAGGGGCATAACGCCTATGAGCGCCACTTCAATGCCAGCGACGCCCTTTCCGATGCACAGCGCAACTATGTCGAGGCGCAATGGCGCCGCTTCAAGGCGTGGTATGGCGAATGGGCGTCGGAGGGTCGGGCCGCCAGGGCGGCCTGAGCGTCCAGCTAGCGGCAGCCCCCCGCGAGTGCGTGGCAGATCCTGCCGCGGGAACACCGATCCCGCGGTTTGACGCGCCTCGGCCGCTTCGGGCTCATGGCGCAGCGTCGTGAGGCTGACGCTCCGCTTGTCGCCGGCATTCTTCCTGCTTCGAAGAGTATGTGCAGGCCCGCGCTCCGGTCAGCGCATAAGAGCCGGTCGCCGTTGCTGGTGGTCGAATGAGATGCGGATGCCGACAAAGTCGGCCATGCAGTCCAGTCCCAAGCCGGCCGGGTATCCGATTTTGAGCCGGCGACCCTTGGCGTCATTCGCATGGGTCTGCGTGATGATGTTTTGCGATCGCCGAAGGTCATGCGACCGGCTGAGCGATGGTGCTCCGTTTGGTCTTTCGCAGGCTCTCGCGCGGCAGAACCGCCTGACCTATGCTGCGCTAAGATTCCGGATATGGCCGTAGCAGACGTCCGGACAGTCCGCTTCCGGGCAGGCTTTCACTGCAGGTTGAACGCGGTGTATGGGTAGTGCATGCCTTCGTCGCCCCTCGCGCTCAGTCAGGTTGTTCTCGTCGTCGAGGACGAGCCGATCGTCCGGACTATGTTGTCCGGCTATCTGCGAAAGGCGGGCTTTGCGGTTCTGACTGCCGAAACCGGCGAAGCCGCTTTGCAGACGATGCGCGCGCGCACCTCACGGATCGACTGGCTCTACACGGACATCAAGCTGCCGGGCGCCATCGACGGCTGGGTCGTCGGCGCCGAATTCCACCTCGACCATCCGTCGCGGCCGATCGTCTATGCGACGGCGTCGGCGCCGCCATCGCGCGCGCAGACGGCCCAGAGCCTGTTGATCCGCAAGCCGTTCGACCCGCAGATCGTGGTCGATTATTTCGTCGGGCTTGCGAAAGCGCAGCGCTGAGCCGCTCAGCCCTGCACGCCTGCATCGGCCGCTTGCAGCGCCGCGATCAACTGAAGCGTGACGCGTCGCGCCGCCACGACGTCGGCCAGGACAATGGTCAAGTCCGCACCGCCGAGGCAGGCTTCTTCCAGCGCCGCGCAGCTTCGCGACAGCCTCATGAAGCCGAGCATGCCGGCCGACGAGACGATGCTATGTGCGTCCGCGGCCAGTCTGGCGCGATCGTCGGGGACGAGCCGCGCTTCCGCGAAACGGTCGGCCAGAAGGTCGGACAGGACGCGCAGCAGGTTGGCCATCTGCTCACGACCGAGCATGCCGACGATCCTGTCATGGACATCACGGTCGAAGGCCGGGTCGGTTGCGGCTTCAGCCGCCGCCGGCGCCGCCGTTCTTGCGCCAGCGACCACCTTGTCAATCACCGCGAGCAGATCCGGCCGCTTGAACGGCTTGCCGACATGCTCGTTCATCCCGGCTGCCCTGAACGCGGCGATCTGCGCGGGCAGCACGTTCGCAGTCATCGCGACGATCGGGACAGAGCGGCTGGAATGGTCGAGCGCGCGGATGTTCTGCGTGGCGGTGATGCCGTCCATGCCGGGCATCTGCACGTCCATCAGCACGACATCGTAGGCGTTTGCCTGCACCGCGAGGATGGCGTCGGTCCCGTCGCCCACAACATCGACCTCATGGCCTGCCGCCTCCAGCACGGCGCAGGCGAGCTTCTGGTTGATCTCCATATCCTCGACCAGCAGGACCCGGGCGCCGCGTCTGCGCTCGGTGCGGGACGCCGTGTCGGGCATCGCGGCCGATGGCCTGGCCGCCAATGGGAGCGTGACGGTGAACCAGAAGGTCGATCCTTCCGACGCGCGGCTGTCGACCCCAATCTCGCCGCCCATCAGTTCGACGAGCCGTTTCGAGATCGCCAGCCCGAGGCCGGTTCCACCGAATTCGCGGCGGATCGAGCCGTCGACCTGGGAGAAGCGCTCGAACAGGCGCGACTGCCGCTCTGGCGCGATGCCGAGGCCGGTGTCCGTGACTGAAAACCGCAGATGGGCGGCCTCCGCGCTGGCCGCAATGACGGCGACGGCAAGCGCGACATGGCCGCGCGGCGTGAATTTGACGGCGTTGTTGAGCAGATTGAGCACGACCTGCCGCAGGCGATCCTCGTCGCCGACGAGATCGCGCGGCGCGTCTTCTGCGATGTCGACCTGCAAGGCCAGCCCCTTCGCTTCCGCGAGCCCGCGCACGATCGAGACCGTATTGTCGACCAGCGCAGCGAGCGAGAAGCGCTGCGGATCGAGTTCGACCTGTCCCGCCTCGATCTTGGAGAAGTCGAGGATGTCGTTGACGATCGTCAGCAGGGCCGCAGCCGAAGTCTGGACCAGCCGGGCCTTCGATTCCTGCTGCTCCGTCAGGCCGCCGCCGTCGATCAGCAGGTCGGTGTAGCCGATGACGCCATGCAGCGGCGTCCTGATTTCGTGCGACATCGAGGCCAGGAAATCGGTCTTGGCCTGGCTCGCCAGTTCGGCTTGCTGCTGCGCCATCTCGGCTGCGACCTTGGCCTTTTCGAGAGCCCCGGCCTGACGTTCCCGCTCTGAAACGTCGCGGAAGGTCGCGACGACGCTGGGTTGCCCCGGCGCATTGCCGGGAATGCGGCGGAAGCCGCCCTCGATCGAAATCCAGCCTCTTGTCCGGTGCATCGCGCGATAGACTATCGAGACCTGGTCTGCGCCCTGGGCGAGCCTCGTGGTGGTCTCGTAAAGGCGTTCGAGATCGTCCGGGTGGACGTAGTCGCGCAGTCTCATGGCGCCCAGCTCCTCGGGCGTGAAACCGAGAAGGCGCTCCGAAGCAGGCGAGATATAGGCACGCCGGCCATCATCATGGCCGAGCATGATCAACTCGCTGGTGTTCTCCGCCAGCAGCCGATAGCGCGCCTCGCTCTCGGCCAGCGCCTCTCCGGCCTGTTTTCGCTCGGTCATGTCGCGCAGCGAACAGATCAACGATGTCGGCGCGCCGGTGGCCGCGTCGCGGGCCAATGTCATGCCCGCCTCGATCCAGAGCCAGCGCCCGTCCTTGTGCCGCGTCCGGTAGGTCGCGGTGACGCGGTCGCCTGGCGCTTCGCCCGCAACCAGACGCCGGGCGAGGTCGCGCACGGCGGGCGCGTCGTCCGGGTGGATCGCGTCGGAGGGCTGCGCGCCGAGCAGTTCCTCGGGCTCGTAGCCCAGAAGGGTCCTGCAGGTCGGCGAGATATATTCGCGCTTGAAGTCGAGGTTCAGCCGCGTGATCACGTCGTTGGTGGTCTCGGCGAGCAACCGATAGCGCGCCTCGCTCTCGCGCAGCGCGACTTCCGCCTCGCGCCGGGCGGTGATGTCGCCATAGGTAAGCAGGACGCCCGAGCCGTCGGCGAGCGGCAGCGTGCGGACCTCGATCACCCGCCCGTTCGGCCGCCGGCGCTCATAGACGCCGGCCCTGGCGAGAGCTGCATAGTCGAAGACCTGCGCGCGCAATCGCGGATCGATGTCGGCAAATTCGCCATTCGCGTCGAGGTGATCGAGGATCGCCTGCAGGTTCGGGCGCGTCGCCATGAAGGCGTCGGACAGCCCCATCAATTCGGTGCAGCGGCGGTTGGCGACCCTGATCTCGCCGTCGGGAGCGATCAGGGCCAGGCCCTGATCCATGTTGTCGAGCGTGATCTCGAGGAGCGCCGACTTCTCGGCCAGTTCGCGCTCGGCCTGTCGCAGGTTCGTCACATCCATGATCGTGCCGAAGATCGCGGTCACGGTCCCGTCCGCCGCCCGCTCGCAGAGGCCGCGCGAGACGACCTCGCGGCACTCGCCTCCCGGGCGGACGATGCGCAGCGAGAACTCGTAGCCGCGGCCTGTCTCGATGGCTTCGGTGACGCAGCGCCTGACCTCTTCGCGATCGTCGGGATGATAGAGTTCGATTGCGGTTGCAGCGTCGGGGACGAACCGCTCGCGAGCCAGCCCGTGCATGCGGTAGACCTCGCCGGACCAGGTCAGAACGTTGGAGGCGAGGTCAATGCGCCAGTGACCGACCTGGGCGATCTGCTCCGCCAGCAGCAACAGACGGTTCGCCTCGCGCGCCTCGGCCTCGGCCAGCTTGAGATGGGTGATATCGCGCGTCGACACGAAAATCCGGTCGATCTCGCCGGCGGCGTTTCGCAGCGGTACCTGGACGGTCTCCCATGTCCGGTTGCCGCCCTCGCGCTGCTGGACGTCCTCGAAGCGCTCCGGCGCGCCGACGACCAGACTCCGGCTCAGATTGGCCTCGACCTTGCGGGCCTCGGCGTCTGGCAAGACCTCGCTGACGAGCCGGCCCGATGCGTTCCCGGCGGGCATCCGGACAATGTCCGCGGCCCCGGCGTTGTAGGTTTCGATGACGAAGCGGCCTTTGGCGTCGAGCCGATTGATGAACAGGCCATCCGTCGCATTGTCGAACACCGCGCGGAAGAGCGCCTCGCTGCGATCGACCCTTTGGAATGACCGCGCCAGCGCGATCCCCAGCATCGCGACGAGCGCGAGCGCCATGGCGGCGGCGACCGCAAGCACGCCCATATCCCGTCGCCACAGCCGCAAGATTTCGTCGCGGGACAGCCCGACGACGATGGACAGGCCCGCAGCGTCGCTGCGCCGATGGGCGACGATCCGTGGCGCGCCGTCATTAGGCGAATCGGCGACGAAGACCCCGGCGCTCGACGTCCGCAGCCGCCGGATCAGGTCGGCCGGACCTGGAACGCCCACGGCCCGGTCGAGCCACGGTCTGCGTACCAGCCTGATCCCGTCCCCTGAATACAAGGCGATGGCGCCATTCTCCCCGACACCCATGCTGTCGTAGAACTCCCGGAAGTATTCCGGCGCCACCGCTGCGATGGCGATGCCACCGAAAGTGCCGTCAGGACGGGAGATGCGCCGGCTCGCGATGATCGTCCACTGGCCGTTGATGCGGTTGCGGATGGTTGGGCCGATGAAGAGGCCGGCATCCGGCCGGTCCCGGTGGATCAAAAAATAGTCGCGGTCGATCGAAGGCGGTCCAGAGCGCGGGACCGGGCTGGCGGAATCATGTGCAATCAAGCCGCCGCCATCGAGCACGACGAGGCTGCGGATATGGGGCGAGGCCTCGGCGAGATTCTTCAATGTGAGATGAATCGAACCAGACGCGTCGATGCCGCGAAGATCGGCCTCGACGCGGTTCTGCACCAGACGCAAATTGAGATCGACGGCCTCGAAAGCGCGGCCGGCGTGCTGCGCGAGGGCGAGCGCGAGATTGCTCGCAGCCGTTTCGGCCTGCGCGACGGCCGCGACATAGCTCTGCCTGCCGACCAGCACCGCCAGAACGGGCAACGCCGCAGCCATCGCCGTGACGAGCAGGCCCAGCCGGAGCGAAGAGGGCCGCCTCAAGGCATTGGTAGGTCGGGCCGTCTGCGCCGCTCGCGGACGAAACCAACTTTTCACCGCGGCGGTCTCCTCGACCTTGTCCATTCAGTGATCTGCAGACCCGAGCGCAATGCGATCAGTCTCGGGCTGGAACCATATCCTGTGAGAATCCGGCTTCGAGAAAAACATGTTGGAGCGCGGCGGATTTTCCTCTCGATGGCGGGTTTTCCACTCAATTTTTGTGTAGTCGGGTGACGTCATCAAATCCGCATCGGGCCACTGAATCCTGTCAGCCGGCGTGCCGGAGGTCGGCATTCGTGGCGAGACGCGCGGATGCCCCGGTGATCGCCCCGATGGCCGCAGACCGCTCCGCCAGAACTTGCGAGAGCGCGACGGCGACGTCGCCTTCGGCCTCGATCGCATGTTCCAGCTTGCGGGCGGCCGCCGACAGGGCGGCAAAGCCAAGCAGCCCGGCTGCCGAGACGATGCTGTGGGCATCGGCGCGCAACGTCGCCAGCGCCGCCGAGCGAAGCCTCGCGTGCAGGTCTTCGGTCAGGCGGCTCAAAAGCTCCAGAACCTTGTCCTGGCCGATCAGCGTCACGAGTTCGCTCTGACAGGCGTGGTCGAGCACCGGCTCGCGGGTGTCCCGTTCGACCTCGCGCTGGGACAAGGCGTTTGTCCCCGCCGCCTGGTCTGCCCAGCGCTCGACCATCGCAAGGAGCTCGTCGCGGCGAAACGGCTTGCCGAGATGGTCGTTCATGCCGGCCTCCCGATAGCGTGCGACCTGCTGCGAGAAGACATTGGCGGTCAGCGCGATGACCGGGACCGCGAAGCCCTGCGCGTCGAGGTCGCGGATATGACGCGTGGCTTCGAGCCCGTCCATGTCGGGCATCTGGACATCCATCAGAATGATGTCGTGCCGCTCGTCGCGATAGGCGGAGATCGCGCTCGGGCCGCCATCGGCGAAGGTGACGACATGCCCTGCAGTCTTCAGCATCTCGCCGACAATCTCCAGATTGATGTCGAGATCGTCGACCAGCAGGATTCGACGCGGCGTCACCGGTCCGGTCGACGACGGCAGGATGGCGGTCGCAACGGGCAGTTCCGTCGGCGCCTCCCGCATCGGCAGGGTCACACGGAAGGTCGACCCTTGCCCGACGGCGCTTTCGACGCCGATCGCGCCACCCATCAGTTCGGTCAGGCGGCGTGATATGGAAAGCCCGAGGCCGGTGCCGCCGAACTGCCGGCTGATCGACCCGTCGACCTGCACGAAGTCCTGGAACAGATGCGGCAGGCGGTCCGCCACGATGCCGATCCCGGTGTCGCTCACGGACAGGACCATCAGGCCAGGCTCGGTCGAGCACTCCGCCGTCAATCTCACGATGCCGGCCGGGGTGAACTTCACCGCGTTGTTCAGCAGGTTGAGCATGATCTGCCGCAGACGGGCCTCGTCGGCCAGGAGCCGGGCCGGGATAGCCGCATCGACGATGCAGTCCAGCGTGAGGCCCTTGCCGGTCGCCAGCCCATGCGTCAGCGACAGACAGTCGGCGACAAGGCCGCGCAGGTCGAGCGGCCGCTCTTCCAGCTCGACCTTGCCGGCCTCGATCTTCGAGAGATCGAGCACATCGTTGATGATCGTCAGCAGCGCCTCGCCGGCCTTCTGGATCAGCCCGATCTGTCGCCGCAACTCGGGATCATGCCCCTGGCGCTCACGCGCGAGCGCCGCAAAGCCCAGGATCGCGTTGAGCGGCGTGCGGATTTCGTGGCTCATCGAGGCGAGGAACTGGGTTTTCGCCAGGCTGGCGCGTTCGGCGGCGTCCTTGGCTCGCCCAAGTTCCTCCGCATGCGCCTGTCGCTCCGACATGTCGCGGGCCACGACGAAGAGCCGTTCCAGTCCGCGCCCGATCTCATGCACGGGCGTGATGATGAATTCCCACCATTTCACGACGCCGCCCAGTGTCGGGCACATCCGCGTGAAACGGTCGGTCTGGCCGTCGCGCACGCGCCGCAAGGCAAGCTCGACACGCGTGCGATGCTCCGGCGGGAACAACTCCGCGAAATGCCGGCCCCGGACGCTCTCGAAATCACGGATCTCGAAGAGTTCCTGCCCGAGGTCGCTGATGAAGGTGATCCTGCCGTCCAGATCGAGCAGCTTGATGCAGTCGGGACTGGAGTTGATCAGGGAGTTGGCGAAAGCCGCGCTCGCATTCATGTCCTCGATCGCCCTGCGGCGCTCGGTGACGTCGGTATAGGTCCGGACGGCGCCGCCATCGGACAGAGGCGTCGTGCGGATCTCGAGCACGACGCCGTTCGGGCGCGTGCGCTCGTAGCAGTCGGGCGTCTCCGACAGGATCGGCCGGACGATCAGGCTGCGTGCATCGGAGGCGAGCCCGGCGAACTCTCCTTGCGCGGTCTGATAATCGAAGACTTCGCGGGATGGGGGGCGTCGCGCCATCAGCGCTTCGGGCAGATCCAGCAACTGGAGTGCGCGCTGGTTGTAGACCTCGGTCCTCTGGTCGGGACCGACCATCAACAGCCCCTGCTCCATATGGGCGAGCGTCGCCCGAAGATGGCTGTCCGACCGGTCGCGGTGACGCGCCACGTAGATCAGCAAGAGACCGAGACTGATCAGCAGCGCGGCGCAGAGCGCAGCGACGAAAAAGTCGATCGAGATCTCCTCGCGCCACTTGGCGCGCACATCGACGAGCGAGCGCGACACCACGACGATCAAAGATCCCGTGCCTAGCCGGCGATAGCTGATAAGGCGCTCGACCCCGTCGAGGCTCGAAACCGCCTGGAAGGTTCCGCTCGGGCGGCTCGGCAGATGGTCGCGGAAGAGCGGCCCGGCGCTGATGTTCCGCCCGACGCGGCTCGCGTCGTAAGGATGGCGCACCAGCACGGTGCCGTCGTCGCGAAACAGCACCACCGTGCCGTTCCCGCCCGTATCTAGCGACGCGTAGAGCTTTTGCAGATGGTCGAGCGAGACGAGCGCCATCAGCACATGCCCGCCGACGCCCTGCCGGGAGGCGATGGCGATGCCGACCGGCAGCAGCCATTGCTGGCTGGCCTTGTCGTAGATGGCGGCGCCGAACCTCAGTTCATCGCCGGAAAGGTGACGCGCATTCGCGGCGAACGCGGCGAGCGCGGCGTCGGCTGGATCGCGGGATCGGATGAACTGATAGGCCAGCGCGCTGTTGGCGATATCGAATACGCCGACTGCGCTCACATGCGGCAGGTCGCGCGTGACATCCGCCAGCCATGCGTCGAGCGCACTTTGCCGCGTCTTGTCCGCCGGATCGGGACCGAGATGCTGGGCAGTCGTCTTCAGCACGATCCGCACGGAATCGATCATCTGCGCCGCGTGGTGGTCCAGCACCGCGACCAGCGATTCATTGCTCGTGGCGGCGGTCGCGATCGCGCGCTGGCCCGAGTGCCAGAGCAGCCACCCGGTGACGCCGAGCAGCAGCGCGCTGGCGAGGATGACGCCGGCGCTGACGGCGGGCACGAGGAGCTTTATCCGGCTCCTTACCTCTTGTGCCTTGCTCATCCGCGCCATCCTTGGCGAAGCGTCTGACCTCAGCTTCGACTGCAACCGGACGCAACCACATTTATGGTTAACAAAGCGTCAAGCCGCTGATCGGCGCGGGGCGTCGAGGGCCTCGCCGAGGCGCAATAAAGCGCCGCGGGTCGCCGCCAGCTCCGGCTTGGCGCATTGCCTGGCGAGATCGGCGAGGCCCAGCACCGAAGCGCAGCCCGCGAGCTCGATGAGCCGCAAGCGGGCCTCGCTCTCCAGCCCGGGCGCGGCGGCCAGAGCCTCGATCTGCTCCAGCAACTGCCAGGTCAGTCGCGTCACGGCAGCTTCGCCGAGCGCACCCAGCAGCCCATCGCGCACCGCGCGGTCGATCGATTCGGCGGATTTGGCGTCGGCCTGCTGAATGTGGCGGCGACACGCGGCGACCGCCTGATCCAGCGCGTCCGGCGAGAACGGCTTGGCCAGAACAGGGACGCCGCCGAGATCGTGGCGCCTGGCTTCGTCGTCGGCCAATACGATCGCCGGAACGTCGGGCACGGCCGCCCGGAAAGCGCGCAGACCGGCAAGCGCGACGAGCCGCGCCTCCGCGCCGTGGGGCAGGTCGAATACCACAAGGTCGTGCCTTGCGTGTCGGCAGGCGAACGCCGCCGCTTCGCCATCGCCGACGCGGCTGACGCGATGTCCCTTCTGTGTCAGGAGCAGGGTCAGGAGCTGGCCGCTGGTCGCGCCGTCATCGACCAGCAGCACATGCACAGGGTTTTCGCCGCCATCTGCGTCCGGTCGCAGCCGCGTCTCGACGGCCGGCTCGGCCGGCACCGACAGAACGACGAGCCCGTCCTGCTGGTCGAGATGGCCGCCCATCAGCTGGACAAGCCGGGACAGCGTCGTCAGGCGCAGCCGGCGCAGCAGCGCGACGACCGCATCGCCCGCCTCCGGCAGGGCCTGCCCGGCCTCGTGTGCAAGTCGCAGGACGAGTGAGGCGCGCGTGGCGTCGAAGCTTGTATGCAGGATCAGCGCAACCGGCGCCGGGCCGGCGCAGGCGTCGTCGAGCAGCGTCAGGACGATCTGGCTGAGCCGATGCGCGTCGGCGCGCAGCCGGCCCGGCAGGCCGTCGTCGGTCCGGTGTGCAAGCCGAACCGCTCCGGGCGGGCGCGAGTCGCGGATCATTGCGAGCGCGTTCCCGACGAACTCCGCGGGGTCGAACTCGGCGAATTCCGAAGACGAAGGCCGCGTCGGGTTCAGCGCATCGCCGATTGCGCCGACGGCCAGCAGGATGGCGTCGATCTGCCCGGGACGCTGTTTGCGGCAAACGTCGCCTATGGCGACGCCCTCCTCGGCGATCAGATCGCGTCGCAAGGCGTCCAGCGGCGTCTGGACGCCGGCGAGCAGCACGGCGCGGAGCTCCGTCGTCGCCAGTGGATCGATCGACGCACCCGTCGCCAGGATCGCGGGTCGCGGCTCTGGCGCAGCCGCCGCGTCGTCGATGACCGCCGCGATGACCGGGCTAGGCTCCGCCCTGTCGGGTGCGGATTGTGCCGATGCGGCGGGAAACGGCACCACGGCCGCCGCCTCCGCTCCCAGGGTAGCGGCGAGCGCTTTCCATGATGCGGCGTCGTCGACCTGAAACAGTCGGTCGCAGATATCGGCATGATCGGCGCTGAAACCGATGATCGGCAGTGGGGCGGACTGGCCCCGTCTCGCGACCCGCAGAGCCTCGTTGATGCCGTGCCGTTCGAGCAGCACGACGCATTGCGCCTCGTCGGGGCCAACGAGATCGAAACAAAGGTTCAGCGCCGCCGCCTGCTCGGCCGTCGGGCGCGGGCTTGCAAAGGCCTTTGGCGGCGCGGCGAGCCCGTGACTGCGCCAGAGCGCGGCGGCGGACCGACGCGCCGCGTCAGGCGCGGGATGCGCCATGGCGGGCGCCGCCTCGGCGGCGCAACCGGACGCGTCGCAAAGGCGTTCGATCGTGGAGAAGAGCTCGGCGGGTTTGATGGGCTTGGGCAGGATCGCGCGGAACACGGCGTCCGAGCCGCGCCGGGCCGCCAGGCCGTTGCTGTCGGCGGTGAGGCCGATCAGGATCGGACCTGCCTGGGCCCCCGCATGTTGCTCGCGCAGCAGCCTGCCGAGCGTGTAGCCGTCCATTTCCGGCAGATGGTAATCGACCAGCGCCACGTCGTAGCGCTGCGTCCTGGCCTGTTCGAGGGCGGAGAAGCCGTCGACGGCGACATCGACAGCATAGCCCTGGCCGCGCAGCAGCGCGGTGATGATGTCCTGGGAGAGCTGTTCGTCTTCGATCAGGAGGATGCGCCGGGTCATGTCATGGCCTCTTCGTTCGCGGTTTGCGATGGATGTCTTGGTTGGCGTCAGTTTGGGCCGGGCACGACGACGCGCACCGCCGCCGGATCGTGCAAAGCGATGCGACGCACAGGCGCGTTGCGGGCGCTCGGGCCGCGATACGCTTCGGCGGGCAGGCTCTGGTCGAGCGCGGCTTGGGGTGCGCCCATGCTGGCCGGGACAGGGGGTTGGGCCGGCACGGCGGCGAGGTAGCGCTGGCCGCCGGGCGCGACTGTCGGCATGGCGGAGGCCGGTTCGGCCGCGCGAATCTGGCGTGGCGCAGATTTGGTCCGCGCGACGGGCTTGTGCGCCAGCTTCAGCGGCGCGGCCCTGACCGGCTGTGGCGCGATGACGACATCCGGCTGAAGGCCGATCGCGATCTGGTCGAGCGCGGCGGCGATCTCGTCGAGGTTCTGGTTCCGGCGGCAGAGGCGGGCGCGCCAGGAGGCGGACCCTCCAAGCGTTTCGCGGACGCGGCGCTCGCCGCCATCGAGCCATTGCCAGGCATAGACGCAGCGCTGACCGTCCGCGCCGGCGGAGACGGCCAGTCCGTAGGCGCCGAATGCGTTCCGGCGCGGCTTGACGACGACCCTGAACGAGCGGCCCGGAAAAGCTGCGGCGATCTCGGCCCTGATGCCGGCCTCGCTCGGCTTGCCGGGGTAGAGGCCGGGGGCAGCCGCGTCGCCATGGAGCGCGATCGTCAGCAGGCTGCGCCCCGCGCCGCCGCGTGCCGGCAGCTCGATCTCCTGCGTAACGCCCTGTCCCTGACGGCGCTCGCGCAGGCCGATGGCGGCGTCGCGGCCGTCGGGCAGGCGCAGCAGCGCCGCTTGCGGCGAAAGCGCCGCCCAATTGGCGGCGGCCGGTCCGCCGGCGAGCGTTTCGAGCGACGGCGCGTCCGCGACGGGCCTTTGCGAGCAGCCGGCGGCCAGCAGGACGAAGGCGGCCGCGAGGGTCAGGCGCATCGGGCGGATCAGCTGGCGGTGAACGAGCGGGTTCATCATCGATCCTTTTCAGCGCCGGAAGCGCGCGGCGGCGGCGTCGAGCAGGCCGGATTCGCGCTCCGGGGCGACCGTGCCGCCGGCCGCTCTCGCCTGCGCGGCGGTCTCGGCCCAGAGCGTGCCGCGCGCCGGTAGGCGCTCGGCGGCGCTGTCGTCCGGCCCCGCCTGTCCGTTCCAGCCGGGCAGCAGCGTGAAGCCGAGCGGCTCATAGGGCATCGCCGGCACGCCGCCGACGCGGCGCGCCACCAGCGGACGGACGTCCTGCGCGCGCGGGCGAAGAGCGCCGCCGACCCGGTCGGATTCGGGAAATCGCAGCGGGTTTTCGGGCGAGACAGCCGTTGGCAAGCCGGCCCGCTTCATCGTGAGCGCGGCGTCGGGCGCCGCTGTGCCTGCTGGCTGCGGGATCCGGATCGCCGCCGTCAGGCCGGGCCGACCGGTCTCGGCGGCGAGCTTGCGCGGGGCCTGCGGATCGCAGGGTCCAGGCTCGCCGCGCTGCTCCGGCAAGGCGAGCGCCACCACCTTGGGGAAGAGCCCGTCATAGCGGTTGACCAGTTCGGAAAACTCCCTGTTCCGCTTCAGCCGCTGCAGGGTGAGCGCCTGGCCGTAGATGGTCGCTTCCTTCGGCAGCCAGGCGCTGGCGCGCTGGAACCAGTCCAGCGCGGTCTCGAACTGGCAGGCGTTGTAGGCATACCAGCCGAGCGCCTGCGCGCCCTCGCCGGAGCGGCTGTCGAGCGTGACGCGGGCGTAGCGCGCCAGCCGCTCGGGCTCGATCGCCAGCGGTTGGGCCTGCGTCAACTCGCCCTCGAGCACGTCGATGAACAGGATCGCGTTGTTCACCAGCGGCTCGCGCCAGGCGAAGGCGACCTCCTCGGCCTCGCGGCGCATGCCGAGCCTGAGCAGCGTATGGGCGAGGCCATGCGCCACCATGGCGTCACCGCCGCGCGAGATCGCGAGCTTGAACCAGCCGAGCGCATCGGCCGGACGGTTCTGCTTGAGTGCGAGCCAGGCGATGAGGCCGGCCTCGTTGGGGTTGTCCGAGGTCCGCGCCTGCGTCTCGAAGGCGGCATGCTCGACGGGATCGAGTTCGGTCCTGCGCTCGTCATGCAGGATGGCGCTGATCCGCCCGCGCGTGATGTCGAGCCCCAGCGCCGCGAATTCCGGCGCGCCCGAAGGTTCGGTCTTGCCCATCGCCAGCAGCAGTTCGACATCGGCCATCGGCAAGAGCCCGATCGCCTTCTGGATCGTTGCGCTGCGCTCCCTGGCGTCGGTTCTGCGGGTCAGAATCGCGCCATAGAGCGCAAAGGCCTCGGGCTGGCGGTCGCTGCGCGCCAGGCCCTCGGCGACGACCCAGGCGAGCTCGACGTCGTCGACATCGCCGCCCTTGCCGAATTCGGCGGCGAGATCGGCCACCGTGAGCCATTGCGCGCTGCCAGCCTTGGCGAGCACCGTCTTGCGCAGTTCCTTGCGGCGCAGCTTCCTCGCAAGGTCGTCGGAAGGCTGCCAGCCCGGCTCGGCGCGCTTGCGCTCGGCGATCGTGCGCTTCAGGCCGTCGATATCGTCGGCCGAAAACAGCGCCCAGAGCGGCTTCTCGTCGGCCTGGCCGGGACGCGCCGTCCAGATGTCCTCTGACATGACCCAACCCGGATGCAGCAGCGCCAGCCGCTTCGCTTCGGCCTCGACACGTTTGGTCTGACCCTGCGTCGCATAGAAGCGCAGCGCCGTCTCGTCGACGGCGCGCTGCTGCGCGCCCGCGGCCGTGATGGTGGCGGTCAGGATGGCGCCGGCCAGCGCGAGGCGATGGATCAATCCCGCAGGCATGACGGATACCTCATCGCGGCGGCTGTCAGCGCGAGCAGGGTCAGCGTCGCCGGGTAGTAATGCTCGCCGGCCTGCGCCGATTGCAGTGCGCGGGGCAAAGCCGCGCCCCGGCTGGCGCAGGCCGACAGCGCCGGCAAGGCGCCGTAGCCGCGTTCCTCCAGCCAGAGCGCCGGCTGGCCCTGTGCGAGGTCGATCAGCGGCAGGCCGCGCCGCTCGCGCTTCTCCCAGGCGGCGAGGAAGCCGTCATGGTGGCGCGGTTGGTCGAAGCCGGCCCAGGCGAGATAAAGCGGGATGCGGATGGCGTTGTAGGAAAATTGCGCCGGGAAACCCTCGGCCGGCTGCGGCTCGCCGCGCTTCAGCGAGATCCAGTCGCTCGGCAGCCTGGCCGGGCCAAAGCGCGCCTTCTCGATCAGGCGCAGGCCGGCCCGCGACAACCCGGCCCAGTCGAATTCGTGCGCGATCAGCGGCAGGCGGGCAAGGGCCGGAAAGACGTAGTAGGAGAGGTTCAGCACCGGCCCGTCGGCGCGGTCCTCCGCCGAAAATCCCGCCATGCCGGGCAGGAGCAGCGCGCCGTTGGCGGTCTTGAGCAGGATCAGCTTGCGGCCGATCTCGACCGCGATGCGGCGGGCTGCGACTCGGTGCGAGACCTCGCCCCAGGCTTCCGCCGCCTCGGTCAACGCCCAGGCGAGCAGCAGGTCGCCATCGGTGGCGTTGTTCATGTCGGCGATGGCGGGCCGCTTCTCCGGCTCCCAGCGCCAGGCCGCGAGTTCGTCGCCGCGCACGAACAGGTTGGCCCGCGTCCAGCCCCAGATCGCCTCGAAACCGGCGCGGTCGTCGGCCGCGACCGCCAGCAGCATGCCGTAGCCCTGGCCTTCGCTATGGCTGATCCCGCCATTGGCGGTATCGACGACGCGGCCGCTCTCGGTGACGAAGCGGCCCTTATAGGCGCGCCACATCTCCTTGTTCGGCAGCATGTTGTGCAGGGCGACGCCCTCTCGCCGGGTCTCCGCCGCCTGGCTGCGGGCCATAGGGCCGGCCATCAGGACGAGCAGGCTCGCCGCGACGACAAATGAGCGCCATATCATGTTCACTCCTGCCTCCTGCCGGTGTTGACCACGAGGAGAAGCGTCGACGCCGCGAGGCACAGGACGAGCGCGAGCGCGATCGCGACATAGGCGAGCGGGTTGAGCGAAAGCCATCCGGCGGCGACGAGCCGGATGTTCGGCAGCGAGAAGCCCTGCGTCGCGACCAGGCGCTGGCGGTCGCCCGCCGGCACGAAACGCAATGTCTCATCGGCGCCGAGTGCGCTGATGCGCCCGCCGAGCCCGCTCCAGATCGCCGGATGCGTCAGGCAGGCTACGCCGGACTGGAGCGCGGCGGCGTCTGCCGCCGTCACCACAGTCCAGAGATGGCGCGTGTGATCCGAAGCGAAATCCTGGCCGACCAGCAGCGCCGCGCGGCCGGTCACGATCTCGGCTTCGCTGCCGGTATTGGGGGCATCCGGCGTCCGCCACAACGGCAATGCCGGGAGGCTGGCCCGCAGGCCCAGCAGGGAGACGCTGCTGGTGGGCGTGCCCGGCACCGCATCCTGATGGGCTTGCGCCAAACCCCGCGGCGCCGGCAGCGCGCAGCGACGGTCCAGCGCCCCGGCGTCCGACGGCGGGGCGCGCTGTTCGCCTGGAGCCGGCTGCCAGGCGGCCTTGATCCGCTCGGGGTCGAGACCGGCGCTGCGCAGCCAGGCCGGGTCGAGCGCCGGAGCCGGGGCGACCAGCAGCACATCGCCGGCCCCGGCGGCGGGCGGCGTCATCGTGAAGGCAAAGTCGATCGGCTTGCCGGCGGCGATGGCGAGCCTTGCGGCAAGCGTCGCTGCCGCAGCCATGCTGGCGCGGTCGGGCGTCGGCACGAACAGCACCGGGCGTGCGCCCCCGCGGCTGAAGGGAGCGCCGCCGGCCGCCAGAAGGGAGAGCTCCGGCGCGCGGCCGATCCGGGCGAGCCGCGGCAGCACGAGTTCGCTGCGGTCGAGCAGCGTGAGGCGCGTCTCGCCAGCGCCGGTGGATGCGCAGGTCTCGTCCAAGGCTTTCGGCACCTGCGCCAACACCTCGATCCGGTTCTGGCCGGGTTGCATCAGGCTGAGCGGCAGGAAGATCTGGTTGCGGTCGAGCGCGCCGGCCGTGCCGCGCGCCAGCATCTGCGTCGCGGCGTTGCGGCCGTTGACCTCGACCAGGATGTTGGCGTCGCGCGCCAGATCGCCGCGATGCGAACCGGCCAGGCTTAGCGCCATGCGGTCGTAATCGGCCGGCAGGAAGTCCATCGGCAGGGCGATGTCGAGGCGAAGCCGCATCAGCCGGCCGGAGAACTCCGTGCTGGCGAAACCGGCCTGGCTGAAGGCGATGCGCTCGGATGCGCCTGTGGCAGTGAAGCCAGGCAGCGTCGCCAGCGCCTTGAGGCCCGCAGGCGAGCCGATCAGCGTGGCCGCGATCCGCTCCGCGTTCCAGCGCCGCAACGCCTCGTCCAGATCAGCGACCGTCGTTCCGGTCACGACGAAGGTCGCCGCGCGCTCCGGCTTGCCCGGCAGGAAGCCGTAGCGCGGCCCGGTCACAGGCCCGAGATCGCCAAGATCGGGCCGGCTGCGCAGGTCTTCGGCGACGCCGATCGCCAGGTCGAGACCGGGCTCGCCCGTGGCTGCCGTGACGAACGCGATCGCCGGATGTTGCATCCGCCCGGCGAGCGTGGCGATCTGCGCCGCCCTGATCGCGCGGCCCGCGCTGTCTGGCGTCAGCCTGCCGGCGAGCAGAACCCGGATCGGCGAGGCGCCGTCGCCGCGCGGCGCGATCGCGGCGATATCGGCCTGGGTCTCCAGTGCGGGGCGCGGGGTGGCGAGAACGAGGCCGCTTCGGGCAGGATCAAGCGCGGTCCAGAGTTCATAGGTGGCAGCCGGCGAGCAATCGACCCGGTGCCGTTGGCTGACGGTGACGCGCACCGCATTGAAGCCGGCGACCAGCAGCCCGGCCGGGATGTCGAAGACGCGGGTCGCGATGTCGTCTGGCGGCGCGAGCGTGGTCTGCGCCACGGCCCGGTCATTGATCGACAATGTCAGGCGCGAGCCTTCCGGCATCACCGAGATCGCCGACAGGAACGCCATCTGGAATTTCGCCGGCTGCCTGGCCTGCGCCGCCGTGAGATAGACCGGCCACTCGGCCTGCGCCCATTCGCCTGCCAGGCGGAAGCCGCGCAAGGTCACCGGGAGCCGGCGCAACCCATCCTCGGGCGGCCTTTCGCTGCGCGGCGGTGCGATGACGACGCTGGCGGGCAAGGGCTGGGGCGTGGCCTGAGGCTCACCGCGCGGTTCGGTCGGCAGCGTGAAGCTTCGCACCGGCCCGATGCCGACGAAGCTCTGCGCGCGGACCGGGACGGTCGCGAGCAGCGCCGCGCCTGCGAGGCAGGCGGTCAGGAGGGGTCCGCGCAGCATGATCTCAGGCGGCTCCGACCAGCAGGGGGTGGGCTGAGTCGCGCTCGGCCGGCGTCGGGGCCGACAGCGCGGCGATGGCAGCGAGCCAGCGCGCCTTGTCGAGGTCCGCGGCCGGCTGCTGCGGCAGCCGCAGCGGCGCCGCCAGCGCCTGGATCGCCATGGCGAAACGCGCGGGATCGAAAGCCGGCGTCTGCATCGGCTGCCCGCTTTTCGTCTCGGCTGGGGCGGATGCCGCATCGGGGCGCTTGTGGAAGGCGTAGGCGAGCGCGCGCACGGGCTCGGTCAGCCCCCACAGCGCGAAGCGCGCGCTGCCGCGCACCAGCCCGACCGGCTTGCGGCGGCCTTCCAGGAAGCGCTGGATCGCGCCGGCATCGCCATACATCAGTTCGGCGACGGCTGGATAATCGGCCGTCGCAAGCGCGGCGAAGGCGAGCCCGCAGCGCGCCGTCTCGCCAAGCTGCGCGATGCGCGTGAAGCGCACCGCGACCGGCGCGCGCTCGGGACTGCCGGGCAGCGGCTCGATTGCGAGCAGGCCCGCGGTGGCGCCCGCCTCGAAGCCCAGACCCCTCGGCATCGCCGCGACCCGGATGGCGCAGCCGCCGGCCGAAACGTTCTCGATCGCGACCGGGATCGTCTGCCCGGCGACGATCAGCCGGCCCTGCCGGGCGATCGCGAGGCGGGGATGCCGGTCGGTCTGCTTGCGCTCCGCGACGGCGCCGAGCGCGACGCCGGCGATCAGCAGGTTGAAGCCGGTCCACAGGCCCACGACGAGCATCAGCGCGGTGACGCCGGGCTCGAACAGATAGCGGAACACGGCGGTGGCGACGCCGAGCGCCAGCAGGCCGAAGACCGCGAAGAAGGGCCAGGCCAGCTCGGAGAGATGGTCGTTCTCGAGCGAGAGCCCCTTGGCGGTGACGTTGAAGGTCGGCTTGCGCGGCGAGGCGACGACCGCGACGATGGCGCGCGCCAGAAAGACGCCCTGGACGTATTCGTAGAGCTCCGACATCCACGGCCAGCGGACATGGCCGTAGAGATGGCTCTGCATCAGCATGTTCACGCAGACATAGGAGAGCGTGTAGGCGATCGTTTCGTCGACGCTGGAGACGAAGATCTTCACGTCGAAGAAGATGTGCAGCAGCGGCGCGACCATGAAGATCAGACGCGGCACCGGGAAGAACCAGAAGGTCATGCTGGAGAGGTAGGCGATGCGCTGGATCGGCTTCAGACCTTTGCGAATGGCCGGGTTCTTGAGCATCAGGATCTGGAACATGCCCTGGCACCAGCGCGAGCGCTGGCCGATGAAACTCGCGAAGGTTTCCGGCTGAAGACCGGCGATCAGCGGCTTGTCCACGTAAAGCGAGGTCCAGCCCTGCGCGTGCAACTCGAAGGCGGTCTCGCAGTCCTCGGTGATGGTGATGCCGGAGAAGCCGCCGGTGGTCTTGAGTGCGGCGCGCCTGAGAAGCGCCGCGGAGCCGCAGAAGAACGAGCCGTTCCATTTGTCGAGCCCGCGCTGGGTGACGCCGTAGAACATCTCGTTCTCGGACGGCATGCGCTCGAAGGTCTGGAGGTTCTTCTCGATCGGGTCGGGATTGAGGAAGACATGCGGCGTCTGCACCAGGAAGAGCTTCGGATCGCGCGCGAAATGGCCGACAGTCTCGCGCAGGAACTGCCGGAACGGCGCGTGGTCGGCGTCGAACACAACGACGATTTCGGCTTTGGAATGGTCGAGCCCGTTGTTGAGGTTGCCGGCCTTGGCGTGCTCGTTCCTGGCCCGCGTCAGATAGACCGCGCCGAGTTCGCGGCAGAGCGCCTGCAGGGAGACGCGCCGACGCCGCGCGGCGGCGGCCTTGGCCTCGTCGGCGTCGTTGCATTTCTGGTCGGTTCCGCCATCGTCGAGCAGCCAGACGGTGAGCTTGTCGGCCGGGTAGTCCATCGCCCTGGCGGCCGCGACCGTCATGGCGAGGATCTCCTCGTCCTCATTGTAGGACGGGATGAAGACATCGACGCTCGGCAGCGTAGCGTCGTCCTCGCGCGGCAAACTCTTTCGGCGCAGCGGATCGGCATTGATGATCAGGCTGATCGCCAGCACGAAGGCGCAGAACAGCTCGGCCCCGAGCAGCACGATGCCGAAGCCGAAACCGACCGGATCGGCGAGCGGGGGCAGGGTCGAGGTGATGCGCCAGTAGAGATAGCGCAGCAGCACGGTCGAGCCGAGCGCCAGAAAAAGATAGCGCGACCAGGAGGCGCGCGGCAGCCGGCCGATCACGATCAGCCCGGCGACGACGGCGAGGCTGAGAGCCGCTTGCGCCGAGACGCTGACCGGTTGCGTCACCAGCGCGAACATGGTGAGCCCGCAGCCGAGCCAGGCCGCCCAGCGCAGGCCGGCGGCGAGGCGTTCGCGCTGCGACGTGTTCGGGGCGAGGGGGAGGGCGGCCTCGCTCATCAGAACTGCGTCCGAACGTCGACCGCGCCATAGGCGCCGGCCTTCTGCTCGCGGTCGAACTGGTAGCCGGCCGAGAGCGAGGCCTGCATCGGCCCGAGCTGAAGCCCGGTCAAATGCGCGCCGACGCGCCACTGGTTGTAGAAGTCATTGCCGAGGAAGGCGACCTCCGGGCCAAGGTAGACGCCGTCTCCGATCCGGTAGCCGGCCTTGAACCGGGTGAAATAGGCCTTGTCGTTGCTGGTGAACGAGCCATAGGCCGAGACCATCGTCTTCCCGGTCGGGCGAGCATAGAAATCGACCGCCGTCTTCAGGCCTAAGCTCGCGCCGAGGACAGGATTGGCGGGGTCTGCGATCGAGAGCGAGGTGTTGCGGACCGCGAGCCCGACATAGCCGGCGAGCTTCGCCTCCCGCCAGATCCATTCGTAGCCGAGGAGCGCCGCGCCCTCGACCTGTTCGCCCTGCACCTTGACCCCTTTGTCGGTGCTATACTCGTATGTTCCGGCCAGCGCTTCGACCTTTGCCCTGACGCCGCTCTCGCGCAGCGTGCCGTTGATGGCGGCCGTGCCGCCTGCCCCGGCGAAGATCGAGTTGTTCGAGGTGACGGTGGTCGAGGCGTCGAGGCTGACGATCCAGTCGTCCTGCGCCTTCGCTGCGGGCGCCCCCGTATACCAGTCCGCCGGGTGAGCGGGGCTGGCGAGAGGCAACGCAAGCGCGGCGACGAGCAGGATTGTTCCACTCCGCGGACGATCTAAACGCAGCATCACACAACCCCAACCCGTTACGCGCCGGTCGTTTGGGCCCTTTGCGGCCAGGCTCCGGCCAGGTCCAAACTCCTGCCGTCGCCCTAAAGAAAAGCTTTCAAATGCGGGGCTGGACCGGCTTCTGTCGGCCTAGGTCGATCGGGCTATGGCCCTGGCTACGGAGCGCGGTTCGTCGCGTTGGAGGGCATGGGCCGACGGCGTCGGTGAACCGGAGCATGCACGGCCTGCGAGAAGGCGATACGCTTTGAGCTACCGGGCGCACGTATCGCGGGCATCGCAGAACAATGGCGCCGCTCTCCGATCGGTCGACCGGCCTATGCCAAGGGTCGTGGTTTTGTGTCTGACGGCATCGGCGCGGCGACCGGATGCAGGCCGTAGCAGTGCGTGCGCCCTCTTGCCTTTATCGTTAGTGTTAACCCGACGTGAAGACGCCACGCGCCTTTCTGATCCCCGCGGCTGTCCTGCTGCCTCCTCCACGAATTGACCCCATCATGATCCCCGCTCTTCCCTGCGCCCTGATCGCCGACGACGACGCCTTCTTCCGCATCGCGCTTGGCTCATTGCTGACCGCGCAGCTCGGTTTCGCGACGATCCTCGAGGTCGGGTCGCTCGACGACGCGTTGGATCTTCTCGGCACGCGGCCCGAGATCTCGCTCGCCTTGTTCGATCTGTCGATGCCGGGGATGAAGAATGCGGAGAGCCTTGCCGCTGTCCGAGAATGCGCCGGACATGTCACGCTGGCCGTCGTATCGGGCTCCTCGTCGCGGGCCGATATCCTTGGGGCGCTCGGTGCGGGCGTTCACGGCTACATCCCCAAGGCGCTGGGGCCGCGCGAACTCGTGACCGCGCTCGAGACCGTGCTGAGCGGCCAGATCTACGTGCCGCCGATCCTGGCGCAGGCGGGCTCGGCCGATCGGGCGGGGGCGCCGATATCGGGAGAGAAGGCGAAGGACGCGCTATCGCGTTTGACGAAGCGCCAGCGCGAGGTGCTGCGGGAACTCGTCGCCGGCCGTTCCAACAAGGAGATCGCGCGCCGGCTCGATCTGGGCGAAGGCACCGTGAAAATCCACGTCGCGTCCTTATTGCGTACGCTTCAGCTGCCGAACCGTGCCGCCGCTGCGGCGTTCGGTGCGCGTGAGAGCCGCGATGACTAGTTTGCTCAAATCGCGCTTACCGAAGGGCCGCCGCGCGCAGCCCTGCGGCAGGCCCGTAGCGCACCCATCACCTTGATCTGGCCGCAGGTGAGCCCGATGCCGCGCGAGGTAGGTGATCAATGCCGGTTCGTCCCTGTAGACGGACGCCGTTATCCGCACTGAAAATTGGGCGCAGTCGGGCAGAAGCGCAGTGCGTTCGACAGGGAGAACAACACAGTCGTACCCCTATTCCAGCGCACTGGCGAATGTTGAGCGACCGGCCTGGCGATCGCGATGCCGACCTGAAGATTGTCGTTGACGAAGAGCCTGGCGCCGAGGCCGATCGAGGCCAGGCCCTGGACCAGGTCCTTCGGCTGCCGGTAGCTGCGCGTCACGCCGCCCTCGACAAAGCCGTAGAGCTGGTAACCTTTGGCGAAGGCGAGCCCAAGCGATCGGTCGAAGCGCAGTTCGGCCGAGCCAGCCAGCGCGTTGTCGCCGGCGAGCCAGCCGCCCTCGAAGCCACGGCCGAAGGAGAGGCCGCCAAGATAATATTGCTGCGAAGACAGCAGCCGGCCCGAGGCGAGCTGTCCGGCGGCCGCGAGCTTCAGCGACCAGTTTTCGGCCAGATTCTGGTAGTGGGTCAGGGAGGCGTTGAGGCGCGAGAAGCGGCCGGAGGCGCGGTCGCGCGACAGCCAGTCGTGGTTGTCCGAGTGAGGGTCGATGAATCCGAGCCCGTGTCGGTAGGTCGTCGACAGGTAAGTCCAGGCGCCCTCGGAGAGCTGCAGCTTGTAATCGGCCGAAAGGCTCGCAAGCCCGAAGCGGTCGCTATAGACCCGGCCGAAACGGTTCCGCTCGGCGATGTCGCTCATCCCGAGCGAGGCCGTCAGCCAGAGCGCATGCGTGCGGGTCAGCAGCGGCGCGAAGGCGGTGCGCACGGTGTAAGTCTCGGCCTGGGAGACGGCGCCCAACAGCCGCCGCCGGTCGCCGGGCCAGACCTCGCTGCGCGAAGCGGCGACGCCGATCCGCAGGCTGTCGACGCCGAGGGGAACGTCGTAGCTCGCCCGACCGAAGCGCAGCTCCCTGGACGAGCCGGGCGCGAACGAGCCGGACAGGGCGAGGCTGTCTCCAGGCAGGATCAGCGCGTTCAGGGCGACGCTGGCGGAGGCCTGCCACGGTCCGACGGCCGATGAACCCGTATTGTCGATGCCCGTCGCGGTGTAGACCCGCCATGGCTGGACCGAGACGGTGACCCGGAAGCGGCCGCTCGCCGGCACGATCTCGTCGAGCGCGGTATCGGTCACGCGTACGCCCGGGCGGTCATTGGCGAGCAGCAGCCGCCGCTCCAGCGTGGCGAGCCGGGCCGGGCGCTCGTCGGCGATCGGCGCGAGCAGAGCCTGCACGCCGAAGACGCCGCTCTCGTCGCCCCTGACGACGATGTCCTCGATCGACCCCTCGATCACCTGAATACGCAGGCGGCCGCCTTTCAAGTCCTGCGGCGGCACGATCGCGCGGCTGAGATGGTAGCCGGCGCGCCTGTACGCGTCGCCAAGGCCGGCGGCGATGGCGATCAGATCAGCCTGCGAGACGTCGCGGCCGATCCTGTCGGCATAGGTCGCGGCCAACACGTCGGCCGGCAGGGCAGTGACGCCGACGAGTTCGACGCTGTGCAGCCTGAACAGCGGCTTTCCGTCCGCGTCTGCCCGGTCGTTTGTGGCGATGCCGGCGTTCAGCCCGGGAAGCGGGCGCCGACGCTCCTCGCTCTCGCGCTGCTCGATCTGCGTCCGGGCCGCCGTGCCGGGCGGCTGCAGCGGGCTGATCGGCGACTGGGCGCTGGCGAGGGATGGCGCGAAGAGTGATCCGGCGAAGATCGCCGCAGCCGGCACGATAGGCCGCCGGCGCCACGCCGCATGTCCAGGTCCGGCTTGACGCCGCATGTCTTGTGCCTGTCTGAAATTCTGGAGCCGTCCCCCCGGCTTTCCGCAATCTAAAAAAACATGGTTAACGAATCGTGCCGGATTTGAGCGGTTCCGGGCCTGGCCGATAAGTCTCTCTTCACGCCTGAGCTTTAAACTTCGAGACGGTGGGCTGCGCCTCTTGCGAGGGCCCTTGATCGGCTCGAGGATCGAAAGCCATGTCGCGGCGTCTGAGTGGTCTTGTCGCGGGTCTTGTCGTGACGGCTTTTTCCATCTTCGGCCTGCTCGTACCGGCCCAGGCGCAGGATGGCTCCTGGCGTGTGGCCAAGGTGTCGGGCGAGGCATGGGTCAGCGCCGACGGCGTTCAGCAGGCGTCCGTGTCCCGGCGCGGCGATCTGCGGCCGGGCGATTCGGTCCGCACGGGGCGCAACGGACGCGTGCTTCTGGTCCGGGGCGCCGAGAGCATCCTGATCGCTCCGAATTCGGCGATCAGCCTGCCGGAAACGGGGCGGCCGGGCGTATCGAGCGTGATCCAGCAGGCCGGCTCGATCCTGCTCGATGTCGAGAAGCGCAATGTCCAGCATTTCGAGGTCGAAACGCCCTATCTTGCCGCCGTGGTGAAGGGCACGCGCTTCCGCGTGTCCCTCGAAGGCGGCCGCGCCCGCGTCGATGTCGTGCGCGGCCAGGTCCAGGTCGCGGATTTCCGCTCCGGCCAGTTCGCGCTGGTTCTGCCCGGACAATCGGCGCGGGCTTCGTTCGGCCAGACCACGGGACTTCGCCTCTCCGGCCGGGGCGCGCCGAGCCCGATCGAACAGGGCGCGCCCCGCGCGCCCCGCGTCGCGCCGATCGCCGTTCCGCGCGGCGGACTGACGGCGCCTTCGGGGGCGGCGGCGCTGCAGCGCGAGGCCGCGCGAGGGGTTGCCCCGGTGCAGGACGCGGCGCCGGCGGCTTCACGCAACGAAGCCTCGAATCAGCGCGCCTCGGGAGCAGCCGGAATCGGACGGGCCGTCGATGGCCGGCTGCGCATCTCGGCGCCGCTGGGCGAGGTCAAGCTCGACATTCACAAGGTCACCGGCGGCATGGCGCGCAGCGATGCACAAGCCAGCGGTTCTTCAGGCGGTCATCGCGCCACGGTGTGGAGCACCGGCGAGCTCAATCCGGGCAGCCGAAGCGGCAAAGCGACCGCCGGCAACAGCGGCAATCCTGCCGGAACCGCCGAGACACGGCTTGGCGCGGCTGCGGCGATCGCATCGGCAAGCAATTCGGGATCGTCCGCCGGACGCGGAAACGGCAATGGCGTTGGCCGCGCCGCAAGCGCGACGATCGTCAGCCGCGGCAATGGCAATGGCGGCGGCAACGCCGATGTCGGCTCCGGCAACAATGGGGTCAACACCGTGGCCAACAGCAATTCCGGCAACGGCAACGGCAACAGCGGGAACGGCAACGGCAATTCCGGCAACGGCAACAGCGGGAACGGCAACGGCAATTCCGGCAACGGCAATAGCGGGAACGGCAACGGCAGTTCCGGCAACGGCAACAGCGGGAACGGCAACGGCAATTCCGGCAACGGCAATAGCGGGAACGGCAACGGCAATTCCGGCACCGGCAACAACGGGAACGGCAACGGCGATTCCGGCGATGGCGATGACGATGGTGACGGCGATGGCGAAGATTAGCGACGTGACCAGCTGGCGCGGCCCGGCGCTAGCCGCGTGAGGCGCTATCGCCCCCATCTGCTGGTGGCGCTGCTGCTGTCCTGCCTGTTCATGGCGGGGCTGCAGCCCTGGCTGCGCGAGACGCTTTTCGACGCCCGCTTCAAGGCGCTGACGCGACCGGCTTCGGGCGACATCGTGCTGGTCGAGATCGACCCGCGTTCGATCGCCGCGGTCGGACAATGGCCCTGGCCGCGCGGTCTGCATGGCCGGCTGGTCGGCGAGCTCGACAAGGCGGGCGTCAGCGACATCGTTTTCGACGTCGACTTCAGCGCCCCGTCCTCGCCTGACGAGGACGCGGCCTTCGCCGCGGCGCTGCAGGCCGCCGGCGGTTCTGTCGTGCTGCCCGCTTTCCGCCAGCGTGTGGCCGATCGCGGCGACGGCCAGACCCTGCACGTCAACCGGCCGATCGCGGCGCTGGCGCAGCATGGCTGGCTCGGGCTGGTGAACGTGCTGCCCGACGCCGACGGGGTTATCCGGCGCTACAATTACGGCGCGACGATCGAAGGCGAGTTCATCCCCTCGGTCGGCGCGCTGCTGGCGGGCCGGCACGAACAGGCCGGGCGGCCGTTCCGGATCGATTTCGGCATCTCCGCAGCGGGCGTGCCGACCGTGTCCTACAGCAACGTGCTGAGAGGGGAGCCGCAAACACTGGCGGCGCTGCGCGGCAAGAAGGTCATCGTCGCGGGCACCGCGGCGGAACTCGGGGACCGCTTCACCGTCCCGAACGGCCGGATCCTGCCCGGATCGCTCATCCAGGCGCTGGCGGCTGAGTCTATCGCCCAGGGCCGGGCGCTGACGATGACCGCGCGCGGCGTTTCACTTTCGCTGGTGGCGCTGCTGATGCTCGCTATGGCGCTGAGCTGGACTCGGCTCCGCACCGGCCCGCGCCTGCTCGTTCTGGCCGGACTGGCGCTGGCCGCCGAGGCCGGGGCGCTGGTGCTGCAGGCGCATCAGCCGATTGCCCTCGACACCTCGCTCTTTCTCGCCGCCGTGCTGGCTTATGCCTTTGTCGCCGCGATCGACGAGATCGATCTGCGCGGCTTGCTCCGGCTCATCGCGGAACGGCGTTTCCAGCAGATCGCGATGTCGCTCAGCGACGGACTGGTCTGCGCCGACAGGCACGGCCGCATCACGCTCTGGAATCCTGGCGCGAGCCAGATTTTCGGCTACCAGGGCGAAGACGCCATCGGCCTGCCCTTCGCCGCGCTGCTGGCGACAGGCAGCGATTTCGCGTTGACGACGATTCCGCCCGAGCGGCTGCGCGAGCCGGGCGGACTGATCGTCGAGTTCGTCGGCCAGCGGCGTTCGGGGGAACGCTTCGATCTCGAATGCAGCCTCTCGTCCTGGGACGCGGCGGACGGCATCCAGTTCGGTGCGGTGCTGCGCGACGTCTCCCTCCGCAAACGCCAGCAGGAGCGCATCCGTCATCTGGCGGAACGCGACCAGGTGACAGGATTGGCGAACCGCAACAGCCTGCTGAACGAACTTGCCGGCGCGGCGCCCTGCAGAACCTTGATGCTGGTCAGCGTCGACCGGCTCCAGAACATCAGCAATCTTCATGGCAGCGCCTTCGGCGACGCGCTGATGCGAGCGGTCGCCGATCGTCTGAATGATCTCGCGGTCGGCGCTGCACTGATCTCGCGTCTGGCGGATGACGAGTTCGCCATCATCCTGGCTGAAGGGGAGCCGTCCGCCCTCGCGCTCGCCGAGCGGATCATCGAAGCGTTCCGCGCGCACCCGGTCGGCTTCGGCGACCGCAGCCGGCGCATTTCGGTCTCTGTTGGGCTTGCAGGAAACGCCGAGGCTTCCTCTCCGGAAGAGATTCTCGGCAACGCCCGTTTCGCGTTGGCCAAGGCAAGGATTTCGACGAACGTCACTTGGTATGAACCGGCGATGCGTGAGGCCGTCGAGGTCCGCGAAGCACTTGAGGGCGAGCTCCGCCGGGCCCTGGTCCGCGAGGAATTCGAGCTGTTCTACCAGCCCCAGATCGCGCTGCGCGGCGGCCAGGTGGTCGGGGCGGAGGCGCTGATCCGCTGGCGGCATCCGCAACGCGGCTATGTCTCGCCGGGCGAGTTCCTGCCGGTGGTCAATACGACATCGCTGTCGGAGGGCGTCGCGGCTTTCGTGCTGAATAGCGCCTGCCGTCAGGCGGCTGCCTGGCAGCGGCTCGGGCATCCGTTACGGATCGGAGTCAACCTCGCGCAGTCGCAGTTCCAGACCGGCGATCTCGTGGCCGATGTGGCGCGGGCGTTGCGCGAGCACGCGCTCGATCCGCGACTGCTCGAACTCGAAGTCACCGAGGACATCATCCTCGACAGCGGCGAGAACGCTCAAGCCAAGCTCGCCGCGCTGCGGGAACTCGGGGTCAAGATCGCCTTCGACGATTTCGGGACGGGCTATGGCAGCCTGACCTATCTCAAGGCGTTCCCGCTGGACACGATCAAGATCGACCAGACTTTCGTGAAAACGTTGCACCTTGGCGCCGACGATGCGGCAATCGTTTCGGCGACGATCGGTCTCGGTCATGCACTGGGGTTCTCTGTCATCGCCGAAGGCATCGAGACCGCAGCAACGGCAGAACTGCTGGCAAAGATGGGCTGCGACGAAGGTCAGGGCTATCTGATCGGCAAGCCAGTGCCGGCTTCGGTCTTCGCTGCGACGTTCCTGGACGAGGCAAAACGCTGCGTCGCCTGACGTGCCGCTCCATGTCGTCAGCCGCAAACCAAACGCTGTGAGTTGGTTACTGGAAGTCCGCTCGGCGTGAAGTCGCGAATGTCCGCAATCGGCGGATTCCTCAGGGAGCGGGCACGGCGGTTCTGGTCTCAGCTGACGTTCAACGCCTGGAATCGGACAACGCCTGGAATCGGAGACGTCCAGTGCAGCCTGGTCGCTGGGCCAATCGGGTTGGGCATCCGGACGAAGCAGGCTTCTGCCTTCAGCACGCTAATTGCAAATCACCCGGGCGCCGCGCTAACGCATGGTGACGAGCATCCATCGGCCCCTCCCACTTGCGGATCCCGGAATTCATGAAGTCCAAGCGAATCCGCATCGCCGTCGACATCGGTGGAACGTTCACAGACCTCGAATGTGTCGATGAGGCCAGCGGCGACACGCAGAGCTTCAAGACGCCAACCACCTCCGATGACCCGTCGATGGGCTTGATGAACGCCGTCAAGGGAGCGGCTGAGCGGTTTGGCTTTTCGCTGTCCGACATCGGTCTCCTGATGCATGGCACGACGATCGCGACCAATGCGGTGCTGACGCGAAACCTGCCCGAGGGCGCGCTGATCACGACGGCAGGCTTCGAGGACGTGCTGGAGATCGGCCGTCACGCCCGCAAGGAGATCTACCGGCTGAAGCCCGAGCCGCAGGCGGTGCTGGCGCCGCGCAGGCGGCGCTTCGGCGTGGTCGAGCGCATCGGCCCCGGCGGCGAGGTGCTGACGGCTCTCGACGACGCCAGCGTCGAGGCGGCGATCGACCGCGTGGCTGCTTCGGGCGCGAGCGTCTGCGCCATCGCGCTGCTCAACGGCTTCACCAATCCGGCTCATGAGATCGCCATTGCACAGCGCCTGCGCGCCCGCCTGCCGGCGATGGCGATTTCCTGCTCGCACGAGGTCTCTCCCGAGATCCGCGAGTTCGAGCGCATCTCGACGACGGTCCTTAACGCGCTGCTGATCCCGGTGGTGCGGCGCTATATCGATGCGCTGCTCGCGCGCATCGCGGCCGAGGGTCTCACCGCCCCGCTTTACCTCGTGCAGTCCAATGGCGGGGCGACGACCCCGCGCGCGGCCGGCGAGGCCCCGGTCAAGCTCCTGCTCTCGGGGCCGTCCGGCGGCGTGCTCGCCGCCGAGGGCGTCGCGCGCCAGCTCGGCTTCCCGAACGTCGTCGGCGTCGACATGGGCGGCACCAGCTACGACGTCGCCGTCATCCGCGACGGCCGCCGGGCTGTCGTCGCCCAGGGCGACATCGACGGCCTGCCGGTGCGGGTTCCCATGGTCGACATGCGGACGATCGGCGCCGGCGGCGGCTCGATCGCCTCGCTCGACGCCTCGGGGCGTCTTCAGGTCGGCCCGCGCAGCGCCGGCGCCCGGCCCGGCCCGGTCTGCTATGGCCGCGGCGGCACGGAGCCCACGGTCACCGACGTCAACCTGATCCTCGGGCGGCTCGCCGCCGCGACCTTTCTCGGCGGCGAATTCGCGCTGGATCTCGACGGCGCCCGCGCCGCGCTCGAAACCCGGATCGCAGGCCCGCTCGGGCTCGACCGGGATCGCGCGGCGGCCGGCATCCTCGCCGTCGTCGTCGCCAAGCTCGCCGGCGCGATCAAGCTCTCGCTGTTCGAGCGCGGGCTCGATCCGCGCGATTTCGCCCTGATGTCCTTTGGCGGCGCGGGGGGCCTCCACGCCGCCGAGGTCGCCGAGGAACTGGGCATGACGACGGTGATCTTCCCCAAGGACCCATCCACCTTCTCGGCCCATGGCATCCTGCAATCGGACATCGTCCACGATCTCGCCCGCACCCGGGTCCTGCCCCTGAAAGCCGGTGCGGGCCCGGCCTTCGCCGCGCTCGCCGAGGACCTGCTGCGCGAGGGCGAGGCCCTGCTGGCCGCCGACGGGCTGCCCGCCGCGCAACGCCGCCTCGAACTCGCAGCCGATCTGCGCTATCGCGGCCAGGCCTTCGAACTGCTGGTGCCGCTGGGCAAGGTCCCGCGCGACGATGCAGCGCTCGCCGCGCTTTGCGCGCGCTTCCATGAGGCGCATCGCGAGCGCTTTTCCTTCGACGATCCGCAGGAGACGGTCGAGCTGGTGACGATGCGGCTGGCGGCGGTCGGCCTGCTCGGCGGCATGGCGACCGCGAGCGCGCCGCAGCCCGGCGAGACGGCCCCCGCCCGCGAGCGGCAGGTCCATCTCGGCGGCGCCTGGACGAAGGCCCCGGTCCACGAGCAGGGCAGGCTTGGCGCCGGCGCGGTCGTCGACGGCCCGGCCATCATCGAGCAGGCCTACACCACGCTGATCATCCCCAAAGGCTGGAGGCTCGCCGTCCGGCCCTCGGGCGATCTCGTCGCGACGCGGGAGACGCTGTCATGAGCAAGGTCGATCCGGTTCTTCTCGAAATCGTCTCGCATGCGCTGGTCTCGGCCGCCGAGGAGATGTCGATCACGGTCTGGCGCACCAGCCGCTCGACCACGGTGCGCGAACTGCTCGACTATTCGACCGCCGTCTTCGACGGCGAAGGCCGCAACATCGCCCAGGCGGCGCGCATGCCGGTCCATCTCAATTCGATGGAGATATGCCTGCAGGAGATCATCGCCCGGCATCTGCCGCTGGAGCGCTGGCGGGAGGGCGATGTCGTCGTCACCAACGACCCCTATTGCGGCGGCCAGCACCTGCCGGATTTCCTCGCCTTCAAGCCTGTGTTCGTCGATGGCCAGCGCATCGCCATCACCTGCGTGCTGATCCACCATGTCGATGTCGGCGGCGGCGCAGCCGGCGGCTACAACGCCCATGCCGTGGAGATTTTTCAGGAGGGGCTGCGGCTGCCGCCGGTGAAGATCGTCCGCGAAGGCGAGATGCAGGACGACCTCTTCGCCACCATCCTGCAGAATGTCCGCGAGCCCGAGACATTTCGCGGCGATTTCCTGAGCCAGATCGCGGCGCTCGAGGTCGGCGCCCGCGCGCTGCGCCAGCTCGCGGCGCGCTATGGCGTGCAGACGCTGCGCGATGTCGGGCAAGCCCTGCTCGACCATTCCGAGACGGCGATGCGCGCCGCGCTGACCGCGCTGCCCGACGGCGTCTATGAGGCGGAAGATTTCGTCGACGGAGACGGCATGGAGCCGGGCCAGAAGCGCATCGCCGTGACTCTGACGATCGCGGGCGACCGTCTCACGGTGGATTTTTCCGGCTCCTCGCCGCAGGCGCGCGGGCCGATCAATGCGACGATGGCGACGACGCGATCGGCGGTCTACTACGCCGTGATCGCGGCATCCGGCATCGAGGCGACCGCAAATTCCGGCTGCTACCGGCCGATCACCGTCAGCGCGCCCGACGGGCTGCTCGTCAGCGCGCAATTTCCCGCGCCGGTTTCGATGCGGATGCTGACCGGCCACCGGATCGCGACCGCCGTGCTCAGGGCCTTCTCGGGGGCGGTCCCGGAGCGCATCCCCGCCTCCTATTACGGCGTGACCTTCAACCACGCGGTCAATATCCGCCATGCCGATGGCCGCCGGCAGGTCTATTTCGATGCCGAGATCGGCGGCTGGGGCGGCCATCCGCAGGCCGATGGGCCGTCCGGCCTCTCGGCCGGCTTCCACAACGGCCAGAACACCCCGATCGAGATGATCGAGGCGATTTTTCCGCTACGCTTCACCCGATACGGCTTTCTGCCGGATTCGGGCGGCGCGGGCAAAATGCGCGGCGGGCTCGGCCTGGTTCGCGAATGGCGCTTCATCGCCGAGCACGGCCTGCTCAACGCCTCCTTCGACGCCTTCACCTCGAAGCCATACGGGCTGGCGGGCGGCGAGGCCGGGCGCGGCGGGCGGCTCAGCGTCATCCGCGACGGCGTGGAGACGGCGCTGCCGGCCAAGACCATCGGCTGCGTGCTCAAGGCCGGCGACATCGTCCGCATGGAGACTCCGGGCGGCGGCGGCCATGGCGATCCGGCGCAGCGCGATCCGGTCGCCATCGCCGCCGACAGGGCCGACGGCTACGTGTCGTGACGGCGAAGGGAACGGGCTGGCGGGACTATTGCATCGCGCACCCGACGCGTGGTCACATGCGCGACAAGGCGCAGCGGGCGCCCGGAGACCGGCCCAGATGAAGACGACCGACAGCCCGCCCGCCCCGGCGTGCAAGCCAGCTGCGGCATGAGCGAATCCTCGCGCCTTCTGCCCGACGAGCCGCTGCCGCAGCGCATTTCGCGGATTCTGGCCTGGATCGCCGGCGCGGTCGTGCTTTTCGGTTGCAGCCTCCTCATCACCATCGACGTCATCACGCGCTTTCTGTTCAAGCGGGGCATGGTCGAGAGCTTCGAGATTTCGGGCTATGCGCTGGCTGCCTGCATCGGTCTGGGGCTGGCCTTCACCGTCACCTCCAAGGCCAATATCCGCGTCGACATCCTGCTCGGCGCGCTGCCCGACAAGGTCCGCATCATCTGCGACGTCATCGCCTCGCTGGCTCTCGCCCTGATCGCGGTGGCGCTGGCCTGGTTCGCCTGGGGCACGCTGGCGCAGTCCTGGGCGCTGAACGCCAAATCCGTCTCGCTGCTGCAGGTGCCGATGGTGATTCCGCAGGGCATCTGGTGCGTCGGGCTGGTCTGGTTCGCCTGCATGGCCGTGCTGATCCCGATCCAGGCGATCGCCCGGCTGATCGCGCGCGATCGCGCCGGCTTCGACGCGCTGATCGGCTCGCTGCGGGTGACAGAGGAGATCGAGCAATCCGGCGTCGAGAGCCCGTCTGCGGCGACGAAGGCCCGGCCATGATCGGCAGCGCTCTTTCCCTGCTCGTCGCGCTGGTCGGCCTGAGCATTCCCGTTGCGGCGGCGCTCGCCCTGATGGCCTATGTGCTGCAGGCGAACTACGCCTTCTTCCCGATGACCGGAGCGGTCGGCGAACTGGCCTGGAACTCGTCCAACGACTTCATCCTGATCGCCGCGCCGATGTTCATCATGATGGGCGAGTTGATGCATCGCTCCGGCATGAGCGAGCGCCTCTTCACCGCACTGTCGCCCTGGTTCGCACGCGTGCCCGGCCGGCTGATCCACACCAACATCGCCGCCAGCGCCATCTTCGCCGCGACCTCGGGTTCGTCGGTGGCGACGGCGGCGACGATCGGCACGGTCGCCATCCCCAACATGGACAAGGGCGGCTATAATCGCCCGCTCTTCCTGGGCTCGATCGCGGCCGGCGGCACGCTCGGCATCCTGATCCCGCCCTCGATCAACATGATCATCTATGCCGTGCTGACCGACACCTCGGTCGCCGATCTCTATGCCGCGGGCTTCATCCCTGGCTTCATGCTCGCCGGGCTGTTCTCGCTGCTTGTGCTGGGTTTGGCGCTCTACCGTCCGGAATGGGCCGGCCCGAAGGTCGAAGCCAGCGATCTCTGGCGCCAGCGCGTCGCAGGCTTACGCCATCTGATCCCGCCGCTCGGGCTTTTCCTCGTCGTCGTCGGTTCGATCTATGCCGGCATCGCGACGCCGACCGAGGCCGCGGCGCTTGGCCTGATGGCGACCTTGGGCCTGGTCGCGGCCAACCGGCAGCTCACCCTGCCGGTGCTGCTGCGCGCGTTCGAGGGCACGGTGCGGACGACCTGCATGGTGATGCTGATCGTCATGGCCGCCTTCTTCCTCAACTTCGTCATGGTCTCGATCGGGCTGGTCAAGGCGATCACCGATGTCGTGCTGGCGCTCGGCTGGCCGCCGCTCGGCATGCTGATTGCGATCGTCGCGTTCTACCTGATCCTCGGCTGCTTCATGGAGACGCTCTCGATGATGATCGCCACGACGCCCGTCGTCGTGCCGGTGATCACCGCGCTCGGCTACAGCCCGGTCTGGTGGGGCATCATCTTCGTGATCCTGATGGAGGCGGCGCTGATCACGCCCCCGGTCGGCCTCAATCTCTACGTCGTCCAGGCCGTGCGCGGAAAAGGCAACTTCATGGACCTGTGCATCGGTTCGCTGCCTTTCGTGCTTGCGATGCTGGTCATGATCGCGATCCTGATCGCCTTTCCGCAGCTCGCGCTCTGGCTGCCCACGATCCTGAACCCCAAAGCCGGCGGCTGACGCCGTCACCACCAACCCCCAAGAGGAGACGACAGCGATGAAATGCCTGTTCCCGATAGCCGCCCTCGCCACCACGCTCATCTGCTGCGCCGCGAACGCCCAGGGCCTGCCCGCGACCAGCTTCAACGCGGTCGGCAGTATCGGCAACCTGTCAATGTACACCAGCCGCGAAGTGCCGTTCTGGAACGAGACGGTGCCGAAGGAGTCGGGCGGCGCCATCAAGGTGCAGGTCAAGCCCTTCACCGAGCTCGGCTTCAAGGGGCCGGAAATCTTCCGCCTCGTCTCGGCCGGCACGCTGCAATTCGCCACGACCGTGCTGAACTACAATTCCGGCGAGGTCCCGATGAACGAGGCGACCGACCTGGTCGGTCTCGTCGGCTCGGTCGAGGAGCTCCAGAAGGTCGTCGACGTCTTCCGCCCGACCTACGCCAAGTTCCTCGAGGAGAAGCACGGCCTCAAGCTGCTCGGCTTCGGCACCTATCAGGCGCAGGTGATCTACTGCCGCGACGCCTTCACCAGGGTCGCCGATCTCAAGGGCCGCAAGGTCCGTGCCTCGGGCGCCTCGCAGCAGGCCTTCGTCAGCCATATCGGCGGCTCGCCGATCAACCTCGCCTTCGCCGAGGTCCAGCCGGCGCTGGCGAGCGGCGTGATCGACTGCGCCATCACCGGGGCGCTCTCGGGCTACAAATCGAAATGGCACGAGGCGGCGAAGTTCATTTCGCCGATGCCGATCAATTTCGGGCTCTCGGCGCAGCTCGCCAATCTGAAATGGTGGAACACGCTCGATCCGAAGGTGCAGGCCTTCCTCGCCGCCAATCTGCGCAAGCTCGAGGATTCTATCTTCGACCAGGCCAAGACCGAGACGCAGACGGGCCTCGACTGCAACACCGGGAAGGCCTGCAGCGAGGGCGCGCCGGCGGCGATGAAGCTCGTGCCGGTGACGCCGGAGGACGAGGCGCTGCGCAAGGATGCGCTGACCAAGGTCATCCTGCCCGCCTTCGCCAGCCGCTGCGGCCCCGACTGCGTGACCACCTGGAACGGCACGATCGGCGCCTTTCTCAAGGTCAAGATCTGAGCGGGAAACCGTGAAGAAAAGTTCCCTCGCGAGCGGTGCTCCTGGCCGGCTTCAACATCTGCCGCGGTGCCTTGCCGCGTGCGGCGCTCGCAGCCGATTCTGAAAGCGGGTCGACGGACAGCGAGCGCCGCTCCGGGCGTTCAACAACGCCAGGAAGGGCCGAGATGCGGGCGGCCACAGACGTGCCGCCCTGAGACTTCTCGCTGGAACACCTAATCTGCCCTGCACTGCCCGATCCCTTGCAGGTCACTTTGCTCGAATCGGCCCATGACGCCCGCCACCATGTCCCGCGCGACATGGCGCTGGTCCCCCTCGAAGGCGAGCCCGCGCGGCGCGTTGAACACCAGCTCGCAACTCGGGAAGTAGTCGACGAAGTCGAAGCGCCGGAACAGCTCCTCCGCCACCGCGCGCAGCACCGCTTTCGAGGCGCTGTTGGCGACGATCACGTCGGCGTCCTTGAAGGTCGCACCCAGCGGCACTGGCGAGACGGTGACGATGAAGCGCATCACCGGGTTGCAATGCGTCCGCACCAACTCGACGATCTCCAGCATGTCCGACAAGGTCGCGTCATAGCCGTAATCGACGAAGCGGAAGCGCTCGGGCATGCGCGCGAGCCAGGCCGGGCCCGGATGGGCGTTCATCGCGATGCCGGTCCGCACATCGAGCCAGGTTTCGGTGAGCCCCAGCGTGAAGAAGCAGATACGCGCCTGTCGGATCGTGGCGGTCGCGCATGTCAGCCGCCCACGATTGACCAAAGCGGTTTCGCGATCGACGAGCCGCAGACCGCTGGCACGGGGATCGAACCACTGGTCGGGCGCTAGCTCGATCAGGCCGTCATTGGGGTAGCGCTCGTCGAGCAGCACCCGCTTCAGCTCATGCGTCATCGAGCGGACGGAATATTTGTTCAGCGCGCCGCGGCTGAGTTCGCCCGCCGCCGCGCCCGGTCGCACCGTCCCAGGTTTCGAAATGCTCGGCCGGCACGCCGTGCCCCGCCAACAGGAGCGGGAGGCTGCGGGCGATCAGGATGTTCTCGACCTCGCGGGCGAAGCACGATCCCATGCTGAAGATCGGCCAGGACGTTCGACCGCGAACTTCGCACGATGGTCGATGCTGAGGAAGCCGCCCGTCGTCAGCCGTTCCCTCGCCATGCGCTCGGTCTTGCCGGAGGTCCAGCCGCGCACCGGATTGGCGCGCATGATGGAGAGCGCGACCCCTGCGTCATACTCGATCCTCACGGGTCTCTCCTGTCGTTTTGGCCGCGCGCCATGCGCCGCGGTCCTCCTTCAGAACAAGGTCCGGAAACACTCGGGCACCCGCAGCGCCTCGCGGGCGACGATGTCGAGCGGCGAGACATACATCGTGCCGACCTCGCCGCCGCGCGGCGATGGCGTCACGCGTTCGAGATAGCGGCCGCAATAGTCGTCGATCGCCGCGTCATTCCAGTCCATGCGCCTGAGTTGTCCAAAGGCTCGATAGGTCCGCATCTGGCGCTCGTCATCGAGGCGCTGGTGGCGCCCCTCTCCCGGTTCCGTCAGGTCGAGGGAGCGCGTCAGCGCCTGGCGCCGCAGGCGCTCGCCCAGATCGGCGTATTTCAGGTGGAACAGATAGGCCCCGTGAAAGCGCGGCGGCTGGTTGGCGTGATGGAAGCCGCCGCCCCAGCGGATCGGCTTGCGCGCCAGCAGCGTCTTGCACATCGGCGATACGAAGCGGACATGCCGGCGCTGCTCCAGCACCTGCCCGCCGGCAAGCGCGCCATTCTCCTCTCCCAGCATCGTCATGACGTTGAAGCCGATACAGGTGGAATGCTCGAAATCGCTGGCGTCGAGCCAGTCGTCGAAGCTGCCGAAGCGACGTGGATCATGCGTGATGAACTCGTCGCAATCGGTGTAGATCACCGTCTCGTAGAGCTCGAGCAGCGCATTGACGAATTTCGAGACGAAGCGGGCGCGCTCCTGGTCGTCCAGCGCCGAGCGCGGATAGCGCACCGTGCTGACGCCCTCCAGCATGGCGCGGACCTCGTCGTCGCTGTCATGATCGACCACATAGAGGTTCTCGCGTCCGACAAGCCCGGCGTAATAGGCGATCCAGCGCGAGACGTAGAACGCCTCGTTGTACTGCATGGTGACGATGGCGGCCTTTCGCATCGCGACAACGCTCTTTAGTTCACATCCGGTGGGGGACGCCGTTGCGGGCAAGGAAATCGCGCATGCGGTCGTAGGAGCCGGCATAGGATTTCGCCAGAGCAGACAGCGCGGCTTCCTTGTAGACCGCGCGCCAGCCGCCCTCGGCGAGCGCAGCCTCCGGCACGACAGGGATACTCAGCGTCTCGGCCAGTTCCTGGCTGCGCGTGTCATAGGCGACGAGCACGCCGGGCACGCCATGGGCCACCGCCGGCAGCACGCCATGGACGCGGTAGCCGACCGCGAGATCCTGCCCCTTGGCGAAGTCGTCGTAGCGCGCCACGTCGAAGAAGCTGAAGAGCTGCTTCTCGTAGATCCGGCGCATAGCGGCGTCGTTTTGCCCATCCCACCAGCCGGTGCGGACGAATTCAGCGACCGCCTTCTCGATTCCTGTCTCGTCGCGCAGGAAGAAGGCCTTTTCCTCCTGCTCGCCATGGGAGGACATCACCATCTCGCTTTGCCGATCGACCTTGAGCAAAGCGGCGCGCTGGTTGCGGAGATAGGCGTCGGGGTCGGCCGTGTAGCTTTTGTCCGCCTCGCGCCTCAGGCTGAAGGCGACTTTTCGGATCTCGCGCTGGTCGGGGACCCGGATCGCGAGATCGCGGTCGCGGGTCCGGAAGATCGACGGGCAGCCGACGACATCGACATTGCGGATGCCGTTCTCGCGCAGGGTCTGGGCGCTGAAGGCGCCGCGCACGCCGATCGAGGCGCAGCGATCGGCGACCAGCGACCAGAACCGCTTGGAGGGCTGCGGCAACGCGATCGCGCGCGCCTGGCTCGCCTGCGCGCCGACGCCGATGGCGTAAACCGGCAGCTTCACCTTCTCCAGAACCTCGACGGCGCGATACCACTCCATCGATTCATGGATAAAGTTCGAGCCGCGCACGAAGACGTAGTCGAACTCGCTGGCGTAGCGCTCGATGTCGGCTTGGCTCGGATTCATAATCTTCATCGGCTCGAGCTCGGCATAGCGCAGCAGCTTCAGCGTCGAGTCGAAGACGATCATGTCGCCGATGTTGAAATAGTCCGACAGAAGCTTTTCCAGCGGGGCGCGATACCAGCGCACCTTGTCATGCTCGTAGACCTCGCCGGCCGGATAGATCACCAGCGCGCGCAGCTTGGTCCCGGTCGCGATCGGGCGCAGGCCGGAGCCCGCCGCGAAGGCCCCGGTCTCGGCGTCGCGCACCAAGACCTGGCGCGGCCCGCCTTGCGCCAGTCGCGGCAGCGGGATCGTCATCTCGGCGACCGTCGCATCGCGGGCGATCACCGCGCCGGGGTTGATCGTGGCGTAGTCCTGCCCGTCGAGCTGCAGCGTCAGCGCCGGCCAGCCGCCGTCGGGCGTGCGCGCGACGGAGACAACCACTTCGTCGATGGTGGCGCGCAGGATCTTGGTGGCCAACGCGGTCGAACCGGCGATATCAGGCTGCTGCACGGGCGCGTTCATGGCGTGTCCCTCACGATGCGGAGCTTAAGCCTGACGAGGTCGCGCTCGGGGCCGATTTTGCAGCCGGCGACCTTGATCCTCGTCATGAACAGGACGGGTTCGTCGCCGGTCGTCTCGAAATTGCGCGAGGACGAATTGGGGTCGGCGAGCGCGCCATAGGCGTAGCGCAAGGCATCGCCGCAATCCCTGCTCCATAGCGTCGGATGAACCAGCAGCGTCTGAAGCGACGACCAGCGCCTGAGATCGTCCGACCAGCTATAGGCGACGCGCCCGCCCGCGATACCCTGCGCGGCGTCGGGCCCGAGATGGAAGATCGCGAGCCAACGCCCGCTCGCCTCATGCCGCGTCAGCGAACCGACCGTGGTCGGCAGCACCCTGAGCGGCTGGCAGGGTTTCGCCTGGGCGACATCCTCGCGATAGGGATCGACCGCGCGCACGGTGAAATCCTGGCCGTCGAAGGCCCGCCACGAGGCGGCGTCCGCGATGTCGGTCGAGCGGAACAGGCAGACACCGCGCTTTTGGCCTTCGCCTCCGGTCGTCGCGATCAGCGCATGCCACGCCCCGTCATGCCGGACGATATTGGAGGGGTTGAAGAAGCCGCGATGCCGGCCCTGGCCCACATCCTGCCGGAAGGCCGGCGCGGCGACGAGTGTGCGGGGCTGATCGACGGTGAAAGTCGCCCCGCCGTCGCGCGAGCGCGCCGCCGTGACGACATTGTACCAGCAGGCCATCCCGTCCCCGAAGCGGCAGGCCCCGGCATGGCGGTCGGCATGATACTCGTCATGCATCAGCGCGAAGACGTCGCGGCCATTGCCGGTCCAGGTCGCGGCGATCCAGCTCTTGTCGCTGAACTCGCTCGGGTCGGGGCTGTTCTTCGCCTCGAAAGAGACCGAGCAGGAAGTCGCGATCGCGCCGAGCCCCGTGCCCAGCAGGGCCCGGTTGCGGTGATGGCTGGCGAAGGCGACGACCTGCCCCTTGTCGTCCCGGAAAGCCCGCAGCGGCGCGTCGGGGATATGCCATTCCTCGCAGCGCTCGCGCGACCAGGCGTAGACGGTCTCCTCGCGCGCATCGGGCGCAACCTCGAGCCGCCAGCCGGGAGCCTGAGCGAGGGCGGCCGATGATACGAGTATCGAGAGCGCAATACCGGTCAGGCGAGCCGCGGCCTGTCCCCTTCCCCCCGCTTCCCCATGTCGGCTGTTGCCGACATGGGCAGACATAGCTGGAAGTCGGGTAGACCCGACTTCCAGTGGGGAAGGGACAGGGATGGGGGGGCGTGCAGGACGGGCGCTGCCAGCCGAGCGGCGGTTAACCCGGTCGTTGGGCCCCCCATCCCGGCCTTCCCCACCGCAAGCGGGGGGAAGGGGAAGAAGAGCGCGGGGCTCGCCTGAGTAGGCGCGATCGGTCTTCATGCGACCTTCCGCTCGGGCTCGGCCGCCGCCGGTGCGACGGCCGGTCCGGCCATCTTGTGGTCGACCTTGTTCTCGCTGAGAAAGGCGCTCATCGCGCCGTAGACCTCCGCATAGGCCGCGTTGAAGCGGTCGAAGCGGGCCTGCTCCCAGTGGTCCTCCAGCCGGAAATCCTTGCCAGAGAAGACGTCGAAGCTTGGAATCCGGAAGGTCTCGGCGAATTCGACGGTGCGGCTGTCATAGGTGAAGTAGATCGACGGCGTGCCGTTGGCGAGCGCCATGAGATTGCCGTGCAGCCGGTAACCGAGCACCAGGTCGAGCCGGCGCACCAGCTTTTCATACTCCGCGACGACGTCGGAGTAGAACATTCGCGAGCGATAAAGCCCCTCCATGGCTTCATCGAGATACCATGCCGTCGCCCATTCGTTCTGGCGCAGCGCGGCCATCGCCTCGTCCTTCTGCCCGGGGCTGCCGAGCGCGAGCTTTTTCTCCTCGATCTCGCCTTGCGCCATCAGCGTCACCTCGAAACGGGTCGCCATCGCTTTCACCAGATCGCGGTGGACGGCGAGATAGCGTCTGATGTCCTGTGCATAGGTCGTCGAGACCTCCCGCCGCAGCGTGACGCCGACATGCTTCACCCGGTCGAGCGCCGGCAGACGGATGGCGAGGTCGGGCTTGTTGGCGCGGAACGCCGTCGGGCAGCCGATGATGCGGATATTCTTGATGCCGAGATCGTTCAGCACCTGCGCCGAGTAAGCGCCGCGCACGCCCAGAGACGCCGTCGAATCCGCGATCAGCCGCAGCACCGTCCTGGTGTCGTCGCTCAGTTCGAGCTTGCCCGTGACCGGCGCCTGCGCGCCGATGCCGAAGGCGATCACCGGTATCTTGAGCCGGCGCAGCACATCGGCCGTCCGGATCCAGTTCATCTGGGCGTGGACGTAGTTCGAGCCGCGCAGGAAGACGTAGTCGTACTCAGCGTTGATCCTGTCGATCGCGGCGGGGTCGACATGGGCGATCGGCAGCTCCGACAGCGTCTCGAAATTCAGGAGCTTCAGTGAGGAATCGAAGACGAAGGCGTCGCCGATATTATGGTAGTGGTCGATATGGCTCTCTAGCTCGGCATGCTTGTACCAGCGCACATTGTCGTGGTCGTAGACCTCCCCCGAGGGGCTGATGACGAGAATGCGGGTCATGATTGTCTCTCCCTTGTTCTTCGGCCCGTGAGCGTCAGGCGATCATCGGCGTCGCCATGCGGCTCGCAGGTTCGGGCATGCCGCGCGCGCCTATGAGCCGGCGATAGAGCGACAGATGCGCGTCTGCGCAGTCGATGTGATTGAGCGGTGCGGTGATGCCGCCGCGCAGCCGCGCCCAGAGATCGGGCTCGCTCAGCGCGCGGGTCATGCAGTCGACCAGGTCTTCCGGGCTGCCGGAGCGGAAATGAAGGCCATTGACCTCGTCGGTGATCTTCTCGGCCATGCCGCCGATGTTGCTGGAGAGGATCGGCCGGCCGTGGTGGAAGCATTCCTGGATCACGATCGGCGAGTTCTCCCACCAGACCGAGGGCATCACGACCCAGTCGACCGAGCGCATCAGGTTCGGCAGTTCGTGGTTCTGGAACGCGCCGCAGAAGCGCACGCGCCGCCCGGCCGCCGCGACCAGTGCGGCGAACCTGTCCTGATAGGCCTGCGGCTGGCGCTCCAGATTGCCGCCATAGACCAGCAGGATCGCATCCTCGCCCCAGACCGATTCCGGAATGCGCGTCACCGCGTCGATCAGCACGTCGGCGCCCTTGTAGGGCGTGAGCTGGCCGAAATAGGCGAAGCGCGAACGCCGTGCGGTCGGCTCCGGCAATGAGCGCGGCGGCGCAGCTTGAGCCACGTCGAGCCCGTTCTCGATCACCGAGAAGCGGTCCGCGTCGAGCCCCCAGGCCTGGTAGCGCTCGGCCAGGAAGCGGCTCGGGGAGATGAAATGGTCGGCAAGGCCGAGCATCGCCTTGACGAAGGTCTCGCGCGCCAGGAAGCGCGCCGGCGAGATCTCGGGGAAGCAGGCATTGCAGTCGGCCGGCGAGGCCCGGTAGCAGAGCTTGAACGCGCCGGTCTTCACCATCTGGCCGTGATGGTGGCAGATCGAGAGATATTCGTGGAAGGTCACCACGATCGTGGCGTCGGGCAGAGTGTCGCGCACGGCGAACAGGCATTCGAGGCCGAGCCCGATGACATGGTGGAAATGCACCACGTCGGGCTTGAGGTCGCGCAGCACGCGCGAGAAATCGCGCTCGATCTCGTCGGTCGCCCGGTTCGAGAGCAGGAAATGGTCGTAGTCCTCGGCATGGTAGAGCAGTTCGCCGCCGGCCTGGCGAAGGCTCATCAGCGCCGTGCCGGCATGGCGCGGCGTCGGCGCGCCGATCCTTGCGAGGTAATGCGCGTCGACGCCCTCGCTCGCCCGCAATCCCTTGTGCAGGTTGTAGGAGGCGATCTCGGCGCCGCCGAGCGACAGGCTCGGATGGGCATGGGACACCACGAGAACCCGCATCGTCACCCTCTCATGTTGGAGACGGCCAGCGCCCAGCGCCGGTCGAAGCTGGTGCGGTCGGCGAGCGCCGCGAGCGCGCCGAGATGCGGGCGCGCCGGTTCGCCGTCGTCGACGACATAGATCTCGACCTCGGGAACCCAGATCGAGGGCGCGCCGCCCATCCGCAGCCGCAGGCCGAGATCGAGCCCCTTTTCGCCTGTCGTGAAGTATCCGCGCGCGAAGCCGCCAGCCTCGATGAAGGCGGCGCGCGCGAGCACGCAGCACTCCATCGCGCAAGCCGCGACCTCGACCGGGCCGAGGCTGCCGATCGCATCGAGCGGATAACCGACGAAGCGGTTGCAGATGCGCCGCTCCGCGCCTTCGCCTTCGAGCCAGGCCCCGGCCCAACGGATCGAGTTGTCCTCGAACAGAAGCGTCGGGCTGGCGATGCACTGGCCGTTGCGGGCGCGGAAGGCGCGCTCCAGCCGGCCGAGCCAGCCCGGTGCGCGGATCTGCGCCGCGCCGGAGAGTAGCGCGACGGTCTCGAAGCGGCAGGCGCGCACGCCGGCTTCCAGCGCGTCGCAGGCGTCCTCGACGCCGTCGACCAGAGCGAGCCTGAGCGACAGCCCATAGAAGCGCGCCAGGCGTCGCGCCTCCGCGCCGATCCGGTCGAAGCTTTCGGCGGGGGCGGCGAGCACGATCGGCAGCGGGCGGATGCCAGCGTCGATCGCCAGCATGGCGAAGAGCGCGGAGAGTTCGCGCGGCCTGTGGTCCAGCCCGATGACGAGCCCGAGCGGCGCTTCCGCCGCGAAAGCTCCGAGGTCGATGGTCTCGACCACGCGGGGCGGCGCGATCTCCGCTCCCTGCAAGGCCGGCGCGATCTGGCGCTCGACCACGGCGGCCGCCGTCGAGGAGCGCGGGTCGAGCAGGCCGAAGATGCGCTCCAGCGTCCGCTTTGCCGGGCCACGGCCCGGTTCGAGCGGCAGGAAGGCGGGGCCGGAGCCTTCGATCTCGAATTCGAGATAAATCGGCTGGCCGGCCTCAGGCGCAATCTTGGGCGCGAACACGATGAAGCCGTGGCTGTTGCGCCGGCCCGCCAGCGCCGCGCCATAGCGCGGATCCTCGGCGAAGGCGGCCGAGACGTCAGGCCGGGAAACCCGGGTCCAGAGCCGGTCGACGGCGCAGGCCTGCGCGCCGCTGCGTAGCGTGACGGCGCTGACCTTGCGGTCGGGATCGAACAGCCAGCCGATGATCAGCGCGCCGCTGCCGTCGAGGATGGTGGCGTCGTCGATGCCGGCGCGCACGGGGTCGTCGAGCAGGGCGACGGTGTCGCGCCCGTCGAAGCGCTGCGACAGGCGCCTGAGCCTGTCGAGCGTGGCCTGCGGGGCAGCGCCGCGCTGCAGCCCGTCGCGCAGATGGCCGGGGACCGTGACCGGCTCCAGCAGGACGTAGCGCTCATAGACCTCGAGCGCGCGCCAGCCGTCATTGCCCCGGAAGAACAGCCGCTCGATCTCGCCGGGATGGCGGATGACGGGCCCCTCCAGCATGCCGAAAAAGCCGCGCGCGCCCTCGCCGAGATCGTCCCGGTCGAAGACGCCGGCCTCCAGCGTCGCGTGTGAGAGGCCGCCATGGGCAATCAGCAGTCGTGTCTGGCCGGCCGCGAAATTGGCGCTCCAGCCCTGCAGGAAAACGCCGTCGTCGAGCGGCCCCATCACCTCGACGAAGCCGCCGGGCTTGGCCACGGATTGCAGCAGCATGCCGACCGCACGCAGCCGGCGCGGATTGGCCTTTCCGGCGAGCAGCACCTCCAGCAGACCATCGACCACGGTCGGAAAAGCCTGCCCGGCCTCCTCGGCGAGCGCCGCCAGAAAGCCCTGCAGCGGCAGCGGCCTGGGCGACAGGATCAGCCTCAGAGGGCGGCCCGGCCGGCCGAGCAGCAGCGCCCCCGAACCGGCGCGGTCGGGGGCAGGGGCCGGCGCGAGGCACAGGAAGCCGACCGCCGCTCCGGGCTCGGCCTGCGGCCTGCGCCAGCTCAGCACCATGGTGTCGGCGCGGTTGCGCGGATTGCCGTCGACCGCGACCGGCACCTTGCCGGGGATCGCGTCGCAGGCGCTCATGATCAGGATCGCGTTCTCGCCGAGCGGCGTCCAGGCCACGGTGGGGGCCAGGGCGAGACGGGTCTGGTCCGGGATCACGACCTCGTTCATCGGTCCACCAGCGTGATCGCGAGCGTGACGAAGGAGGTGAGCGCCGCCAGCCCCGAGAGGAAGCCGAGGATCACCGTGACCTGCCGCAACGGCGCTTTCGCTTCGTTGCGGATCGTGGTCAGGCGCTCGTCGAAGCCGCGCAAGGTGGCGTCGAAGCGGAGCTGGAAGACGTCGAGTTCGGCCAGCCGCTGGCCAAACGCCTCGGCCTGATCGGCCGTCGCTTCGCCGTCGCTCGCCATCGCGCCGTGCCGCTCGTCGAGGCGCAGGGACAGCGCGTCGAGCCTGTCGTTGATGTCCTTCTGGGCGAGCTGCGTGCGCCGGTTCAGCGCGATCAGCGCTTCGACCCGGTCGAAGAAGCGGGCCAGCGGCACGGCGATCGCCGCCTCCGCCGCAAGCTCGGCCGGCGGCGGCAACCGCAGTTCCAGCTCGGCCCCCGTGCCGGGCGAAACCCCGATGACGGTCAGTGCGCCGCGCGCCGCCACGGTCGCCTCGTCGAGCTCCATCGCAAAGGCGTGCCGCCCGTCGCCGATGCCGTTGCGGCGCAGATCGATGCGGCCCTGGTCGGCGACCGCCTCCTGCACGCAGACGCCCTCGCGCAGCAGCCTGACGATCAGGCGTTCCTCGGGGCGCGTCTCGTCCCAGATCCAGCCATGCAGGCGGGCGCCGTCGAGCGCGTCGACACGGCCGTTGAGTTTGGCGGGGGCGGGCGGGGCCATGACGATCATGTCGGCTGTCGTCATGCCGCCACCGCGAATTTCAGGCGGTCGAACAGGGCCAGATGCGCCCTGGCGCAATCGCCGAGCGAGGGCTGCGGCGCGATGCCGTCGACGAGCCGCTGCCAGAGCCCGTCCTCGGTCATCGCGCGCTGCATGATGCGCGCGAGCGCGGCGGGGTCGCCCGGCCTTGCATGCAGCCCGTCCTGCCCGTCGCGCACCATCTCGGCCATGCCGCCGATGCCGCTGGCGATGACCGGACGACGATGCTGGAACGCTTCCTGAATGACGAGCGGCGCGTTCTCCCACCAGATCGAGGGCGTCACCACCCAATCGATCTCTTCCATCAGCATCGGCAGATCGTCGAGGCGATAGGGCCCGCAATGGCTGACATGACCGCCAGCCCGCGCCATCGCCTTGTCGAAGGCTGTCGTGAAGGCCTCGCTTTGGAACGGCGCGCCGCCATGGATGCGCAGTTCGAAATCGCTCTCGCCCATCGCCCCGAGTTGGGCGGCCGCCGCGAGCAGTTCCAGCACGCCCTTCCACGGGTTGAGGTTGCCGAAATAGCCGAAGCTGGCGCGGCGGCCGCTTGCGACCCTGTGCGGCGCCGGAAAATGGGCCGGACGCGCATTGGCGATCACCTCGATGCGTTCGCCCGGCAGACCCCAGTCGTCATAGCGCTGGCGCAGGAAACGGCTCGGCGAGACGAAGCGGTCGACGGCGTTCAGATGTGTCTTGATGAAGCGTTCGCGCAGCAGGAAGCGATCGGCCGGGGTCTCCGGGAAGCAGCCATGGCAGGCCGAAGGCGACGCCCCTTGGCAGCGCGCCTTGTCGGTCGGGCGCAGCATCAGCCCGTCATGGTGGCAGATCGGGTAATAGTCGTGCAGCGTCATGACGAGACGCACGCCCGGCAAAATGCGTCGCGCCAGCGTCAAAAACTCCGCGCCGATCAGAACGAGATGGTGGATGTGGATGACGTCCGGCCGGAACTCCTTCAGCAGCGTCGCGCAGTCCTGCAGCGCGCCGTAATGGTCGATCTGGCTGAGATGGAAGCGGTCGAAATGGCCGCTCCAGAGCAGCACGTCGCCATCGGCTCCTGTTGCCTGCAGGCTGGTGCCGGGATGGGCCTGCCGGTGGATGCGGTTGGTCGCGCCAAGGAACATCACCTCGCAGCCCTGCTCGCGATAGGCGGCAGTGAGGTCGTGCGCGAAGATCTCGGTGCCGCCGGGATGGAGGTCGGGGTGGTTATGCGCGACGACGAGGATGCGGCGGCTCATCGAGCGCGCTCCGGCTGGGTCGCGATCAGCAGATCCTGGTAGTGCGCGGAGTTGACGCCGCGCCAATGGCCGCGGCGCAGGCTCTCGATCACGAGCCCTGTCTTCTGCGTCTCCTCGCGCAGGAAGGCCGCGTCGATGCCGGCCGCCGCCAGCGGCGCCTCCTCGATCGCATACCAGCCCGGCCCTTGACCCCAGCGCCGGAAGGAGAGCCGCTCATGCCCGGTCGGCTGGCCCTCGATCGCGAACGCCGTCAGGAACAGCCGCCCGCCCGGCGAAAGCAGCCTTGCGGCCTCGGCGAGATAGACGGTGAGTTCGTCGGGCGGCAGATGCGTGGCGACCGAGACCATCGCGATGAAGTCGAAGCTGTGCTCGACAAAGCCGAAGCGCACCTCGGTTCCCGGCAGCGAGCCCTGCGGGTTGTAGAGCGGGTGGGCGATGTCGAGGCGCTGGAAGCGGAAACGCGGATAGGCCGGCGTGATCGTGCGGGCGCACCACATGATCCCCTCCATCACCGGATCGACGCCGTCATAGCTGCCCCGCTCGTCGAGATATTGCGTCAGCGGCACCGCCATCCGGCCGATGCCGCAACCGATGTCGAGCACGCGCTCATGCGGCTTCAGACCGCCGAGTCTGACGAAATGGCCGAGGAATTCGGCCCCGATCGCTCGATAATCTCCATCGCCGACATAAATGCTCTCGGGCGGCGGATGCGGCAGGAAGCGGTTCGACTGGACGTGGCTCAGAAGCCAGTCGAAATCCGGCCCGGCCAGCGCCGGGACGTCCTCGACCGATGCGACCGGTTTCAGCGCGAGCGTTGCCGTCATGCCGCCGTGGCCCTCCTGAGCATGGGACGCGTCGGCCGCTCTGGGTCGGCCGCGTGTGCGGGGGGTGAGTCGATCCGCTCCATCAGATCGGAGATCGCTGTGTCCCAGCGCTGCGTCTGCAGCCAGGCGTTGTGCTGCGAGGCCGCGCCGCGCATGTAGTCCTGGCTGCGCGCGATCGACTGGCGTTCGAGATGGTAGAGCGCGACCGAGGGGACATAGGCGATCTCGAAGCCGGCCCGCCTGACCTTGAGACAGAGGTCGCTGTCCTCGTAGTCGCCGATGACATAGGCGTCGTCGAAGCCGCCGAGTTCGGCAAACAGCGCGCGCGGCATGACCATGCAGGCTCCGGTCACGCCCGGCACGCGGCGTTCGCGATTGGCCGGTCCGTAATTGCCCGGCATGCCCTTGAAGTAATGGTGGTTGAACCAGCAGCCCTTGTCGTCGCGCTGGAAATAGAGGCCGGCATGCTGCAGCGAGCCGTCATGATAGAGCAGCCTGGGGCCGACCATGCCGATCTTGGCCCGTCGGTCGAGCTTGCGCGCAAGGCCTGTCAGCCAGCCGTCGCCGGTCGGGATCACGTCGGAATTGACCAGCGCCAGCGTCTCGCCGCGAGCCTGCGCCGCGCCCGCATTGCAGGCGGCCGAGAAGCCGCCATTGCGGCCCATCGTCACCAGCGTCATCGGCAGGCCATAGGCGCGATAAAGCCCGCCAAGGAGATGCGCGACCTCGCCTTCGTGCTCGGGACAGTCGAGCACATAGATCAGCTCGGCGGCCTCGACGAAGGACAGATCGCCGGCGAAGGCGGCGACCTGCACGCGCAGGAACTCATAGGCCCGGTAGAGCGGGATCACGACCGAGACTGCGGGCCGCACTGCCGGTTGGCCGAACCGTGTCAGGCTCGGCTCGGGAATGCTGTCCCGCAGATCGGTCTGGCAAGCGGCGAGCATCGGCGCGAGGGTTCGCGCGATCATGCCTTGCGTCAGATGTTGCGGCGGGATCGCGGCCAGCGCCCGCGCGCGGATCGCGGTGGCGTCCGCCGGCTGGACCGCTGGCCGCAGGAACAGCGAGGTGCCCGATTTCAGGCGCAGTTCGCAGCGCGGCTGCAGCACCGGCGCCCCATTGGCATAGCCCGGGATCAGCCCGGCGAACCCGGTCGCCGGCCGGCGCTCGCCCTCGCCCGAGCCCGGCAGCAACGCCGGAAAGAGGTCGAGCCGGTCGAGGACCGGCAGCGGTTCGCCCGAGCCGCGATGCAGCAGGATCTGGTCGAGCAGCCCCTCGGGATCGCGATACCAGCCGCCGAGCAGGAGGCCCGCCTCGTTGCAGAGTGCGAGGTCGAGTTCGGCCGAGGGCAGATCGTCCTGCCGGCGCACGCTTTGGACGGCGAGCGGCAGGCGACGCTGCATCTCGATCGCCAGCAGCCGGCCGCTGTCCGACAGGCCGGAGAGCTGCTCGACGAGCCAGCTTCGCAACCCGTCGCGGCTGCTGCCCTTGCCGGCCCACCAGCGTCCCAGCGTCGGCGTCGATGCCTTCGCCGCCAAAGCGCGGAGCGCGATGCCGCTCGCACCCTGCAGCACCAACAGCGCGCTGGACCGCGCCGGAGCCTCGTCGAGGACGAGATGCAGCGCCTGCTTGCCGGTGCTGTCGCTGTGGCCGAGCCGGGGCTGGCCGCGTAGCGCCGTCAGCCCGGCAGCGTCGAGACGCCAGGCGGCCGCGACCGGGCCGAAGCGCGGCGGAACCCAACTCTCGATCAGAACCCTGCCCTCGACCAGCGTGGCGACCGGGACGGCGGGAGCCGGCGTCGATGAGAGCGCCAGCAGGAATTGTCTCAGAAAAGCGAGATAGCTCGCCGATTCGAGCAGGCCGAACAGGGCAGGCCACGGCCCGACCAACGCCCTGGCGAGAGCGAGCCGCGATGCCGGCGTCAGCTCACGCGCGATCTCGACCGCGTCGACGAGGTCATGGGTGAAGGCGGGTTCGATCGGTGCGCTCGACCGTGAGATGGGGTCGACGCCCGTCAGCGTGGCGGTGAGACCGCCCTGTCCGGTGTCGCGAAACGCGGCGGCGATTCGCATCCGGCCGTCGGCGAGCCTGAGCGTGACGGAGGCGCAGGCCATGCGGCGGCCATCCGTCGCCAGCGCCACCACCGGCTTGCCCGCGCCCGGGGCCGGAAAGGTCCAGCACAGCAGGAAGACCGAGCCGCCGAGCCGCGACAGCGTGCGCTGCTGGCTGGTCTCGTCGACGGTCTGGATCGGTGCGAGCGTGAGCATGTGGGCGTCCGGCGCATCGGGAGGGGTGCGACGCCGGCCGGGGAGGGGCCGGCGTCGCGGGGGCATGGAGCCGGGCGGCGGGCGCGCCGTCAGGCTCCATGCGCCTGTCGTCAGTCTCCTCAGGCGACCGAGAAGTAGCTGTTGGGATCGCTCTGGATGTCCTCGGCGGTGACGCCGACCAGCGTCAGCGTGTCGCCATTGCCGAGATCGACCACGGCGTTGCCGCCGACCGTCGTGGCGCGCGCCGCGACATCCTCGGCCGAGGCGACGCCCGTGCCGTTGATGTCGGAGGCGATCTGCATCAGGTCGGAGCCGGCCTCGAAATCGAGCACGACATCGTTGCCGCCGCCGCCCTCGAAGAAGAAGACGTCGCTGCCTGCGCCGCCCGACAGGATGTCGTCGCCGGCCCCGCCGAAGAGCAGGTCGTCGCCGGCCCCGCCCTGCAGGATGTCGCCGCCATTGCCGCCCTGGAGCACGTCGTCGCCGTCGCCGCCCTGGAGCAGGTCGGCGCCCGCGCCACCCTGGAGGATGTCGTTGCCGGTGCCGCCCTGCAGGAGGTCGGCGCCCGCGCCGCCCTGGAGCACGTCGTCATCGGCGTTGCCGCGCAGGATGTCGTTGCCGGCTCCGCCGCTGAGGACGTCGAAGCCCTCGCCGCCGAAGAGCGCATCATTGCCGGCGCCGCCGGAAATGAGATCGTCGCCGAGGCCGCCGAACAACGCGTCGTCGCCCTCGCCGCCGGAGACGAAATCATTGCCGCCATCGCCATAGATCAGGTCGTCGCCCTCTTCGCCGAAGAGCGAATCGACCTGGTCGCCGCCCTTGACGATGTCGTCTCCGGCCCCGGCGAGAATCACGTCGCTGAACCGGCTTCCAATCAGAAAATCGTCGAATGCACTTCCTTCGATCGTGGCCATCCGTCACCTCCTCGGCGATCTCAAGGCGCCTCAGGATGACGGCGCAAAGCGCCGTGCCGCGTCCTGAATTCGGCGCCGTTCCGACGAACCCGCGAATGGAGTTCATCGCTCGACGACTGGAAGACTAACCAATAAGTGCATTGCAGCAAGAGGTTTATTGTGACTTTTTTGCGATGCAATAAGATTTAGACTTTGTATGTATTGATTAAATCTCGGAACAGATGCGGCTATGTTTCGATATTTGGAACGATCGATAGTCGAATATTAAATCGAATTCGCGTCGAATCCGATCGGCCGCCGCTCACGGCGCTGATGCGATTGATGAAATCAGTCTTCGCGGAAGGCGCGGTTGAAGCTCTCGGTGAAGGGCGCGAGCAGGTAATCGATGGCGCGGCGCGAACCGTTGACGATCAGCACTTCGGCCGCCATGCCGGCATGAAGCGTGATTTTGTTTTCGGCCAGGCTCTCCGGCGTGATCTCGGCGCGGACCAGAAAATAGGGAATGCCGGTTTTTTCATCGACGAGCTGATCGGCTGCCACATAACTGACCTTGGCCAGCAAGGGCGGCAAAGTGCGGGCGTTGAAGGCGGTCAGCCGGATGCGCGTCTCGGCGTCGACCCGCACCGAATCGATGTCGCGCGGATCGACCTTCGCCTCGACGATCAGGGGCTCGTTCTCGGGCACGATGTCGAGAATGGCCTCCCCCGCCGCGATGGCGCTGCCCGCCGTCCGCATCCTGATATTGGCGACGATGCCCTCCTGCGGCGCGGCGACGACGAGCCGACGCAACACGTCCTCGGCCTGCACGATGCGCTCGACGACCTCCGAGAGGCCGAGCTGCGCCTCCTGCAACTCGCGCGCGATCTCGCTCTGGCGCTCCAGCCCGATCGAAAGGATTTCGAGATTGGCTCCGGCGACGGCCTGCTCGGCCTTGGCCTTGCGCGCGGCGATCTCGCCGCCCCGGCCGGTGAGTTCGCTCTGCTTGGTCTGGAGCTCCACGAGCTGGCTGCGCTTGGCGTAGCGCTTCTCGTAGAGTCCGGCGACCATGCGGACCTCCTCGTCGATCAGCGTGCGCTGGTTGCGGGTGGCGTCGATCTGCGCCTGCAGCGCCTCGGCCTCGGCCTGATGCTGCTCGATGACGCGCTGCTGGATGCGGACCTTGCCGTCATGGACCTGGGCCCGGGCGCGGAACAGGGTGCGCTCGGCGATGACGACCTCGCGTGCGATCGGCGAGCGGGCCTTGTCGATGTCGTCGGGAAAATCGATCTCGGTCGCGCCCGTCTGCTCGGCCTTCAGCCGGGCGAGTTTCGCCTCCAGGCCGACGCGCTTGCCCTGCAGATGCTGCAGTTCGGCGCGCTGGCGGGCGTCCTCCAGCCGCAGCAGCGGCTCGTCCCGGGCGACGCGCTCGCCTTCGGCCTTGAGCAGCGTCTTGAGAATTCCTCCCTCGAGATGGCTGATCGTCTTGCGCCGGCTGTCGACGATGACGGTGCCGGTCGCGACCGCGGCATTGTCGAGCCGTGCCGTCACGGCCCAGGCCCCGAAGCCGCCAAAACCGATCGCGATCGCGCTGACGCCGGCCAGCACGAGGCCGCGCAGGCTCGGCTGGCGCTCCTCGCCGGAGTCGGTCTCGGGGGGGAGCGCCGCTGGCGTCGTTGAGCGTCGGAGCACGGGCAGTTTCATGCCGTCACCTCGCGGAAAGCTGCGGGCTTGGCGGCCGGCTTGCCGGCGGGCTCGATCTCGACCAGCCCGCCGGGCGTGATCATGCCGGCGATGGCCGAGCGCGGCCCGAACTGACTGATCCGGCCCTCGCGCAGCACCAGGATCTTGTCGACGACCTGCATCACCGATGGCCGATGCGCGATCAGGACGATGATCGCGCCGTCCGCCCGCGCGGCGTTGACGGCGCGGATCAGGCTCTGCTCGCCCTCGGCGTCGAGATTGGCGTTGGGTTCGTCGAGCACGATCAGGCGGGGCGACCCATAGAGCGCGCGCGCCAGCCCGATGCGTTGGCGCTGGCCGCCCGAGAGCTTGAAGTCGCCGTCGTTGACGGCTGTGTCGTAGCCGAGCGGCAGGCGGCCGATCAGCTCATGCACGCCGGCCAGCCGCGCCGCATGCAGCAGCGCCGTCGGGTCCGGCGTCCCCATCCGGGCGATGTTCTCGGCGATGGTGCCGTTCAGAAGCGAAACCGATTGCGGCAGGTAGCCGACCATCGCCCCGAACGAGCCGCGCTCCCAGAGATAGGCGTTGTGCCCGTCGAGATAGACGCCGCCGGCATTGGGCCGCAGCACACCGACGAGCAGCCGCGCCAGCGTCGATTTGCCGGCGCCCGAAGGACCGACGACGCCAAGCGCCTCGCCCGGCTCCAGCGAGAACGAGATGCCCTTGATCACGGTCTGCTCCGCCCCTTGCGGCGCATAGATCAGGCGGTCGATGGCGAGCGTCCCTTGCGTCGGCGGGGTCGGCAGCGTCTCGCGCTGCGAGGCGCGCGCGCCCAGCAGGTCGCGCACCCGCTTCCAGGCGCCCGCCGCCAGCACCCATTGCCGCCAGTCGGAAATCATCGAATCGAACGGCGCGAGCAGCCGGCCGAGCAGGATGCTCGCCGCCATCAGCGTGCCGACGGAGACCTCGTTGCGGATAATCAGCACCGCCCCGGTGGCGTAGATCGCAAGCTGCATCACCATGCGCGAGGTCCGCGTCAGCGCCGCGATCAGCTTGCCGCGTCGCGTGCCAAGGTCGAGATGCTCGATCATGGCCATCTGCTGCGCGCGCCAGCGTTTCGCCAGCGCCGGCAGCATGCCCATCGCCTCGATCGTCTCGGCATGGCGCAGACTCGCGCCGACATCGTTGATCGCGGCGACCCCTTCCTCGTTCGCCTGCTTCAGGATGCGCCGGGTCAGCACGTCCGCCAGCACGCCGAGAATCAGCAGGATCAGCAGCGAGACGACGCCGACGAGACCGTAGATCGGGTGAAAGGCGAACAGCACCGCCAGGAAGATCGGCGACCAGGCCGCCTCCAGCGGCGTCGCGATCGCGGAACTGGCGATGAAATATCGGATGTCGTTGAGGTCTCGGATCGCCTGCGTCGCCTGGGCCGAGCCCTGCTCCAGCGCCGCCGTCACCGCCGCCTGCAAAGCCGGCAGGTTGAGCCGGCGCGCGAATATACTGGCCATGGTCTGGAAGGTCAGCGAGCGGATGAACTCGATCGCGCCATAGAGCGCCAGCCCGCCCACCGCGATAAACAGCAGCATGGTCAGCGTGTCATAGCTGCGGCTGACGATGACGCGGTCCTGCACCTGCAGCATGAAGAGCGGCACGGTCAGCAGCAGGATGTTGACGGCGAGGCTCAGCAGCGCGGCATAGCCGAGCCCGCTCGCGAAGGCGCGCTGCATCGATCGGATCAGCCCGTCGGAGGCCGCATGGGCAGGCTTCATTCGGGCCCTCGTCAATCTGGGGGAGGAAACGGCGAACTCGGCACTCCTGAATGACAGAAGGCAATGCGAATCCCGACGTGATGAGCAGCGGGCTGAGAATGATCGACCCAATATGGTGATCGTATGACAGTCTATCTTGTCAAGACATCGCTTGAATACAACTAATTAAGTCGAAATTGAGTAATATTTCAAATCTTGAACCAATTTATACTCAAAACGCTTCCTGAGAAAATTCCAATTGTCGAGATATGGGGTGGCATGTGCTTTGCGTCTGGGTTATTCGGAGGCGGGGCGTATCGGGGGTGGGCTGCGCGGACTGAAAACCAGGCGGAGCAAGGCATGCATTCGAAACCGCAGGAGACCGTCCGGTTCATGGGGCGGGCGGTGAACGGCGATCATCCCGATGCCGGGCGGCGGGGTGAGACGGAACGGGACGCATCGCGCGGCGGCAGCGTCGCCCAGCTCGATCTTGCGCGGCTTGTCGAGCGGGTCAGCCGGCGCTTCCTCGACTATCTGCGTCTGGAACTGACCAAGCTCGGGGTCGACGACATCTCGCCCTCGCAGGTCATGGTGCTGCTGACGATCGGGGCGGGCGAGATCGCGGTGCGCGACCTGCTCGATCGCGGGCATTACGTCGGCTCTAACGCCTCCTATAACCTCAAGCAGCTGGTCGAGAGCGGCTATCTCGATCGCGGCGCGTCGCCGCGCGACCGCAGGCTCGCCCGCATCTCGCTGTCGCCCAAGGGGCAACTCCTCTGCGAGAGGCTCAAGCTTCTCGACGAGGGCAGCCCTTTCGGCGGCAGCCAGGAGCCCGGCTTCGAGGTCGATCTGCAGACCACCTACGACACGCTGCGCCGGCTGGAGCAGTGGTGGAACGATTCGCTGCGCTATGGAGGAGTCCTGCTCGCCTCATGCACGTCCTATTCGTTCATCGTTCAGGATCTGGTCAATTTGCTCACCTGATCGCGCGGCTGCTCGGCGACGGGCACGAGGTCACGCTGGTCACCGAGAGCCAGGCGCCCGCGCGGCCGGGGCTCAGGCAATTGACCTATGCGCCGGGTGCGCCCGCTGCGGCGAGCCCGCTGCTGCAGGCGACGGACTATCATGCCCGTACCGGTGAGGCGGTGGCGGCGGTGCTCTCGAGCCTGCCCAGGCATGACCGCCCCGACATCATCGTCGGCCACACTGGCTGGGGCGGGCTGCTCTTCGCCAAGGACGTGCTGCCGCGCGTGCCGGTGCTCGGCTATTGCGAATATTTCCACAATGCCGACGGCGCCGACCTCGATTTCGACCCGCAGGCCCCGCCGTCGCCGGCCGAGCGCCGCCGCATCCGCCTGCGCAACGCGGCCCAGTTACTGACTCTGGAAGCGATCGATTCCGCCTATGCGCCGACGCGCTGGCAGCGGCGGCAATATCCGGCCGCCTATCGCGGCAAGATCGCAATCTGCCATGACGGCATCGACACGCAGGCCTGCCGGCCCGACCCCGGGGCGCGGTTTGCCCTGCCCGATGGCCGGACGCTGCGTCCAGGCGATCCGGTCGTGACTTTCGTCGCGCGCGATCTGGACCCCTATCGCGGCTATCCGCAGTTCATGCGCGCGGCGGCCGAGGTCGCGCGCCGGCGGCCGGACGCCATCATCGTCGCGGTCGGCGGCGACGGGCCGGGCTATGGCCGCCCGCGCGGCGACGGCCGGCTCTGGCGCGAGGTCATGCTGGACGAAAGCGGGCTGGGCGGGCGCGTCATCCACATCCCATGGCTCGTCCATGAGGCGTTGGTCGGCCTGTTCCAGGTTTCGGCCGCCCATGTCTATCTGAGCGTGCCCTTCGTCCTGTCCTGGTCGGCTCTGGAGGCGATGGCCTGTGGGGCGCTCGTGATCGGTTCGGCGACGCCGCCGGTGCAGGAGGTGCTGAGCGACGGGGTGAACGGACTGCTTGCGCCCTTCTTCGACAGGGATACGCTTGCGGAGACGATCCTCGTGGCGCTCGCGCAGGGCTCGGGGCTGGCGAGCTTGCGCAAAGCGGCGCGCGCTACGGTCCTGGCCCGCTACGAGCGCGAGGCCTGCGTCGATCGCCAGTTCGGCTTCGTCGAGGGACTGGCGCTGCAATCCGACGACGCATTTGCGTAAACTCTACTGTAGCGGCCCGCCGCCAGCGCGGCGAAACGTCATCGCCTGGGTGATCAGCCGGCCCCGGCTCAGCGGCGCCACGCCCGCCTCTTCCCAGCCATTGGCCCCCATCAGCCGCGAAACCATGCCGTGGACGCGCTGGAGATGAGCCTCGCGGTCGTCGTCGAGCCATAGGCCCCACCAGTCCTCGATCAGCCCTACCAGAGGCTCGATTGGCGGATGTCCTCCTTCGGCCGCATATTGCAAAGCAGCATAACCTGCCGGAGACGACAAGATTTCCCAGATCTGGAGAGGTTCAGTTCCTCTCATCGCGCCCCACTCCTTCACGCTTACAGCTTTACGCATATTTTTGCTTCTATACGATAGTTACAATTCCGATAGGCGATCGGATGCAAGGCGGCGCCCGAAAATTTTTACCTTCATCTTGAACTACATTAACGGCGTCACGCGTAAACGCGGCCCTGACGTTTCCTCAGCGGCTGCATGCAAGAGGATCGGGCAAGTTGGGCGATCGATTGTCTGCGCCACGCGCTGAAGCGAACCGATCACGACGTCAGCCGGGCTGTCGCGATCGCACGCCGGGGCAGACACCCGATCAAGCCTCCGCCGAGCCGACCAACCTCAGCAAATCCATCAGCGTCTGCTTCTGGCTGGTGTCGAGCGCGGCCAGCAGGTTGTTCTCATGCGCCAATGCCACCTTCATCGCCTTGCGCAGCAGTTTTCGGCCATTCGTGGTCAGGAACACGGCGTTGGAGCGCTTGTCGGTCACGGACGCAAAGCGCTCCGCGAGCCCGCGCGATTCCAGTTCGTCCATCAACGCCACGTAGTTCGGCCGCCGGATGCCGAGCGCGGTCGAGATCTCGGCCTGCGTGCTGCCGGGATTGGCGTCGATGATGATCAACGCGCCGAGCAGGGTTGGTCTCAGGCCGAGCGGATTCAGGACCCGGTTGGCGTCCTCAAACACCCGCAACTGCGCCCGGCGCAGCGCGTAACCGATGAGATCGTCCAATTGGCCGATCTTCAGCCCAGTTTGCGGCAGGCCGACGTCGCCGGTCGCCAATGCGGCAGGTTCCGCGATGGCGACCGCTTTGCGTCTCTTCGTGGTCGGCGACATGATCGTCCAAACGGCTCCCTGGCGCTGAGCGAATCGTCTCCGCTACAATATCGGCGATATCGCGCAAAGCGCGCCTCAAGCGGCAACCGGACTGAAGGCCGCGACGATCTCGGACGGGGTGGCGCAGGACGTGATTCCGCCATCGGCTGTGCGGCGGACCATGACGCGGGTCTCGAAGGCCTGGATCGCGAGTGCGTCCTCCTTGAAGACAGCGTGCTCGATGTCGAAGCTCGAGCGCCGCCATTGCGAAACGCGGCTTTCGACGATGATGTCGTCGCCGAATTTCGAGGGGATCAGGAAACGGGCGCGGGTATCGACCATCGGATAGCCGACGAGGCCGAAGCGGGCGATCATCTCCTGCTTGGGGAAGCCCGCCGCCTCGAAGAGATGCTGCGTGCTGGCGTCGAAGATGCCGAAGTAGCGCGGATACCAGACGATTCCGGCCGGATCGCAGTCGCCCCATTCGATGCGTACGGTGCGCCGGTTCACGAGCATATCTTTGGTCTCTCCGATCTCACGATGCTGAAGGCGCAGGCGGCAGGCTCTCGATCAGCATGGCGATGCCCTGGCCGCCGCCGATGCAGGCCGAGGCGATGCCGTAGCGCCTGCCGCAGCGCCGGAGTTCGCGGGCCAGCGTCAGCGCCAGGCGTATGCCGGTCGCGCCCAGCGGATGGCCGATCGCTATGGCGCCGCCATTCACGTTGAGCCTGTCCTCGTCGAGGGCGAGTTCGCGCGAGCACGCCATGATCTGGGCGGCGAAGGCCTCGTTGATCTCGATGCGGTCGATTTGGCCGAGGCTCAGGCCCGCCTTGTCGAGCACGGCGCGGATCGCCGGCACGGGGCCGATGCCCATCACCTGCGGCGGCACGCCGACGCTGGCGCAGGCGCGGATCGCCGCGAGGGGGCTGAGTCCGTTCGAGCGCGCGTAAGCCCCGCTGGCTACGACCACGCCGGCCGCGCCATCGACCACGGCGGAGGAATTGCCGCCGGTCTGGACGCCGCCGAAGGCCGGGCGGATTTTCGACAGAACCTCGACCGGCGAGGGTCTGACATGGCTGTCATCGGCGACGACCTCGCCCCGGCGCAGCCTGATGCCGCGCGGCTCCAGCCCGTCGCGGACGAAACTTTCGCTGGTGACCGGCGCTATCTCGCCGTCAAGGAACCCTGTCGTCTGCGCCGCCAGCGCGCGGGCGAAGGAACGCGCCGCGAAGGCGTCGACCTCCTCGCGGCCGATCTGGTGGCGGGCGGCGAGGTTCTCGGCCGTACCTCCCATGGTGCATTTGACCGCCGGGTCGAGAAGGGCCTCCCAGAGAAAATCCCTGAACTCGACCTGACCCATGCGGAAGCCGCCGCGATGGGTGTAGGCGGCGATCGGGTTGCGGCTCATCGATTCCGCGCCGACACAGAGCGCGGCCTCGGCGCGGCCGAGCGCGATCGCGTCAGCGGCCTGCGAGATCGCCTCGATACCGGTGCCGCAGACGCGTTGCACCAGATGGGCCGGCGTCTCGACCGGCACGCCGCAATACAGCCCGACATGGCGCGGCAGCATATAGGCGTCGTAGCTCGCCTGAGCCATCGAGCCGCAGATCACCGTGCCGATCTCGGCGGCTGGCACGCCGGCCGCCTCCAGCGCCGCGCAGCCGGCCTTGATGCCAAGATCGATCGGCGAGACCGCGGCGAGCGCGCCATTGTAGTCGATGAAGGGCGTGCGCCGGCCGTCGATCAGGACGACGTCGTCCCAGGCGCAGGTGACGGCCTTGCTGGCTGAGGGCATCGGATCAGCTTCCGGAGACGCCAAGGACGAAGGCGGGTGGCGGCTCGGCATAAAGCGCGGCGACCAGTTCTGCGCGGTGCTGCAGCACGGCGCGCTGGTTGATCGAGCCCTTGTCGGTGACCTCGCCTTTGTCGATCGAGGGCGGGTCTTCGAGGATCACGGCCCGGCAGATGCGCGTGGCGGAGCCAGTCGCCGCTTTCGCCAGAGCCGCAAGGCGCGCGGCCAGCAGTGCGCGCAAGCCTTCGTCGCGGGCGATCGCGCCAGGATCGCGGACGCCAGCGAGATGCGGCAGAGCCACCGCGCAGCCATCGGGATCGATCAGGATCAGCGCCGCCAGCTTATCGCGATCGAGTCCGGCCAGCACGACGTCGCGAACCAGCGGCGCGCAGGCGGCGATGGTCTTGGTCCGCAGCGGCCCGACGCTGACCCAGGTGCCGCTGCCGAGCTTGAAATCTTCCGAGATGCGGCCGTCGAAATCGAAGCCTTTCGAGAGATCGTCGGGATCGACCGGACGCAGCGCGTCGCCATATCGATAGAAGCCGTCCTCGTCGAAGGCGGCCAGCGTCAGGTCAGGCTGCCGCCAATAGCCCGGCGTGACATTGGGGCCCCTGACCCGGACCTCCAGCTTGCCGGCGTTGGGCAGCAGCTTGATCTCGTTGCCCGGCACGGGCAGGCCGACATGGCCCGAGCGGCTGGTCTGCGGCGTCACCGACAGGCTGAACGGTGCGGTCTCGGTCGCCCCTAACCCGGTCAGCATCGGCACGCGCCGGCCCGTCTCGGCGATGCCGATCTCGTCGAGCGCGTTCCAGACATGGGCGGGCAGCATCGCGCCCGAGAAGAACAGGCAGTCGAGCCTGGAGAAGAAGCGCTGCCGCAGGCCGGCGTCGTGGCGCAGGGCCGCGACCAGCATCTCGTAGCCCTTGGGCACGTTGAAATAGATCGTCGGGGCGATCGCGCGCAAATTGCGTAGCGTCTCGTCGATAGCGCCGGGCGCGGGTTTGCCGGCGTCGATATGAAGCGTGCCGCCGTTGAACAGCACCAGCCCGACATTGTGGTTGCCGCCAAAGGTATGGTTCCAGGGCAGCCAGTCGACCAGGACCGGCGGCGTCTCCTTCAGGAAGGCCAGCGTCTCGCGCAGCATGACCTGATTGGCGCAGAGCATGCGCTGGGTGTTGATCACCGCCTTTGGCATGCCGGTCGAGCCCGAGGTCAGCAGGAATTTCGCCACCGTGTCGGGGCCGACCGCTTGTTCGGCGGCGGCGACGGCGGGCGAGACCGGCGTCTCGAGCAGGTCGGAGAAGGCCGTGACGCTTCGGCCCGGCACGACGCCGCACGAGGCGACGATCTCGACGTCCAGCGGCAGGGTCGCCGTCAGCGCCGCCGCGAAGGGGCCGGCCTCCTCGACGAAAACGAGGCCGGGCGTCAGCAGGCCGATGGCATGGCGCAATTTGCCGAAATCGCGCGAGACCAGCGCATAGGCCGGCGAGACCGGGCAGCAGGGTATGCCGCTGAGCAGACAGGCCAGCCCGAGCAGGGCGTGATCGATGCCGTTGCCGGACAGGATCAGCACTGGCCGTTCCGGCGACAGATCACGCGTCAGCAGGGCCGAGGCGAGGCGCTCCACCGCGCCCAGCGTCTCGCGATAGCTCAGCCGCCGCCAGCCTTCGCCGGCGCGCTCGGCGATGAAGTCGCGCTCCGGCGCGACCTCCGCCCAGTGCCGCAGCCTGTCTGTCAGACGGTCTGGGTAAGGGGCGAGGGCCTGACGCGGGCGGACATGGATCACGCCACCCTCGCGCCGCTCGATATCGACGGAGAGGTCGCCAAAGGCCAGCGGCTTGAAAGCGGCCGGACCGGAATCCGGGAGGGAGCGCGCCGTCTCAGCCATGGCCGACCTACCCCGCCTTCTTGTCGAGAAAGGCCTGGAGCCGGCGCTTGGCCTCCTTGTCGCTCTGCGCGACTGTCGCCATCAGCGATTCCAGCAGGAGCCCGGTCTGCGGGTCTGCATCGGCGATGCGCGGCAGGGCCTGCAGCACGGCGAAGGTGGTCATCGGCGTATTCTGGACGATGCGCGCCGCCAGTTCCTCGGCCTTGGCGAGGCCCTGGCCCGCCTCGACGCAATACTGCGAAAAGCCGAGCGGGTTGCCCTCGGCGGCGCTGTAGGTCCGCCCCGTCAGCATCATGTCGGCCATCCTCGCCGCACCGATCAGGCGCGGCAGCCGGACCGAGCCGCCGCCGCCGACGAAGATGCCGCGCTGGCCTTCGGGCAGGGCGTAGAAGGCGTCGGGCTCGGCGACGCGGATATGGGCGGCGCAGGCGAGTTCGAGCCCGCCGCCGATGACCGCCCCCTTCAGCACCGCGATCACCGGGACCGTGCCGAACTGGATCGCCTCGAAAACGCGGTGCCACATGCGCGAATGCTTAAGCCCGGCGGCGGTGTCGCGCGTCGTCAGCTCGGAGAGATCGAGCCCGGCCGAGAAATGCGCGCCGACGCCGTGCAGGATGATCGCGCGCACCTGGTCTGGCGTTGCGACGAGGCAAGCTTCTAGCGCCAGGATCGCCCGGTCGTCGAGCGCGTTGCGCTTGTCGGGCCGGTTGAGCCCGATCCGCATGACGGCCCCCGACAGGCTGATTTCAAGCCTGTCGCTCCATCTCTCCGGACCGCTGCTGTCGACCTTGTTCATGCACTCCCACCTTGTTAGGCGTATCGTTATCATTCATAACAATAGGGTCGCAAGCCATTTCAATCAGGCATTTTTCTGCTGCAGCGCAGCATCAAAGCGTCAATTTAGATATGTACTATAACGATATTGACAGCCAGAAACCCGCTGTCCTAGGGTGCTTCGACAAGAAGTCGCAAGGGCGCTCTGACGGTGAGGGAACAGTGGCTATCGCAGCGCCGGAATTGCGGCACGTCACCGATCTTGTGATCGATGTCGAAGCCCCCGTCAGCGTCGGCGAAAGCGTCCGTGGCTTGCGCCGCCTGGTCGTGATCGCGGGCGGCACGGCGCAGGGGTCGAGGCTGTCGGGCCGCGTCCTGCCGGGCGTCGATTCCCAGATCATCAGGAACGACGGCGTCACCGAGCTGCAGGCGCGCTACGTCATCGAAACGCAAGCCGGCGCGCGCATCCATGTCGAGAACAACGGCCTGCGCAGCGGCCCGCCCGAGGTGATGGCGGCGCTGCACCGGGGTGAGCCGGTCGATCCCGGCGCGGTCTATTTCCGTGCCGCGCCGCGGTTCGAGACTGGCGACCCCGCTCATGCCTGGCTGATGAGCCGGCTTTTCATCTCGGCCGGGATACGGCGGCCGGCAACCGTCGAGCTGGCGATCTTCGAAGTGCTTTAGCCGCCAGGACCACGCAAACGAAACCACGCAAACGAGAGCCCGGACGGGCCGCAACCGAGGGAGATCGACGCCATGAAGCAGAGCATTCTCGCAGGCCTCGCCTTGGCCGCCATGCTGGCGGCGCCAGCGCCGGCGCAGGACAGGACGTTCGAGCTGAAGTTCTCCACCTGGCTGCCGCCCTCGCATGGCGTCCATCCGGTGGTGAAGGAGTGGAGCGACTCGATCGAAAAGGCCAGCAAAGGCACGATCAAGGTGACGCTCTATCCGGCCCAGCAGCTCGGCAAGGCCGAGGATCATCAGGACATGGCGCGCGACGGCATCGCCGACATCACATACATTTCGGTCGGCTACCAGCCCGGCCGCTTGCCGATCGGCGAGGCGGCCAATCTGCCCTTCCTCTTCGCCAACGCCAGCGACGGCTCGATGGCCTATGACGAGTGGTACCGCAAGAACGCCGCTAGGGAGCTCTCCGAGGTGCGCTATTGCCTAGCCTATGTGCATGATCCAGCCGCGATCTACACCAAGAACCGCGTGGTGAAGCGTCCCGAGGATCTGAGGGGCGCGAAGCTGCGCGCCTCCAACACCCAGACCGGCCAGTTCATCAGCCTGATGGGCGGCGTCCCGGTGCGCGTCTCGGCGCCCGAATCGCGCGCGGCGCTGGAATCGGGCGTGGCGGAGGGCACCATCTTCCCCTGGCGGTCGGTGCTGCTCTTCGGCATCGACAAGGTCATCACCAACATCGTCGATTTAAATTTCAGCACGACGGGCCAGGCCTGGCTGCTCAACCCGGACACCTACAAGGCGATGTCGGCGGCGCAGAAAAAGGTGATGGACGATCATTGCAGCACGGCCTGGGCCGGCAAGGTCGGCAAGACCTGGGGCGATTACGAGGCGACCGGCCGCGCCGAACTCAAGGCCAAGCCAGGCATCCAGGCCTACCAGCCCACCGGCGAGGAGATGGCTTTGTGGAAGGCCGCGACGCTACCGATCCGCAAGACCTGGCTGGAAGCGGCGAAGAAGGCAGGCGCCGCCAATCCCGAGGCGCTGCTCGCCGATTTCGAGGCGACGATCGCGAAGTACAAGGCCGGGCTCTGAGCCGCCTTCCGTCGGCGCTCCCGGCATCGGGCCGCGAGCGCGCCCTCTTCCAGCGCCGGACAGCCATGGCCCGCATCATCGCAACAATCGAGACGATCGCGGCGCTGCTGCTTGCCGCCGTCGCCCTGCTGATCACGGCCGGCGTCGTGCTGCGCTACGGGTTCTCCGTCAACCTGCCCGACGCCTTCGACCTGTCGCGCTTCCTGCAGGGCGTCGCCCTGTTCTGGGGGCTGGCGATCACGACCTATGCCGGCAGCCATATCTGCGTCGATATCGCCCATGAGATGGTCGGGCCCGGCGGCAAGCGCCTGATCGACATCGCGGCCGAGAGCGTGATGGCCGCCGCCTTCGCCGTCTTCGCCTACGCGATGCATGACCGGCTCTGGCCGGCGGTCCAGTCCGGCCAGACCACCAACGAATTGTTGATTCCGACCTGGCCGTTCTTCCTGATCGCGCTCGCCGGCGTCGCTGTGACCGCCTTCATCGCGCTGATGCGCCTGATCCGCGCTGTCCGGGGCGGCGAACAGGGCCTCGGTTGATGGACAAGGATGTCCTGGCCGGGCTTGGCTTAGTCGCCCTGTTCGCGCTGATGCTGCTGCGCGTGCCGATCGGCGTCGCCATGGGCGTCGTCGGCGTCGGCGGCTTCGCCATCCTCAACGGCCCGCTGCCGGCGCTGCGGCTGCTCGCACGCTCGCCCTTCTCGACGCTGACCGATTTCAACTTCAGCGTTATCCCGATGTTCATCCTGATGGGCGCCTTCGCCTCGGCCGCCGGCATGAGCCGCGAGTTGTTCCGCGCGGCGCAGGCCTGGTTCGGCCATTTCCGCGGCGGACTCGCGATCTCGACGGTCGCGGCCTGCGGCGGCTTCGCGGCGATCAATGGCTCCTCGGTCGCCACTGCCGCCACCATGACCCATGTCGCGCTCGGCGAGATGCGGGAGGCCGGCTACCGGCCAGGCTTCGCGGCCGGCGTGATCGCGGCCGGCGGCACGCTCGGCATCATGATCCCGCCCTCGGTGATCTTCGTGCTCTACGGCATCATGACCCAGACCGACATCACCGACCTGTTCATGGCCGGCGTGTTGCCTGGCCTGCTCGGCATCGCGATGTACATGGTCACGGTCCGGATCGTCGCCGTCTATGCGCCAGGCGACATTCCGCCCGGCACAGGACATGGCTGGCAGGAGCGCTTCGCCTCGCTAAAAGATGTCTGGGCGACGATCCTGCTTTTCGCTCTGGTTCTCGGGGGTATGTATGGCGGCGTCTTCACGGCGACGGAGGCGGCAGGCTGCGGCGCGGTCGGCGCCATGCTGCTCGGCGTCGCGCGTCGACGGCTCGACGGCGCCGCCATCATGGAGTGCCTCAAGGGCGCGATGCGGACGACGGCTGCGATCTTCACCATCGTCATCGGCGCCTTTCTGTTCGGCTATTTCCTGACCGTCACGCAGACGACGCAGAAGCTGGTCGGGTTGCTCGTGCATCTGCCGATCGGAGCCTATGGCGTGCTCGTGCTGATCCTGGTGATGTATCTGGTGCTCGGCGCGATCATGGACGAACTCGCCATGATCCTGCTGACGGTGCCGATCGTCTTTCCGGCGATGGTGGCGCTGGGCTTCGATCCGGTCTGGTTCGGAGTGGTCATCGTCATGGCGGTGACGCTCGGCATGATCTGTCCGCCCGTCGGGATGAACGTCTTCGTGATCAACTCGATCGCGCGCGATGTCGGGCTCGTCGCGATCTATCGCGGCGTCGCCCCTTTCATCGTGTCGGACATCATCCGCCTGGCGCTGCTCTGCGCCTTTCCGGTGATCGCGACCTTTCTGCCGCGCCTGCTGTAGGAGCGATACCAGGCGCAGGCCATCAGCGCCGACCCGAACCGGGATTCGACTTTGTCGATGGCCTCAATCGTCTCGCGCAGCCGGCGCTGCGTCTTGTCGGAGGTGATCCCGTCCTTGCGCTGGATCGCGTTCTTGCCGAACCCGGCAGCGCGCGATCTCCTGGGGGTCGTGCGAAAGGCTTCCGTCACCCGCCGGGGAGCAATCTGGCCGTTATCCGCATATCAGGCCGTGTGGACGAATTTGAGCAAGCCTAGCGTTGCGGCGAAGCTGACGATGGACCGGAAGTTCCGGGCTGTCTTTCGCATCGTAGGGCGACGCGCCTGAAGCGTTTGAGGATGCCGATGCCCTGTTCGATGCGGGCGCGCACCCGGATTGAAGCGCTCCATGCTCCGTGCCGCTCATCTCCGTTCTCGAGACGCCGCACCCTCGCATTCACGGCTGTGGCGGCTCGGGTCAGCCCTTGCCGCGATCGGCGGACCTTCGGCCTCCCGCGCCGTCCCTTCGGGACGGCCGGTCGGATTCGGGGAGCGCCAGATCGGCCAGGATCGGGCATTCCGGGCGGTCGTCGCCGTGGCAGGTCTGGGCGAGGTGCCGCAGCGTGCGCGACATCGCCTGTAGCTCCTCGATCCTGGTTTCGAGTTCGCGGACATGCTTCAGCGCGAAGCGCTTCACGTCGGCGCTCGCCCGGCTCTTGTCGCGCCAGAGCGCCAGGAGTTCGCGGGCCTCCCCGATCGAGAAACCGAGCGTGCGGGCCCGCTTGACGAAGCGCAGCTCGTGAATCTCGTCGACCGTATAGACCCTGTATCCGGCCTGCGTGCGGGTCGGCGGCTCGATCAGCCCGATGCTCTCGTAGTAGCGAATCATCTTCGCGGTCACGCCGGATGCCGTCGCCGCCTGTCCGATGTTCATGTCGATGGCTCCTGCTGTTGCGGCGCGTTCAAGCCGCGACTCGTGCATGCCGGCCGAAGCGCTTCAGGCGCAGGGCGTTGGCCAGGACGCTGACGCTGGAAAGCGCCATGGCGAGGCCGGCGACCATCGGCGACATCAGCAAGCCGAAGGCCGGGTAGAGCGCGCCTGCCGCAACTGGGATGAGCACGACGTTGTAGCCGAAAGCCCAGACCAGGTTCTGGCGGATGTTGGCGATCGTCGCTTGCGACAAGGCGATGGCATCGGCCACCCCCGCCAGATCGCCGGACATCAGCACGATGTCGGCGCTCTCGATCGCGATGTCGGTTCCCGTGCCGATCGCGATGCCGACATCGGCCTGCGCCAGCGCCGGCGCGTCGTTGATGCCGTCGCCGACGAAGGCGACGCGATTGCTGCCGGCCTGCAGGCGCCTGACCACATCCGCCTTGCCGGTCGGCAGGATTTCGGCCACGACCTCGTCGATGCCGAGCCGGCTGGCGATGGCCTGCGCGGTGCGCTCGTTGTCGCCGGTGATCATGACGACGCGCAGACCCAGCCTGTGCAACGCGGCGATGGCGGCGGGCGTCGTCTCCTTCACGGGGTCGGCGACCGCGATCATCGCTGCGAGCCTGCCGTCGATCGCTGCATAGAGCGGCGTCTTGCCCGCGTCGCCGAGTTGCGCGGCCTGTTCGCCGAAGGCCGCGAGATCGAGGCCGAGCCGCTCCATCAGCCGGTCGGCCCCGATCTCGACGCGATGGCCGTCGACCCGCGCCGTGACGCCGAATCCGGGCTCGCTGGTGAAGTCCTCAGGCTCCGCCAGCGCCAGCCCGCGCCGCCGCGCGCCGGCGACGATCGCTTCGGCCACGGGATGCTCGGACAGGGTTTCCACCGAGGCGACGAGGCGCAGCACCTCGTCCTCCGTGAAGCCGTCCTCCATCAATCCCTGCGTCAGGGCGATGTCGCTCAATTCGGGCCGGCCTTTCGTCAGCGTCCCCGTTTTGTCGAGCGCGATGATGCTCGCGTCCCTGAGGCTCTGCAGCGCCTGCCCCTGCCTGAACAGGATGCCGAGTTCAGCCCCCTTGCCGGTGCCGACCATGACCGAGGTCGGCGTCGCCAGCCCCATCGCGCAGGGGCAGGCGATGATCAGCACGGCGACCGCGTTGACCAGCGCATGGGACAGCGCCGGGCTCGGGCCTAAAGCCAGCCAGATCGCAAAGGTGAGCAGGGAAAGCCCGATCACGACGGGCACGAACCACATCGTCACCCTGTCGACGGCCGCCTGGATCGGCAGCTTGGCGCCCTGCGCCGCCTCGACGGTGGCGACGATCCGCGCCAGCAGGGTGTCGGCCCCGACCTTGCGCGCCATGAAGCGGAACGCGCCCGTGCCGTTGACCGTTCCGCCGGTGACGGCAGAGCCCGGCAGCTTGCGGGCCGGCATCGGTTCGCCGGTGATCATCGCCTCGTCGACATGGGATGATCCCGCGACGACCTCGCCATCGACGGGGATGCGCTCGCCCGGCCGCACGATCACGACGTCGCCCACGACCACGCTCTCGATGGCGACATCGATCTCGACGCCGTCGCGCAGCACGCGCGCCGTTTTGGCCTGGAGCGACATCAGGCGGCGGATGGCCTCGCTCGTCGAGCCTTTGGCGCGCGCCTCGATCCAGCGCCCTACCAGGATCAGGGTCACGATCACCGCGCTCGCCTCGAAATAGGTGTAGTCGGCGCCAGCCGGCAGCAGAGCCGGCATGAAGGTCGCCGCGCTCGAATAGAGGAAGGCCGCGGTCGTGCCGAGCGCCACGAGCGAGTTCATGTCGGGCGCGCCGCGCAGCAGCGCCGGCCAGCCCGTCCGGATGAAGCGCTGGCCGGGCACGGCCATCACGAAGCCGGCGAGCAGGAACGACAGGACCTTGATGTTGAAGGCGCCGATCCAGGCGGCAAGAACATGATGCAGCGTTTCGGAGATGTGCATGCCCATCTCGAAGACGAGCAGCGGCAGGGTCGCGATTGCTGCGATCGCGACGTCCCGGCGCAAGCCCGACAGTTCGGTTTCGCGCGCCAGACGCTCGCGGTCGGAGTCGTCGCCCGCGTCCGCGACCGGCGTTGCATCGTAACCGGCGGCGGCGACCGCCCCGACCAGCGCGGACGTCATGTCCGAGCCGCCGAGCAAGCGCACGAAGGCGCGCCCGGTCGCCAGATTGACCGCCGCGCCGAGGACGCCCGGCGCCGCCGCGAGCGCGCGCTCGACCCGTCCGACGCAGGAGGCGCAGCTCATATCCGCTATGTTGAGAACGACGAGGGTTTCTCTCGGCTCGTAGCCGGCCTCGCGAATGGCCAGGTTGATCGCCGCCGTGTCGACCCCGGGGGCGACGGCGATATGGGCGCGCTGCGTCGCCAGATTGACCGAGACGCTGTCGACGCCCTCGACTGCGGCGATCGCCCGCTCGACGCGGCCGACGCATGAGGCGCAGCTCATTCCTTCGACCGGGACGTCGAATCGCGTGGGGAGCGGGGCTGCGCTTCTCGCCATCGTCGCCGTCGGCATGTCGTGTCTCCCAAACCGTGATGGCTGGGGATATGGGGCTTCCCATAGTGGTAAGGTCAAGAGCGCCCGACGAGATTGCCGCGGCGTTTCCGCCGAGCTATTCCAGCCGCGCGGCGTTCAACACATTGGCTCCGGAGGCGCTGCCGGGCGTGCAGCCGCAGTTCACCGCGAATTCGATCGCCGCGCCGAAAGCCTGGGCGCTCGCCGGGCTCGGCGTCGCGATCGTCCCCGAACTGACGGGCGGCGATGCGCCGGGCGAGCAGGGTCTCGTCCTGATCGGGATCATCGGCGCGCAGCGGATGGATACACGCATGTGCCTGTGCCGACGGCAATCGCGCATATTGGGAACCGCAGCCCGCCGGCTGCTCGACGATTTCGTCGTCTCGTTTTTGCCTGCCAAAGGCTGATGCGCGCCTGCCGACGGCTGATGGCCGTCAGCGCATTCGCCGCCGCAGGGCTGCCGGTGACAGTTCCGGTCGGCGAGGCGCCTATGTTGCGGCAATGATGACGGACCCCATGCAACCGAACCGCAAAGCGCAGACCATCCGAATGGCGTCCCGTGCCCGCCCGATGACCCTGACCCTGGCGCAGGCCCGCGCCATCTGGCTGCGCGCCCAGCAACTCGACGTGCCAGAGCCCTTCGGCGCGGGTCCGCAGGCGGTGGCGGCTGCGGTCGCGCATCTCGGCTATGTCCAGATCGACACGATCAACGTGATCGAGCGCTGCCACCACCACATCCTCTACAGCCGCATCCCGTCCTACAGGCGCGCCGATCTCGCGGCGGCGCAGTCGAGCGAGAAGAGCGTGTTCGAGTACTGGACGCATGCGCTGTCCTATGTCGCGGCCTCCGACCTCCGCTACTTCCTGCCGGCGATGAAGGCGCATCGCGAGGAGCCCAAACGCTGGTCGGCGGTGGGCGGCCGCGAGGAGGCGCGCAAGCTGCTCGCCCGCATCCGCAAGCAGGGCGCGCTGACGATCCGCGATATCGACACCGATGTTCTGGTCGAAAAGGCGCATCTCTGGGCCAGCAAGAAGCCGTCGAAAGGCCTGCTGGAGCGCGCCTTCCATGACGGCGAACTGGTCATCGCGGCCCGCGTCGGCATGCTCAAGACCTATGAGCTGATGGACCGGCATTTCGGCTGGGAGAAGCGCCCGACGCCGGCGAGCGAGCGGCAGGTCACGGCCTATGCGCTGGACCGGGCCCTGCGCGCGCAGGGCGTCGTCAGCCTCGACTCCATCTGCCATCTCGATGCGCCGCGCAAGAAGGCGGTCGCCGAGCTGATCGAAGCGCGGGTCAAGCGCCGCGAGCTCGCTGCGGTCAGGATCGAGGGCGCGGAGAAGACGCCGCACTGGCTGCCGCGCGATCTGCTGGATGCAGCTTTGCCTGCGCCCGATGCCGGCCTCGTCCACATCCTGTCGCCCTTCGATCCGCTGATCATCCAGCGCAAGCGAACGAAGCTGATCTTCGATTACGGCCATGTCTTCGAGGCCTATCTGCCGAAGGAGAAGCGCGTCTTCGGCTATTTCGCGTTGCCGGTGCTGGTCGGGGACCGGATCGTGGCGGTGCTCGACCTGAAGACCGACAGGGCGGCGGGCAGGCTGCTGATCCAGCAATGGACGTGGATCGCGGGCTGCGAGAGCGCGGAGACGACGGCGCTGATCGAGGCGGAGCTTTCGCGGTTCGAGCGGTTTCAGCTCTCTATAAGCTGACCTTTTCCTTCAGATAATATTCGACTAATCTTAATATTACGCATATATATGAGTATACATACCAAATAGATAATATAGCAATAATCATTATCTGAAAATGGGATATATTATCATTTAAAATATCCCATCCTGGAATTTTATATTTTTCTTTAATTTTTTTACATTGATCTAATTCTTCTCCTGAAATACCCTTGCAACTACCCAACATATCCATATTGTTCATACCTAAAAACAATAAAAGGACGCTTATAATGAGAAAAAAAGCCGATATATACAGTACGGGTTCATAAGAAATAATAATTCTATCTTTCTTGATAGCTGAAATATGCGTTACTGAGCTAGACAGTGTATTTGTTACAATCAGCAGGATTGTGATTAATACAAGAGCCGGACCTAAGCGTTTAATTATAGTATCAACGTATGGAGGTATCAGTCCGACATTCGCGTACAAATCAATTGAAAGTAAGGAGCCGCCTATTGCTATCAAAAGCAAAAAAATTCTTGCCAATTTTGTTCCTCTATTAAATATTTTTGTGAGAACTATATAGTAATTATACTTTGTTGCATTTGCTGCGAAGCCAAGTGCCGCAACCATAAATGCAATCCCGTTTCCGGTATTGCCAAAATAAATATTATATAGTGCGCCTATAAATGAGAAAAATGCAGCTCCAAGCTGGAGAATGTCCGTTATTGATGGCTCGATAGTGCGTCTATCACGACGCGTCGTTGAACGGATGGTCATTCGACACCGGACATATCAGTTTAACAATTCGATTGTACTTATGTTCTCGGTTGACGCAAGTGCCGGCTGCATTGCTGACTTTATGACAGGCTCCTTCACACCCCCAGCAGATCCACCAGGTGCGGAATCAGCGGCTCGTCGGCCGGCGGCATCGCCAGCTCCCTGAGCTTGCCGGGGCGGACCCATTTCAGGGGCTGGCCCTCGCGGGAGGAGACCTGCCCCTCCCAGCGCCGGCAGATATAGAGCGGCATCAGCAGATGGAATTCGGGGTAGGCGAAGCTGGCGAAGGTCAGCGGCGCGAGGCAGTCCTCCTTCACCGTGATGCCGAGTTCCTCCGCCAGTTCGCGGATCAAAGCGGGCTCGGGCCGCTCGCCGGCCTCCAGCTTGCCGCCGGGAAACTCCCACAGGCCGGCCAGCGCCTTGCCCTGCGGGCGCTGGGCGACGAGGACGCGGTTGTCGGCATCGATCAGGGCGCAGGCGACGACGAGGAGGAGTTTCACGAAGGGCCTAGTTCCCGGACAGGATGACGCTGACCGGCTGCGTTTCCCGGCCGGTCAGGGTGACGGTGTCATAGACCGAGCCGCCCTGCCGGACCAGCGCATCCTCGTCGCCCCAGATCACCTGCGTGGTGACGAAATACGCGCCCGGCGGCACGTTCTCGAAAGCGAAGCGGCCATTGGCCTCGGCCTTCACGGTACGGGTGTATTCGCCATAGCGCGGATCGGGATTGTCGTCGCGCGGATAGGCCGAATGGGGCACGTATTTGCCCTGGCCGTAGAGCCTGGCGAAGCGCTCGCGCGAGAACGCCGTCGCCGGGACGAGCCTCACGATCTGGCCCGCCGCATTGACCACGGTTCCGGACGGGCGCGTGCGAAAGGCATGGCCGACGACGACGCCCTTGCCGGGCCTGTTGATGAAGGCGGCGTCCTCGACCGAGAACTGCGCCACCGTCGGCTGGCGGTCGACGCAAGCCCCCAGCAGCGCGGCGACGCAGATTGTCAGCACCAGCCTCATGCCGCCCTCGCCAACCGTCCCGACGTCGTGACCAGGAAGACGCCGGCGAGGATGATGCAACCTCCGATTATCTGCCGCAACTCCAGCGTCTCGTTCAGGACGACGATGCCCATGATCGTGGCGACGGTCGGCACGAGATAGCCGGTCATCGCCGCGCGCGTCGGGCCGGCCGCCCGGATCAGCCGCATGAAGACCGCCATCGGGATCGCGGTCGAGAGCAGGCCGAGCGCCAGCATGGCGGGGACATGGTCCGCCATCGGCGCAAGGGCCGAGGGCCCGGCGAAGACCAGCGTCAGGACCAGTGCGACGATCCCCGACACGACCTGCTGCCCGAGCGCGAGCCGCGCCGGGTCTCCAGCGGAGGCGGGAACGGCGCGGGCGTAGAGGTTGCCGATGCTGTAGCCCAGCATCACGCCGACCATGGCGAGCACGCCGAGCGCGGTGCCGCTGCCCTCGACAAGGCGCGGGCCGATCAGCAGGGCGACGCCGGCCATGCCGAGCAGGATGCCGCCAAGCCGCGTCAGGCCCATGCGCTCCTCGGCGAAAAGAAAATGGGCGAACACCGCCGTCACCAGCGGCCCGGCCGCCTGGATCATCGCGGCGGGGCCGCTGGCGAGTTGCACCAGCGCATAGGCGACGAGCACGTTGGGGATCCAGCCATTGGTCGTGCCGAGGATCAGCCAGTGGCGGATCTCGTCGCGGCGCGGCAGCGGGCTCTGGCCGAGCCAGAGGACATAGGCCGCGAGCGCGACCGCCCCGAGCAGGCCGCGCCCGGCCGCGATGGCGAGCGGCGATATCTCGCCGTTCATCAGCTTGATGAACAGGAAGCTGCAGCCCCAGAAGAGCGAGCAGACCAGCAGATGGCCGGCGACGAAGGCGCGGCTTGGCGCATGAGTTGGCGCCGTCATCATCCCTCAGCCCTCATCCTGAGGAGCGGGCTTAGCCCGCGTCTCGAAGGATGCTCCAGCGCCCTCTGGACGATCCTTCGAGACGCCGCTTCGCGGCTTCTCAGGATGAGGGCGGTGGGGTTGGTCGCCGCGTCAGGACCTGTAATCGCCATTGATCTCGACATAGGCCTTGGTCAGGTCGCAGGTCCAGACGGTGGACTTGCCCCGGCCGAGGCCGAGATCGGCGGTGATGACGATGTGCTCGCCTTTCATGTAGCCGGAGACGGCGGCCTCGTCATAGGACGGCGCGCGCGCGCCCTGCCTTGCGACCATGATGTCGCCGAAGGAGATGTCGAGCCGGTCGCGATCGGCGGGCTCGCCGGCCTTGCCGACCGCCATGACGACGCGGCCCCAATTGGCGTCCTCGCCGGCGATGGCGGTCTTGACCAGCGGGGAGTTGGCGATCGAGAGCGCGACGCGCTTGGCCGAGCGCGAGGAGGCGGCGCCGGCGACCCTGACTTCGACGAATTTGCGCGCGCCTTCGCCGTCCTTGCAGACGAGGTGGGCGAGGTCGAGCAGCAGCGCGTTCAGCGCCCGCTTGAAGCCGGTGAGGCGCGGATCGCCGATTTCGGTGATGGAAGGCACGCCACGCGCGGCGGCCTTGCCGGTGGCGAACAGCATCAGCGTGTCGGAGGTCGAGGTGTCGCTGTCGATGGTGACGGCGTTGAACGAGCCCTTTACGCCCTTCGACAGCAGCGCCTGCAGCACGGGGGCCGCGATCGGCGCATCGGTGAAGACGAAGGAGAGCATCGTCGCCATGTCGGGCGCGATCATGCCCGCGCCCTTGGCGATGCCGGCGAGCACGACCTCGTGGCCGTCGATCTTCGCCTTTCGCGACAGGGCTTTGGGGAAGGTATCGGTGGTCATGATCGCTTTTGCCGCGTCGATCCACGGGCCGTCCGCAGCGCGTTTGGCGCAATCGACCAGCACACCCTCGAATTTGGTGGCGTCGAGCGGCTCGCCGATCACGCCGGTCGAGGCGATGAAGACCTGCTCGGGCTTGCAGCCTGCGGCCTTGGCGGCGATCTGCGCGGTCAGCCTGACCGAGTCCCGGCCGCTCCGACCGGTGAAGGCGTTGGCGTTGCCGGAGTTGACGACGACGGCGCGCGCAAAGCCCTGCTTCAGGTTCTCGCGGCACCAGTCCACCGGCGCGGAGGGGCATTTCGAGCGGGTGAAGACGCCGGAGACTTGAGTGCCCTCGTCGAGCAGCATCAGCACGACGTCGGTGCGGCCCTTGTAGCGGATGCCGGCCTCGGCCGTGGCGAAGCGCACGCCGGGCACGGCGGGCACCCTTGGCTGGCGCTTGGGCGCGAGTGGGGAAACGGGAACATCCTTGCCGGCCATGATCAGCGCCTCCAGTGCGGGAGGGTGATGTGCCGCAGGCGGACGACGAAAACAAGAAGGGCGGCATTGCTGCCGCCCTTCCTGCATTGCATTGCTCTGAGGGAAACCCTCAGGGCTTCTTCGTCTCAGCCGGAGCCGGGGCCGCCGGCGTCGAGGGCTGGTCGAGCCGCTCGACCTTGGCATTGTCGCGCAGCGCGACAATGATGTCCTGCTGGGCCTTGCGCTCGAGATACTGGTCGATCTGCGGCTTGACAGTGGCGAAGTCGGGCGCGGGCTTGGTGCGCCTGTCGTCGAGCCTGATCACATGCCAACCGAACTGGCTCTTCACCGGCTCGGAGAGCTGGCCCTTGGTCAGCTTGAAGGCGGCCTCGGCGAATTCCGGCACCATGCGCTCCTTGGAGAACCAGCCGAGCGAGCCGCCTTCCTTGCCGGAGCCGGGGTCCTTGGAGATTTCGACGGCGACCTTGGCGAAGTCCTCGCCCTTCTTCAGCCGCTCGACCACGGCCTTGGCCTGCGCCTCCTCCTCGACGAGGATATGCCGGGCATTGACCTCCTCCTCGGGCGTCAGCGACTTGAGCGTGTCGTCGAAGAGCTTTCTGGCGGCTTCCGGGGTCGCGGCCTTCTTCGCCTCGGCGGCGAGATAGGCGTCGAGCAGAACCTTGTCGCGGTTGTAGGCGAGCCGGGCGGCGAAATCAGGCCCGTCGCCCATCTTGGCTTCGCCTGCGGCCTTGGCGCCGAGCTTCAGGTCGACGAGATAGTTGATCACCTCGTCGCGCTTGCGCGCCTCGGGGATCTGGGCGAGGCGCTCCCCGAGATCCTCGGTCGCGAGCGCGACCTCGCGCTCGGTGATCGGCAGCCCGTTCACGCGCGCGACGATCTTGTCGGTCTGTGCGAAGCCAGGCTGCGCGGCGAACAGTGCGAAACCGAGGGTCAGGGCGGCGAGACGGGTAAGCTTCATGATGTGAGCCTTTCGCAGGGACACTGTCTTGGACGATCATGGTCTTGGACGATCATGCCGGCTCCCTGCCAGTTGAACGCGGCAAAGGCAAGGCGGTTGAGCCACTTAAGCGGCGCGCTCGCGCAGCTGAGCGGGCCCGGTCCTCCCCTTGCGGGCGCTTGTGGGCGCGGGGCCTTGGAAGCGGGCTGCGAAAACCCCACATCCGCCGTGATTTAACCGTAGCGCCCCCTGAAGGCTGCGCTGGACCCCGCACACGCACGCGTCTAAACACGCGGTCGCATTTGTGAATTGCAGGCCTTGCGCAGCTGTCGGCTTCATCCGGCGCGGCTCGCGAGCCCGACCACCCGAAAGGCCCACCATGCTTGGCGCGCTCGCAAAGAAACTCTTCGGCTCGTCGAACGACCGGCGCGTCAAGGGCTATGCCCCGCGCGTGGCGGCGATCAACGCGCTGGAGAAGGAAGTCTCCGCGCTCAGCGACGAGGCCCTGCAGGCGCGCACCGCGCAGTTCCGCGAGCAGATCGCGGGTGGCGCCAAGCTCGACGATTTGCTGGTTCCCGCTTTCGCCACCGTTCGCGAGGCCGCCAGGCGCGTGCTCGGCCAGCGGCCTTACGACGTGCAGCTCGTCGGCGGCATGGTGCTGCATGAGGGCGCCATCGCCGAGATGAAGACCGGCGAGGGCAAGACGCTGGTGGCGACCCTGCCCTGCTATCTCAACGCGCTCGAAGGCAAGGGCGTCCATGTCGTCACGGTCAACGACTATCTCGCCCGCCGCGACGCCGAATGGATGGCCAAGCTCTACAACTTCCTCGGCCTCTCCGTCGGCATCATCGTCCACGGCATCGAGGACGAGGAACGCCAGAAGGCCTACGCCTGCGACATCACCTACGGCACCAACAACGAGTTCGGCTTCGACTATCTGCGCGACAACATGAAATACGAGGTCGCGCAGATGTCCCAGCGCGGCCACCATTTCGCGATCGTCGACGAGGTCGATTCGATCCTGGTCGACGAGGCGCGCACGCCGCTGATCATCTCCGGCCCGCTCGACGACAAGTCCGAGCTCTACGTCCAGATCGACAAGGTGCTGCCCGGCCTCGTCAAGACCGACTACGAGGTCGACGAGAAGCAGCGCGCCGTCTCGCTGACGGAAGCCGGCAACGAGCATATCGAGGAGTTGCTGCGCGCGGCAGGCCTGCTCAAGGAGGGCGATCTCTACGACGCCCACAACGTCACGCTGGTCCACCATGTCAACCAGGCGCTGCGCGCGCATTCGCTGTTCACGCGCGACAAGGACTATATCGTCCGCAACGACGAGGTCGTGATCATCGACGAGTTCACCGGCCGCATGATGCCGGGAAGGCGCTATTCGGAAGGCTTGCACCAGGCGCTGGAGGCCAAGGAGGGCGTCACCGTACAGCCCGAGAACGCGACGCTGGCCTCGATCACCTTCCAGAATTATTTCCGGCTCTACGGCAAGCTCGCGGGCATGACCGGCACGGCCGCGACCGAGGCCGACGAGTTCTTCCAGATCTACAAGCTCGAAGTCGTCGAGATCCCGACCAACGTCCCCGTCGCCCGCAAGGACGAGGATGACGAGGTCTACCGCACCTTCGAGGAGAAGGTCCGCGGCGTCATCCGCGAGATCAAGGAGGCCCAGAAGCTCGGCCAGCCGATGCTGGTCGGCACGACCTCGATCGAGCGCTCGGAACTCGTCGCCGAGATGCTGACCAAGGACGGCTTCCAGCAGATCGATTTCGCCGCCCCCAACGCGCTGGAGCCGATCTATGCGGCGGCCCGGCAGGGCAAGCCGTCGAACTACTTCGCCGTGCTGAACGCCCGCTTCCACGAGCAGGAAGCCTATATCGTCGCCCAGGCCGGCGCGCCCGGCGTCATCACCATCGCCACGAACATGGCCGGACGCGGCACCGACATCCAGCTCGGCGGCAATGCCGACATGCGCATCAGGCACGATCTCGGCGACATGCCGGAGGGCGAGGAGCGGACCCGGCGCGAGGCGGAGATCCGCGCCGAGGTCGCCGATTTCAAGCAGCGCGTCATCAGGGCGGGCGGGCTCTACATCGTCGGCACGGAGCGCCATGAGAGCCGGCGCATCGACAACCAGCTGCGCGGCCGCGCCGGCCGCCAGGGCGACCCTGGCCGCTCCAAGTTCTTCCTGTCGCTGCAGGACGATTTGATGCGGATCTTCGGCTCGGACCGAATGGACGGCATGCTGACCAAGCTCGGGCTGAAGGAGGACGAGGCGATCGTCCATCCCTGGATCAACAAGGCGGTCGAGAAGGCGCAAGGCAAGGTCGAGGCGCGCAATTTCGACATCCGCAAGAACATCCTGAAATACGACGACGTCATGAACGACCAGCGCAAGGTCGTGTTCGAGCAGCGCCGCGACTTCATGCGCCAGGACACCGTGCGCGAGACGATCGACGACATGCGCCACGGGGTCTGTGAGGACCAGGTCGCCCGCCATATCCCGGAAGAGGCTTATCCTGAGCAGTGGGACACCGCGGCCCTCAAGCAGGGCGTGCTCGAGTTCCTGAACCTGGACCTGCCGATCGAGGAGTGGGCCAAGGAGGAGGGCATCGCCGATGCGGAGTTGCGCGAGCGTATCCGCAAGCTCGCCGACGAGAACTATGCCGAGCGCATCGAGCGGAACACCGAAGAGGTGATGACCTATGTCGAGAAGCAGGTGCTGCTGCAGACGCTCGACCATCTCTGGCGCGAGCATCTCGTCACGCTCGACCATCTGCGCCAGGTCATCGGCTGGCGCGGCTATGCCCAGCGCGACCCGCTGAACGAATACAAGCAGGAAGCGTTCGAGTTGTTCGACGGGCTGATCGGGCGGCTGCGCGAGCAGGTGACCGGGAACCTGATGCGGATCGAGGTGCGCTTCGACGCGCCCGATGAAGGCGGCCAGCCGCAGGATGCGCTGTCGGCGCCCTTCGGCGACTATGGCTCGGGCGGGCTCCAATACGCCGCGACCGACGCCGATGTCGCGGTGCTCGACCGCAATCCCGGCGACCCGTCAAGCTGGGGCAAGGTCGGCCGCAACGAGGCCTGCCCGTGCGGCTCGGGCAAGAAGTTCAAGCACTGCCATGGGCAGTTTGTGTGAGGCGACATCGGCCTGAAGGTGAGGCGCGAGGAATCCCTCTCCCCGATGGGAGGGGGGCAGGGATGAGCGAGCGCCGCTGATCGTTGAAGCGGGACCGAGCCGTTGCGCCTTTTCGCGGCAAAGGCACGCCCTCATCCGGCCCTCCGGGCCACCTTCTCCCATCCGGGAGAAGGAAAGACGGCGGTACGGCCGCCCCGCGCCAAGGTCTTGCATCAAGCCGTCGCAATCGTCAGGTTGCATCACAGCTCGGCTAGGGGACCAACACCATGCAGTTCGGTGGATTCGACATCGTGGTCGTGGCGGTTGTCGCGCTGGTCATCCTCACCATCGCGCTCGGCGTGCGCACCATTCCGCAGGGCTACAACTATACGGTCGAGCGCTTCGGGCGCTATTCGCGCACGCTGGGCGCAGGGCTTGGGCTGATCATCCCCTATATCGAGCGCATCGGCCACAAGGTGAACGTGATGGAGCAGGTGCTCGACGTTCCCAGCCAGGAGGCGATCACCAAGGACAATGCCGGCGTGCGCATCGACGCGGCGGCGTTCTATTCGGTGCTCGACGCCGCCAAGGCGCGCTACGAGGTTTCCGATCTCGATCAGGCGCTGATGACCCTGACCATGACCAATATCCGCACAGTGGTCGGCTCGATGGACCTCGACCAGTTGCTCTCGCATCGCGACGAGATCAACGAGCGGCTGCTGCGCGTGATGGACGCCGCCGCCTCGCCCTGGGGCGTCAAGATCACCCGCATCGAGATCAGGGACATCCTGCCGCCGGCCGACATCGCCGGCGCGATGAACCGGCAGATGAAGGCCGAGCGCGAGAAGCGCGCCGCCGTACTGGAGGCTGAAGGCCTGCGGCAGGCCGAAATTCTCAAGGCGGAAGGGCAGAAGCAGTCGCAGATTCTCGCGGCCGAGGGCCGCAAGGAGGCCGCCTTCCGCGACGCCGAGGCGCGCGAGCGCTCGGCGCAGGCCGAAGCGGCGGCGACCGCGATGGTGTCCGAGGCGATCAGCAAGGGCGATATCCAGGCCGCGAACTTCCTCGTCGCCGAGCGCTACACCGATGCGCTGAAGGCGATCGGAAGCGCGCCTAACAGCAAGGTGGTGATCGTGCCGATCGAGGCGGCCGCGCTCGCCGGCACCGTCGGCGGCATCGCGCAACTGACCAAAGCCGTGTTCGGCGAGGACGCGATGGAGACGCGGCGCGGCTCGGTGCCGCCGTCCGGCCGCAGCGGAGGCTGACCGCCATGCTGGGCTGGATCGCATCCTTCGGCGGCTGGAGCTGGGTCGTGCTCGGCCTCGTGCTGATCGGCGGCGAGATGATCGCGCCGGGCGCATTTCTGGTCTGGCTGGGCCTGGCCGCGCTGGTCACCGGCGTGGTCGTCGGCGCGACGGGCATGGCCTGGCAGGGCGCGGCGCTGGTGTTCGCAGGCCTCTGCGTCGTCAGCGTGCTGGCGGGCCGGATGCTGACGCGGCGCAAGGGCGACGAGCCCGACGCCGCGACGGGCCTGAACGATCGCGGACGCCAGCTCGTCGGCAAGGTGTTTCGGCTGGAGGCGACGATGATCGGCGGCGAGGGCCGCATCCGCGTCGGCGATTCGTCATGGCGGATCACCGGGCCGGAACTGCTCGCCGGAGCCGAGGTCAAGGTAGTGCGCGTCGACGGCGCAACGCTCGTCGTCGAGAAGGCGTGAGCAGAAAGCGGTTGTGCCCGCCGCCTGCGGGGCTATAGCCAAGGTCAGACCAAGGCTCCCGCACCCGGCCGCACGATCCATGACCCCTGACACCGACCGCCTGTCCTTCCCGAAGGACCGCATCCGCGTCCTGCTGCTGGAAGGCATCAACGATTCCGCCGCCAATCTCCTGCTCGCGGCCGGCTACACCAATATGGTGCGGCTGCCCAAGGCGCTGGACGAGGCCGAGCTGCTGGCGGCCGTCGAGAAGACGCATATCCTCGGCATCCGCTCGCGCACACAGTTGACGGAAGCCGTCTTCGCCAAGGCGAACCGGCTCTTCGCGGTCGGCTGTTTTTCGGTCGGCACCAACCAGGTCGATCTGAGGGCTGCGGCTGCGCGCGGCGTGCCGGTGTTCAACGCACCCTTCTCCAACACCCGCAGCGTGGCCGAGCTGACGATCGGCGAGATCGTCATGCTGCTGCGCAAGATCACCGACCGCTCGGCCTCGGCTCATGCCGGCGGCTGGGACAAATCGGCCAACGGCTCCTTCGAGGTGCGCGGAAAAATCCTCGGCATCGTCGGCTATGGCAGCATCGGCAGCCAGCTCTCGACGCTGGCCGAGGCGATGGGCATGCGGGTGATCTATTACGACCAGACCGACAAATTGCGCCATGGCAACACGGATTCGGTCGCGAGCCTCGACGATCTGCTCGGCTGGAGCGACGTGGTTTCGCTGCATGTGCCCGAGACGCCGGCGACGGCGGGCATGATTGGCGAAAAGCAGCTCGCGATGATGCGGCCGGGTTCCTACCTGATCAACAACTCGCGCGGCACGGTGGTCGATCTCGAGGCGCTGGCGGCCGCCATCCGCTCCGGCCATATCGCGGGCGCGGCGGTCGATGTCTTCCCGGTCGAGCCGGCCTCCAACGCCGAGCGCTTCGTGTCGCCGCTGCAGGGCCTGCCCAACGTCATCCTGACGCCGCATGTCGGCGGCTCGACCGAAGAGGCGCAGGAGCGAATCGGCGCGGAGGTGGCGCGCAAGATCGTCGAGTATTCCGATGTCGGCTCGACGCTGGGCGCGGTCAACTTCCCGCAGGTGCAGTTGCAGCCGCGCCCGAGCGGGACGCGCTTCATCCATGTCCAGCGCAACGTGCCGGGCATGCTGCGGCGGCTCAACGACGTCTTCGCCAGCCGCGATATCAACATCGCGGCGCAGAACTACCAGACCGACGGCGAGATCGGTTACGTCGTGATGGAGGCCGACCCGATCGGCGAAGTGGCGCGCGAAATCCTCGAGGAAATCCGCCAGCTTGAGGGCACGATCAGGGCGCGGTTGCTCTACGAGCGGGGGTGAGCGCCTAAGCCACGCCCAGCGTCAGCAGATCATGCACATGGACCAGCCCGACCGGGCGGCCCTCTGAATCCGCCACGATCAGCGCGGTGATGCGCAGGCGGTTGACCAGTTCCAGCGCCTCGACGGCCAGCGCATCGGGCGCGATGCGGCGCGGGTTTGGGCTCATCACGTCGCGGGCCAGCATCGCCGTGACGCTGCCGGCGGTCAGCTTGCGGCGCAGGTCGCCATCGGTGATGACGCCCGCCAGCTTGCCGTCCGGGTCGGTGACGATGGCGCAGCCAAAGCCCTTGGCCGAGATCATCGCGACGACGTCGGGCAATGCGGCCGTCTCGCCGACCAGCGGCAGGTCGGCGTCGCGATGCATGATGCTCTCGACCGTCTTAAGCTGCGCGCCGAGTTTTCCGCCCGGGTGGTAGACGAAGAAATCCTGCGGCGAGAACCCGCGCGCCTCAAGGAGCGCCACCGCGAGCGCATCGCCCAGCGCCATCTGCATCGTGGTCGAGGTGGTGGGCGCGAGTCCGTTGGGACAGGCTTCCTCCGCCTTGGGCAGGACGAGCGCGACATCGGCCTCGCGGCCGAGCGCGCTGTCGGCGTTCGCGGTCAGGCCGATCAGACCGACCCGGAAGCGGCGCGTATGGGCGACGATCGCGGCAAGCTCGGCCGTCTCGCCCGACCATGACAGCGCGATCACCACATCTTCGGGCTGGACCATGCCGAGATCGCCATGGCTCGCCTCGGCGGGATGGACGAAATGCGCCGGCGTGCCGGTCGAGGCGAGGGTCGCGGCGATCTTGCGCGCGACATGGCCGGATTTGCCCATGCCGGTGACGACGACGCGGCCGCTCGCGGCGCGGATCAGCGCGACGGCTGCCGCGAAGGGTTCGCCCAGCCCGTTGGCAAGCGTGGCGTGGAGCGTGTCGAGCCCGGCGCGCTCGGTCGCGATGGTGCGGAGCGCGGAGGCGCGGATATCGGCTGTCATGGCAGGGCTCTAGCACGGCGGGGGCCGTGGTTTCCACTGCCGCGGCGGCCCAGTGCGGCGGCATTGACGGCCTATTAACCCTCCTCGTTCTAACTCCGTTAACCATGCGCGCCATCCCGGTGCGCCCAGGCCTGTGTTCTGGGAGCGTCGTCTCCGCTTGTCCCGTCGCGCCACCCTCCTGCTGCTCTTGGGCGTCGCCCTGGCGAGCCTTGCGTCGGCCTCAGTGCAGGGCCAGCAGGCGCGCGGCCTGCGCGGCACGACGCCTGCCTATGTGGCGCAGCAGCCGGCTCCTCCGCCGGCGAGCGCGGCTCCTGATGCGTCGCGGGAGCCCGCGGCGCTGATCCAGGACCAGACCTCCGTGATCTCGCGCACCGCCCCGCCCCGCGCCAGCCGGCCGGTGCGGGGCCGCAACGTGCGCGGCGTCACGCAGCGCCAGTTCCGCGCGCCGCAGGCGGTGGTGACCGGGCTCCCGTCCGCGCAGGAGCCGCTGCCGCCACGCCGCCGCTCCGTGACGGAGGAGGACCCCTACGCCGCGCTCGGCATCCGGCTCGGCACCGTCACGCTGCGGCCCTCGGTCACCAATTCGATCGGCCACGACAGCAACCCGCAGCGCATCTCGGGCGCGAACCGGAAGGGCTCCGGCTTCAGCCGTCACGAGGGCGAGGTCGAGGTCCAGTCGGACTGGAACGTGCATGAGTTGAGGGGGCGGCTGCGCGGCGGCTACAGCGAGTTCTTCCGCGACAGGGACGCCTCGCGGCCGGACGCCGAGGGAAATCTCGATCTGCGGCTCGACGCCAGCCGCGACACGCGCATCCTGCTCGAAACGCGCGGCAGACTCGACACGCAGCGCCCCGGCTCGCCCGATCTCAACGCGTCGGTCAGGGGCCGGCCGCTGACCTATCAGTACGGCGCATCGACCGGCGTGACGCATGACATCAACCGGCTGCAGATGACGCTGCGCGGCTCGGTCGACCGCAGCGATTTCGAGGATGCCCAGCTTTCCAGCGGCGCGAGGCTGAGCCAGCGCGACCGCAACCAGACGCAATACGGCGTCAGGGCGCGCATCGGCTACGAGCTGACGCCGGGCATCAGGCCCTTCATCCAGGGCGAGGCCGATACGCGCCAGTTCGACGAAAGCGCCGATTCCGCCGGCTTCCGGCGCTCGTCGACCGGACTGACCGGGCGCGTCGGCTCGACATTCGAGATCAGCCGCCAGCTCTCGGGCGAGGCCTCGGTCGGCTATCAGGACCGCGGCTATGACGATACGCGGCTGAAGAACCTGCGTGGGATCGTCGGCGACGCCGCGATCCTGTGGTCGCCGACGCCGCTGACCACGGTGACGTTGCGCGGCTCGTCGGAACTCGGCGACACCACCATCGCCGGCTCGTCGGGCACCACGGCGCGCCGCGCGACGCTCGAGATCGCGCATGCGCTGCGCCGCAACCTGACCGTCACCGGCTTCGGCAGTTTCGGCCGCACCGAATATGATGGGCAGGGCCTGCGCGAGGATTTCTCGACCATCGGCGCGCGCGTCGAATACAGACTGACGCGGACGTTCTCGGTGCGCGCAAGCTTCACCCATGAGCGGCTGAATTCGACGGCGCAGGGCTCGGATTACACGGCGAACATCGCGCAGGTGGGGTTGAGGGTGCAGTTCTAGGGGCAAGGCACTGGAAGAACCCCTCTCCTGTAAGGAGAGGGGCAGGGGTGAGGTGATGGACGTTTCGAGTTTTTGCTTGAACGGCCGCGCGGAAAGCGTTCACGCAACTGGTTGATGGGCCGACCCCTCACCCCTGCCCCTCTCCCTCCGGGAGAGGGGTTCTTCCAGTGCTTTACTCCATCCCTTCCAGCTCCACGATCATGCCCTCGATCATGGTGAGCCCGATCTGCCAGAAGGCCGGGTCACGCGCGTCGAGGCCGAACGGGGCCAGCAGCTCGGAATGATGCTTGGTGCCGCCGGCCGATAGCAAGGCGAAGTAGCGCTCCTGAAAACCTTCCGCCGAGTTCTGGTAGACGCCGTAGAGCGAGTTCACCAGGCAGTCCCCGAAGGCGTAGGCGTAGACGTAGAAGGGCGAATGGATGAAGTGCGGGATGTAGCACCAGAACGGCTCGTAGCCGGCCCCTAACCTGATCGCCGGCCCCAGGCTCTCGGCCTGCACGCTCATCCAGAGCTCGCACAGCGCTTCCGCCGTGAGCTCGCCCTCCTTGCGAGCCTCGTGGACCTTGCGCTCGAAGGAGTAGAACGCGATCTGGCGCACCACCGTGTTGATCATGTCCTCGACCTTGGCCGCCAGCATCGCCTTGCGCTGCTGGGGACTGGCGGTCTCCGAGAGGAGCTTTCGGAAGGTCAGCATCTCGCCGAAGACGCTCGCCGTCTCGGCCAGCGTCAGCGGCGTCGGCGCCATCAATGCGCCGTTGGGCGCGGCCAGCACCTGATGCACGCCATGGCCGAGCTCATGCGCCAGCGTCATCACGTCGCGCGGCTTGCCCTGGTAATTCACCAGCACATAGGGGTGCGCGGAGGGCACGGTCGGGTGCGCGAAGGCGCCCGGCGCCTTGCCGGGGCGGGCCGGGGCGTCGATCCAGCCTTCGTCGAAGAAGCGCCGGGCGATGCAGGCCATCTCCGGCGAAAAGGCGTCATAGGCCGAGAGCACCGTGTCGCGCGCCTCGGTCCAGGGAATCGTGCGCTGCTCGACCTTGGGCAGCGGCGCGTTGCGGTCCCAGAAATCGAGCTCGTCGCGGCCGAACCACTTTGCCTTCAACTTGTAATAGCGGTGCGAGAGCCGGGGATAGGCGTCGCGCACCGCCGAGACCAGCGCATCGACGACCTCACGCTCGACGCGGTTGGCGAGGTGGCGCGAATCGGCGACGTCGTCAAACTTGCGCCAGCGATCGGCGATCTCCTTGTCCTTGGCGAGCGTGTTGGTGATCAGCGCGAAGGTGCGCAGCTGGCCGCGAAACACCGTGCCCAGCGCCTCGGCCGCGCCCTTGCGAACTGCGCCGTCGGCGTCCTGCAGGCGGTTGAGGGTCAGCTCCAGCGTCATCTCCTCACTGTCTATGGGGAAGCGCAGCGAGGCGATCGTCTCGTCGAAGAGCCGGTTCCAGGCGGCGCGGCCGGTCATCGACTTCTCGTGGAACAGCTCCTCGATCCGGTCCTCGAGCTGGTGCGGCTTGTCCTTGGCGAGGTCGTCGAGCCAGGGTTTCCAGTGCAGGAGCGGCGGGTTCGAGGCGATCTGCGTCATCGTCGCGGCGTCGATGCGGTTGAGTTCCAGGCCGAAGAACAGCAGTTCGGTCGAGAGCGCCGTGACCTTGTCCTGCGTGTCGCCGTAGAACTTGGCCCGCTGCGGATCGGTGGTGTCGCCGGAATAGATCAGGCCGGCATAGGACATGATCCTGCCGATCAGATCGTCGAGCTGCTCATAGGAGGCCACCGCCTGCGCCAGCACCGCGCTTGCGTCCGCCCGCTCGGCGATGGCCGCGAGCTTGCCGCGATACAGGGCCGCGAAGCGCTGGGCGTCGCCGGCGGCGCGTTCGAGATCGGCGACGAAGCCCGGCGCGTCCATGGCCGGATAGAGATGGCTCAGATCCCATTCGGGCAGGGGCCCCAGCGCCCTGGCCGTCCGCGCCGCGGCATCCGGGGCGGCATGGGCCGCGCTCCGGGAGATGATCGGACGGTCGAAAGCAGTCTTCATGGGTCGGGCACCTTCGCTTACGAAGCGGATCACGCCACTCATATGCGGCCTGATGGCGGTGCGGGCAACGGCGGCGGCAAGACTTTGAATCTTCCCGAGACTTTCCCCCGGCCAACCATGGCCGTTGACGTGCAATGCAAATGCATTATCTATAGTTGCAGCGAGATGGAGCGCGGAAGATGGCTAAGATTGCCGAGATCCTCGAAATTCCCGCGACAATAACCGAACGCGGTCAAACCACGGTGCCAGCCGCGATTCGTCGCATGCTGGCTTTGGAGAAGCGGGATCATGTTGTGTTTCGTGGCCTTGCCGACGGAACGGTGGTGATCGCGCGCAAGCGCCTCTCGTCTGATGAGGAGGATCCCGTCCTGAGCCGGTTCCTGCGCCTGCTGGCGGAGGACATGGCCGCGAAGTCTGCCCGAATTCAACCCGTGACGGCGGGCAGGCTGGCGCTTGCCGCCAGGCTGGTCGAGGGCGTCGAGGTTGATCTCGACGACGCCTTGCCGGAAGACGCGCCGTGAACGAGCCGCCGGTCGTCGTTAACGGCTGGTCGATCTACGCCCATCCCTTTTTTCTCGACCAACTCGACAGGCTTCTCGTCGATGTCGAGAACGCCCGCAGGAAAGATCCGGCCGGCTACAAGGGCAAGCGCGCCGCCAAGCTTCTGGCGGCCGTCCTCAGGGTCGCGTTCGACGTCATTCCCTCGGACCCGACCCGCGACATACATCGTCAGGGCGCGACGCTCGGAGACGACCACAAGCACTGGTTCCGCGCCAAATTCCTGCAGCAGTTCCGGCTGTTCTTCCGCTACCACCAGGCCGGCGCAACGAAGGTCATCGTGCTCGCCTGGGTGAATGACGACACGACGTTGCGCGCTTATGGCAGCAACAGCGACGCCTACGCCGTGTTCCGCAGGATGCTCAAGCGCGGCCATCCGCCCGATGACTGGGACGCATTGCTGGCACAGGCGGCGCAGGACGCCGCAAGGCGTCGGACAAGACTGCTCGGGAGGACCGAGCGGTGACGCCCCGTTAGGCAAGCGCCCAAAAGCGGGCCCGCCCGCTTAAGAGCGGCTTAACGGTTCTGGCCGAGGATGGATCAGAACGGAACAGCGGCCCGATTCGGAGCTGTTTCCTGTCGCACCGCCCGGCCTTCGAGGTTTCATGACCGCCACCGTACTCGTCGTCGACGACGATCCCGTCCAGCGGCGACTGCTGGACGCCATGCTCAGGCGCTCCGGCTACGAGGTCGTCACGGCCGAGAGCGGCGCCGCCGCCGTCGCTTTGCTCTGCGGCGAGGACGGCGAGCGTCACGACGCCGTGATCCTCGATCTCGTCATGCCCGATCTCGACGGCATGGGCGTGCTCGCCGCGCTGCGCGAGCATGGCAACGAGATTCCCGTGATCGTGCAGACGGCGCATGGCTCGATCGAGACCGTGGTCCAGGCGATGCGCGCCGGCGCGGTCGATTTCGTGGTCAAGCCGGTCGGCGCCGAACGTCTCCAGATTTCTCTCAAGAACGCGCTCAAGCTCGGTGCGCTCGAGCACGAACTGCGCCACATCAAGCGCCGCGCCTCGGGCACGCTCGGCTTCAGGGATCTGACGACGAAGAGCGCCGACATGGCGCGCGTCGCGACACTGGCCGAACGCGCCGCCAAGTCGAACATCCCGATCCTGGTCGAGGGCGAATCCGGCGTCGGCAAGGAGGTTCTGGCGCGCGCGATCCAGGGATCGAGCGACCGCAAGGGCAAGCCCTTCGTCACGGTGAACTGCGGCGCGATCCCGCACAACCTCGTCGAATCAATCCTGTTCGGCCATGAGAAGGGCGCGTTCACCGGCGCGACCGAGCGCCATATCGGCAAGTTCGTCGAGGCCAGCGGCGGCACGCTCTTCCTCGACGAGGTCGGCGAATTGCCGCTCGACGCGCAGGTCAAGCTGCTGCGCGCCATCCAGGAGAGCGAGGTCGATCCCGTCGGCGGCAAGAAGTCGATCAAGGTCGACATCCGCATCATCTCGGCGACCAACAAGAGCCTGCTGGAGCAGGTCAAGCAGGGCGCGTTCCGCGAGGATCTGTATTACCGGCTGAACGTGTTCCCGATCACGCTGCCGCCTTTGCGCCAGCGCCGCGAGGACATTCCCGACCTGGCGCGCGGTTTCCTCGCCCGTTTCGCGGCCGAGGAAGGCAAGCGCATTCGCGGCATCTCGGCGGAAGCCACCAGCCTGCTGTCGGGCTATGACTGGCCCGGCAATGTCCGCCAGCTCGAGAACGCGATGTTCCGCGCGGTGGTGCTGGCCGACGGCGATGAACTGACCGTCGCCGAATTCCCGCAGATCGCCGCCCAGATGGACGGATACGACATCCGCATCCCGCCCGCCCCCGCGCAGGCGATGCGAAGCGAGAGCCCGCAGGAGCCGCGCATCATCCAGGTGCCGGTGCGCGATCCCAACGCGCTCGACCTCGTCGCCGGCTCCGACATGCGAAAGCTCGACGATCTCGAACGCGAGATCATCACCTTCGCGCTGGCCCATTATCGCGGCCACATGTCCGAGGTCTCGCGCAAGCTCGGCATCGGCCGCTCGACGCTCTACCGCAAACTCAAGGATTACGGGCTGATCGAGAACGAACCCGCCTCCGAAGCCTCGGATGCGGCGTAACCGTCATCGGCCCTTCCGAATAGCCGCGTCTGTTGCGTCGCCGCATCTTGTCGAAACACGCCGATTCACGCAGGTATGACATGGATTTTGCCAATCTCCCGGGAATCTTGACCATGCGCCTTCGCCATTGGGCAAGTTCGGCCTCGGCCCTGTGCCTCATGTTCGGCGTCTGCGCCGCATCGGCCCAGGCGCTGCCGCCCGTCGATCCCGCGACCGGAATCGCGCTGCCCGAGCCGCCGGCCCTGATCCTGCTCGACGGCGAGAAGCCCGCGCCCGCGATCTTGCCGCCGGCGCTGCCCGACGTGGTCGTCACGGTCGAGGCGGCAGCTCCCGCCATTCCCGAGGCCGGGATGGTCACCGGCACGGTCGCACCCTCTGAACCGCCGCCGAGCGGGCTGCCCGGGTTGTCCCTGCCGGCGACGCAAGCGACCTCGCCCGGCGTGGTCGACGAGCCCAGCGCGCTCGACATCCGCGCGCTCGACATTCCCGCCATCGAGATGCCGCCGGCCGATCCGGCGCTGAGCCCGCGGCCCGCCGCGTCGCCCGCGCCGCTGCGCTCCGCACGGCCCGATCCGGTTCTGATTGCGCCGCCCGACCTGCCGGCCGTCATCGTCACGCTCCCGGCCGGGTCCGAATTCGCCGCCGACATCGCCGCGCGCGCCGAGGACGCGCTGGACCTGCCGCGTCTGGCCGAGCGCGAGCGCGCCGAGATCGTCGCCGCCTACGCCGCCAACGAGAACCGCCCGCTCTGGATCGACGGGCGCGGCTGGAGCGACGCCGGCAAGCGCCTCGTCGCCCGGCTGGAGCGCGCCGGCGAGGACGGCCTGCGGCCGACCGATTACGGCCTGCCGGCGTTCGAGGCGAGCGACAAGGGCAGCCTCGCCGAGGCCGATGTGCGGCTCTCCGCGCTGGCCGTGCTCTATGCCCGCGACGCGCGCGGCGGCCGGATCGACCCGCGCCGGCTCTCGAAGCTGATCACGCCGACGCTCCATCTCCCTTCGGCGACCGAGGTGCTCTCGGAACTCGCCGCCGCCGCCGATCCCGGCCATGTGCTCGGCGGCTACAACCCGCCCCATGAGGGCTATCGCCGGCTCAGGGCCAAGCTGGTCGAGCTGCGCGGCACGCTCGACGACACGCCGCTGGTGCGGATCCCGGCCGGCCCGGCCCTTAGGCTCGGCATGCGCGACGAGCGCGTGCCGCTGGTCAGGGCGCGGCTCGGCCTTGGTCCCTCCGAGGAGCCTGTCTTCGACCGCTCGACCTCCACGGCGGTCGCCGAGTTCCAGAAGCAGGCCGGGCTCCGCGCCAACGGCATCCTGAGCCCGCAGACGCTTGCCGCGCTCGGCACGCCGGCCCGGGCGCGCGGGGAGCAGGACATCATCGCCCAGATGGAGCGCTGGCGCTGGCTGCCGCCCGATCTTGGCGCGAGCCACATCATCGTCAACGTGCCGGAATACCGCGTCCGCGTGATGCGCGACGGCGCGGTGGCGCATGAGGCGCGGGTCATCGTCGGCAAGCCGGAGACGGCGACGCCGATTTTCTCGCACCGGATGGACCATGTCATCGTCAATCCGTCCTGGTACATTCCGCCTTCGATCCTGAGGAAGGAGATCCTGCCCGGGCTCGCGGCCGATCCCGACTACGCCGCCAAGCGCGGCTATGTGGTGACGCGCGGGCGCAACGGCTCCGTCTCGGTGCGCCAGCCGCCGGGCGAGCGCAACGCGCTCGGCTGGATCAAGTTCATGTTCCCCAACGACCATGCGGTCTATCTGCACGACACGCCCAACCGCCGGCTGTTCTCGGCCGAGCGGCGCGCCTTCAGCCATGGCTGCGTACGCGTCGACAATCCCTTCCTGCTCGCCGACCAGATCCTTGGTGCGGAATGGACGACGGAGCGGTTGAAGCGCCTGATCGGCTCGGGCGAGCGGCGGATCAACCTGCCGCGGCCGCTGGCGATCCATCTGGTCTACAATACGCATGTCGTCGACGCGGATGGCGGACTGACCACGTTCGACGATCTCTACGGCTTCCACCGGCTCGTCCGGCAGGCTCTGGAGCAGCGCGGTTGAGGGCGCGGCACGGTTTCGCCATGTTCTGCCGATAGCGAGCCTTGGCGGAGTTTTGCGCGACGTTCTGCTTGCCGACCCGGTAACCTCGCGTTAACGCTTCTCGGTAACTGTTCGTTCACGTTCATCGCGCCGCCTGCCGGCGCAGCGAGACGGGTCAGTCATATTGGGCAGGTCATCAGACACGCAGGCGAAACACGACGCATCCGCAAGCCGGACAGGAGAGGCGCGCGCGCGTCTGCCGCGCCGGCTCCTGAGCCGGGTTCTGACTTGCGGCGTCGCGCTGGCGGCCCTGGCGCTGGGCGTGCGCGGCACCCAGAACGCCGTCGCCAATGGCGACACCCGCACCATCACCATCAAGCACATGCACACCAAGGAGGAGACGACCGTCACCTTCAAGCGTGACGGGCGTTACGTCTCCGAGGGACTGGAGAAGCTGAACTGGGCGCTGCGCGACTGGCGCACCGACGAGCCGATCCGGATGGATCCGCGCCTGTTCGACGTCGCCTGGGAGGTGCATCGCCAGGTCGGCTCCAGCCAGCCCTTCCATGTCGTCTCGGCCTATCGCTCGCCCGGCACCAACGCGATGCTGCGCCGGCGCTCGCGCGGCGTCGCCAAGCACAGCCAGCACACGCTCGGCAAGGCGATGGATTTCTACCTGCCCGATACGCCCACCGCCCGCATCCGCGAGGCCGGCATGCGGATGCAGCGCGGCGGCGTCGGTTTCTACCCCGGCGCGCACACGCCCTTCGTGCATATGGACGCCGGCTCCGTGCGCTCCTGGCCCAGGATGACGCGAGACCAGCTCGTCCGGCTGTTCCCCGACGAGAAGACCGTGCATCTGCCGGCCGACGGCCAGCCGCTCGCGGGCTACGAACTGGCCAAGAACGACGTTCTGTCGCGCGGCGGCGCGGTCGCGGGCTATGCGGCGGCCGATCTCGACGAGGGCGCGATCATCTCGTCGGGCCGCAAGAGCCTCTGGGCGTCGCTGTTCGGCGGCGACGAGGAGGAGGCCGACGCGCGGCCGACGCGCGGCCGGCGCGTGGCGCCCAAGCCGCAGCCCGCCGTCTTGGCCTATGCCGACAACAGCGGCTTCATCGACAGCAATGCCTCCGATGGCGGCCGCTTCGCCGTGGCCTATGCGCCGCCGGCGCAGGCCGCGCCGACGCGCTCTGTTCGCCAGCCAGCGCGCCAGCCTGAGCCCGCCCCGCCGGTCCAGGTCCAGGCCGAGACTCCCGCCGCAGCCGCGCCTGCGTCCTTGCCTGCCGTCGCGGACACCCGCCCCAAGCTGATCGACGCGCCCGTTCCGCTGGCGCGGCCGCGCGGCCTGACCCTGCCGCAGCAGCCCGACGATGCGGGCGCCGCGGTCGCGGTTGCGGCGCTGCCGGGCGTTGCCGGGGCGCTCGCCTTCGCGCCGCAGCCCACGGCCGATCAGAAGCTGGTGCTCGCGGCCTTGCCGCCGCGCCGTCCCGGCGAGATCACGGCGCTCGTCGAAACCATCATTTCGGGCAAGCCGATGGCGGCCCCGTTGCCGCCGCTGCGGCCCTCGGCTCTGCCGGGGACCTTCCAGTTGGCGTCCGCCGAGCCGCAGGCTGCCATATCCGCCCCCTTGCAGGGCGCTTCGCCGGTCGAGGGCAGGCTCGTCACGCTCGACCATCCGCTGCCGCCGAGCCGGCCGCGCGCCGCCGGAGCGGCCGGCGAAGCGCCCGCGGCGCCGCCGACGCCGCGGGCGCCCGCAACGCCGATCGTGGCGCAATACGACGCCGACCGGTCGGGGCTCGATTCGCTGTTCGCGGCCGTGGCCCGTACTGCGCCCGCCGAGGGCCGCACCGTCACGGTCGCCCGGGCCAGGGCCGCGCCGGCCGCCGGCGGTGCGCCGATCCAGGGGCCAAGTCCCGCAGCTGCGCTGGGCTTCAGCCATGCCGAGCCAAGCGACGCCCGCACCGGCTCGTTCAGCGGCCCGGCCGTTCGCTCGCTGCCGACGAACTTCGTGCAGAATTAAGAGCGATTGGCGCCGCCTCACTCCCTCCCCCCTTGCGGGGGAGGGCCGGGGAGGGGGCAGCACTGAGCTTGCAAGGTTCAGGATGCCGAGCCCCCTCTCCATCTCTCCCCCGCAAGGGGGGAGAGGGCCGGTCGAGCCGACCCGCGTACTTTCGGTGAGAGGTATCCAGAGCCGATCGCGCGCGCTCAAGGTTCTTCGCGGTCGATCGGCCAGTGTTTGAACACGGGAAGCGCCTCGCAGGCTCTGGCCTGGGCGGCCAAAGCCGGCCAGCGCTCTTCCGGCGCATAATCGGGAATGACGAAGCGGCAGAAGCCCCAGGCGATGGCTGCGGCGATGTCGGCCGGGCGCAGGTCCGGTCCAGCGCCGAGCGCGCCCGATGTCGCCGCCTCTTCCAGCAGATCGAGCGCCGTGTCGAGCTGGGCGACGATACGTTCCTGCCAGGGGCCGTGACGCCGGACTTCAGGCCGCTTGCGCTCGTATTCGATCGAGACGGCCTTGTCGGCGGCGACGATGCCGATGCCGGTCAGCCCCAGATCGCGGGCGCGCTCTCGCCTGTCGGCCGGCCGCAGGGAGCGGCCGGCGACATCCTCCATATGCTGGATGATCAGGTTGGAATCGGTGACGACGACGCCGTCGTCGGTGACCAGCGACGGCGCCTTGATCAGCGGGTTGATGGCGCGGAACGCGTCCATGTGCCGGAACACCGAGACCGAGCGGTGCTCGAAGTCGAGGCCGAGCAGCGTGCCGGTGACGGCGGCGCGGCGGACATAGGGGCTGTCCAGCATTCCCACGAGCAGCATGGCGATCTCCCGGTCGACGATCCCGGCAGAGTGGCGGGATCAACCGGGAAAGCCACGCGAATTCGCGTGATTTCACGCATCACGCGGCGTGATGGACCTCAGGCGCTCTCGCCGACGGCCTGGAGATACAGGTCGAGGATCGCTTCCTCCTCGGCGCGCTCATTGGCGTCGCGCTTGCGGATGGCGATGACCTTGCGCAGCACCTTGACGTCGTAGCCATTGGCCTTCGCCTCGCCATAGACCTCCTTGATGTCGTCGGCGATGGTCTTCTTCTCTTCCTCGAGGCGCTCGATGCGCTGCACGATGCTCTTGAGCTGGTCGCCCTGAACCGGTTCGTCCATCTGATGTCCTCAATCTTTCGGGATAAAATCTTGCGTCGGGTTGCAAAATCTGGCGGCAGGGTTCGCGCGGTTTGAGGGCGGCCGTCAACCCGCCAACGGCCTGCTCTCAACAGATGCATCGCCTCACCGGGGCCGCAGGGCCGCGAGGCAATCCTCCATTACCGCCGCCAGCCGGCGGCCCCAGGCGAAGGCGTCCCCGCGCGTCGCGATCAGGTCCTGGCGGACCTCGATCAGCGTGTCGTGAAGGCCGCGACGGGTCGCATGGCGGTCGATGGTGTCGCCCGGCAGGCCGCCGGAATAGGGCTCGTTGTCGCCGACGACGAGATCCGGATCGGCCTGCAACGCGGCGATCAGCAGCTTCGAGAGAGTGCCCGGATGGTCCCAGAGCACGCCGACATGCCAGGGCCGCGCGGCCTCCTTCCAGAACGGCGTGAAGGAATGGACCGAGACGATGGCGGGCGGATGCCCGGCCGCCAGCGCGGCCTTGACGGCGGCGTCGATCGCCGCGTCATAGGGGGCATAGAAGCGGGCCACGCGCTCGGCTATGCCCGTAGCGTCGATGTGGCGGTTGCCAGGCACGATCGCGCCGTCCGAGAGCCGCATCACCAGCGTCGGGTCGTCGAGGCCGCGATTGGGATCGATCAGCAGGCGCGAGAAGTTCGACAGCACGGCGGGCGCGCCGAGCGCGGCGGCCATGGCGCGGGTCACGTCGGCCGCGCCGATGTCGTAGGCGATGTGGCGCTTGAGCTGGGCCGGCGGCAGCCCGAGGGAATCGAGTTCCGGCGGGATCGCATTGGTCGCGTGGTCGCAGAGCAGCAACAGGCCGGTCGCCGGATCGCCGGGGACGATCTCGGCGTCACCGATCTCGATCTGGCCGACCGGAAGCGGGCGTGCGGCTGGCGTGATGCTGAGCTCGGATGTCATGCACGCCTTCGATAAGTATGATTATTGCTGCAAAAGCCTGATGACGGCCGGGCAGCCGCCACTTAAAAGACTCGGCAACGAAAGTCGATTGAATCGGCGTTGTTGAAGTCTGAAGCATGATGTGTCCGGAAACCGGTTCCCACTTTCCGGCATCGTGCTTTGAGGGCGGAAGACGGGGCGGCCTTGCACTCATCGGATGACGCCATTGCAGCGGCCCGGGCGACCGCCCGCACGATCTTCGACGCAGCGGTGGCGCGCGCTCATCCGGCCGGCTGCCTGCCTGCCCATCTGCCGGAGCCCCCCGCGACAGGCCGCCTGATCCTGCTCGCCGCCGGAAAAGCCGCCGGCAGCATGACGGCGCTGGCCGAGGCGCATTATCTCGATGCCGGTTTTTCGCCGGAACTGCTGACCGGCCACGCCGTCGCCCGCCATGGCTATGAGACGGCGACGCGGCGCATCCCGATGGTTGCGGCCGGCCATCCGGTGCCCGATCAGGGCAGCATCGAGAGCGCCGAGCGCGCGCTGGAACTGGCGCGGGATGCGACGGAAGACGATCTCGTGCTGGTGCTGCTCTCGGGCGGCGGCTCGGCAAACTGGGTCGCGCCTGCGGGGGGGCTTGCGCTTGCGGAAAAGCAGGCGGTCAACAAGGCGCTCCTGCGCTCTGGCGCGCCGATCGGCGAAATGAACATCGTCCGCAAGCGGCTCTCGCGGATCAAGGGCGGCCGGCTCGCGCTGGCGGCCGCGCCGGCCCGGCTGCTGACGCTCGCCATCTCCGACGTCCCCGGCGACGAGCCGACCGCGATCGCGTCGGGTCCCACCGTGCCGGACCCGACCACCATGGCGCAGGCGCGCGAGATCGTGGCGCGTTACGGGCTCGACCTGCCACCGGCCGCACGCGCGCTGCTGGAGGACGATGCGAGCGAGACGGCCAAACCCGGCGATCTCGCCTTCGCCAACAGCGATTTCCGCATCGTCGCCCGGCCGGCGGACGCGATCGCGGCGGCGCGCGCGGCGGCCGAAGCCGCAGGCTACGCCGTGCATGATCTCGGCCCCGATTGCGAGGGCGAGGCGCGCGACGTCGCAGCCGACCACGCTGCGCTGGCGCTGGCGCTGAAACGCGCGGGCGAGCGCGCCTGCATTCTCTCGGGCGGCGAACTGACCGTGACGCTGCGGGGGCAGGGCAAGGGCGGGCCGAACCAGGAATACGCGCTGGCGCTGGCGCTGGCGCTCGAAGCGGAGCCCGGCATCGTCGCGCTGTCCGGCGATACCGACGGCACGGATGGCGGCGGCGGCGAGGCCAGCGACCCGGCCGGCGCGCTGGTCGATCCGACGACGCTGGCGCGGGCGGCGCGGTTGCGCCTCTCTCCTGCCCAATCGCTGGCCGACAACGATTCGACCGGCTTCTTCGCGGCGCTGGGAGACCTGCTGCGGACCGGGCCGACCTTGACCAACGTCAATGATTGCCGCGTGATCCTGATCGACCCGTGAGATGATACGAATCCCGACCCTGATCCTGCGCCTCAGCATCGTAGCCGCCGGCCTCGCGGGCCTGGCCACGTCGGCTCAGGCCGACCTTCGCATGTGCAACACCACCGGCAGCCGGATCGGCGTGGCGATCGGCTTTCGCGATGCCCAGGGCTGGGTGACGGAGGGCTGGTGGAACCTCGCGCCGCGTGGCTGCGAGACGCTGCTGCGCGGCACGCTGGCCGCGCGCTTCTACTATGTGCACGCCGTCGACTACGACAGGGGCGGCGAGTGGACCGGAAAATCCGTCATGTGCACGCGCAACAAGGAATTCACGATTCGCGGCATCGAGGACTGCCTGGCGCGCGGCTATGAGCGCGCCGGCTTCTTCGAGGTCGACACAGGCGAACAGAAGAGCTGGACGATCCAGCTGACCGACGCCACCGGCGGAGCGCCGCCACGCCCCTGAAGGACCCCAAGATGAAGCGCGAGCGCCGGATCAAGATCATCGCCACCCTTGGCCCGGCCTCGGCGACCGTGGAGATGTGCGCGAAGCTGTTCGAGGCCGGGGTCGATGTCTTCCGCATCAATATGAGCCACACCCAGCGCGAAGCCCTGCCCGAGCGCATCGCGATGCTGCGTTCGCTGGAGACGCGCTTCAAGCGTCCGGTCGGCATCCTCGCCGACCTGCAGGGGCCCAAGCTGCGCGTCGGCGCCTTCGGGGGCGACGGCGGCGTGATGCTGGAGGCTGGCGCGCGCTTCACGCTCGATTCGGACCCAGCGCCCGGCACGCTGAAGCGGGTGCATCTGCCCCATCCCGAAATCCTGAGCGCGCTCCGGCCCGGCCACAGCCTGATCCTCGACGACGGCAAGATCAGGCTCGCGGTCGAGAAGGCCACGCCGACCCAGGCCGTGACCCGTGTCACCGTTCCCGGCCGCCTCTCGTCGCGCAAGGGCGTGAGCCTTCCGGACACCATGATCGCGGTTTCGGCGATGACCGAGAAGGACCGCTCCGACGCCGAGGCTGCGGCAGAGGCCGGGGTCGACTGGATCGCGCTGTCCTTCGTGCAGCGGCCCGAGGACATGGCCGATCTCCGCAAGATCGTGCGGGGGCGGGCGCTCGCCATGGCCAAGATCGAGAAGCCGCAGGCGCTGCTGCGGCTGGAGGAGATCATCGAGGCGTCGGATTCGATCATGGTGGCGCGCGGCGATCTCGGCGTCGAGATGCCGCTGGAAAAGGTGCCCGGCACGCAGAAGCGCATCACCCGGATGTGCCGTCGCCTAGGCAAGCCGGTCGTGGTGGCCACGCAGATGCTGGAGAGCATGATCACCAGCCCGGTGCCGACCCGCGCCGAGGTCTCCGACGTGGCGACCGCCGTGTTCGAGGGCGCCGATGCCGTCATGCTCTCGGCCGAGAGCGCGGCGGGCCAGTATCCGATCGAGGCGGTGGCGATGATGAACCGCATCGCCGAGGAGGTGGAATCTGAATCGGTCTATCGCTCGATCCTGGAGGCGCAGCGGGCCGAGCCGGAGGCGACGGGCGCCGACGCCATCGCCAGGGCGGCCCACGAGGTCGCCGATACGCTGAACCTGAAGTCGATCGCGGCATGGACCTCGTCGGGCTCGACCGCGATGCGGCTCGCGCGCGAGCGGCCGAACTCGACCGTGATCGCGCTGACGCCCAACCGCGCCACGGCGCGCCGGCTGACGCTGGTCTGGGGCGTCCACGCGGTCGTGACCAAGGACGCCTCCGACATCGACGACATGGCGGCGCGCGCCTGCAAATTCGCGGTGCGCGAGGGGTTCGCGGCGCTGGGCGACCGCATCATCGTCGTTGCCGGCGTGCCGTTCGGGACGCCGGGCGCAACCAACATGGTCCGCATCGCCTTCGTGGCGAAGGAGCATGTCGAGCAGGCGTGAGGCGTCAGGCGGGCAGCACGAACGAGGCCGCGTAGCACAGTCCGCCTCCCACCGCGAAAGACAGCGCGAAGCGTCGGTAGACGTCGCGCAGGGTGCGGCCGACGATCTGCTGGGCGACCTCGGCCCGGGGCCGGTCTTGCGGCGGCAGCAGGATCCAGAGTTCGGTCCGCTTGTAGGACCGGCTGATGGAGAGGTCGGCCTTGATCGCCAGAACGGCAGCAAGCGCCATCATCAGGATGGCGCCGCTCTCCAGCGCGACGCGCGGATAGCCTGCTAACCCGACCATGAAGCAGATGATGGCGAGGCCGGCGAAGCCGCAGCCGCGCGAAACCGACAGCAGCGCCAGTTCTCTCACGCGCGATGGACTCATGCGGCGTCTCTCTTCGGGGCAAATCCAAGGCTAGAGCGGGGCAGGCCCCCGCAAAATCACGAATTCGCGCGCATCGCGCTTCTTCAGGCTGGGCGGGCCGTCATCTGCAGCAAAGTCGGGATCGTCAGCAGCAAGATGCCGCCGAGCCAGATCCACATCGAGGTCGCCGTGCTCTCCTTCAGGCCCTGGCCGCGCTCGTAGATCGCGGCCGGGATGCCGCCGATGGCGAGCGTCAGGGCAGAGAGGAACAGCGAGGTGAAATAGAACACCAGCAGCGGCGAGGAGATGAAGAAGCCAGGCGCGAACTGCTTCATCAGGATGTAGACCGGGTCGAAATAGGCCGAGAAGTGCAGGCCGTTCATCAGCGACATGCCTGCGATGCCGATGGTGATGCCGTCGCGGCGCAGGATGTCCTCGCGCTCGTCGCTCATGGCTTCGGCGCTCCGATGATCGTCGGCAGCCAGCCGGCCGCCGCGAAGCCGACGAACATCAGCATGCGGATGAAGAGCACCCATACCACCGCGAGCAGGGTCAGGATACGCTCATGCACGGCTGCGGGGGTGACGATCCGCACGGCCTCGATCGCAGGCTGGGTGATCTGCCGGAAGGTGCGCCAGATCACCTTGTCGCTCTCGTCGGGGAAGACCAGCGACAGGATGAACCGGCCCAGCAGCGTGTACATCAGCGCCGCCAGCGCGAGATTGGGCGCCTGATAGAGCCAGAACAGGCCCTGGCTGTCGACATCGGCCATTCAGGGTGGATCCTTGCGCTGCCGGAACTGGCGTTTCATCTGCCCGACAACGATTGCCCAGGCAAGCGCTGCTACCGGTCGTTGGGACAAAAGAGGGGGCGGACCAGAGTCCGCCCCCTCGAAAGGACATCTCGCGGCAGGCGTCGCGCCCGCCGCCACGCCTCACTTCTCGATCATCACGGCCTTGCCGCTCGGACGGCGGATGTCGTCGATGAAGCTCTGCAACTCCTTCGTCGGCGCCGTTGTGAACTTCGAGACGATGTACATTGTCAGGAAGCCGATCGGCATGCCGAACAGGCCGGCCGAGATGTTGGCGACGTTGAAGTAGCCGACCTTCGAGGCCAGCGGGTGGCTGATCGCCACCCAGCCCTGCTCGAAGATCGCCGGCTGCTCGGCCTTGAGCTTGACGAGGTCGAGAAGCGGCGCGCCGGTGGTCGGGCTGACGTTCGAATACATACCCATCACGTTCACGCCGAAGCCCGGGAAGTAGCGGGTCACGACGAGATAGGTCACGGTCGTCAGGAAGCCGGCCCAGATGCCCGCCACGGCGGCCGCCGCGGTGGTGTTCTTGGACCAGATGCCCATGACCAGCGCCGGGAACAGCCCCGCCGCCGCCAGCGAGAAGGCCCAGGCCACCATCGCGACGATGTCGGCTGGTCGACCCGAGGCCACCCAGGCCGCGATGATCGCGACGATGACCAGCAGCACGCGGGCGATGATGAGTTTCCTCGCCACCGGCGCATTCTTGTTGATCATCCGGGCATAGACGTCGTGTGAGAGCGCGTTGGCGATCGCCAGCAGCAGGCCGTCGGCTGTCGAGAGCGCGGCGGCCAGGCCGCCGGCGGCGACGAGGCCGGAGACGACATAGGGCAGGCCCGCGATCTCCGGCGTCGCGATGACGATCGCGTCCGGCTGGATCGCGAAGTTGGCCAGTTGCAGAACGCCGGTGAAGCCGGAGATCTTGCCGCAGGCGGCGGTGATGCTGGCGAGATCGACGGCGTTGGCGCCGCAGATCTGGACGAGGCCGATCCTGCCATAGCTGTAGACCCAGCCCGGCAGTTCGCCGAGGGACTTGCCGATGACGTTCTCGAACACCTCGAGCTTCGCGAAGGCGGCATAGGCCGGCGCCGTGAAGTAGAGGATGAAGATGAACAGCAGCGTCCAGGCCACCGACGAGCGCGCCTCACGCACGGACGGCGTGGTGAAGTAGCGCATCAGAACGTGGGGCAGAGAGGCCGTGCCGACCATCAGGCAGAGCACGAGCGCAAAGAAGTTCAGGGGGTCGTAGCGGGCGAAGGGCACGACATGCGAGGCCGCCGCCGAGACGCCGAGCGCCGCTTCCTTGATCTGGATCTCGGAGAGAACCGTGCCGTAGGTGAGCTGCGGGATCGGAATGCCGAACTTCTGGGTCGAGAGGATGATGACCGGGATCAGGTAGGCGACGATCAGTACGATGTACTGCGCGACCTGCGTCCAGGTGACGGCGCGCATGCCGCCGAGCATGGAGCAGACCAGAATGCCCACGAGGCCGACGAAGACCGCGACCTCGAAGCTCATGCCGAGCAGGCGCGCGCCGATGAGGCCCGTGCCGACGATCTGCGCCACCACATAGGTGAAGGAGCAGCTCATCAGAACGACGATGCCGGCGATGCGCGCCGCATTGCCGCCGAAGCGGAAGGCGAGGAAATCGGGCACCGTATAGCAGCCGAATTTTCGCAGATAGGGCGCGATCAGCGTCGCCACCAGCACATAGCCGCCGGTCCAGCCGAGGATGAAGGCGAGCCCGTCATAGCCCAGCAGATAGAGCGTGCCGGCCATGCCGATGAAGGAGGCGGCCGACATCCAGTCCGCCGCGGTCGCCATGCCGTTGTAGAAGGACGGAACCTTGCGGCCGGCGACGTAATACTCGTCGACCTGCATGGTGCGCGACATGATGCCGATGGCGGCGTAGACGCCGATGGTGAAGGCGACGAAGAGATAGCCGAGGATGCGGTTGGGAACGCCGGCGCGTTCCAGAACGCCGATGAAGACGACGAATGCGACGAAACCGCCGGTGTAGACGCCGTAGATGCGTCCCAGACTGGAGGTGAAGTCGCCCTTTTGTGTTTCCGTGGACATGAGTGTTTTCCCCTCAATCTTCTTCGGCCATGCCGTATTTGCGGTCCACCTTGTCCTGGGCCTTGGCGAACCAGAACAGTTGGGCCACGAATATGATCAGCGAGCCTTGGGCGGCCATGTAGAATCCGAGCGGAAAGCCCATGATCTTGATGCCGTTGAGGGCAGGCGAAAACATATGGATGAAGAACGAAAAGAACGCCCAGATACCGATCATGATATAGGTCAACCTGGTCGTTTCGGCCCAATGGGCCTTCACATTGTCTTCTGGTGACATTCCCTGTTTCTCCCCCGTGAGGACGTTCGCATACGTCTCGTTTCCCGCCGGCACGGCCGGGGGTGGCGTCGTTACGTCACAACTTGACTAAAGCAGCGGCACAATCTGAATGAATCTCGCCGGGCCGAACAGGGCTACTAAAGGCTTATGACTTTCGTGATCAGCGCTGGCGCGCCCGCGCGAGCAGCGTTCAGCGGCTGGCGAGACCCGAGCGCGGCGCGGCCAGTTCGTCGATCGCGGAGACGACGATCTCGGGCGCGGCGTGGTGGGGCATGTGCCCGACGCCCGGCAGCAGCACGAAGCGGCCCTGCGGGGCCTGCCGCGCGATCGTGGCCGAATGGATCGTCGCGGAAACGACGCTGTCGCTGTCGCCGGTGATCGCGATGACAGGAACCTTGAGGCCGCCATAGCGCGGCGCTTGGCCTGAGACGAAGGCATGCGTCGCCGCGATGTCCTGCGAGTTCGCCCGGAACGTCGCGGGCCGCAGCAGCAGCCTGATTTCGCCGGTCTCGACGTAATCCGGCGTGGCCGTGCGCGGCGCGAAAACGCTTTTCGCGCCGGCTTCGAGACTGACATTTGCGACAGGCAGCGCGACCAGGCGCGTGAACAGCGGCCCTATGATTGGAAGCACGGTGACATGGTGATACCAGGCGATGCCCCCGGGCCAGGGATGGGTGACGCCGCCGAGCAGGACGAGCCCGCGCAGCCGCTCGGGCCGGTCGAGCGCGATCCGCGCGGCCAGCGCGCCCGCCAGCGAATGCGCCACCAGCACGAAGCTCTCGGGCGCGAGTTTGTCGAGGGCCTGCATCAGCATGGCGGCCTGCCGGTCGGGATCGGCCATGGCGGCGCCCTCCAGCCGGTCGCTCCAGCCATGGCCCGGCCGGTCGGGCGCGATGATGCGATAGCGCGAGAGTTCGGGACCCAGCGTGGCCAGCAGGTCGGCATGGTTCGACGACGCGCCATGGATCAGCACGACCGTTCCGCGGTCGTCGCCCTGCGGCGCCTGCTCGCGATAATGCAGCCGGCCGCCTGGCAACTCGACGAACGCGCCTTTGGGCGGGTAGGCGCGCGCGACCTGCGCGGCGACCCACTCGCTGTGCAGGATCAGGCCGGTCGCGGCGAGGACGATGAGGAGGAGCAGGACGCGGAGCAGCATGGGACGCTTACGCAGGCCCGCCAGCTTCGGTTTCGCCAGAGACGTCGCAAAGGCTCATGCCAAGGACCATACGACGCGCTCAGGCATCGCGACCGTCGACCTCGGTCTTCAGAGAATCGACCGCGTTTCTGATCGCTTCCATCTGGGGGTAGATTTCGAGCGCCCGGCGATAGGCGACCATGGCGCGCTTCTCGTCGCCCTGCTGGCGCAGGATCGCGCCCAGACCCATCATCGCGCCATAATGGCGCGGTTCGCGCTTCAGCGCCTCGCCGATGTCGAGCATGGAGCGGATCGGATCGCCGGCGAGAAACAGGGCGCTGGCGCGCTGGTTCCAGCCCTCGGCCCAGTCCGGCTCCAGGCTGACGACCCGGTCGAGCAGTTCGATGGCGATCTCGGTCTGCTTCTGGCGCAGCGCCGTCTGGGCGCGGGTCATCAGCAGGTCGGCCGTGTCGGAGCCTGAGCGGGCCCAGCGGCGCTGGATCAGATTGGCGATGCCCCTGGCTTCCTCGGCGGTCTTGGCGGCGGCGAGGCGTTCGAACAGCCGGTCGAGCGTCGCTGCCGGCGAGCGCGGCGCGGCGGGCGCCGGCGTCGAAGGATTGTCGTCCTTGTCGGCTGGCGCCACGGCGCCGGGCCGCTGCGGGCTTGAGTCCTGCGCGGAGGCAGGTCCATGGAGCGCCGCTGCCGCCAGCACGAGCGCGACGATTCCGGAAACAGAGCGTGTGGTCATCATGCCGCGAGAGTGTCACGCGGCGCGGGCAGGCGTCAATTCACGGCAAGGCGAGCGGGCAGACGCAAAAAAGCGGGCGCGCCCGAAAGCGCCCCGCCTTGCGGACAAGACACGGCCCGCATTTCGCGCGGGCCCGAGGCCTGCGCGAAAAAACTCAGCCCTGGCGCGCCTTGAAGCGCTTCTGGACCTTGTTGATGATGTAGACGCGGCCCTTGCGGCGCACGAGCTGGTTGTCGCGATGGCGCGCGCGCAGCGACTTCAGCGAATTGCGGATCTTCATGGTCGTCAACTCCGTCGACCCGCTCTGCGGCGAATCGGTCGAAAAAACTCTCCGCCGCGATGCGGACCGGAACCCGGCCCTCATCACCCACGCGAATGGTGCGGTCGGTGCGATGCCGGCTGTATACGGATTTCTGCACGGATCGCAAGGGGGCGGACGGGTCAGGCGGCGATCCCGCGGTGCATTCCAGCCGTTGAGGCATTCTCGCCGCCGCCTGCGGATGCGCCCGGCGCCCGTCTCCCCAAGGAACCTCTCTCTCGGCGGAACGTTGACCCGCCACCTGATCATTGGGGATAGCATCATGAAAATCGTCACTTTCGGCCTTCTGGCGGCGGCGGCTCTCGCGCTCGGCGCCTGCGGCAACACCACCCAACAGCGCATCGGCGGCGCGGCCGTCGGAGCGGGAACCGGCGCGGTCGTCGCAGGGCCGGTCGGCGCGGTCGTCGGCGGAGCGGCCGGCGCGATCACGGCGCCCGGCGTCGTGCGCGGAACGCGTCGCGCCACGCGCTGACATCGCTTCCGCGAGCGAACAGCCCTCGCGCAAACTAACAAAAAGGCCACCCGCGAGGGTGGCTTTTTTGCGTCCGGTCATCCGGAGAAAATGGTGGGCGCGACAGGGATCGAACCTGTGACCCCTACGATGTCAACGTAGTGCTCTCCCGCTGAGCTACGCGCCCATTCGTCGCTCCGGAAACCCGATGCGGCAGACGGAACCTGTCCCGGGCCCGAAAGCCCGCGACCATGTTGCGAGGTGAGGGGCTATAGCCTCTCGCGACCGGGCTTGCAAGGCGCTTTCGGCGAGGCTGGCGCTTTCGGCGAGGCTGGCGCTTTCGGCGAGGCTGGCGCTTTCGCGGCCCGATGCGTCAGGCCGCAAGCAGCTTCTCGACTTCGTTCACCAGCTCGCGCAGGTGGAACGGCTTGGAAAGGACCTTGGCGTCCTTTGGCGTCTGCGAATCGGGGTTCAACGCCACGGCCGCGAAGCCGGTGATGAACATCACCTTGATGTCGGGATCGAGCTCGGTGGCGCGCCGCGCCAGCTCGATGCCGTCCATTTCGGGCATCACGATGTCGGTCAGCAGCAGCTCGAACGGCTCCTCGCGCAGCCGGTTGTAGGCCGAGAGCCCGTTGTCGAAGGAGGCCACGTCGTAGCCCGCATTCTGCAGGGCCTTGACCAGGAAGCGGCGCATGTCGTTGTCGTCTTCTGCAAGAAGTATCTTCGTCATGGGCCTGCTGTTTCCGTCCCCGATAAGGCCTGTCACAAGGCCGCGCGCCACCCGCTCGGGCAGCCACGGCCATTCGTCTCGAATCGCGCCGCGGCGCGCAGTGCGGCGGCAGGGTTATCGGCCCGCCGGCCGGCATGGAACCAAGTCGTTCTATAAGGCACCAGCATGGTAAACAACGGATGAATCCCATCATGGTTTCCGGGCCGGGCCGGTAATGCTTCTACAGCGCCGTTTTGTGTGCTTTCCTCCGGCGACATGAGCGCCCCAACCGGTTTTCTTGCCCCCGATCCGCTGAGCGTCGTCGCCGAGATCGAGCGGCCCTTCGTCCTGCACCAGCCCGTGCTGCATATCGTGCCGGTGGTGGTGGACGTGCCCCATGCGGGGCGGCGCTATCCGCGCGACTTCGTCGAGCGCGCGCGGCTGCCGCTACAGTCGCTGCGCCGCTCCGAGGACGCCTATGTCGACCGGCTCTTCGGAGCTTGCGTCGATCTCGGCGCGCCCCTGCTGGTCGCCGAGTTCCCGCGCGCTTTTCTCGACGTCAACCGCGAGCCTTACGAACTCGACCCGCGCATGTTCGACGGGCGGCTGCCGGCCTTCGCCAACACCCGCTCGATGCGGGTCGCTGGTGGCCTGGGCACCATTCCCCGGATCGTCGGCGACGCGCACGAGATCTATTTCGGGCGCATCCCTGTCGAGGAGGCGCTGGGGCGGATCGACACGCTCTACAGGCCCTATCATGCCGGACTGCGCGGGCTCGTGCAGCGCACGCAAGCCTCCTTCGGCACCTGCATCCTGGTCGACGCCCATTCGATGCCCTCGACCGGACTCGACCGCGACGGCCTCGCCAAGGCCGACATTATCCTGGGAGACCGCTTCGGCACCAGCGCGGCCGGTTACGTCACCGACATCGCCGAGGAGGCCTTCCGCCGGCGCGGCCTGAGCGTGACGCGCAACCGGCCCTATGCCGGGGGCTTCATCACCGAGCATTACGGCGCGCCGACATCGGGCGTGCACGCCCTGCAGATCGAGATCAACCGCGCGCTCTATATGGACGAGGCGACGCTGGCGCCCCATTCCGGATTCGCCGGGCTCGAGCAGGCCATCGCGGGGGCCATGGCCGACTGCTTCGCGCGCTGGAGCGGATGGCTCGAAGAATGGCGCGAGGCGGCGGAATAGGAGCCGCGTGGAGGAGTTGCTTGCCGAAGCAACCAAAAAAAGGGCCGCTCACTTGCGTGGCGGCCCAAGTCTAGGGAGGAAACGCCCAAGGAGGGCAACGAAGGCTTGAAGTCATCTCCCCTTCGCAGTGCACAATGTAGATGTGCAGCGCAAAAACGCAAGAGGGTTTGTCGCAACTCGCATGGGGTATGCGCGCTACGCACGCCCTGGCGCGAAAACGGCGTTAATGCCTGGTTTTGCGGCATGTCGGCAGCCGCATGCGGACCGCGACAGGGCGCTTCCGATCTGGAATGCTGCACGGCACGGCGATCGGGGGAGACTGGTATATGAGTGTCATAGATTTCGGTGCCTTCGTCGCGGAACTCGCCACCGAATCGGGCAAGGCGATCCTGCCCTTCTTCCGGGCCCACCATACGACGGACGACAAGTCGCATGGCGGCGTGTTCGACCCCGTGACGGAGGGCGACCGGGCCGGCGAGGTGATCATGCGCCATCTGATCCAGCGCCAGTTTCCCGAGCACGGCGTGCTGGGCGAGGAGTTCGGCGCGGAGAACACGCAGGCCGACTATGTCTGGGTGCTCGATCCGATCGACGGCACCCGCGCCTTCATCTCCGGTCTGCCGGTCTGGGGCACGCTGATCGGGCTGATGCGAAACGGCGTGCCGGTCTATGGCATGATGCACCAGCCTTTCACCGGCGAGCGCTTCTCGGGCGACGGCCGTCAGGCGCGCTATGAGGGGCCGATCGGGCCCCGCGCCCTGCGGACCCGCGACGTGACCGACATCGCGGCGGCGACGCTGATGACGACGTCGCCGGCGCTGTTCAGGGGCGCGGAGGCGGAGGCCTATGCCCGGGTCGAGGCCCAGGTCCGGATGGCCCGCTATGGCTGCGACTGCTACGCCTACTGCATGCTGGCGGCCGGCCATGTCGATCTGGTGATCGAATCGGGGCTGAAGCCCTACGACATCGTCGCGCTGATCCCGATCATCGAGGGCGCGGGCGGCATCGTCACCTCATGGGAGGGCGGCAGCGCCGCCGGAGGCGGCACGATCCTCGCCGCCGGCAGCAAGGCGCTGCATCAGGCCGCGCTCGGGCTTCTCGCCGGCTGAAGCGCCGGGAGTGTTGTCCTCGCCGGGCACGAAGGCGTCGAACGCCGCCCAGAAGCGGTTCCGGATCGCATCGCTCTCCATCAGGATCTCGTGGCGGGCCGTGGGCAGCACCAGCGCCTGCCCGGTCTTGAGGCGGGCGGCGAAGCGCTCGATCGCCGGCGTCGAGACGACCGGGTCCTGGCCCGCCGCGATGATCAGCGTCGGCACGCGGACGTCCGTGGCGGCCGAAGGCGCGTTCAGCCGCGCCATCAGCTGGAAGGCGGTGCGGACCCAGCCGATCGTCGGGTCGCCGATCGAGAGATGGCGGGCGTCAGTCGACAGCGCGCTGTTGCGGGCGTAGCGCACGGCGTCGCTGGTGAGGCGGTTGCCCTCGAAGGGTTTCGTCGCGATCGCGGTGTCGCCGCCGCCCGGCACGAAGCTTTTGCCGAGCCCGAGCCAGAAGAGCAGGCTCGCCAGCCGGCGCGCGGCATTGGGCCGCTCGATGATGGTCAGCCCCAGCATCGGCGCGAGCGCGACCAGCCGCGACACCGGCAGCGCATCGCGCCTGGCCGCGTCGAGGCAGACCGCCGCACCCATCGAATGGGCCAGCACGAAATGGGGCGCGGGCAGGGTTTCACGCATCTGCGCCATCGCGAGCGCCAGATCGGCCTCGTAGTGCCTCAGCCAGCCGACATGGCCCTTCCGGCCGCGCCGGACGAAACGCTGCGAGCCGCCCTGGCCGCGCCAGTCGAACGCCATGACGTGGAAACCGCGCCGGCGCAGGTCGGCGACCGTCTCGCCATAGCGCTCGATGAACTCGGCCCGGCCCTGCACGAGGATCACCGTGCCGCGCACCGGCCGCACCGTGGGACGCCAGCTGGCGAAGCGCAACTGCGCGCCGTCGCGCGTCGTCGCGAACCAGACCTTGCCATGCCCGGGCAGGGGATTGCCGGGATGGGCGAAGAGTTCGGCCTGCGCCGGGATCTGGGCCAGCTTTGGAACCATGGAGGGCTTTCGATTCGGCGTTCGCCCGGTGGCGGCGCGAGCCTGTTATGCCTGTCGAAAACACCTCTTGAAAAGCCGAAATCCGGCGCCCAACTGATTGTTCGCGCAGGCCGGACACCGGCTGTGCAGAACTGAAACCGGGTCCGCGCTCATGACGAGGCGGACTGGACCAACCTTGTCGCTTCTCAGGAGGACACCATGCGTCATTTCGATCTTTCCCCGCTCTACCGCTCGACCGTCGGCTTCGACCGGCTGTTCTCTCTGCTCGACCAGGCGACGTCCGCCGACGCCGCGCCGAGCTATCCGCCCTACAACATCGAGCGCACGACCGAGAACGCCTACCGCATCACCATCGCGGTCGCGGGCTTCGGCGAGGCCGACCTTGCCATCGAGAGCAAGGAGAACACGCTCAGCGTGAAGGGCGAGAAGCAGGCCAACGACCAGGCTGAGACGCGCGAGATCCTGCATCAGGGCATCGCCGCGCGCGCCTTCGAGCGCCGCTTCCAGCTCGCCGACTATGTCCAGGTGACCGGCGCCAGCCTCGAGAACGGGCTGCTCCACATCGACCTCGTGCGCGAGATTCCCGAGGCCAAGAAGCCGCGCCAGATCGCGATCGGCGGAAAGCCGGCCAAGGTGATCGAGGCCAAGGTCGGGAGCGCCAAGGCCGCCTGAGGGCTCTTCGGCACATTACGCCCAAACGAGAGCGGCCCCGGGAAATCGGGGCCGCTTTTCGTTGTCCGGGGCCTACGGAAACCGGCCGCCGCTCACTCCAGCGGCATCACCGGAACTGGCGGCGTCTCGGGCCGGGGCGTGGCGGTCGTCATGTCCTCGATCTGGACCGGCGGCAACTGCACCGGGGCGACCGTGATGGCCGGTTCTTCGACCTTCGCCAATGGCGGCTTGCGCTCGGGTTCGCCGGTGCCGCGCACATCCTGCGGATTGACCAGAGCGGGCTTGTTCCCTTCGGACGGGGCTGGAACGGCAGGGCTTGCAGGAACGATCGTCGCAGGCGCGCTGGCGGCGGCAGGCGGCTTCTCGACAGGCTTTTCGGGCGCGGCCGGCCGGGCGGGCGCGGCAGGAGAGGGCGGCACGACGGTCGCCGGCGCGCTGGCCTGTCCGGGCGGCTTCAGCGCGGCGGGGCGCTGGGGCGGGCGCGGCACGATGCGCGGTGCGGGCCGTTCGTCCTCGCGCGGATCGACGCGGGCGACGCGGGGCTTTGCCTGCGGACGCTCGGGCGCCCGCAGGACGATGCGGTCGACCAGCGCGCCGCTGTAGCTGTCGAAGATCAGGCGCATGCGCGCGCCGTCGGCCCTGCGGCCGTCGACGATGGTCGAGCCCCGGCTCCGCAGCGTGCGCTCGACCTCGACGAGGCCGTAGTCGCGCGCCGAGACGCGGGCGACCCGCCGTGGCGGGCGCGGCGCCACGTGATAGTCGCGATAGCCGTAGCCGCGGCCGTAGACCGGGCCGCCATAGCCGTAGGTCTCGACCTCGTCATAAACATAGTATTGCGCGGAGGCGGGGCTGGCGGCCCCCAGCGCCCCGGCGAAGGCCAGGCCGATGAGCGCGCCCCGCGTCGGGCGTTTCGCGAGGCCTTCGCGAATCGAAACAGGCTGCATGTCGTCATCCTCGGGGTGACTGATCCGTTGGTTCAGTTTTCCTTAGGGATTGCGGCGCGCGTGGGGCGCAAATCGGGGCGGATTGGGCGTGCTAGCGGTTGAGGATGGCCGCCAGCCGGTCCACTGCCTCGGCCCGCGTCGCAAACGACATCACAAAACGGCCGACGATTTCGCCTGCGGCAAGCGGCGCATCGGGAGGAAGCGCCCTGTCGGACCAGGCGATATAGCCGATTCCGGCCTGCGCCAGCCTTGCCTGGAGGTCCGGCGACAAGACCAGAAACACTTCGTTGGCCTGACAGGGCCAGGCGAGGCGGGGGCCGCTGCCGTCCGCAACGGCAGTCGCCAGACGCTGCGCCATCGCATTGGCGTGGCGGGCAAGCTCCAGCCAGTGGCCGCCGCCGAGCAGGCCCTCGAACTGCGCGCCGATCAGCCGGCCCTTGGACAAAGTGTGGCCGGCGCGCTTGCGCCGCCACTTCATCTCGCCGGACTGTCCGGGATCGAAGAAGATCACGGCCTCGGCCGCCCAGGCGCCGTTCTTGGTGCCGCCGAAGGAGAGCACGTCGACGCCGGCCTTCCAGGTGATCTCGGCCGGCGTGCAGCCGAGCGTGACGAGCGCATTGGCGAAGCGCGCGCCGTCCATGTGTAGGCTCAGGCCGCGCACGGTCACCGCATCCTTGAGCACCCGAACCTCGCCCGGCGTATAGATCATGCCGCATTCGGTCGCCTGCGTGATCGACAGCGCCTGCGGCTGGACCTGATGCAATGCGCCCTCGCGAAACCGGGCGAGAACCTGCGCGACGCTCGCGGGCGAGATCTTGTTGCCGGTTCCCGGCAGCCCGATCAGCTTGGCGCCGTCGCTGAAGAATTCCGGCGCGCCGCATTCGTCGTCGGCGACATGGCTTTCCTCATGGGTGATCACCGCGCCCCATGGTCGGACGATGCTGGCGAGCGCCAGCGCATTGGCCGCCGTGCCGCTGGTCACCAGAAAGACCGCGACCTCGCGCTCGAAGATGTCGGCAAAATGCGCCTCGACCCGTTTCGTCGCGGCGTCGGTCCCGTAGGCCGATGCCGCGCCGTCATTGGCTGCGGCGATGGCCGCCATCACCGGCGCGCTCGCGCCGGCCGTGTTGTCGCTGATGAAGTTCATGGACGGAAGCGATAGCGGCCGGCAGCTGCCGCGCCAAGCGCCTCAGCGCAGGACGGACCCGACCAGCAGGACGAGCGCGGTGAGCAGGATCACCGTGAAGGTCGCCGCCATGCCGAAGACGCGGAAGCGGAAATCCTCGCTCGGATTCGAGACGCCCCAGGCGTGGGCGGCCCGACCGACGAGCAGAGCAAGGCAGAGCGCGTGGATCAGGAGGGCTGGTGCGGCCTGAAGTTCGGCCAGCGCCAGCAGCAGGAGCGCGAAGGGGGCATATTCGGCAAAATTGGCGTGGACCCGCATGCGCCGCTCCAGCCCCGTATCGCCGCCTGCGCCGATGGCGACCTTGCCGCTGCGCCGTGCGCCGATCACGCGTAGCGACAGGGCGACGAAAAGCAGGGCAAGCAGCGCGGCATAGACAGGGACGATGGCGATCGGCATCTGGATTTGCTCCCATTGACGGCCCTGAGCTAGGTCAGGCGTCCGCCGGGGACCAGAGGCAGGCGGCAAGATGAATGCGCGCGACCGGCCGCGCGATGCGTGAAATGTCGCAAAACGGCGCGACTTCGCAATTTCATTCCAAAAATGGGCAAAATCGCCTCTTGTGCCCAGATTGGAATTCTGGCAAATTCATCGCAATAGGACAGTGTTGCTGTCCCATTTTTCACCGCGCCGGTCGCAAGGCTCAAAGCCTGCGCCGGAGGCTTGCAACGGAGCGGACGGATGACGAGGGGGATGGCCGACAACGCCAAAACCGATCGTAAGCGCGCCGCCCGCAAAGCGGCGGCTTAAGACAGGCGCGACGGGGCAGCGAGCCCCAGGCGCCTGCGGAAGACGCGGGCGCCCTCAAGACAGCGCAAGCCACCTTCCGAACCGAAGACGACGCGGCCGGGGTGGCCTCATCCTTGCTATCGATCCCGCTGGGCTCGATAGCGGGCGGACCCGCCGCAGGACGCAAGTGGACTCGATGGACCGCCTCGGCGAAAGCTGGCGCGGAGCCTGCAAGCGGGGTTTGACGATGAGCGAGATCAGCAAGGCGAGCGTGGCGGCCGCTGCGGCGGCGTTCCCGGCGGTGCGCGACCCGGCGATGCCGGAGCGGCAGGGCCTTTACGACCCGTCCTACGAGAAGGATTCCTGCGGCGTCGGCTTCATCGCCGACATGAAAAACCGCAAGACTCACGCCATCGTCGCGCAAGGCTTGCAGATCCTGCACAATCTCGACCATCGCGGCGCGGTCGGAGCCGATCCCAAGCTCGGTGACGGTTGCGGCATCCTCACCCAGATCCCGCATCGCTTCTTCGTCGAGGAATGCGCCAGGATCGGCATCACGCTGCCGGAGCCCGGCGACTACGCCATCGGCCAGTTCTTCATGCCGAAGGACGCGGCGGCGCGGGCCGTCTGCGAGGAGATCGTCGCCCAGACGATCGAGGAGGAGGGCCAGATCTTCCTCGGCTGGCGCGACGTGCCGGTCGATTCGTCGGATCTCGGCGAGGCCGTGCGCGAGAGCGAGCCGATGCACCGCCAGCTCTTCATCGGGCGCGGGCCCGGCGTAACCGACGCGGACGATTTCGAGCGCAAGGTCTTCGTCCTGCGCAAGTCGGTCTCCAACAAGGTCTACAAGCAGCAGGATCGCTCGACCGCGACCTATTATCCGGTCTCGATGTCGGCCCGAACCATCGTCTACAAGGGCATGGTGCTGGTCACGCAACTCGGCTCCTATTTCAAGGACCTGACCGACGAGCGCTTCGAGAGCGCGATCGCGCTCGTCCACCAGCGTTTCGCCACCAACACCTTCCCGTCCTGGCGGCTCGCTCACCCCTACCGGATGGTCGCCCATAACGGCGAGATCAACACGCTGCGCGGCAACGTCAACTGGATGGCGGCGCGGCAGGCTTCGGTCGATTCCGAGCTGTTCGGGGCCGATATCTCGAAGCTCTGGCCGATCTCCTATGAGGGTCAGTCCGACACGGCCTGCTTCGACAACGCGCTCGAATTCCTGGTCCAGGGCGGCTATTCGCTGGCCCACGCCATGATGATGCTGGTGCCCGAGGCCTGGGCCGGCAACCCGCTGATGGATGAGGAGCGGCGCGCTTTCTACGAATATCACGCGGCGCTGATGGAGCCGTGGGACGGGCCGGCCGCGATCGCCTTCACCGACGGCCGCCAGATCGGGGCGACGCTCGACCGCAACGGGCTGCGTCCGGCGCGCTACCTCGTCACCGATGACGGCATTGTGGTGCTGGCCTCCGAATTCGGCGTGCTGCCGATCCCGGAGGAGAAGATCGTCCAGAAGTGGCGGCTCCAGCCCGGCAAGATGCTGCTGATCGACCTCGAACAGGGCCGCATCATCTCCGACGACGAGATCAAGTCGTCGCTGTGCCTCGCCAACCCCTACAAGGACTGGCTGAAGCGCACCCAGATCGTGCTTGAGGAACTGCCTCCGGTCGAGGCGCGGGCGCAGCGCACCGACGTGCCGCTGCTCGATCGCCAGCAGGCCTTCGGCTACACCCAGGAAGACACCAGGATCCTGATGGCCCCCATGGCCGTCACGGGTCAGGAAGCCGTCGGCTCGATGGGCACCGACACGCCGATCTCGGCGCTCTCGTCGAAGTCGAAGCTGCTCTACACCTATTTCAAGCAGAACTTCGCGCAGGTGACAAACCCGCCGATCGACCCGATCCGCGAAGAGCTGGTGATGAGCCTGCTCTCCTTCATCGGGCCGCGCCCCAACATCCTCGATCTCGAGGGCGCCTCGCGCCGCAAGCGGCTGGAGGTGCGCCAGCCGATCCTGACCAATGACGATCTCGAGAAGATCCGCTGCATCGGCCATTACGAGGACCGCTTCGACACCAAGACGATCGACGCGACCTATCCGGCGCGCGAGGGCGCGGCGGGCATGGAAGGCGCAATCGCGCGGCTCTGCGAGCGGGCGGAAGCGGCCGTCCATGGCGGCTACAACATCATCATCCTGTCCGACCGGCAGGTCTCGGCCGAGCGCATCCCGATCCCGGCGCTGCTGGCGACGGCGGCCGTGCATCATCATCTGATCCGCAAGGGCCAGCGCACCTCGGTCGGCCTCGTGGTCGAATCGGGCGAGCCGCGCGAGATCCACCATTTCGCCTGCCTCGCCGGCTTCGGCGCGGAGGCGATCAACCCCTATCTCGCTTTCGAGACGCTGGAAGCGCTCTACGAGGCCGGCGAATTCCCGAGGGAAGTCGATCGCTACGAGACGGTCAAGCGCTTCATCAAGTCGGTCGGCAAGGGCATGCTCAAGGTCATGTCCAAGATGGGCATCTCGACATACCAGTCCTATTGCGGCGCGCAGATTTTCGACGCCGTCGGCCTGCGCAGCGACCTGATCGAGACGTATTTCACCGGTACGATCTCCTCGATCGAGGGTGTGGGTCTCGCCGAAATCGCCGAGGAATCGGTGCGCCGCCACCGCGACGCCTTCGGCGACTCGCCGATCTACCGAGACTCGCTCGACATCGGCGGCGAATATGCCTTCCGCCTGCGCGGTGAGGACCATGCCTGGACGCCGGAGAACATCGCGCTTTTGCAGCATGCGGTGCGCGGCAACGCCAGGGACAAGTTCAAGGCCTATTCCGACCTCGTCAACGACCAGTCCTCGCGCTTCTCGACCATTCGCGGCCTGTTTGCGATCAAGGACGCCGACGGCATCGGCCGCAAGCCCATTCCACTGACCCAAGTCGAGTCCGCCGTCGACATCGTCAAGCGCTTCTCGACCGGCGCGATGTCGTTCGGCTCGATCAGCCATGAGGCGCATTCGACGCTCGCCATCGCGATGAACCAGATCGGCGGCAAGTCGAACACCGGCGAGGGCGGCGAGGAGCCGGAGCGCTTCGTGCCGATGGCCGACGGGCGCTCGATGCGTTCGGCAATCAAGCAGGTCGCATCGGGCCGCTTCGGCGTGACGACGGAGTATCTCGTCAACTCGGCGATGATGCAGATCAAGATCTCGCAAGGGGCCAAGCCCGGCGAGGGCGGCCAGCTACCCGGCCACAAGGTCGATGCGCGCATCGCAAAAGTGCGCCATTCGACGCCGGGCGTCGGCCTGATCTCGCCGCCGCCGCATCACGACATCTATTCGATCGAGGACATCGCGCAGCTCATCTTCGACCTGAAGAACGTCAACCCGGCGGCCGACGTTTCGGTCAAGCTCGTCTCCGAGCTCGGGGTCGGCACGGTCGCGGCCGGCGTCGCCAAGGCGCGCGCCGACCACATCACCATCTCGGGCTATGAGGGCGGCACCGGCGCATCGCCCCTGACATCGATCAAGCATGCCGGCTCGCCCTGGGAAATCGGGCTCGCCGAGACGCACCAGATCCTGGTGATGAACCGCTTACGCGGTCGCATCGCGCTGCAGGTCGACGGCGGCTTGCGCACTGGCAGAGACATCGTCATCGGCGCGTTGCTGGGGGCCGACGAGTTCGGTTTCGCCACCGCGCCGCTGATCGCGGCCGGCTGCATCATGATGCGCAAGTGCCATCTCAACACCTGCCCCGTCGGCGTAGCCACACAGGACCCCGTCCTGCGCAAGCGCTTCAAGGGCCAGCCCGAGCACGTCATCAACTTCTTCTTCTTCCTTGCCGAAGACGTGCGCGAGATCATGGCCTCGCTCGGCGTCGCGAATTTCGACGATCTGGTCGGTCGTTCAGACTGGCTCGACAAGAAGCAGGCGATCGAGCACTGGAAGGCCAAGGGGCTGGATTTCGCCCGCATCTTCCACAAGCCGGAGATGGGGCCCGACGTGGCGATCCGCCATGTCGAGCTGCAGCAGCACCCGATCGACACGGTGCTCGACCGGACGCTGATCGCCAAGGCGCAAGGCGCAATGGACGGCGGGGCTGCGGTGGTGATCGAGAGCCCGATCAACAATGTCGATCGCTCGACCGGCGCGATGCTGTCCGGTCAGGTCGCCAAGCGCTATGGCTATGCCGGCCTGCCCGAGGACACCATCACGGTGAAGCTCACCGGCACCGCCGGCCAGAGTTTTGGCGCCTGGGTCGTCAACGGCGTCACGCTGGAGCTGACCGGGCAGGCCAACGACTATGTCGGCAAGGGGCTGTCGGGCGGCAAGCTGATCATCAGGCCCTCGCCGGATGCGCGCACGATCGCCGCGAATTCGATCATCGTCGGCAACACCGTGCTTTATGGCGCGATCTCGGGAGAATGCTATTTCAGCGGCGTCGCCGGCGAGCGCTTCGCGGTCAGGAATTCCGGCGCGATCGCGGTGGTCGAGGGCACCGGCGACCATGGCTGCGAATACATGACCGGCGGCGTCGTCGTCGTGCTCGGCCAGACCGGCCGGAACTTCGCGGCCGGCATGTCGGGCGGCATCGCCTATGTGCTGGACGAGGACAGGAGCTTCGCCAAGCGATGCAACCTCTCGATGGTCGATCTGGAGCCGGTTCCGGAGGAGGAGGAGCTGACCCAGCGCCTCTACCATCATGGCGGCGACATGGAGACCAAGGGCCGCATCGACGTGATGGCCAATATGTCGGGCTACGACGCCGAGCGGCTGCACCAGCTCATCGCCGACCATCACGACTATACCGGGTCGGAGCGGGCGAAGGCGATTCTCGACAACTGGGCCGAGTACCTGCCCAAATTCGTCAAGGTGATGCCGGTGGAGTATCGGCGGGCGCTTCAGGAACTCGAGCAGGCGCAGGCCGGCATGTCGGTGGCGGCGGAGTAATATCGATGGGCAAGGTGACAGGCTTCCTCGAGATCGACCGGCGCGACCGGAAGTATCTCCCCGCATCGGACCGGATCAGGAACTACAAGGAGTTCGTGATCCCGCTCGGCCCCGAGGCGACGCGCGACCAGGCGGCGCGCTGCATGAATTGCGGCATTCCGTACTGCCATAATGGCTGCCCGGTGAACAACCAGATCCCGGACTGGAACGACCTCGTCTACAACGACAAGTGGCGCGAGGCGCTGGCCAACCTGCATTCGACCAACAACTTCCCGGAGTTCACCGGCCGCGTCTGCCCCGCGCCCTGCGAGGCGTCGTGCACGCTGAACCTCGAGGACACGCCGGTCACGATCAAGTCGATCGAATGCGCCATCGTCGACAAGGGCTGGGCCGAGGGCTGGATCCATCCCGAGCCTCCCAAGACGAAGACGGGCAAGTCGATCGGCATCATCGGCTCTGGTCCGGCAGGGCTCGCCGCCGCCCAGCAGCTCGCGCGCGCCGGCCACGAGGTCCATCTCTACGAGCGTCAGGCGCGGGCCGGCGGCCTGCTGCGCTACGGCATTCCCGACTTCAAGATGGAGAAGGCCCAGGTCGAGCGCCGCGTCCGCCAGATGGAGGCCGAGGGCGTCGTCTTCCATTACGGCGTCAATGTCGGCGTCGACATCGATCCGTCCGAACTTCTGGAGAAGCACGACGCCATCGGCCTGACCGGCGGCGCCGAGAAGCCGCGCGACTTAGCCATCGAGGGCCGCGACCTCGCCGGCATCCAGTTCGCCATGGACTTCCTGCCGCAGCAGAACCGCCGCAATGGCGGCGAGCCGGCGACGCTCGCCAATTCGCAGCCGATCCTGGCCGGCGGCAAGCATGTCGTCGTCATCGGCGGCGGCGACACGGGCTCCGACTGCATCGGCACCTCGGTGCGCCAGGGCGCGCTTTCGGTGACGCAGATCGAGATCATGCCGCAGCCGCCGCAGATGGAGAACAAGCAGCTGACCTGGCCGAACTGGCCGCTGAAGCTGCGCACCTCGTCGAGCCACGAGGAAGGCGCCGAGCGCGACTTCGCGATCGGAACGGTGAAGTTCACCGGCGAGAACGGCCATGTGCGCAAGCTGCGCTGCGCGAAGGTCGACGCCTCGTTCAAGCCGATCGAGGGCACCGAATTCGACCTCAAGGCCGATCTCGTGCTGCTCGCCATGGGCTTCGTCTCGCCCGTGCATGAGGGCTTGATCGAAAAGCTCGGCGTCAAGCTCGACGGGCGCGGCAATGTCGAGGCCAACCAGATCGCCTACAAGACCACGGTCGAGAAGGTGTTCGCCGCCGGCGACATGCGGCGCGGGCAATCCCTCGTCGTCTGGGCGATCCGCGAGGGCCGCCAGATGGCCCATGCGATCGACAAGCACCTCATGGGCGAGACGATCCTTCCGAGGTGAGCTTCCCTTCTCCCCTCGGGGGGAGAAGGTGGCAGCGCGCAGCGCTGACGGATGAGGGCCGCGCCGACGCACGACCCTCTGTCGATCACGCTCACCCGGTCTGCCCTCATCCGACCCGGCTGCGCCGGGCCACCTTCTCCCCCGAGGGGAGAAGGGAACGCGCGGCGGCGGCCGCTTCAACTCGCTTTCGCCACCGCCTGCTTCAGCCGCGCCAGCGCTTCCGCACCGCCGGCCTTCAGCGGGGGATCGGAGGCGGCCGCGTCCTTTTCCAGGGCCTCCGTCAGCGCCGCGACCGTGGGCTCGGCCCCGGCCGCGACCAGCCGCAGCACGGCGTTGGCCATGATGTTGGGCCAGTAGGCGGCCGCGCCCTTGGCCAGCCCCTTGGCCTTGCGCCCCTCGAATTCCTGCGCGAGCTGCTCGGGCGTCTTCATCGCCATGGCGGTCTTGTCTCCTGATGGGCGCGTCGCCGCCCTCCTATCACGGACAGCGGCGGCGTCGATGGGGGCATTGCGTCATTGCCCGGTCGAGACGGCCGCCACCCGGCGCTGCGCCTCGCGCAGGGCGTCCTCGGCGCTCGCGCCGCCGGCGCGCAGCTGGATGCCGTGCTGCAGGATCGTGCGTTCGGTCTCGTCGAGCACGTCCCAGATCAGGTGGCGCGCGCAGGCGACGGGATCGGGCCCGAGGCAGGCGCTGCCGCGGCGGCAGGGCTTTCGCGGACAGTGCCGCCAGGTCTCGAGCTGGTCGGATATCATGCGGCTCTGCCGGGCTCGCCGCGCGAGGTTCTCGGCCTGCCATTTCGCCTGTTCGGGCGTCATGAGGGACTCCTCCATTCCGGGTGCGCCGGCCTTAGTGCAGGGGCGCGTTGCATCGACCGGCCGCGCGATGGCGCGCCGGATGGTGGCGAGGGGCAGCGGAGCGCCGCGAGGCGCTAAGGGTATCGGGCCGCAACCATTGAGCCAGGTCGCGGCGCGGCGGGGTTGAGCCACCCGTCGCACGCCCCGTGGCGCTCCGCTCGTCGGCGATTTTGGGCTCCGGGCCGCGCTTATCGGAGGCTAGGTTCGTGACGACA